>ERZ772909.6-NODE-6-length-247853-cov-41.601340_pt1 | contig 247853 bp, 225 predicted proteins | sample MGYA00511137_ERZ772909 | MGnify/ENA primary metagenome ERZ772909 (study PRJEB29015, sample SAMEA2738095) | human oral metagenome | biome: human oral; feature: human-associated habitat; material: saliva | place: China | collected 2270 ... | reverse complement strand
TCAATACTTCTAACAATACTTTTTAAACTTTTCATTACTTCTATATTTTCTTTTTTATCTACTTTTTTACTATTGTTTTTAACTAAGAATAGAAAGTTTATTAAGTTTGGTTGATTTAGATAGTTAGGCTTATGCAGGCATTTTTTGTATAAGTTTAATTAGCTATTTTGGCTAGACCTATACCTCTTAACAGATAGGTTAGTATTCGTAAATACGATGTAAAACTACCCTATCTAAGGTATGGATCCTATTAAGATTCCTTGGTATTTAGACTTTTAGTATTTGCTTTGTAATTGGTATGGCTGTGGTCGTTGATGTTGGTTTGGTTTTAATCTAGGCTTTTCTGGCTAATGTAAAAATGTATGCGCTGTTAGCAGTGTGTTGAACTTCTTTTAAGAGGTGAAATACTATTGTTATCGTTCGATCATGTCTGCGACAAGTCTGAGAAATGGCTTCCCTCCAGCTTTTCGGCTCGTAAGAGTTGAACCTGTGTAGTAATGCACCAGGGCGAACAGGCGGTACCTCGTCTGGCTTAGTAGGCGGGTAGGTTAGTGGAAACACTGGCTTACGGCACGAACTGTAGAGAGGTGCGTTATATCCCAAGAGAGTCCGCTATACGGTCTATCCGGTTCGGCTAGGTAGGGTTTCAGCTAGAAGTAGTCTGTTTCTCGTATCCCTTTGGATGTTGTTTCCGCAAGGAGATAATGTTCATTGCGTAATCCAAAAGATTCTTGATTATCTGTTTAGGTGTTCATGTCTTTTTGATTTGGATATTTGAATTGATTTTCGAGAGTCTTTTGAGCTTACGAGTTCCTTTTGGAGCTGGGTATCGAGAGATAGGCGGCTTTTAGTCGTCACTTTACTTGGTCGAGCTGTGCGGTTGCTATGCAAGGTCAGGACTTGAGGGTGCGCGTGCATTCTCTGCAGGGACTGTTAGGCGCTTCGGTGCAGACGGGACTTGTCAGAAGGCTTAGGTTGAAACTAAACTGATGTTAACGGCTAACGCTGTGCTGATGCAAGGTGAATACTGAAGGTCTTTATACCGAGGAGGACGGATGGCGAAAGCTTGAAGTTCATTCTTGGGCCGGCTACTGTTGATCCTGCCTCGTCGTCGAAAGACGGCGGGGTAGGGGAGGTGGTCGGTAGTGGTGGAAACGAAATATGTTGAATTTAAATCAAAAAAAAACACTACTACCCCAAAAAGGTAGTAGTGTTTAATTTAAACTTAATTACCAATAAGCTTTTTTAAGAGATATTGTCGTTGAGATAAATGCGCCTTAACACATTCATCACGATCATCAGTAGTAAAGATATTACCATCGATACTGATAAGACAGTAATTAGTATTTATTTTTAAGTAAGGACGTTCTTTACTGAAGTAAAGTTCACCATTTACTTTTAGTGAATCGTAAAAGTCTTCCTCGCAAGTGAGAATGATTTCATGATCACCATCTTCATTACATTCCGAATCTAAAGTTACATCTTTAAAGAATCGGAACATTTTCAGTACGGCTATTGAGATGTCTAACTTTTTGTAGTATTTAGCCATTTCTTCAGGATTGTTCATTTTATCCCGTTCCAAACGTTTGACACAAACATTTAAACATTCGCCGAATACATCGTACATTTTACTTTTCCTTTATTAGTTAGGGTTAAGATTCTGATAACTGACTAAGAGCAATCTTAGTCTTGATATTAATTAGCATACCGAAGATGTCTATTGCTAGTTTCTTACTGGTATGTCTCGGACCAAATCTTTTAATAACGACTTCTTCTGAGGTACTGATGTCTTTATCGCCATGAGCAATAAATGTAACACAACATTTTATTTCATCGATGCCATGACGTGTAAAGATACGTTCTAACTTAGTACGTTCTTCCAGTAAATCATCCAGTTCATCTTCGTTTATCTTGGTAATGTTTTTAAACATTAGTTCGAGAAACTTATTAATGGATTTATCTAAGTTAGTATTGGATCCCACTACCTCTTTAGAATTTGTTTTACTGTAAGATGCTAACTTTACAACATCTAAAATTTCAACATCTGTAGTAGCGTCATTATTTAATAAATCATTTAACATGATTAGAATCCTTTAATTATCGAAATACATCGCTACTTGAAAAATCATCAAGCAGAATAGTAATGCTATTGATATTGATACAATGATAGCGATGTAAGTTTCTTCGTGTTTCATTTTTTTAATTCCATTTTTCGAGTTTGGCGTTGGAGAGTTTTACAGAAATCATTACAATTTCTTCTATAGAAAATTCTAGAAAAGATCCTGATAATGATTTATAGAGAATACCTTCATGAAAGAATTCTTTATACGGAAGTTTATCAATAAGTTTATCTATTTTTTGTCGTGTATCGATTAGGTGTCGAATACTTCCACAACAATATAGTTTTTCTACTTCTGGAACATCTGAGATGATATCCCAGTGTTCACCATTTTTAAACTTGTTACGATATTCTGTTAACAATATATAAACAGAACTATGATACAGTTCTATATATCGTTTTAGACGATCGATTACTTCTTCTTTTTCATTTTCTTTTGCATGAAAGTTAGATATCTCTATATCTTGAAATAAACCCACGATGAATTTTAACACGAAGAACGCAACGATAAAACCGATAATGAACTTCATTTTAGTTTTCCTTAAATTAAGTTAGATTAATAAAATCCTTTCTTAGAACAGAAAGGTTCAATCTAATGATATATATTTGTTTTATTTTAATTATTGAATGGATTTTTTAAAATGGAAGAAACAGAAGATAAAGAGAAAAAGAAGATAGAGAAATATCTCGAAGAACAAAAACCTAAGGTAAGAAACAATGCAGAGATTATAAAAGCTCCTGAAGATTATCCTTACATGCTGCATGGTTCTATTGATCCAGGTATTAAAGTATTTATACCTAGATTGTCTGCACGATATGCTAAGGGTATGGAAGATCGCACAGTAATGCGTGTACACGTATCTGAATCGATAGTAGGCTGTATTTTTGCTATGGATGAATTAACCGACATCATGCTTTATAATACAACTGAAGAAGAATCTGAAGTGTTTAAAGGTGGATGGTATATCTACGCAATTCCTTACAAATATGCTCTTAAACCTAACCACATGTTAGTGCATGATTCAGTACGTACTTCGGAGACTTGGTTAGTACCTTACTCTAAAGAAACTAAAGAATATAAAGGCGAAATCATCGCTAAGCTATTTGTTGAAACCATGCATGTAGTGAACATGGGTATGGATGAAAATAAAAATACTCTTAGAAAATACGTGACGACTTATATTCTTGAAGTAATGGATAAGACGGTTAAGATTGATCAACTGTCTAATAAACAGTATGGTAAGGGTTTATATAAAGTAGAGATTGTTCGTACTGATGATAAAGGCCATCATGTTTTCTATAACATTGGTAAAGACAACGTACGTGTAATTAAATTAGATAAGAACGAATACAAGAAGAAAAAGAAAGAAATGGCACCTAACCTGTTTACAGGAAAGAAAACTTTTTTAAATTGGTAGGTAATATATGAAAAGTTAATCAAGTGCTTTGCTTTTCAACCTCCTTTCACGGTATAACTTCTTACACGAATGTAAGAAATAGTCAATGTCGTTATTTCTTAGTCCTTTTTAACGTTTAGATAATCGAGAGATGAACTTGTAATTAATTGACGCCCAAACAATAATCGGAACTAGATTTCGTTCATTGTTTCTCCAAATAATCTTGTGTAAATAAACCACACGGTTAGTTTCCTCCTTATGTAGTGGCTAGACTCCTCCTATCCGTTAATTCGGATAGGAGGATATAGTTTTTTTTCTGTACTTTGATTATAAATTGAGAAGTACTTCTCGTTCTTATTTTTTTTTTTAAAACTTAAAAGGAAACTAATCATGGCTAATGAAGTAACCGTAACCGTAACTCGCGCCCTGGCTCGTGCTAAAATTATTAAAGATCTTTTGGAAGATCTGAAAAAAGAATGTTTTGTAGGCTATGTTCGTTCATCCGAGAAAAATGGCGAACTGGCACAACAATACCAACGTAATTCTCAAGCTAATATCGATGAATATAAATCTTTAGTTAAAGAATACGTAGCAATCAAAACAGCGATTCACAAATTCAACGATACTAAGATTGTAACCGTTCTGGATATGGGCGAAGTAACTGTAGCAGAAATTCTGGTAGAGAAAACCATCTTGCAAGATCGTCGTGATATCTTGAATACTATTCGTGACCAATACACAGACGCATTGCATCAACAAAAACGAGCTAATGCTGGTATTGATAGCGATGTAAGTGCCTATCTGGCTAGTCAAGAGAAACAGTTTGGTGATAATGCAGGTAGTAAAGAAGCCATCGACCAACTGGTTAAAACATTTCGAGAAGCTAAAGAGAAAGAACGTTCTCTGGATATCGTTTCTGGTTTTAATCATGCTGAATTCATTCAAAAAGAATCTGAATTTATTAGTACATTCATGACTGAGATCGATACCATTCTGTCAGAAATCAATGCTACTAACACTATTTCTTATTCTTATTAAGAAATAAAATTTTAGAGTTTACTCTTTTATTTGAGAGGAATAGTCTCGACTGGATAACACTTTCTACTTTTTTAAACTTAGATTGAGTTATTGTAGATATCTAGCTTTCATGACACCTTACCTTTTCTATTTCTAGAAGAGCTATTCCTACTCATCTTCTCTATATGAGAATAAATATCATCGGAGGGATTGGAGAGTGGTTAAATCCAGCGGACTGTAAATCCGCCCCGAAAGGTTCGTAGGTTCGAATCCTACTCCCTCCACCAGTTTTTGAAATACGCTAATCGCTTATCGAATTCTAATAAAGCGAAGAACCTTGCCAAGTTGGAGACAGGCTCAGCAAGTAAAATTTGAGAATGCCTCGCCAATAACCGATATGGAATCGATTTATACCTAATATCACGAACTATTATCTCGTGAGTATCCCCACTTAGTTGTGGGCTTTTCATCCTTAAAGTTATAAATCTATAAAGTTGAAAGTTATAAAGTTTAAACTTCTAACTTGGTTCTTATGGAAGAACCTATTTAAAGTTTTAAATGGTAAAGCAATAAATCAGAAAACCTCTATAAAATCCTACACTAAAGGTACAACAGTCATTCGCACTCTTAGATCCTGTAGGCTGATATTCTGGTTAGCGTATTTCCCACATTTTACTAACTAATAAAAATCCAGGTTAGTTAGGATAAGAGGTGATCACAAAGTAAGTCTTTCGACCCCCTTTCAACTTACGAGATCACCTCACTGGTATACCTATGGATTCTTTATGTATTATCACGTTTTGTGGTGTGAGAAAAAAGTGTAATCGTGTTAGAAAGTCCTTTCATGTGGGATTGTGGTAATATATAGATCCATGGTATCATGTTGGTAAGACAATTAAAAATCTATCTAGGTATAGTTGCTGTTCGTTCTTATTGCCTTTCTAGCGAATAGTAAACAAACTTCCTTTAATAGGGACTATCTAGACTGTTGTGATTAGACTCAGTAGTTTTTCATTTTTGCCTATTGGTTCTGATTACAATGGTGTATATACTTCCTTTTCGTTCATTTTTCATACTTGGTATTACTCACTATCCGTTCTGGGTAGTGAGTATTTTTTTTTTGCCGTATTTAAATCAAAAAAAAACACCCCTTATTAAAAGAGGCGTTTTGTGTCTTTATGTTAGATCACTACCATCAAATCTAGAATTAGGAATAACTCTATATAATGAAATTTTTAATTCTTCACATATGGCGATAATTATACCAATATCTAAACCACCACGATAAGGTGGTTTTAATCGAATAGTTAGATAGTTTCTAGGTAAACCTAAATGACTTTATAAGTTTTCTAGAGAAATATTTCTTGTTACTATTTCTTTATAGACCCGATAGCGTATAATTTTCTCAAGTCTGGTCATTGGGTTTCTTGCAGTATACATTATGCTACTTCCATTAACTTAAACGATATAATACTTTATAGCGTTTGCTTACAAATAACACACTGATAATTTTAGAGAGTTCGAAGATCGTTTTAATGGATTTCTCATCTTTAAAGTCATCTGAAACAACAGAAACAATAAAGTACCCACTTAACCAAACCTGATCAATATCGATAGCAGATAGTTTAGATAATGCCATGCATTCGTGGAAGTTATTAGGAAGATACAATGCTTCTCGAATATCTACTCTGTATTTACCTATAGATTCCAAGATAGAGATTAGTTTATCAATCTCATCAGGATCTCTCAATACAAAATGCTCAGCCATCTTATTAGAAAAGCTGATTACCAAACCTACATCTTTAACATTTACTAACCGAATACGGTAACGTTCACGGGCACCATGGTTAGGAATAACGAACAATACTTGATTAGAAAACATTTTACGAATATCTTTAATTCCATCTTTGACTAATTCGTAAGTCGCCTTTTCTAAAGTGATTTCTTTTAACTTATTGAAACTGCTATTAACAGCCATTTTACTTTCCTTATTTAGTTGGTTTAAGAGAACTACATTCAAGTTAATAATATAGGTTTAAAACATAATAGAAATATCTCCTCTGTCCGAATAGACAGAGGAGTATTCATTAAGTAATAAGATTTTCCCAATCTAGTTTAATACTATCTTTAGCAGATGTATGCATACCTTTCATGGAGATCAACATGATCTTAGAACCTGGCAATGCGTTTACAGAAGCAATACCATTAGGGTAGCTAGAGATGTTAGGACCAGCACAGTGTTCACAATAACTATTGTTTTTATTTACACACATACGTGGAGAGCGCATGATTACTTCTTTACCTGCTAAAGAAGCAATATTACCTTCTGTAATTTTAACAGAAGTACCATTCTGAATAAAGTAGTAATCTAAATACTTCTCATTCTTTTTGGTATCTTCATCAAACTGAACAGGTTCACCGTATTTAGTACCGCATTCCTTACCATCTACTTTTAAGTTAGCTGCTGAACGTACAGCATTCTTAACGTCTACACCACCTTCTTGAGTTTCGAGACCACGACCAATAGAACCAGAATAAGCATCATTTACATAAGCAGGTAAGTTCTTAAGATCCACACCTTTGTTAAGAGGGCGATTGATGTAAGTAGGTTCTTTATTATCATCTAGTCCTTTAGCGAAACCAAACTGATAATATAGACGTTTACGAGCATCGTTAAAGATTTTGCCAGAAATAGCAAAACCCATAAAGTCATCATCTTTAAGATAGTCTTTATCGATTTTCTTTAACTCATCATCAATCATTGTTTGGATAATTGGATCATCTAGTTTATCCTTGTATTCTTCAAACAATTCTTTTTTACGCTTCTCTACAGCAGGATTAGAAACAATAGCTTTCTTAGTTACTGATGGTACGACTGTTTGAGTAAAGTTCGATAGATAAATAGCATTTTCAGCAAATTTTAAATATTCCTCTGTAAATACTTCACCTTCTACTTCATCATTCTTTACATCGTCTTTAGAGCGTTTCCATTTACGAATGAATAATTTTTCAACATCATTAGGGAAGAATCGTTTATTAATATACGGAACCTTTCCTTGGAATGGATCCACTACCAAAAGATAGTTTTGTAATAGATTACCTACAGTAGTGCGAATTTCATCCCATTCTGGAAAGATAAAACCTTTTGGTACCGTAATGAATTCTTTAAAATCCAATAAAGGTTTTGAAGTATCTACAGCACCATCGATATATTCTTTTGTGTTTGTGTCTGCGTTAAGATAGTAATAACCATTGCTGTCGGCACGAACCAAATAATGTTCTTTATCATCAGTACGGAAAATAGATAAACAACTCTTTACCCAGAACGCATCTTTATACCACTCATTCTTCATTCCAGTTAACCAGAATTCATGTTTATTCATTTATACACCTCTTGTTTTAATTTGTATATCTTGAACCGCACGTAAAATAACATCGTAAGAATTAGGATCGAAGATATAGTTATTCAAATGGGATTCTACAGCAAGAACTGGATTATCTGTACCATCGTTAGACATCAAAGCAAATAAGTACAAGTTATAAGCCATTTCTTTTAAATCCATTTCAAATACTTCTTTACCATAAATGGATAAATAGTTTTTGAAATCAATACCTAAATCTACACCACTACGGATCAGCTGGATAGCATAAAAGCTATCGTCATTAACTGCTTTTGTAAATTCCTTGATATTCTTAGAAGCTCGAATTAAATCAAATTCTTGTTTCTCTTCTATCTTAACCAACTCTTTACCACGTAAAGTATTAACCAAACGCTCACGAGTAAAGTTAGAAATCTTTTCAATGGTTTGATTGAACTCAGATTCGTCAATTAACAAACCACCTACAGTTGATAACAATTCGTAAAATGTAATCACATTGTCTTTATCAGCTTCTAAGATAGATAAAGAGAATTCTATTTGTTCATTATTCTCTATACTGATAGCTTCTGAATAAATACGATAAAGAGTAATAGGATCATGTACAAAATCTTCAGTACAGATAAAACCAATTTCGCCTAACAGTTCAGTAAATTGATTACGAATGAAATCCTTAATGCGTAAAGTGATTTCATTTACAGTAACATCGTCGTTACTACCACGAATAATGATTTCTAAATTATCCGTCCAGTCTTCATGAATACCATCGATAAAGTCGATGGCTTCTTTATATTCTTTTGCTTCCTCCATAGTCCAATAATCATCTATGAAGTTTAAAATAAGATTAGCCATAAGTGCTTGTTCCTATATTTGGTAATTTAATACAGAGTTAACTATATATGTGATGATTTCTATTTTCATAGCTATGGAAACATTAATAGAAATAATCTAAAGAATATTCTTTTTTAAACAATCCGATCCACAACCCATTAGCTAATGGAGAATTTATTAAAATGACTAAATTGGACAACCGTATTGGTTTACATACAGGCATTCCTAGTTTTGACAAACTGACTATTGAAAGTAATGGTCTGAATCTTAATCCTAATGCCAAGACAAAATTTAAAAAGGCAAAACGACAAAAAGTTTTGGACATTGATCCGAAACGACCCTATGTTAAAGCACGTGATGGTGAAGCTAAAGTTGTTGAACGTGTCGCTCGAATCCCAGAAGAGTTTAAAGATCGCTTTACCCAAGAAGAATGGGATGCTTTGAATGATTATACTTTCGAGTCTTTGGAATCAACTTATAAAACAATTAAGATGATGATCGAAGCCCCTACAAAAGCACTCAACGAATTGCTTACTCAAGATAAGAAATTCTTACCATACATCCAAGAAAAAGAAAAACTGACTACAATGGTTGCCATGAATACAACCGACACTCGTAGTTTGGTTCGTGAGTTGAATTCTATTCGTAAACTTTACGAGAAGTTTGTTGATGAAAATGGTCATGTAAAACCAGAAGTTCCTGAGTTCGAGCCATATATCATTGAGAAGATTATTGATATTAAAGCACGTTATCTGGTATGTTCTAATCGAGTTCGTGCCATCACTGAACCATTGACAAAGCATATTTCAGATTTCTTTACAGCCATGAAATTTGGTTATTACTTGGATCACAAAGAAGAAGCTCCTGATGATGTGAAAAAATTCTTTGCAGAATACTTACATCATTACACCAACACTACCCCTCCTACACAAGAGACTAATAAGGAAACTAGTCATGTCAATGAATAATGATATTAATGAAATCAAACAAGAAGATGTTGTTCCTTCTGAACAATCAGAAGGCGTATTGCATCTTAACGATACTGTAGAAGTATCTGAATCTTCTTTGACACCATCACTTCTCACTGAAGAAGATGATGTTTCTGAATTTAAACCTAAAGAAGAAACAGAAGAAAGCAAGACTAATGATTACGAACATCTAGATCAAGATCTTCCTACATTAGCTACTTACGATACAGAAGGTGAAGAAGAAAAACATAAACAAAAAGAACCTAAACAAAAAGAAAAAACTGATCCTAGAAAAGAGTTTCTTAAGAAACTTAGTGCGATCGTAGGTAACGATAAAGACGATCTGAAACTTTGGGTTCCTTCTGTAAAAGTAGTTGATGAAAAAATTAAACCAGCTTCTAAGAACGTCTTATTGGATCCTAAGCATCGTATCTTGTTAGATATTAAAGAAGTAGACTATGCAGATCCTAAACAAGCAGAAGATCTCATTAAATCTATTTCCGTTCCAGCTGATTCTCCAGACGGTATGGTTCGCTACTTAGTAGAAAACCCAGCTAACTTGGATGAAACAAATGCTACATTATTAATTCAGTCTATGTCTGATTCTCGTGAATTGATTTCTAACGATTATCGAATGACTGAGCAGATGATGAATGACGAAGATGTCGAACTGACTCAAGTAATTGGTATCACTGCAGATCCATCTCAACGTATTCGTTCTCGTCGTGCAACCATTCCTAATAGTGGTGGTAATCTTACTGGTCTGAAAGCTAAAGCAGCAATCATGGATTCTCTTGGATTGTCTACTTACTTTACACTGGTATTGCCTCATTCAGGTTTAGTAGCGATTATTTCTCCACCGCTAGCATCCGAAATCATTGACTTCCAATACGTTTTGGATACTGCTAAAATTAATGTTGGTCGTACTATTGGTGGTTCTAACTACGGTACGGCGACATGGTACATCAATGATAAGTTGGTGGATTTGTTTATTAGTAAAATCTCCTATATCAACTTGAAAGATTCTTCTCCAGAGAACATTCGTGCTCTGTTGGATCCGATGGATATCCCTACCATTGCTTGGGGTCTTGCATGTACCATGTATCCTGATGGCTATATCTTTAACCGTACGGCTCTTCTGGACAATGGTAAAGCTGAACATGTGATGGGACGTATCTGGTTGCCAGATATGGCGATCTATGCTAACTCTCGTCTGTCAGTACGTCAGAAACAACATTTGATTAAAGCAGAAAGTGTGGCATCTTCTAATGAAGAAATCGAATCCTATCGTCGCGACTGGAAGAAAGAAGAAGATGTTGAGGTGTTTGAACGTTTGATCTTCTCTCGTAAGATTGAAAAACGTGAAGGTACTTTCATTCAAGAAACATATATCGAACTAGGTCAAAGTGACATGGCTCGTTATGTTGAACATGGTTCAGATTGGGATGTATATATTAAAGATGCCATCTCTGAAACCCTGTCCATGACTTCTGATGAGAATATCCGTTCTCGTTATCTGTCTGATAAAATCCAAGCTACAGCACTGCGTGAGTATTCTCACTTTATCCGTAAGATTCGAATCAACAAGTATTTTGAAGAAACCGGAAAATCAGAATCCTTGAGCAGTACAATCGATTCTCCTGAAACACTGATTGAAATCTTAAATGAGATTTCTAGTAATCAAGAGATTCGTAACAAGTTGATTGAAGCGGTTGTAGAGTACATTAATAAAAATGTAAAAGTTGTTTATGGTGTGCCTACTGTTTCTGAATACGAAGAGAAACACAACTCTTCTCCAGTAAGTAATAAGATCGTTCCAATTAATACTGTAATTGCTTTTTTTACGCTGACCGCTCGGATTTATCAAACACTCGCGACCAGATAAGCAATAGTGTTTCTACAATAGTAGAGGGGTCTATCAGAGACCCCTTATTTGGTATTTCTCAAGTTAGACGGGATGAAGTTTTCCCAGAAACCAAAGATACAGAAGAAGGTGAAGAAACCGTAACCATCAATGTGAATAACGAAGACTTCTTACGAGTGATCGTAAGTGGGGAAGCTAAACCCATTAAAGATGATGGTGAGAAGCATTTATCTTTGTTATCGTTGCATGATGCTTGCTATGGTTTAGATCATTATTCAGAATGTAGTATTGAGAAAGCTGATGGTTCGTTAGTACCTCCTCATGAGTCGTTGAGACCAATGACCATGAAGAAACCATATGACTTGTTTGGTGAAGGTAGTTACTTAAGTATTCTGTCTGACGAGTTTGTGATTTACGATATTTATCCTAATACAGGTTTGACTTTGAGAGAGTGGTTAAACATGACTAGGGTTGAACAGAAGATTATTAAGAAATCTGTAGACCGTAAAAAGAAATTACAAACGACTCTTAATCAAGAAGCCAACAACGAAATGGAAAGAGCCATTAATGAAACCAAAAAATAAATCTGACGTGGTTTTGTAGTAAAAAAATAAGTTATATTATATGCGAATTTATTTTCGCACATTTGCTAGACATGTTTGTCTTTGAAAATTATCCACTGGCTTTATGCCTTTTCAAATTGCTTAGTTTAAGCAATATGCCGGACTGATTACGGGTATATCTTATTCACACAGTCCTTACTCAATAGAATCCTAGATACCACTCTACTCCTAACGGGGTAGAGTGGTTATAGGTTTTATTTTAATTCATTATTTGGCATTACTATAAAAGAAGCTAAATCTTTCATTAAGGTAGGTGCAACATGAAAGAAATTAGTTCTAGTTAAACGACATACAGCATACACAATGCCAATAGGAATATTAAGATTTCTTGATTCTGAAAAATATCCTAATAAAGTATTGTGGTTAGCACCGACATGTTCAGCTACATCTTTAATAGTAACTTTGTTACTTTGCATAACTTTCTTTAAGTTTCTTCGTAACTCCTGATTCATTACTGATATTTGATTATCAGTGGATTTGCTTGGATTCATTTTGTTTACTCTCTTGTCGTTTCTTATTCTCGTGGTTAATCATGTCTTTAATTAAACCATAACCTTCACGAATACTGAAATACTTCACATCAGGATCATCTTTATAGTTTCGATTACCTAAACGAGAAATTGTTAAACGACAACCTTTTTGAAATAAACCAACATCAATGTATTGCAAAAGAATATTTGTTTGTTCTAAATATTTCTTAGAAATATTAATGGCATTTAATTCCAGAGAGTTTACAAAGTATAAGGATTCTTTACCTTCTACAGCTTGTTGATAAAGATTCTTACAAATCTCAGTCATGCCTTTGAGGGTTTCTTTAAGCATGTTGTTATTAATGTCGATAAGCATTTGATCATTTGGATCTTCTGCTTTTACTTCTTTTTCAGCAAGCTCTAATAATACCTTAGTCAGGTAGATGTTTTCTGTTAAGAAAGCAAAGTCAGAAATTGCACTTTCTTTTTTAGTGCCTGTATAGAAAAGCTCGATATTCTTCTTGATTTGACTAATCAAGTCCTCTCGATTCTTAGGATCGATAGGTTGAGTTTCTTGTTCGTTTAGAATATCTGTTGCAATAGAACCAGATACACTACCTCGATGGATAACATCCAAACCTGTAGAAGTTTTGTTGAACACCATCATGTTGTTTGGATTAATAGCACTTCCTGTTTTCAATTTTCGTTGACGTAAGTTTTCTTTACGTTTTTTAGCTTTAGCGGCTTTTCGTTTATCATTACTAGACATAGCATTTTCCTTTTTATTAAGTTAGATTAAGGCAGGATTAAATTTAAAATCCTATTACACGTAAATAGTATAGATTTAAAATAAAACAAAAAGAAACTCTACTACTCCCGTTAAGGAGTAGTAGAGCTGTTAATGTAAAGGGACATATGAAAACAAATAAGAATGTCATGGGACTAAAGACCACCGTCCGGTAAATAATCCCGCACAGATTACTCTATAAAGAATAACCTGTACGTGACTATCTAATATAATCACCAATGGAACAAACATACTTAGGAGTAAAGAAATAGCATGATCTACCCGAAAGATCAAATAGATACTTCTTCATATCTAGATATCGTCTGTATTTTTCTTATTAAGCGTTTCGAGATGATGATACTTTATTCTCATCTTCGCGAGCCGCTTATTGGTCTTGTATTTTTTAGAAGGTTCAAGATCCTTTAAGATACGACTATAATGTTTTTGTGTAATGGATTCATTTAATTCCGAAATGTGACGATTAGAAAATGGTTTCATTTGTTAAAAGAGTAAGTAAGATTTTATTAAATAAAATAATACCTAATCAGTTATTAAGATAAAACCAAGGACTTGTGTCGACTTCCATCTGATCCTGACCAGGTACTAACTCGGCAAGGATAAATTGACCATCTCCTAAATATTCTTCTACAGTTAAGTAGTAGTATAATGTAGGAACATGACCAAACACTTTAATGATTTCTTCCCCGCTCATAAGTTCATGTATATTGATTAAAAATTGATACATGCAATCGATATAAGTATTACAGATTGTAACAGCTTTATCATGATTAAGGTAGGTTTCATTAATAAGTTTTTGATATAAAGTTTCAGAGGTTAGCTGAATACTCATGTCATCTTTACACATCGGTATATGGGTATCGATTTGGTTATAATGACGGTTAACCTCTCGAGTACTTACAGTTAATAATAATTCATTAATGACCTGTTTATGGTTAATGATAAACTGATTAGCCGTTAATGCATCAACCACTCTAAATAGAGGTCCCATGTTTACCAATAAACGGATTCTTTTTTGGTTCATTTTTAATATTCCACTAATACAGTGTATATCGTGCCGAATACAATGTTAGATTGTTTCTGATTTAAGTTAGGATCATTCTCTTGTTTAAAGAATACTTTCTTAGTTATTCCAAACTTGATAATGTTCAACTCTATAAGATATCTGAATAATTTTCCGAAGAATATGCGGATAATACCCTCGTCTATTTTATTAGATGATCCAGAAACTTTTAGAGCAAATTCTAAAATGGATTGATCTACTAATTCATTAAGAGAAGATATATTAGAAAGATTATATTCGGGAAGAATATCCAGAATAAAGTTAAGAGACATTAATCCAGTTTTCTTTGTAATTAAAGAACTGGTTATGCTGAATATCTCAGAAAGGTCAAGATAATAAGATCGACCAACCTCCCATAATGGAAGATTGGCCTGATCTAAATGTCCGATTAAATAGTTATTGTCTTGCATACGATGTCATACTCCAAATGAGTGTTAATCATAATGTCATTAATGTAATTTGTAGGTACCGCTATTCTTTTATGGGTTCTCGGATAATACGTATACGGATCTACCGTCCTTGGAATAACTTCTGGTTCCAATTTAGGATTTTGTAAAATGTAATTAAATATTTTTGGAAAAAGATTGGCTAAATAATTAATATACCTTAAGAAGAATAAGGATGTAAATATTGCTTCATCTTCTTCCAAACCATATTTCAAAGTAACCACATTATTTTTATTATCCATAATGTAATTAGAATAACCACTATTTTCATCATCACTAACACTGAATAGATACTCATTATCTACCATTAAGTCTTCAGGATTATAATCAAAATAAGCATTAAAGAAAGAATCCCATAACGATACCATCATTTCCTTAATCACCATTTCATTAATGGGAATGCTCGCAAGATAAACGTATTTGTATGTAATGGTTACAGAACTTAGAAGACTATAAGAAATTTGTTCAAATACCTCTTCTGATATCGGTTTACTAGGATTGTAGTTAAAACACGAAGGATGGTTGAAACGCTCCCTAAATGGATCTCTACCAAATAGCATAACACATTCTTGATAAATATCCGTTATGTTTAGATTAACTAAAAATTCAGTAGGCAAGATAAACTCTTGCTTAGCTAATTGAAACATCTTATTCCTCTTTATCAAGATAGACAACGATGTAGTCAGGATGAACGGATTCTTGACTCAAAGTAACCAGTGAGGTTTCTTTACAACGAACAGAATAGTCGATAAGTAACAAACTATTCTTTTCCTTAATTTCTCGAATAAATAATCTTGCCAGAAAAGATAAGTGATCTTCTTCAGCACCTGTTTGTATATCATCCCAAACGAATACCTGTTCACCATCTGAATTAACGAATATTTTCTTTTGTTCTGTAATAGGTAGATTTAAATAATTACATACGAAGTTTTCAACATATTCGTAATCATTATCAATAACAAATCCACTTACTCCATTGATCATTATTTTGAATATTGTAGAAATAGGAATTTCAAATTCACTTTCTAAATACTCTTTCGCTTCTTTAAATAACTTCTCTTCTTCTGGAGTTTTTGGTAATGACGAGACATCGATCATTACCAAATTATTACTTATATTATCCATGTTTAAAAATCCTTATAATTAGATATCTTCAATTTAATAGTATATGTTTATAATCTGGATAAAAGTTTACCTAAATAGTTAGAACCACTCCAAAGCTTTTTGTCTAGCAAATGCTTATTAGACAAATCCATGTTAATGCCTAAAATAGCTGGGAAATCATATCCGCAATAAGCAAAGAACACATCAGCTTCGTTTAAGTCATCTAAATACTTTTTAAAGTTAGCATCCGAATAGTAGTGAGTTTTCTTACCCTCGATCATTTTCTCAATGATTAGTCTTCTAAAATCAATTCCGTCTTTTACAAAACCGTATCGATTAAAATAATCTATAAGAGCAGATTTAATACCAGAAACCATTTGGGATTCTGTTTTATATACTTCAGGATCAATATCAAGATAGTGAGCAACCCAGTCTGTAATAAAACACATTACATTTGGATACTTCTTCATGATTCCTTTAGGACTTAATAAGTTTAGATCAAATCGATAAGTAATACCAAGAATGTGATCACCTTTAAAAAATAGATGATTATTCATGAATCTTTCAGCACATCGATCAGGACGATGCTTGCTTTCAATACAGAATATAAATTCAACTTCACTATCTTTTAATTCTTCGATAATCCTGTCTTCAATATCTACCCATCTTAAGTTACCACAACCACAACCTAATGCGGGTAATCTTAATTGAGTAATCCAGTGAAATCCCTCAGTTTTGTCGTAATCTTTTTCAAATGCTTTTAAACCCTCAATAATCAAGTCAATACATGAATCATCGTAAGGTGAAATTTTAGTAGGAATACTTACTAACGTTTCTGTTGCCGTAGAGTATAAATGATATTTTCTTTTATTGATTTCATCATTCTTACATGCTTCTCTATATTGGTTATACCACATTGGGCTTTTTTGTTTAAAATATAGTGCTAAACCTTTTCCGGCAATACCTTGAGTATTTACAGGAACACAATAAACACTTTCTTTATCATTAAACATGTCTTCTTCAATAACACGTACCGGCATTTTCATCATCCTTTTATTTAATTGTTCAGATGATAAAATAACTAAAAAAGAAAATACCCCTCCACCCATAAGGGCAGAGGAGTAATTCTTTTATTTAGGAAAATAACGAGTAATTGTATAGCGTTCGCGATCAGGAAGATGTACTGAAGTAAATACTTCAGCATGTTCTTCTTCAGGAATGTATTTAGCCAATACTTTTTCCATAGGGAAATAAGCAACCTCATCGCTTTCATTTTCAGGAACGACTTCTCGTAAGATGTTTGTGACATGAATTTCATCAAAATCCAAAACATCTAGAGCCAAATCGTAAACTTTCTGACCACCAATAATCCACACATCTCCGTGTTCTTTTTCTAATTCCTGAATTTTCTCAGCAAAAGCATCATCATTATCCAGTTGGAAAATATGCTTAATACTTGGATCATCGTACTCAGCATCGTTTAAGAAGTAACGAGATGGGTTATTACTGATAATCACATTGATTCGATCAAGCAATGGGCGATTAGGTAAACTTTCCCAAGTATTACGACCCATGACAACTACTGAATTCTTGGTTTGTTCTTTAAAATAAATCAAGTCTTCAGGAAGATTCCAAGGAATGCTGTTATTGATACCGATGACATCGTTACTGCTTTTACATACAATTATCTTTAATGACATAAATGTCTCCAAGTTCTTTAGAGTAATACTCATTTTTCTTAATTGCTTTAAAAAGATTATCAATCTCTAAAGCAACATAGTGCAGTTCTGGTTTTGATAATTCAATACCTTCAACTGCATCTACATAAGATCCAAGAGTAAACAAACCTTTTTTCCGATAAAGGAAACTTACTTTATTATTAATAATGATAAAATAGGTGCCACCATATCGAAATGGATTAAAAGAACGAGAAGGAGTAGTGCACGTATCGATAATAGTAATAGGCATAGTGAAACCACTAAACTTAGCACCACTTTCAAAACACTTGGCTAAAGAATGTATATCTCCTATAAGTCTTTTAGCATTGTTCGATAAACTTACTTTCATTTTTTATTTCCAATATTAACAACATCAGAAATAATAGATAGAAATTTAAGTTTATGGTCACTTACTTTATCTTTATAACTAACAAAGTATTTTGCTATATTTCTGGCACGATTCATTAGATTATCAATGAATTTAAATTCTTCTCGTTCAGTCGAGGCAGAGAGGATATAGTGAGCGACTTTAGTAGAGGTATCATTATACTTCATGTAAATAATAACTTCGTGATTAGCGAAGTGTTTATTGTCCGCACTGTTGACTACAATCTCATACTCGTCATCATCTTTGGTAAACGAAACTACAAAGAATAATTTTTTTCGTTGCTCTTCTGACCAGTCTTCAGGATAGTAGATATTAATACAGTAACAAATAGAATGATCTTTATATTTCAAATAGTCTATGTTATAAATGCGTTTATTGGCTTTATTACCATAAACATTATAAAAACCACCTTCTTTTACTTCTTCAAAACTAATATTACCAATAGTCGTTTCACCAGTCTTTAATAAGACAGCTTCTAAGAACTTCTTCAGTTCTGGTTCTAATTCATATTGTACTTTTACTATTGAATCACCTGACATAACAGTTACTCCTTAAAATAAATCTAAGACTTCAAATCCACTTAGAGGTTCTACATCAAAATGTTCGTTTAATAAATCACACAAAGCTCTTGCTTGATTTATCTCACTGGTACCAAACATATCAGAAACAGTGTTGTTACACTTTTCTACATTGTTCTTCAATTCAATCCATAACCAAGGTTTACTATCCAGATATTGTCTCCATAGTTCCTTATAGAGACGATAACTTTCCTCGATAGGCATTTCTCTTAAAGGTGGGTTTCCTTTTCCTTCTTCAATAGAAGAATAGCCTTTGATAAAACATTGGAAATGATGCTCAATAGAGAGACCATCGTTTAAACGCGCATAGAACGCGCTGAAGCGCTTATCTCCCTTAGATGAACATTCGTACCCACCGAACCTAGACCACGTGTATTTACTCATTATCGAGCCTTTACGACACCTTCTTGATGATGATACTTTCCTTTATAAGGATCATTGGTACTTTCATGGTGTTCTGCAAAATAAATAGTACCGATACCACAACCTTCGTAAATCATTAATGCATGGTTTGTTTGGTTATAAATTTCTAATACCAACTGGCCCTCCCAACCTGATTTCAAAACAGTAGGGGCCATATTCATTCCCAAGCGAGCATAACTACTTTTACAGAATAAGAAACCAGTGACATTTTCAGGAATGCAGAATTTTTCTAAAGAATGAGCCAGTACAAATTGACCAGGATGGATTAACCAGCACTTTACTTCTTTTTGACTAATATTGCCTTTATAGTCTTTGTAATTAACCAATTCTTTTTTGTACGGATCCATACGAGCAGTTAATACATTCTTAGTACCAAATGGATCTAAACGTGTACTGGTATCGTCCGAGTTTTGAGTGTAGCTACCAGAGATAAAAAATTCTACATCAGAACCCAATCGGATATCGTATCCGTTTTGAGATAAACCATGAGAGATGTTTTTGGTTTCGTCATTTACGTAAACGATTTCTCTACCTGGGGAGAAAGGTTTAATGAGTGGTTTTTCAGAGTTTAAAGAAGAGCCAATGATTTGGTTATCAGACAAGTACATGTTAATTTCCTTTACTAAAAAATATCAAAAGATAGAATAGAAACAAAAAAGAAACTCCTCCCTTTTGGAGAGAGGAGTTTCTTTCTTGAACCTTAGAATTTATACCAAGGTTTTGGAGCGAGAGCTGGAATCACTTTGCCCACTTTTTTGCGGGCTTTCTTAATGATTTTGTTCACCTCTTTGTGGTGAGCGGCACCTACGGCGGCACAAGTACCACCGAAGAGTACGCCTGCGGCTACTTTTGCAAATACAGAGATCGCTTTGCGAGCTGCCGGTGATTTCACTTTAGCCAGAGCGGTAGAAGTAGTGGTTTCAGTATCTTGGGTTTCAACAACAGGGGTTTCAACGATTGCGTTCATTTCAATAATTTCCTTTTCAGTTTGAGATTCAGTTTCAGATTGTTCGGATTTGTTGAGGTTTTTCTTGATTGATTCAGTCAAGAGTTCATCAAACTTGCTTTCATCGAGCATCTTGAGTTGCTCTTCAGTCAGACCGAGAACTTCAACCAGTTCGTCTTTCAAGTTTACATTGAATTTACACATTTCAAATTTCCTTTTACAAAGTTAGATTAGAAAACCCTAGCACCACCATTGATACTAGGGAGTTGTTAATTAAGCACGAGCTGCCAACTCGCGTTTAACCAGTTCGATCATTTCTTGATCGGTATAGTCTTTCGACAGGTCTACTGCCTCAAGACCGGTATTCGAAAAACGCACCGCGAAGTCTCGTTGGACTTCAAAAAGATTTCGGCGACGCTCTGCGGCCATGCCTAAGATAATCTCATTATCTGGGCTTGCCTTCAACATAGACAACGCCATGCCGTACTGACGTAAGCACGCTTTTGCATAGTCTTCGTTGAATGAACTTGAGTGAGATTGTTTCCACTCTTCTTTTTCTCGCTCGTAGTCTTCTCGAGCTTGTTTAAACTCAAGATCAATTGCTCGCTCGATACGGCGAAACTCTGCATCGGCTTTTTCTTTAGCCGCTTTTTTAGCAGCTTCTTTTGATTCTATTACGGCTTCGACTGCAGCAATCGCACCAACTACTGTAGCACCAGCCGCTACTAATTTTAAAACATTTGACCACATGGTGAACTCCTTTACAAGGTTAGTTGATTAAGATAGGAAGATTTCCTTCCCAGGTTCACGTTAATAGTATATATCTGAGATTTTTTAGAATGCAAAAAAAAAGATAACTCCTCTATCCTTAATTGGATAGAGGAGTATCTAATTAATACATTAATCTATATTAAAAAGCTTCTTGTGGTTTTCCACAATACCTTTAATATAGTTTACTCGTGAAATAGGCAGATATTCATCTGTATTGTTTTCATATGCGCCAACGCATCGACCAATGAAAGATTCTGACGGAATACCTTTATTGCCACCTATGCAGACACTGCCATCATTACTTAGCCAGATATCTCGAGACGTACTTGCAGTGTAATAAACATCGTCAACAAAAGGATCTTTATAAGTAACATAGTCAGTTGAACGAATAACAGTAAAGTCAATTCGTTCATGACCATTGACAACAACATCACCACCGATATATCCATTACCAATGATAAATGAATTACCACTTACAATAGAACCATTAGTCACACGAGAATCATCACAAGCACGAGCGAATCCAACTACTTGTGCACGGCCAGATACAGTTGCCCTATCGTATAAAAAGGCATGGTCGTCTACTAAACCAAATTCCATCACACATGATTTGTCTCTTACAATAGAGTTTCCTCTAACGGTTGCATAGTCAGTAACATGGGAAAGATCGCAAACACCAGCCGTACCATAAACACGCGCATTAGAATCTACAACAGCTAAATCCATTACACGAGCATTTTCAGATACGCGTGCTTTAGCAATTACTTTCGCATCGTCGTAGATCCAACAAAGACCTTTTTGAGATAAGTTCTTTTCTGATTCTACCCAACCACCAATGTCGCCTTTCTTAACATCTCCAAAATTTTTCAATGCTCGAATACGATACAAAAGACCGCCGTTATGATAGAGGGTTAGGTTTTCAACCAACTCGAACTTTTTAGTGTTCTCTTTTTTAGTAGTCATCTTACTTACCCCAGTATTTAGATTTTAAATTGTTATGGTATTCAACCATTTCTTCATTAGATTTACCATTAGTATCGGTCATGTTGTAGCCATATTCGATGAATTCTTTAGCCGTTCCAGAGAACCCACCAACATTCCAAATGTCTTCTTTCATCGCAGCGGTAACAATTACATGTGGTCTGGCCGGATCACGATAGGTGAAGTAATCAGTTGTGTGTTCTAACTTAAAGTTAATAACAGCACTACCGTTTACAGTAACATTACCAGTGATATTAGTACCACTAAAGATAGAAGATCCGTCATTGATAACCACGTTAGTGCCATTAATTTGCCCACCGGTAATTGTACAACTACTTATTTCGAAATTACCATCAATATCAGTATCACCACCAATATAGGTATTACTACAAACAAAACCCTCACCTTTAATAAAAGCATTTCCATCAATATAGGAATTATCAGAGATGTCTACTTCACCACCTACTTTAGCATTTTCAACAACGATAGCCATCCCGCGAATATATGCTTTATTAGAAATAATGGCACCATCCCCAATAAAAGCCATATCTCCGATGATCGCTCTATCTTTAACAATAGCACCATCAGAAACAAGAGCATTTTCAATTACTGTAGCATCACCATATACCTTAGCATTTCCAGCTACCCAACAATTTCCTTCATGGGAAAGATTCTCTTCTTTCTCAATATAACCACCAAGATCATCAGTTTTAACACAACCAAAATCTTTCAAAGCTTTGATGCGATAAAGCGTACGTCCTTCCATGATATCAGAATCATCTTTAACCAATTCGTATTTTTTATCCCAAAGCTTAATTATTTTGGATCTCATGTCCATAATCCATTTCCTTTAAATATAGAGTAAAAAATAAAAGTAAAATAGAAATACTCCTCTACCTTCATTAGGTAGAGGAGTACTAATATTATTTACCGAGTTTTTCGGCACCCAAATCATACACATGATTACGGATGTGTTTGTGTTCACCATTGCGACCACGAGCATCTTTGTTGTCACGAATAGTCAGTGTAGACTCCACGCGACCATGCTTGATGGTTTCTGTTGCTTCACCGCCTTTGGTTTGCGGAGGAGTGCGTGAAACATAATCGCGAGTAACGATGTGTTCGGTATGTACGCCTTTGGCGATATCGAATTTGGCCGACAGAGATTCAATTTCTTTGTGTTTAGCCATGGTTTCGACACCCAACTCACCAGTAGCCAAAGCAGTAGCCGCTACGAATTGGTTGGTCAAACCGAATACGGAATCCATTTCTTTTTCAGTAACCGCAGCACCGGTGTGTTTGATCACTGCGTCAATGGCACCTTTCTTGGTTTCCAGATTTTGAGATTCTGGATTATATACCAGATAGTCTTTCTGAATCAGATCGGCGAGTTCGCGGGTGGTATCTTTAATAGACATAATAACTTTCCTTTTTAGGTTAAATAAAAATAAGTACTTCTACATGTAGAAGGATAAACTTGATTGTCTTACCTTCAACTTAATAGTATAGTTCTGTATTATTTTTAAATAACGTAACTTTAAGGTAAGTACCCGTCAAAACCATTTAATGCAGCAGGAGCAAACGATATCGGTTTATAAACCACATCAAATTCTTGGACACCGATATACAATAAAGAATTTTCTATTGGTCTGATACGAATCCTACCGGTATCGTATTGAAAACCATTATCTTGAAAAGAAAGGACTTCTACCTTTAAAGATTCTTTTCTATAACGAACGACATTCAAAATAGAATCGTTCAACTCATCGATTGTAGGAGTACGATACTTATACGTATTTGTAGTAACCACGTAACTACCATCTTGAGTAAGAATCCTATCAGCATACTTCCACCATTGAGCACCGACATGGATTCGTCGATATGGTTGGATGTATACTTGTCCTTTCCATCTTTTAGAATTAGGAGAAACTTTCAATAAGACTCGTGTATTCTTGACGACGGTATCGAATCTCTTAAGTCGAACATCTTCTTTAGTCACTCTTAAACTTTGTCTTAATAAAGTCTCAGGACGACCAATAGTAATATCTCGGAAAGTAAGAGGAAACTCGCCCCTTTCGTTTATGTGTCGGAGTAAGTTTTCCTCTTCGGTAAGATTAGGATTAATCTTCATTTCGATTCATCCTTTTTATCAATATTACCAGTTAACAAAGACAGGTTGTTTTTTAGAAGTCACCGTATCCATTTTAGCAATGTCTGACAGAATAGACACTGTGCCGGACTCAGCAGAAACGACATTATTTGTCAATAGTCGACGTGCTGAAGATGGAGTCACTTCTACGTCTTGACCGCCTTGGTTAATAATAGCTTGTACTGGGTTATTAGATTCCAATGAAGGAGAAACCAGTTTTTCAGCACAAGTAATGCCAGGTTCATTAACGTAGTCAAAAGTAATTACAGTGTGTAGTACTTTACAGTTTTTACCATTGATTACTTGACGAGTAGTCAATGAACGAATACTAAAGCATACATTCATGCCTTTGGTTTTTAAATCTTCTTCTAAGAATTTACCATAAGGACCAGCTGGTTTTACTTTAGCCATAATGCCGACACATTTTTCATTAGTCAATGGATCGACATAATCAGGAACCAGCCAGATTTCACCAAATACACCACAAACAGATTTTTCATCGATACGAATATTTCGTTCTAGGAATTCCATGTCTGTTTGACCTGGCTGTTTAGAAGGATGGCCGTATTCTGCTTTAATAAAACCACCAGCAATACGCTGGTTAAATAAAGTACCAGGGGCAAAGAACTTATCCGCACCTAAAGAAGAATAGTATTCATTTTCACCTGTTTTAGGATTGATGTTTTTTGATTTATGGTCTAAAGCACCAACACAAATAGTATAATAACCATTTTCATCAGGAGTAAGAACACCCTTCTTATCCGTACCGTCTAAACGAGTACAGCGATAAACAAAGTTAGACATGTCTACAACACTTTCTTATTCTAATATCTTAATACGTGATCGATCAATTCTGTTTGTGTAGTAGGATTACACAGAGAAGAAACAACACCCGTATAGAAATAGCTACCTGTCAGTTTAGTCAGTGCTGAAGAAGCACTAAAGTTAACAGACGAAGCAGGTACAAATACAGGCATAACTTTATCAGGATCGATATCATTCAATATTTCACGATAATACTGATTGATGTTATTTGGATTTCGTGCGATAATACTAATAGGAATAGCCAGGGATTCAAACGTATCACCAATAGACTTACCAGCATATTTACCAGTTTGTGAAAATACCCGTCCCATATCTGCATAAGAGATGAAGAACGGTACTTTACCTTTAGTGACAAATTCTTTATAGGATTTACCAATTAGTTTATCTTCACGTACGACGACCAGACTTTTAATGATTACACTGCCTGGGTCGTAAGTTAATTCGTAGTATTTTTCATCATCAATAGTGATGACGTTAATTGCATCAGGATCAGAGTGAACACTAGCCATACAGTTAAAGATAGCATAATGTGTTTCATCTGGGTTGGTAATTAAAAACAAACTATAAAAGTGTGTATCGCTACCGACACGAGCAAGACCTACCATCTCGTAACGAACTGGAAATATAATCTTACATCCTGTGGTCGTAATTAATTGGTTATTAACTTCTTTTAAAGAAGCCATAATTTTATCTTTATTACGAATACCGTATCTCATGGTAGGTCTCTTTCCTTAATTAACCTTTTACAATCTCAATCTGACCAGCTACCCATTCAACAAGAATGTTAATAATAGCAGTAGAAACAACAGTAGAAGTATCCAAATCTTGTTTAGAAGATTCGGCTACAATAAGATGTTTCAGAATCAAACTAGCCATAGTGTCTTTGAAGAATAATTCGCATACAGTGTCAGAAACAACATAAGCCAAGTCAACATCCAAAATACGATTACCTGGATAATAGTTATTCAGGAATTGGTTAATCTTGCCACGATATTCCAATACTGGCATTTCTTCAATGACTGCTTTTAACTCAGCATGTTCATCGTTAAAAGTATTTTCTACCAATGCCAGAATACTCGAAGTGATTGCATCAAATGTACGAGCAGCCAAACGAGTTTTATCAATGGTATTTACAGTAGCCAAAACCAACTGACCATGACGAGCAAGTTCCTCTGCATTTTCAGTGATCGCATCAAGATTACGATAAGCAGTAGGATTACTAGAATTCATGATGCCTACCAAGATATCGGCTTTATTAGGGAGATCGATATTGGCATAAGTGTCATGATAAACATAGATGGTTTTGGTTTTGGTATTGACACTGGAAATGACAGCTTTAGAAGCAATCGCAGTAGAATACATGCTAGCAAAGCTATTAATGATACGAGAACAAGCAACTTTAAAGAACATTGCCCATTGTTTCAGTTCTTCCTCAGTAATACGCATTCCCTGAATGGGTTCTTTTTCCAGTTTATCAACAATCAAAAACGCAGTCAGGTAAACCATAAAACTTTGATAAGTTACTGAAGTATCATTAACAAACTCATTACGAAGTTTCAAAAGTTTCCATGCGTCTTGGAATAAATCACCACCGAATTGTTTCTCGTATACTTCAGCTAAGTTCATGATGCCTTCGTTAGTACTGTCATCAGCTGTACGAACAAATTCGATAATCGTATCGTTATCTGCTTCATCAAAAGTAGGTTGACTAGAAGGACCTTTTTGAGAAGGATTATACAGAGATACCAGTCCAGAAATTCGAGGAAGAACAGTACTGTATACAAACGATGGTACTTCGATTTGATTTACTTTAATTTTAGAAGCTGGTTCGATACGTACGGACAGACGATCACGAACATCTTCAATAACTTCACGAATAACTGGACTTACTACATTACGAGTAAAGCTCAGTTGGTTTTTAAGTGGGTTAATACATTGCTCTTCAATAGAGTCGTATACTTGGTAAATAGCCGCGCCTTCAGTGAAACCAAAATTAGCATAAGACTTATCGATTACTGTTCCAAGAGAATGTTCCAGACATTCTTGAGAAGCGACAATGCCTTCAGCTGGAGTAACGTTTTGAACCATCGCATCCAGAGCAGTACCAGGAATTGCTTTAAGACGAGCACCATTTAACAATGAAGTCTTGGCAACATCACTAGCCAAGTTTAATACATCTTGAGTAAGCATTTATTTATTCTCCTTTAGCAATAATTCGGCGTTGCAATTCAGCCAAAGCCATTTCTTGAATAATGTTAGTATTCAAAGCTTCGCCTTTTACAAAACCCTGAACGCCAGTTACTTCACTGATCAAACGGTTGGCGAATACACCAACTAAGTCAGCCGCACATGCCAGTACAGTAGCATTCTCAGTATCTTTAACAAATTGTTGATCCATAGTTTAAATTCCCAGATCTAAAAAACATAAAATAGTAAAATTTGAGATATAGAGTGCTCTAGAAATAGAGCACTCTTATCCCAATATAGGTTAATCTTTATTAGACAGATATTCCTTACCGATACGTTTAGACATTTCTACCAGAATACTGTTAGACATACCCATCAAGAAAGGACTGTTTACAATACGAGCATATACTGATTGACTACCGAATACAGCATCAATTTCTTCACCTGGTTGATTGTCCTCCGAATTTATTCTTGGAGATTCTTCAAATACATGTGCGATCGTTGCCTTCAACTGAGCGCCGAAGACGATTTTCGTAATATTCACATGATTCGCTACATCATGCAGTGTGCTAAGACACATCCCTAACTTTCATTAGGATACTAGACTATATCAACACCCTGTAATAACAGGGGCTTTCTTTTTCCATTTAAAGCTCTCGCTACCCGCTTGGGCCGTACACGGAGGCTAACCCGTTAGTCGTTGAACGTTCCTGTTATAAACAGGCTTCGCTGCTGATCACCCATTGTACATCCATTACGATTTTTACTGTGTTTTAACACGAGTACGTAAGGCTTTAGGGTTTTCCAGCAATTAAGAAAGATATCACTTATCAATTACTCGATAAGCGGACAACATTATTTTAGTTTAATATGCCAGTCAGACACCCATACTTCACCAGACTTATTAATCTTATTCTCGAAAGATTTTCTTTTAATAAGAGGATAAAAGTGTCTTAATACAGCCCTACCACTTTCAAACTTAATAACTTCTTTAGTTTTTAAGTTAGTGGCTGTAAATTCTTTCTTTTTGAAAATTGGAGATTGTTTAGATTCCCGATATACCGATGGCCAGGGTTCGTCTGATTTATATCTTACTAACCAACCATCTACAGATAAGGTCTCAATGGAATTAACAGCACCATTAAGCCTCATGTAACGAATACCTAACTCTTTACTAGCGGAAGCCATTGATTCGAAACATTTAACTTCTTTAGTTTCCAAATTAAGAGCTTCTATGTATTTCCCAGATTTATCAGGATGTCCGTAATACCAGTTACTTTCATCACCTTTAATTTTTATTTCGTACCTATCTTTAAATAGATTAGGAATAAATACACCATTAATATTTTTAACCAATGGTTGAATCCAGGAATAACCAATGTGCGTGAATGCTTTAAACAATGACGGGAATTCCAAAATAGAATTATCAGAAATGTCTCTAACTAAAGTAGGACAATTGTCATTTCTCAAATCGTTATCAACAGCATGGTTAATATTTTCGGAATAAGTTACCCATTCTAAGTTATCGATGTTGTTATTTCGTTTATTACCATCAATGTGGTTAACACAACAATACTTATCCGGATTACTATTCTCTATATAAGCTCTTGCTAGTAAAATGTGTACCGGTACTACTCTCCATTCGGATTTATCTGGATTGTAGATGTTTACAGCTAGATAACCGTTAGTATCTTTTTTAGACAGAACTCTACCGGTTTTTCTAGAAATTACATCGCCGTATTTATTTATAACAAATCCAGGATATCCAGGAATTATTCTATATTTGGATCCAGGAGAAGTCATCTCCGTGATTATCGGTCCAGTTACCACCATGAGATAGCCACATTTCATTTTTAACAAATTTGAACTAGACGGGACAAACATTACTTTTTCTAATTCGGTTATATTAAAATCTATTTCAAAATGCGTGATTAGTCCTATTTCTTTTTTAGAAAACGGAACTACAATATTACCTATCTCGATATGGTAAAAACCTTTTGAATCAGGTACTATTTCTTCACCTAAATAAGTACCATTTCCAAACATATCAAATTCGTAATTTTCATTAAGTTTGAATTTTTTCATAGCTATGTGATTTTTTAGTTGATCTCATAACTATTAATAGCACAACTAAAATAACTTAAGTTTATCGCCTTGAGATAAATAGTTATTGCTCGTAATTGTAAATTTAATAACAGCAGTGTCCAGCATTAAAGGATTTCCGTTAACACGATAAGTATCATCTACCATTCCTGTAAACGGAGCTTTACCCAATGCTTTCTGTCTAGCGACAATTTTAGAATCTGAAAGATTAGCAATTTTTCTTAACGATTCACTCATGTCTTCTTTATCGCCATTGTAGAATACTTCTACTTTATCAATAACACCTTTTACACTACTCTTAGGTACATTTGCAGAAATACTACGCAAGAGATCTAAAGATTCTTCATCGAACAATTTAGTATCGTTAGTTAAAGCATCTTCAATAAAACACAATGGATCATCCACCATTACTTTCGTACCTGGTTTAGCCAATCGATGAATACTTTGTTCAAAGTTTACTACGACTTCTTTTACCACTGTAGTTTGAATTTCAGTATCTAAACTTAATCGCTTAGAAATAGCTGTCGAGTCTTCATACGTATAAGGACTTTCCATCAAAGCTACTCGTATCAGTTTACCTGATTTATAAGCTAAACTTTTCGGATTTAACGGATCCTTAGTAAAGAAACCAGAATGGTATGCAATGACATCGCCCAGCTCTAATCGATCACCTACTTTTACATTTGAAACAATGTCATGTGGCATGGTAAAACCACCACTACTGCCAAACTTACGACCAATCTCAATATGTCGGAATGTTCCGTCATCATTTTGAATTTTGATAGCGTAATCATTCACTTCAACTACTTTACCAGTTTTATCAGCAGTAGCCGCAAATGTATCACCAGCCCGTTGAACTAACTTAGCATCATAACCAGTTCGAGTAGGCATTGGATGGTAGCCTGTTGCTGGGATTGAGTGTAAGGATTGTGTACCCAAGAATACTTGACGTTTAGGGTCGTCCATATCACTACAAGGCATCATCATCATCGCAGTACTTAAAACGTTTTCAGGTTTTAAGTCTGGGTTCATTTCACCAGTACCTGAATTCTCAGGAATACCATAAAGATTAGTAAACTTAGGATTGGCAGAAAGGTAAGTACTGATACCGGCATCCGAACTATCCTTAGTTGCTTCAGAGACAATACCTACAGCGTTTTTATGGTGTTGACGTGTCCGCTTAACCATGGATTGTTTAGAACGACCACCATTACCAGTAAACGTAATTTCTTCACCTTGTTTTAATTCCTGGATAGGATTTAAAGTTTCAATGATTCGTTTGGTGGTATCTTTATTAATCGCCATCCATATTGCTTCAGGATTTAACTCTACTGGATAGTTAGCTTTAATACCGTGTCGGTTATGTTCTCGTAAAGCACGAACCAAATGCGTATACACTTCACCTGCCATTCGCTCAAAACCACGAATACGTTGTTCTGACATATCTACTTCATCTCTGTGTTTATAATCAACAAGTAATTCAACACATCGAATCAGAAGACCGCCAAAATCTACAGGCTCTTTCATCTCGATCAAAATACGTTCAGTGATCGGATCTACAAACATATTGTAATAAAGATCGATTTCTTTTAAGTAACGACCAGGAATTTTAATAGATTCTAACAGATTAAAGAAATTTTCTTTTTCATTTAAACTGTAAATCGACATCTTATTTAGATCTGGGATTTTGTTTAAACCAGACATAATCAAACTGGTCACACGATCACGTTTGGAAAGAACCAAATTAAAGTCATTAAAACGAATAGCGTATTCGTGACTCTCTAATTTTAGTCGTTTACCAATAGGTTCAGTTCGATAGTATTTAGGTTCTAAAGAAGCCAATAATTTAGTAATGCCTAAACGATAGCACAACACCAGACCAATAGGAATCGCTTTACCCATGATGTCAATATTGACAGATTCAGTAGGTGCTTTAACAGAATCTAAACCACACAAAGATTCGATGGTTCCTAATTCTATCGGGTTATTATCATGGATATAATAAATAGTATTCTCACTATCTATCGCCAATGGATATTGTTTTTTATACGTACCGATAAAAGTCATTCCAGTGACTTCTGACTTAATAACGAAATCACGACCAAATCGTTCTTCAGCACTTTTTCTGTCAAAGTACAAGAAACAATCTTTTGTAGTCACTGCCTTAAAGTTACGAGACAAGACAGAATATACATAAGGTGCTTCTAGATGATTGTCGAACATATTGCCAGAACGAGTTTCCAATACATCTTTGTTTTCTTGATCAAAAGCATTCTTACGAATATTGGCAATCAACCATTTTTCGTAGTTAAATGCTCTCGAATCATCACGAGAGGCAAATGTTTTACCAAAGTAACTCGATAAAGAAACAGTACTATCATCAATCTTACGAATAGGTAAGTCGTAACGTTGATGGCAATAGGTGTAAGTTTTACCACCGATAGTAAAGGTACCATCTTCAGAAACTTTAGGAATCTTAACACGGATAGTAGAAGCTTCGCCTTCGATTGGCTTAATTTTCATGGCATAGACAGTATAAGCACCTGAAATGTTTTCTACTTCAGTTTTCTTAATGTCTTGAACCACTACGCCAGCTGATTGAACACCCACCATCATGGAAGCAATATCGCGCTCCATAAACTCAGTGATGTATTTCTTATCAAATACCTTGAGTGTTGAAATACCACGAGTATCTTTTTCAGTAATCTTCAATTCTTCTGGTTTAATATCGATCATTTCACCGACAGTTTTACCACCATCTTTATTTAAACTTAATGAGTTGTACTTAGTCAGTGCTTTACGAATACCATCGAATTTACTTACAGTCATTGGATTGCTTTTAGCATATTCTTCTAGTACAAGTTTACCTTTAATACTTGGAGAAATAGGCTTGTCGACAATTTTAACCAACGGTACTTTATCTTCTACTTTATAATTTTTAAGATCCAGTACGTCGCCAGAATCAAACTTAGAATTGATCACTTCTTCAAATTCGTCTTCTTGTTCATTGACTACCGGAACAATATTACTCATCTTAGATAGTTTATTAAGATCAGTATCACTTTCAGTTTCTGTAATTAATTCATCTTCATCATCGAGAATATCAGACACTACTTGAACATCTTCATCCTGATGTACTTCACCTAATTCATTGTAGTAGGCTTCTTCATGATAATCATTTGTATCATCATGATCGTCAGGATCATTTTCGTCATCTAGATTATTCTCTTGATCTTCTTCTCTTTGTAATGAACGACCACGACGTAATCGATAATCCGCAATCTGACCATAGTCACGTTCAGCATCGTTTCGTTTAACAATTATATCATCTGGATCAGTTTCAATACCTGCGTCATCATCGGCTTCCAAACTCTTAGCAGCAATCTCTTCTTCAGTAAGTTCAATACCTTCTTTAGTTTTAAAGATATTATTCAGTTTTAAGAGAATATTGATAAACTGCTTACTCATCAGACGAGGATCGATTTTACCAGAAGGATTCTCTTCACTATTCCTCCAACTATCTAATAAACCCAGATTAAAAATAGTAAATACATCATTTTTTACTAAAACGATATTTGTTTTATCTAAGATGGTTTTAGGTACATTAGCAAATACTGATTTTTCTCGGTTAAGACCCAACCATTTCCACATCTCTAAAATAAAGATACTTTCTAAGTTATCTAACTTACGGAATAACTCTACAGTCATCCCAGTAATAGATCTTTTTAAACTAGAGATAGGAAGTAATTCATCAGGAATATTAATAAATAAAAACTGATTATAATAGTTATTGTAATTGTAACTAACGTCAGCCAAACCTTTTAACAAAGTATTTAAAACGTTCATGTTACGATAGTAACCAATATAATTCGTATTACCTAAATAACGATAACGACGATCGATGAGGGAATAGTTAAGAACCAATGGGACAATAAGTTCTGGTTTATACTTATCCATCTCAACCACCATTTTAAATTTACGGTTGAGTTTTAAGTATTTCTTTAATTCGATAATTTGTGTTGCTGTACGAATGGTTAAGGTACCTAAACGAGAAGCAATATCCATGTAGGAATACATGGGGATTTTTAAGCTACCTTTCTTAAACAAGGCATTTTTATCACTAGGACCAACATCAGCAGTACTGCTAGGAATGTAGTGGTAAGCAGATTGTTTAGGTAGGAAAAATTGTGTCGTGTTAAATACTCTAGGATTATTAAAATGAGTAACCATCCTATTCATGAGTTTTAACTGAAATTGTTCAAAGTTAATCATTACAAGTTTGTTCCTTTAAACATTGATTAAAAAAGATAAGAGCACTCTCCAGGGATGAACCACTGGAGAGTACACTTTGTTAATAAGATACCATCACCTAAACAACCTACCTAAAAAATTATTCATTAGGCACATCAGACAGGTTATGGCAAACAAATTTAACAGTATCGTAGTTCACAGAATAACGTATAGATCCGTCAGGACCCACGTAGGCACGTTTTTGTTTCTTATACTGGATGATTTCGTTACGAGCTTCCTCAGTAAGCGCAGAGAGAATATTCTCTCTGTCCCCGTCGAACGGTGACCAGTAAATAATATAAAGTATAAACCAAATGTATCGGTTTAGTTAAACTTCATTACTGGAAAATGGACTATATAATCGCTTAAACTTCGGTATCGTCAGTACCTAGGTTCAAGAGTACAGAAGTGGTATTCCGTACTGGTACATAGAGGCTTACCAGGCCACTGCACCCGCCCTCCGTTTCAGGGTTGTCATCACGACAATGCCTTACGTCTTTCGACTAGTCTCTGAACACAAATCCTTCTCTAAAAGAGAATAGGATTCTTCGCTGCGGATTGCCCTACTGATCTATCTCTTTTACTGTACTCTGGTTAATTACTCCAGACCCTACTGTGTATTACTACCAGTAGTTAGTGTATAGATCTTTTACAGGGTGTTCCCGTCAATTAGAAGGGTTTTGCCAGGGTTTATAACCCATGGGGACCTCGATTTATCAATAAATGTTTATTTAGTATTTTCTAAATAAACATTTATATATAGGTAGTCGCTAATCAAGTACCTTTATTAATTTATTGGTACTTGATGAGTAATACATCCTAATAATGAATACGTTCTACAACTTCTAATTTATAATCTTCAGATTCCCAGATATACGGAGGTCTCCGTAATCTCCATTTGATCGTACCTTTATAAACTCCCAAGTATTTACTCGTTTCTTGCATGGAGTTAAAATAAATTACGTCATTAGTTTTCTTATCAGTATACTTTACTCTTGCCTTGTAATTAGCTGGTCTATTGCCAGTATAAGATATCTTAGGCCATTCACCTTCAAAATCTTTTTTAAGCATATAAGCTCGACCATCGCTATAAAGAACAGTACCTTTAGATAATGCTCTTTCCTCTCCTCTTCCTTTTTTAAGACCTAGAATTCTTTCCATTTCTCTAATTGAAAAGTATTCTGTTATCTTTCTAGTTTCTTTATCGAAAACTAGAATAGGATTTTGAAATGAAGTATTGTAGTTACGACAAGCCTGTAGGTTGTTTTCTCTGCGAGTATTCCATTCCAAATTCTCTAAGGAGTTATTCAAGGAATTATTATCCAGATGACAAACATCCATAGTTTCAAAGCCGATAGGCATTGGGCAAAAAGCAATGGCTAATAAACGATGTTGTCCTTCGTGTACTGACTTACAATCATAATCACGTTTTAAAGATATATAACGATAACTAATATCTCTATTACGACCTCGCTTACCAATTCTGGCTTGTATAATTTTACCTGTATTAATTCTTTTCACTACGCCGTAACGATTGATTTTATAACGAGTGTAGCCAGGTATAAGTCTAAAACCTTCATTGTCTTCTGTAAGAAAATCATTAGTCCAAACCATGTTGGTAGGATAATAATTGACAGGATTGAAGTCGAGGTGTCTAACGTTCCATTTCATCATTTCCCAGAAGTAATCTGGATTGGAGTCTTTAAACGCAAAATTTAAAACATTAGACAATTTAACAAGAGTATTTTCAATAAAAACATAATAGATGCCGTCTACTAACTTAGAAACTAACTCAACAATGGTGTTAGTCTTTTTATCTTTAAAGAATACTGTATAAGATAAGTTAGTGAAGTACAAGCGATCATTTGTTTCTAAAAAACAAGTATTCTAATTTAGAAGTAAATTTCCGAAGTATCATTTTTCTCATCCACGTGAATAAATTTCATATGGACAAGGAGGCTGTAAAAATATTTAATAATTAGGAGATTATATCAGTTGATCCCCACCTTGAGAAGAGAGTGAAGCTAAGGGTGGACACAGTGATGTCACTGTATCTACACCATTAATAGGAAATTGATAAAATGGTTCGATAGTTGTATCTATTTCCCAATTATCATTTAACATTACTCGTCGTTCTGCTTTAGTAGTCGTCATGACTTTAGCAAAACTAGGTACGTTACTTTCAATACCAGTAATTGGATAACGAACAATACTACTAGGAGCATTATCGATTAAATGGATGGTAGTGATATAGAGTAATTCAATAAATGTCAAAGGTGTTACTAACTCTTTACTTTTATCTTTAGGTAATTCTTCAATACCATTAATGATTTTAAAAGTACCGTCTAGACCTTTATAGATTAAAGCAAGATAGTAACCGTCTACTTCAACAGGATTGTGTCGAACACTAGTAGGTCGGAAACGTTGAATCAGTTTCTTAATACCTTCATCAGACTGAAATAAATCATGCCATTGTTGAGACAGATTAACTTCTTCTGATTTTAAAGTTTTCTTATTCACTAAACGAACAGGCTCTAAAGGTGAAACAAATTTTTCTGCTAAGAAACTATTCTTAATACCACGAACAGAAAAAGGTAAACAACCTACCAGTTGTTGGAATAGACCGACCATTGTGTCGTTAAAACCAATGTTGGCTTTATCGTTTAAGAAACGACCAGATGGTTTAACAGCAGTAATTACGTTTGCAGTACCATTTGCTACTGTACGAGATGCCCACTTACCTTGAATCAGTTTCTTCTTACCATGACCAGTAATTTCACCAAGATACATGTATAGTTTTAAAACTGTTTTCTGAATCGCATTTCGTGTAGAGTTTACTGCACTAAGATTTAACTTAGAAGAAATACTAGATAGAGAGTTAGCCAGAGAAATTATCTCACGATAGATCTGGTTAATCTCATCATGATCAATCATCCCTTCTTTAAATTCAACATCTCGATAACCAGCTTGTAAGACAATAAACTTATCCAGTTTATAAATCTTACGATGCTTCTTCAATAGCTCGTTTAATTCTTTACGTTTAGGAGAGTTAGTTTCAGGCATGACTAATTCATCTAAGTGTTGTATAAAGAATTCATAGCCCGTCTCACCATCTAAAGCATTAGACTTATCAAAAAATTTCGTTTCCGGATTCCATTTAGCAAAAGTAACACCATCCATGATTTCTTCTAATAAAGAAGAAGAGGAGATCAATTCACGATAAACCGTGGGATGGATAATTTCTACATTAAGATCGATGTAAGCTTGTTTAGTCATTCGATCAGGTGAACCCATCGCACCAAATATCTCATTTGACCACAAGCCCTCAGGATGCAATTGATAGTTAGCCCCTGTAAACATCTGTGTAGATTTAACAGGATTTAAGCTACGGTACAACTCACCCTGATTAAGATTCAGTAAGCTTAAATTAAAAGGCTTCTGATTTTTCAGGACATTTTTAATTTTATCATCCATGGTAAATCATTTATTCCTTTCTGAAATAAATTATTAAAAAATAGAGTAGTCTACTCATTCATTATATATACTATATAGAAGATATGACTACTTTGGCTTATAAATTAGAGCCAACAATAAATATACCCGAATTTATTTTAGATTAAAATAGGAGTACTTTACATGGCGATTAAGAATCGTGTAGGTAAAGCCGTAGCAGAAGATCTCGACTTTAAGTTCGATTTCGATGACTTCGAAGACCAGTTTCCCGATCAATGGGATACGGTTTCTGATGAGTATTCCACTGCAGAGAAAAATCGCTCTCCTGTGACAAAAGCCAGAAACAATGTTATTGCTGGCTTGAAAGACAGTATGCTAACGCGTACTGGCATGGAAGAAGTATTACGCGCTGCTTTTCCGTCAGAATACGGAGAGACATACGACAACATTAGCGCAGTACTTTCTGGCGTAAACGAATCTACAGATATGGTTAAAAAAGAATTTAACCGTATCAAGTCTAGAGGCAAATCTTACCTGAGGCAATTAGCTCCAGTAGGTGACATGATTGGTTTAAAATCATTAACCGATAAGTTGAATAACTGGGGTAAAGAAGATTTTGATGGTAGTGATGACTACGGTCAGAATAATGTAGATAAAGAAAAACAACGTGAAGACAGTATTCAGTCTTCTCTTGGTGAGTTGTTCTCTGTTCAGAATAGAATTGCTGAGAAAAGAGCAAAACTAGAAGAAGTTAAACGAGACGCTAAAGATGCGGTAGAAACAGTTCGTTTCCAAGGGCAAATTGGTGTATTGTCTTCTATTGATGCATCATTAAGAAATACTGTATCTTTCCAAAATAAGAATACGTATAACTACTATCGTAAATCGATAGAATTACAATTACGTAAATATCACTTATTGAGCGATATTTATAATACCCAAACCAAAACATCCGAAGCATTAATTCAGACTTTAAATGAAATCAAATTAAACACTGGTCTTCCAGAGTTTGTTAAGATGCGTACTTCAGAAGCTGCCAAGCAAATGATTCGCTCAAAAGCTTTCGAAGGCGTCCATAAGACTATCTTCGGTAATGGTGATTTCATTACTAATTTCACCAACAACTTATTAGGTGCGACAAAATCAGCCATTGGTAGTGTAAATGATTTTATGGATTTGTTAGATCCAATGGTAGAGCAAGGCATTAGTGCTATTGTGGACGATGACCCATTGGGTCGAGATGCGTTACATTCTGCCACTGCTTCTGTAGCGCCTACTCTGTTTGGCTTCTTAGGCAAGAAAATGCTTCAAATGTCAAACAAAACTAAGTTTGGTAAAAAGGTATACAAGAATGCATCTCGCTTAAAATCATTTAATGATAACTTAGGTGAAAACGTACTTAAATCATTTACTGGTGGTAAAGTAAGAGAGTTTGGTCGTAAGTTAGATAAGAGTGGTGAATTCACTGATCCAATCGTTGACTTCTTCCAACAACTGGTTTATCAATCGGTTAATAAGAAATCCACGACTTCTTTAGATATCGAAGGTTACGAAAATTACGGTGATCAATTAGGACGAGAGCAATTAGTTTCTAAAGCTCAACGTGTAGTAATTCCAGGATATCTTGCTCGAATCTTAAGAGAGTTAACCATTATCCGTACTGGACAAGATGTTCCACTATTAGAATACAACTATCGTTCTAATAAGTTCACTAGTTCTACATCGTTGACTAAAGATATTGTTAAATCTGCTGTTGGTAAAGCGAATGTTAATTTAATTAATAGTCTTGGTAATAATGCATTTTCTACCGCAGGTATGTTTACAACCAATAAACTTACTGGCGAAAAAGAAATGCTAGATGGTTTTACTAGAGAAGACATGTTGGCCGTAGGCAATGTATTAATTACTGCTGCTTCTGAAAATAAAACCATTGATGCTAGATTCTTAACCAATCCAAATTCATTTAAAGATGCGATTGGTGAAGAGAAAGCTAAAATCTTAGCAGCAAGATATCGTAAAGTATCTCGTGAAGATAAGAAATCATCAGCACTGGATCGTGCTCGTGGTTTGTTTGGTTACGAAACAGATCGTATTGGTTCTTTAGGCAGCAATGCTAAATCAACACTGAAAAGCTTTAGTATTCCGGAGAATACATTACAAGCAATTGTCAATGCAGGATACGGTGGTAAGCTTAGAGAGATTGGTTTGATTGATGCTGGTGGTACTGTTAATGTAGATAAGTTAGTTGAACTTACTCGAAACATTGATAGTCTGGATAGCCTTGATGAATCATTCGGTTTGGATGATGTTGTTGGTGGGTTGAAACAAAATAGATCCAGTAAGAGTAAGATCAAAAATCGTAAAGGTGCTAAACCTAGTCCATCTAATGATCTTGATCCTTATCAAGTAGGTGGCCGTACCATTATTCCTGGCATTACTCCAAATAGACCACAAGACCACGTATCTCAAACACAAGGTCTAGCAAGCTACTTAGCTGATTCTAGCGATACTCCTTATTTAGAAATCATTTCACACCAATTATCTTCTTTAAATGAAACTTTATCTGCCGCTTCTGGTTACATTCCACAAACAGGTGGTATTGGTAGCGACATCAGCAGTGGTGTTTCAAAAGCATACGATTGGGTTAAGAAAGTTTCTAAGAAATCCTACGATAAAGTCAGTGAGAAATTCCATGAAAAATGGGATGGTGAACTTGGTGACACTATTAAAGGTAAGGCACGTGAATATCGTATTAAAGCTAAATTAGCCAGAAGAAAACTCGATAAGAAAACCGCATCGACTATTGATAGATTACGATCTAAAGGTTTAGAGGTTCAGGATTTATTCCATAAGAACTTTGATGAACCAATCATGACCGCTCGTGGTTTTATCGAAGGTAAATATCGAGATGCCGAAGGTAAAGTAATTAAAAGCATTAACGATATTAAGTCAACCGTATTTGACGAAGAAGGTAATGTCGTCCTGACAATGGAAGACATTAGAGATACTTTCTACGTTGGTGCTAAAGGTAAGTTATCTAGATCTAAGCATTTCCAAAAACTTTTAGCAGAATACGAGAAACAAAAAGGTAAAACAGAAAAACGATTTGGTGACTTTAAAGACGAGTGGAAGAAACGCCGAGACCAGTTTAAAGAAGACTGGGAAGAAGGTAAGATCCAAGATGATATTAAAGGCAAAGCAAGAGAAACTGGTTCTAAGATTAAAGACTTCTTAGGTAATGCAGTTTCTGACTTAGCCGGTTTTACAAAAAATCTTAATTTGCCTAAACCATCTACTTTGCAAGATGTGTATTTCAATTCTATTGCTAGAAACACAGCAACAACAAACGACCTGTTAATGGAGATGTCTCTTAAATTAGAGAACTTGCAATTAATGGCCGTTAATCAGTTTGCGACTGGTGAAAATTTACCTCCTGAATTGAGACCACGATTCATGCAACGAGTAAAGAATTTATTTGCTCGTAAACGTTCTTTCCAATTCCCTAATCAGCAAAAACACATCGCACAACGTATTTGGGAATTTGGTGGTTGGGCTGCTTCATCTACAGCAACCATGGGTATGGCTCTGACTAAAGCCATGGGTAACATAACTGGTAAAGGTCTTAAATTTGGTTTGTCTGGCGCTACTTCACTGACTGGCTTAGGTCTGGACATGGGTGGTGACCTTCTTAAATCTTTAAAAGGTCAAACCAAAACTACATCTAAACGAGCAATAGATATTGCTGATAATGCCAAAGGAAAAGTTCTTGACGTTTATCTAAAAGGACACAAAGAGCCGATCTTAAAAGCACGTGAGATGAAGAAAGGTAATTACTACGACGAACAAGGTAATCCAATTACCCAGTTTGTCGATATTAAGTCCGATGTCTACGATGTTGAAGGTAATGTTGTTTGTAGTTACGATGACTTTAAGAAAGGTTATGTAAAAGACTCTGGTACTTATAAACTTGTTAAGACATTTAACTGGTTTAAAGATCGTACCATTGGTATATCCACTAAATTAGGCTCATGGGGTTATGCTGGTCTTACGCTTCCTGCTAAGATTGTTAAGGCTGGCGTTTTAGCGACTCATGGTGTTCTTCGTCGTAAACTGAGAATGCAGTTAAAAGATATCTACGTAAAAGGCCATCCTGAAACACCTATTCTTTACGCTAAAGATATTCGTGCAGGCAAATACTTCGATAAAGAAACAGGTAATCCTATTGTCGATATTGCTGACGTATCAGGTCCAGTAGTGGATGCTGACGGTAACGAAGTCTTGACTCGTGAAGATCTTCGTTTAGGTCTGGTAGATAGATTTGGTAAAGAGTTTACCGACCACTATCGTAACTTCTCAGGTACGAAACAATGGTTAATTGCTAAAGGTGTTGGTTTAGGCATCGATGCTGCCAAAGGTTCTATTAAGTTAGGTATTGCTGGTATCCGCATGGGTGTCAGAATGGGTGCGGCTGCTTATCGATCCGCTAAGAGCATTCTTGGATTATCCGCTAAAGGTGCTGCTAAAGGTTTACGTATCATGGGTGGTGCTTATACATCCATCTACGATAAGTTAACAGGCAAGATTAAAGATCCTTCTGATGCTTTATTTGCAGGACTGTCTATTTCTAATGAAACAAACCAATACTTATTCGCAATCCATTCTTTATTGGATCAACGTATTCCAGTGCCTAGTTCCGGAGTATTTGGTGATAGAGACGGAGATGGTGACCGAGAAAATGGTATTGCCGACATTAAACAAAGAAATAGACTTGCTAAATTAAGAGAAGCTGAAGAGAAAGCCTTAGCCAAACGAGACAAAAACTTAGCCAACATGATCGGTGATGCGATCAGAGGTAAAAATGGCAAGAAGTCTAAAGAAGAGGAAAAAGAAGAAGATGGTATTTTCGATAATATCATCGAAGGCTTAACTCAAGGTGTCGCTGCTAAACTTTTAGGCGCTTTAGGTTTAGGTGGTTTATTAGGTGGTGGTGGTCGAGATGGCGGTGTAGATGTTGACGCCAGTGATCTTCCTGACGGAGATGAAAAAGGCTCTAAGAAAGGTGGTAAAGGATCTTCTCGTAAACCAAAATCACGAGCTGCTAAAATGCGCCAAGCCATGAGTCAGAAGTTTAGACGATCTAAAGCAGGTAAGAGTCTTCTTAATGCCAAGAATGCAATGATGGCTGGCGGACGTAATGTCATGGCGGCCGGTACAACAGCTATGGCTAGCACAGCAGGTGCAGTTAAAGATTTTGCATCTCCGTACGCAGCTAAGGTTGGCTCAGCAGCTAGTAAAGTTGGCAGTGTGGCAATGGCTGGTGGTCAGATGGCATTAAGCGCAGGTGGCAAAGCTTTGTCATTTGCTGGTAAAGCACTTCCAGTAGTAGGTGGTTTGTATGCAGGTTACTCTGGGGTTCAAAACCTTATGGATGGTAACTACGGTATGGCTGCTTTAGACCTAGGCATGGCATCTGCAGGTATCTTCGGTGTCGGTAGCACACTTTCTGCTATTGGTTCCGGACTAGGTATGGCTGGTGGCTTGTTAGCTGCGGCGTTACCATGGGCACTTGCTGCCGGTGGCGTGGCATTAGCAGGTTATGGCATCTATAAAGGTGCTCGTAAACTATACGACATGTACAAAGGTTCTAAAGTAGGTGATTTAGAAAAAGCTCGTCTGATGCTTTATGGTTTCGATCATGATAAAGATGATTCTTGGTCTTCTAAAATTCTGAAATTTGAACGTATTGTCATGGATGCGGTAGTGACTGGTCCTAATGGAATTACTATTGATAAAACAAAAGTAGATCCAGACGATACTTACGATATCTTTGGTTTTGATAAAGAAGATGCGCTTCAGTCTCAACGTTGGGTAAATTGGTTTAATAAACGATTCATCCCAGCATTTACTAAATCTGTTAGTGCTTTGAAATCGATTAATCCAAAATACGATATCCAAGATACTTACGATTTGGAAGGTGAAGAAGCCCGTAAATACTTAAATGCCATTAAACCTAATCCAGGTGAATATTCTGAAATGCACGCACCATTTAAAGACATGCAAATTTTAGCATGTACTGGTGCAGATGCTGCAGTATTTATCGAGAAAGTTTTAGAGAAGCTTAACAAAGGCGAATCTTTAAATAATCCTGGTTTATTAAAGAAAACTGCTTCTGCTGTTTGGAAAGTAGCTACTGCTCCGTTTAGACTAGCGGCTAGTGTAGCTGAAGGAACTTACAATGCAGCTAAGTGGGTAGGTAAAAAAGTATTTAATGGCTTGGATACCGTAATGAGTAGTAAGTTAATGTCTTACACTCCAATGGGCATGATTTGGAATGGTATTAAATCAGCTCTAGACATTAAGAGTGACATTACGGCTACTAATGGAGATACCGCTGTAGGTGCAGATGGTAAATACGACCCATTCTTATCTGTTAAGTATAAGGCGTATGGTTTATCTAACCTAAGTGATACTACTCGAATTTCTATTTTAAATCAACTGGAAAAAGCAGCTGGTGAAAATATTAGTTGGAGCGGTAAAGCAGCTTCTTATAGTGGTGATGTTGTTGACTTGATCAAAGAGACTTATACATTATTCGGTATTAAAGAGAATGATGAATCTGGTATGGAGATTTTAGGTAAATACTTAAAATATCGTTTCTTACCAGTCTTTGTCAACTTAGTTACCGCAATGAATAAGCACCTTAATACGACAGATATTAATGCAGTAGTAAAAGCACGACCAGCAATTAAAATGTTGATCGTGAATGATATTGTAAATGTGCCTGTTGAAATTGATGGTGTGAAAACAACGATCTGGTCATTTAGTTTAAGTCCGTTTGGTACGACACTGAATACTAATAGATCCAGTGTTGATGGCGATGTAGATAAGCTTAAGAAAGAAGTAGATTCTAAAGGTCAGTCTGATGCTAAAGTAAAAGCAGAAGAAGCAGCTAATGAATCTAAATCATTCGGTGACAGAATTAAAGAAATGAACAAAACATTGTTCAACTTAACTCCTGTAGGGATGATGAAAAATCTTCTTGATAAGATGTTGCCAGATAGTGTTAAAGATAAGATTTCTGAAGTAGGTAATAATATCGCTGGCTATGCTGGAGATGTGGCTCAAGAAATTGAATCTGGTTATAATCGTGTTGTAGGTAATCTTACTGGTAGTAATGACGAGAAATTTAAGAAAGTCATGCAGGCGGCAGCCAATGCCGGTGATCCACATCCAGCTGTAGTGGCAGCTCAATGGGCTGTTGAATCTGGATGGGGTGCTAAAGAATCAGGTAAAAATAACTTCTTCGGTATCAAAGCCAAACCAGGTCAACCTGGAACGGTTAGGAGAACAAGAGAAGTATTAAATGGTAGAACGGTTTATATAAACGACAGATTTGCCGATTATAATTCTTTAGAAGAAGGTATTGCGGCTCGTGTAGCTTTCACTAAACAAAATAAACGTTATACTAACAGTGGTTATTTTGCAGCCAGAACACCTTTTGAGGCCGCACAAGCACTTCAAAGAGGTGGTTATGCTACCGATCCAAATTATGCCAATTCTTTAGCGGCTATTATCAAAGGTCGTAAGATAGACCCGATGAGACCAGTTGTGATAAAACCTACTGGTACGGCATCTAGTGGTACTCCAGCAGGGGTAAATACTAGAGAAGATTGGAATAAATCTCAACAAGCCCTTAATAATAGTACTGCAGCTCCGTCTAAAGAATATCGTGATAAGATGAATTCTTTTGGTCAGGCACGACAATATGTCATGAACAACAAGAGTCTTACTGATGTTCAACGTAAGCAAGCGCTTCTTAAAATCAATAATGAAGCACATGCTTACATGATGAAAAATAATCCTGAACAAATTGATTATAATTACGATACTTCATCTAGACAAAATACTGGTACTAAAGTTAATGCTAAAACTAAACCAGGTATGGTGGCCGCATGGTGTACTAAAAATGGTTCTATTGCTCACTCTATTCTTGGTAAGAAAAAAGGTGGTAACTGTGCCGCTACAGTAGGTTTAGGCCTGTATAATGCAGGTTATATTAAAACTGCTCGTGGTAATGGACATGCTTACTCTTATGGCCAGAAACTTCTTAACTTAGGTTGGAAAGAAGTAACTGGACAATCTTATCAGGTTGGTGATATCGCGGTATGTTACCCTAACCCTAGAGCCGCTAGTAGTGGTGGTCGTAAATATGGTCACGTTTCTGTATTTAATGGTAGTGTATGGTGGGCAGATATCCCTTGTCATTCTCCATGCCCTTATCGCGATAGAAACACCGCTGGCTATGTAGTTAAAGTTTATCGTGACGGCAACTACATGAATGGTGGTACTGCGGTTGACGACATGTCATCTCGTGGTGGTTTTGCTAGTACTGTGGGTTCTACTTATAACAGTGGCATGAATAATGCTATTGGTCAAAATAGAACATTCCGTGGTAGTACTGTAAATGGTAAAGTAACTAAAGAACAAATCGAGAAAGGTAAAATTCTTGCTAAACTCGGTTATACAAAAGATGGGGTTTCCCAAGCATCTAAATTGTATAGTTACACCACACCAGAAGCTGCGGCTAACATGTATAACTACGATACTAGCACTACGGTATCTGATAAAACAGATGGTAAGTCTAAAATCAAAGTAGGCAATGTCTATGTAGATCCTAATACCATTAGTACGGATTCTAATATTACCATTACTAGAGATATCTTAAAAGATGTTTCTAAGTACGGTAATGTATTTAATCCAGAAAACAGTGAACCTAATGATGCACTAGGAAGACTTCAAGCTTCTATTCGAAAACTATTGGGTGTCGGTAATATTGATGCCACAATGGTTAAAACAGCTTTAGCATCTACTGAACTTAAACGTGAAGAGATGCAAAAAGAAACTCAAGGTACTACTCTGTTAAGTATGGCTTTAGATAAGGCTAAACGAGCAGTGGTAGCTACTACCGATAAGAACAACTTGAAAGAGTCAACTAAAGCATCTGTTGAACAATCTAAAGCAATTAAGAATGATTTGCTCTCAGTTTCTAATGAGATCCTCAAAGAAGCGAAAGAACAAACCAAACTGTTAACTGATATCTTAAGTACTATTAGAAAAGAGAAATCTAAACCTGGTAAAGAAGATAATAGTTTTACCCCTAAAGAAAGGGTAAGTTTTAGAGAATCCATTAATGGTTCATCGGATTTAAAGAATCCAGCAGCTGTTAGAAAACCCATAGTTAGCATGGCTAAATAAAGTAACGAATACTCCGGACACTAGGAATCCCTAGTGTCTGGGGATATTTGTTATGATTTGTGAATTCTAACATTTATGTATTTAGCAATTATTGAGGAACTTATCCATGAAAAATGCAACAAATAAATTTACCGATAAAGATTGGGTAAGGGAGTTATTTGTCGTAGGTCAAGACAAGATAGATGGTTTATCTATAGATGAACGCAACTGGGCTAGCAGTGATTATAAATTTAACGATACAGCAATGGGTGGATCTATTGTTATTAATCCGTTACCGCAACCAACTGCCTGGACTGACCCGATTACTAACCCTGTACTGATTAGAAATAATGCTGACGGTATGGGTGCGTACTTCTCGGAAACATTTGATGACAACTACCGAGTAGTCACTTTCCGTTTTGGTACAATGGCATTTACTTCCTTCTTAGGATTCTTATTTAACATGTACCACCCTGGTGCCGCAGCATTAGTAAATAAAGGTAGGGTGCATGAAGTTATTTTCCAAATTGGTAGGATTATTGGTTTTGGTGTGTCATTAATTGCATGGCCTTTGTTGGCAATGTCTATGCTTGGTCAAGCAGTACACTACCTTACTCGTAAGCCTACTTCACGATACGCTTATTTAAAACCAGGCATGACTCAATATTGGGCTGCGGCTCAAACATTACTTAACCACTTCATGGTTAACTTAAAGTTAGCCGGTAACACTGTACCATGGGATGAAGTACTGGCTAATGAAAAAGGTTTGTCTGAAGAAGAAACATTAAGTCGATATACTCCAGACCAATTTGAACGAGAAATTGCGGCCAAGACATTCCCAGACTTATACGGTCAGAATAGTATTCAGAAAAATGCACTGGGTCAACCAGGTGTACATCTGGATATTATTGCTGTAGCTAACCGTGGTCAGCGCTTAGCGATTAGACGTCGTGAGATTATTGAAAAGGCATTGGGTAAAGAGAGATCTGACATTATGCCTATTCTTGAAGAGATGTATCGAGGACCTAAAGGCAAAGCAGGTAAAACATTATCTCAGTTATATGCTTTATGGAAAAACGCATCTATCTATAATCCTGATAGTTCTGTCGGTGGTGTATTGGGTGGTGGGGTAGGTATTGGTTTAAGCCATCAAGCCGAACAAGAAGCACAAAACCAAGCAACGATTAATGAACAAGGTAACGTTGAAGCTCCTCCACCTCCTCCACCAGCACAACAACCTCAAGGTAATCCGACCGGAGTATCTAATGACTCTGCTGACTCACCAGCAGGCGATGAATTGTCAGCACCAAGTCTGTTAGAATATTTTAAAACAGAAATGGAAGAAGGTTCGGCATTTATATCTTTCCGTGTAGATGATACAGGCCCTGTTTCTGAATCATTCAGTAATAGCTATCGTGCTTCTGAATTGGCAGAGAAGATTAACTCCACTGCCGCTTCTGCTCGTTCTACTTACTTTAACTTAGCAGGTGGTAACTTAGGCGATAATGCTATAATGAACGTCATGGAGTCTATTGTAGGTGGTCTAAAATCTCTTGCTGAAGGTGTGGTAACAGGTATTGGTTTGGAAGGTCTTCTGATTGCTGGTGGTGGTGGTATGGTGACTATGCCCAAGTATTGGGAATCTTCAGAAGTAACTTTACCAAAAGCTTCTTATTCATTCACTCTTACATCTAGATATGCTAATCGACGTGCTGCTCTTCAAGACATCTACATGCCGTTAGCTTGTTTCTTAGCAGGTGCAATGTCTCAATCAGTTGGTAAACATGCATACTCGGCACCATTCTATTGTGAATTCTACGACCGTGGTCGTATGCAGTCTCGATTTGCTGCAATCGATTCCGTAACCATTACTCGTGGTGATGGTACGGTAGGCTTCACTCCAGAAGGTTTATTGATGTCATGTACCGTAAGTTTTACATTAGCGGCTATGGAAGAACATGTCTCCATGCCTTTGTCTGAGAAGTTTAGCTTTACAGAGAACATCTTGACATTATTAGGTTCTGTATTATTGACTAGTGAAGAAACCTCTGGACTGGGTACAATCGCAACACAATTATCACGTGGTTTATTTGATGATGACAACCAATTGATGGACTGGTTAGCCGTATTGACTGGTGTGTCTTTGAATGAGCAATACTATATTGGTGCAAAACTTCGTAGACGTATTCAACAGAAACGACTGGATGTGGCATCCGCATTCTCTACTCCTGCTATGGGTTCTTACTTGTCAGAAACAGCAGTAGGTTCTATGTTGTCTGCATTGGTATTCCCATATCGTGCTGGACGATAATATATCTTATACTCCTACTCCCGTAAAAAGGAGTAGGAGTATTTGATATTTATTTTGCTAAAATATTTGCTTTAAAATCAGAAGGCGATACTAATTGATCTGTTCTCTGAATACCATTAATAATGAATTCAGAATGATCTCGTGTAAACTCAAAACTGAAGTCAGTTTTGGTTTTTGTAAATACATTACTTAATAACATAAGTACTTCATTTGTCTTATTGCTATAATCGTATCGGATCAAACTTTTCCTTGATGCTACTTTATTGGTAACGTCCTCAGGATTTAAGTAATAACGAGTCGATAAAACTGTTTTAATTAAGGTTTTAAAATCGTTAGAAGCATTTAAGAATATTTTTAAGTTAAATATCTTACGCATACCAGGACGATCAATCCATAATACTTCGCCTCCTCGGAAAGCATAAATCACTTTCATCAATTCGTCGAAGATAACATTTCTATCTTTTTCTTTATTGAAGACTGCATTAAAACTAAATTCAGAAATCATCTTTTCTACTACTTTACCAGAGATCTGTTCCATTCTCTGTGGATCAGATAACTCGATCGCATAGAACATGGTGTTGTAGTCGCCATTGTTAGATAAATCGTGAATGATCTCACTGGTAACGTCTGTAGCAATATTCCAACCATGTTTTTCGGACTGTACAAGTTTCTTGAATTCAGCACCGATCTCTAGACCTAAACTAGAGAACTCTTTCATTACTTCAGTAGCAGCTTCTTTTACAGCCATTACGTCTTGTACGTTAATTAACTCGTATCCTGTAATGTGGCGTGTTAAGTCATTCAAACCATTCAGAACAGATAAGTCACCATTCTTGATTTTCTTAACATCTTCACCAACCTTGATTGCTAACTTAGCACCTTCGATAATACTATCGACCTTCTTAACATCAATACCAGCATTAGCCAAAGCTGCTTTAGCACCAGGAGCTAGACCACCAATAGCATCTAAGAATTTTCTTTCTTTGATGCTATTTTTAATTTCATTAGCTTGTTTTAGATATCCTGAAACTTGTTTCAGCATATCTTTACCACCCCTAAGCTTCTCACTTAATTTATTTAAATCTAAGTTAAGCGTATTAGCAAACTTATAGAGACTGTTTAAAGTACCTTGATTAAAATCTACTGAATAAGCATCTTTAGTTGCTAAACTATTATCTTGGGAGGAGTTATATACCGTGGTGTTTTTATTCTTTTTATCGTTAGCCGCACCTTTACTAGTAGAGGCATCATTTTTACCTTTACTGGCTTTTTTAGGAGGTGTCGGTTTTCTCTTTACCTTTTTACTATTTGTAGCCATTTATTCAAACCTTTAATCAAAAAAAAAAGAAGTATTCTAAATCATACGTCTAGACTACTACTCTCTAGAGGATAGACCTCTAGAGAGCGTAATCTTTATTTAGTTGTTGATATCAACCAGTTTAGGTTTGATATTATTCAGGATACGTGTCATTTGTTTATCACGCATCTTGAAGTTATTATCGGAATCAAAGTAATATGCAACATAAGGAAGTTTATTACTCATGACCATTTCCAATAGATCTGGTTTAGACATAATTGAATAGATCAAGAAAGACTCCATTACTTCATCTGTAACGAATTTGGTTTGGAATTCATTCTTACCTGATTCAATTTGTTCATTCACGTATTCGCGTAAACGAGCACCGTATAATGACCGTACATTGTCGTCTTTATATTTAAGCTTAAACCAATTAATAGCTGAAGCTACAGAAATAAAACTACCATATCGAGGATGGTAGAATACGCGAGTATGGTCAATAAATAATCGCTCACCAAGAATGGTAGCAGTATCGTTTAAGTTGATACGGATGTGGTCGATACCGTCTTTACTTGGATCTACATTGCTGAGATCCAGAGTGGTTTCTACAGACAGATCCAATTCATCGTGTTCAGTCATCGTCATTTCCTTTCCGAACTTGCTTTCCTAAAGAGTAAAGTTCGTGGTTAATTTCTACACTGTTTTCATGCAGTTTTTGTTGCTCGATCAGATTTTCATCACGGATAGGTCGCTCGTATTGAGTTAAACCAACACCACCAACATGTGCAGTATAAGATTTAATCGTTCCCGATTTTCTTTGCATTGTGATGGTGATGTCTACCCATGGTAAATCAAGGATATGGAATAACTCACCTAGATATTTAATACTGATCGTTTCACGAGATAGCTCTTTAAGAAGCCTAGCCTTTTCGGCTGTAATTTTGTTTTGATCAAGCGTATTACCGGAATAGACTCGTAATGCGTCCTCAATGATTTCAGTCATTTGAGAATAGATCAACGATTCGTCTTCCATTTGTGGACAGCCTTCTACACCTTTACCATCGTAATTATCTTTAATGATTTTACGAAGTAATAGGGATAGTACACCACCCCAGGTATTCGATACGTCTTGGACAGAACCATTTTCAGTATCGGTAATACGTCTGAAACCTTGTAAGGTAATTTCCTTGTTAGTAGTCATTTTTCATAGCCTCTTTTTTATCAGTGTTTCGGATGTAATCGAAGATCTTCTCAATGATTATTAAGTTGTAGATACAGATTAAGAATACATCTTTGTAACTACTGATATACACTTCGAATTCCGGTATCTTCACAAGCCTTGCCAGTAAATCATGAATTGACTTTAAATATTCGTAAAAGTCAAGATAATCAGATGGGCCAGTATTGCGATTGAAGAAATAGGATCTTGGATTTGTATAAGAACGAGTAATACGACAGATCACGATATCTTTGTAATATTCGTATCTTTTAGTGGCTAGGTATTTATTTAACTCACAAAGCGATCTGATATCCAGATAACCATTGTCGCTAGTAATAATACCATAACATTCTATTTTCAAATCCGTACCTATTTCATACGGGATCTTTTTGAAATCGCTGTCCATCATTTTCTCTACTTTATTACGAGTATCCTCGAGATAGAGCATGAAATCATGAATAGCTGCGATTTTATCCGAAGTGCTAGGCAACTTGCTTAAGTCTTTAAAACGAGCCATTATCTCGTTATTCTTAAGCGTTTTCTCAGCTACTTTCTTATCGTAAGATCTTTCTTTAAAATGGAAAAATCTCACTAATTGACTTAGCATGATATAGTCCTTTACTACAGTTAGATTAGAAGAAGATGTCTAGGTCGCCTCTGCTATTGATACTTCCTAAACATATAATAATATTTACCAAAAAAAGTATACCACGAAAACGATCGCTCCGCGCCCCTCCCGACAGGAACGCGGAGCTTTTCGTTTAAAGCCGGAACATTTTCTTATGTGTTCCGACCACTTTCATGATATACTTTTGTTCCTTCTCATTGCGATGTGAGAAGTACTTTTCGATTTCTGAGGCTTTCTTGGAAATGCGTCCGATACTCCAGATATCTCGCTTTGTAGAGCTACTAAAGTATTCTTCGTTACGAAGAATATTTTTGTAGACCACAAAGTCTTCTGGAGAAGACACCTCAAAGCAGATCGATGCATAACCATCAATACGGACACTTCCTGCTACGTCCGCATCACCATGCACAACAGCATGGTCGGTTACAATGCTTGACCCATGTATACGAACAGTACCCAGTACATCGGCGTTACCCGATACTTTGGAAAACTCGTATACATGAGCATTCTTACCCACTTTGGCGCACCCAAACACTTCAGCACGGTCGAACACTTGAGCAGTTCCCAAGATGTATGCATCGCCATATACCTTGGCTCGACCGTAGACCTGACCATGGGCGGTAACTTTAGCGTTACCGAATACATGGGCTTTGTCACCCACATATTTACCACGTATCACGGCATTTCCGTAAACCTTCGCATCGCCAGCAACAGTACCTGACAATACTACGGCATTGTCAAACACTTTCGCTGTACCGCTTACCCATCCGGTGCCATCTTGAGGCAGGTTAGCCTCTGACTCGATGTACCCACCAATACATCCAGCATCAGTCAACAAATTAATGTTGACTAAAGCACGGATCTGGTGCAGGGTTTTGCCATGGTATTCGATTGTCACACCTGTGAATTCGTAACGTTTGGTTTTCATGTTCTTACCTCCTATACAAAGTTGTTGAAAAGTTAAATTAAGATTATATTTAAAATCCTATTACACGTTAATAATATAGATCTGAATTTTATTTAAATGATAAGCATTATGAATATTAATTTTTAAATTTAAAGGAGTATAAAATGAATTCTGATGAAATGATGCCCGATACTAATCTAGATAAACCTAGAGAGGTTGTTAGCCCTCAATTAAGTAATTTTGAAATTCGAGGCGAGACATCTAAACATGACAAACAAGGTATCTTGGATGAGAATATTAAAATACGCCAATCATTGGTTCGTTTAATGACTACTGACTTAAGAGCGATTGCTAATGATCCAGAAGCAGCATCTTTGGTATTGAAAGCAATGGAGTCTACCGATAAAGTAATCATTGCTCAAGCTCGTATTCAAACTGGTGAAGAAGCCAATACTTCTAATGCGGCACTGGCTGCAGCTATTGTAGCGGAAGCATTATCACGTAATGAACGTACTCGTTCTGAAAGAATGAAAGAGGACAGTATTCCTCATCGACCAGACTACCAACCATCAGGTCGTGTTTTCGAACTGCCTAGTGCAAGTAGAGAAATTCGAGATGAAGAATTAGTAACCGGTACAGTAATCGTATCTCAAGATGAAATCATGTCTACCTTAAGAGCAAAAGTAGGAACAACTGAAGATAAAGAAGAAACAGAATAAAGAAATACTCCTCTACCCACAAAAGGTAGAGGAGTATATTCTTATTATTTAGAAAATGCTTCTGCTTCAGCAATAGCATTATTCAAAGCAGTGCAGAGTACCTCAGCACTATAAACCGTTACAGAGAAAGCTTCTACGATTTCAGCTACTCGTGTAACCGCATTACCAATTTTAGCAATCAATGGTTTAGAATAACCTTCAGATGATTTGCTATGTAGGTCTTGAATATATTGCACAGTGGAATCAATCTCCATTTGCAATTTCTTACGATCGATTGTATTGATCAAATCATTAGAATTTTCAGCTGTTTTAACGACTGCCCAAATATCGATACCTGAATTAAATACATCACCGTATTTAGCTTTAGCATTAAAGTCATCTGGCTTACGCATAGCAGACAGTTGTTTTAATTCTTTAGCAATAACATCGGCCTGACGAATATAGCTAAGATCAGAGAACAAAGTAGAATCAGTCAGACCTTTATCGTTAGAAATAACACGACCGATATCAATACGTAGTTGCACAACTTGACTGATCACATCTTTCAATGCTTTAGTAACATTAAACATTTGTTTGGTATAGGTATCGTAATCAACACACATACCAGGTGGGATAGAAACATCTTGATCCATCATGGATGCATAACTACGACTCATCTTAGTTTTATCCAAACGATTAAGACGACCAGTATCTAAATGCAGTGTTTTCTTATCATCGCCAAAAATAGATTGACTGGCAAGACGAAGGGTGTTAAAAGCACGATCAAAGAAATCACTAACAATATCCATAACACCTTCGCTAGAAACTTCTAAAGCTTTTAGCTGTTCGATATTCTCACGAAGTTGCTCGGCAGAAACAGACAATGATACATCCCATTTAGATTGAAATGAGAATTTATTTTGAATAGACATAAATTTATATTTCCTTTTATGAATTCTAATAGACTAAATCTTTTAATAACAGATATAGTTTGAACAAATATCAACTTAAACCCAATTTATACCCGAGGTAATATTAAAAATGATTACTGGATTCTACCAAATGCCTGCGAAGCAATCGCCTTACTTGCGTACAAATATCAACGTAGGTTGTCTAATGGATATCCCTACAGGATCACCTGTTAAAGCAGTACATGGACGTTATATCACAAATGGTGGACATAATGGCTCGGTTATCTTTGTTGGTCCTGGTAACTCATATAAATCCGCTCTGGCAGATCACGTTAATGAAGTAGCAGCATTTCGCATCCACCGATATGCTTCAGGACAGAAATACGATACCGAGAACAACGCATATATTCCTGGTCTAGAAGTTCGTTTAAAACGAATCGTAGGATCACTAAGAGAAGCAGACTGGTTCCAAACTGGCCGTTGGATTGTTACAGAGTCATCTATTTATAAAGGTGACGAGTGGTTCAAGATGGCTAAAGAATGGATGTACGGTAAAAAGAAACAAGGTGCATCTATTAAAATCGAGATCCCTGCACTGGATCGGGATGGTAAACAGATGAAAATCATGTTACCTACATTCGTTACATTAGACTCTTTTTCAAAATTCGAAGTAGAAGCAGTACAAGAACTTCGTGATAAAACAGATCTTGGTGATTCTAAACAAAACATGATTGCCATGAACTCCGGTAAGTTCAAGAAAAACATGATCGATGAATTACCTGACTTATTGGTAGGCACCAATACCTATTTGACTGGTACAGTTCACTACGGTGAACTGAAACAAATGGATCCATACGCACCTGTACATAAACCATTACAACACGTAGATAATGGTCGCAAGATGAAAGGTGTTCCTGAAAACATTACTTTCTTATCGACTTGTATGTGGGGTATTAAAGCAGTAGCTAAACTCGCCAATAAAGCTGATAAGAACATCATGGAATATCCGTTGAAGAATGCAGCCAACGACAATAACGTTGATGACTTAAACGTAGTGTCAATTCAACAATGGCGTTGTAAAACAGGTCCTTCTGGTTATACTTTAAACATCGTCGTGTCTCAAAAATACGGTGTGTTAGAAGAGTTAACCAATTTCCATTTCTTACGTACTCATGGTAATTATGGCTTGCATGGTGAGATTACTCAAACAGGTAATTTTAAAGATGTATCTTGCATCCTTTATCCCGAGCAAAAATTAACTCGAACAACTGTTCGTACATTGATGGATGAGGATCGTAAATTAGCTCGTGCCATTCAAATTTGTGCAGACATGCTTCAAATGTCTATATATTGGTCTACACATCTTCGTAGTATCGATAATCGTTTGTTAGAATTAACGCCAGCTACTTTGTTTGAAAAAGTAAAAATGGAAGGTTATGATTGGAACATGATTTTAGATACTCGATACTTTTGGAGTGCTGATGATGAAGATCATGATCAGTTAGAATTGTCCACCATCGATATTATGCGTATGGCTTTAGGTACTTATCATCCATTCTGGTTAGAAGCGGATAAGAAAACCATTAAAAAGAAATATGCTAAATCTTCTAAAGCAGAAGAGATGTTGATGGCTGGTGAAGTTGTAACCTCTAAAAAATAGTTTTTCATGGGTAGGAAGTTATTCTAGATCCTAGCTTCATTACTCTTTTTCTAACCTTAATATTAAGGATTATTATTAAAATGACTCAAGAACAAGAATTGGTAAAAGATTTGCCTGTAGAAGAAACTACTGAATCAGTAGAAACAGAAGGTAATAACACCGGTATTTCAGATAAGTCTTTTGAAGCCCTGATTACTGACCCTAACTTTATTCTGCGTGACTTCCGTGGTCTGTGTGAGAAACACAATATTGATTTCGTAGACTTAATGAGAGACATGGGTTTTGATGCAAGAACACTTCGTGCATTGCTGGTGAATAAACCAATTACAGAACAAATCTACACTCTGTCTCGTGAATTGTCTATCATCATTTACAAAATGGGTATGGATAGCGATCCAGTTGTAGATACATTGGATGTTCGTACTACCTTGGGTAACACTGGTGACTCTGCTGAGTTCTTAGAACTCTTGGATACTTTTGTATTCCCTTACATGGCTGAGTATGTGAAGAATGGCGAACTGAATCCTGATTGGATCGTACCTAAAGATCCAGCTGCTGAAATTCAAGAAGCTGTAGCACATCAAATCAACGTGAACAATGAAATGAATAAAGCAGTAGATGATGCTCAAGTTTATATCGATGAACTGTCTGATCTTGAAGATCGTATCGAATTGACTCAAGGTGAAGAATCCGTAGCTGCTGTTTCTGAAGAACAATTAGAAAAAGTTATTCAGAAAGTTCAAGATGATGGTGATATCGTAGTGGAAGAAGATGAAGACGATGGTGAATCTTCTACTGGTGATGATCATTGCTGTGATCCAGCTTAACAAATAACATATAGTAATTATACTCCTCTACCCGTAAAGGTAGAGGAGTATAATTTATTGTGTTTCAAAATTTATATTGTTTTTACGCAATAAAGTTTCAAGATCCAAAATACGATTACTTAATTCAATCGTCTTTCTTTCTACCAAACCTAATTTATCACTCAATACTTTTTTGGCACGATTAGCTTCATCAAGTTGATCTAGTGTGGCTCGATGATCTTTTGTTCGTTGTTTTCTAACTTTTTCCAAACGAACATGAGATGCATTATCCACAATCATGATTTCTGACAATGCCATGGTTTCAGCTTGCACATTGACACCTAACATAGAGTCAGCCAGTTCTTCAACCTTTTGGATATATGCTTCTACATTAGTGTTTAAAGGCAATGCTCCTAACCTCAGACCAATACCAATAGAACAATAATTAACACCTGTACCAATAGGATAAGATATTAAATAATGTAATGGAAAAGAATATATCTGTCCACTATCTGTTCTCAAGAAGATAATACGTCCACCTTCGTCAGAATGTTTCTTGTAGTCTTCTTTAGAGATATTGTATTTCTGATAATAAGTCTGGTAAGGATCAATACCCATAGAGAACAGCTGACCATAATTAGTGATTGCTGTACATTCTAAAGTTGTGTTAACAGGTAAGTAGGACTGATAAGGAGTCTTTAATTCCCACAAACCACGTGAACCAACTGTTGGGTTATTTAGAGCCATTTAATAATTTCCTTACTTTAAGAAGTTGTGTTTAGCAGCGATCAGGTAATGAACATCTTTATATTTCATCACTAAGAATAGTTTGTTATTCCGAGTAGTACGAGTAAAGATTTTCTCACCATTAATCATTTCACCACCAGCAAGTGTAATTCGTTCTCGAGGTAATGAAGACGTAGGGGTCATGGTTTCTGCAACGGCAAGCATATCTTGAATCTTCAAAGAGAATGCTTGGGTGTTTGCAGACTGATAACCAAAGTCAGTAGAAGTAGATGGAACATCGATAAAGTCAGGGAAAACTTCTTGAAGCTTAAATTTATTTTCCTTGTTTTCTGGAGAACCACAAACCAATGCTGCTACTGCACGATAATAAAGAGATACTGCTTGTGTATTTTCCTTGATATGTGCTTCGGACATATCAGCCATAAATGGCTTACAATATTTCTCTACAGCTGTTGACAGCGTAACGAAAGGAGAGTACAATGATGCTTGTTCACGTACTTTGTTTTCATTAGACAAGTTATCCCATTGCGGAACAATAATGAATTCATTACGTTTAAAGATATCAGGGAATACTTTTTTCCATTCTTCACGAGAGTGTTTGGATTTTTTCAGAATCTCTGATTGAATTTTATCTTTAACCGCGTCGATGGTATCGCCAGCATCGCCCCAGATCAAGATATACCAGTTAGTGTCTAGTTCTGGTGTAAACTTAACCGGATTATACCATTTAAAAATATCTAGTCGGAAGATGGTAACGGGAGAGTTTGCTTTCTTAGAGTTAGCAATTCTGGTTAATACATCTACAGGACGTTTAGCCAGTTCTTTCTCCACCTCTACTCGAGAGGAAAAGAATACATCGACATTCTCTACAGGAAAAATAACATCAATTTCGTATTCATCGTATTCTGAACGGAATGATTGATCAGAGAACCAGATCCAAAATTCATTATCATCAAGATCTTTGAAACGAACCCATTGTACACAATAGTAGCTAGAGTCAGTAACGACATCACCTAATTCAAATTTTTGAGCACGGGCAGAGAAAGTATCTAAAAGATTACGTTTCAATTCATCTACGTAAATCTCACGAGCACCTTTTAGAGTATAATCGTAAATATGTTTACTAACATCTAATGCCAAATCTCGGTCAGTAGATTTAATTTCCACATCACGATCATTCTCCATACTACTAAGTACATTTAATACGATATTTTTGTCTGTATTGTGTGAATATAGTTGTACATCTTTTTCGTATGTCCGACTTTCAGTAGACATTTCGCCAAATGTATGGACAACTAGCTTTTCATTCGATGTAAAAAACGAATGAGTGGCAAACGCCTTGAGTGATCTTGCCATTTATAGCACCTTTAAAATTATATAAATATAAAATGGGGTAAACCAAGATGTTTAGAACAATAATTGATTTTTTGTGGGAATGGATTGTTGGTAAAGAAGTAAAACCAGGCCAAGCTATCCGTCATCATAAAACTCGACTATTATTCTTCGTTGTATTGGTGCTTTCTTTAGGTTATAACATTAAGATTACTGATCGCTTCAATTTGTACTACGAAGCTTTCGAGGAATTGAAAACTCGTTATAGCCTTCAAAAAGGGAAAATTAAAACATTAGAAGAGGGAAACCAAAAGTTGATCAATTCTATTAATTCGATCACTCATGGTAAGCCCCCAGAATGCACACATGAAACTGATAAGAATAAGGACGAGATCAAACCACCTAAAATAGAATTTGAAAAAGATCCTAAATTCTAATTTATTCAATTTTCTTTTCGCTAGGGGAATCTATGATTAGATTCCCTTAGTTTAAAGAAAGACAATTAGAATGAATTATACTGGATTAGTCATTTACTGCGACGGTGGCACATTTAGAAAGAATCCTGGTTCGTATGGACGAGGACTACACTGGTATACATACAATACCAATCCAATTGAACGCAAATTCCCTATTGGGAATCTCAAACCAACAACAAAAGGATATGCGACAAAAGATATCCATGCGGAAACGTTTCCTCCTAACGTGGAAAGTAAAGAGTCTTTTATTGAGATGGTTAAATCAGATAAAACTTATCTGGTTAATGTCACGTCAATTAAAGAACACGCACAAGGTTATCCTGATATCCAATCTAACAATGCAGCCGAACTACAAGCAATGGTAAGGGCATTTGAAATCATTATTGAAACAAAAGCAGATATTGCTTTAATCTATAGTGATTCTCAATATGTGTTAAAAGCGATTGCGAATTTAGATAAACTAAATAAGTTCGATTACTGTAACCCAAACACAGGCACTCCTCTTTCAAATAACCAAATTCTCAAAGAACTCCATCGTTTACAAACCATGATTAATACTCAAGGTTTAAAATACATAGCAAAATGGATTAAAGGGCATGGTGATGCTAAGAACGACGATCGTACTCAATCATCTATCCCGAATTTATTTGCTGATGAAATGGCATCTATTGCGGCGTCATTGTCAAATAACTTATTCTATTTAAGTGAAGACAATGCTCGCCATGAACGGGAGATTACATTTGAAGATTTGGCTGAAGAAAGAAAACCAAAAAAGATCCATCCTTTCTTGAATAATAAAAGAATGTATCTTGGATTCACTCCTCGTAAAAATAAAGATGTATTCTTTATTGGTAATCCTGGTGAAATCACACAGGATAAAAAATTAGAAAGGCAAATCGTTATTGATAGCAAAACCAAAGAAGAGGTTGTTATCAAACGAAAGGTAATGATACCAATCGACATTTACACCGGCAAGATGATTGCCGACGCGCAGGTAGGTGTTGTGGTAGTCGAGGGTGGGGACCCTATAATTAACCTAATTGAAGAAGTACAAGAGAAATGGATTGTTCAGCATTATGCTCATCCTGAAATGATGTATTGTCTTTACATGAATACAATCTCAGACACAAAGACATATGCAAATTTATTGAAACATAAAGAACGATGGATTTCTCGTAGCTTCGGAACACCCAATCTAGAAACTGTAGATGGGAAAATGCTAACATATATCAATGACCCTGTATATCTTGCACTTCGTAATTTTAGTAATTTCGAATCACTCTATATGCAATTAGTTAACTATCGTAGTAAACACATTGCTATTAGAGAACAAGACATTACAGAACTTCTATATGATACGTTTGAGTGTTCTGTAAGTAAAGACTTCAGAGGAGATCAGAAAGAGAAAGTTATACTTGGAAAAAGTTTAAAGAAAGAATTTGGCACGGATTTTAAATCTTTGGCATTAGAAGCATTATTTGGTGAAGAGAATCCAGTAACAAGAAAGATCATCTTGACTACTGGGGTTGACTTACTAAATAGAAACCAATTAAAAAGTATCGAAGGTGAATTTCCATCTGTCAAATTACTGTCGTGGCACCATTCCGGTAATCTTTACTCCTTCGCAGTTTTTATAGAAACACACAAGAAAACAGAAAACGGTTTACAAACTAAAGATTATGGAATTTGGAGAGGTGTTTATTCATCCCAAATTCTGATCGGATAATTTTATTTTAATGTTTTTCTATAAAAAGGTTATGGATTATGAAAACTCTGTTTGCTTTTCTAACCTATCTTTTACCAGATAGAATGATAAGGACTCTGTTTTTATCGTCTCTTTACCGTCAGTTATTCAATGTAAATGCCCTAGATAACAATGTATATCATCGCGTTAACAAAATACTTAATGTATGTGAACGTGATCATGCAGTCGGCTTGGGGATGGAACTTAGCCAGTCCTTTTGGAATGGCGAAGAACTTAAGCACATTGAGACAGAATTGTCTAAAAACGGACGATATGTTCTGACCGAAAAAGCGAAGAATGAAATGATCGAAGAGATCTTATCAAAGACTCCTCTCTGGTTAAGATACAATCCAACCAGTATGAAAGAAGATATTGGTAAGATGTTGGAAAATCATTCTCATTTATCAAATGTAGCATAAACGAAAATACTCCTTAGGACCTAATCGTCCTAAGGAGTATTGTTTTATGTTTTTTTTATACTGGAGTAAGAGTATTACCAGAGTTAGTTTCTGGGTGGCGGTGATTAATAAAGGAAATACCATTTACAATCATGTCACCTCTAATACGCATGATACCTTCTAATTCAATACCATCACCTGTAGCACCAGGTGAACCAGTAATGCCACCTGTAATGCTATAGTTACCAAGCTGACTATGAACAGGAGTCTCAGTATTCCAACCAGCACTATATTGTCCTCTCTTGCGTGTTGATTTCTCAGAAATATTATTCTCGGCATTCAGTTCAAAATTATCACAATCAATTTTAATATTTCGTTTATTGATTTCAATAAATGCACCTTCTGAAGAAATCATTTTCAAAATACTGTTTCCAGAATCAATGGTAAAAGCATTACCAATATCATCTTTAATACTAACTATACCTTCTTTAACATCAATACCCATGTGGTATGCCCAACGTTCACCATCTGATTTAGTTGTGTTGATTAATACCACTTGTTTACGACGAGTAGAGATAACTTGTGTCCAGTCCGTATCAGGACCAGATTTAACATTTTCATCTCGAGTATTAGAATAACCAAATACTTTTTCTTCTAGTTTCTCGTAGTTACCGGTATTGGTCGTTGTTTCCCAATAGAAATAATCTGTATTGGCTTTACGATAAATCTGTACTTCAGCACCCCTACGAACATCAGGTGCTGTTTTTATATTGGGATCTCGACACAGCCACTTAGCCGTAATGGTATTGGATGTCTTAATAGTATTAACACTCTCGCGTCCATGCGAGTCTAAAGAACGACTTTGGTAATCTTCAACCAAATCTACAATTTCACCATCCACCATTGGGAATACAGATGTAGGCAATACTGTAATAATATCCGAATTAGGATCCTTATTCACGGCAACATAGCCAAGAGAATAAGGAATTAAGTTATTTAAATTTTGCATCTCGTAATGTTTCCTCTAATAAATAATATTTAAGAACAATCATATTTTCTGAATAATTAAATAGAAGGGCAATAAAAAATGAAAATCATTTCTTTAGAATTAGAAGGAGCAATCCGATTAGAATTAAGCGGGATTAAGAATTTAAAGATCACACCAGAAACCAGTATCACTGCCATTATTGGTAGTAACGGTAGTGGTAAGTCATCATTGCTGCATTACTTATCTCCACTACCTGCAGATAAAGCTGACTTTACAAAAAATGGATACAAGAAGATTATCTTAGAAAAAGAAAATGTTCGTTACGTATTGACTTCTGACTTTAAAGACAATAAACATTCTTTTGTAATCGAAGCTACTGGTGAGGAATTAAATGTAGGTGGTACCCAAACCATGCAAAATCAGTTAGTACAAGATTACTTTAATTACAATAAAGTAATCCACATGTTACTTACTGGTAAAGATCGATTTACTTTAATGACTCCCGCTAAACGTAAAGAATGGTTCACAATGCTTTGTGATACGGATTACTCTTATGGTCTAAAAGTATTCAGTAAAGCAAAAGATCGTCAGCGCGATGCGATGGGTGCAATTAAAAGAATGCGCCAACAGATCATTACATTAACAAATGATCAAGAAGAAGATCAAACCGATATTCCGAATAATATTCTAGTCTTAGAAAATAAGATTAATGAATTAAGGATGATTGCACCGTATAAAAAAGAATATTCCGATCCTCAATACGAATTTAATTTAAAAGATAAAATCGATCGTCAGACTGAAACGATCAATAAGAGCAATAGCGATTTAACTAAGTCTAAACAATTGGTTTCTAAACGTTGGGTCACTGAAGATACTTTAGAAGATCTAAATAAACGTAAAGAAGAAATTGGTGAAAGATTAGTTCGTTTAAAACAACAATATTCTTCTCGTGTAGATGAATACACAGAAACAGAAAATCGATTATCTAACATGAAACTTTCTACTCAAGAAGAGTTTAAAGCAATCATGGATAAACGAGAAGAATTAAAACAAGAAATTAAACTCATTGTAAAAAATGATGAGTCTATTCTTGAAATCGAAAATGCTTTGTTTAAATACAAAACCTATATCGATAATCAAAATAGCATCGATACGACTTTAATGTCTTTATTTAATATTCAATCTCCAGAATTGTCTAGACAGTTGATTGAAGATGTTGATGGGTTAATTACTGAAAAGAAAAAGTTATTTAACGAGTCCGCATTTAGATTAACTAAGATTAACGAAAGGATGAATATTTTTAAAGAAAAAGAGAACGAAGCAAAAGTACAATGTCCTAATTGTCAACACGAATTTCATCCTGGTTTTGAATTAGAAAAATTCAATAGGTTAAAAGAGATTTTGGAAAATGAAACAGAAACCAATAGTAAGTTGAATCATGAAATCTCTGAATTAACTGATAAGCTAGACATGCTTAATAAAGACATGGATATTGTTAAGCAGTTTTCTCGCCTCTGTAGCGCATATCCTGAGATTTTAGGACAAATTGGTGCTGAGGTATTAAAACAAAGATACTACCTCACACAGCCTAACTACGCTCAAGTAAAGCTACAAAACTTCATGAACAAAGTTTCAGCTAAAGTAAGAGTAGATAGATTACAGGAACAAGTAAATGAATTAGATAAACAATTAAGTAATATTTCTTCTGTAGATGAAAAATATTACAATGAGACTAAAGAGCATTTAAAACATCTTGAGAAGATTTCAAATGAACTTTACGAGAAAGTACAAGAAGAGAGTGATTCTTATCAGTCAGTATTGAAAGCGATAAACGACATCACTAAATTCCAAGAACACCGAGATAAGCTCGATAACGATATAAAACAATACGAAGCCTATGAATTAGAAATGGCAGAGTATTTATTATATAAATCAGCAAATAGTGCAATCACCACTTATCGTGAAGATGTTTATCGACTTTCTAAGAAACAATCTGAAATTGAATCAAAAAGACAAACTATTCAACTATTGGAAAAACAAGTAAATGATCTTTCTAATGAATTGAAAGTTTGGGATGTGGTGCTGGATGCTTTAAATCCAACCGATGGATTAATTGCCGAAGGCTTGTTAGGGTACATCCGTATTTTCTTAGCCAGAATGAATGGTCTGATTGCATCTATCTGGACATACCCTTTGGTTATTCACCCATCTAAAATGTCTGAAGATTCAGAGACTGAACTCTCTTATCGTTTTCCAATGACAGTAGGTTTGTCAGATAAACCTAAGAATGATATTGTTCAAGGATCTGATGGTATTTGTGAAGTCATTGATTTGGCATTTAGAATGGTGGCGATGAAAGCATTGGGTTTAAAAGGTTATCCTTTATACCTAGATGAATTTGGCCGTACGTTTGACAATAAACACAGAGAGAATGCTTTGAGATTAGTAGAACGTTTATCTGAAGAATTTATTGAAGATCAGATTTTTATGGTATCTCATTCTTTCATGGAATATTCGGTTTTGAATGATGTGGCTTTTTGTGTTCTGTCTGAAGACAATATTGTACTTCCTCCTAAGAACATTAATAAAGGCGTAGTAATTACTCGTAATTAAAGGAAATAAAAAATGGAATATAAAGAAACAGCACTAGATAATCGATTTACTATTGTTAAAGAACATGCTAGCAATATTCGTAAATTGATTTTACTAATGCTCTCTAGCGATAGTGATAAGGATATTGTTGAATATGCTAAGAACGCTAATCGATATCTGATGGATATTGAAGAAGAGTATTATAAAGTATTTCGAGAATTAGCAACAGAACAAATCATTAGTGCGTCTTTAATTGATGTCGTTGAAAAGTTGCAACATCTTGCTAAAGACGAACCTACTCAAGAAAGTGGTGAGACAAAAGTAGTAGAAGCAGTAGATGAACTTCCTTATACTGAGGAATCTCAAGACGAAGCTAAAGTTAAAGAAGTTCAAGATGAAAAAGTTACTAGCATCTTTGATAAAATCGTTAAGGTGGGACCAATTGTTACATGGCAAGAAAAAGCAAGAGAATGGTTAAAGGATGAACCTATTAAACGTATTGATGATCGAGACGTATATGTCATTCCACCTGATCCTGCTCCGATCAGTATTAAAGACGTACCAGGTACTGTACAGTACATCGAAGCGATCGATAAGTATAATTTAAATTACTTATTGATTAAACGTAGTCTAGAGCGACACACTACCAAATACGGTACATTTGTAGAAGAAACTATTGTTATCGATGTGGAAGATGAAGAAGTCGTAATGGATTTTGTTGAAGGTCGTGACAAATGTTATCGTTATCTTGATTCCGATAACAACTTAACCCAATATTCTAAATTCATCATCGATTCAAATAAGTTTCCTTTCGAAATTAAAGTAGATAAGGAAGTAAAAGAACCAAGCTTTAAAGAAGAAGCGAAACAAAAGCTTGTGAAAGATACGATTTATAATACTGGCGGTCTACGTTATTATTTAGTAAGTGGTATCCCTAGTGAAGAATATGGAGTTAATTCAGTTTCTTACATCGAGGGATTCGATGCCGATACTTTGGAATATTTGCTTATCGAAGAGAAAAGTGATACTGATGGTAGTGCTTGCTCTGAAGTACTGATTCGTACAGAAGATGAAGAGGAACTTCGCCGTCATGTAGAAGGAAAACCTTTTACATTTAAATATCTGACTCCAGATGGTAAATTTACAGAGTATGCCAAAAAGCATATCGTTAGGCATTTAGTTAAAAATAGCGCCGAACAACAAAGTAATTAATACATAGGTCTACACAGTCCTATGACTGTGTAGACTATATGTTATTTTAATTATTTCAAAAGGAATGAATACATGACTCCTAAAAGAAAAGCCACAATAGAAAAATGTGTAAATCTTGTACAGAGTATGCTTCCAAAATCAGATAATGGCGAAATTACTCGTAAATGGTTAGAATCTCTTTCTGATAAAGAATTTGATGAACTCATGATCAAGTTTGCTAATGGTCAGGAGTTTTTACAATTAATCACTCCTGTAGGTGATGATAACTACCGTCTGGATACCGATACTTTACAGAAGGTTGCAGATGAAAATAATGTTAACCTATATCATCGTGTTTGGATTAAAGATGATGAAGGTGGTTATGAATTATCGAATAAAAAATCAATGGTTATCCATTTACCTATTCGTGTACAACAACAGCTGATTGCTAAAAAAGTTTCTATTCCTAAAGACAACGACCATATTGATGTATTTACAGGTCAGGTAACTTCTAAAGATTCTAAAGCAGCTCGTCTGTCTTATCCTGAAGTAAACTCATTATTGGCAATGGGTTTGACAAAAACAGTAGAAGAGATGATGCACTTTAGGGGCGGTTCTGAGAATGGTGTTCGTTTGATTGAACAATCCATTATGCAAATGGGTAGAGCTTCTGCGAATGCATTAAAACCATATAGCGGTACGGTTGGTTCGACTAAGATGCTTCACTCTTATCTAACGGCAATGATGCTAAAAACAACACTCCTAACTAAATAAAAAGGAATGATTAAATGTATCAAGATAACGAACAAGATCAATTAGATTTTACTTCGTCTAATACTGAAAAAGAAATTCAAGAAAAACATATTGCCAATGTGTTGCTTGTCGATTCACTTAAGACTGAAGCAGAATTCTTAAAGAAAATAGAAAACCTATCATCCAATAATCGTATATTGGAATACAAGATTTATCATTCACTGGCTAAAATCTTGTTGACTTATGATGAAAAAACATACAGTGAGTTTAGAGTGATGATGAGCAATATTCCTGTACGATATAGATTTACAGATATTGTTAAATTGGATACAGTTCAATCACTGGTATTACGATTAAGTGACAGTTACAATGGTTTTGTAAAAGTATTGACAGATCTTCTTATTTTACTCAGAGTTGAAGCTGGAGACGAACTTGATGAAGTCCTTTACAGTATTGATCGTACACTGAAAACAGAAGACATAAATCAAAAAACAGAATACGATACTTATCGAAAATTACTGAATGAACATCCATTCTTGAAAATGATTTTGGCTATTTTATTTACGACAGATTTAAGTCTGATGGATAAAGTAGAATCTTTAATGATATCAAAGGCCCCAGCAAGCAATGAAAGCAAACGCTCAACCTAAGAAACATGGTGTATTAATCGATCTCGATTGTTTGTTCGATACTCGATTTGCTACATTAATGGAAATGGATGCCGAGAAAGCAGATAGTCTTCTCTTAGAAGGGTATTACTTCAGAGAAAGAGATGAGTTTCCAGGAATGAATCTTAATGAGTTTAGAGAACGTTACAGCAAGAGAAATGTACAGACGCTAAAGAACTCTCTGCCCACTGCATTACTGTTTCGACTAGGCAGTATTGTTGCTGACTTTATTATTGAATTTAGTAAAGATGGGCGTTTAGTAAATCCAGAATTGATCTTGAATATTTATCCTTATAAATTATCAGGCGAAGAAATCAATACCATGGTTCTGTGCTTGAAAGTAAGGACAAATAACATTATCCCAGTTAGGGTAATCAGTCAAGATCCTTTAAATATCTCTCCTGGATGGATTAGAGATAATGTTACATTCTTTTACTTATATAATTGGTCAGATTGGTTAACGAAATACACTATGGAGTTAGCCAGCAATCGATTAGATGACGTCTGTGTTGTTGCACCATCTATTATGCCTTTAAGTATTGATGAAGGTAAGAAACAGTTAGAAGAATTAGAAAAAGACATCCGTACTCATTTCAGTAAACAAGCAGAAGTTACTGAAGAGTTATCTGATATGGATTTCTTTAAAGCGACTTCTTCACTGATTAAATTCTTTATAGGATTAGAATTCTTAGAGACAAGAGATTATTGTGTCGCCATCCCTGATGAAGTCGATCTACCTAAAAAAGAATTCGATTACGACAAATCCACAAGAATTGTTGTTTAAACATATAGTTTACTCCTCTACTCCTTTCGGGGTAGAGGAGTATTCTAATATGTTTTATAAGAAAGTTAATAAATTAAAGAAATAGGCATAAGGAATACGGAAACGATTAGTAGGAATACTAGCATCATTTAAATAAGTATTCTTATTCTCTATTCTAAATGTATTGTAGAATTTAGGACGATACTGACAATCTGCTGTTTCCAGTACATACTTATCCACATCTTTAATCGCAACATATTCCTCAAACTTACCTAATCTGGTCATCATCGGGAGTATTGGTTTATGATCTGTTAGGTAGTTATTTGGAATATTTCGTTGTTGCGGATAAGTGATCTCTTTAAATACTTCTGGATTATTTAAAAGTACGATAAATGACGTACTGTGATTTAAATAAGAACGAATAAAATCGTCAGAATAGATATCTTTCAAAATGAGATTTCTATCGCCATATGCTTTATGGAAGAAAGCATCAGAGATATCTAAATCGTCTGCAGAAATATGTACACGTTCCAATAAAGGAATATTCTTAAACTTAACCTTAATAGCAGAACTAGAAATCAAAGTGAAGACATCAAAGTCCAACACATGCATGAAACCACCTAAAACCAAAATAACGGTTTTATCGGATACGTCTTCACCAATATCGATGACACATTCAGAGTACAATCCTATTTTGTCATTTAGCTTAGATATCATGCTGTCGTTAATATCGATTTGTTTGACTTCACCTAGGTTTTCAAAACTAATCGCACCAATACAATGGCGTTTTCTTTTCTTAATGGTCTTGTAACCATCAGTCACCCACAAACCCTTACTATTAGCATCGGTTTGATGTAAATAACCATTAACGGTAAACAATACATTTTTTTGTAAGTCTATTGGGTCAACACCTTCTTTAGTAATGAATAAGTCGTCGTAGTTTGCTTTACGACTTAAATCATCATCTGGAAGTTTTCCTTTTAAAACAGGAATAACCTTAAACTTATTGCTTAAGACTTCTCGATACAATAAACCTTTTTTACCCAGTTTTATTTTTACATTAGTAAAGTCTAATTTTTTATCACCAATACTGGTTAACCATCCTTCAATCGTCTTGGTTCTATCCATGTTGGCGAAGTAATTGTCTAAAACAACCACACCTTTTTTCTTAGTGTATTTATTTGTCAGTTCTAATCGAATAGAACTGTATTTTTTATAAAGTGTTTCGATACTGTCGTTCAAAGGGATCTTTTCCCATAATGCGAGTTCCCCAATGACTTTACCAATAGCTTGGTTAATTGTGTAATTCATTAAATGCCTCATTCGGTTAAGAGAGAATCGCAATAATATGACGATCGCTCTGGATATAAATTTTAAAAAGTTTATATAATATTTAGCTAAATATTATTTTCATATTTTCAAGGAGATTAAAAGATGGCGGCACAAAGTACTCCGCGCTATGCTTTCGATCAAACTGCCCGTTTGGCGGCTAATCTCATTACCAATGAGAGACACACCCTTACTCCAAAGAATGGATACGATTTCCATTACATTATTCCTGATTACGCACCATTTTACGTTAGAGACTTAAAAGTTTATAAACTAACACAACAAGGTGCTAAGCAGTTTTTAAACGAAGGTGTTGACTATAAATTAGGTTACGAGTTTTTACAAGCCGTAAATTCTACAGGTATTCCTGTTTATGGTGCGATTTCATTTATCAATCGTAACTTAGCAGGTGATATTTACTTAGAATACCGTACCGTAGGTGGTGACTGGTTAATCAGTCCAAATAAGATTGCTGAGATCATTGCTGACTTACAATACAATCCTGTATATACAACATGGGAACAAGTAGCAAATATACCTTATCAATTCCCACCATCAAGCCACTCACATGATGTTGCTGACATGACGTCATGGGGTGATCTGTTAACCGTATTGCGTGAGCTAGGTGAACGAGTAGGCGCTAGTGACAATACTCGCTTACAGAAGATGATTGCGGATGTTGTTGAGCGTACTATGCGTAGTTCTGGTAAAGCAGCAATTGGTTTGGATAAACTCCGTAACTTAGATATCTTACCTCTGAATAACGGTAATAACAATACCGATAACTACTATGTTACACCACGTGGTGTTCGCGATATCATCAATACCATCGCAATGCCTGTGATCAATGATCACATTAATGCTCGTGGTAATGTGCATGGTTTAACTGCGGCTGATATTGGTGCCATTACTTCAGATGAAATAAATAAACGACTGAATACGAAATTAGGTAAAAGTGAACAAGCTGCGGACTCTTTATTGTTCGATGGACGTAATAGTCAACAAGTAAAATCTTTTGTTTTGGATGGTACTTCTGCTAACACTGCTAAGTTTAACGGTTTGACTTATACTGAAATGGTAGAAGACGTAAAGAACCGATTAAACACCATTCTGCAAGCAGCTACAGGTGACCAAGCAGCTAACTTACCTGCTAAAGTATTACAACTTACTGCGGGCAATGCCAATAAGTTCGGCGGATTGACCCCAGAGCAGTTTACGACTAAACTCTTAGCAACCAGTACGATTGATGCAGCAACATTAAATGGCTTAGATAAAGACGCTATTATTAATGCAGCTAAAGCAAATGTCAATGCTACTTTGTTAAATGGTAAGACATCTCAGCAGATCATTAATGAATCTAAACAAAATGTCAATGCTACGCAGTTAGGTGGTAAAACTTTACAACAAGTAGTCGCAGATGCTAGAACAAATGTTAATGCTACTCAATTAAGTGGCTTAACAAAAGACCAAATTGTTTCAGAAGCAAAAGTTAACGTTAATGCAATTCAGTTGGGTGGTAAAACATCTCAACAAATCATTGAAGAAGCTAGACGTAGTGCTAATGCGACCAGTATTGGTGGTAAGTCAGTAGATACATTCAAACAAGAGTTAGTCCAATCGATTAAAGCAGCAACCACTACTATTGGTGGTTATACTGTAAGACAAATTATTGATGAGGCTCGTTTAGATGTAAACGCTAAAACATTAGATGGTTTAAATAAAGAATCATTGCGTAATTATGTTTTATCTGCTTCTAATATTAGTGCTGCTACACTTGGTGGTAAAACTGCTGATCAGATCATTTCAGACGCTAAGCAAAATGTCAATGCCGCACAACTTGGTGGACGTTCTTTACAACAAGTAATTTCAGATGCTAAAACCAATGTCAATGCTACGCAGTTAGGTGGTAAGTCAGCGCAACAGATTATTGATGAAGCTAAGAGAAATGTAACAGCTGTAAACTCTGCTAAGTTAGAGGGTAAAAGCTATGCGACTATTCGTAGTGAAATATCTGCAGATATTACTGAGCTTCAAGACAATACGAAGGTGCATATGGGTAGCGGTATAAACCAACACCCTGTAACAACTACTGGCAGTACCAAGCAAAATGTTGTGAAGATTGGTAAGTCTAAATCCAGTCATGCGCTTCCAGCAGTAACAATTGACCAAACCGATATGGGTAACATGTTCTTGTATCGTAAAGGTCTGACCAATGAGTCTATTAATAGTTTGAAGAATACTGCTGATGTAGGTATTTATTCTCAATCTTCAGATACCAATGCAACTACAGCTTTAGGTTATCCTGTTGCTAAAAATGGTACGCTGATGGTTATGCCTTCTTACTATACTGTGCAACAATGGTACTTTACTCGAGAAGGCAGTGCGATCTATGCTCGTCAAGTTAACACCAACGACACATGGACAAGCTGGGTTCGTATTGACTTAGACCCTAGTAAGATGTCTAACAGTATTTCTGGTGCTGACGCAAATAAATTAGCTACTGAAAAAGCAGTAGGTGATTTACATCGAGAGGTTATTAACTTGATTAGTACAGCTAAACAACAAGCTGTTGCTGAAGTGAAAGAATATCTGTTTGATAGCCGTACCAATAAGTTCAAAGAAGAGTACGTACCTGCTCCGAAATGGCAGTAATATAATATTGAATGGCTATAGAGTAGTGGCCACTACTCTATAGCTTTTATCTATTTATTTAATTAAACGTTTAATTAAGGAAGTCAATATGGCAAACCAAACCCCAAACCTTAAGGTTCGGTATGAATTTGACAAATCAGGTAGAAACCCTAATAACTTAGTAAGTAATGAACAACACACAACAACTCAACGTATTCGTAAAGTAATTGTTCCTCATTACGGTCATTTCTACAATGATTCAGTTATTCTTACTGATTTGACATCTGGTCAAGAAGTACCACGTACCGATTACTTCTTTGAAGATCCCTCTGAAGTAATTGCTTTGAAAACAGGCTTAGCAGCCTCCATGATTATCGTAGTAACAAACAGTAGTTTAGGTAATCGTTTTGCAGTTACGTATCAAGCAGTAGGTGGCGAATACACTGGTGCGAATGTAAATCTGTTAAAACAAAAGCTGGATAACTTATCTCACGATAAACGTCCAGTAGAATGGGAAAATATTCGTAATAAACCGACGACATTTAACCCAGCAGATCACCGACACCCAATATACCAAACATTTGGTTACGAATCTCTGATTTATATTATCGAACGATACATTCGTGCGATTTTAGTAGGTGATGAAGCATCTCATGATGTCATTTGGGATGAATTGAAAAAGATTCGTTCATTGATTAATTCATCCATTACTCCGGTCATGAATGACTTTAGTAATTATAAAATTAGTCAAGCTGAATTAGCAAATCAATTACGTCAGTTGATTAACGATCTTGGTACTAAGATAGATGGTAAGGCAAAAGAATTTAACGATAAGTTAGCTCAACACGTAGCTGCTCAAAACCCTCACCGTATTACTCCAGCGATTATTGGTGCACCTACTACTCAAGAATTAGGTACAGCAATTAATTCATTGCGTACTGACTTACGTGCATTGATTGATGATCGTTATACCAAAGCACAAACAGATCTTAAGATCAATACTGTCCAAACCGCAGTTACTAATTTACAAAATAATAAATTAGATAAAACTGCACGGGCTGCCGATACTACTTTGTTCATGGGTAAACCTTACCAAACTGTACTTAATGAATCTTCTGATAAAACCATCGAAGATGCCAAAGATGATTTTGTGCATATGGGTACAGGTGCTGGACAAATTCGTCCTACTGGTGCTGGTCGAGACATGACTAATGTTGTTAAGATCGGTAAGGATCGTAGTAATAAATTGGTTAAAGTATCTGTCGATGCAGATGACTTGGGTACGATGTTTAATTACCGTGGTGATACTCTTGCTGACTTGAACCAAATGAACACGATTAACCATATCGGTACTTATAAGATTTCTTATAATGGCACTACAAGAAACATGCCTATTAATAAATCTGGTACCTTGGTTATCTACCCATCTACTAATGGCGTAACTCAAATCTTCTATCCTGAATTAGTAAGTAATGATAATTCTACCAATAGTATATTTAAACGCACAAGTACCAGCGCTACAGCATTCACTGATTGGGTAAAAGCACCTGATTATCGTGATTATGTTTCCCAAGAGAAATTGGGTACCAATGCAAATAAATTGGCTTCTGAAAAAGCTTTGGGTGATGTAAATCGTGAAATTACTAATGTTATCAATAACGACATTAAAACGACGTTAAAAGATAACTTGGTTAAATTTACAGAAGGTCAATCTACGATTGATCGCCAAGCGATTCTGAAATCCTTATTCGGTAAAACATTTAACTTAGGTATCAGTAGTGCTAACGTTAAAGACCGTGCGTTTGCTGATGTGAGTGTAGATGCTAATAAGATTACTGCTCGTGTTACCGAATTGTTTGGTCGAGAACAACCAAAATTGATTAAAGATGTTATTCCTATTTCTACTGTTCGCGAGAACAATATCCGATGGAATAAAGATGGTTTGTACTATGGTACAATTCCTGATGAAATGTATGCTAATCTGTACGTAGATCCAGATCTTGGTGTGGATGAGCCTATTACTTTAGATAATAACCGAGGTACTAAAGATAAACCATTAGCAACTATTGGTTATGCGTTGGATCAAGGTACGTCTGGTGTACGAAGAACCATCTTATTGAAAGAAGGAAAAACTCATGTCATCGGTAAGAAATTGGTATCGATCACTGATAATAATCCAGTGTACGAAGTAAATCCAAATAACCATCGGTCAGGCACTAAAGTTAATTTCCGTGGTGGTACTATTGTTTTTAGACCATATGGTCCTAATACAGATGCTGTAAATGAGAAAGCCAAAGCAGCACGTACTGATTTTAGCTCTTACGGCGGTTCTAGAGGAGAAAATCATGAAGAAATTATTAATTTAGGTTGTAAAATTGAGTTTCGTGGTACTTATACTGGTGGTAATATATATCGAGGCGGTAAAGCTTATCCTACATTTAATAAATATTCTGTAGATATCGAAAATGGTACTTCGTTGGAATTTATTGGTCTAACAATTAAGTTTAGTACGGATCCAGTAGCAGACGCTAAAGTAAGAGCAGATGAATATGTTTACTCTTCTGCAAATATCTTTAACTGGTGGCGTGCATTTACAATAAGTTTCAACGTATGTAGTTTCGATACCGGTGAACCCGCACTATATAATTCAAATGGCGATAAACACTATATTGCGTTGTTCTCGCCATCTTCTTCAGCTCAGACATTCTTATTCGATAACTGTATTATGTATAAGAGTCATTATACTGGTAACAATAAGGTAATTGAGTTTAAAGATGCAACATCCGCAACAATCAAATTCAATAGAGTTGATCGAGAAATTATCGGTACTCCTAATTTTGTTCCTGGAAAAACTTATTATTCTGGACTTAAAATTAAAGCAGGTATGTTCTACAATGTTCGTACTAATATTGAACCTACTCAAGACGAGGAGTTTAATACGAATAAAGCTGGTGCTCCAGCTGGTACTAAACCTGCAGAAATTGAAGTTAAGGATAATAAAGTTTATGCGGTATACCATGATGGTAACAACATGGTGCGTGTACAGATCCATCCGGCACTTTGGGCAGGTTAATTAAATATCATTTATACTACACTGGAGGTTTCCCTCCAGTGTAGTATAAATATATTATCGAGTTATTACTTCTGATTTATAAAGAATATTGTGGAAAATAGTTTAAATTAACACCACTAACCAATTAATTCTTGCTTATTAAGAACATCGTCGATTACTAGAGATAAATTATATTCCTTAAACCTTTTTAAAGCGCCAGTGCTAGTACCGTCGTAACCAGAATGACCATTTCTCCAATGTGGACTATTGTAAACATAACCGTATACAAACCTAAGTTCGTCCCCATTTCTTATATCGAGATTAGAAACATCATGTTTCATCGTGATTAAATTATCATGTCGATTACCGTTAAATCTAGAACCATAATACAAATAATGGGAGTTAGTGATTCTATCATTGAATGTTGGATTTAAACTTGTATTGATACGAACACCATCTCTCCAATGTTCTATTCTCTCTACAAACTGATGTTGATTAAGATGAGATCCACTAAATGTTGATCTTATTATCCATGGTTTAAAATGCCAATCTTTTACAATGTATCTATAAGTAATTTTTAGAAACTCTTTATTGAATCCAGTATCGAATATAGGTCCTTCTAATTCTGAATTCATTTTACTAATATCGACTTTAGGATATAGAAGAATAGGACTCGTATGTACATCATCGTCAAATATCAGTTCATTAATAGTGGCAACCATACCCATAGCATCACCCCTATCCCCAGTAACTTTGGTATTTAACATGAATACTAGATCGTCGTAACTACTTTCTGATAAAGTGATTGGTCTTTCAAAATAGAAAGTCCTATTCCCAGTGCCTGGAGACCAAGGGATATGGCCTAATATTACATTAGAGAATTTATGGTACACCGTTATCCCATAACGACCACCACCACTTAATCGAGCACTGGTAGTTATGTTTAGACTAATACCTTTTAAATTACGAGTAATTCTTGGCACATCAAAAAAGGCGGTAGTTTCGCCTTCACCAAATATAGCACCATAACTTACCGAGTTCTGACCAATTCGGCCACCATAACCTGAGTCAACAGATTCAAAGTAGGCTTCTTTTTTAAATAACTTCACACCGCCATCTGAAGGCAAAGGAGGATCTGGTAACTTATAAGTATAACTCATCGTGTTCAGCATGGCATTGGATACTATCTGATTATACCATTTATAACAAATACCATTAAATCTTCTAGAATTAATGATTTCATTACGTACTTCAGCATAGTTAACTGCATAACTAGAAGGTATCCCAAAATTTGGAGAAATAGCTAGTCGTGTTTCTTTATAGAAATCTTTATTACCTCTTTTAACCGTAATTAATAATCTAGATAAACGACTCAAAGATTTCATTACATTACTAAAAGTATTAGCTAAGTCATCGTAAGTAATTTCACCTTCTTGGTCTCTAAAATCAGAAAGCTTAACATAATCATGCATACACATGAATCCGTAATCATTATTGAGATAAGCATTACCTAACATAGACACGAGATTACGATGAATATTCTCATCACGTGGATCAAACATGCCTCCAGTATCTACGAAAAAATAATCACGACTGTATTTTGGTAACAAATTAATACGATCCAATACTTGTTTATTAAAAATATCTAGTACGGATTGTTTAGTAACGGGTTGATTTGATTTATCAATAATTTCTGCATCAGGAATTGATACTTCAGTAGCTCCTGGAGTCATTACTAAATTTACACTTTCATTTTTATCTAAAAGGATTAGAGTTTTTCTGGAATATTTCTTAGGGAGATTAATCGCCATTTTTCATTCCTTGTTAAATATTAAAATATATTATTGACTAATCGGTTCTTCTTTACAGAGAACCGAATCAATCCACAGTTTTAGTCTTTCACGTTCAAATACTTGCAGATCAGTAACTCCATTACCTTCATCGCGAGTGCCTCCAGAACCCCAGGTATATCGATACCAAATATAACCATATACAAATCTAAGTTCATCACCATTTTTAAAGTCTAGATTAGAAACATCGTGTCTCATGGTAATCAACGTATTATGTCTATTACCATTAAATCTAGAAGCGATACGTAATCGATTTCTATAAATTAAGTCCTCGCTATATGTTGGATTTCTACTTATACCGATACGTACACCATCTCTCCACTGTTCTATTCTTTCCACGAAAAGATGATTATTATCGTGAGACCTGCTAAATGTTGATCGTATCACTGATGGTTTAGCGTAACAATCTCTTAACGTGTATTTATAAGTGATTTTAAGAAAGTTACCTGTACTATCGAATATAGGACCTATTAATTCTGGATTGATTCTACTGGCGTTTGCATTTGAAGAAACATGACTTATTCTTATATTATCGTCGAATATTAATTCTTCGATAGTTGCCACCATACCCATAGCATCACCCCTATCCCCAGTAACTTTGGTATTCAGCATAAGGATCAAGTTATCGTAACTTCTATCTCTGGATAAAGATATAGGATTATCAAAATAGAAAGTCCTATTACCAGTACCATGGGTCCAATTGATGTGTCCCAAAATAACACCGCTATTTCGGTTGTATACTGTTATTCCATAGCGGCCATCATTACTTAACCTAGCGCTGGTAGATATATTTATTCGGACACCTTTTAAATTACGGGTAACTTTCGGGATTTCGAAATAAGCAGTTGTATCACCTTCACCAAATATAGCACCATAACTTACTGAGTTTTTACCCCAGCGTCCATCGCCGTCTAGACTAATTGATTCGAAGTATGCTTCTTTCTTTAAGAATTTTACACCGCCTTCGGCAGGTGGTGGCGGATCTGGTAATTTATATTCGTAGTAAATAACATTGACATTATTAGCTCGATCAATAATTTTATTTGCCCAACTTTTACATATAGAATTAAAATTACCAGAGCTAACAATAGAATTTCTAATTGTATTATAATCAATCAGATTTTCATCTCTAGTATTCAGTATAGCATAATAGGTATTATCGCTATAGGGAGTGTTACCTTTTTTAACAACAATCCTTACTCTACCTAAACGACTAAGATCAGAAATAGCGCCACTAAAAGTATTGGCGGCATCATCGTAGGTAATTGCACCTTCCTGATCTCTAAAGTCATTCAATGTCAGATAATCTTTAACAGCCATGACACCGTATTCATTATTAGTATCGCTATAACCTAAGTGACCTACTAATAATTGGTGAGCGTTAGGGTCAGTACCGTTACCATAATCACCTACATCAACTTTCCATAGTTGTTTACTATATTTTGCAAGATAGTTTATTCTTTTGATTACTTGGGTGTTAAATACATCCAATACAGATTGTTTGGTAACAGGCTGATTTGATTTATCAGTGTTTTCATTAAGTCCAACCATTCTTGATTCTGGACTAAATCTGAAGTTATTATTGTGAACCGCACGAATTAAATCAAAGGATTCCCTAGAGTATTTTAATGGAGACTCAACAGGCATAATAAATTATTCCTTAAATACAATTAAATAAAAGACGTATATCATAGGGAAAATGTAGTAAAATCTATGAACCAAACAAACACATATCGAGAAGAAAACATAATTAACTATTAAGCAATAGTCCTACTCAATAATCCTTTGGTTCGGTATATTGCATTTATTAAAGACATACTTGAAAGGAATTTTAAGTGATTGTTGTTAACAATTATCTAACACAAGGTGTTAGTTTCTCAGACGCAATGGATTTAGCTTTAAAAGAAGCCCATGAAAAAGTCGATTACGTACTGATTAAAGAAGGCGAGTATAAGATTGATCGCCCTATTAAAATTACCAATGAAAAGTTTACAGACTGTTTAGGTATTGTTGGTGAGAATCGACAAAAAGTAAAAATCTGGACAGACCGTCCACAATCTATTGACTGGAATCCAAATACAAACTTAACAGATGCTCGTAATGATGCGATGATTCTATTAGAGCGAGTAGATAAAAAAGTTATTTCAGCTATTACAATAGAATACAAAGGTGAGTTTTATCGTAAAGCTCAAACTTATTTTGGTTGTGTGAATGGTATTTACTTAGAACACACTAACTACTGTAAAGTTTCTAATGTTGAGATTAGTGGTTGTAACCGTGCTGGTATTTTCTTAAACACTACTGATGTTGGTATTGTTAATGCTGAAAAAGTAGGTACTATGGCGTACAAACATCACCGAGAAGGTTTACATCCTAAAGAGATGGGACTTCCTAAAGGTAATGTGGTAACTAACTGCATCCTTCACCATAACCGTGTTGCAGGTTGCTTAGCTGCATGGCAAGAAGATTTTGTTGCTAAAGGTAACCATTGTTATCGTAATGGTCATGAAAAAGATGGTGGTACTGGATATGGTATTACCATGTCAAGTGGTACAGTAAATACAAACTACTTGATTGAAAAGAATCGAGTAGAATATAACTATCGTAAAGGTCTTGACGTACATGATGGTTGGGATGGTGTGATTACTGATAACCAAGTATTCAATAACCGATTCCATGGTATTGCTGTAGAACACCGTGGTTTTCCTGGTAAGAATTGTATTATTACCAATAACGATATTACATTCGATTCAAACTTCCGTTTAGATCGAGATGATGATGTTCCAGATGGTCGTGCGCTTAATTTTAAACAAGACTATTATCGTCAGTGTGGTATTCGTGTTGAATTAAAACCTCAGCAAGAACAACCATGGGGTAATGAAGTACCTGATCCTAATTATGTCATCAAAGGTAATCGTGTATATGGTATTAACCACGACGAACGTGGAGAACACCGTGTAATTGAGATTTACAATAAGAATACGGCTGACTATGTGGTTCCTAATTGGGACATTAGTGACAACGATATTTCTTGTGGTAAAGTAGATTACATTGTGTTCATGGATGCACCAGGTAATGTTAGTAATGGTCTGGGTAATGTTTCTATCACCCATAATCGTTTTAGTGCTGACTATGTGATTGTTGCCCCTATTACAATTCAAGAAGCAACTAAAGCTAAGTTTGGTGCTGGTCGTACAATCAAAGTAGAAGATAACTTTATTGAGGTGATCAGTGTTAACTCTGGTGCTAAAGGTATCCACTTTAACGGTACGGTTGAGACATATGTAATCAATAAAAACGTATTTGACTTAGTAGGTAATTTGAACCGTCCTGTCTTCCGCTTCCAATGTAATTTAGATGGTAAAGTAGATGATGTTAAATGGAGTTGTACAAATAATATCTTTGCAATGGCTCTTGCTAACATTCATGTATTTAAAAGCAATAAATGGTGGGATATTCAAAAGTCCAAAGTAAACATGGAAAACAATGTTCACCACTTGAAATTCAAGATTCCTTTGGATAATAAAGTTTTAACTGAATAATAGATAAATACTCTCTACTCCCTAATAAGGAGTAGAGAGTATTATTTAAATCATTTGTTAGCAGATGGGATAGAGACATCTTTAACAGATTCTCTTACTTCATCAATATCTAAAATATGGGTAGAGTATAAGAAGATTTTGTGTTCTTTATTACCAGATGGTTTGTCTACTACATCGTAAACACCTACGGTATCGGTTTCTTTAAATTCAGAGAAAACCATACTTTCGTATTCGTAGTTGAAGTAGATACGAACGTTGTGGCGGTTTAAGTAATCAATCAAATTACTCACCATGTAGACAGGCACATCTTCAATAATCACACCGTCGTACAATTCAGGAGCACGAGGAGCGGGACCAATCACACCATCAATGTACTGATCTTTCTTGAATAACTCTTTTTGTTCTTCTGAAAGATTTTCATATTGTGCTGCCCACTTCTTATATTCTTTTTCGTATTCCTCGTATTCTTTACGACGATCATCGATCTTACGAAGAATATAATCAGTGAGATAATAAGATTTAAGGTCAATGCTTTCACGATCAGGTGGTAAACGGAATGTAAGATAATCACGAATGGTCTGATCTGAATTATCGACATTCAAACCAAAGATAGGTTCGTATTGATGATCTTGTAATGAAATAGAAAGTAACATGATATAATAATATTCCTATAGGATTAGGTTAATGAAAAGAAACTAAAAAAAAAGAGACCAATTAGTTTTGGTCTCTTTTTATTTTTTAACGAAAGCTTGCTACGACACAATAAATGATGCCGATAAACAAGAATGCCAGTGCCGTGTAAGGTTGTTGATAATAATTGGTATGGTTATAAGCTAATTCACCCAACTTATAAATACCGTACAACCCAAGGGCTTTTATGAACAGATTCATCACATAGACTCCACGTTCACGATATATCCTTTTGATACTTTCACCGTGATGGTCTTGTCTTTCACGACCACTTTGAAAGGATCATTAGGTACGACTTTCTCACCTTTAGATGGAACACCTACAAGTTCCATTGTTTCTGAAGAATTGCCTGATACTTTTGGTTCTGGTTTGTTCATTCTTTCATAGCAAAAGAATGTTTCTACCATAAATTTATCAGCCAGTGTATCCACTGTCTTGATCAAGCCTTTCTCACCATCGTACTCAAGGTGATCAGAAATGGTGCTCATAAATTTTTCAAACTCATCATTGATGAATTTGCCACCGCGGTGCAATGGATATTTATCCACCCCATTGACAACGAGCATAGAGTTATACTCATCTACTTTAAACACGATAGGGAAACTATTGGTTTTTGGGACATTTACCGTTTTAAATTCTACGTAGTAGCGAATTGCTTCAGCCAAATCGTTTATACGCGATGTTAAGTGGGTGGTAAGATGGGTAGCCTTACCTTCTGTTAAGCATTCTTTGGCAAATTCACGAAGCACACGGTCTTCAGTAAATTTTTTGAATTCTTCAACATTATTCAATACGATGGTATTTTTGCTCATTTTAAAATTCCTTTTGGTTAGTTAGAATAAATGCTAGGACGGCAGGAGTGCTTCTCCTGGTCCTCTCACTTAAATAGTATATATTTGAAATAATCTATAGTACTACACCAATACAATTAGATAATTTAATCGGTCTCACTTCTTTAGAAGGTTTAATACCTGAAGCTCTTCTCTTGGTTTCTTTAGTTCTGTCGTAAATAGATTTCGTTTCTTCGTCAGTAAGTTTTTCAATACTTATATATTGAAGTAACCATTCTGCCGCATATACGTCACCATAAGTACAGACATCGTTTTCTTTATATAGAGTATTCTCTGCAATATATTTTCTCAATAAAGGAATGGTCTTTTTAAAGAACTGTTCTTTATCAAAGAATTTCTTTTTTAAGAAATTAGGTTCGAAAACAATCATTTTACGAAATATGTTATAGAAAGTTTCGTTGAAATCGAACTCTCCATTTTCTAACCATTTCTCTTCATTTTGAGTAACGGGCCATAAACCCATTTGCATGACGCTTATATTGCGTCTCATTATTGAGACAGTCGTATATAGGTAAGCACGTAATAAGTAACTAATGACTCCATTTAGAGGAACTCCTGATGGTTTAGTGAATGGTTTAAAGACCAGCTCTAAATCATCAATAAATTTTTTGGTTTTTCTAGATAAAGCATTATTCAAATCACCCATAATCCAGAGATAATCATAATTCTCCTTGGTAATTTGATATTGTTTAAATTGATCATGAAAGACAATACTTTCTGGTTGAGGAATTTTACTTAAGTATTCCTCTTTACTTTCAAAACGTTCACCGATTTTAATCTTCAGCATCTGAATCTCCATAAACTGGCAACATTATCGATTTACAACTAACTGAACTAATAATTTTTAGAACAACACCATTGACAATACTGAGAACTTCCATTTCTCGCTCATCATCTTGAGCTTCACCATTTTGGATACGTTTATTCTGGGATTGCATAAATTCCAATAAAGTACTGCCCATATCTTTAGGTTTGTCAATAGTTATTTTATATAGCATTTCTTTGATGTTTCTTTCAATACTTTGCTTATAGGCAGTTACCAAATAACCCTCAGAATTTTCTGCAGTGGTACGAACCCATTCTTTCATTTTATCGAATTTAGTACCGCCAAACATCAAAATATTCAATTCATTACGAATATTGAAATTAGATGTAAAGGCAAATTCACTGTGATTCAATAATGAAAAATAAGGATAAGTTACTACATGATAAAGAGGGATGGGTAATTCATCGCTACCGACAATATGTTTATCCTGGTTTGCAAAATGAAGCTTAATATTACTTGCTGTGAATTCAGCAAGTAATAATCCATTATAGTTAAATAATGGGGTTTCTAAATTTACAGAATGTTTATATTCAGGATGATTTGCGGTATAATCAGACTGATGAGATAAGAAGTCTGGAGATAAAGGAACAATTAACGACCCACGGTGAATATCAAAATATGGTTTAGGCAACGGGTGAGTGGCCATACCATATTTTTCAGAACGAGTCATGTAACTATCTTGGATAAGTAAATTCCCGTCTTTATAAATAATAATCATTTTATATCTTCCTCAAATTCAAGTTTACGAATACTTTCAAGGTCTTTTTTACTAAATGGCTTTAATGTTTTCAGGTCAGTAGTTTTGTGGCTAATAGGATTGCTATTTGTGAGACCACAAGAAGAAACATTATCCAGTAATAGTGCTATTTTAAAACCTTGTTTTGGTGACATACCCAGTTTAAGTGAACTGCTAATATACGCACCGCCAGTGCCACTATATAAATAATCAATATCATCAAGATCGTACACACCAATGAATATTGGATTCTTAGTAAGTACTGGATCTCCGTTTTCATCTAAAGTAGCATCTAGACTAATACCTGCTCCTTTACCAATCCGTTCTTCGTCTTTATATTTGTCGATTACTTCTGTACGATTACCGATAGAAATCATTTTGTCTTTAGTAAATATTAGAATGATTTCATCAACACTTTCTCCAAATTTATATTTGCCTTGTTTTAACTTAATAAGACTTTCAATGTTATTGTTAAAAATAGTATTGAAAATATATTTATTAAGATACTGACTAAAAGCTTCTGTATCGTTATTTAATTTTTTAAATTGTGCCACCAGACTAAGAATATAACGAGCCACCCATTCTGACAACCTTAGTGTTTCTTCCTCATCTTTTTCGTATGGAAACTTATTGAAAAAGGTAACGATGATTTTATCATTTTTGAATATCTTCTTACCTTTACGAAAAATACCCAAACCACCATTGGTTCCAGAAGCAAATTCTAACGCTTTAGTGTCTGACATTACTTCATTATCATGATAAAGAATTGTTGTCATTTTAAATCCTTAGTAAAAAATAGAATATAGATATTCCTCTCTACCCTGTTAAAGGTAGAGAGGAATAGTTTAGTTAGAATGATGCACCACTAGGTACTTTACTACAACCATTAGAACGAACTACTGGTTTTGGCATTGCATCAGAAAACATATTTACAGAAGTTTTCTTCAGTACTGCATTTGCAAAAACTGCATTCACATCAGCATCAGATACCGCCAATGAATGTTCACCTAAGATAGATTTAATTTTGTATACGGACACACCATCACCATCATTACGAGATGATGTAACCAGTACGTTTGGAATGGTTTCCAGTTGTGCTTTTTCTTCAGGTGAGAATTCATCAATATCGATAAATTTCACATTATCAAAAAATAATCTTTGACATCATTAATTTCCTTTTATTAAGTTGATCGATATGGTTATAAAATCAATATTCCATTGATCTATTTTAAACGTTTTATACATCAGTTTCGGTATTGATAACATCTGGAATGAAATAACCCAGGATAGCAGTAGCCATTGAGTCATTATTCAGAATGTTAGCCAATTTAGGATCTTCTTCTTTTACATGAATCTTAATAGATTCTTTTGCATTGTTTGCAAAAGTAAGATCCAGTTTAGTAGGTTTAAGAGGATCATCTGGAATCGCTTCTACTACCTGCTCAACACTCAGGTATTTTACTTTACCAGATTCTGTTTTTACTAAAAATAATTTAGCCATTTTGATTTCCTTTAGATTAGTTTATTTAAACGGAGAAGTAACTCTCCATTTTAATAGTATAGGTTTGAGATTTATTTCGTTATTTTAAGATAAAGACTGACTACTCGTGAGAATAGTCAGTCTACTACATTACTTCAATAAAGCTTCTACTTCAGCTTCAGTCTTACCCAGTACTTTAGGTAAGTCTTCCTTACGAATAATATTGGAACATTTTGGTTTAGCAGTAAAACCATCACAGCTTACCATCTTACCAAATCGTCCCATTCGTACAGACAGATAATGTTTCTTACACTTAGGACACTTCACTCCCGTATTGACATTTTGATGTCGTACGATTTCACTACCGTCCGAATTACAAGAATATTTGCAATTAGGATATCCTGTACAACTACCAAACTCACGACCTTTAAAACCTTTACGAATAGCAATCTTACTACCACATTGTGGACAGGATTTACCTTCGATGTATTTCACTTCAGTCGCTTCTTTTTTAGGAGCCAATGAACGAGTATATTTACATCCTTGATGAGTACACTTCAGATAGTTACCGAATTTACCTAACATCTTAACCAAGTTAGACTGACCACAAGAAGGACAAATCTCTTCCGTCGTTTCAATCACACCTTTGTGTTTTATCGAGATGGTTTCTTCACGTTTCACATTCTCAATAAAAGGATTCCAGAAGTTAAACAACATTGCTTCTCGGTTGATGTGTCCTTGAGCAATATTATCTAAATCCGCTTCCATGTTACTGGTAAACTTGTAATCAACATACGTATGGAATTTATCAACCAAGTAGTCAATAACTGCGATACCCATATCGGTTACAGTGATTCGGTTTTTCTCAACAGTGATGTATCCTCGATCTTGCAAAGTTTTAGGAATCGTCGCATAAGTCGAAGGACGACCGATACCATATTCTTCCAATACCTTAACCAAAGAAGCTTCGTTATATCGAGCAGGTGGCTTAGTCTGATGCTCGGATACTTGAATTTCAAATACAGGTAATTTATCACCCGCATTAAGTCTCGGTAAACGAACATTGTCATCTTTCTCACCATCGATCTCTTCACCTTCTTGGTATACGGACAAATAACCAGGGAATACCAATACACTACCATTGGCACGGAAACCATAGTTCTTACTGAATGTAAGATTTACCTGAGTACTATCGAAGATAGCTGGTTTCATTTGGCTAGCCAAGGTTCTTTGCCAGATCAATTCGTATAGTTTAAATTCATCTGGTGTGAATTTAGCTTTTACAGAATCAGGTGTGATCGTGATATCAGTAGGGCGAATAGCTTCGTGCGCTTCTTGTGCGGATTTATTCTTACTGGCGTATTGCTTAGGATGATCTAATACATCGTTTGGATAAAACTGAGTGCCATATCGATAAATGCTGTTTAAAGCCTCCTCAGAGAGCGATACAGAGTCTGTACGCATGTAGGTAATAAAACCATGTCCATGAACCTCAGACCCCTCAAATAAGCGCTGTGCGACCTGCATTGTACGGGTAGCATTCCAACCTAGTTTACGAACCGCATCCATTTGTAATGTAGACGTGGTGTAAGGTGGTTTTGGTTTACGCGATACTTTAGAGGTTTTAACATCAGTAACATGTAGCTTTTCTTTATTAGTGACTAATTCTTCTAATGCCTTTTTATGTTTTTCAACATAATCTAAATCATTCAAAGACATTTTAGAAATAGTATCTGCACCAATACGAACAAGACGTGTAGCAAAACCAATATTGTCTTTTTCTGTAAAGGCACTTACCTGCCAATAGGTACTGGGTACGAATTCACGAATCTCCTTCTCACGAGTCGCTAAGATGCGTAACGACGGAGATTGTACTCGCCCAGCAGATAACCCTTGAGATGGGAAGATTTTCCAAAGAATCGGACTAATCCAGAAACCTACGGCATAGTCTAAAGCTTGGCGAGCTGATTGTGCCGCAACTTTATTACTATCGATACCACGTTTGTTATCAATAGATTGTTTAATTGCATCACGTACTGCTTTCTCAGTTACTTCGGTATAAGTAACACGATAAATGTTTTTAGGATTTACTTTGTTTTGTTTCAATACATCTACTACGGCTTGAGAAATGCCTTCTCCCTCGTAGTCAGGGTCAGTTGCTAAGATAATCGTATCTACGTTCTTAGCAATAGAAACCATTTCTTTTACATGGTCTTTAGACTTAGGAGAGATTTTGTATTTAAGTTTAAAACCATGTTCTACATTTAATACTTCTTCACGAGGCTTATCAGTATCTAATACACGAATGTGTCCGAACGTAGCCATGACTCTAACTCCATCTTTAGCTACCCATTTAGTAATGGTTTTAGCTTTATTAGGAGATTCCACAATCATTAAGGTATGGTAAGCCATTTTGTTATTCCTAAAAAATAAAAAGAGGTCAGTTGTTTAAACCAACCTCTTTTGTTTAATTACACTTTATTTATCATCATCATTATTAGTCTTAGATTTTTTTGATGAATCTAAAACACCTAAACGATAACCAAGCTCATCAGCAGTTTTAGATTTACCCGTTTCACTAAATTCACTAGCCATCTTTTCTACCTGAACATCGCTCGGTTTATTTTTCTCTTGTTTACTATCCATGTCAATAAAGAACTCATTTTCTACCATTTTAGAAATGGCTTCGACGAGATTCTTAGCACGACCTATTGAATTCTCATGCTCGATTTTCAAAACTATATAAGATTTCAATACTTCGTCGTAACTATCATTAGGATAACAACTACGGATCCCCATGAAGATTAAACTATTGATAAAACCCAGATACCACTTAGGAAGTTGTCTAAAACCATGTAGTGCTTTAACATTCATTGAAATCGAACGAATATGCATCATGTTCTGTGTGGTATTAAGAGACACTGTAGAAACCATTACCCATAAAATTAAATTTAAAGGAATGTAAACATAAGTAGTAAAAGGTGCAGCAGCGACCATTTGATTGAAGTGAGAACAAAAACCTACCACAAATAAATAAATGATAATAGAGAAAATTAAGAAACTAATATAGGTATCAGGATCTAATCCTAACTTATTGGTGATATTGTAAATAATTATTGTTAGTAATAAACCACTAACAAAGATGAAAAACCCTCTAACAAACATCCCACCATTAGGAATGAAAGTCTTTCCAGCTAATACAATCAGATTTACCACATGACATGCAAGAATACCAAATAAAATCGCTAAGAATAAATTCTCAGGAATTCGATTGTAAGTATCTTGAATGTAGTTTAACCATTCCATTTTAAAATTCCTTTTGTTTAAAACATAAACCAAGTTGGATTAAATTCATATCGTATTTTTCAATGATATGTCTTTCGAATTCCTCTTCTGATAAGAAATTCTTAATTTGGGTTTTCAAAGAAGCTCGAGATAAATTATAAATAATCTCTCTCAATTCTTTTAAAGAATACATCTCTAATCCACCTTTATAAAGATTTAAAACAGAAGTCGTTTTTCCTGTATTATTTTTTAGATAAAAGTGAATAAAGATCGTCGTATTTGATAACATGATATACGTAGAGCTTACCTCGTGGTAAGTCTTTAGACCTTCATCGTAAAGCTCTTTCATTAACTTCTTTGCTTTAAGATTGCCTTTAGGGAGTGTAAACTCACCAATGATAACATCTCTCGTATATTTAACTCTAGGGAATTCTGTCATTTCTTTTCCTTATTAATTACCTTCTGGAATTATTCCGATTAATCCGTTAGTATCAATAAACACATGTTGAATCTCTTTTGGCTTATTTTTAGGTTTGATTCTTATATAGGTGTGGTTATTCCAACCAAAAATCCAAGCTATGGAATAAGGAACCCATATATTGTTATACTCTACAATAGGGAAAGATTTTTTATCCTTATTATAAACAACACTATGTTTAATATTAGGATCGTCTTTATTCCCTGCTTTCTCTAAAAGTTTATTTAAAACAATAACATCGTTATCATTCTCAATTTCTTTTTTATAGGCATCTAATAATTCCCGTAGTTTAGGAAACTTATCAATTACATCACCAATATATTCGCCATTAAATTGACCTAATTCAGAAGATATCTTTTTAACCAAGTTTAATTTCTCTAAAGAGCTTAATTTAATTTCCATTTTTAAATCCTTAATGAGTTAGATTACACTATAATAGTATAGGTTTAAAATAAATCAAAAAAAAAATAAGCTCCTTTTTAGGGGAGCTTATTTCTTTACAATCAGAATACGAACGATTCTGACTGCATGATGACTTCCAGAGTATCGCTGGCATTCATGCCTTTGAAACCATCAGTGGTGTTGAAGGTACCACCGATAGAACCACGAATTTGTTCAGCACGGCCGTCTACATCTTCGATACGGCTGAAGCCGTATTTTGAAGCTGGAGTAATGGCAACAAGGTTTTTGTTGCCATTGATTGTCAGTACACCATACAGACCAGATTGCTTGATATTGCAATCGTGTTGGTCGAAGTAACCTGTGCGGGTTACTTTATCGAACAGATTCTTCATCTCAACACCCAGAGCTACTGGGGCGATTGTGTTCAGACGAGCGATGGCGTTAATTTCGAATACTTCATTTGCAAACATTTTAATTTCCTTATACAAAGATAGATTAGATTAATAAGGGAAGGAGATTCCCATTCCAGGTTCACGTTAATAGTATATATCTGAAATAATCTAAAATAAAAAAAGAAATACTCTCTTACCTGTATTGGTAAGAGAGTATCTAATTAACGTACATTGTATAATGCTAGATGTAAATCCACAATCGCCTTATAACGACTTGCTTTTTCTTCACCTAACTTATTGGCTTCTTCCATAAAGTCTTTAGATCTACCAGAGAACCCAAAGGAATTAAACCAATCTTGTTTGGCTGAAGCAGTAATGATATAGCGAGGATTAGTCGGATCGGTATAAACAATTACTTCATCTTCACCAGTCACTTTAAAGTCAATATTAGCACTACCATAGACTTTAGCATCTTTAAAGATAGAAGCGTAACCACTAACACGGATATGTCCTTTTAACATAGCATTACCATGGATAGTAGCATGGTCTGTAATAAAAGCATCTTTATCAATGATGGCGTGTCCATACACTTTAGCTTGATCTTCGATTAGACAATTAAATCTTAATCTTGCATAATCGTATACTTCTGCGAATCCTTCGAGATGAGAAATACCACCAACGTAAGCATGATCATATACCTTAGAATTTCCACCTACTGCAGCGTTATCTTCAACTAAAGAATAACCATATACTTCAGCTCTATAGTGAATAAGAGCATCACCACGCACTTCGGCAAAATCATACACCTTTGCATGGTCAGTAGCCATGGATTGTCCAGACATAATAGCTTGTCCGTATACTTGAGCATTTAAGGATACTTGTGCATCTTCTTTAATAACTGCCTTATCGTAAACCATGGCATTATCGAATACCCAGCAAGTTCCTTCATGAGAAAGATTCTCTTCTTTCTCAATATAGCCACCTAATTGCCCTACTGCTACCCATGGCTCGATGTCGACCAATGATTTAATACGATACAGCTTATTACCGTTGACCATTACAAAATCATCTTTGACAAATTCGTATTTCTTTTCCATGTTTTATTTCCTTTATAAAAGTTGGTTTAATTACTTCACCTTAATAGTATAGATTTATAATAAAATAAACATAGAACCCTCACCTCTCTACCCCGTAAGGAGTAGAGAGGCAAGAGTCTATGTTAGCTAAAGATTAGCAAACCAGTATCTGGTATTAAGGCGCTACGCCAGCAGCACCAGCACCTGGAGCAGCGGCAGCAGCACCAGCTGGAGAAGCAGCAGTCAGAGGTACTTCACCTTCTTTAGTCAAAGCTTGAACAGCAAAAGGGATACGCTCTTGAACAGCTTTCTTCAGACCAGTCACACGGATACGTACCAAGATTGGCAAGTGACAGATGTGGCTGAACCATGGTTGTACCATTACTTCGTGTTGGTATTTGCTACCACGAGCGCGGTTAACGATACGTGGGATTTCGCGTTTGCTCAAGCAGTTACCGAACCACAGAGGGATGTCCAAAGAACCATTTTTAGGTACACCGAAGGACAAGAAGATAGTACCAACTTCGCCATCTTTGTCTTGGTCAACCAAACGGTTGTCAGAACATTCTTCAATAGTGAAGTCAAAACCATCACCCAGAGTACGAGCATCACCTTCGCGGAAGATGAATTTGCTAGTGAACACGTCAGCGATAGCAATTACGTGAGGACGGAAGTTAGCACCACCAGAGATGATTTCGTAAGCAGCAGCCAATTCAGAAGAAGTGTATGCTTGAGTCATCTCAGCCAGTACGAAGTTAGTGATAACAGCAGAAGCGTTAGCACGAACATCAGTGGTTTGCATAGATTGGGTAGTTTTGTAAACATCCAATGCTACGTCACGTACGTAGTTTTTAGAGAAGTATTGACCGATACCAACGATAGAGTGAGCAAATGGTTCAGTAGTGTCCAGTTTTTGTGGAGCAGCTTTCAACATGCCCAAGATATCGTACAATGCAGTGATCGCAGCGTTAGTACGACGCATGTAGTTGGTTTGGATCAAAGTGTCAACGCGTTGAGCGTCAGTCACGTCAGTTTTCTCATCGAATGGACGACGAACAGCGATTGGAGAGTGCAGACGTACACCGTAGATAATACGTTGTACACGGCTATCCAACACCATACCGTGTTCACGGATGTTGCTGTTAGTACGGGTAGCATCGATTTCCCAACCGATTACTTCAGTTTCTTTAATCGCATCGATCAAAGGTTTCAGAGCTGGATCTTCCAAATCTTTAACTTCTTTAGTAACAGCATCACGGATAGCAGTTACTTTAACAGAACCAGAAGTGATTTCGAAAGCGCTAGTGTCAGTGTTACCACGACCAGTCAGTACCAAACGTACCAAAGCTTCCAGACCTTTGTCTTTCAGAGCTTGCAGTTCAGTAGGCAATTTACCAGATTTAACAGCTTTAGTGTTTTCGTCCAGCAAGTGAGTGTTAACATCATAAGTCAACAAGATGTCTTCACGGTCGCCTTTAGGAGAGTAAGTGAACTGAGAAGCTTGATGGTATTGCAGGTTTTCGAACAATACAGTATCGTTACCTACTTTCAGACCGATGGTTTTCAGACGTGGGTTACCGGCGATTTGGTCGGTACCGTCTTGCATACCCAGAGCGATCATGCGGTTAGTTTGAGAAATGTCCAACAGTTTGATTTCTTCGCCGATACGCAGCAAAGAGGTTTGGAATTTCTCGCCATTGTCGTTCTCTACAGAACGTACTGGCAACAGAGCAGTGTCTACGAAAGAGTCTTCATTTTGACCTTGACGGAACACAGGGATCACATCAGTGAAGTTAGACTTCAGGATAGTGTGGTTACGCAAAGATTTAATGATGTGTTTTTGGTTACGGTAAGCGTCACGTTTACCAGTTACTTCGTATTCTTTCTCAGTGAACACAGTAGACAGTTGAGTGTCGATGGTATAAGTGTTAGAAGAGAAGTCCAAGTTAATAGTAGGGAAGAACAACTCAGCTGCTTTAGATTGTTTGTCAGCACGAACGTTGTAAGCAACAGTCATGGCCAGAGTGTTCATCATGCCGTGTACTTCGAAAGATTCTTTACTCATTTCTACTTGTACAGGAGCCGCTTCTACTTCACCACCCAGGATACCGTGTACGGTACCAGCAGTTTCGTCAGCATCACCAGATTTCAAATAAGCTTCTGGGTTAGCAGCGATTACCAAAGATTCTTGGATGTTATCTACTTCTTCAGGAGTCAGCTCAGCACCTTCTTTTTTAGCAGTATCAGAAATGCTGGTGGCAGTAGAAGCAATTACAGAACCTGAAGTCTCATCCAGTTGTTCGATTTGAGATTCGTCAACAGATTCACGAGAGAGCATCAAAGCACCCAACAGGCTAACGGATTCGCGACCCAGTTGGACATCAGAATAAAAGTCTTTTGCGATTTCACCGATCAAGGCTTCGCGTGATTTACCGAGTGAACGGTTAGCGTTTTTCTTAAAAATAGACATTTGTGGTTAACCTTTTACGTAAAAGTTTAGTTAAAAATATTTCTGTAAAGAAAATTAATACGAAAATACGTATTATCTGTCCTACATATTTAACTTAGTAGCTAAATAGTTGACAAAAATACTACTTTGAGCAATAGTTTTTGAATCATGGTAAAATGCGCTTTTTCTCAAAATAGTAGCCAACACATTTTTCGCAAAAATACTTAAAGTCTCTTTGCTAGGAGAGGAGGACTCATTACCAGTAGCCTTAATAAAAGGCAGAATGATAAAGAAATACTTACCATCGTTAGCAGGTAAGATATCTTCATAAATATCTTTCCCACTGGCCATAGCAGAATCAAGACCATTCAGTACACTAAGCAAAGCCTGTGAAGCATCGTATTCGTATTGATCCAAAGAATATCCTGAATTGTCATCACTAGCAACGAAATCATTACGGATCTCTTCGCGAGTATCTTGATCGGAAGTTTCAAGCCATAAGTCTCGTACGTCCAAAGTCTCACTCAACACTGGAGTAAGAACCTCTGAACCGTAAACGAAATCTAGTCGTTGAGGATTATATTTGGAATTCAAGACAGTAAAAATTTTCAAAGCGTTCTTATTAAGAACTTTACTTGCTTTGTCATAATAAAGTAAATCATTTATTGTATAACCAACTGCTTTAAGATCTTCTACAATCGGTTCAGGTACCAAAATGATTTTAATAGAATCATTAGGCAGGTTTAGTACGGACATATTTTTGCAATCCTTTAATTGTTCTTTTATAGTTTAATAAGGAAATAATTCAAGTATTAAACTATCTATGCATAATTAACTAGAAAATAGAATTACCGGTAATAATTCATAGTTTTAACTAACGATTATAATAAGACAAAATAAAAATAGATCATTAGTGTATGCTGGTAAACTAACTGATAAACTAATTTAATGAACGAGGTCTAAATAAAATGGATGTAAAAGCACTGTTGGCAAAATGCATTTCCTTACTGTTTAGAGAAGGACAGTCTGGAGAAAATGACTTATCCAAACAACTTGTATTAGATGTCATCACTACTTTAAAAATAAATTCAAATGATATCTCTGGTACAGACTCAACAGTAAATGAATTAAAGAACGTTGTTTTAAACATGATCAGTAAGGAACATCCTACTCCTTATAATGATCTAATTCAACACATTAGAATTGCTTGCTCTTCTGATGTCGTTTTATTCGAAAGCATACAAGATAATATCTCTTTCCAGCTAGATGAGGATGAATTAAAAAGAACCATTCTGTCTTATCGATTCGAATTAAACAAATATCTAAAAGAAAAGAAAGCAACCATGCTTTTAGATAAGATGACTTTTGATTTAAAATTCAATCGAGATAAGATTGGTGATTTGAATCAATACATGTCTTCTAATCTAAATGGGATTATTGACTTAGTAAACTATTCTGGTGAAGAAATTCCTGGAATTATTTGCGAAGTGGATTTGTCAGATATCGACGCAGTAGCGGAACAGTTTGAATTAATTCGTAAAGAAAACGATGGTTCTCGTACGATTAAGATGCCGTGGCAGGCAATGAACAGAATGACTCGAGGTGGATTACGATTAGGTCAATTAACTACCGTAGGTGGTTTAGCGCACAATAACAAAACAGGTGTGAGCTTATCCATGTTCATTTCCGGATGCATCTTTAATAACCCTAAGAATCTTCAGACAGACCAAAAAAAGAAACCATTGATGTTATTGATTTCTTTTGAAGATGACATGCTTATCGTATTATTTAACCTTTATATTCTCTTAAAAGAAAACTTAGAGAATGTAAAAATTACAGACGAGGACAAGCAAAGACTGTCATCACGTGAAGCTGCTGAATATGTTTATAAGAAATTATCCGATACTGGATACGATATTAGAATTATTCGTGCGGATTCATCTACTTGGTCTTATGCAGAAATTCAAAGTTGTATATTGCAATTCGAATCACAAGGTTACGAAATCCATCTAACGTTGATTGACTATCTTAACTTAGCGAATAAGAATGGTTTATCTCATTCTCGTGCCGATGCCGATATTCAAGAATTGTTTAGAAGAACCAAGAACTTCTTTGCTGCAAAAAATATTGCATTACTCACACCCGTTCAATTATCTCCAGATGCCATGGAATTAAAACGTCAAGGCAATAAGATGTTGGCAATTCAAATCTCTGATGGTTCTTATTACGAAGGTTGTCGTGGTCTATCTCGTGAACCTGAATTAGAAATATTCGTAGACATTGTAAAAGACAATGGCCGTAAATATCAGACATTTGCACGTGGTAAACACCGTGGTCAGAACGATACTCCAGAAGAACATAAATTCTTTATCTTAGAATTCCAAAAGATTGGTGGTTTAAGATGGGATATTAATGGTACAGACACTTCACTATCTAAATTTGGTTCAGTTAGAAATGCAGAAGGTGAAGAAGAAGGAGCATTCTGGGATATTGGAAATTAATTTAAGTTAGTACTATATGAAATAGAATCGATCTACTCATTTTACCTCGGAGCGGATTTTGTTAATGATTTTTATTTCATAAATACTTTCCTTTAACAGAGTTTGATTGGCTTTACTCTCCTGTAGCTGAATAGGCTACAGGAGAGGATAAGTCATTTTGTTTGAATGAATATTATTTACAATAAAATGGTGTAATAAAATGTCTATACTAAATTTGTTAAGAGGACTAAATGTAGAAGTAGATCCCGTCAGTAATAAAGTGACAATTACTGGATTAAGATTCTTGTATGTTTGTCGAGATTTAGAGAAATATATTGGCGCTAAAATGCTTTACAGTATTTTAGACAATGTGAGTTATTCGCGTTTAGTTTTCAGTATGTTTTACTTGCCTGATTTTTATCATGCAATTAATACTTTGCTAACAGATCCTAAGTTTAAAAGAAGAATAAGATCAGGACGAGAGTTATTAGCAATCAGAACAGAATTAGAAAAGATTCCACTCATTGCCAATATTAAGATTATCAATAGTACTGATCCTAGTGCTATTCCCAAAATAGATAAATCTAAATTAAATAAGATTTTTAACAACATTAAACTATTCGATTATCAAGATAAGTTTATTGATGATTGTATTTGGAAAAGTAAACTATTAGGTCTTAATGGTTATCTATTAGACGCACCACCTGGTAGTGGAAAATCTATATCGAGCATTTCTTTAATGGAAATATTAGATATAGACACTATTTTTGTTGTTAGTCCAAAGAAAGCAGTTAACGACGTGTGGGATGAAACCATTACTAGAATCTATAAAGAACCACAACCCTATTCAATGTCATTACCTGTATTACACGGACCTAGTAAACCAGCTGGTTTTAATATCAATGATCGTTTTATTGTTTGTCATTACGAGTCATTAGGAAAACTAAATGATTATTTAAAATCTATTAAAATTCCTAATAAAAGATACGGAGTCATTTTAGATGAATGTTTACATCCAGATACTGAAGTACTTACACCTACTGGTTTTAAATCAATTAAAGATGTTACGATAGATGATAAAGTATTACAGTATAATCCAGATGGAAGTAATTCATGGGTAAATCCTAGTAGAGTAGTCAAGAAACCTACTTTAGAATCTCACCATTATATAAATTCTAGATGGGAACAAGTAGTTACTCCTAATCATCGAATGATTTATAAGGAACATCAACGTAGAGGTAAAGAACTATTTCTTGAAGAAAAATTGTCAAAAGATTTTTATCCAAGATACGAGAATAAAGCCATTGTGTCTGGATTTCTAGTAAATAACGGTAAGACAAAACTCACTCCTTTAGAAAGATTATTAATCGCAATTCAAGCTGATGGTTCTATTAATTATATTTCGGGAGTTAGTAAATTTATAAAAATTGAACTTCATTTAGTTAAAGAAAGAAAGATTAATAGATTATTAGATATTTTAAAAGATGTTAATGTTGATTATTCAATATATCATTCTAGCTATGCGAATGGTACCGGTAGAAGATTTTTAATTAGGATACCTTTCGAAATGTTAGACTTTCTTAAAGGTTACGAAAGATATACTAATAAAATTAAATCTTTTAACAGTTGGGTGGATTTATCTGATAAATCGTCAGAATGGTGTGAAGAGTTTATTGAAGAACTTATAGAATGGGACGGATATAAATATTCCCCAGTTGACGGAGTGTATAAATATACTTATTACTCTACTACTGATTCTGCTAATGCTGATATTGTCCAATTAATTGCGGCAAATGCCGGCGTGAGGATAAGAAGAGGTCTTAGTGTAGATGACAGGAAAGAAACTTATAGTGATGTTCACCGAATCCACATGATGAAGGTATTATTAGTTAATAATCAAAGTACTAAAAAAGTAATAAATAAGTACGATGAACCTGTTGATTTTTATTGTGTTACTGTACCTAGCGGAATGTTCTACGTACGGTATAACAATAAAGTATCAGTTACAGGAAATTGCCATTCCTTGAATTCACACAACTCAGAACGATCTATACAGTTTAGAGAATTGGTTTCTAAGATAGATCCTATCTTCTGTTTATGGATGTCAGGAACACCTATTAAAGCACTAGGTACCGAGACCATGACAATGTTTGCTACTATCGATAGATTATTCGATAAGAGTGTTTATAAGTCATTTCTAAAAGTATTTGGTATTTCTGGTGTTTATGCAATCTCAGTAATGGCTCATCGATTACAATTAGTAAGGTCTGAAATTAAGACCAATGGATCTGGAGTAGAACAATACACCCACAAAGTCAAAGTGACCTTACAAAACGGTGCGGACTATACTTTAAAAACCATATCGAATAAAATGATCGATTATGTAAAAGAAAGAAAAGAATATTATCAAAAGAATGCTAAGAAATACGAAGATGATTTCTTTAGTTCGATAGAAGTCTATCGTAGTTGTGTTGTTAAAGGAAGAGGAGATACTAGTTTCTTTAGAGCAGACTTAGAAGATTACTTATCTAAAGCAAAAACATTACATAATGGTTATTCTCCTACAGATCCTAAACACAAGCAATATGTGTTAGAATGTAATTACTACGAAGATAAAGTAATCATTCCAAGATTACCTAATGATGTTAAGAAGATATTTAGAAAAGCTAAATCTGTTTATAAATACGTAGAGCTTACCATTATGGGTGAGGCTTTAGGTAACATCTTAGGTAAAGCTCGTTCTCGTTGTAATGCAGATATGGTCAAGCAATTGGTAACAGATGCTAAAGTAATTTCTGAAGATGGAGAAATCTATCAGTCTAACTTACCTGATTTAATCTTGAATGCTCAAGCCAAAACAATTATCTTTACAGATTACGTAGAAGTAGTAAAAGAGACAGAATACCAATTAAAACTAAAGGGTTTTAAACCAATTAGTATTTTTGGTGAAACGACTTCAGGTAATGGTTTAGCATTACAGACTAAGATCTTTAAAGAAGATAGTGAGATTAATCCACTCATTACTACGTATAAGACATTATCAGAGGCAGTACCTCTAACTGAAGCCAATCGAGTGATATTCTTAAATCTACCATTTCGGTCAGGTACGTACGAACAAGCTGTAAAACGAGCTAATCGTATTGGTCAAACTTTAGATGTTGATTTATTTGAAGTAACTCTAGATACTGGTGAAGAACCAAATATCTCTACTCGTAATGAAGACATCCTAAAATGGTCAGAAGAACAAGTAGCTTTGATTCTAGGTAAGAAACTACCAGAAGAGAATAAAGAGATATTGCATGGATTAATTGAAACTTCTACAATAGAAGATAAAATTAAAACAGGTATCGATACCGTTACTAGAGTAGCTTCTAAATTCTTAGATTGGTAAAACTAAAAAAAAATAACCAACACCTCTTATATTTTGAAGAAGTGTTGGTTAGCCTATTTAAAACTATTAGTTCTAACCTAATAGTTTTACAGCAACCAGTAAAATGATTGCTGCTGTAATTACCATGATCAGTATTATTGATTTTTCTGCTAGACTTTTATCTGATTCCAGTAGAATTTTTAGCACTGTAATGGTAAAGGAAAAGATAGCTGACAAGATAGCCATGCTTCTTCTTTTTCTTTCTGACAAACCTAATAATCTTTTATTCAGGATGATTTACAAGTCGTACCTACGGAATAAGGCATAACTCTACCTGAATAGAAGAGATTGACAGAGTGGTTTGTCTTGTATTTTGGCTCTGTCGTTAAAAAAAGTATCTCCTACTCTCTGCTTTCTTGGGGCAGAGAGTAGGAATGCTTCTTATTTTTTGCTATTGAACAAGATGTTACCACCTTTAACAGGTTCGATAGATTCAATAGTAGAAACGAGTTCGCCTTTTTCATTGATAAAGTGACGAACAGTCAGCAAGAGAATAATACTGCGTAATTCAGATACAGTTACTTTGTCTTCTGAATTATTGCGTTCGATAGAGTATTCGTTAAGTAAAGAGATCTCGATGTTTTCAACAACATATTCACCTACTTTACTTTGGTTATATTTGTTAATCTCCAATAACCAGTGTTGCGTACCGAATACACCAAATGAAAACTTACGACTGTTTAAGAAGTTCACCAATAATTGGCGAGTATAGTTGGTGTATTCTAAAAACATACCAATACTTTGTTGGTCGTTGTTGACGCCATGATCTGATTTTTTAACAGTCAGATGCTTTAAGATCAGTCGTTTGATGATCTGGTTGTTTCGGATGTTTGGCGTATGGATTGCCGAATAATACATCTTAGCCAGAAAATCAGCCGTGAAGTAAATAATGCCGATCAATGACATTACAGAGATGGTAACAATAATAATTTTTTCCATTTTAAAATTTCCTTGTTTAGTTAGATAAAAAAGAATAATAAGATTTAAATTTAAAATCCTATTACACTTAAATGATATAGATTTAAAATAATATAAAATACTCTACTACCCGATTAAGGTAGTAGAGTATTAATATACTAATTAACTTCGTTTCTTACAATGGTAATTAATAATCGCAGCAGGATGTGTAAATTCACCTTGCAGTTGATTATGGTTGAATAAGAAGAACATTTCATCTTCATCACTATCAACTTTAGATACCAATGCTCGGCTAATGAAAGAATTAGTTTTGCAATAACTCAGTACGAACAAAGGAAGACCATCGTGGAATGCAGAATGACTTACTGTTGGTTTGTTAATCAACAAGCGATCTTTGATGTGTTGGTATTCTTCCAACTTATCAACTACTTCTTGATAAGTCTTCTTACCTTTAAAACAGATCTCAACTGAATGATCAGTATCCATGATGTTAGTGCTGTAGTTACGTACTTTACAATTACGTATTACCGTAATCACGTCGGTATCGAGTTTACTAACAGGTTGAACATCATCACCATTAACATCAATGACTTTACCTACTACAATTTTACCATTAATACCCACAGGACGAGAATAGAATGGAATACTGCTGTTATAGATAAACGACACACCATTCAAGTTAATGTAATCGATTGTACGCAGGTTAAGGTGATCGCGTGCCAGTTTCAGGTAGTGGTTCAGTTCAACAGCAAAGCTACCATGAGTCAAGAACTCTTTGATAGAATCAATATGTTCCTTCAAGTCGTCTGACAAAGTAACCACATCCATGTATTGTTTAATGTCGATGTCTTTAGCGACATCAAACACTGGAGTCAGTACATCTAGGTTTTTATTGATGAGATCTTCCACTACTGCAGGAGGTAGGAAACGATGGCTGTTAGGAGTAGTTGCCCAAACCAACATACGGAAGTACGTGGTACTGTCTTCATCTACTGCCATCATTACTGGTTCGACATGACAAGGTTTAATGCCTTCTTCAACAATCTGTCCACGGATCTCATTAACAAAACCTTCAACGACTTCAGGATTTTTCGCACGATCTTTAAAGTTATTCACTTTGAAATCGTACACAAAGAAATCACCATTGTAGAAAGGTTTATAACTGTTATAGGCAGTCATTTCTTCAACGATATCTTCTTTATTATAATCATTAAATTTATGGATATGCTTACCATAGTTGTCTTCTGAAGCAAGATATTCTTTGTTAATGATGTAACCGATAGTAGTGCTGCCAATAGCCATGGTAGTAATAGGAGAATATACTTTACCATCTGTATCGCTATAACGAGCAAAGTATTCGTAATCCAGACGATTCAAGTCAACAGCAATCAATGACAGGTCACCACCTTGTTTATTGACATTATCGACAATATGTTTGGCGATACGATAATCAACAAAACCAATAATAACTTCTTTGCCAGTATCTTCGTTAGAAACGAAACCATACACGTAGTTATTTTGATTAGGTTGGTAATCGTAAGGATGGGCATTTTCTTGAGTGGCGATAACGCCATAATTTCGATCCAAGATGATTGAACCGAAATTACCGATCGCAATGGTTTTATAACCTTTCTCTTGTACTTCATGAATTACTTTCATGTAGACTGCTGCAGAGAATTCATGAGGGCCACAAGCGAGATGTTGTGCTTTCTCGTTATATGGTGCCTGAGTAGATTGAGCAATGTAATTGTAAGAAATACCCAGAATGCTTGAGAACATATGTGGATTAGAAGTCAAGTTATTGAAGTGTTCTGGTTTGGTGTAGTCGATAAAACAATCTTCACCAAACAACATTTCCAAGATTTCATCACACTGTTTATCTACAGCGCTCTTAGCCGTTTCATTCAGCTGATTGTATTTTTCGAGTAAATCAAATGACATTTTAAATTTCCTTTAAAGTAGGTTAGTAAATCTAGTTTCCTAGATGATAAAAAAGTTCAGATAGTTTTTAGAAGAAGTATCTGATTCATGTTAATAATATAAGTTTGAAATAATTTAGTATCAAAGCAAAAAAAAAACACTCCCGATGATATTGCTATCAGGAGTGATTTTTCTTACAGCCCAATACGAGTATTGGACAATCGTTGTTCACCAGCTACTACAGTAGAACCATACAGCTCTACTGAGTTAAGGTGGCAACCTTTGCCGACGTAAGCGTTATTGGTGATAACACTTACACCACTAATGAAACCTTCATTAATGGTAGCGTTACCGCTTACGGCGCTGTAGCCTTTCACTACAGAATGGCTATGCACGTTGGCGCCTTCGAAGACGCGTGCGTTATCGCACACATCAGAAGCATCGACAACAGCATCCCCGCCGACCTCGGCTTCTCCTTCGACGGTACTGTAATGTTTAACTACAGCGCTGTTTAATACAGCGGCAAAGTCTTTAACGGTGGAGCCACCGCACACTATGGCATTGTGTGCGATACGACCATTTTCAATGATCTTAGCACCATTGAAAACTTTCGCATCATCGTACACCCACGCGTACCCTTCGTGAGAAAGACAACCTTCATGTTCTACGTACCCACCGATATCACCGGCTTTTACGACATAGAAGTCTTTCAAAGCGCGAATGCGATAAAGTTTGAAGCCGTCGATTTCAATGCTGTCTTCTTTAACCAGTTCGAATTTTTTGTTTTCCATGATCTCATCTCCTATACAAGGGTTAATTAAATACTCTAATATTTCATGGAAGTAATATTAGAGCGGAATAGTTTGATAGATTTCTCTATCGGGTTCACTTAAATAGTATATATTTGAAATAATCTAGAATACTAAATTCAATCTACTAATTAGTAATGTTTTTCAGTTTAAGATTTTTAGTACGTATTTTACCTCTTATTAAATTAGGCTTTCTTTTCCTAAATCTACGATTCTTTAAATCAGGACGAAAGACCTGTTCCTCTAGATCACCAACTACTCCTTTTAAGTCAGCAACGTTCATCACGGTTGCCATTAATGACATAATAATATTACTATATGCGTTGGATAGTTTATCATTAATCTTAGTAATTCTGTTTTCTAGAAAAACAACACGATATTTTAAATCATCAGTTTCATCTTCGTAAAGATACATTTTAAAATTCCTAATAAGTTAGTAAAAATAAATCAAAATAGAAACTACTCTCCTCTACCAATTAAGGTAGAGGAGAGAGTCATTACTGATTTTCTTTTTCTTTTCGCTCTTGACGAAATCGTTCCAGCATAAACCAGATACGACGTGAGCGATTAGTTCTTGCTTGGCGTTTGAATCGAGGTTTTCTCATTAGTGTCCTTTTCTTTTGTTAGGATGGTATTTGCATTACGAACACATGATTGCAAAGATCGCAAGTGTTCTGAACAATATGCAAGTTCAGTTTTGGCACCAGTATAAGCCAGTGCCAGATCACGATTAGTTTCTAAGTGATACTCTTTGTCCGTACAGACTTGAGTGAGATCACATTCAATAGGGATGGGTGAAAATACTTTCACTTCTTTTGTTACTGGCGTACAAGCTACCAGTATCAAACTCAATAATGGTAAATATTTCATTTTGTTTTCTTCCTGTTTAAGATTTCTTTAGCTTCTGGAGAAATAGGAGTGTTAGCCCAAGGATCTTTATCCAAAACATTAACTAGAGCCTTGGTGTGTTCATTCGCTGATTTCTCTATCTCGGCAATTTTTGCTTGATGGTCGAAAATAGATTGTTTGTAATTGGTAATGAGTTGATCTTGAGTAGCTGCTTTTTCTTCGAGCAACTTAATCTGCTCTTCCTTACCTTTTAACTTAACATTCGTAACTTCAAGCTTTTGTTTCAGCTCTTCATTACGTTTGTTTGCAATATCTATTTTGTAAAGCATAAGCAAAATGAACATCGCCAGTATTAGTTTCGCATATGGGAAAACATACTTACTTAAAAAACCACAAAATTTATCAAAGATACCCATTTAGAGATTCCTTTCTGTATTTATAAAATATATCTAAAACTCATATACTTTATTTACAGAAAAGAATCCCTAGTCATTTATTTAAATTAGACTTTAGGTAATTTATGTCGAAAATAGAGATAAACTACTTCATCGTCATCTAGCGGTATCATCTTATCAATATAGTGTTCTGTTTTCAGATTAGTAAAATAACCCCTGTCTCTATATTCATTTACAAATGACATTGTGTTGGGATCGTAAGGAGTACCATCTTCTGCATTATCTACCAGTATTAACGATCCGTCATCTTCATCGGTAAGGATAGAAACAGATAGACCATATTGGTTATTGGTGAATCTTGCAGTACGGATGTAGTAGATCAAAGAGTAATATGCTTTACCAATTGAACACTCTTGATCGTATCCTTTTCTAACGAATTCAGCAAACTTCTCAGAAAGATCCCAAACATAGATTCCTTTAATTTCACCTTTTGGGAATTTACCTTTATAGTATTCACGCATGAAGTCTTTAAAGATTTCTATGTTGACCAAATTACGACTACCAGCCGATACCAAGTTAGTGCCATTTTTAGTAATGACTAAGTAACCACTAACATCCTTACGGTTGGTGTAGAAGTTGGTATGGATCGTTCCTTTATTTACTTTCTTGAAGCGACCAGCATAATAGCAGTAGTCCCAATCATCGGTTTTTTGAACAGAAATTTCATCGCTAAACTTAATGATATCTCCATTCTCGCATTCCGACAAATCGATCACAACTCCATTATCCATCCGATCGTCATTAACAAAACCCACACCATAGTTGCTTACCGCAATTGGACACAGATAGTTATTAAGATCAAAATAAACCAGAGTCTGTTTTTTACCGTAGAATTCTTCAGTCTTTCTTCGGAAACTTTCAGCTTCTGGAAGCGAATCAAAGATCGGAAATACTTTTTGTCCCTGTTTTTCGATCATGCCAAATACATGGTTTGATTCTTCCTTGTACGGATCGAATTCCATAACAGACCATCCTTCTGTTGAAGAAGCAATGGCTTTACCTGCATTTTCAAAACCGATCACCAAGAAATTACTTCCTGTAGCCATTGGGTTCTTAAAACCTTTTTCAGACATCTCTCTGACGTATTGCCTGATCGCGACTTCAAAATCCAATAAAGAGAAATTCACTATTGGGGAGTCTGGGAAAGCTTTAAGGATTGAAATTAAACTGATGTAATGGAAACGCCATACTTTGTTGGCTACTTTATCAGTGATTTCATTCTTTTTAAATACTTTGTTTTCTTCATCGATAGTAAAGAGAGACTCGATGAGTTCACGTACGGTTTTAGCTGAGTAGATTTTATTCATTGAGAATTCCTTTTTAGTTAGTTTATAGAGTTTTGGATTATTTAATGATTTCACCAAATCGCATATAACGCACAGTATCAAAAGCTAAATATACATGTGGGTCATTGCTAAGTACTCTCTCTTGCTCCAGATTGAGCACAGACGGCCGACAAACTTCGATGTAAGGGATATACTCACCTTGACTCCATTCGCCCGCATACTGCGAAATATACTTATTGTGTATGGTTTTAAACTCATTCTCTTTTGATGGATCCATAACCAACACATCTATCGGAATACCATTAACATCCCTAATAGTTTTAATAGAAATTTTATTTAGTATCGATAGTGTTGTAGGATCTACCGTATAAAATTCAGTAAACTCTAAAGAGGGTAAAGTAAACGGATAAACATTTACCCTATTTTTAGAATAACAAACCGTTACTGAATAGGGTTTAAATGGGTTGATATCTAATCCAAGTTCTTTTTGGATTAAGTTCCTGACGATATCTACCGATACCTGACTTAATAAATAAGATACATGGTCGATAACCTGTACATCTTTTCTTAATGCAAAAGGATGTTTTAATATTTCAGGTAAGATTAAATCATTCATTTTTACTCTCCACTGCTTTATTAAATACAGAACAATCTTCGTCTGTATTGTTATTTACACAGTAGTTACGCAATAGATTGCACGATGCTGTATGGCTGTCTTTACAAAGATAACCAGCATCTTCAGTAACCTGAATAGGTTGAATGATTTCAGGTTCGTCGTTTTGCACTGGTTGTTGTTTAGAAGCACAACCAACAACAAGAATAGAAAATAAAATAGCTAATTTTTTCATGGATAAGTCCTTTTTTTTAAGTTAGATAAAATAAACAGAGTTCAAGCTCTTCAATTAAATAATATAGGTCTGAAATAATATAAATAATAAACACTACAGTACCAAAAGGTACTGTAGTGTCTAACATTAAGTTCGTTTAAAAGTAACTTTCATACGGTAATCAATATAGTCATCATCAGGATAATTAATCTCATGCTCGTAATCAGTAATTAGTAATTTATTATCATTAAGATATTTAGGATCGGTAATATCAGTATCGGCTATATATTTTTTCTGATAATAACCAACGAGCATAAATGAATCATCAGTAGTGTACCATCTATCAGTATACTGAGTGATAACTTTGTTACTAGCTACAAGTGTAGACCCAAGTATTAAATTTATTAAAGATTCTTCAAAACCATAAGCCAACAAATCATTACGAATAATATTACGTATCATTCGTAAGAATCCATTGACTTTAGCATAGTCGATCAATCTAAAATACCTAGTAGATGCTGCCAAAGATCTTAAAGTAGGAAGAATAGTTTGATCTTCTAAAACAAAAATCAATTCGTTGTCAGAAGTGTGGTTTTTCTCAATCTTAAATACAATTCGTTCAAGAGATGGGTTATTGCGATAATGGGTTCGTCGCCATTCATCATCAGTAGTCAATACAAACTTATCACCTTCTTTAACGAGTGTCTCGTCACTTACATGGTTTTCTAAGATAGTATGGAATACTTCACTGAGTTTTAATTTCAGTATATTGATCTTATACTTATTCTTACCTTTAGTAATTACTAATTGAGTAGTCTCGTTACTTATATCACTATAAGTACTATCAGATCTATTGATCGTTAAGATATCTTCTATCCTATTTGTATTTACCAAGCGAGTTAAGTTTTCTTTCTTAAGATCGGAGAATCTTTGGTCTTTATAAGGTTTACCAATACCTAACAATGTAGTTTTGATATCTGTATTAACTTTATCAGGGTTTATTAAGTAGAATGATGGAGGTGATTCACCTAAATAATTATCGTCTCGATAAGCTGTACTAATAGCTAAAGGTGTGCTATAAATAGTTCCCTCAATCCTTTGTTTATAAGGAATCACAAGTACATCTACATCTCTAGTAATATCACCAGTAGTAATCGGTATTCTTACCGTTTGTTTCAAATCACTATTAACCCACTTAGCTCCAGGAATACCTAATGCTGAAATAACATAAGCTTCAGGTTCAAAGATAGGTTCATTTGTTTTATCGATTTGTACTTTTAAAGGATATTTCTTTTTACCGTAATAACATGGAGATGCCAGATGAGGAATGACTTCAATCTCGGTATAAGCTTCATTTACATTTACTCTAAATGGATATTTAGTATCTTGAGATAGCTTATCACTTTCATTAACCATTGCGGCTAAGTTTTTTAAGTCTTCTGCTTTTCTATCCCTATTTAAAGGTTTTCTTACTGATTCATCGTAATTGAAAACATATCCTCGGTCATTATTCCAACCAGTAGGCATTCGATTGTACACACTAGATGCAAAAGTTTTCTTTTCTTTACGGTGAGTTTGAGAACCGTGAATTAAGTGCATTTGAATTTGTGTATTATACGATTCTCCATTAACGGTATTATCTTCTTCAAGAATAGAGATGGATTCAAAGTCTCTTCTTCTATCCGCTCCGATACCTGCATCTTCTAGTAATTTATTTAAATTCTCAGTCTGAGTAAGACGAGAATCTACCTTAATTCCCATATTGCTTTTCCTTTTGTTAAATAACGTAATCACAATAAATACACTCTACTCCAAAAAAAGGAGTAGAGTGTAGTCATTTAAGCATATCTTAAAGAAATCAGAGAATAAGCACTGTTACCACTATTACTGAATAATTCATTTTCTTTAACGAAATAAGTAATGCCGATACCATAACTTTTATCATCAGTTAAATAACGGATACTTTCTTTAGTTTTTTCTAAATCAAGATACTTGTAAGGGAAGTCAGGAACGTAACGTTTCATCAAATTAGCAAAATCATCATTAAATTCAGTATTTAACAATGCTTCTACAGAATAAGTTTCTCGATTGACATCAGCAAATACACGACCACCTGGCAAGAATGAATAAGCAGGAATCATTTCGTATTGGATTACGATATGTTCAGTATATTCACCACGTGGAATACCGACCATAAACACTCTATTGGAGTATCGGTCTACTTTATACTCTAATTGTTTAGATGCAGTATTTTCAGGATGTACTGGGTTAACGATATTTGTAGTAACTTTCTCTACCTTATTAATGGTGGTATCTACAACGTACGGAATTTCGTCCTCTACATCTAAGAGACCTTCTTTAACCAAGTAAGCTTTTACTAAAGAATTAAAGTAATTAGTGTCAGTTAGCAGACGTTCTTTTTTCTCAGGTGTATTGTAAGTATCTTTACTTAACAAATTCACGACACGAATAGGCATCCCTTTATTAGCTACGAAAGTAATATCGTAATCAATGAACAAACTATTCTTACGAATATTAGGATTACCATTGTGGAAAGTAGTGAATCGATCAGTGATGGTTTGCCATACGTTAACATTACGAGCGGACTGCAGAATAATACTAGCATCTGCAATAGAAACACCACGAGCTTTTAATTTATTAAAAGCATGAGTACGCAAGATACGCATGAATTGATTAAACTTATCGTAGTCACCAAAAGAGTTACGTGCCGTACGAGGACCTTTTGTATTGGTGTAATCAGTAATATTAGTAAACTCAATACCTAATTCATTATCAGGACTGTCTACATGTAGTTTAAAACAAATCTTTTCTTCAGGATAACGTGTACGATAAGTTTCGTCCATCGTCATGATGTAAGAATTTGTTTCTTCAACATACTTAATCGGATCACCTTCTGAAATATCGCTAATAAGCTGGTGATAAATGTCTCGACATTTTGCTTTCAGTACGTTAAAACGATAATCATGAACGCCTTTATTAATGGAAATAACATTATTGTCAGAAACATAACCACCTGACAATTTAGCATTTGTATAAGTTAAAATGCTGTTATCTTCTTCTATGTCTTTATAAAGAAGTTTCAATGATTCTAAACGTTCTTCAGTTAATTCACCTTCAAGTGGTTTACTGATAGGCAATAAAGATTCATAACTATTTTTTAACACTGGACGTGTAGTATCGGTGTATAACAAATGTGACTTAGTAGGAAAATCCAAACCTAGGTTCATTTTATACATTACACCATCGATCTCTTCACGATAAGGCATGACCATAGCTTTAACAGTTTTGGTTTGTCCTTCTTCGTTTTGCAATTCCAGAGTGACTGTAGTATCTTTGGAACCATTTGTCCATTGTGCATGTGGAACAGCCATCGCAGAAACCACGTAAGTTTCAGGTTCAAAGATTTTAATGGATCTAGGATCTGTAAGAATCTTCAAACCATATTCTTTACCACCAATATAACAAGGTGAATCTAAATGTGGAATAACTTCGATGCGAGTATATTCTGGATTTACTTTAACTCGGAAAGGGTATTTCTCATCTTGAGAAAAGAATGTACTGGTGTTAACTAATTTAGTCAAAATACCTAAATCATCTTCACTACCGTCTTTTTTCAAAGGTGTGCCTAAAGCATTGTCGTAAGTAAATGCATATTCATCGTCACCCACCCAACCTACTCTTACTCGATTATAAGAAGTACTTACTGGTGGTCTAGCTATGTCATCAACAGGCGTTAAATTAATAACCAGCTTGGTGTTGTAAGGTTTCTCATTAACCGTTTTGTCTTCAGGAACAATAGATACCGATTCAATGTTGCTTTGTTTCTCTTTAGATACCCCATTAATCTCTAGTAACTTATTTAAGTTCTCAGACTGGGTAATCTTAATATCTATTCTTGTACTCATTATAAAGCTTTCTCTTAATTATCTACAAACAGAATAATAAAGATTTTATAAAATAACTAAGCTAGGTCCCAGTAAAGGAACCTAGCTTAATCATTAGGGTATCAATCTATTGCTAGATTACAGTTGTACCTCACCGAAACCATCCAGGTCTTCGGCTACGCGGAATTTACCAACAGTAAAGTCAGCGACTACGTAAACAGCACCTTTGATGAAGTTTTCGTAACCAGAAGCAGCAGACACTTTGAAAGTGAAGCTGTCTTTATCGTATACGACACCACCTTCGTCAGCATTTTGCAATTCTACTTTAAATGCTGGGTTTTCTTTAACGTAGTTAGTTTGGATCAGACGCAACATTGCAGCTTTGATTGCTTCACGACCTTCTTCGGTATCAGGATTACCTACTTGAGGGTAATCAGTACCGCGATCAGCCATTTCATGATACAGAGTGTAGTCGTCAGCACCACCCAAGTTAGTAGGGCTAGTTTCACGTACGCTCCATTCTTCACGGCCTTCAGAACCAGAAGTCAAGAAGTCGTTACCGATGGTTTTAGCAGACAGAGGAACAACGTAGAAACCAACGTTAGCTTCAACAGTAGTGTTGTCGTCATTCAAATCAGCATTGGTTTCGTATTTAACCAATTGAGCAGCGTTAGTGATCAATTCACTACCGAACTCATCAGCTTGAGTAACAACTTCAGCTTCTTTGAAGGTCAGTTTCTTAGCTTCAGCCAAGCGACCAGCATGATCAGAATAAGCTTTAGAGAAGTAAGTCTCTTTCAGTTTATCCATGTCAGTAACGTTAGCCAAGTCGATGCTTACACCGAATACTTGGTTAGGTTTTTGGTTGCCGTAGTCTTTAGCAGTTTTATCGGACAAGAAGATATTGGCCAAACGATCAGTAGGGTTCAAGTCAGCAGCTTTAGTTTCGAAAGCGGCGATAGGAGTGAAGCCATCAACCAATGCATGTGGAGTAACCAGTTTAGGGAAGATCACTACTTGATCACCACGAGTGGTGTCAGCGCGTACACGCAATACCAATTTGTTATCAGCATTGGTTTTAGTGAAGCACAGATCATTTTCACCGAAAGAGTAGTTGAATTTATTCAAACCATATTTCAGAGTACCTTCTTCACCTTCCAGAGCCAAAGTAACACCTTCGATTTGAGCATCCATGGTGTCTTGTTTGCCTGGAACGTAAGCCAAGAGTTTCTTAGCCAATTCATTAACATCAGCAGCTTCTGGCAGGAAACGACCACCTTCAGAGAAGCTGTCGGTCAGTTTACGCATACCACGGCTAGCCAATGGGTCGATACGTTTGTAGTTGTGTTTCAGGATTTTAGTGAAAGTTGCTTTTTTGGTAGCGCTTTCATCATTAGCGGCATTAGGTACAGTAGAAGCTTCTACGCCTTCATTGGTGATGCGACCAGCCAGGTCAGCATCAGCTACACCAACGAACAATTCAGTAGAACCTTGTTCGTCTGATTTTTGGTTAGTATAGACTTCTACTTTTTCCAATTCGCTACGAGGATAACCGGCATCTACCAGCAATTCTTTAACATTATCCAAACCTGACTTGGTGAAGTCTACTTTAATTTTATCAAAAGACATGTTGTTATTTCCTAATTTATAAGGATAGAATTAAGAATGTAGAGATTTAAAATTCAGGAAGTGAGCTAGCATCTCGTAAGATCATCGCTTCAAATCCATCCATATCCTCTCTAAGTGTTAGTTTTTCAGTTTTAGGTGGAGCCAAAGCTATATAAACTGGACCACTCATAAACATATCGTTAGCGATACTGGTTTCTACTTTATAGGTTAAAGCAGAATCAGGATAACTAACACCATTACTTGGCTTCCGGACTAATCCAGAACCTTGTAAAGCTTGATTGACAAACTCAGAAAATTTACTAGAGTCTGCTACTGCGTTATATTTTCCTACTACATTAAATATAACAAAAGTACCGTTAGAATTAGTATCTAATCGATCAAACCTAAAACGATTCGTTTGATCAGATATCGTACCTAAATATTGGGCGACTTCTTTGTCTACTAATGGGATCATGTAGACATTAACGTCACCAACAATATAAGGATGGTTATCAGTAGGACTAACGTATTTAACCAGATTTAATAAATTAGGCGTATTCTCAACAGTAACCGTTTTAGGATATACCGCTGTTTTAGGAACAACACCTATTCTGGTAAATGAATATTTATCGTTAAAGAATTGTTGTTTACTTTGGTTGTCAGAAAACATAATTTCTTTAACTTTATCAGTTACTAAGCCAATCTCATTAGAAATAAGATCAATAAGCTTAATCTCTTTAGGCTGAATAATATTGCCTTTGGAAGTATAAGCTAAGTCTGTTCCTTCGTAAGTCCCTTCAGGGATTTTGAACGATGATAAATTATTAGGATTAGTAATAGATAATTTTAGTAAAACACGCTTGCCAGAAGTTGCATCTGCATTCATGTTAAGTACAAACGATTCAGAACTAAAGTCTTTAAAACTCAGCATGTTGCTTAGAGAAACTCTAACTTTATTAGAACCGTATTGTACTAAACTGTTATCAATGCCTTGGATCGTTAATTTACCATAGTCCTGAGGACGCAATACATTACTAAACCCAAGAGCTTCCATGATGTATCTATTAAGGGAATCAAACCGATCAACACCATGATCGTACTCTACATCAGAGTCAATAACTGTCGCTTCTGATACAAAATGTTCATTAGCCGCTAGTCGTTTATAACGATGGTGAAATACTTTATTGCCTTCGACTTCTGGAGTAAATGACTCATGATGAGTATTACTGTATTGAGAGGCAATAGATGCTGGTACTTCGATATAGACCGAGGCATTAAGACCAGTTGGTGTTTCACTAATGTCGACCGGACCTTGTTTTACTTTTAATTCAGAAACCCTATCGCTAGGATAACCGCAATCTACCAACAATAAGTTGAAGTTTTCGCGGTCAGTTAGCTTAGGGTTATATTTAATTTTAAAAGCCATGTTTATATCTTCTTATTTAAAGAAAGAATACATTACTGGAATGCTGTTGGCCATGGGTCATCTGTTAAGTAAGTAATGGTATCAAAACGAATATCGTCAATAGCCTTTTTAGCATTTTCTTGGTCGAAGAACTCTAAACGAAATTGATTTTTATCGTTAACGCCACCTAACTTCCAGACGCCATAAGCTTTATTGGTTAAGTCAGAATAGAACTGACCAATCAAACTAGACGGAGAACGAAAACCAACAGGGATAAGATTCCAGGTAGGAGGACAGATATACGTGTGGTAAATTTTACCACCTTTAGCTAAACCAGTCCAGCTCTTATCAGCCTGAGCAACAATACCAAACCAGTCAAACTGAGCACCACCGAATTTCCATGTTACGCGCTCATTTACTCGTCTAATCCAGACTTTATTACTACTATTTTTTCTAGTAGTAGCTCTTGTTATTTCTACCCAGCCTGTATCACCCTCAACTACTTTCCAACCAGTGTTACCACCAGCCCTGGTTTTTACCCATTTATAAGCACCTAAAGTACGATCAGTATCGATGTAAGTAACGTCTTTATCGGCAACGACTTTTCCTTCTGGTGAGCCTTGGCCTGTAATGATTTTAACGTCCTTAATCAACTTAGCTATTTCAGCATCTTTTTCACCAAGATAACGAGCAAAATCTAGGAACAAGGTCTTTAATTTGGAATCCGCCATTTTAAAAACTCCTTTAATTACGAGTAGATAGGTTGTAGACATATATCTACTCGTAATCCTAGATATTAACTATTAACCGCGAGCAGTGTTATATGCTTGTTTAAGAGCATCGAGAGACAAATCAGTCACGTCGGTTTTCTTAGCGCTTTCTTCCAAGCTAGCAACTTTAGTAACCAAAGATTCCAAAGAAGCTTTATTCGCTTTAGACAAAGTATCCGCAGCTTCTGCTTTAGCAGCAGTTACAGGCAGCTGAGCAATGTCTTGTTCTACTTGTTCGGCTTTAGTTTTAGCTGCATTTGCAGTAGATTCAGCCGCTGCAATTTTTTGATTAGCAGTAGTCGCACCGTCAGTCAGTTCTTGAATTTTGGTTTCAAGCTCAGTGAATTTAGACAAGATTGCTTGAGGAGTATTACCTTGAGCATCTTTCAGTTTTTTCAACTCAGCTACGATTTCACGAATAGTATCCAACTCTTCGTCTACCTCACCACCCATTACAGTTTGGTGCAGGTTATCAATCTTAGCTTTCAGCTCTTCAAAGGTAGCTTTATCTTTCTCACCCAAGAAGGTAGCAAAGTCATTTAAAATATTTACCAAAACGTTTTCAGGAGAAGCCATTTCTTTAAATCCTTATTGAAATATTAAAATATAAGATCTCGAATATCAAGATATAAATTTATAATTATTGACGTGCGTTATTGTAGTTATCGCGCATACGGTCAAGTACGGACTCACCTTGTACTTCGCTAAAGCCTACAGTATGGTCTTCGTCAGATACAACATCAGCAAAACCATTCAAGTTTTGTTGTACAGTAATCTTAGGTACGACTACTTCGTCTTCACCACTGTAAGTAACATAGGCGTGCAGTTCACCACCAACATAGTCGGCAATTGAAGTAGCAGGCAGTACAGAGATTTCCAAACGATGGTTGGAAGCAGAATCACGTTCTACATCGATCAAGTCAGCATAAACACCAAAGAAACGTTTAATCAAAGAACGAGCAGCGTTAAACGCATCTTGAGCATTTTCATGTTTACCCAATTGGATGTCGAAACGACAACCATCATTGGTATCAGATGCCAGAATGAAAGATTTTACTTTAATACCGCTGTCACGATATTTAGATTCTTGTTCTACATCCAGTTCAAATTTACCAGAATCTGCAACCAGTTTAGAGATATCAGAAATACCGATCATCATGCGGATATTGCCGTATACCAAACCATCTTGGTCACGATCCATGTCTTTAGAGAGACGGTACAGAACGGAAGACAAGTAGTTGCGAGAAGCAGTTTTCTCGATCTCTTGTTCAGAAGTTTTAGGATTGGCAAGTTCACCACGGAATGATGGATGACGAACTACATCCAAAGCTTTAGCTTTCATCTCATCTTTAACAGCTTTAGCTTTAGTGGCGCCGTAAGTTTCAACCAAGAAACGACTCAAGATTTTTTCATCAGTTTCTTTAGAAGTACGAGCAGGGACAACGGACAATTCGTTATACAGTCCTTTGCTTACGACAGTATCTTCGGTCAGGAATGGGTTAACGGTAGAAACTAGTTTCACCATTTGTTTATTCAAGTTAGCCAGATACTGAACTTTCAGAGTGGCGGTACCAGTGAAACCCAGAGAATCACGACGAGCCGAGATGTCCAGTTTATTAGCACCGTATTTCAGTGAACCGTCTTGCAATTCGTAAGTCAAACGTTCACCAATGAAAGGATAACCTTCTTTAGTGAAACGATTTTTAACGTAAGTTACAACATCCATGTTATCCAGTTCTGTATCCAGAACAGTCATGGTTTTGTTACGCCAGTGATGAGGAATCGGAGTAGTACGATTATAGAAGTGTACATTGCTGTATTTGCCAGTAAGTTTAGTCAGTTCACCAGAGTAGTTTACTTCTACTGCGGTATTACCTGATTTATTTTTGTACTCTGCATAACGATCATCGCTAGATGGACGAACAGCAACAACTTCAATATCATCCAAGTATTCTTTAGGATAACCACAATCCATGAAAATCTGATTCAAGTTTTCACGAGGACTACGTGTAGCATAGTAATTAAATTGTTTATAGTCAGACATTTTAAGTAGCCTATGTATAAGATAAAATATTTTTTAGGGTAAATCAACACAGTAAGATAATTCAGTTTGGTTTTTAGTAGGCCAAACATAATTTACTTTATTGTGTCTAAAAGTAACAATATCTGCTTTAGATAAAGCTTTTAAGAATCTAATCTGTTCTTCAGTAGGATTAGGATTGTCGTTGATTACTGGAACGTAATACAAACGTCCATTGATACCCATTGAGGAAAGATTGCTCTCTTCTCCGTCGATCGATAATCTAACTATAGACATCGCTCTCAAAGTATTTATTGTAAACTTCTTATTCCTACAAGTCAATACCAGAGCAACATGATCATCTTTACTCAATTTGTATTTAATTCTGCCACCTTCTTTTTCCAAACGTTGCCATTTTACAGATACTGTTGAGGCTACATTGTCTCTGACAGATACTTCATGTATGGAAAATACGTGAGCTAATAGAATAAAACACAAAATACTTAAAAGTAAAAGTAATCCTGTTGTTAACTTGTTTTGTAAGAATATCTGTCTGAGGATTCTTCTCATTTAGATAACCTTAATATAACGTATAAATTAACGATAATTCAAATCATAAGAGTCAAAAATACCTACCACACTCACTACATGTTACTGTAGTGAGTGTAATAGATAAAATATAGTTTTCCTTAACCCTCTAGAGAGAAAGAAATAGGCTCATGACTTTGGTAGTCTAACAACTTGAAATCATCCACAGTGATTTCTCCAGAAACAATTTTTTCAATCGTTAAGTCTGGTCTAACATATAATTTAGGTAAAGGATAAGGTTCGCGTTCTAGCATCTCTTTTGCTTGTTCTACATGAGATAAATACACATGAGAATCATGAACAGTATGTCGATGAGACAGAGGCAATACTTTCAAAGCATTTGCAATCATTAGATTCAATAACGCATATTGAGCAACGTTGTGAGGTTTACCCACCATGACATCGTTAGAACGCATCACAAGCATGGTTTCAATACCAAATTCATAAGGTTCAATATCGTAAAAGGTTTCGAAAGCATTAAACTGATCTTTCTGATATTGAATAGATTGCTCTTTTTGTTCTTTAGTTAAAGGACGCAATGAAACATAGAATACTTGATGACATGTATCTAAAGCCATATTACCTAAATTAACATTTTCAATAGGTGTCAGACTTTCATCTGGTCTTAAACCTAAAGCAATGTTAGACAAGTAATGACGGCGAGAAATGGTTTTAGTCTCAATATCCTTTTTAAGACCTTCTAAAACATTACTCACTTGGTCAACATGGATAACAGAGACCATCGGATCATTACTGCTGCCTGAGTAGTCAAGATACAATTTTACCTCAGGTTTCTTACGCCAAAGCATTGGATACATCGGGCCAATGGTATTGGTTTCTTTACTGGTCCATTTTTCCCAGAATGGAACATTATTTTCTTTTAAGAAAGATACATCTACTTCACCTTTCAAGAACCAAATCAACTCCAAGATGGTTTTATTTAACCATACTTTACGAGTGGTTAATAAAGGGAAATCACCGTTAGACAATGGATATTTTTCAGAGGTACCAATTAAAGAGATCATCCCCGTGCCAGAACGATCATTTTCAATAACCGTACCTTCTTCCAGAATATTTTTTAATGTATCTAAGTATTGTTTCATTTTACTTTCCTTTTAAAAACGGTAAAAAAGAAATAAGAGTATTCCTCTATAAAATAGAGGAATACTCGATTATTTTACTTATGTTACAATTTAACAGAAGAGAGACTGAACAAACGTACAGCAATGTGACTGTATTCTTTAGTATAAATATTTTTACGAGAGTATACCAAATAGAACACACGAACAATTTTACCGTTCTTCTCGATGAATTCATGATGAACAGAGAAGTAAGCTTTATTATTCAGCTCTTCACGAATAATTTGACTATATTCAGAAATTTCAGAATATACTTTCTTGTAGTTGATTTTCTCTAAAGTAATACTGCCACTGGTTAATCCATTAGCAATAAAAGAAATACCAGCACATACGTCATGCAGTTGTTGCTCTGTATAAGGAGCATCATCCATCAAGTGTGGGAACAGTTTTGGATTCAACAAATTAGTCGTGTATACTTTATCACCGAATTTCAATACTTTCAAATCAAACACTTCATTAGGATTGAGTTGTTTGGTTTTAGGCAGTTGAGAAGACAGTTTGAACATCAAATCCAAATTATCCATCAGTTTTACAGTTTCCTCAACAACATTAGGAATATTGTTGTTTTTTACCTGTTCGTATTTTTGATCCAAAGTCAAATTTGACTCTGGAGTTTCTTCACGAAGATAAACAGTAGATGGTTTGTAATCCTCAGGAGCTTGCGCTACGGTTTGTTTTTTATCCCGATGCGGTTTCCCGTGATGTTTGTGTTTTTTGAACTGGCTTGGCTTTTTGTGAGTTTCAGGAGTAAACATGGTATATAATAACCCTTATTAAGATTTAAAGGAAAAGAAAATTACTATGAACGACATATATTATTTAATGCCGTTCATAGTTAGAGTTATGTATACCGATTACTCAATGATTATTATTCAGCGTCTAACATACTACCGTTTTTTCTAAGACCTGAATATTCTCCATTACTCTTACGATAGACTTCCCAGTAAGGAATCTTAATAAGATAATCTTCACTAATCTTCTTAGCCTTAATTTGGTTTTGTAAGAAGTTAAGGTAACAAGTAGTATTACGCATACGCATTTCGTAAATAAGTTTCTCTAATTCCTTATGTCCTTTTGTTTCCTCAATAAGTTTAAGAGTATCTTGATATCCTACTAAAGAGAATATTTCGCGATATTCTTCTAATGGTAATTTATTTACATCAATTTTAGACATATTGGTTTCCTTTCAATAACGATCAATTACAACACGACGAGAACCGTCAGCATTTTCACAAATTTTATAACTGTAGATAAGTTTATCAGAAGCTTCTTTCTGATTGTCTAAAAATACCTGATATGATTTTTCATCACATCTTTGCATTTCATCAATCACTTCTAAGAATTTATCTTTACCAAATTTATGGTAAATTATAGACAACAGTCTTTGATATCCTAATAATTTATCATCGTTCATTTTAACTTCCTTTCTGTAGTTCAAATAAAAAATAAAGCATAAATAAATTCTCTACTCCTTTTTACGGGAGTAGAGAATATATTTATTAAGCATTATAAACAAGGTAAGTCGTTCTCAGAACGATCGTGTACAGTTACTTTGTATACCGTACCGCTGGGGACACTAAATGAGAATGAAGAAGCTCGATTCAAAGCTTTAACAATGTCTTTACCATCACCTTCAGTAGTGTAATAAGTTTTATCGTCTACAGTGATGTCTCTAACCATAACACCATTAGAACGACCGAATACAAAATAAGCACCTGTATCGAATTTTACTAATTTTGAATCTTTAGCATCACAACGATAACTAAAATAACGTTGATAACCTTTGGATGTTTTTCGTAAATCATACAGACCGACAATCAAGTCACCATTTGTTTCTTTAGTAAGTCCAAATGCTGCATCAATGATAATAGGTTGTTCTTCTTTAGGTAATTTAGGTGTAGGAGGTAGTGGTGGAGGCGGAGCAATCTCGACCGGACTTTCCAAGACATCTTTACCATCAGGAATCCCTGTTGCTGCTGGCGTACTTAGATTATTATCTAAAGTAGGAATGGTGGCTTTATCCTTTTTAGCATTTTCTAATTCGACAGCAACACGTTTATCATTTATCGAAAAATGATATGCGATAAAAACAACAGTACCAATTAATACCAAGCCAAATAAAATACTTAAGCTTTGTTTGAGTTTAACTCTCATTTTATTTAGTTATCCTTATTCTTTTTAAATATTACTCTGGATTAATGATTCGTCCATTAGGATTAATCACATTACCATTAGAATCGTCTACTTCTTCTACAAAATCAAAACCACCAGAGTTATGGGTAATGATCAAAGGAGATTGTTCTTCTTTAGGCTCTTCCGCATTACAGCAACAATGATGATGACTATGTGCTGGTTTAGTAGGGCGACATTCTACCTGTTTAGGTTCTTGCTCTTTAAAGCCCCAATACTCTTTATTAAAATATTGAGTATTACCATCATTGTCTTGATATTGGAAAGCACGAACAGAAAGCAATTCTTGCAAGTAATTACGTTTACCATTCAGACCTAGAGACATAAAGTAAGATTTGTTTACCAAGATCTGTACTTTGTCAGAAGAAACGGTGTAAGATGGGCCACCTACTGCCACAGTAACCATTGCGGTATCAGTAGAATAGTTTTGCCAGCTTTTAATAGTAGAAGAATTAATTTCTTCAGCAACAAATCGAAAACCTGAACGTGTTGCTTTTACTGTGTTATAATAAACTTCAGTATTGTCGTATACTTTACGACGGAAACTATTGTCTTGAGAAGGGGCATCTTTCAGAAGTAAAGATTTCAAAGTATGTAAAAGTTGATCTACTGTTTGTACTGGACAAGGAGAACCAGCCAATACCGCCATACCATCTTCAGACATGTACCAAGAAGGACGACAAATAGAATCGTACAGTAACTTATCTTTAGGGAGTTCTTCAAGATCTCGAATTAACCGATAAAGTTCCATTGAGAATATTCCTTTAGTCTTTAATAATAAATCAAAAAAAAAGAGTATCGATTATTTACCGATACTCTTTTTGTAATTTCTCATAGGACTATAGATCAGTCACCTTATATTGTTCTTTATTATTCAAGATATCAATAATGTTATTAACTGTTTGTTCTACTGAAACAGTCGGTAAAACAAAATAGTCGTAGATATCTGGATTAAAATAAGAACAGTCTTCAGAGAACTTGACCATATAGTGATGGTATTTGTTACGCATGATGGTATCAAATTCTAAAGAAGTTTTATCAAACTCTTTATCAGATTCATCATTAGGTGTAACATTACCAGAACGACACTTACGTTCTTCTAAAGGACATTCTAAGAAGAATGGCATTACTGGAGCTTGTGTCAAAGCAACCCAATTTAAGAAGTCGTGAGCGGTATGTAGGCGAGACAGTGCCGTGATTAAGACATCGCGTTCGTGAGAACGATCTAAGCGGAATTGGTATTTCTTAGGATTTTTTACCATGTCAATAATATCAACAGGACCATATGCAAAAGAAGAACCAATAAAACGATCAACAATAATGGTGACATCTTGGTCAAAGAAATTAACCATATCCACTAATGCTTTTAATTGAGTGGTTTTGCTAGAAACAATACTAGCTACTTCCATAACGAGAGCCAAATAAGGTGCATCAACACCATCTTTATTAAGATTAACATAGTCTTCAGCAGTCATTTGTTTAGAAAAATTATTTTTCTTTACATTGCTGCGAAGACGATCAAAAGAATTAGCAACACTTTTCTTAGCTTGTTGAAGTACTTCTAAGGAAACTTTCGTGTTGTTAATAATGTAAGCATCCTTCTCAGGATTCAGAGCATCGATTTTAGAAATGAAGTATTCTTCAATCTCTTCAAGATCTTTGCTATTAGGGGTATTCAATACCAGTACCTTGTGATCAATCTTATTTTTTAATTCATTGATCACTGTCGTTTTACCACTGTGGGATAATCCCTCCACGATAATTAATTGTTTCAGCATGTTATGTTTCCTTTTCTTGAAATAAACTAAAAAATAATAGACTACTCCTTTTTAGGGGAGTAGTCTACCGAGCCGTGATCAGTAAACCAAATCACAAATATTACCATTACGGAAATACTTCTCAGAAGCAGGATCTGAGATTACCGCAGGTACATTATACCGATAGGTATGGGTATTTTCGAGGATGTTTTTATTAATAGCATCTTCTTGGAAAAGAGCCATTAACTCATCTCGGTAAGTATTGGGATCTTTTACGTAGCTACCATAAACAGCATCATGATGAGACCAGTCAGTAACATTCTCAGTGAAAGACATACCTTGAATAGCCAAACGATTACCCAATTCGCCATCTACCAATCGACGAGGATCGGTGTAGGTGATTGCAGTACCAGTATTATCATCAGTAATGCCACCGACGGATACATCAGCAATTAGATTGTAGTTAATGTCCGCATATCGTTTGAAACCAGCAGTAGTCGTATTACTGATACGATTACCCAGTTGATCAAACGTAGGATGTTTCTCTGGTTTGGTTACGTAGTTACGTCGTAGGTAATCACCATTATTGGTGATCACAAACTCGTAAGGATGTTCTTTAGAGTAACGAGTTTCGAATCCTGGAGAGTAGATACCGAAACCACTACCTAATGAACCACCACCACAAGAATAAATCAGGCGAAATGTTTCGCCTGAATCGTTCTTACCATTATAGATCCATGTAGGCCCAAATTTTTGTACTGCGTCGTAAGCATCTGGATCACGAGTGCCTGCAGAATGGAATTCCCATCCATTGTTGAATTTCTCGTCAAACTGCTGGCCAGTTTTTTCTGGGTCGCCATAACCCAGATCTTCTGGAGCCATTTCTGGTGTCTCAGAAGCCATGGCTTCATTAGCAGTAACTGAAGAACCAACAGCAGAAGCTGCCTGTACGGCTTCTTTAGCTTCTTTGCTTTCGCAAGCAGTCAAAGACAGAGATGCAGCGATCAAGAGAGTGATGATAGATTTTTTCATTTTGAATTTCCTTTAAAAAGATGGATTAAATTTAATACTGTATCTATCCCTAAGTTTTAATTTACCTAGGGATAGAGTTAATTGAATTACAGGAATTGATCGTTCAGATCAGTCTGTTTAGTTTCATCAACATTACCATTAAGAATCTTAATGGCGTGATGCATTTTGTATTCCAGAAGTTGGATCTTTTCTTCCAGCTCTTTAACACGATCTTGGGCAATAGACTTACCCATTAAAATAGGATGGGATTCTTTAGCCAATGGTAATACATCGACTAATGACGCACCAATGTAGTTACAGATCTGATATACGAGATCGATCGATATCACATATGTTTTAAAGCTGTGATGTCCTGGGCTTAAGATATTGGACAGCATTGCTTGTTTGATACCAAGGTGATTTGAGATATCTTTCAAGTGAATCTTTTTATCCTTGATGATATTCCTAAGATTGATCTTCAGCTCTGCATTGTATTTATACAGATCTAAGTTTTTGGATGACTGTGCACGATAACCCATGGTTAATTTCCTTTATATAAAGTTAGAATAAAATTTGAGCTGATCAAACTCACTTAAATAGTATATATCTGAAATAAAATAAAAAAAAAATAATCTCTACTCCTTTTTACGGGAGTAGAGATTTTTAATGATCTATTTAACAGTTAATCCACTTTGTTCGGATTCCTTTTCGTAATCACGATTTAAAGAATCTTCAACAGTGAATTTCTCAGGATATCTGGCTTTTAGTTTATCGATGTTTGCTTTAGCGATTTCACCAAGGCTATAGATTTGGCGATGAGACTGTTCACGGTTAGCATCTAAATACTGCAACCAGATAATAATGTCAACGCATAATTCATCAAACTGTTCCAGATGATTGTAGTTTAATGGTTGTTTATAGAAGTAGTGTTTCTTATAAGTATCTAATGCTTTTGCACTTCTTAATAAAAATTCATTTAAAATACCAGAGAAATATTCGTATTTATATATCTCATCACCATCTTCAGGAATACTACTGTATTCGATTTCTTTATATCCTTTCTTAAGTTCTCCATTTTTATTAAGGTAAATATCTGGGTTAAAATTCATATCGGCATGTTCAGTAACTAAACTTTGACTACTAATTTCTTTATTGAGTTTTCTAACCGCATCGTAATAAAGAGCAATATACCAAACGATATCACCAATTTCAGAAACTAAAGCTTCGTAACTAACTTTACTGGTGACAGCATCATCAGAAAGTTCAATAGCTTCGCTTAACTCTCCTACGATACCGATCATTGAATGAAGTATTCTGAAAGTAACAGATGCGTCTAAAGTACTGTCTGTGCGTACAGCTTGTTTTACATAATTTTTGAAATCAAAATCTACAGTGCAATACTTAACTTCGATGCAAACAAGGTCATGAACAAAGTCATCCATTACTTCTTTTACTTCAAAATAAGGACGACCATTTTCTTTATCAAGTTTTTGATGTTCAATGAATGCTTCGTAAGATTTGGTATCGTTTTCTTTCATGTCCTTAAGAATTTCCTTAAGTCCTCTAATACCAAATTTATTATAAATCGTATAGAATACGGTACAGTAGTTCTTAGTAGTTTCGTTTACTTCTTTTTGAAGTTTAGAAATCTTTTCACTTTTTTGTTGAGAGATTTCTGAATCAGTATATACTTGACAAGGCATGTTATGTTTCCTTTACTAGTTGGGGATAATGTTCATCGTATTATCTAAACATAAAAAATAAATCCCACTACCTTTTACAGTAGTGGGAGTTTACTTATTTACTGCTGTTTAGGCACGTCTGTTTTGTGTTCGCCTCCTAGTGGAGGGTTATCACAGGTAGGTTGTGTTGATACAGGCTTACGAGCATTTTGGTTAATTACCGCAGGTTGTTCAATCTTAGTTTCTTGAGAATCTTCAGAATAAACATTTTGGTAATAATGCTTAGTAACATTCGGATTAAACCCAGTATTAGACTGAACAGGAGGGAACACTGGACCACCAAAAGAAGGTACATCCATTGCTGGTTGCTGATAGTTTGGGTTATTGAAACGATAATTAATGGGATTAAAACCTGATTGGAATGGTTCTACATTAATCGTATTGCAATAGTAATTATCAGCGATGATATTTGTCTTAATATTGTTAAGATGTTCTTTAGCAATAAGAAGAGAATGAATAGCATCTTCGGCCAGATTAACCATGTAGTTTAATTCACGTGATGTACCTTTGCTGTTTAAATATTCTTTCTTGATAAAAGAGGTTACTGCAACGATTTCGTGAAGAATACCATAGATTGGTTTTTCACGAGTCCAACTACCATTCTTCTCAAGATACTTGTTAAACTCTTTGTCTAAAAGACCACTATTCACTTTTAGCTCATCTAAGAAATCACGGTCTTCAGGACTAAGGTTAAGAGTGATGCTGTCGTAACCATCTTCGTAAGCAAGATTAACATACTTGCGAATTTCAAATAGATGATGACGGATTCGCCAAAACAGTTTAGTGGCATTGTCTCGATACGATTGAATCGTATTGATCGTCTGACTTGCCACGCTCAGGATTTTTGCGAACTTCTCATCACGGATATTGCCGTTCAGGTTATCAGCGATGACTTTAGATAATGATTTCTTCAAGTTCTCTTCTGAAGAAGTATCCAGTTCTAAAGTAATTTCAAAATTTGGGTTCATTTTAGTTTCCTTTACTAGTTAATTTGTTATATGCGACTAACAACAAAAGATTGGTTTCTACTTTTTGCATGGCTTCTTTTATGTCCATGCCGACACAAATAGAGTCCAGACATTCCAAAACTCCGATACTTTCATCTTTTTTAAGCTTTTCTGATATTTTTCCAAAAGTATCTAATTGGTACTGTTTAATTACAGTAATGATATCGAAACACTCAAGAACATAATCGTGACCTTCTTTATAGTCTTTACCATGTTCCTTCAGGTATTTAACGATAAGCTCGTTAACATTACCATGATTTACTTCCAGAAATTCCTTATCTTCTTTCGAATAAGGAGGAGTCTCGTATTCGTCGATAGAATCCATAGCAGTATAAAAGTCTTTAATGACTTCCATACCATCTACTACTTTTTCTAAGCATTCGTTGATATTAATTTCAAACATTTTACTATTCCTTTATAAAAGTTGGTTTAACTACTTCATTTTAATAATATAGATTTAAATATAAATAGATTACTCTCCTCTCCTTATTAGGGAGAGGAGAGTATAATCTTTATTACATTCTACGAATACAATAATTCATCAACACCAAGAGAACAGGCAAATAATAGAAATGTTCTAATTCGCCCCAGTTCATACAGTCCTTCACTAGTTCTTCAATAATCTCAACATCTAAAATATCATCTTCTAGATATTTCCTTAATTGAATCTCTAAGTGAGATTGACCATCATCTGCATCTCGATAAAATTCTTGACTAAAGACATAGCTTCTATTAGGTAAGATTTGGTTAATCAGTAATTGATCATTAACCACTTTAAACTTACGAGGATTAACAGAGGGTGTCATTTGAAATGCGTTACCAATAACTTCATCATTCTTAATGTAGATCTTATTAGAATAAGTCATTCCATAAGGAGCCACTACTGCTTTAAATGCAGAATAACGAATAGAAGCAAAATTAGGTGAGTTGGTAAATTCTTCTAATGTAATGGCGCAAGCTTTGCTAAATGATTCTTTTAAGAGATATGGATCTCTTTCCGTAATTGCATCCCAGATAGAAGTTGTTTGCAATATAGGAAATTCGTCATCTGTATAAATTCTAAAATGAACCATTTCAGGATATCTCTGAGAAGAAAACCATTGTTGGATTGCCCTCATGAAGAAACCATCGTAAATCAATGTTCTTTGATTAGGAACAAGACAAGTTTCGTAAAAACGATGATAAAACTTTCTAAACCAATAGCGAGAGATACGGTCGTATTCCCCTCTTAAGAAAGAAAAAGCATCTGCTTTCTTAGGAGTAAGTAATGGATTCTGTCCTGCTTTTAAATAATCAATGGAGTATTTTAATACTTCAATGGTTTTTTGATTTAAGTTAATAATACGGGGATCGTTTATTTGATCTCGAATCTCGTAAGCCATTGAAAACTGAATCTCGTACAATGTATTACGACGATGAGTTAAGCGTCTTACTTCATTAATGTTAAACCAACCTATGGTATTGCGACCAATATCCATTAACATGATATCGCCTTTGTTTGGAATAACAGGAGGCAATACATGAGCTTCACCAGTAATCTCAGTAGTCCTTAATTCAGTAGTGGATTGAGAAGTACCTAATGATCCCTGTAGAAGAATTTCTAATCCATCAATACGTTCGTATTGCTGAACAGTACCACTGGCGTCTAAAGAGAAATGAGTAACGGAATCGTTCTTAGATAATCTTTGTCTAAAGTAAGTAACTTTCTGACGAGAACCTTCGGCATATTGTACTAATGTATCCAGTCGTTCTTCTTTAGTATCTACAATTACAGATTTAAAGTCTTTAGGGACTATCTTTGGTTTTTCAATTAACTCATGAACAGGTGTGTTTTGTTCAGGTTTATAATTACTATTGACTAACTTAGGCATATCTGTCTAGTCCTTCTGATTGCAAACTATCTCGATAATTAATAAGATAGAAAGTCTGTACAGTTTTAATATTACCAATATTCCAACGATTGTAATCACGACCCCAGTTGTCATTATTGTTACTGTCTCGACCACCTTTAAGATAATCAATCACTCGGTTATAGAGATCAGAATAGTATTTATTAAACATTGGGTGTAGTTTCAGTTTATCTAACCAGTAGCGTAATCGATTAATGGCATCTGGTGATAGATAAGTCCAGTCGTAATAAATCGCAATGCGAATATTGTAGGTATGTTTTAAATCGATCTTTTGATTCAGATACAGTTTACCTTCTTTATCTATTTTAACTGCGTTTCTAGACATCATCTGGTCATTCTGATAAAGAAGTATTTGGAATAACGATTGTCCTGTATCTAGTAGATAATTCTGTTCTGAGATAATGAAATTTAATAATTCAGGATCAATTCTAAATTCATTATTCTCATCTCTTAAATCCAGTATCTGGCAACCGATGTCATCATCGTCTTCAAACAGAATCAATTGATCTACGAATCTTTCAGTTCCTCGAATAGAAAAATCTTGAGCAGGGGCAAACTCATTCCAGCGAGGCACACAAATACCTTTATATTCTTCCCAAGAATGACTATCTGTCATCGATGTGAATTTAGCTAAATGATAAGCAGAATCTGTAAATACAGTATAGTCCTCAGGATACTCTGTAGGTGCATTGGGTTGAACGGTATTGGTTTGATCCACACCCATTAATACTGCAGGAACAATTTGATTATAAACAACTCTAGGATAATAAATCGATAGAGAAGTTGGTTTCATGTATCGTACCAAATAAGGAAAAGTACAAATCCAACCAGGAGTTCCTTCTACTTTATCCCCTTCTTCAATCATTCCATCAGTATCGTAGTAACCTTGAATATTGGTTTGTACTTCAGATACCGCAAAACTGGTATTGATTCCTGCAGAATCAGAAATCATTCCAAAACGATGAGTGAAGTGATCTTGTAACCATGTCGATAAAGGAGGTAAATTTTCATCCTTATTTTTAATTAACTTATAAACTTCAGATAAAATATATACTGCTTTGTCATCTACAATGTAATGGTATTCTAAATGATGAGGAAAAGTATCGGTAAACATTCTCATCTTAGATTTAACAGAATTCAACCATGCTCTTGCCGTATGTTTAGATTGCGTACGGTAAGTAATATTAAACTTCATGGTTACATGAGAATAATAAGGTGTAATGTGTGTTTGGGTATTGGGTTCGAAGAAGATAGGCATAAATTCTTGAGACCAATCTTGATATTGTAATAAAGACTGTTCGCCGTATTCTTCTTCAACTGTAATAACGATGCTTTCTGCACCTGCTTCAATAATACCTTCTTGACCATTCTCTTCAGTAGAGGTACCTTTTTCTTTACGTACACCTTCTTCATCCAGATGGACAATTAATGGGTTTTCTAAAATACCCATACGTAGATATTTTCTTAAATCATCTACGATTTTAAAAGCGATGGGCCTAACAATTGTTTGCTTCTCGCTAACGATAGGGAAATGTACTATCATGAAAATCTCCTATAGAATACTAGTCATACGAAAAGCATCTTAATTTAAATCAAAAAAAATAATACCCCTATCCGGTTAAGGATAGGGGTATATTGTTTAAATGAAATAATCTAGAGCCAGAATAGCGAAAGGAATTAAAAGATAATCTTTTAGATTTCCTTCTTTAAAAGTAGACCGCACAATTTCGATCTCTCGTTCTTCGGTGATTTCTTTCCAGATGTATTCTTTTTTCTCATCTAAGTCAGCAATAGCTGGCTTGATGTGGTCAAGCGATTTATAGTGAATGATGTTGACTTTAATAGGTGTACGATGAATACATTCGTAAATCTTACCACCTACATCACAATACATCCATACATGATCTACATCACGAAGATCCGTATAGAGCATAGTAATAGCCGCATTTACATCGGGATTGATTTTCTTAAGTATAGAAACATCACGTTTCATACCATTATTTATCCAAGTCATTATTGCTCCTTAGCTATAGACAACATTCATTGCTTTAATCTTAGTAAGTGAAAGATACACTCTACGATTAGGCATTGTTGTTTCAACCGTTTTCACCATATTAGGTGTAGTAGGCGATAAATAAATGTGGTTATATTTAGAAAGATATTCTTCGAACGTTTCATTTTCCGGACGATAGAAACATGAAGTTTCGTATTTAAATTTCAAGGCACTCATGATAGAGTCTTGAATATCTTCACCAATACGATTATTTGCTTGAGCATTTACATTGTATACTGAACCATCATTCATGACGACACAAACGTCTAATGTACCGCCTTTTAATTCACCAATGTATAAACAGTGAATACCTGCAAACAATTTAAAATTCGAATTTAAATAATTTCGTAGATTGGTATTTTTCGGTTTACTTTTTAGTTTCGTTACTTCGTAAAATACCTCATTAGTGTTGTTCGCGATTAACATAGAAAATTCCTTTTTAAGTTAGGTTAATACACATTAATGTTATATATTTAAAATAAAAATAAATCACACTACCCCAATTAAGGAGTAGTGTGAAAATATTAATCTCTAACAAAAATAAACAAACCAGTTACAGTAGTGTATTGTGTCGATACTACCGAATCAGATGTTGCATGGATATAATGGTGTGCTTTAACCACAATACCTTCTATCATGGATTGTCGACTGGTATGCCCTTCAGTATAATGTACTCTGACAATAGTACCTGGTTTAACCAATTCAGCTTGACTATTTTGCCATACTAATGCAATCAACTTACCATTTCTACCTTCTACTTGAGATACTTGTTCGTAAATATTAGTATCTTTTTGTTCGGTTATTAATGGAGCGTTCACCACACCATTCTTAGAATCATTAAGAACGACTTCTGAAACATTGTTAGCTCGTGAAATATAAGCTTTATTGCCTGCTACTTTTACAGAATCATCCGTAGTTTGAATATCTGGGTTAATGACACGAATACCATTACCTTTATTTAAAGTATTGGCTGATGTAGAAATATCCTTAGATTCACCATCTAAAGAAGCAATAATAAATAAGTCACTGCCTTCTTTTGTCCAAGTACTTTCTGCATATTTTAAAAAGTCTTTGGGCGAAATATAGATATTGGTAAATCTTACTTTATCATCGTTTCTTTTGGTTCGGTTCTTTGGATAGACGTACCACATCCCTGATTGGATATAATGCCCCATGCCTTGTTTATAGACACCATATAGCTTCTTCTGCATATACAATGGCAACTCTAACAACTTAACACCGTGAGGGATAGGGATATTGTCGTAGACTGTAGTATTATCAGCTTCTACCATATCCACACCTTTTAACATGTCTGAATTTTCTAAACCTTCTAATTTAGAAGCCTCACCCATGAGTAAAGCAGTAAGTGCGTCAGTAACATTAGATTTAACGACATTGGTACCTATTTGTAAAGTGAGTAATTTTTCAACAAGTAATGGCACTAATTGGAATTCTACTTTTACAATATCCATTCGGTTAATGGTTTCTGTATTGACGTTTTGCAAACGAGCATCTGTCTTACGAAAATCTACCATGGTTTTACAATAAGCACGATATCGAGTAACAATGGTTTCACCTCTGAAATTAGTAGGTTCGGCAATAATAGATATTTCTATATTTTCGATATTAGGCATTACATAGTCTGTCCAAGTACCTGGGGAAACTGCAATTTCACAAGTAACGACATCTGCAAGATTATGTTCGTAATCTCGTTCGATATCCAAACCTAATAACTTAATGGGTTGATAAGTTAAACCTTTTTCAACAATATGGATTAAAGAACTATATGCGTATTTAGCTAATCCTTGTCTAGATCTGGCTACTTTTAATAGTTCTTCAGTAATTGGGGAGCCTTCTAACATTAATATCTCCTATTGTTATAAATTTGATCCAAGATTGCGGCATCTGGTTGATGTGGATCGATTTCTGTTTTCTTATCTTCTTTCTTGGCTTCTGGTTTGATAATATCAGAAATACCCAAGAAACCATTTGCTCTACCGAATCTATTTCTTAGTCTTGCTACTTCTGGATCGATATCTTTAGTCTGGTCACGAGATTTATAAATTGCACTGGCAAATTCAGAAAGATCCATTAGGTCTTCAAATGGTACAGAATTTAAGTAAATTGTGTTTTCTGCATAGACACGCCATTCGTGGATGTGTTTGAAAATAATCTCGTACATCGTACGGTCATCAGTACGATTAGTTAGATAAAAAGGAATTTGGTTCTTATACAGTTCTACTAACTTAGGAATCGTCATCCCTACGGTAATTCTTTCATTAGCATTCTTTTTATCGTCTTCTAGATCACCAGATGTCACAGAACCATATCTCTGAATTTCGTTAATATTCATTAAATGAATATAATCAACAGTCACGATAAATATTCTATCAAAAAGTTGGTTTACTGTACTTTCTAATTCTTCTTTTGTTACATATCCTAGAAACTTCATTGGTTTATCCTTTAAAATTAAAAAAAAAAGAATCTACTGTTTTAGTAGATTCTTTTTGTTGTTTAGATGTCACTTGTAAAGATCTTGTTGTATTGAGCACCATAACGATTATAGCGTTTTTGCTCAAGACGTTCTACTTCATTGGCAAGACTGGAGAAAGCACATCCAGCCTTCCATCCAGTTTTCAATTGAGCTTCTTGACATACTGCAGCTTTCCAAGCAGCTCGTGCTACGTTATTGCCGACATGACCTACAGACTCACGGCTGTATGGATTTGTCAGATAGCCTTCGAAGTAAACATAGTGATCAAAATTCAGCTTTTTCTTTTTACAGTCGGCTGGGTAATGACACCATTGTTTAGATTGGTTGTTGTAGATTTTGGAAAACTCTTCACTCATCATATCTACATCGTCACCATTGTTTTGTGTTACAGGAGCAGATGGAATAGCGTCGATAACTGCATTAAGAGCAGTACCTACTTCAGCACAACCAGTCAAAGACAAAGACAGAGCGATTAACGATAAAAATTTTTTCATGATAATTTCCTTAAAAAGTTAGATAAAATTTGCATTATTGCAAATGGTCACAATAGTAGTATATATTTGAATTAAAATAAAAAAAAAATACTCCTATCCAGTTAAGGATAGGAGCACTTTATATTAAAGGTTATATTGTTTCTTGTGGAACTCCACTAAGTTACAATAGTAACCAATACGTTCAGGATCTATACGTGAGAAGTATTCGATTAGGTCTTCACCTATACCTTTAAAGTCACGGTCTGTCCAGATATCTTCTTTAGTAGATGCTAAAAGATAGATGTGAGAATAAATAGGAGAAACAGATCCACTTGTTTTTCTATTAATAACGTATCCGGCAACATCTTCATTACTACTAATGTCAAAATTGATAGTAAATGCACCGGTCAGATTAAAATCTCCAGTAAGCTTGGCACTGTGTACTTGAACAGAACCACCTAGATATACATCGCCATCTAAGACGGAATCACCATGAATTTGACAATTATTATTGATAGATACGTTACCAGAAAGTTTAGAATCATCACCAACTGATACACGTCCATCTAGTTCAGAATGGCCTGAAATGATAGCATTACCATAAACGTAAGAAGATCCCAATAAACGAGCATAGCCTTTAACAATGGCATTTCCAAATATGTTCGCCAAGTTATATACACAAGCATTCTCTAATACTTGTGCATTACCATAAACTCTAGCTTTATGGAATACCCAGCAACCACCCTCATGAGAAAGATTCTCTTCTTTCTCAACCCATCCACCAATTTCACCCATGATTACTAGGATGTGGTCACGAACTAAGAATGTTCGCATTGCCATAATTGGATAGACATGGTTATTGATGAATTTCTTTCCTTCTTCTAAAATACAGTATTTATCGAAATTTTCTGGGTAGGTGTGGGTGATTTCGATTTTACTCGCACTATCGTTAAAAGAGAAATGGAGACTTTCTTCAGAGTTATTGACTTCAGATGTTACTGTATAGAAATACAACTGTTCTTCAATGTCTGAAGATTTATGTTGATTAGAGTTAGAAAAATCATCTTCGGTAGATATTTCCTGAATTAACTTGTTTTTAATTTCTTCGTATTCTTCTAACTCAACTTTACGTTTATTGCAAGAGAATACAGCACTATCATTTCCAAACTCAATACCGAATTTATATTCTCGAATGATCCAGTTAATTCTTTGTTTTAACTTAATCATTCTTTTTTTGATTAATAATCTTATTCATGGATAAGTCTTTTTTAGTTAGTGACAGGTTTAAAATAACCAAAGTAAAAAGATACAGAGACTTCATCGATAGTTAGTTTAATGATTATCGAAGTAATTACTCTCCCACTCTCTTTCTTTTTGTTACTGAAATAAATAACAGAGCCAGTAGGTTGACCTTTAGGAAATTGACCATCACTACATTCGTTAATCTTTTCAAATACTTCATCCAGTATATCTGAATGTTCGATACCGGTAACGATAGAATAACCAGCATCATTTTTATCTAAGGTTAATTCTTTATTGATATTAATTACTGTCTTGTGTTTGTTTTTCTCGTAAACTTCTTTTAGTTCAGAGTAGAGTTCACCAAGATGACTATTTTCGATTACTTTAATAATTTCCTTTTCAGTCATTTTACTTTCCTTTTTTAAGTTGGTTTAAGATATAGATTTTATTACTACTAAATATTTAATCAGCTTTCTTTTTAGGGATGATTCTTGCCGCATGATAATAACAATATTTAGTGATTTTGTTATCTTCATTAAATGTAAAGACGTAACTGTATACTTTTACATTCTTATTTCTAAAATGATGGACTACATCTACTTCCATACTGTCAATAGATTTTTCAACCATTTCATCCAAGAATTTATCTAGTTCTTTAGTGTTTAGATTCCATTCATCGTGATGGCTAATATAGAAAGAATGGGATGTAATTTCAATCCCATTTTCTGTTTTAGTAGTGGTGTTATTCTCAGTATTAAAAGCCTTTATAATCTTACGATTATGGTTTTCAATTTTGTCCATTAGTTCTTTTTGCATTATGATTTCCTTTTATAAAGTTAGTTGTGATTAACCATTATAATAATATAGGTTTGAAATAAATAAAAATACTCTCTACCCCAATAAGGAGTAGAGAGTATTTTTATTAAAAGAGTTACGACCAATCGTCAGCTGACTTCACATTAAAGTCTCGCTCACCTTCTTGGAATTTAGACATCTTAACAATAGCATCTAAACTAGGTTCGTAAGGATTATCCTTAGTTTCAATTTCTTCACCAGTAACTTCACCTTGAGTGACTTCAACAGGTGGAGTAACTGGATTGTCTTGATGAATACATTCTGGAGAACCAAAACCTTCTTGAGATAACGAACTATCAGAATTTAAACCATACAAAGAATACAATTCTTTAACGTATGTTAATTCTAACATATCGATTATCTCTTGTAATTTTAATCCCATGATATATTTAAAGTATACGAAATTCAAATCATGATAATCATCCTCATCACCATAACCAACAAATTCAATTGCTGGGTTTTTGGTATCAAGAGGAGATTCTAAACCATTTATTGTATTTAATAGTTCTTTAAACTTACCTAAAATATTTCTTGCTTTATTTTCAAATGATTTTACTTTCTCATTGAAACTTCTTTGATTAGATAAAGTGATCTTATCTTCAAAAGAATCAGTACTACGAATTACTGGGATTCGACCGACAATTTCTTTACTGAAAAGTATATCCTTATATTCGTATTTTTTAAATTCTGGTTCGAATTTTTCCAATGTTTGTTTATCTAAACTATAATAAGAATAGTCTTCAGCAAAATCTTCTTGAAGAGGTGTACTAGATCTACCTTTACCCCAAACTTCATCAGCCATTGTTTTAAAAGTCTTAACCCATAATTTATAAAATTCTAAGTTAGACTTATAAGTACTGATTAACTTACTAATAACTTCTGGATTAGGGATGGCGTTTATTTGATTTAATGCTACGTCCATAGGGTCTTTTCCTTTAGCATAAGGTACCATAAGTACAACATCATCAAACCCAGTAGTTTCTTTAACCTTTACTTTAAGGACAGCTCCGCCATTTGACTCACCTACTTTTAAGAAAGAAAGATTGTATTTCCCCTTAATAGTTTTCTCTGGGTCGCCAAATATCTTATCGTAAAAATCACCTACGCTTTTAAGAAGTCCTTTAGATGCCATTTCTGAAAATTTCTCAATCAGACCTTTACCGTCAGAACTTTCAGTGGTTACTTTTACTTTACTTAAGTCAACACCTAAGCCTTTTAGGTATTCGTAAGATTCTTTAGAGACTTCTTCAGTCTCGTCAGTATCTTCGCCTTTACCCTCTTCACCTTCAGACTCATTACCATCTTCAGATTTTTCAGAATCGCCTTCTTCGGAAGTATCACCATCTTCACCACCTTCCTCTTTCTCTTCTTCAGCTTTCTCTGCTTCTTCGTTTTCTTCTCGTTTATCTACAATCTGTTCAGAACGAGCTTCTACTTTTTCAGCAGTATCTTTTTCGTCAGTAATGTTATCCACAGACATTACTTCTTTACCTGTAGTAGTCTCATCACTTTTATCTTCAGGATTCTCTTCTTCTTGACCTTCATCGTCAGTGTCTACTTCACCTTCTAGTTCAGTAGTCGCACTGTTTTCATCATCAATGTAAGGATTAGAAGAAGTAAAGAAACGATCCATGATAGGTTTCGTTTTCTTATCGTATTCTTCTTGAGTCAACTTACCTAATTCTGGAGGAAGAATCAACTCTTCTACTTCCAAAGGCAATTCAGGAACATCCTTACTATTAAGATCATCTACTTCAATCTCACAACGAACCCATGGGCAGTAAGATCCATTACCATCAGGAACCGCATCGATTTCCCATTTCTTATCAGTACCTTTGATATTAAAAGTATACCGGTGTTTCAGCATTGCTACAGTAGACAATACTTTAAACTGGATGAAGTTTTCTTTAGTAGTCGGTACAGTAACTTCAATACTGTCACCTTCACCCATTTTATTTTTAGTGGTTAATTCGTAACGAGAACGACCATTACGGGCAGTAATCTTACGTACACGGATAGAACCTTTACCAGCATTCTCTTCGGTTTGTTCAACTGGAATAATATACTGTTCTTGAATCTCACCGCGATTAGCATTTTTCAGTTGAGAAAAGTTCATGATACGTGCAAAGATAGTAAATTCTTTTTCACGAATAGCTTTACCACGATTCTCAAGTTTCGAAAGTCCTTGTTCTTTAGGTTTAGGTTGATCGGATTCACTCACAATCGGAGTACTTCCTTCTCTGGACAATTCTAATAGACTTTTAGCCATTTAATTCTATTCCTTATAGATTAATAATAATATTCTTTAATCAATGGTAGGTTTGCTACCCATAGACATATCGAGAATCTTTTTAACGATAGATATAAACGAATTAATTAAACCATTACTATCGATATCATTGGTAACGATACCCATAGTGACTACGCCACTGACCGTCATGACGAATAGGATCAAGCAGGCAAATCCAAACCATTTGAAAAATATTAATTTGAGATTGTTAACCTTACGTCCAAATTCTTCTACGTCATCAATATTGCCTGTTGCGACCATGAATCGATAAACAAGTTTTAAACGGTATTTAAAATCTAACTGATTGATTAATTGTTTAAATTCTAGTCCTGTAATATCTTCAGACAAATCCTCGTAACTAGAGTATTTATCACAGATTTCGCGATAATCTTTAATTAAACCATTGAGTCCTTCATCTGATTCTTTTCGATTAGCGAGTATTAAGTCGTTATCAATCGTAATCAAACCTTTCTTGACCATAGGGTCAAGTACATTATTGGTTGCTATTGTTTTTCTAACCATTTTTTAAGGCTCTTGATTATCTAAATAATCCGGAGGACTATTACCTTCTATTGTTTTTATTAATTTTTCATTAATTTCTTGATAAGATCGGTTTGAATTATCCAATCTTTTTACGTCATTATGCAGCTTTAAAACTTCAAAGGTAAGTCCCGCACAAGTAATGATCATGAGAATAGTAACTAATACTAGAAAACCATTCATGATTCGTTCCGGTTGTTTCTTAAAATTAATTAAGATTCTTAACAATTTAATTTTCTTAACATCCAAATTGTCAGTAGATGTGGTGTTATTTTCGATCGAGTTCAAACTCATGTCTTTACCTATTTAAATTTAAGACATAATTCAAATACCCATAATGCCCAATGGCTAGTGCATCGATAGAGTGTTCATCTAATTCCAGAGGATTATTCCTTAGTTTTAGTCTATCTTTAATCTCAATAATAGCCTGGGTCATTTCGTCTTTTTTAGCATTTCCTTTTGCTCCTACTGCTCTTTTAGCAGTAGGTGGATCTACTTTAAAGAAAGGTATTTGATAATTATATTCCCAAATGGTTTCATGAATAAGATTCACGACTTCAATCAAAATTGCATAAGCATTTGGTGTGAATGAATTAAAGAATGGAGATTCACAAACAATCAACGAAGGTGAATAATATCTAAATACTTCAGCCAATTCTGACTTCATTGCTTGCAGTCTGGCGATCTTATCACCAAACTCATTACTGGTATTACGACTATAAAAACAAGTATCTTTTGCAGAAATTGTAAAAGCAAAAGATTCTTTAATAGCCAATGTATTGAAATCTAACTTGTAGATAGAAATACCCAGGTTACTAGAACCTGGGTCAATACCGAGTAAAGTGAATTCCCATTGACTGGTATTTGGAAAATTCATCTTTTATACTTTAAATTAATGTCCAAGATTTTGTAAAGAAACTTCACCTTGTTGCAAATTATAAAGAGGTTCGTTTACACCCAGATTGAAGATAGAATCAAATCCATCATTAACGGCAGCCAAATATTGAATGGTTGCGTTAATGTGTGCAATTTGAGCGGCGATCACTTCTTGGAACTGAGAACGTCCAGATGAAGTCGTTACTTCAACTAATTTATCAACACCTGACACCAAGCCGATTTCAGTAATCAAAGCACGGTTAGGATCACCATGACGAATGTTGAATACATTCTTCAATTCTTCTACATCTTCACGACTAATGTTTACATTAACCTGAGCAATAGAACGACCATATTTTGCTTTCAAAATATTTTCTCGTTCAGCAGAAAGTTCCTGAGCAATAGGATTCAAGTTTGTAGTGGTTGGACTATAGTCTTCTTCTGACAAACTACCATCATCGGCAACCGTAATAATTTTTGTTTCGACACGAGTTTTAGAAAGATCTAAACGTTTTAAATAATAAGAATAATATTTAACACCTTTATAAGTCTCTACTACGCGCAAAGCATATTTAGTACGTTCTTGAGCAGTCAAGTCATTATTAAACTCACGCATGACAAAAGGAACGGGTTTAAATAAGCCAGTGTCTTCAGCAGTATGTTGGAAGATTTTAGGCATAGGGAACGCATCACTGTCGTTAGTACAGTTTTGCAAAGAGATGCCACCGTAACCAATACAGAAATATCCAATAGTAGGAATAGTAGTGTGAGGTGGATGCATGGATTGATTAATACCCAGCAGTTGGTTAAGTGTGGTGTTTGGTTTTACTGTATAAGGTAAGCCAAGTTCTCGAATGACTTGGTTTTCGTTACCGATTAAGGTACGTACTGATTCAAACGCAGTGCGTTTGTTTGGGATAACTGGTTTAGCCATTGCTAATCATCCTTTTAATTTATTAGGTGAAAATTAGTAAATTCAATGTATCGTCATAAAGATCGTGGTAGGGGTAGAAAACTACCCCTAACGACACTATTCGTTATAGTCAAAACCATCAATAGATTTAACTTGGAAGTTCCATTCGATGTCTTCTCTTGGTGGTTCTCGATTCTCTGGGAATGGGTCCCAATCCAAACAACCTTCAAAGGCATCAATCATTTTTCTTCTTTCTTTTAATGGTAATGATAAGAACGCTCTCATTCCAGGAATAGCAGGTAAATTACCTGGATTGTCAATACCGGTTAAATCATCAGCAGGAGTGGTACAATAAGTACCAATACTAAGATCATTTATCAAGCGAACATTACTACCAGGAACATCAATATTCTTAACATCTACAGATATATTAAAATGTAGTTTACCAGTAGATCTTGGTTCTGCATAAATCTTATTATCTGTATAATCGTGATCTAGTGCACTTTGATGTGATCTGGTTTCGGTATCAACTACAGATACTGCAGTACCGTCGTTAAGATCACCAACATAACGTCCTTTCTTACGACCACCTCCATCTAAACGCAATGAGCGCATGTTGGTAGAAGTAATAGGATGCTCGTTAATCTCACGAATATAATGAACAGAATAAGAAGAAAGCTTAGTCAATAACTGAATCATTGCTTTGTGTGTATTATACAAAGAATTCACTTTAACGTTATTTAAACCTGTTGCTTTTTTCCAGATATCGTTCGCCAATTTTAAGAAGTCAGTTCGATTGTGTACGTCTTTTAGGTTTAAAGAAATGGAATCTAAAAACTGTGTAAATGTCTGCATGTCTGGTTTTCTAAAAGAAACCAGCTTAGTAGCATAAAGTCTATAGAATTGCATTTCTTTATAGGCACGACCATCTAGATGTTCATCCTGGTTAACTCTATTGATACCTTCGTTTAATCGTTTAAACAATTCATTTGCTTGTTCGTAGAATGAGAATGTATCAATAATTGGTCGAATCTTCATGTAATGAGAATCTATAAAAGTATTCCATTCTTTATCTAGTAAAGCTTTATCAGGAACGCAATTATCTAATTCTTTCTTAGAAGGTTTCTCTAATCTAGGAACGATACCAATCGTATAATCAGGAATACAATTTTCTTTAATATCGTAATAACGATAGATACAATAAGTATAAAGCAATAAAGCGTCTCTACCGGATAAAGGAATTAATTCACCAGTCAGTGGATGATTTACCATGATGTATGCTTTATACAATCCACGAGAAGCCATCTCAATCCAAGTATCTACTAAAGCTCGTTCTAATGTAAATTGCTCAGAACCAGAATAGTCGATTGCCTTAGATTGAAGAATTTTTGTTTTAATAAAAGAGTCTAAAGAACCAGAAGTATCTTTACGTGCAATGACTTCTAGATTTTCTCTTTCTTTTACGTTATAAGGGGCAAGAGGATCTTCTTTATCCAACATGTCTTTTAATGAAAGCGTATCTAATTCTGGAATAATATACTCTAATCCATTTAAGGATACTTTTTCAAACACTGGAGTGACTTTAGCCGTTTCAACAATGTCTTCATCTTTTTGTAACATGTTGTATTCAGAAATAGGTAAATTTCTTAAAGTTAAAATCTTTTGAATCAACCATTTCTGGGTATGTCTTTGACCAACGTATCTTTCTACCCAACGAATATTCTTATAGAATATAATTGCTTGTTTAGGTGTTAATTGATCTAAGTAAAAATCCAAGAAACCATGAGACGCCAAGAACCGACGGTAGTGATAAGAATGCGCTTCATTGGTCAGACACATTTCTAACCGAATAGTCATCAATGCTTCTACTAACTTAGGATAGAACGTACCCCAGAAAGCAATATTAAAATAACGATTGTTAAGATTATACTGGCTTTGATACCACCGGTTATACATGCCGTATATCCAATCCTGCAATCGTTCCATTAAAGTATATTCGTTACTTTCTACGAATGACTTATCGTAAGATAAGATTGTACCCTCTTTTGCTTGAATGGCTACATCTATATCTACTGGATTCAGAATACCTTTAATCAGCAATTCTTTATCAGGATAACGTTCAACCAACTCTTCGTATTTCTTAGTACCGTAAGAATATTCTTGTCTTGTCGTACGGTGTATTTTTAAGTTCTCTTTATTGAATATGATTGTCTCAGTCGTATCCATTGATACGACTGTCATTGGTGTATCCGTTTCGTGATATTCACCAGAGATATGCTTATAATAGATCCATGTATCTGGACGATATTCGTCTACAGCATCCATGTCTCTTGTTTTCACACGAACAGCGTTATTCATGTCGTGTGCTTGGTATTCTGACTTAATGATCATTGTCGATACCAAGCCTATATTTTTATCAATATAGACGCTGTAGTGATAATCGAAATCAGGTAACATAGCCTTTTGACCTTTTACTATAAATTAACCACTGTTAAGGATAAATAACAATGGATAACCAGTTATTTGAAAATATTGTACTGCAACTAAAAAATAGAAGCGGTGCAACTAATATAGACGATGCTTCAATTAAAGAAAACCCATCGGTATATGCCTTAATTGCTAAGCTTAACTCTTCACGAGAAGAGGAATCTTTTAAGAATGATGGTGAGTTAGCCAGTACAACACCTGACTTAGATTACATGCTGGGTATCTCTTCTGAAAAAGCACAAGAGATCGATGATAATGAAACCATCATGCAGCTGCTTCCTGATATGGAACGAGCTGCTCAAATTCTTTGTAGTTATATTCTGTCTCCAAAATACTTGATGAAGCCAGAATTACAATTCAAACCTCCACGTAATTTATTTCCACAAAATACCATTACTGTCATTACCGATGAAATTAAAAAGTACTTTAAGAAACACTTCGATATTGAAGGCAGACTTTATAAAATGCTTTACGATATTCTTTTCTTAAAAGGTGCTTATATTACCGCAGTCATTCCTGAGTCGTCTTTGGATGATATCATTAATGGTGATCTTGTAGAAAACAGTCGAGAGTCATATACCGTTCAGTTATCTAGAGAATCTTTATCTCATGTTAATAACTTATTAGATAGTAATAATCGACCATCTCGTGGATTCTTAGGTGATCCTAATTACGGTAATGAAACTAAAAATAAATCAGTGAGTCGACCTATGTTGGCTCGTGAGTCTGTAGAGGTTCATTTTGGTAATACAGATACCGATACAGACAATACTAACCGCAATAGTTTTAGGTCTTCTAATTACGCTACGGTAATTAAACCACCTACAAGCATAGAATTTACCTTACCGGCAGAGTATGCTAAAACTCATAAAGATGCGGCAAACTCTAAAGCAAATAATTCTAAAGAGGTAAACATTTCTAAAGAGGGTGTGTGGAAAATTGACTTGTCTGGTTGTAAAGATACCTTGATTGAAGTAACTGATGATTTAAACATATTGCGTCAGTCAGCAGTTAAGAAAGAAATCCTTTCCCAAGAATCTCGTCGTATGGCAGGTATCCCTACTGGATTTCAATCAACTAGTTTAGATAAAGAACTATTCTCGGATAGAAATATCATTGATAAAATCTTCAGACGAATTGATGATGTAAATAGTTATCGGACTGATGCTCTTGAATTGAAGAAAATGAAAACTTCAGAACAAACAGCACGTGAAGATCTTGACGAACCTTTGTTCTTAAATTATCCAGTAGAAGCAGTTGTTCCTATCTTTAAACCAGGTTCTCCTTCAGAGCACGTAGGATATTTGGCACTACATGATGAAGAAGGTAATCCTCTTTCCAAAGCTAAACCAATTAACTATTATCGTGAACTGGCTAATGGTTATAACAGTCGTCAAACTGCCAGCACCATGGCGTCTTCCTTAATCCAACAAGGTAAGACCATGTTTGAAGGTTTCTCTAATAACTTAGATGAATCACGTCAATTGGAAATGTTGTCACGTATTCATTCTAATGCCATTATTAAAGATATTCTAGAACGTTTGAAGAATGGTCTTTACGGTAAGAACTTAGATGTAGGTGATTCTTCAGAAGTTTCACGCATTATGTTCTATCGTGCTTTACGAGGTCAGCGCACTCGTGTACTGTTCATTCCTAAAGAAATCATGTCATACATGGCTTTTGATTACGACAATCGTGGTTTCGGTATTTCGTTATTGGATAACATGAAAGTATTAATTTCTTTGCGTATCCAATTCATGCTCGCTCAATTACGTGCAGGTATCATGAATTCTATTCCTGAAACATTAGTAACCTTACGTATTGATGAGAAAGATCCTGATCCTCGTAAGACTATTCAAATTGCTAATGTGATGGCATTGCAGTCACGATCTAACTCTGGTTTGATTATTGGTGCTTCTAACGTACAAACTATTGAAGATAGGGTGAATCAATCTAATATCCGTATGGCTATCGAATCCGATAACCCTAAGATTCCTCAAATTGGTCACGATATCTCTCGTACGACTGCAGATATTCCTGCTCCTGATAATGATGTTGCTGAAGGTATTAAACGAGATACCATCATGGGTACCGGTCTGACTCCGGATATGGTGGATAACTCTTTATCTACTGAATTTGCAGCTAACGTATTACAAGGTAACTTTATTACTAACTTGATTGCTTTCCAAAAACAAGATCGTTTTAATCCTTTATTAACTGATCTTATTCGTAAAGCAATTGGTGTGTCTCCTTATCTTTTAAAACGTTTGCGTGAAATCATTAAAGATAACTTATTAGAGATTATCGAAAATATCCGTGAAGCATCTGGCGATAAGACATTGACTACTGAGGGTATGTCTAAATCAGCAATTAATGTTTTGGTAGATGGTATTGTAGATAAGTTTGTTAGTAGCTTGGAAGTTAATCTTCCTGCTCCTCCTAATGATAATCATGAGTCTAAGGCAGAACAATTAACTCAATACGAAGAACGTGTAGATAAAGCAATCTCGTATGTCATCAGTCAAGAGATTATCCCAGAAAGTTTAATTTCTGAAGATGGTGTAAACATGGTGGATGAGTATGCTGCTATTGTTAAAGGTGACCTGTTACGTTCTTGGATGATTGAGAATAACTATATGCCTGAAATCATGGATTATATTACCATTGCTGAAGACGGTACACAAACCTACGAGAAGAATAAAGCGATTCGCGAATTGTCTATTAAGACAATTAAAGCGATGACTGAATTCTTTAAAGGAGGTAAGACTATTGCTGAATCTACATCTGCTGTATTGAAAGCTAACGATATGGCTGGTGAAGGTGATGATTATTATAGTTCTAATAACGAATCTAGCGATAACAATGAAGGCGGTGGTGATGAATTCGGTATGGGAGAAGACTTCATGGGTGATGAGTTTGGTGAAGAAAACCAAGATGAAAACCAAGAAGATAATACTGAAGGTGAGGGAAACCAAGAAGGTGGTGATTCTAACTTAGGTCCTGACTCTTCTAAAGATGGAGCTTCTGACTAAAAAAGAAGTAATTCAAACTAAAAATAGCTTGCTACCCTAGGGAGACCGAATGGCCTCCCTAGGGATTTATGCTCGCCACTTTTTATAGACCCTAATTTTAATTGGTAGGTTAAATAAATTTAATAATCTATTAAATTTAAAAATTGTCTATTTCATAGAAATCCTTATTGGAAAATCAAACCATTTATTTATCTTAGATGATTTATACGTTTTTGTATAGATCATGAAATATTGTAATTTATCATTTACGTATCTAAACTTAAGTGTTGATACGAATCCTTTTGAATGTTTACCAAGTAATGCAGTCAGTAAACCAATATCAAAAGAGTTTCCTAAAATGTCAACGATCTTTTGAAGATGGTCATTAATTTGGTTAAGTACACTAATGAATTTTTCATTCTTAGTATATCTTGCTAAATAAGGTGTTTCGAAATGAATCGTACGGTTTACTGGATAGGGTGAATAATCCAGTCCGACATACTTATCATTAGCAAGTTTGTCCATCTTCCAAAAAGCTTCTTTGAGATGGTGACATACCAAATTAAAGTCTAGGACTACATTGGTGTATTTCTTTTTACGTTCATCTGGAATGGTTTCTAACTGTTTAAAGAATTCCGATTCCTTAAACTTCAAATCAGACTGACGAATAAAACGAGCGATCTCTAATTGTTCCTTTAATTCCATAGAGGTATTAAAGATAACTGGATCCTTAGGCGTGAGTTTACCCATTGATTTAATTCTTTATTGAGTTGATGTCATAGGGACAGAGTTAAACTGTCCCTATTTTATTAGTTTAGAATACGAATATAAATCCGATTTTCGGATTTATAAGTACTATAACCTTTAATCGCCTCAATTAAGAAACCATCTTTTGTAATGATGTAGAATTCTTTAGCTTGTGGCTCGTTTCGACTAATGAGATTAATCAGGAACGTATTCAATTCTACATAATCATCTTTAGACAGCTCAAACCAGCGATTCTGGCGACTTTCTTGGTCTGGGCCTACTACGCCTTCAAATTCATTCATCTCTTTATCTACGACCAATACAGAGCCAGTAACAGGCAATACGGAAAGATAACGAGATTCTTCATCATCATGCAGTAATACTCCATCTTTTAGGAATTCTTCGCTAATGAAGTTTTCAAACATTTCTTTCAGAGAAAGTTTGTATTGTTCTTCACGACGAGGATTAGGAAGAATTTGGGTATTCTCAACATCTTTGTAAATGTTGATACTGCATGTAACATGTACGTTAGGGAGACCACATTTAACCATTACACGATTGTAATTACGATCCAATAAATCTACCAGTCGTTTAGCCAATACTGGTTCAACTTCTTTGATAGGTTTATAAATGGTTTCGTAAAAATCATCCATGGTTTCACATTCTTTAATCAATGCCAATGTATCATTTTGACGTTCTTTACAGAATGTGGTGTTGCTGGTAACAACTCGATAAACTGCTGCTTTAGATTCAGGACGATATTCTTGATGACTTACCAAGCAGGCACTTACCAGTTCATCCAGATTCAATACTTCACGTGTGGTACCATCGTAATCTACATTAGCAAATTCTTTCTCTTCTTCAGAAAGTTTCTCTAACTGTTCTTTCAACTCTTCATCAGAGAGTATCAGATTGTCAGCTGCTTTAAGCAGGTCAGTATCGCCATGGGTTTCGCTATATGGAATACCTGTTTGGTATGTTCCTTCTACAGGAAGATGAGTTGGGATAATGTGGTTTTTACGTTCCATGATTTGTCTTTCATCAAGTTTGTATGTTTTCTGTACAGGATAATTAAAACGGTCAAGGATGAAATAATAACCACGTTCGGTATATTTGGTCATGGTCCAAACATTCCAAGACGGATTACGGAATGCTACTGGTTCACGGTAATACTTACCTTCAGCAGAATAGTTCAGGTAACCTACATACTCGTCACCTTCTTTAACCCATTCAATCTCATCATCGTATACAGGATACAAATCACGAGGAACAAACTCACTACGGTGTTCGTCCAATTCCTCATTACCTTCTACCCATACATCCAGATCCTTTTCAGGAATTGCCATCCAGTTAGTATTAATCACTCGATTAGGTCGACGTTTCAATACGCGCACTGGTACATCTTCAGGAGGCATGTCTTCAGGATAATCGTAAACAGCCAGAGGATCATCTTCAATCACTTCTTCTACGGGTTCGGTAGACAGACTGCTTGATGGTTGTTCATCAAAATCTACCACACTACTTGTATTGGTTTCAGTAACGCCATTGCTCACGGCTGAATGACTGATCAATTCGTAGTATGGTTTAGATGTCTGGATCTGACCAACTTGGATCGTTGCTTCTTGAATAGCGTTTTGTACGTTTTGTGGATCTTCCATATCACTGATGAACTTTTGATGTTCTTCTGGTGTTTTGGATACCGTGTCAACAAACATCTTCTCTAACGAATTATCTGCTTGTTGATTACGTTCTTCCTTACGTCGCAATTCATCTTCTCTTACTCGGCGATTATGTGCCTCCATTTTGAGGCGCATTTCTTCCAAGGTTTGTTCTTCTTTACGTTTAGAAATCTCTTCATCAGAATAACCAGTATTGATGTAGTAGTTGAATTTGAGTTCTCTACCAGAGTTACGATTACCGATATTGAAGAATGCATTTTGTGCTTGATTTTCGGTAAGAGTATTAGAAGTTTTGCTTGGTTGAGTAGCGCTATTACTCATTAAATTCATATCCATGTTTGCGGTATTAGACGCACCTGGATTAGAAATGGTCATGGCAAAACCACCACCATATTGTTGCGGTACTTGTTGTTGTGGGTAACCTTGCATCATTTGCATTGGTTGCATTTGGCCATACATGTTCATTTGAGGTTGTTGATAACCCTGCATTTGCATGTTATTACCAAATGGCATTTGTTGCATTTGTGGTACTTGTTGGTTACCCATCATTTGTTGTTGGTAGAACGACAACAAGAATCGTTGATCACCATCGCGATAATTCACATACATACCGGCAGCTTGTTGCATTGCCTGATGTGTGTTAATATCGGGAGCAGGTGTGATGTTGTGGGTACCGTAGTTAATTGCAAAGAATGCTACGTAATTGTTGTACACTTCGTAAGCCAAATTAACCATTGAATTATAATCCTCTGGATTAAACTTACCTTGAAGATACAAAGACTCTACACGATTGCACAAGGTGTTAAATACGTCTTGATAGTACTTAGCATCTACTTGCATTTTTTGTACCAACAATTGACGTGCTGGAGTATCAGCACCCATTACTTGTTGATCCAAGCATTGTTTAATAACATTTTGCTTGTGTTGTGTATATTGATTATACATGATTAGTTTCCTTTAAAGTTAGTCTTGTCCTAATTTATCACGCAAAGAAGACATGATTGGTTCTAGCTCTTCATTAGGAATGATGGTTAAATCATCAGACAGTTTAACAAACAAGTTAATACGGTTACGACCAGCTGGATCTGCTTTAGCCATGTCCAAAGCAGCGCCTACTTCGATCAAAGATGCATTCAGTTTATTCTCTGGAGAACTTACATCGAAAGATGTTTTAGATGTACGTAGTTTATCCGATTTCTCTTGTGGGACGACAATACGTCCTAATTTCAACAAAGGTAAATCGGTTGGATCTTCTACAGGAATAATCTCGGCATGTTCTTTAATACGCATGATTTCTTCTGGACGGATATTACCCAAGATCTTACGAATATCATCATCTTTAATCACTTTATTCGGATCTCGTTCTTGTTCAATACGAAGACCATTTAATTCAAAATAGCATCGGTTGATTGCTTTAACAATATTGAACAGAAGAAATTGCAATACTTGTAATTGTTTTCCATAGAATGAATTAGATGTTGCAATCTTATTCACTTCAGAAACCATTACATTGAAGTTTTGTACGATGAAAATAAACAGCTTATAGACAGAATCAATTTGACTAAAACCAATTCGTTTAAAATCATCATGCACCATCTCGTCAACATATTCATCCAAAGAGATCATGTGTTTATCCATTGCATTCTTGATGACTGCATAATGCTCATCTGAAGAACGGATAGACTCACCCAACATTAATCTCCATGAATCGATATTATTAACGGTATCTGGATTCATTCGTTTAGGACTTGGGAAGTGCTCCAAGACGTAAATCAAAGTACCCAATACCGATGGTGCCGTAGAAATGTTTTCGTACTGTTGACGAGGTACCAAGAATAGATACTGCATTGGTGTATACAATCCATAAGCGTAAGATCGTGCTGGTTTCTTACCAGTCGATTCTACTACTACCCAATCTTCTTTTGGATATTTGTCTGGATTTTGTTTAAACTCATCAACATTTACCATTAAGACATTACTAAAACCAAACAATTCTAATGTCTTGGTCATTCCGTATTTACAGCAAAGATAATGAACCAAGGTAGGCTTCATTTTGATCATTCGACCACCTGAGTTACTATCTGATTCTTTGTGGTGAATCTTAGAAAAGTAAATTGGTACGTATTCTCTTACTCCATCTACTACGATTTGAGAAACGAATCGCTCAAACCACAGTTTTGTCTTAATCAGTTTTACAAAAATACTATTTGGTTTAATTGTCATGATCCCGTCTGCAACTACAGGGGACACAACATACTTCACACCATTCATGTGCATGAATCCATGTCGGCTAATGAATGGTAAGTAAATGTATTTTTGCATAGGGGTTCCATTAAATTCAAAATGGAACACGTACATTCGAATATCATTACGATTAATATCGTAACGACGAATATTGTTTAATGCTCGTGTTTGATATCGATATCCTTCTAGTGGTGTTGCTTTACGAAGACCAATATATACTAACCCTTTAGGGAATGAAGCTGAGTTGATACGTAATACCCGATCAATGAATGCGGGAATCTTACTAGACTCACTATAAGACAAACCATCACCGATCCTTGGATCGATGACAGGCGTATTGTCTTTAATGAATTTATTTAACAAGGGATTCATGCAAATGTTCCTTTATTAAGTTTGGTTGGAGGGGTCAATATAATAGTATATTACTAATATTTATTTACTTCTAACCAAACATGCCTCTTACTTGATTGATGGTTTGAGGATTAATAGAAGATAACATTTGTAGAGCGGTTCCTAATTTAGAAACAGACGGACTAGCTGTTGCCGTACCAAATAACTTGAATACTGTACCCAGTATAGATGATATTCCAGATATCGCCGATAACCAGTTATTACTGATTTGTCGTTCATTCTCTAATTGCTTATGTCCCAACTTACTTTCTAACTCCGCAATTTTCATCCTTAATGTCAATTCGGAATTATAGACATCATTTTGTCTTAAGTTGCGTTTATGCTCAAGATCCTGAATACGATCATTTTGGTCTAGTATTCTTTCTCTTAATTTGTACTGACGATCACTAATCCTTTCATCTAATTTGTATTCTCTTTCTTCATTACGATCTAATGCATCCATTAACCGTTCGTTTAGTTGATGGTTTTTATTATCCATCTTCTCACGATGATCCATTTCACGCATTAAACGTTTATGCACTGCATCTTCTATAAACTCTTTTAATTTCAAAGTGAATTCCTGATTCTTGGCTTTAGCTAATTCTTCCTTATGCTTATTCTCAAGAACAGTGATTTCTTTCTTTAATTCCATCATCTCCATTTCATGTTTGGTTTTTAACTTAGTTAATTCTACATCAGAATTATAATTGCGAGCCTCGTCGTAAGTTCTGAAAATAGATAATTCAGAAAGCTTATTCCGATCATCTAATTCGATAAACTCATTGACGACATGTTGGTTACCATTTTCATCATCGGCTGTTCCAATATAATGCAATCCTTCTTTCTCACCTGGTAATGGTTCTCTAGATGAAAACTTCTGGATATATTTACCAAATTTACGATACATGACAATAGGATTAGTAGATACCAAACGAATACTTTCTAACTGTTCGTTTTTATCTAGTGTATCTTTCACCATCTTGAATATTTCAGATGGAATGCTTTGACTATTTGTGGTAATAGCTGGATGATATACTCGTTTATGGGAGATGTCGTCAAATGTCAGTGAAATATCTAAAGCATTATCGTACAATACCTGTCTGTTACGAATATCTTCTTCTGAAATAAAGAATACCATATCGTCACAGACTTCACCATCTAACAAGCTTTCGTAATTACGAGCAGGTTTTCGATTAGAGAAGTAAGGTGCCCATCGATTACGGATTCGCTGATAGAATTCTAACATAATAGGATTACTATCAAGAATGGTTTTCTTTTCTGCTTCGCTCATTTCATCGAATACTTTAAAGTATTCGAAGATATGTCTGGCATTCCATCCATTCGTATTAAATCGAAGAACGATATAAACACCTTTACCATTTACTGGCGTAACTTTATAACGTTCTGCAATATGTTCTGGAGTAGGATACAATGGGACAACAATACCTGTTCGCTCTGCTACGAGTACAACATCTGAAGTACAGTTTAAATATTCTTTAGTAAACTTGTATCTACCTAGTAAGCCGTTTCTTTTATCGCGAACATAGTTAGAAGAGATAGACAAGTCATAACCAATAGCATCATCATAACCGCAATGAATTCTTTTGGCATAGTTGCCTTTAGAAATATTATTTAAAGACATGTTCACTTTATACTTCCTCTTATTTAAAATGAAAATAAAACTTATAGCTATAAGCTTTTAAAAGCTAAAAGCAAGGGATCCATTTTAATAATATAGGTCTGTATAATGTTTAAATAAAAAGACATAAATAAAATATTCCTCCTACCCTTTACAGGTAGGAGGAATAGATTATCTATTTAAAGATTAAGATTCGTAGCTGTCGATACCGGCACGGATTACAGAACCCAGTTGGCTAACTTCACCTACCATGTAAGAACAGAAAGAAGCACCTGGTTCGCGCAGGATGTTCAGAGCACCACGGATCCATTTCAGTGCAGATACCAAAGCTTTTTGAACGACGCTGCCAGAGAATTTAGCTTTAACAGCCAAAGCAGTTTTGATAACAGTCAACTGACGTTGTACTTTTTTGTAGAATGCAGCAGTAGCATCCAAATGTTTCTTCAGTTTAGAACATTCTTCGCACAGTTGAATCAGACCTTCTGAAGCTGAAACCAGTTCAGCCATTTTAGGTACTTTGATTTCCATGCGTTTATCAGTAATACGATCCAATTTAGCCAGACGGAATTCCAAACGAGGAATACCACCGATAGCTTCTTTAGCAGTATTATTAGCAGCTTGAACAAAACCTTTCAGTTTGTTATCAGCCATCAGAGCAGAAGCAATGTTACCCAAACTAAAGTACTGAATACTTGCGCCAGATTTAGCAAACTCTTGCAGAGAAGGATAAATCAAAAGAACAATACGGTTACCTGGCAATGGTTTAGAACCTTTAACTGCTTCGCTAGGTTGCAATGTAACACCATAACGACTAATTGCTTCTTTGCTCAAATCTTGATCTACGAACGGAGCACAAGACAAAGCAAATTGAGTTACAGCGTCAACACCTTTCTTAACGAAGTCCAAAGAACCAGAAGCAGCGGCTTGAGCAAATGCTTTGATGTCCAAGTTTCGCAAGCTATCCAAACCAGAAGAAACAGCATTTTTAGCTTTATCAGCGGCACTGGAAACACCGTCTTTAACAGCACCAGCAGCATCTTTAGCAGATTGTACAACGCCTTTGTCCATAACATGACTAGCACCATTGTAAAGAGCCGCAGCAGAAGCCAACAAACCACCTTCGGCATTTTTACGTACGCCATCGATCAAAGATTCAACATCGTTTTGAATCTTCATTGGCAGCCAGTTAGTGGTCAATTCGGTAGCTACTTCACGCAAGTTACCGATAGCTGGGAGCAGACCAGCGTCAGTCTCATTACCATAAACTGCTTTAACTGCAGGAGTAGTGATCATTTCATGACCTTCTTTCAGTTTAGTGAAAGAAGACTTCTCTTTAGCGTAGTCGCGCAGTTTTTCAGCAGTTTGTTTCATTTTATCGAAAGAGCTGAACAGTTTATTCCAGATGTTCACACCTTGTTGAATAACCCAGTTAACACCTTCAATGATAGACTGAATGATTTTGGTCAGCATGTTTTTAGCAGCTTGCAAGATAGACTCTTGAGTCAAGCTGATCGCGCCTACGGTAGAGAAAGACTCTTTAGAGTAATCCAAGTTAGGAATATCGCGTTTGTCCCAACCCAAAGATTTACCGATGTAAGTAACGTGTTCACGTACCAATTCAGCGTGAGCCATATTCACACCGTTACCGTAACCGATAGAGTATTGCAGGTTGTGAATCAGAGCTTCAGTAGCAACAGCTGCTTCTTCAGCATCATCGATTTGTTCTTCGATTTCTTCTACTTTAGCGTTTTCGTCGTCAACAACTTCAGATTCGCCTTGAACTTCCAACAGTTCAGTTTCCAGTTCGCTAGAATCTACAACTTCTTCACCTTCTGGGGTTTCAGTTACAGTTACTTCAGTTTCAGTAGTTTCAGCTGGAGTTTCAACAGTAGTTTCTTCTACAGTAGTATCTACTTCTGCCTCAGGAGCAGTTTCGGTAATAGTTTCAGCGTTTTCTTCATCAGCGCTCAAATTGCTAACAAATACGCCAGCACGTGCCAAATCGTACAAAGACATAGACATTTTTGTAATCCTATATTAAAAAAAAATTGTTTAATGAAAAGCTTTTGATTAAAAAATCTTAAAATAACAAAAATGTATATTTTAAGAGCATTTTACCATATAATAGAGAGAAATTTCTTTCTCTCTATTACATTTTATTTAGATAAAAATGAAACACCAAGACTGAATTCTTCAACAGCACGATTGTAAAGCGCTTCCAAAATACCTACGAAACGCTCATTGAATTCTTTCTGTTCAGTTACTTCAGCATGGTTATGGCGAGTATCGATAAACAAGATACGTGACAAGAAAGAAGATTTGTCTGGATTCTTATCCAAGATTTCTTTAATTTGTTTACAGAAACCCATCCACAATTCTTTATCAGTCATTGGGATGTCAATATTAACTCCTTGACCTTGACCTACTGTATTTTTAATTTGGTTAGTAAAGCCATTTTTCCAAGAACGGAAGTCCAATGGGAACAACTCAAGCTGACGACCGGTACGCAAATTATTGATGTTACGACGCAATGTTTCTACAAGCGTTTTCTCATCACCTACTTTAATAGATTTAAAGAAGCTCACGTCTTTAGCTTCAAACGGCAAATATACCGATTGCTTCATGGTCAGGTTATTCCAGAGTTGGCTAATGGTACCACCACCTGCTTTGTTAGCAACTGCTACTTTAGCAAGGTTCATGTTTACTTCTTGAGATACTTCCAAAGATTCACGAGAAATACTTGCTACACGAGCTTTAATGCGATTGATTCGGTTATCTTGGATCATTTGTACGTTTTTCAACAAACCAGTGATTTGTGATTCTACGGAACAAATCAATTCTTGTACCATATGGGTGCGGTCAGCAAGTGTCTGATGAGATTCAATAGACATTACCAATGGTGCTGGTTCTTTCAAACCGTTATCCGCATATGCTTTAGAAATGTCGCTGTAGGCACGTACCAAAGACTCATGGTCGATTTTCACTTTGTGTTTAACAAACATGCTCAGTGTACGGTTTACAGTTTCCAGAGAAGCGATGGTTTTCAGAGCATCACCAATCAGAGCATCTTCAGCACCTTCTACATCAGTACTGGTTTCATCTGATTTTTCTTCAGGACCATTTTGTACCTTACCATCACCTGCTACATTTTCAGGTTCTTTAGGATCCAGGTTTTCTGGTTCACCAATAGGTGTTTCATCAATAGTGTGTTCTTCACGAGATAAGTCTAGCAAACTAGCCATTGCCTTATTCCTTTCTTAATTAAGTTTCTCTACCAACTTTCTATTAATCTCTTCGAGACGTTCAATCATTAAGTTATAAGCTGCCTGACCGAAAGTATTGCGAAAAGATTCTCTTGACAGATGTAGGGGCAATGGAGCTTCCATATTGCCTTTATTAAATGCCATCGTTACTCGTTGGTTAAATAAATTTAAAGATTCGTGATCTAAGACTACTTCCTCTTCTTGCATGAGTTTAAGATTATCTTTAAAGTTCTCTAAAGATTCCACTACATCCAAAAGAGTTTTAACAGCCTCTGCATTATCACGATTTTCAGAAATATCAGTGTTAATTTTTTCAGGTTGTTCTTCTGGGATATTTTCCACAGAAGGATGTTTTTCTACTTCTTCTACATAATCTTCAGAATCAGTAGCTAAATCCAACAAACTCATTTCTTACCTACTTTCTTAATAAAGAGTCTTGTACCTAACAAGACTACTTTTTCTTTATTATCCATAATTAAATCTCTCTACGAATAACCAAAGAACCATACATGGCATTAAGGTAGGTAATCAACAAACCAACACCACCTTTTGTCATACACTGACGAATAAAGTTAATCGTATTATCTTCGCTAGGTTGTCCAAAGATATATTTAGAAAAACTTCCACTAGTGCTATTGAAGCCAGTGTAGTCGTCTGTACGTTTAGTCAAAGAACCATCATTTTGACGATTATTGTATTTTTCAGTCATGTAGTCTTTAATCAATTCTAAGTGATAAGACAATGGGAACAAAGGTCGTTCATCAGGAGTTGCTCGAATGCCGACATCGCGCATAATATCGCGAATCATTTCCCAAACATGACGATTACAATAACCACTATTATAAGCGGTTTCGAATAAAGTATAGTAATCTTTAGAAAGAAGATTCAAAGCTAAATTAATAACAGAATCAGTATTCCTGAACGCGGCTTCAGAAGAACCTTCAAACCATTCTGGGTGATCAGTATACATTGCGTATACGTAATCCACATCCTCAGAACCAGTGGCTAAACCAACGGTATGTGTTGGTGTGTTAGATACGGTATTGATTGTGCGGATACCCATGTTGTTTACCTGCCAAACATCATTCAAACCCAAACGTTTAAACGGTGTATGGTAAGTGTTGGCTGGATTGTGTGCTGGCGTTACCTTACAGATAGAAAATGGAACGTTGATTTCTGATTTATTTTCTTTTCTGTAAGGAATATCAAGAATTGCTTCTGGGTAAGAATTCATCATCTTAACATTCCTTTATCGGTTAGTAACTGGTGCCTAGGGCACGTTTTTCGTATTTATCGATTTCGTATTCTAACTTAGCCATACGCTCATGAGCTTTCTCTCGTTGTTTCTCAAGATAAGCATCACCAGTACCACTACTAATTACTGAATTCATGTAATCAATATCAATTTTAATTGATTCCAATTCTTCTTTAGAAAGTTTGTAACGGTAGTTTTGATAATCTACCCAAGCCATTTGGATATAATACAAAATATTACCGGTAGTAGTAAATCGTTGCAATGCACCTGTTGGATCCAGACGATTTTGATTGAACATTTTCTTCTCAGAACCATCTTCACTGATCGCTACTTCTGGAATACCACGAACCATACGTTCCAAATTCTTCAGGTCTACTTTACCCAAAGAATCAATAGAACGATAAAAGTTCATCATGTTCTTTTTAATGTATTCGTCTTGTGGTTTAGAAATCGTACGGTTGGCAGGAATACCACCTACTTCTTCTAAATGATAAGCCATGAAGTAACGAATATATTTTGGTACGAAAACAACTAAAAAGTCAATCGTTTCACCCAATGCCATAATTTGTGCCAAAGGATAAGTAATCGAGTTACGGTCAGTCTTCTCTGGGAAGTACTTAGAAACCATGGCGATCAATTCATTAATAATCTTCTCGGCATGAAGTGTAACATTACCTAAAGCTTCAAACAATCCTTGACGTTCAGTATTGTTACCATAGTGACGACGGATGTTATGCAAAGTCATTTGATAACTTTTGCTGTTTGAAAAATCAATATTGCGTGTTTCTTCGATTGCAATAGAAACAGCCGGAATAGTTGAATCACGCAAACGAGAACGAGTATCTTCCAAAATATCGGAAATATCGTTGGATTTAAAAAAGTTAGTAATACCATCAAAAATGGCAGAGAAACTAAATGCTTCTCGAGCTAATTGTACATCTTGATTCATGATAACCTCATTGATGGTTTAAATAATAGGGGCAGAGCCTTGAGACATCAATTTAAACACGTCCATGTCGAAATTAGGGGATTCTGATTTTTTCTTCAAATACTGCATGGTAATTTCTGAAACATCATCCAGACCATGGTTGTACAAGAATACGCGTTGGTAATCAGGATTATAGACGATCAGAGTCATACAGCCAGATTCGGCCATAAACTTATCACGAGCACGTTTATTAGACAAACGAGCACCAATAGTGGCCTCTACACGTGCCGCAGTCATGTCAGAAATAATCCAAGTATTCGCAACCGTACCTACAGAGAACTCACCAGTTAACAAAGAAGAAATTTGGTTGTTTTTATTCTTCTTATAAGTTTGTTCGTAATAACCAGTAGTATCTTCAACCAAATGACGACGGTGAGCTTCTACCAGGTCACGACAAGAGATCCAGTCCCATGCTGATTGAATTTGGTCACGATCCCAGAAAGCAATCCAGCGATCACGGAAAGAAGTAGGTTTCTTAGAAATACCCGCAATAGCTGCGATAGAAGTAGAACGAAGACCAACCAAAGTAGGTTTCAAGAGCATGGTAATGTCTGCTTTAACATTGTCACGAGACAAAGATACATTCAGGAGACGACCTACTGCCAAGTTTTGCATTTCGTTAATATCTTTGGCATTAGATTGTGCGTTATTACCTACCAATTCAGTTTCAGGTTTTTCTTCTTCAGGTTGATTAATACCCAAAGCTTTATCTACTTTACTGTCGATATATTGGCGAGTTTTATCCAGTACGTATTTACCAGCTGCAGAGGCAGCGGCTGCGCCAGCTGCAGCAGCAATAGAAGCTTCAGCAGAAACTTCAAGATTTACGGTGTTATAAGCATGCGCTACGGCTTCAGTACCATACTCCAATGCAAGCGCATCAAAGTGTTCCATAGAGGCAATCACATCACCCAAAGACTCACGAGAAAGTGCATAAACACCTTGGAATTTTTTAGGCAAATCAGGAATAGATGATTCAATGCTGAGTTTAGGAGAACTTAAGGTATTTTTCTTAATTTCTTTAGCCAAATGCGGTAAGTATGACTGATGGGAAACAACTAAGCCATCTACTGCTGCACCAATACCACCACCAATTACACCTGCTGCGTTATTATAAGCAGAACGGTTAGGTGAGTATTTACCCACCATACGACCTACAGAAATACCATTAATAGTGTTATCAATAGACAACGCAAGAATATAGTAAGCCGCGTAGTTAGACATAGCGGTTTGAACCAAAGTCTGCATGTTCTGATCATTCAGAATTTCACGTTCAATGGCGATGGTTGGACGAAGCTGTAACTCTTGAGAGTATTGGCTAAGAGATTTAGCAGACATGTTATTTGCGTCTGACATAAGCAATCGTGCTGCATTGCTTTTTAAGGTATCGCCAATGTGTCGTACGGCTGTTAATCCAGAATCGACTACATTAATCATTTTGTTTTCCTTTTTAATTTAAACAATAAAAACTAGTTTTTAAAGAAAGTCTAATCATGACCATCGATATTACACAGATCGGAGATTCTAAATTTAGTATCAACGATATCCTAAGTGATAACTACACGGGAACCATCAAAGAAATGATCGACAGTCTTGTTAAAGTAAAACATGGATTCACAGTGAGTGAATCCATGACTGATAGCTTTAGAGGACCAAACATCGTTACTAACGTTCCGATGATTAAACCTAATACAAACTTACCAGGTTATGTTTTCACAGTAAGACCAGACTTAAACATGTCTAAGAATAATCTTAGAATCGATCGTAAAATGGCTCCTCTTTTAACAGATAAAGAAAATTCCATTATGCGAGCAATTCGATGTATTCTTGGTCCTCAGTGCATGATGCCGATGCCAGGATTTCCTAATCGATCAGAACTCATGCCGTATATTACTTGCCCTCTGATTGATAAGCGTTATCCTTTTATTGCTATCTCTGATAACAATGTCAGAACATTAACTGGTTGGCCTTCTGGTCAATTGGGTGTTCGTCGTTCAGCAGCAGGTATTCTTAAAGAAGTCCACATCATGGCTGATGGTCCAGCTACTTATAAAGGAGACTTTTCCCTTAACATGAGTTTAAACTCAATGAAAGGTAATCCATTAATGTATCTGTACTATTACTGGATTCTTTATATCGGGATGGTCTATACTCAAAGTTATGGACTGATGCCTTGGCCCGAGTATTTGTCAAACGGACGTATGGATTATACCACACGTATCTATCGACTCATAATGGATGAAACGAAGACTTACGTTACTGAAGCTGCCATGACTGGTTATGCCATTCCTACCAGCATTGATATTGGTCCGTATTTCGATTACCAATCTGATAACTATCGTCCATATGTTGATAAAACAGTAGAAGTCGAGTTTGCATGTTCTGGTGTAGAATATTTAGATGAAATCATCATTAAACAATTTAATCGAACTGTAGAAATGTTCCAACCATTCATGTCTGATAAATACCGCAGTAAACAATTAATCAAGGTAGATAAACGTTATCAGAAAATCATGAATAATAAAGTATACCCATGGATTAATCCAATTAGTCGTGAACTAGAATGGTGGTGTACTCCTCAGAATTGGAAAAATTCTGCCTCTTTAATACAGTTAGCTGACCTTAATAATCCTTACTTTTAGGAGTTAATGAAAAATGGCTGAAGATAATACTTCTTTAATCGTTAAAAATATAGAAAAGTATGGTAGTAGTCCTGCCATGCTTATGCGTGACTCTCTGACCACGTTAAAAGCAGTATTGAATAATAACCATGGTATTGTATCTGCAGAAAACCCTGTGGCATTACTCATGGAAATGTCTGCAGTACAAACCGCTGCCGCAATAGGTAAAAGTTGGTTACTTAATCGTCGTCAATATCCTGTTGCTGCAAAAACACATGAAGATCTTTGGTATCACTTAAGTGATCTTGACTGGGTAGGTGCTTTTGCATTGCCTAGCGATGCTACATTCGTTTTAGCTTTCGATTACGACGAGTTAGAACAAATCATGTTACCGATGCCTAATGATGACGATGGACGTTTATTGCGTATTCCTAAAGGTATTCGTATCACTGTTGGTAATGTTGACTTTATGTTGGATTATCCGATTAACATTCGTCAGTTGCGACATGGTGGTTTCCGAGTAACTTACGATACGGCTGAGAAATCTCCAATTCAGCAATTAGAAAGCAATATCATTGAACACTCCGTAGCGAATATTGATGGAATAAAACATTTCTTAATCCGTATTCGTTTAATTCAAGTAACTGAAACAATCATTGAAGATTCTATTACCAGTAATGCAACGATTACAGTAAATAAAAACTTTAATGACCAGTATTACTACGCTCGTGTCTTTACAGGTAATGACGAGACGGGTTGGAAAGAGTTAACCACAACTCATTCGCCAGATATTTACGATAACAATAAACTAACCGCAGTTTTGAAAGTTATCGAGAATACTAATGACAGTACTTTAACCGTAACAATCCCTAAGATTTATAATGTATCAACCACCAGTAATAATGGCTTGATTAGTAACCGACTGGGTAGTCGTATTCGTGTACAAATCTATTCTACTTTGGGTGAGATCTCAATGAAGTTAGATGAATACACTCCTAATCAATTTAGTTACGATTTCTTTCCACAAGGTGAGCGTAAACGTGATTATTCATCTATTGGTGAATACAGTGCTGCATTGAAATCATTACGTAATATGTCCATCTGGTCAGACACGTTCATTTCTCAAGGTCGAGACGCGCTGACATTTGAAGAATTACGTGAACGAGTAATTAATAATACAGTAGGTCCTAATGAAATTCCTGTCTCTAATAATGCGATTGAAGATAAGATTCAGGACTATCGCTTTAACATCACTAAAGCTGTAGATTACGTTACATCTCGTGCTTACTGGGCTGTTCGTGATATGCCTAATCCAGAATCCTCTAAACTGATTACGCCTGCTGCTTCTTCTGTAGAAGTTCTGACGACTTCTATTTCAGCACTGATTGGTTCAGGTACGGTTATCGATAACGATGCGCGAATAACCATTACTCCGGAGTCTGTTTACTCCATGAAAAATGGTAAACTGTCTATGCTAACTAAATCAGACATCGACCGTATTAAAGAGATGAATTCTGAGAATAAAGCTAAGGCAGTAAACACCAATGAGATGTTCTTCTCACCATTTCATTATGTTGTCGATACTAACCATGATACGATTCGTCTTCGTCCTTATTACTTAGATAGACCTACTGCAAAAACTAAATCTTTCATTACTGCTAATGATAAGATTGATATTGCTTTAGGTATTGATAAATACACGATCGAAAGAACCGACAAAGGTTATCGTTTGATCGTTACCATGCAAAGTAATGACGTCTATAAAAAGATGTGGGATGATGATTATTGGGCACAATTACTGATCCACCCTTATAAAGACAAAGGTTATGTTTATCTGGCTGGTAAGTTCATTGGACGCACTCCTGAAAACGAACCCATGTTCCAGTTTGATTTAGATACTCGATTCGACTTAGATGAAAACCATAACCTAATTGTTAAAAACATGTCTTTACAAGGTTTTGGTGAATTAGACGTACCAATTCCTCTTGAAGCTAAATGGGAGGTTATGTTTGGCTTCTATGGTCAAATGCCTAATTGGTCTCGAATTAAACTGGATAACTTGATTGGCTTACATTTAGTCAATCCAGATGCTAAAGCTTGTCTGATGGAGTCTATCGATGTTCGTCTTGGTCATTATCTAGAATACCTCTGGACTCGTGCTCGCACCCATGCCACTGAAACATTCTACAAACGATACGATAAAAACGTACCATTGACTTATCCTGAAGATGTTTACGATAAAGACCAAACAACTGGTTCTATTGTTAATATTGTTAATGGTAAAGTCACTTATAATTTACGACATCGTAAAGGTGATCCTGTTTTAGATGATAATGATCAACCAGTATATCGTCACCGAGAAGGTGATGTTATGTTAGATGAGAATCAACGACCAATTATTAAAGAACCTCGAAAAGTTATTCGTCGTTTAGAATTAATGTTGGTGGATGCTACTTATCTTTTTGCGACCGATGAGATTGCTAAGTCTTATCGTGAAGAGATTGTAGAAACATTCTTAGACTGGATCGTAGATGACTTAAAACCTATTAATGATAAAACTCTTGAACAAACTCGTATCTTGTATTACCCATCTTCTACCATGGGTGAATTTAGAGTAATGTATAACGAGGGCATTGAAACATTTATTAATGCTGCCCAATCATTACAAATTTGGTTCACTGTAAGTAAACAGGTATACATCGATTACGATATTCAAGAGAAAATCAAAACCGCTTCTATTCGTGTAATCTACGAAGAATTGAAAAAGAACACTGTTTCTATTTCTTCTATCGTAGCGGCATTGGTAAAAGAACATGGTAAAGATGTAATGGGTATTAAAGTTCGTAATCTTGGTAATAATGATGATATTGTTTCATTTACTGTATTGGATGAAGGTAAACGTGCTACTCTTCGTAAGAAGTTAATTGTACAAAGTGATGATACTTTAGCAGTTGCTGAAGACATTACTTTTAACTTCATCTTACATGAATCTGAACAAAATCTTTAATACATAATAGATTATTCTCCTCTACCTTTACGGGTAGAGGAGAATAGTCGTTATGTCCTATTATTTAATAGTTATTACAGGATTTGCAAAAATCTCTAAAGCTTTATCAGAAGCTTCTTTGATTCGTTGAGCAGAATCGTATACAGAATCAGGAAACTCTTCGTTATTTTTAATCCAAACATCCACAGCATCAGATAAGGTACTGAAGACAATTTGATAACCTGCCATTACACCCAAGAAGTAATTACGCTTACCTACATAAACGGTAACGTCTTTAACTAAGTTTGCAGATAAAGTAGTTACTAGTTTACGGATGTTATCGTACAGGTCACTGATGATTTGTTCTTCTTTTGCTGAAAAGATATCTTTACGGGATTTGACATACTCATCCAGAACAGGAAGTAAATCATCGCAATAGAAATCAATGTAATTTTGAATCTTTCTAAACTGAGCATTCATGAAGTGAGTATTGTTTTTAATACATTCAGAAATAGCTACAGTACTAGAATCCAGTACATCTAAAAGAGGTTCGTATTCAAACACTTCTGGTTTCAGATAAACAGAAGAGATATCGAATTTATCAACATCGCTGTTTACTTGAATATAGTTTTCAAGAGATGCTTTGCCAGAGTATTGAGTATCTTCAGGAATTGGACTACCACTAATAATGGCATTAGCAGTGTCGGTAATCCATTGGTTGATCTCATCTAACTGATGACATACTCGGTTATGTGCTTTTTGTTCATGTGTTTCCGTAATGTTATAAACCTTACGATCTGTAACATAGTCTTTTAAAACATAAGCAATATTCGAATATCTTCCAAGCTCTTCTTCCATGGAGAATAGTAGCTTTTGTTGATCTGGACTCATGTATCGCTTAAACCAGCTCATCAGTTCTGCTTCGTTAGTAAAAATTTCTCTAGTCGCTGTCAATTGATCGATATGTTCAGTAACCATCTGGTAGATATTTTCATCTTTACCAGCTACCACTTCTTGATCTTTTTTAGCAGCTTCTATCTTACTCGTAATATCACGAACAAAATTAATGATAGCATCTCGAACTGCTTTAATGGCTTGGTCTCGTCTAAAACCACCATCCGCTACCTGAGCGATAATTTTATCGATATAGGCCAAACGTTCAGCTTCTGATTTATCACCACCGAAGAATAAATTCTTAGCTGCTGTGATACGAAGATCACCAGCCACGCCGGCCATTATTACTTCATTAGCACTGATGGTGTTTCGCAGTGCTACTTCTGTTTCTTCTGCTTGGTTTTCAGAAGGTACAGATGTATACATGTTCGCCGATTCTAAAGAAATATCGGGTGCCAATTCTTTCAAATCGTGATGAGTGCCTATAGATACTTTTCCTGTTTGCTGGATGTATTTATAGATTTGTTTCAAAGACTCTTGAGTTGTTTCCAGAGCTTCGATCTTTTCTTCTACCGCATCTGTTTCTTTCAGTACTTTATAATCTTTATTAATGGCTTCTTCTGGAACATTTAAGATTTCTTCAATATCGATTTTAGGAGTTGCGCGATCGTCTACGGTATTTACAGTATTCTCTACAGTATCTGCCGCACTTGGATTAGTTTCGATAGGTTCTTCATCCCATCCGTATTTAGACATGTTGTTGTCCTTTCTTGAATAAAAAATGAAATATAGCTATATTGGATTTCACTCATAGTCTTATGAAATATTTAATTAAAACATTTTTGTAAGAGAATGAACTATGCAACTTAGTGATTTATTACATAAAGAGGATGATCCTCTTAATTATATCGAGGGAGAACATTTTATTCCTAAACACATTGGTTTATCTGCTGAAGACGAACGTAAACTTGATGAGTTAAGAGTAAAATACCTTTCCGATAAAACCGGTTTAGATCCTAAAGATATTGATCTGAAAATGATTAAAAAATACTAAAAGATTACTCCTCTATCCAATTAAGGATAGAGGAGTAGTTCTTTATTCATTTACATCGGTTTTTGACTTACTAGGATGGTTGTTAGATTTTTGCTTATCCTCACCTAAAGCAAGATTATAAGCAATGCGCGCAACTTCTTTAATGCCACGACCTGTTGCTTTCGCGGCATCTACCAAACCTTCAGCAGCATCACGTACTGCTTGATTTCGGTTTTCTCGTTTACGCTCTTCTTCTTCAGTCTTCCTAGCTGTCGCCTCATCGTGTTCACGATTAATCTCTTCACGAGTTTTCTTATCTACAGTCATGGTTACTGATGCATTTCGTGCTTCTTTCTCAATCGCATCCTTAACATCACTCATGTAACCTAAACCCCACTCATTAGATACTTCAGTATCGTCAAGAGAATTTAAATTGAGTAATGACATGGCTTATGCCTCTTCTTGAACAGAATAAACTTCGTTCAGTTTAGCACACATTTTCAGAATAGATTCACGATGTTGATTAAATACTTCGTTTTCTTCTGCAGTAAAGTATTTAGAAAAATCAACAACGGCTTCAGTTAAACTATTCGCACTGCTCTTGATAGAGAATGGACTATAACGTGTTTCGTACAAACCTAAGAAAGTGTGTTGGAATACATGTACTGCCAAACGAACATCAAATACAACAGAACTATTGATTTCAGAAATATCTGGAACGTACAGATCTGCTGCTTTTTGCTCGTATACTTCTTGAGCGTTAGTAGATTCTGCTTTGACATAGTTCGCAGCGGTAATTCCGTAAAACAAACCAAGTGCAAAAGCCAAACCTTTAGAACGACCTTCACCAGGGAAAATCTCTTGAGCTAATTGACGAACATTTTCTTGAATAGACATTATTTAATTCCTTTTTAAAGTTGTTTTAAATCATAAGCACTAACGAATAAATCATTATTGCCCAATTTTTCTAATTCTCTATAGTATTCTGTTTGAATACCAATACGACGACGGGATGGGATGATGTAATCTAATACAGTTGCGACTACTGACTTATATTCATTATAGTCTTTAAGAATATTATCGATCTGCTTAATATCCGTACGAATACGAGCACCAATAGCAGTATCGATTTTCTTATCTTTTAACATAGAAACCAAGTCTTCACGAATACGACGATATCGATTTAATTCAGTATCGTAAGTACCATCAGAAAGATTAGTATGTCCGACGGCTATCAACGACGAGATATAGTTAACCGCACTAAAGATTGCTGATGCCATGACACCAAAACCTACGATCATCCCTAGAGCAAATCCAAGAACAAGCGGTATGGAGATAACAAATTCGTTAAAGATAAATTGATTTAAGGACATCTTGGCGCGTGTACCATGAGTGCTATAAATCTTATCAAGCATTGATACTACATAAACTCCTGCCCCTACGCGAGCAGCAAATTTATCTGCTAAGTATTCCGCATTGATTTGTTCGTAAGAGTTGTGTCTCATGATTGATTTAAAATCACGAGTATAGTTACCTACAATTGCTGTTACGATTACTTCTTTATTTTTACTAGAAAGTTCTTTAATATCAACTGTAGTCAGATTAGTAGGTTCGTCATTCCATTCTTTTAACACTACTGTTAATTCTTCAGTATTGTTCGTTTTAAGAACACGATTAACCATACCAATCATTGGCATGACTGCAGAGTAAGTATAAGCAGCCAGAGCAAAGTAAGAAAATACATGTCCGATCTCATGACATACGGCAGCAGCTAATTCTTCATTAGATGCTTTATAAAAACTACCATAGATCAATTCTGGAGAAATATACAAAGTAGATTTCATCAAACTGAAATCCCCAGATACTCTAAAGTTTTTAAGATCGATAAATCCTCTAACCTCACCACTTCTTTTACGAATCTCTTCGTTAGTATAGTATTGCTTATTTTTAGGTTTAATCAAAATACTGTTACTATTAATATCAGGAGGGATAACACCAAAATCGTGATAATTTGTTCCTATCTCAATATTAATACCAGTATTTTTAAAAATAATATCTTTAAAGCCTTTTGCTACTTTTGGATCACTGTATAACTTTCTTGGATGCACGTTACGCCTGATCCATCTAAAGTGATCGATTAGTTCAGGAAATAGATCTGAATCTACTTTAGTCCAGTTTCCTTCATTCAACATAAGTTCTTGGGAAACCTCTGGCATCCCTAAATTATTTAAGTTAGAAATATTCATTTTAATTATTCTTCTTACAAACGATTTAAAATAATTACACCAAAGATAAAACGTATGAAAAAGTATTTCTATCTTTGTATATAAAATGGCTTAATCTCATAGAGTAAGGATTGAACAATGGCAGAATTAAAAGGAACGCAGTGCCGTAATGTCGTGTACTGTAAAAATCCTAAACATATTGACTTTGATTTACATTTAGTTAAAGTCACTGATTATTACGATGACGGTACTAAAGAACCAAAAGTAAAATTGATTAAAGACTTCAACAAAACCTTTTGGGTAGCGAATAGAAAGAACAGGCATTATAAACAGAAAAAAGAAAGATTTCCTTTAACGGATTGCGATGAAGTAAAAGCGCCTCGCCGTAGAATGGCAGAGGAAGCCGCTAGAGTATTGGATATTAAATTTCTACCACCTAATCCAAATGACTTATTAAAAGATCCTTATGTATTTGGTACGGACTTAACTTCTTCTGCGGAATTGAAATTCAAATACAATCAATCTAAATACGCTAAGGATACAGAGGAATTAGCAGACGTAGCTGCATTTGACGTAGAGACCAACATCCGAGATAAGAAAAGATGGCAATGGATTGAAATGGCCACTTTGTCTTTTAAAGATGTGGTGATTACAGTAGTGGATAAATATTTTATCCAAGAAAAGTTTCCACAAAAGACAAAAGAAGATATTATTAATGATCTTTATAAATACGATAATATCTACTTAAGCGAGGTTAATAAAGATCGTAACATCAAACAAGAGTTCTATGTCGCTGATTCTGAAATCGAAGTATTAACCATTTTATTCAAACGAGCACATGAATTAAAACCTGATTTTATTTCAGCTTGGAACATGGACTTCGATATTTCTCGTTTAATAGAAGCTTGTGGACGTGCTAATATTAATCCAGCTGATTTATTGTCAGATCCATCCGTACCTCGTGATTTTAGATTCTTTAGATATAATCCTGGTCGTGAGTCTGGTATGTCTCAAAAAGGTGTATGGAAAACCTTTGCGAACTACGAAAAGTGGCCTCAAGTATTTTGTCCTAGTTCTTTTGTATTTGCGGATTCTATGTGTTTCTATTATGGTTCTCGTAAACATAAGGGTAAACTACCTAAGTATTCTTTGGATTATATTCTTTCTCGTGAATTTCCTGATGAAATTAAACCAGGGATGTCTGAAAAGGAAATTGAAAAAAGAAAACGAAATAGTCGTATTCGTAAACTTAAGTTTGAAGAATCTAATCATTTAGTAGGTACACCTGACTGGCATATCTTCATGCAGACCAAATATCCTTACGAGTATGTTATCTATAATAAGTTCGACTGTATTGCATTAGAATACTTAGACGAACAAACATTAGATATTTGCCATACTTTGGTTTCGTCTTGTGAATACAGTGATTATAAAGACTTTGAATCAGAACCTAAACGATTAGCAAATCACATGCATTGGTTTAATCTGGGACATGGTTATGCTTACGGTACAGGTGGTCAGAACTGCGTTATTCCTCTGGATAATAAACTTATCGGTAGGGATGATTGGATTATTACTTTACGAGCTGACTTACTGGTTGAGCCTGGATTGAATAATCTGGAAGATGCTCCTCTATTACACACTAATGTGCATCAAGATAGTGGAGACATTGACGTAACATCATCTTATCCTTATTCTAACCTAACCATGAATACTTCAGTAGAAACCATGACCAAAGAACTGATTAGTATTGATGGAGTGGATGAATTGGATCGTCGTCAAGCAGGTATTAATTTTAGTGCTGGATTTATTAATTCAGTTGAGAATGCTTGTAAACTATTCCATGCTAAGAATATGGTTGATGTACTGAAAGCTTATCGTAGTCAAAAATAAATCAAAAAAAAAAGAAAGGGCAGTTTTCACTGCTCTTTCTTTAAAAGGATGTCGATGCATCCTAGCCCTTAAGATTGTTTTTCAATGTTATTCATCACAACCGTAAAGAAATCGATAGGATCGTTTTTAATTTCAGGCTCCGGAATAGGAGTACGGTTTGCTATTTGAAATTGAACTTCTTTTTTAATTGAGTCCGCTACAGACTCAGCTAAAACTCCGACAAGGCCGAAGCCATTAAATGCATTGATGTATTTGTATACTTTGAACATGGTTGAAAGTTTCATTTGGATATCCTTATACAAAGGTTGATCAATTGTTACGATAGATTTCTCTATCAGGTTCATGGTAATAGTATATATTTGAAATAAAATAAAATGATAAATTACTCTCTACTCCTTAATTGGAGTAGAGAGTAATAATTATCTATACTTCTAATACAATACCTGAATCAAATTCGATTACTGGTAATAGTTTCCCTTTAAAGATCCTATCCCTTTTATCGTAATGGTATTTGCGGTGTGAATCAATATCATCACAAACAAAGTAAACAAAGTCATGTAATGCTCCTTCTAAAGGTAACTTACGTAAACGACCTTGAACTTGAATATTAGTTTGTTCAGAACCAATCGCTACAGTCATGAATACTGCTGCTAACTTAGGAATGTCTAAACCAGTTCCTGATGACTGGTGAGTCGATACACAAATCGTAGAATTAAATGCATTTGAATCTGGATCATCTTCAACAAATGAATTCACTTCTAATTCTGGATAACATTGCTTTAAATAAGCTGCTAGCGCTCTAGCCATGTTAATAGAAGCAACCACAATCAAACATTTATATTCTGGATCTAAAGACAATCTAGTTAAGAATCGATCGTATACTAGATTATCAATCATTCCAAAATATTGTTTTGTTAAACCCTTTCTTTTAAGAATGGATTTTTCAAAATTAATATGGTTATATCCCCTAAATCCTTCAGATCGAATCATGAATGGTTTATCAAATTTAAAATGAAATGCGGTTGGTTGTACATGAGGTGTAACGTTCTTTTGCTGATAGCGATTAGCTACTGGATACGCATAAGCAGCCATCTTATTCACAAAAGCATCTGAAGACTTAATCGTACCTGTAGCACCTACCATTTTATTCACACCTAAGTAAGTAATTAACTTACATTGGAAATGTGAATCTTGATGGACTTCATCTACGAATACCGTATCTACACCCAATACTTTACCTAACTCCATTGGAGTCGCATTAAATCCTAAATCTTTGAATTCTTCTTCAGAATACTGTTCGTAATACTTAATGTAGAATTGTAAAGTCTTATTAGAAATCAGAATAACTTTGTAATGCAATTCATTATTCAAAGCTAAATTAATAATGGACTTTAATTCCTTGTTTCCAGATACCGTACAGATGTCTTTAGGATCTACTTTTGTAGACTTAGCAAACTCTTTAATCCAGCCAGAAATAGAATCTTCTGTTTGCTCACCATGGTAGCCTGGACGCATGATACAGACCATTCTCTGTTTTAACTTCTGACAAATCATGATCGCCGATAAGCTCTTCCCAAGTCCTACCCCAAGAGACATCAAGTAACAACCATTGTGGTTTTTGGTAATAAACTCAATAAGGTCGCCTTGTTCACCTCTTGGTTTAATGTGGTTTAATACCTCGGGATATTTATTCTCGACTAACTTAATATCCAAAGATTTCTCTTCAACTACAAAATCCTTACCTTCTATTTTCCTAGCTAGATTTAAATGAGCAATGAAATCAGGAAGCATTGTTCTCATTGCTCTAATGTTACTTCTGTCTTTACTAAAGAAAACATAAGCCGCAACAGGAATTGATACCTTTTGTTTTCTTCGCTTATCCCAGTAGGTATTTACCCTAATAAAGTTTCTACACCATAATCGAATTAATTCGATGTCTTGTTGGTCTCTAGGATAAATAATAAACTGCAAAGGATAAGCTTCTATTCTCATGGGTTCCATTAAATATCCTTTCTGAATGAAACTTAATAATTTTCTGGATGTAAGTACCGATCTTTAAGAAAGTAATAACGAGAGCCTACGTACTTATACATACCTTCTTCAAAACTATCTTTTAAAAGATCTAAAATTTTATTTTGATGTATTGGCGTAAAACCATTATTGACTTCGCCACCTTTAATGTGGATAAGTTCTGGTTCTAACATCAACATGTCATTTGAATCATCCAGAATGAAAAAGCGTGTATCTACATCATCTGGTTGATCTACTAACCATTTTAAAATTTGCCAACCACGATAATGTAATTTACCATCTTCTTCTAGTTTTTCAAACTCTTTTAAATAATCGCCACCATCTTTAGGACGATACAATTTATCTGTAAATGTTTCCGAATACTTACAGTATTTATAATAGTCTTGGTAGGTAGGATGAGTGTGATTAACTGTTTTCCAATCTTTGTGAATGTTAATTTCATAACCAGATTGTCTAAACAAATGTTCAAATTCTGACTTAATCTTATTAACTCGCCAGCTACTGGAAATAACTACCTGTACTTCAGGATGTTGTTCCTGAATCTCTTTTAGTAAAAGCAAACAAGTAGGATCCACTCTCCAATTATAATTCCAATCTTTTCTTAAACAGTAACGGCGATAAGCATCATGCTGCAATACACCATCAATATCTAAAAAGATAACGGTTTGTTGTTTTCTTTCCATGGTTAATTTCCTTTAAAAAATAAAAATAAAAGAGACTCCTCGTTAAGGGAGTCTCTTCATTTACTTACACCTTACGGTATTTCAAATCCATTTGATTAGGAACAAACAATTCGTCCATTGGTGAGTCCGTTCTGTTTGTATAATAGAACGAATCTACAGATGATAAGATTTGTGTTTGTTTCTCGTACAATAATGCTGCTGATAAAGATCGACCAATCAGCAAGTGATCCATTGTACCTACAGCATGGTTTGTATGTGGTTTTGGTAATGAGTAATCTTTCTTAGAAGGATCTGTACACATCATGGTATATGCTACAATCTGTAAAATGGAAAGATTAATTTCCAATTTAGTATTAATAACATCTACCAGTTCCATTAAGAATGATTCTGGAGTTACTTCAGTATTACGACGTTTAATATCTTTTACTGAAGATTTAAGAATCTTCTCAATACCACGAGAATAAGCAAACATGTCAAACTGTTTCGGAGTGATTTCAATAATCGAACGTTCTGGATCGTATTCAGTAATATCGATTTCAATATTACCATCGCTATCAACAGTCCATCCTTTCTCTTTCATGTGTTTTAACATATCTGCAGATAAATAACCTTCATCACGAATAGATACAACATCAAGAACTTCGTCAGTTACGTTATTTTTCTTGTCTGTAATTCTTAACAAGATACGATTAACATGACTTGTTCTTCGTGGTGACAGGATATTGGTATCTTCTACTTCTCGAATATCAGATAATCCTTCAAATACTACTTCAGGCAATACCAGTTTAATGGATTTATATTTACCTAAAACATCAGGACGAATACCAATACCTAAACCATCTTGAATTGCTCTTAAATAATTCAATGCGTTGTCAAACAACTGTACTGTCGAAGCAGTAGCAGATGAGATATGGTGTTTTGTAGATAATACCATTTGGGTAATGATCTGGGTAAATGCAATAACGCAATAATGACCAAGATTTCGATATCGTGCAATATTACGAGAAGCTTCACCAAAACAAGTAGAACACACACCATTAGGATCTTTATGTTTACATCCTAACACCGTACGTACTTTAATACGTTTACCGATCAAATGAGTATCTTTTAAACGAACTGGACGATAAGTTCCAGTTTCCTCATCCAGATAATTCATGCCTTCTAGCAAACGTAAATCGGACATTACTGACCCTTGTCGTTCGCCACGTACCTGAATCTCTAAATGGTGTTTAGATCCACAATCACCATGATGCAATCGAACCAATTCCATACCAATTAACTGAACACGACGAGATAGGTATTCAGTAAACTTCAATGGGCCAGATTGGTTATTCAAAGCCAATGCTGCAGTACGCGATTCGATCAACACATGATAAATATCTTTTAAACCATGGAAGAATCCCGTATCGATAGGATGTTTAAAGATAGACGAATCCATGTCTGTTAAGGAACCACGAGGACCCATACATTGATAAAGCTGTTGTGCTTTGATCGATCCGGATCTTAACAGAATAGAGATATTGTTTTGTCGGAAACGATCTTGATCAATCACTTTCTTTTTACGGGAATAGATACCAGGAACATATCCTGGATCGATTACTGTCTCGTGATTGACTGGATATTTCTTCTCAATATCCAATATCTCTTTATCCAGCATGATTTCAAGAATATCTTCAATATTCATGGTTGCGTGATTCTGAGCACCATGAATCATGACATCATTAAAGATAGCATTATTGATATCCATAAATGTCTGCCATAATTCATCTTGCATTTTATTAATAGCATCTGTATTGTTGTTCCGATAATACACATCCCAAATATCGGTCATGATACTACTGTTCAAATTCAAAATCGTACTGGGTTTAAAATCAGTATCCTCTTTCATGAATGTAGAGATGTGATGACGAGCATATAATCCTACATTAGGAAACTTCTTATTCAATTCCCATGCATATCGAGACATTGCTAATTGCATTCCGGTTGATTCAATGACTTGTCCATCGTCAAAGACCAATTCAAATTTACCACGGAAATTGTTTAATACATCTACAGGTTTTGCATTCAATATTGCTCTTGCAGAATATCTTTGCATGACGTTTCACTCCGTTTTAATCTATTAATCTGCTGCAGGATCATATTCAACAATACCGATATCGTCATCTTCATTTTGATCGTTATCGTCATCGTTATCATCATCATCACTTTCGTTAGATGACTCTCTAGCATCAATACCTTCCAAGATGATTTCTGTTTTGGTCTTACGCTGAACCTTAACTTCTTCTTCCTCATCATTCTCAATCAACATGATCGGTTTACCTGTAATTGGGTCTAGCTGAGACAGTGATTGTTGAGATGGGTCAAAAGGTTTATAAGCTAAACGATAACCGTTACATTGGAAAATATGGTTTACGATACTCAATGAGCGATTATTACCAAGAGGATACTTTTCTCTATCGATTACCGACTCGATATTCGATGGTTTATCGGATGAATAAATATTCTCTAAGATAGACTCAATCACGGTAGGATTATTAGATCGGTCATGAATTTCTGCTACAATACCTGACGGGGCACCAGAAATCAAACAACGAATTTCAGATTCTGCTGGGAATCGAGTTGCTTGACTACGAGCACCATGACTTCTGGCTTTATCTTTAGAAGTGATCGGGGCAATGATGCCATTTGGTTGAGTAGCTGCTGTAGATACTGCGGCGGCTTCATCACCAATCTTTTCTAAGAAGATATAGTAGTTAGGACCAATACGATGTTCTAATGTGGTTTCTTCTTCTTTACCAGTGTAAGGATTGTAATACTTAAGTTTACGTGGTGGGGATAAGAATCCTTCTTTAGCTAATGTATCAAACATTTCCAAATAAGGATTAGGATTATCCACTGGACGATAAAGATAGAACTTCTCTTTTAAAACATGATAAAGGTCAATGGTCTTATCTTTAAAATCTAAAGATTTGTACCAATTGAATTGTTTATCAACAGTAATCTCAAGGAATCTTTGAATACGATCAAAACATTCTTGCAGTACTTCTTTAGGAAGATGAATAACAGATTCTTTCAGATTAGGAGATTTCTCATCAAGACCTGTCTTATTAACTAACCACTGTCTCAATTCAAGCATTGCGGTTTTCAGCGTTTGTTCGTAGATCCGGCCATAGTTCATTCGGTTATTGGTTGTTTCTGGTGAGATTACTACTTGTGCTCTCAAACCAGTTACAGGATCATACGGCATCTGTTCTGGCGGTAGTGTTTTTGCTACCACACCCTTGCCGCCATGTCAATACCTTCGATACAATTCGTTAGATTGTACCCTGTCTAAATAGACAGCTCTATCTTTTCGATAGACGTTGAGACTATATCTTCACCTTCAGCATTACCTGGTCAGTACCTACTACTATTAGTAGTCGATATCCCGCATGTCTGCGAGCGTGTCTCCTATTTCCATTTAAAGCTCTTAGGCTACCCACTTGGGCCGTACGCTATACCTAGCTAGTCGTTGAACGTTCATCCTAATAGGACGCTTCGCTGCTGATTACCCAATCTTATTTATTTTCAAACATTCACGCTTATCGTTACCGATTACGTTGTAGTTAAATAAGCTATAAGGGACTCCCAGCAATTAAGGAGATCATTTGTTCCGAGTATTTCTACTTCGGTGACACACTGTTTCTTTAGTAAAGAGATATTTCTTTTTATAAAGATGATTTTTATCTAGTATTTCTTGTAATTGTTTTCTACAAATACCAATTTCTCTAGAAGTTTCTCTAGCTGATTTAAACGTAGCTATCTCATTTGTTTCTACATTTCTCATTACGATTATTTCTTTATCAACTAAATTCCGGTAAGTTCCGATCACTGGTAATTTAGCTAGGATATCTCGATAGTTTTCTTTAGGAGTATCGTCGTACGATATTGTTAAATCTTTATAAAGTTCATTAAACTTATTAATGTACTTTTCAACAAGATTATTTCCTGGCTGAAGATGTGGATTCCAAAGTTTATACTTTTGGTAAAGTTCTATTTTATTAAACAGAACATCCACAATGTTTCCATTTCTATCTTTTATTTCTATCCTACAGAAACCTGGTCTTCTTGGTTCTGAGATAAAATCGTAATCCCATTTATCTTTATAAAAAGATACTTCCCATTCGTTATTAACCAAAGATCCTCTTTGAGCTTTGAATATCAAACGATCAGGAATGGTCTTATTAGTAGCTAGTTTTAAAAAACTAAAGTATTCGCTTCTAGAGTTAAATTCAATAATTTCACCAGTATGTATATTTCTACAATAACACTTAAATGCATGGTTCTGCATTCTTTTATTATAAGTATTTCTTGCAGCTCTCTGGTTATTTGCTGAAGGAGTTACCCATCTTAGGTTATCGGCATGGTTATTCTTTCTGTTTCGGTCAATATGGTCTACTACAAGACCTTTTTTGTAACCTTCAACAAAAGTAATTGCAATCAATCGATGCACCATTGCCCGATTGTTAATCAGATCTTTATCAGTTACTCTTGTCGATCTTAAAGTAACACTAAAATAACCATTATTATTCAGATACGTTTTTAATTCGTACAAGATATCTTGTTTATCCGTTCCGAATATCTTTCCGCATCTAGATGCGTAATAACCAATAGTTCCAGGTATCTTTTTAATATCCAATATTAAAACATCGGACACTAGATTTAATTCATCTTTATAATTGATAGGAACGTACATGATATTTCTTTCTAAATTGTTGAATTATCATATAGCCCTGCCAAATTGAAATTTCTTACTTTTGAACGTTTATGTCTGTAAGCTTGTAACCAATACCTAATTCTTTCTCGTATTCTGTTTTGACAATAACCACAATGTCATCTAGCTTACGATTGAAATTACCTACTTTTTGAATAGGTAATGATTTGCCTTTAGCATCAGGAATAGGTTCGTTACAAATAGCCATACAATGACGAATCAATTGATCGAACTCATCAGTAAATTCAGCAGCTCCATGATTGTTTGCTTGGATTGCTTTATACTGATGTAAAATACGTTCGCACCATTCTTTATAAGCATCGGCATATTTATTTAATTGTGCTAATACTTTATCAGAAACCGCAGAAGTAGTTTTATTTTGTTTGTAAACGATGATATCGATTACACGCGCACCAACACCGTTACCGTCTAAACCAATATCTGTAATTGGATTAAACTTACGGGTTGATTTCTTAGTAAATGAAATAGGAATCAATTCAGGACGATATTCTCGTTTAGCCATGATGATACCTTCGTAAGCTTCACCAGTAGGACGACAATACTCACCAATATCTGGAATTACTTTATAGTTATCATCATCACCGTAGAGATTCAAAGGAAATTCTTTTTCACCTAACTCCATGGTACGGGTTACGTATACCTTGGTTTTGATCTGACTAACAATGTCTTTAGACACTAAAATAGAGTCTTCAATTGTACCTTCTAAAGAAGAATACAATGTTAACAATTCTCGACCAGGACAATAGTTACCATCTGGTCTTTTAGCTGGTGAATCGTAAAGAATCGTTCCTTTTGGAATAGATGCACCTATACGAATATTTGATGCATCTGGTGTTGGTTTATAAGGGAAACCAAATTTAGTATGGTTACTACAAACACGCTCGATATTAATAATACCATATAGTGGCTTACTGGTATCTTCGTCAAATGTTTGATAGATTACGACACGTTGTGGTGAGAATTGAATTCCATTAAATGAACTAGGTGTATAACGATCCACAATAGCTACAATATTGTGAATGTTGTGTTCCGTCTTGATGGAGTAAGTGTATTTCCCTATCTCTTGAGAAAATCCCGTCTGGATAGAATCAGGTTCTGCGCCATTTATGACGTAATGTTGTGAGAATGCCGATGCTTGCATCTGCGCTCGAGAAGCAGATACAGTATCGCCAAATGAATTAAATGCGGTCATGCCGCGTAACTCCAGTCTGTTCTGGTTTAATTCATGACTCATGTTCAAAAATCCTTTAATAAGGTTGGGATAAAAATGTGTAAATTTACTTAATTTGCTATATAGCAATATAATGATATATGTTTGAAAGGTTTTTTAAGATGTCCTTACTAAACGATACATTCGATGACTCAGGATACGGTCACGAAGATTTTAAAGTGGTGATTGAAGACCACCTCCCTATTCTTTCACGCAGTGATAATATTGAAAAAATCATTCCAGTAGCGCCTATCGATGCAGCACGTTGGGAATATGATTTCGAAGGATTACTGCGTTTCCTTGGTGTACAACCACAATACCACTGGGCTACGATGCGAGTCAATGGATTGTACAGCTCTGATGAATACCGAGCAGATATGATGCAGATTAAAATTCCTAGCAAAGAAATTATTGATCGACTTTACAACTATTACAACACGGTTATTCGTAGAAGTGCTGGATAGTTGTATTCCTATTATAATTCGGAACTAAAAATAATAATCTGAATAACCAAAACACTAGATTACTCTCCTCTACCTTTATAGGGTAGAGGAGAGTAGTCATTATGTTTTATCGTTTAGCGATACCAAATAATTGACTTACGTTTTGCGTAGGTTGATTAAATTGGTTATAACCGCCAAACGGTTGCATTTGACCCATTGGTGATTGTCCGCCGAAAGGAAGCATTTGTTGTGGTTGACCATAGAACTGATTCTGTGGTGCCATGTACATGCCGTTTGCTCGTGGATCGTATTGAGATACCATTGGTTGCAAATGCGCCGGTACCTGTTGTACAGGTTGAGGATATCCTTGAACCATTTGTGGCTGCATTGGTTGTTGGATAAACTGATTACCTTGTTGCATTACCGGTTGATGATATTGCACTTGTTGTACAGGTTGTTGGTACATTGGTTGTGGTTGTACTGGCTGTGGCATAAATTGATTTTGTGTCGTAGCCTGTTGAACCGGTTGTTGTACCTGTTGTACCTGAGGTGCTTGCTGTACAGGTTGTTGTGGAATAGGTTGTTGGTATGGTGACTGTTGTACTTGCGGAGCTTGAGCTTGTACTGCATTGCCAGTACTTGGTGTAGATACCGTATCCCATTTCTTAACAGGTTGTTGAACTGGAACTGCTTTATTCGCTTCCTCAACAGAAATATTACCTTCATTACCCTCTTGCAAAGGAATCATTACGTATTCTGATTTCCATTTAGATACGGAGAACTCATCTTCGATCCAATCAATATCAGAATACACATGAGACAATTCTTCTTCAGCTACTGCTGCAGCAACAATAGGATAAGAACCAGAGAAGAATACCTTAGCAATACTGTTGGTGTGTGCTGGCAATGTTTTCAAAGAACGAATGAATGCTTCAATGTAAGGAGCGTCTGTCGCGTCAGAAGTACCATACAAACTACCTTTATCGATATCAGGCATGAAAACATCACATACTGCTTTTAATGTTTTCAAATCTGCTTTACGAACAGGAACGCCAAATACTTTTGGTTTGTAATCTTTAGACTTCTCGCAATATTCAATAGTCTTATTGATTTCATCAACCAATGGAGAAGACCACATCGCTACGCGAGAGTATTTACGATTACCAATCGTTACACCTTTACGCAGTGATAAAGTAGCTGGAGTATTGGTACCACCTTGTTTTGCTAAATTGGTAATAATCTTACCAAAGTTTTCTGCAAATGTTTTATCGGTTTTACCAAACTTACCAATAATCTCCAATTGTTCTGGTGTCAACTCATTGTGTTTACCAAAACTAGACAAGTCTACCAATGTCGTCATCAAGTAGGCTAATTGTGCACCATAATGTCGAATGAATTCTTTACGAATTACTGACAATACTCGTGATTCAGAACGAGCCAGGTTTTCGATAAACGGATGGAAAATAACATAGCTGGCTACTTGAGGAGAATTAAGATTCTCTCGTGTTGGGAGAACCATGTAACGATGTTCCTCTCCAAACTTAATTCCCAAAGGAATCATTTTATTATTAAACTGACGTTTTACCATGCCTGCATCGTCTACATGCAAATTACATGTATTCAGGATGCGTTGGTAAGTTTCTAACATATTCATGTTATTTCCTTAAAAGTGTTGTTTTTGGTTATCTGGGGTTTGAACTGGAGATCCCCAGTTCATTGCGGTATTAACGTTATCGTTATTACCCATCATTGGTGTACCCCATCCTTGACGACTAGAACCGCCAAATAACTTCTCATCAAATACATCAGTAACGATATTCATTGCTGCATTAATATCGTTAGAGTTGTGTCTAAACAAGTCACTATTTGTGGTCAAGATAGGTGAAATGATTGAGTCAGCAAACATTGGGAATACGAATGCTTCTTCAATACCGTTGTCGTACTTCAATCGAATAAAGATATCAATACCCATATCCGCACGAACATACAAACTGAAACCAGCATTATTATTACGAGATACGATCGGACCCAACTCATCTGTCAGTCGTTGACAATAAGACGGGATGAAGTTTCGATAAGCTAGAGTTTGATTAAAGCCACGAACATCACTGATCTTAGTATCTGTCTGGAACGATGAAACAGCTCCACCAACCATTACTGGCAACATATTTGTCGTTGTAAATTCAATCGATGTTAATGAAGCACTTGTCATGAATGAAGTAACAATATTCGACACCACTACCGCCATGATTGATTCAATCGTTGGTTTATCCCACATACCTTGGTATTGTGTTGTTTGATAACCTTTATCATCAACTGCCATAATTTGGTCGATCATTGGATTAATCTGTGTTAAGAATCCAAAATCAAAACAAGCAATACGTTGACTAAAATAGTTATACAACGAATTCATGAAGATAGAATTGAAAATAGATGGGTCGGCTACGGCTGCTCGTACTTGATCTTGTGCAATGATAGGATCCACCATGCCAGATGTCGCGTCGGCATTAATCGAAGTTGCCATATTCTCAATAATTTTAGAGAATACATTCGTTGGCGAGTTATTATTGCGGTTAGTAAGTACGGCTGCGTTTTGTACTTGACGATAATCAGAACCAATGATAGGCGCACTACCAGTAGGTGGAATACTGGATAAACCTTCCACATTACTGTTTCGAGCAGACTGAATCATGTTCTGCGGAGTCATTCGCCAAGTAGTGGCTCCTAAGTAAGCATCTGTAGAAAATCCTCCACCAATAACAGAATAACTGTTAACAACAGTAGGTACAACGATTCCGTTGACAGAACGTTGAGATAGCTTAGTTACTGCATTTACATAGAAAACAGTATCTGGAGCAATATGGATTGTACCACCATAACCACCTTGTCCATATGTCGCATCACAACGGTCAGTATATCCAGTAACCAATTCACGAGTTGCTAGATTATCGATAGTTGTTTCAACAACCATGATAAACGTATAGCGATGTTCTTTCCAGCCGTTAGGCATTGCTACGCTTACAGAACGACCTTGATAACTTTCTACTCGATCTGACGGCATGATGAAATCATTACATGCTTCAGAGATTCGACTGGTCGGAATACGTCCATTAAACTGATCCGTCATTTCACGAATGTTATTTTCTACCGTATTTGTCATTGCGGTACGATATGGACGCAAGTACTGATCCTGAAAACCGTTAACACGGACAAGTTTCAAAGATTCAATTCTGAAATTGATTCGTTGACCAGCATTTCCAGCAATGGAATTATAAGATGCCATATGTTTGTTCCTTTACAGTTAGATATCTTCAATTAGCTTTTGATTTGCTTCGATGAAGAGCATTAATTCAGCAATACGATTTCGGATATTAGATTGTACAATCAAACGTCCTTCTTTTGTTTGGATTTTGTTCTGGGCTAACCATGAATCGGGTAAGGTTAGTAACCAGTTGGTTCCAGAAATTTCTGTTTCAATTAAACCAATACAACCAATCGCAGACATATTGCGTTTTTCAGATTTAGTATTTCCAGCTAAATCAAATCGTTTTTCCAACATTTCCTGAATTGCTGGAGTGATGTTATCCCGATGCGAATAAGGAATGTGGATTTGGTCAAAACGTGGTTCTAAAGAGATTGCTGAAATAATCGCTGCAAATTCGTAAAACTCACGATACCAAAGAATTGCTCGAATGACCGCAATCAATCCAATAAACTCTTCCAATTCAAGAGAATCGAATATCACGGTATTAACCGATTCATCAACTAACCATTTCAAAATAGTTAATTGTACTTCCTGCAACGGTTTAGAATAACCATCTTCATTGGACTGAATAGACAAATCAAACTTAGTACGCATTGCGTCAAGTGATTCGTAATAAAGTTCAATCGGAAGATCTGGACAAAGTGTATTGATTAATTGAGCATGGTCATTAATTGCCATCTTCAGAAAAATCTTATCATCCGACAATAGGTTACTACGAGCATAACCCACATCTAAAATAGATTGTGAATTACTTTCTGAAAAACTATTGTTATCCGTAATAGGATTTCGCTTAATCTGTACTTGATTAGGATCCGTAGTAGACGGCTTAGAAATTTGTTTAATCTTAGAACGATACAAATAATAGATATCTTTAATTAACTGATAACTACCATCTGCACCAGAAATATCCCCTAATGTAACTTTCTTTAAAACAATAATGGCATACATGTAGTTTTGGAAATCTTCTTCAGATAATCCAGATACAACGATATTATTAATATCTGTTTGTACCTTTGTATTCGCCATGAATTCTTTTAATCGTTGCTCTGCACGACAATCATCTAAAACAGTACCATGCAACATTTCCATTGCATATACTTCTTTAGCATTTCTACCGTACTCTTCACGCAATCGACGATAAGTTACTTCACCTAACACAGGTGCCGCCAGTCGCAATGCGAAAGAATAAATCACCAATTCCAAATAGTCTTCGTATTCGTAAGTTGTTTCTTTCGGTACTGCAATTCTATTCTCGTCGTATCGAGTAGATGGTTTTGTAGTTACGTATACTGGAGTATTAGGGTTAATAATCCACATCTTGATTTCTTCTAGAGAAATCATGTCGTATACTTTTACAAAAATCTTATTTAATTGTTGTAAAAGAAGTTCCACGTTATTAACCGTATCGATTGTGTTTCTTAGATCCTTATAATAACCAAACAGTTCACTTTGCCACGCTTGTGGTTTTGTGGTGATCCATTGGTTAAATTCATTATAAGGTGATGCTGCGGTTTCAACATCATTACTGTCTTTTCCCTTAATGTAGTAAAGAGAACTGAAAGTAACTGTTTCGGAACCATACTTCACATGTATCGATGCTTTGTTTCCTGACATGTCAAAATAAAGTTGTGACACGATAGTTTCCTTTTTGATTGTTAACAAACTAAAGTATAAGGATACGTCTACCCTTACAATATAATATTATATTGTTGTAATAATTTATACTAAACTCTCTAGAGGCCCGCAAGCCTCTAGAGTAGTGTAGCATTAAAGATTAAGGAAGCAAAGAATCGAAATCATCAGCAGCAGAAGTATTACCACTAGATTGACGATTACCGTTATTATTATTATTACTGCCAGACTGACCACCTTCTTTTTCAGAATCTTTATCGACAAATTCTTGAGTCAAGACATTTGCCAAAATCAGTTTAGCATTATTAACAAATTGAAGCATCATGCGTTCAGAAGCTTCTTTAGGTTCGATAGGTTCGTTAGAGTTAATGTCGTAAATAACAATATCGCGATCCAGTTCAAAGTTAAACTTAACTCGACCATGAGTATTGTTAATAGCAGAGATAAAGTAGATACCATTCTTATCGCGACCTACCAAGATCTTACCGATCTCACGACGTTCTGCTTTGTCCATGTCTTTGAACTTAACATAACCAAAGATAGAAGAAACGATTGTACGTGCCTCACCATCAAATGGAAGCTCTGACAATTGTACCAATCCTTGCAAGATTGCCAGGAATGATGTAATTTGACCGTCTTTAAAATCAAACTTAATTTGTTTTTGTCGGCGTTGTTTGTCTTCGGACAAACCAGTATATACTGTTAAATGCAATACATTGCCAGTAACATAAAGGTTAAAGGAAGCTACGGTTTTCTCTTCGTTACGACCCCATAAAGACATGATACGAGTATGGGTAATATTACGACGATACTTAGAAGCAAATTGTTGTTGTTCAGCCATTTTAAAAGTCCTATAAAAGGTTTAAAGTGAAATGTAATTGTGTTTCATTAAATAAGCAAGTAGTGAATTTATTCACATGCCTGTGATGACATCTAATAATCGATGGCGAATTTGATAATCTTTAATAGATCCGATGTTCATGCGTATCTTATCTGTAGTAGTAAGAGGTGTCCATCTATTCGCTTTGGCTAATTCGATTATTGCCTGTCTTAATTTTGGTACTTTGGTACGAAATAAAGTTTTATCTCCTAAGATAGTCAATAAGTCTAATCTAAACGGCATCGGAGGAACCGCAGAATGATTTTCGTATTTAGTATACCATAGCTCTCGACCTTTAATTGCTCCTGTATGTGTTTCCAGTAGTTTTAAATTACTGAACTTCCTATAAGCGGTTAAGTCGTAAGCATAGCTTGAAATGATGAATGTTTTTCTTGTCTCTCTATCAGTAATCTGGTTATTATAGATACGAATCATGTGGTTACGATCTGACACATTGTTAATATCCATTCCTTGGTTATATCGTTTTAAAACAATCTCCAAAGTTCTAACCATTCTTTTTGTGTAGTTTTTCTGTAGTTCAGTATTATCCATTCTTAGCAATACTTCATTATTAATGGTTCCTAATCCAAAATAGTTAGGTAAATAATAAACTACTTCTAAACCATGACACTCATTTCGACAAACATCTCTAATCATTTCCATTTCAAATATCAATGCTTCTGCTAATTGCATATCTGAAACTAAATCGTGTCGTATTCTGGGGATTGCTCCCCAGAGATTACGAAATAATGTTTTGACATTTATCCAGATTACTTCTGTCTCTAAATAAGGAGGTATCTTGTGTTTCAGATCATCATGGATGTTTAGTAATGATTCAAATGCTAACGAAGTACCAATAGATATTGGCACTTTACCTTTCTCTCGTTCATTAGTGAAATCCATGATTTAGTCCTTAAATAATAGTTTGTAAGTATTCTGGTATTAATTTAATAAGCTCTTTAGAATTACCACGTTCTATTGCTTTTCTTTCAATCAACTCAATAATGTTATTTTCATTAATGATTAATGGAACGTATTCATTCTCTGTAGAAAATACTTCTTTATCTGTTGCAATAACACTTTTATCAGTAACTACTTTAATAGACCAGTTAATTGATAAATACTCCGTTTTCAAAGTAACAAATGATCTATCGGCAGTAATAGGATGTCCTTGCTCGCATTCTATCCGAACTTTACTATTCTCTGGTAGTTTATTAACAATTCTTTTAATCTTATCTAAAGAATCATCAATATTCAATCCAGTAACAGTGATGGTTTTATAAATAGTAGCTAATTCATTTTCAATAAATTTTGCTTTGAAACTATTATCTACATCCATGACGAAATCAATCATTCCTTTTGGTTCTTCTTCACCGTGTCTTAAACGAGAAAATGAACCAGGAGCAATGATCCTATCGAATGTAGAATGTGTATGGACATGACCAATAAATATTGGTCCTTTTACAATAGATAAATAATTATCTTCTATGTGTTTGTGATCAGCAGAAATTTCTGGTAGTTGATATTGGAAGCAACCGTGCATTACCGCCATGTCTATTTTTGATAACTGTTTTTCTTCCATTATTTCCTTAACTCTCTGATAAGTGTCATCAGGAGAGGAACGAGGACGATCAGGAATAAACAAAACATGAATATCAAGTTTGTCAATATACTTAATGTCGACATCTTTAACAAATATTAAATCGGCACCTATACCGGAATTTTCATTAATGTGTACAAACTTCTCCATTTGTCCAGCATCGTGAAGAGGAGTACCATCCACGATAACCAGTAAACAATCATGTTGTTTGTGCCACTTTAATAAATAATAAATTGACTCTTCAGTCGTGAATGTATCGGGATGATTATTGGGCATTAACTTATCCCAATAGTCACCATCCAGAACAGTAATATCGTAGGAATAAGAGTCTTTAGAAAAAGGAAAGTAATGTCTCACTTCTTCGAATATTTTCTCTGAAGGTGTTTGAGCATGGCAAAAATGAACATCACCAAACACTCTTCCTTTTATTGGTCTTAACATCTCAAATTCCTTATCAGTTTATCTTTAGAATACGTCTTCAGAAGAAAAGATATTACTGATATTATTTTTATTTTCATTTACCTGAGTTTCTTTTTTAGTCTCAGTACTGTTGACGTTTTTATCAATAACGCCCATGAATCTAAAGAACTCTTTCCATTTCTCTTTATGGGCATTAATGACATCAGAATCTACACGAGATACTAACGCATCGTAATAGTTCTTACGTTCGGCATTACCGATCTCATGATAGTTCTCGGCATATTGGTTAATCTGTTGTAGTGTATTACCTACTGTTTTATCATCTGGATCTACTGTTTCTTTTTCACTAGAAACCAAATTATACAAACCATCTGGATACAAAGAAGGAACTTGTCCGATTACTTTACCTTTGTGGGTAAGATTTACAGGACGATACATACCACCTGCAAATTCTAACCAAGTATCCATAGAGTATTGATCATTTTCAGAAACATAACCACAATGAAGTGCTAGAAAATTCTCGATATAATCATTTACATCAATGCTAGACAATTCAGTATCGATCTGATGTCGAATGTCTTGAATCGTCTGCATGTGTTCTTTAATGGCAATATTCATTGCCTCTTCAGTACTGGTTACATCAGCTTCAGCATTGTTTTTCTCTATATCGATTAAACTAACTTCTGACATTATTATCCACCTTTATTAAATTTATCCAATGTGTATTTAAACACACCGCCTTCGTACATTACTGGTTTATTCATTTCGATATAACCTTCTTTATCGTTTACTGTTACGGTCAAGAATAAACCAATTCTTGCTTCAGGCAGATCCATAAGATCTTTCTTATTACCCTGCATATCTGCTAACGATACTTCGACATTAACAGAATTAAAATACTTGCTTAAGTAAGTATACAGATAAGATTCCATTGTCGAACGTAATGATTCGACATCATTAACATTATCTGCGTTGATTACTTGATATGTTTTAAACATGCGATAGTAAAGAGAAGATTGTGAACCATCTGATGTAAAGAAATTTGCTAACAATCTATCTAATTTAATATTGATACCTCGATCTATCCATCCTATACCATCTAACGTAGGAACTAACTTTACGTCTGGGTCATTATTCGTAAATGCCATTTACTTAACCTCAACAATACAAAGTAAAAAAAAAAGAGTAGGTAGTATTTCTACCTACTCAATTTACAATTCACATTATAAGAAATTACCATCAATACTGGTTGGGTCAATAATACTATCGTAATCTTCTTCATCAGAAGAATTCGAATGAATCAGATTGTATAATGTATTCCAGTTTTGTTTGATAATGAATTTCTCATTGATCATGAGTTCAGGAAGTTCTTCAACCTCATCATTGTAATACTGAATAATGACATCATCAGAATCTTCACTTTCCCAATTCTCATCACCATACTGAACAGCACCTTGCATTACATTTTGGAAATATGGATCTCGCTCACCAGTTAATTCTAGATAAGTTCGTTCTAACTTCCAGCCTTCCATACGTCCTGATGTAAATTCTCTCAGGAAATAAGGATTACTACAAATGTAATGCTGGTTATTCAGTGAAGCCATACGGAAATCATCTACTGTAGATAATTTACGCACACCTTCATCAAACATATTACCAGTACTGTCCAGGTTATTCTTAGCCAAAGTAATGGATCTCATAGCCGATGCATTAAAATTAGACATCAACTGATTCTGAAATCCAGCAGCAACATCACCATAAGTCGCCGTTAAGCTGGCAATTTGGCTCTGAATAAAATTTGCGGTATCTTGAGATATTGCTCCGTACATGTGGTTACGCATTGCATCGCGACCACCTGTAATTAACATAGCCATAATACTTCCTTTCGACGTTTAGTCCTACGCTACAAACTGAGACATGAAATCTAACTGTTCTTTTGTAGGATTTTGTTCTTTGGTCATGGCTACCGCAATAGACATGGTTGTGGGTTTAGGTAATGAAGTTACGCCATCAGCCATATAAGGCTCGATCAAATTGTTTACGGAGTATTTAGGCTCAAATGGCTGTAATGCACGTGCCGTAATATTATCCAATAACAATAAGAAATTCTCCGTGTCACCATCGAAGTCACCATTATACAATGGAGCAATAGGACCTGATGTGGATGCTGACATATCTCTAGGATCTGTCTTAATCCGAGTGACTCTTAATAAAACAATAGAACCATGTTTTAATGTCGGGTTACGGTTAAGTAAAATTGGAATACCTTTTTCACCACAAGGTGCTCTAGACTCATCAATAAGTTCCGTCATGATTTTGTGAATTTCTTCATTATAAACCATTTGGTACTTAGTCATGATCGCCATTACTTTATTCGAAGAATATCCTTTCTTATAAAGCTTAGATCGGATATGTGGTCCAAGTAATGACATTGCACCTACCCATGGTAACCATACTTCATCAAAACGATGTGGTTCTGTAATTGCCGTTACCACAAATCGAGCAGAGAAGTGAGATCGTGTGGCGTCAATATGTTTACGGAATAAACCATATTTCTTACTTAAGTAATTAGGGTCAATTTCTTTACCATAATATTCAGCCATCTCAGATAAGAATTTCGAAGTTCTTGACTGCTTTGTTTTTGCTGACGTTTTGCTTCTTAAATTCTCATCATTGTCAATACCCACCATTCTTCGTACTGCTTTTAATAGTTTAGGTGTTGATGCATCTACCCATTGTTTACCATTAGACTTTTCAATAATCGTCAATGCACGGTTAGGTATTTGTACATACTGTACCCATACATCTTTACGATTTTCCATAATCAAACGATAAAGTTCTGGTCCGCGTTCTAATGCACGCGTATTGAATTCTGGATTCAGTAATAGGAATTCCATGTAACGATCAAAGTTATCGTAGAAAAACTGATAACTTCTTACGTTTAAACCATGTTCATCTAATTTCTGTAATGCCTTTCTAATAGGTGCTGACATCTTTGTTAGTTTTGGCTTATAATCAGGATCAGTAAGCCATTGTAACAAATTAAACTTAAAAGATGAACGCTGTAAATAAGTTTGTAACTGATACCAGATTTTAATATTCATTAAAGCAGGAACACCTTCTGGTGCTCTTACCCAAATCTTATCATCTAGATTATTGGTCACAATCTCTTCTACAACTGTATCGCATTTCTTACATCGCACACCTTTATACATTTTCATGGATAATGCACCACAAGAACATCGTGGTACGTTATCAAAAACCTCACCTACTTCCAACATCAATAAGCTATTGATTGTTGCTTTGTCTTTCTGGGAGCGATTTGGTAAATCATTAACAATAATCTTAGCACAAGTTGTATTGTTATAAATCTCATCGCTATTCACGTATTGTAAGTAAGTTCCCATTTATAAACATTCCTCATGTAGTTAGTTCGTTCAAAAATAGATCATCAAAAAATATTTGACTTCTAAAAAATAAATTTAGATGAACATAATACAAAACCCCTGACTCTAGTTAAAGAGTCAGGGATTAGTATTACCGAACTACATTAGGATTAGTAGTGTGGGCGATGTTGACTAAAGTTAAACGCACCCATACCACCGGTACCAGTAGTTGTACGACCATAGCTCAGATGAGCATCGATGTTGCTGATCATTGCATTGTTAATGTGGGTAGCAAATTGTACTTGGTTAACTGGAGTAACAGTGTTGCTGTTAATCAGGCTCAGACCAGCGATACGCATTGCATTTACCAAAGCACGTACAAAACGAGAATCAAAGTCAACACGTACACCATAGCCAGTGACTTTAGCAGAAGGTGCTTGACGTTTGATGATGTCTTGTTGGATACCCAGACGTTGCAAAGTGTTCAAAGATGGATCTACAGAAGCGTAGTTCCAGTCAGCGATAATCGCCATGTTTTCTACAGAACCATTAACTTGGTTCAGCAACAGACGACGGTCGAAGTCTTGAACAGAACGGATGGTTTTCAGGGTATCATTGTAGTAAGAACCTACCAGAGTTTGACGATCACGCAAAGTAGTTACTACACGGCCATCACCACCCAGTTTTTGGTATTCAGCAGTAAAGGCACCGTTGGTCAACAAAGTAGCCAAGTCAATCAGGAAGCCGTTGAAGGAACCTGGTTTCACAGCATCTTCATAAGACTCGATGGCTGCTTGTAGAATGGCGTTGTATTTCCATTCGCCAGCAGAACCCAGACCAACTTCCAGAGAGAATACTACATCTGGACGGAAGTAAGTATTCAATACGCTGATCCATGCCGCATCGTTAAATTCAGGGCTGTCAACAGGGATTGGTTCAAATTTAGGCAGACGCAACATTTGAGAAATGTCGTAACCCAAACCAGCTACAGAGTGCAGGCTATTAGGCGCTTGTTGTTTTGGATTCAGCGCAGTCATTACCCACCAGTAGTTATCCCAAGAAGCAACCACACCAGCTACCAGACCGAACAGGATGTTACCCATGGTTTGGTATTCAGCAGGGTTAATAGAAGTAAATACCACGTTTGTTACGTAAGTACGAGTTGCTTCTGCTGGAGTTTGTTGACCAGTTACTGAACCAGCTTGACCATAAGCAAAGCCTGTAGAAGACCATGGGCACATATTGCTTACATTAGTATTTGCGTTAGGAGATACTGGCAGGATGTCGATATAACCAGTCACACTAGATACTTCACGAGCAACACCGCCATCACCCAAGAAAGAAGTAGAGGCATTGTTGTTTTCTACACGACCAGTTACGGTGTGGATGAAGTCAGCACGGATAGGTTGGTTTGCTTCATCAAATACTGGAGCCGTATTCAGTTTGCGTTCGCAATACAGGACCTCGGATGAATCATGGTCTGCAAAGTTCATGTCGCTCAGTTTGCGATCACGACGATTTTTCTCATAACTCGCACCAGTAACACAAGCCATCAGGTAGTTGATCAAAGAACGCAATACTACGCTTTGGTCTTTCAAGTTTACTTCGTCTACGAACAAAGTAGAACCACCGCAGTATACAGTATCTTCTTTGTACTTGTCTTTTACGACAGTAACAAACAAGTTGATCAGTTCAGACGCATTGAACATTTGGCTAGGCAAGATGTCGATGCTGAATTTACGACCACCAAGATCTACTTGTTGTTCACGCAGAGTGTCTGTAGATTTACAGATCGCTACGGCATAAACACCACGCAGGTTTTTAGATTTTTCGGAATCATTTTCATCACGAACAGTAATCAGCATTACATCCAAAGGAAGCAGACGATGGTTTTTACGATCGAGTGGAATAATACCAATGTCGATACCGTTTACAGTGAAACGAGATTCAATGACTTCTTTCAGAGTTTTCTCGAAACTCATCAGGTCGTTGTTGATGACGCTGAAACCAGCAAAACCACCGTTACCAGTGAAAGTGAATGGACGTGCATTGCCCAAGTTTTTGTTATCGATTTCGATACCCATAATTAATTTCCTTTAAAAGAAGGGTTTTACAATTAACGTTAATTGTAATAAGTTGTAAAGTAACGTTGATTAAATTACTTTTCATTCCCTTATTACACATTAATAATATAGAGTTAAATATTTTTTAAAACAATTAAAACACTATATCAAAATGTCCGGTTATTTGAAATGAGATAATATATCTCCCTATACTGACCCAGTTAGAGTCAGTAGTTTAATCTATCATATATAAGGTAGTAGTATAGAAAATTACTCATAACTAAATTTTAAGTTTGTTATACGTAAATCTTCATATGACCGTCTATTACTTAAAAATTTTATTATATTAAAAAGAGTTCAGCTAATGTTTAATATTGTTGGTATCACGAACCGGATACGTAAAGAAGAAACCTGGCATCTTAAGTTTGCAAACAGGGTTATCGATAACAGATTAAAACGAGCCATTAACTGGTATCGTAACAATTATTATTACGTAGCTGGTCAGCACATTCTATATCGTGTTTTACATCACTTGGATATTGGGGAAAATATCCCTGACGAATATATTGAACAGTATGTTAATAATACTGTTTTTACTAAAGCCAATGCTTTAGGTTTTACTTCTTATCGTAGTGTGGGTCGTTTGCACTATGGTAACTTTTATGGTCCTAATACTACTGAAGTTATTTCCATAGTAGAAAATAGATGGGATTGGGAATATGTTAAAAAAGAATGGCAAGAACTAAGTCCTGTTATTGTATTACGTCATGACCAAACCCATATCTCTTATAACTTAATGACAATTAAGAATTATGTTGATAAACCAGGATTTGCGATTATTCAGATTGACATCAATTTATTGGTAATGCAATACTTAGCTTGGCGTATTCATCATAAACGAATTAAAGTAGTTAACCCTGAACATAAAGTTCCTGCCATTGGTTATTTCTTAGGTATGGTTGTTCTGCCTAATATGCTTCCTTCCCATTTGAATCAAGTTATTATTAATAAAAACTGTATGTTAACAGATGATAGTATTTCACCAACTATTGATTATGTTGGTACTTCTTTCTACGTTAATACTTCTTCTACAGAACTTGATCAAGATATTAAGGAGATCTTTTCTAGAGCCAGAGGTGGTAATTTCAATATTGCTAAAATATGTCAAAACATTCATGGTATTGGCGATGTTAGAGCAATTACATTTATGGATAATCCTCCTATTCTCTTGAATAGACAAAACAAATGGGTTTATGTATTAGCAATGTCTCGTTTCTTAAGACATTGTTTAAATACTCCAGCGCAACCATACATGTATGTCAATAAAGGCTATGTTAACCGATTGAAGTACGAATTGTTAAGTTTAAAAGGTGGTAAGGTATTTGATGATTATCGAATCTCTGATCTAAAACCTCTATACGAAAAAGAAATAGCTTGGTTATTTAATTTGTAAAAAAAAAAGAATACTCCTCTACCCTTATTTGGGTAGAGGAGTATATATTACTTATTGTTGTTCTTGATTGAACAAACCTTCTGATTTCATACGGTAACCTTCCAGTTCCCATACTTTTTCAATAGCATCATCGAAAGCAACTTGACGACCGATCTCTTCGTCAAATTTACGAGGATCGATACAAGCAGAGTCACCGACTACTACGAAACCATTTTTCAAAGTGATTGCACAAACAGTCACTGTTGAATCTGGAATTCGATGATAGTATTCTTTCACTACCAGTGCTTTCAAATCGTCTTTAGTCAAAAATACGATATCAGACATTTTTTATTTCCTTTAAGTTTAGGTTTAGAAAAAAGATGTAGGTTACCTACACAATAATATTATATACCTATTTTTTAATAATAGTCAGAAATTAGTTTACTATTAAATTTATCAAAGAAGAAAAACCCTACGGCCTCTAAGGCAATGTAGTAAGGCGCACACAAGTTAATCACAATGTCTCGCTTAGCTACTTTAGGAATAATTTCTTTTGGAATAGGTTGAGAAGTAAATACTGCATAAGGTACGTTAATCGTACTTAAGTGATCTTTATTTCTCTTTTTAAGATTCTCACGTATATCGTTTGCTAATTCTTTATTTTCAAAAGAATCTAACCACTGTGCCATTTCTGTTTTGTTATTGATGTCTAACTTAACGTTAAATGACGAATACGGTGGAGGATCGGTCATGCCGTAGTGTTTACCAAAAGTCTCATTCCAGAATATATAATTAACAAAAGGAGATTGGTCTTCTTCTTTCTTATACGATTCTTTTTCTTTGATCTGGGTAGAGCGATAATAAATCGGTTCACCTTTCTCTAGAGAATGAATAATTTTCCTTTCAGCATCTGCTACTTCTTTTAAAACATCCAATACTTTAATCTTTTCATCGCTATGGAAATTATATAGTTTTTCCATAATCTTTTCAGCATGTTTGATGATGTCTTGAGGACTATTTGAATTCCTCATGTGGACACCTTTTTTCTCAATATCTAATTCAGAATAAACATTACCTTCTTGAATAGCGATTGTAGCGATATAATGTTTGGTACGATTTAAATTAACGAAAATAACAAAGTTAAATTCATTTTTCATCGCAATACCCCAGATATACTTTTCAGGTACGCCTAGGTTTGCAGACATCGTAGCTAATAAATGTTTTAAAGTTAATGAAGACAACATTACCATGGCTGAATACACACCTGTAGATAATTGTTTATCTTTATAACCTCTAGACTTATTCGTGTACCATTTTGTCCATGCTTCTGTTGTAAAGATAGATGAGTCAGTATCTGACATCAATACTACTTTACGTAAAATAGCAGGAAGCATGGCTAATGAAGATGGTAAATGACGAGATCTTAAGAATGTTTGAATATAATCTTTATATTCTTGGAAAACATGATAAGTATTAATGACTTGTGAAGCCATTGTAATCACTGTATCTGTTTTAACATATTCAGATTCTCGCTCACCAATAACTTTATCAGAGTGTACTTGAATGGCATGAATCTTAATTTCATCTAAAGCACTGTTAAAAATACGACCAGCTTCTTCAAGATCTAATCCAGGAATCGGATCTACTTTTTCTGAAAGCTTACCAATAAAAGAATACATGAATTCTTCATTAAATCGTTTCATTGCATGTAAGTCGTAAATGTAAGCAATGCAAGCTCTTTCTTCACGAGTACATTTAGTAATAAACTCTCTAATGATTTGTTCTTTCTCTGGCCATCTCCAATAGTTACGCGTACTTTCTAAAATGTACTCGAACAACTCTTCTGAATTAGGGACATGAAGATTATATTTATCAATAACTGCTTTTACTTGTTCCAAATCAATATTAGTGGTCAGAGCGACTAGATTATTGATCGTAACATCTGCCGAATGATAATGTCGATTACCACCTAACAGTTTTTCATTATTTGCATTAGCATATCCAGAAGTCATCCTACAGTTAGAAGTCAATACAGGATGCATCGAGATACAATAGATAGGTGTTGATGGTAATGATGAGGCACCAGAAATGGAGTTAATAGAACGCTTAATGTTATTCTGACCATTATTGGCAAATGCTTCACCTACTGAGTTACCCATCTGCTTCATTTGAAACTGTCGTTTCTTTAAAGCTTTACGTTTAGGAAATGCTTCTTCCACGTATTGAGAAATGTAAGACATCTTACGTTTGTGTGGCATAAACGTTGTAAACGTAGCAGCCATGATGTCTTCACTAACAAATGTTTCTTTTAAGTACTGTAACAAAGTACTGTCTACATCTTCGTACCGATCGCCATTTTCATCTTTACGAACACAATGTATCTTAGGATTTTTAATCGGAAATAAACCATCTGGTTTAATATTTTCCGCTACAAAACTTCTGGCATCTTCGTAAGGAATCTCTTCCATAACCGATAGAAATTTTGCTTGTTGTTCAACATAATCGACTACTGGATTTAACTTCCTGGTGTATTCATTAGCATTTAATACGAATACATTTTCTTTAAGGTCGTATTGATTTACATTAATTCCAGATATATCGTTAGGGTTCTTAGAACGTATGTTGTCCATTTGGGTCGTTCCTATATTTGTATTTTCAAAAAATAGGCAGGACATAGATAATTTTACACTCTACCCCAATAAGGAGTAGAGTGTATGTTTAGTCCGTTAGGCGTCAGACGGTCCACCCGACTGAAGATCCCTTCAGGCTTCTGCAGCACCTTCAGGCTTAGCGTCTTTAGGTTTAGCTGGTTTACCAGATGGGGTACGCTCAGGTGTGTTTGCACGTTCACCCTCATTACCAGGACCAGTAGGAGTAGCTACAGGAGGAACGAAACGACCAGCATTGTCATCTACAGCGCCATCATCAATACGACGATGGCCTTCACTGCTTTCTTCTGCGATTGGATCAGCCGCAGGGCCAGTAAACATAGCATATTTCATATTGGCTACTGCAGTTGATTCATTCTCTACATGTTTCAAAGTTTTTTCGTTGAATACACGTTTGGCATTACGAATCAATGTAGAATCATCTTGAGAGATTTCACCTTTAAGCCAGTAAACGATCTCGCCACCTTCATAAGCTTTTTTAGGTTGTTCTTTAACCTCTTGGCTTACTTCTTTATCATCAGACATTTGTTTATCCTTTTGATCAAAATAAAATAATTTAAGATCTTAAATCTCATACAAAAACATATAAACTTACTCCCCTCGCCCCTATTCTAAGGAGCGAGGGTTTCGGTTGGGTTTGTAGGAACTGACATTTTTACTATCTAGTCTTACTGGATCTTTTGACAGGCGTGTTCAGGTTATCCAATACAATTTATTAATAGCCATTCTGGCACCCCTATAGAAATAACTTCTAGTTCGTCGCTAGAACATTATTCATGTCACATCAAAATGAAAAAAAAAAGATGACTACAAGGGAATGTATTGATTTAGATTATTCCTCGATAAACAGTAGTGTAGGAAGTTGTAAACTAACCTAAATCAATAAGACTAAAGTATCTTGTTCATATATAGAGTGATATTGAGAAGTTTTAACTTTCTGTTAGTACTAAGTTAAAGTTATTATAGCCTTGTACTGCTAAAGCTCTACGGATAATCTCAATATCTTCGATAGATACACCATCGATTGTTGCGATGATTCGATCCGCTCTGGTTTCTTGTAAGGTTTCTAAATTGATCCAGTCCATTGAGTAAATGGTCTCTAGACCAGATGAGTTTACAAGCTTAACATAGATCATTGTCATCGGATCATTATTGTATCCGACTGGTAGGTGTGGTCTCATTTGCTCGTGATAGGCAAAGATATCTACACCATTAGATATTGCATTCTGAGCATTAAGTACCGCTAAACATTTTGCATTTGCAATTCGAGTACCTAATACCTCAGGAGCATAAGTATCGAAAGAATAGATTTTACCAATCTGTAGTTGTTTAGTGACTGCCATTTTAAATAGGACTCCAGGGATTTGTCTTAAATAGAATAATTGAATCTTTAGTATATCCGCCGATGTGGTAACAATTCACTTTTAAAATACCATCCTGCTGAATGACGGGTTCAGGTAGATAAAGTTTATTACTAACCGTTAGAGAAATAACTGACCGATATAATTCAAAAGCAAGATCAGTTAATCTTTTTGCTATTTCAGGAGTAGCTTCTATCTCAGGATAAAGATTCGAAAATGAGAACTCGTTGTAAAAATCCAGAATATTTTGATTTTGAAAGAGATGGTCTTTCTTTCTAAATACATTATCGATTTCCATTATATACAGTCTAAATTGATTTTCAGTAAACCGAAAAGTATTTCTCATCAGTATCATAATTTTCTGGACATAATCCCCATCAGTAATGTAGTACTTTTCAAATAAGTTACAATAATAGATCTTTAACTTATACTGAGGATCGTCTGAAAAAGCAGTCATCACCATGATTATTTATCCAAGTTCAAATTTTCTTTGCTAAATAAAATATAGTTATTCTGCGTAGAAAGATAATCGCCTTTATCAAAAATAAATCGATAATAAACCAGAATGACCTGATAGAGTGTATCGTAAATCTGAATACCCATTGGGGTATTCTGATAATGTTCGATGTTCTCTACAAATGTATCGGTTAATAAAATGGTTTCAGTATTTACTTTTGCATCCATATCGACATTTCGATAAGGGCGATTTCTAGAAATGAAGTCCACCAACTGATTAATGTTAATGTGGTGTCCAGTCATTTTATAAATTAAATCAATAGCGATATTTAGCTGACTCGGAATGTTTACGCTAAAAACGCATTTTTTGCCTAGGGACATATGTGTCTACTCCAATTATACTTATGGATCTTAAACAATAAACAGAAGCTAAAGGGATTAAGCTAATGTCTTCTTGCACTTGAATATAAACACATTCTTTATTTGTTATTCTTAATTCTTCTATTACTTCATTAACTAATACAGCTAAATATTTTAAAATATTATCAGCAACTTCTATGCTCAATCCGATATTCGTAACGGTTTCTACGTATTTAGCATAGTAGTCTGAATTTCCTTCGGGATCAACCATTTCGTCATAAAGCTCATTTAAAGTAAGCAAAAAAAAGTGGTGTATGCTTTCATAACCACATTGACGAAGATCCCAAGAGGATAGCTTCTTATTAAGAAGCTCCTCTTGGAAGTAGGTATAAATATCAGTTAAGTTGATATTCCCTAGATAAGCTGTAGAGTACCTTTTTTTAGGAATGTTTAAAATAGGCACCATACCTAGTATTACTTTCTAAAATTAATTTATCAGTTTACACCAAATTTGTCTTTGCTTTTTATCCACCATTTCACACACTAGATATTCAACATATTTTGGTGATGTATCACAAAGAAATTCTAATGGATTCATGTTTCCAAAGGTATTTTTATATTCTCTAGAAGTATCCGACCCAATCTTATCTTGAATATAATCTTGTATCATTTCCCACTCAATGATTCTATAATCACCGAGACTCTCTAAATAAATAAATCCTTCTTTATACACAAATGCATAAATCTCATGTGGAGACAATTCTGAGTTAGTAACAATATTCTCAATGATACGAATAACGTTATACATCAGAATAACTAATGGATTTTTATCCACTACTTCATCAGGAACATCATCTTTAAGAATATAACCAATATGTTCTGGAAATACTAAGCTTAAAACATATAAAGCTAAATCTCTTCTAGCCATTATCAACCTACCACAAAAACGTAATGGAAGATCCATTTTTAATGAGTGATCAAAAATGTCTTTGAATATTGTTAGTGTCTCAGCATGGCAAACTCTAGAAAATGTAATATTCCTAAAAGGAGAATAAACTTTATTGCCATAACTGTCGTAAACTTGATGATGTCGAAAATAATTAAATGACTTAATAGTTCCTTTATATTCTTGTTGAGATTTTACACCGTCGATATTAACTAAGGTGTATGTCTCTCCTTTCGTAATAAGTTCTCTATAAGTTTCTTTATGGTAAAAACCAAAATCTTCGCTCTCTAATATTGGTTTATTATATACACCAATATTAACTAATTGAAGTTCTATATCTTCAAGAATTTCGCGAACATTTAATTGAATAATTGACTTGTTTTCCATAGTGTGCCTAGTGAATAAATGTAATTGTTAAATAAAATGGATCGATGACAAAAGACATTGGTAATTTAACCCCAATATCATTTTGATTTCTGTCTTCGATAAATCTACACAACTCAATGTCTTCTTGATATGCTTTATTCAAAGCACCTAATGTCTTAGAAAAGAAATTCTCTACATGTCCGCTTTTTATTGCGGAAACCAACATTTCTATTTCCTTACCTGTACTGTAGTCTTGTTTTAGGTTTTTATCGAATTGCAATAATAAATTAACCGTATCCAAAATTTGATATTGTTTATTATTAATAACAAAACAACCTAATCTTTCTAGCCAATAGTTAACAATAATATTAATACCAGCGTACCAAGACCATGTATCTTTCATGAAGCCAGCGCGATTAAATTCTTCGGCATAGACTTTATCGATTCCTAAATTCACTAACCAGTTAAAACTAGATAATGTAAATTTATGGTTTATGATGTATTCGCCTAATGCTTCTTGAACAGTTTTGTCCATAGAAGATCCAATAGGATTTTCTATTAATTGATGTCCGTACATAAAAACATCTTTTATTGCTTTTTCTATATCAGGGATAAAGAATGTTTGTTGCATAACAAATTCCTATACAATTAGAATATCGATCATAAATGCTCAAAGTCTGTAAAAATAAGATTATACGGACTTTTAATGTTTCTTAAGGGTATCTATCATCTTAAGATAGTTTCTCAATGTAGGATGAATCTAGAGCAAAATAGAATGATATTTACTCTTTTCTCATGATAATAATATATTCGTGTAACTAATTAGATTATTCGTATGAAAATTAGAGCATATTTTATCTATATTTATATATTCGAAAGGATAGACTTATGTCAACTGTAAACATGTGTCTAGCTGAAATACATCAAGTAATTCCTGAAGAGATTATCGAGGAAACTTTTGTCACGCCATATCGCCAAGATTATTATAAACCAGTAAGTGCAGATGCCCGTATCATCACTGAGATTTTTGAGAAACGCGTTATTCCTGATCTTTCTTTAGAATACGCTCATCAAGTTACTATTCCATTGGAAGCATGTCAAATTGAAAGAATCAATGTATCTGACTATGTTGTCGTTATTCCTCCAGAAGTACTACAGAATAGAAAGATTCTCTCTGTACTGGGTGTGAATACAGTCAACATCTACAATAACTCTTACATGGGTAGTGATAGTCTTGCAGCTGGTGTTTCTTCAGTAATGTCTGCTGGCTCTAAAATGGCTGCAGGTGGTTCCAGTGTGCCCGCTAACTACTTAGAAAAGACGGAAGTCATTTCTCCTAATTCTTTTATTATTAAACGTGCTCCTTATCTCAGTACTAACTGTACGATTGATATTCTAGTAGAACACGATGCTAAACTAAATACTATTGATCGTACTGCAATTTCTTACGTTAAAGAATTAAGTCTATTGGCATGTAAAGCTTACATTTATAAAAAGCTTAAAATCCGAATCAATAGAGCAATGTTAGATGGCGGTTCTGAATTGGCAGCATTTAGTGAATGGGTAGATACTTACGCAGATGCTGAAGAAATGTATCAAGAGAAGAAACGAGACGCTAGTCGTATTCTTTGGCAGGCTGATGAAGAACAAAACTGGAGATTGTGGCGAGTTACCATGGGTAACATGTATTGATTTAATAGAAAGATTAATAATGAAATTCAAAGTCGTACCAATAAAATCTTTAAAGAAAGATTTAAGTACCGAGTCATTTATTCACCCACCTACATTTAAAGGAACTGAAAATGTTCCTATCATGGGAGATTTTGCTACTCAGATCGCTCAGAGGTTAAATGAGTTATTTAGTAAAACTGAAAATGAACAAGACGGCATGATAGAATCATTAGGTCGTGACATGGGTGATAAGCATGATCCTACCAAAAGTTACATGATTGGTCGTAATGATGTCATCGCTGGAGTAGATGGTTCTATTGCCGCTACCCGTAACAGTCGTTTAAGTGTAGAACATGTAGAGGGTGGTTTAGGTTTATACGATATCACTGGTGAATTAGCGAGTTTGATTAAAGGCAATAACCAACCATTCATTTGGACAATCCAATACGAGACTTTATCAGATTACCATGTTGAAAAAATTCGTAGTTTAATTGTGGATGGTTATTTTGTTAATTTGGTCATTCTAGTACCCGCTACGGTCAAGATGGAAGATGTCGAGTTGCGCTGTGGTAGTTTATTTGATTTAATGCAGTCTACAGATCGATTAGCTGTATTCGCTACTTTTGTTTTGTCTGGAAACTAAAAAAAGAAATACTCTCCTCTACCAATTAAGGTAGAGGAGAGATTCTTATGTTTAGTTAATACTATTTCCTTTTGCTTCCAAAACCAGTTGATCTATACACTGTTTGGCAACACTTCGGAAGTAGATAACATCTAAACAGTTGTGAGATAAATTAGGTCTAGGACCAGAAGTCATCATCACGTAAGAGAGTGCATCCAGAGACAACGTTAATTTAAAATTACTCATGGTTTTAAACATCTCACGAGTCGTTTCAGTTGACATAGCGGTCATTATTGTCGCAATGTTATCATACTCACCATTTGGTTTCTTGTTATCAGGAATGCCAACGATCCTCATGCTGAATTTACCTTTACGGCCATCAGCATCGGTCATTTGGAATACAACATCATCTACCTGAACACAATCTATTTGGTAAGTCCCATACTGGGTAGTAATACCAAAGTTACTGATCTTAGAATCGTTTAAACAAACACAAGTTGTCAAAACATCAAAATCAGTAATCATGGAACCTGGGGATTCTTTATTTACGTGTTCTAGTACGGTATCGTATATTTTTTTCATTAATACTTTTATGGAAAAACATAGTGATTGCCGCTAGATCCGGAAAGATCTCTACCTTTGGAATAACGGTTGCATATTCGTCTTCCTCAGGATTATCGACTACCGATAAATCACTGATGTCGACAATAACCTTATCAGGATAGTTACTGACTTCTTCACAGATACTGACTAATAATGATGAGATTCCATTAGCGTATTCAGCACGGATTTCTTCACGATGTTTAGGATCATTGAAATCGTATAGATAGTCCAGTGGTACATTACCAATTGGACCCACTACTAGGTTAGTGATTTCCATATAAACCCTCTACTCGATCGATAAGGTCAAGAACACGTTTTACGGTAGGTTTACTTGTATCCAAGTCGATCGTAAGTGCATCATCACCTAAGTCAACGGCATAACTTTTGATGTTCAGAACGGAAGCCAAAGCTTCCATTTTGACCAATAGCACTTTGGCTACTTTAATCGTAGCCAGAAGAAGATCCATTGGAGTATATTCATCTTCAGGACGAATGTTTTCCAAACTTTCCATGTGATGCTTCACGTTCTCCATGTAACGGATGGAAAGGTTGTACATCATTTCGTTTGCTTCTTGAGCAGTAATAGTTGGTTTCATTTTGATTTCCTTTATATAAGTTAGTTAGATTAAACAAGCGCCCAGTTAGTAATGGTTGCTTGTAGGTCAGATGGAGTGTATCCATCGCGAGGGAAGATATCATTACCTTCCTTATCGATAAACAACTCCAAGAAGTATTCGACAATATCGAATATATTAATGATGCACATGATTGCATCTAATTGGAATACTCGTTCGAGATCCAAATTTGGGAAAGTACGGGACAGATATTCTTCGAAATCATCCAGTACTTCTTGACTGTATTCTCCTTTAAATTCTAAGAAGAGATAAGTCAGATATTCCAAGATACCACGCACGTATTCTTTATCAAGATTACGATAAAATTTTAACATGGTAACAAATACCAAGAAGTGAGATTCTTCTGTAGTAAAGTTACCAATGTAAGAAGCGTGATCAGCACCCAAATTAATGAAGAAGTAGATACTGGAATTGAGCGTACGAGTCACTTCACTTTGTACTCGTTCTCGCTGCCAAGAACTTTCTTCTTCAGATTCTAAATAATACTCAATTAAGAACAATACAGCCATGTGATATACTAAGGCTATTTCATCTTCTGATGCTTTTGTTAAATCCATAATTGAATTATTTAGATTTAACGATTGATCGTAGTCAATCGTGGTTGGGAATTTGATTTGTGGAAATACTTGGGATTCTTCACGATTAGCAATCCATTCATTGAATCCTTCTTGGATTGATGTGATCTGACCCACGTGCATCATGTAGTATGATGACGACGTGATGTGTTTAATTGTTTTGCTGACGATTTCTTTATCAGCTAAAATCAGGTCTTTAAGAGAAATAGATTTCTCTCCTGACTTAATTAAACTTACAACTTCTTTAAAAAAGCTTTTCAAAACATCTTTGTTCATGGTTAATATCCTTATAAATTAAATTAGACTAAAAACAAAATAAATTAGATAGATAAATCGATATTAGGAGATTGGTAAACCCAATCTCTTTTAAAAGTTATGTACCACTAGCGATAAAACGCTTAGATAATTCACTTTAATGATATATAACTGAAATATTTTATAAAAGGCAATAAACAGAATGATTTTATTTTTAAAAGATTGGGACAAATATACATAAAAGTATCTTTATATGGTTTAATAAAATTGGAATATATTTTAAATGGATTTGTCAACGTATGCTAAATTAGAAAACTATCCTTTTTTATACATTAATAAGAATGGCGAGATATACAATACCTTAACAGGCCGAAATCTTATAAAGAATAAAAATAACGATTCATTACTCTACGTAAGAAAAAATAAAAGCTATAAAATTTTCAAAACAAAAGATTTAGTAAACTATTACTTCTATTTAGATAAATCTGAATTCTACGAAATAGAAGGTTTCTCTAGATACATGATTAGTAAAGATGGAAGAATTCTAAGCAAGTTAGAATTTAAGATACTGACCACTGAATCTAAGAGAACCAATAAACGTAACAGTTATCCAAACACGACATTAAAAAATGATAGCGGTGAATATATAAAAATAAAACACCACCATTTGATGTTTTATGTTTTTAGACGAAAAGAATACGAATTAATTAATACGCCACATCCTGATGGTGGATTTTGGTGTGTAGACCATATAAACGATAATAAACTTGATTATAGTTTAAATAATCTAGAATTGATTTCTAGCATAGAGAATACTAGAAGATGGAGTGAAAAATTAAAGCAAGGTAAAGCCATAACCCCAAGAAAGAAATTTAATAATAGCTTAACTCGACATCGTGTAATATTGGTTAACGTAAGAACAAACGAATATAAAATATTTAGTTCAGTAAGAGAATTTTCTCTACATACGGGTCATTGCAGTGCTGTGTTAAAAAATCACATGAAATTAGATCCAGATGGGCTAGCGATACGAGACCTCCATTATAAATACAAATATTACCAAGAAGGAGATGAATTAACATATCCATTTAATCACGAAGGTACTTACATTAGAGGGAGAAGAAAATTACATGATAATCAATCAGGAGTAGGTATTTGTGAAAGAGATATAATCACGGGTATTGTACGTAATTTCCATTCTCTAACTAACTATTGTCGTTCTAGAAAAATCCGTGAAAAATACGTACGGGAAAGAATTAACGACGAGGAAATGCCTATTTTGTATAATTACAAGCAGATAAAATTATCTAATAATTTTTCTGAATGGCCTGTTATATCTAATCCACATCTGGAAGTAGATAATGAAGTCATCAGATATTATTCATCTAAAAATCCTCGTAATAATCGTAAAAGAGTTTTAGTCGTATTAGATAAATATTTATCAATATTATTAATATCTAACGATTATAAAGAGGTTAAAAAATATGTTAAATCCAAATTTAATAGTATTGTTAACATATCGTATTGTTTAAACAGACTTACAGATTCTAATAATTTTTTAAACAAACATGGATATTTAGTAATGTATTATAGAGAACATCTTAGAGGTTTTAAGTCATGATATTATTTCTTCAAGATTGGGATAAACCTGAAAATAAAAATGTTATAGTGCATCTCACTACTAAAAATCAGTCGTTTATCGACTTAGCAAATATTTACAAGAAGATGGGTATTAAAAACTATTACTTCCATCTTGCTTTACATGACCCTGATTTAGAATTTGTAGATCCATTTGATCCAAATTTAACCCCTCACATGATTTCTAAAATTGCTACAGAAATCGCAGTAAACCCATGGTACTTTTTTAGAGAATTAGCACAAGCACCTGACTCTAATGAAGATACTCGTATTTTCTTTAGAGCAAACCGAGCAAACATCTCATTGTTCTGGTGTTTCTTTAACCATTGTCAGTATTTCTTGATCCAGCCTCGACAAACTGGTAAATCATTCTCTACAGATATTATCATGCAATATCTGTTGTGTTTTCGTAAGAGTCTTAAGATGCTTCTTTATACAAAAGACTCTGACTTACGTACTGTAAACGTAATTCGTCTTCGTGCCCTTATTGCTACTTTACCTCCTTATTTAAATCCTATCACTCGTAAGGATAGTAATAATACAGAAGGTATTACTGTATTGAGTAATAACAATTACTATAATACGATTATTGCTCAAGAGTCAGAAGATGCTGCTTATAAACGTGGTCGTGGTAACACAGTGGAAGTTCGTCAGTGTGATGAGGTGGCTTTCTGTAAATTAAACCACATTACCATTCCGTCTATGGGTTCGTCAATGGACGCGGCGAGACAAAAAGCTTTAGAACAAGGTAAAGAAACTTGCTCTATTTTTACTACAACAGCTGGTAAAAAAGATACACCTCATGGTCGTTGGGCATACGAAGTATGGAATGAATCTGCACAGTTTGATGAAAACTATTTTGATTCTTTTGATGCTGTTGAATTTGAAAAACGAGTAAAAGCTGATTCTAATCCTGTCGATCCTTTGTTTAAAGCTATTGGTCTTTTCCAAGTACAAGGAACTTTCTCTCATCGTCAACTAGGTTATACTGACGAATGGTTGATTGAAAACATGGCTCGAAACAAAGTAACAGGTGAGGATGCTTTACGAGATTATTATAATGTTTGGACATCCGGTACTGAGTCTTCTCCATTTACGGTAGAACAAGCACAGATGATCAAGAATAGTGAATGTGATCCTGTATTTAGAGATATTGGTAAATTTGGCATTGTTATTAATTGGTACGTAGATAATCATGAACTTTCTAGTATATTCAATAATTGTCCGGTTATTGTGGGTTTGGACTCTTCTTCTGCTATTGGTAAAGATGCCTGCTCACTAACATTTGTAAATGCTTTAGATCTTAACATAATTGGTACGGCAAGTATTAGTAAAGTCAATCTCTTCCAATATGCTCAATGGCTTTGTGATTTGATTATTCGCTTTCCTAAACTGTTGCTGGTTCCTGAGAATCGTTCATCTGCACAAGGTATTATCGACTTCTTAATTGAGACTTTACCGGCACATGGTATTAATCCATTTAAGCAAATCTTTAATACTATTGTTCATGAAAAAGATGAGAAAGCCAGAGCATTCATGATGATGGATGCACATCCTAATCCAGCTAGTGTAGCCAATATGTATCGTAGTTCATTTGGTTATAGTACTTCTGGTAAAGGTCGTTATAGTCGTGATAATCTATATGGCGAAACATTCTATCGAGCTATTGATGTTATTGCTGATAAAGTAAAAGACAAGAAACTGATCCGCGAGCTATTAGGATTGGTTATTGTTGACGGTAGAATCGATCATGGCTCTGACAAAGAAGATCACGATGACCAAGTAATTTCTTGGTTATTGGCTTGTTGGTTTGTATTTAACGGACGTAATGTTAATTATTACAATATCAATAAGGGAAGATTCTTGTCTAATGTTGTTACTGCTGGTGAAGAAATCGATCCAGTAAAACAAATGCAACAAAGAGAACAAGAAGTATTGAAAGATAAGATTTCTAATCTGTACGAAGAATTATCTAATACTGAAGACCATTTTGAGTTTGCTAAATTAGAGAAAACCATTCATCTGTTAGAATCTCGTTTAACTCCTGAATCTAAATCACAAATGGCGATGTCTGTATCCGGCATGATTGATGACTTAAAAGAAACTCGTCGTATTAATGCTTTACGTTCTTCACCAGACATGCTGAATGACGTAATGGATGGTTTAAGCCACATGAGTGATGTATTTACAGGAAATCCTTATTTCGGTAACCGTTATGGCAATATGACGAATGATATTTACCAAAACCCTAATGATATTAGCGATATTAATTATTGGTTAAGTTAATAAGCATAAATGAATTACTCTCCTACTCAATTAAGAGTAGGAGAGTAGATTCTATTTTATTTTATCTTGCTTTAAGATGTCAGACATTTTAATGTCTAAAAAAGCAGAAGCAACTGCATTGATTTGTTGTTTCTCGTCGTAGAATTTGGACAACAATGCTGGAATTTGCATAGTTGAATTCATTACTCGAGCTACATTATCAGGAAAACAATCTGGAACGATTCCTGTTATCTGATACAATACAAATTTGCGTTGCTTTTTCCTAAACCATGCTACATTATTCCTTTTCATCAAATAGGTTCTTTTAATAACTACAATATCCATAGGACAATTATATTTTGTCATGATGGTAATAACTGTAGGTTTGGATTCGTCTATTTTAGAAAAGTCAAAATCTGTAGAGATTAGATTTGATAGGTTATGGGCTGTTTTACAAGTTTTAGCTAGTAACTTTTCAAAAAAGCTCATTTCTCATTCCTTAAAGTAATATTTATTAAATATACACTTTAAGAATAATGTAATTGCCAATGTTAAAATAATTATTTACGTTATCCTTGGTAGTGTTTCATGGTGAATGCTCTTAATACAATGTACAGCATGACACCGGTACGCGTAGCTGCAATAGCTGATCCAGATTTCACTTTTGTAGCTCGTCTAACAATACCTTCCATGTCATCTCGAATTTCAAGAAGGGTTTCTTCTGTTGATCGTGATGAAGTATAAACACCTTTCATCTTGGAGAGTAGTCCAGAGATGTCAGATTTATTTTTCATGATATTTCTATTAAGATACAGATAAGATAGTAGATGGTTCATGAGTTTATCAATAATCTCATCAATTTCTAATTTTCCTTCTGATCCTTTACCATAGGTATCACTAATCCAGCTTAAAGTACTTCTGAACATTTGTGCAGGCATAGTTTTATTACTGTTTTCAATAATCGAAATCAAATCTAATTTGATAAACGAATGCTTATCAGCAATAATACCTTCGAGATATCGTTTATAAGTTTCTAATGATTTCTCTTTGTCTTTTAACACCTCTTCGCCATCAGATTCAATAAACGTAGACGAACTAGAGGTGATCGTCGTTGTTTGAAGATTCTTTTGGACATTGTAGATGTTCTTTAACATATTCTTAATACGTGATTGAGAGTCAGTAATCATGTAACCTACTGAGTAACCTGTATTACGAATATCGACATCCATCTTCTCAATAGTGAGTTTATGGATAGAGTGTTTCATGTCTGTCGTGTCATCACCACGTTCTCGCAATACGGCTAACCACGAACCTAATCGCTTAATAGCGTATTTATTAGACATTGATGACAGTGTAGCTTCAGCTGTTTGTTTTGAACAAGGATATGGCCAGTGTCGTTGCATACGAGATGTCAAGAAACGGATATTCATGACAATAATAATGTCAGACATTGCTTTCTGTTTTTTAGAATCAGGTATCTTTGTTGATTTCCAAATAACGTGAACTAACCAGACACAGCTTAACGAGAATGGGTCAGAAGCTACTAGATAATGTACTGGAGATATTAATTCAGCTAAATCAGGAGCAATATCCAATTCATCAATTCTTAAAATCTCTTCAAACCATTTCAAACGATCCGAATTAACAAATTTAACAACAGTATCGCCAATAGTATCACCACCAAAAAACTGAGCATGTTCTGGTGATTTAGTAATAAAGGAATTAAGGTATTGTTCAATTCTATCACATAGCTTTGTATCTATAGATAGGTTCGAGCAATGGTCATTAAATACCTCTCGGACATTTTTGTACATTTAATAAATTCCTTAATGCAAAAAAAAAATAACTAAGTATAATCAAAAAATAGAGAGTATTCCATTTAGGAATACTCTCTAATCTTCAGTCACTTATCAATTTAAGATGATCTATTAGTAATGTTCAGTTTTGATTTACGGATACTGAACCAGAATTCACAGAAATCTTCAATGATCAATTCAGGATTTACTAGATGTACATGTTCTGGTTTAACGTAATTTTTGATAACAATATCGATTTGTTCCAGTACTGTTTTACACGCACGATTGAAATTTTCGATAGAGAAGGAATCAATTTCAAAACGACGCCCGCTGCGAGATACCCATTGTTTCTCTTTACCTTTCTTCCAAAGTTCGTAGTTTGTATCGTGACTAGGTTCTACTTCACGATATACTGCACGATGAGTAAATCGTCCAGAATCATTAGTGAATGTAATGCGACTGATTACTTTATGTTGATCTGGCGAATCACTACCAATCACAAATGTAAATGTTTTAGAAATGGTATTAGCTACAAATTCAAAATAATTCTCATTATTGATCAGATAATTATTAATCTTCGTAGCTTGAGCAATTTTATCTTCTTCAGAATCCGCACCCCAGAAATCATTTAAAGAATCACGATCTACTGTCAGTACTTCACGAGCACCTACCACTTCTAAATAACAGTGAACAATATTTTTAGCATGTGATGAGAATGCTTCTTGAACATCATGGTCTACATTTCCGTAATTCTCAATAATCCAGACGTTTACACGTTCTGGAATAATCTCACTGGTAACACCAATTAAAGTACCAGGCAATGAATCATCACCTTTTAAGATACGGATATCTTTACGTACTTTTTCTAAACCAGAATCATCAATCAAAATCAAAGTAAAGTTAACATTCATTTTTCATTTCCTTTAATAAGTTAGTTTTCTAAAAACTGCATACAAGAATTCAGTAATTCACCATTTTCCAAATTACTCTTTAAAAACTCTTCTAATTTTAACAATGGTTCCCAATCAAATTTAGCCATTTCTGGATCTTTTGAAGAATATCTGATACTTAGTCTACCACTTGGTGTTAGTCGAGAACGTTCAATAAATACCGGATTAGAATTACTTACGTCGATCATTACTTTCGATACCGTATCTACATAGGGTTCTTTTCGAACCAACGAAATATAGACAATATCCGATATAGTATATTCTGCTAAGAATTCGTATTTACCAATATAAATTTCGGATATACATCCATATACCTTATATTTATTTTTAGATGTACTAAACTCACCTAACTTTTTCAGTTTCTCAAGATAGTAATCTCTTTTAAATGCGTTATTTAAGTTATCTTCAAATTCATTGTTTCTAAAAACGTATAACCTAACATTTTCAATACGAGGAATTTCTCGTGTTGGAAAGTTAAATAGAATAGCTTCTGATTTCATTTTAAAATTTCCTTTAATAGAGTTTATAAATACTACTTCATGTTAATGATATAGATTTAAAATAAATAAAAATACTCTCTACCCCGTTAAGGAGTAGAGAGTATTTTACTATTAAGAAATTACAACAGGGAATGGGGCAATACTGTAGAACACGTCGTTGTTATTGTATCGAGTAAAGAATACCAATGATACCGTAGATGTTGCTTTACAACGAGTAGGTACAGACAAATCCTGATTCCACATGCTAATAGGGAATTCATGTTCTTGACCACCTACCAACAATTTAAACATGTTAGGTTTAGGTGCTTGATTTTCACGATTCGTACGATATTGAGGCATGGTTGAGTAATATACTTTTCTTAACCAATCATCGAGATCTGTACAGCTATTAGCAAAATTATAAGTATAATTCGTACCAGTAAGGACGCGAACATTACAAACTAATCCTTCGCCATATGGTGGATTCTGATAAGCTTCAAAGCCCAGTAACCAACGATCAGCAGTAGCATCAGCTGCATTACGCAACAAACGAATATCTACTTGCTGTGGATGGATATGTTCACGGAATGTATTATTCAGTACGCCTAAATCAATCGCTACGTTCAGTTGTTGGTTAGGTCCGAAGAGTTTACCATTCAATGAACGAATTGGTGAATTGGAGGTAATATATACATCGTTAGTCACATCAATCCATTGGTTACGATCCAATGTAAATAAATACCAGTCAAGCTGATAACCAACAGTATCGTTTACCCAACGTGGAACTGGATAAAGTTTAACTGAGTAAGCACCATCACGTTCAGTAATGGTATAGTTAAAGCTACGAGTGACGAAATAACGATTATTGTTATTAATCACATTGACTGATTTCTCATTAGGACCAAGGTAGTACTTAAGTACCAAAGTACCTTTCACACCAACTGTTGATTCTGATGCTCGATCCAGATATAACAATTCAAATTTATTTCCATCAACAGGATAAGTGACAATAGTACCATCGGTATAATGTACCTTACCCATAATGTTAATGGAGTTCTTCAGAATCTGTTCAGGGATCAGAAGATTCGATTCATCCTTAGCATCGATATACATCGAATCAATAGAGATTGCAGAGATGAATTTATCTGCGTCAGACACATCTCGAAGAAGTGCTGATTTCTCAACAATAAAGTTAGTACGAGACAACAAACCACCTTTATCATCGTAAATCAAAATCAAGACCATTTCACCTTGTTCTAATTCATGTGCTGAATAAAACGGAGGCAGGTACCATTGGGTAAGATTATTCGGATCTTGTTGGCCAATTGGTTCTAAGGGAATCTCGTTACCGATTATGTTATAACTAGCATCGTACCGTACTGAAATCGGCAATCCACCCGCTCCAGCTACGGTTCCTTTAAAAGCAATCGCATGGTGAGGTAAAGAACCTTGGATATGGAATTGCGCCGGTACAGTCAATGTAGGTCGCACTACTGAATCATCGTAAAAGATTTGTCGCGCACAAGGAGTTGCCAGTGTACCGCCAGAAAAGAAACGACCTTCGTCTTTAGACATTTCGTCAGAAGACGTTTTAGAAGAGATCTCTTCTAATTCTGGAACCAATGTGGTTTGGTTAACTGAAATAACCTTGTAATAAGTAAAGGTATTCGTATCTAATACGAAGTCACTTACCTTAGGTACGTATTTACGATGACCTTCCTGACCTAAATAAATATCATGAATCGCCCAAATCCGCCATACCTGGGAATCATCTAGGATAGGAGGTTCACCATCAATACCGACAATGGACACGTTCGCAGCAATACCACGACCGTATACAGGCTGATTCACGGGGTAATTATTTTCACTCACGTGTTTTCTCCAATTCGGATAAAGTGAGATATCTCAATCTCATTTCTAAAATAAATACGAATAATTTGTTTTAAGAAACGAACCTCGTGGTAAGTGAGGGTTGTTACATCGGTACGATACGTTGGGTGAATGGTAACGTGTTTCATCGAGATATTGTCTAAACGGAAATAGGGTTCCGCAACAAATAAATCTTTATAGTTACTTTCCACAAAGTTAATGACTTCTTGGTCATTGTATCGAGTTTCGATGTTAGGGAATTTATACTGTTTTCGTTTTAGATCGTGGATGATCCTAGACAAAACAGTTGAGTATACCTTGTACAGTCCTTCAACTGGAGGATTACTTGTAAACTTGGTATCTTTAAAGAATTGTCCCATGTAAGCAGATACACGTCTATCTAGATCATCTGCTTTGCTCTTAAAACTATAAGTATCTTCAATGTATGTTTTACGCTTCGGTACGATAATGTCACGAATTTCGTAGGGTCTACCTTCTAATTCATCTGCCCGCTCAGGAATAATGTTTCCGCGTTCAGAAAAACCTAACTTGGATTGGTCAATGATCCCGTTACCTACTTTAAATAGATAATTCTTATCATCGAAAATTTCCCAAATACCATTTCGAGAAAGCATATGGTTATTTACATAACCTACTTGTCGATTAGTGGTGATACCTGCTAATCGAGTACCTTCTCCGTTTTCTTTAGGTTTTGTCTCCGCAAATGACATCATTCGATAAGTGATTTCTTGACTGTTCTTAGAATGGTCAATACATGACTTATTAATAATGTATACATTTGGAAACTCTACGAAGTAATCAATTCCTTCGATTAGAGCTTTACCATTTAGGAATATATCCAGGTAACCATAAGGAATTCGTACAGGTCTAGCAAACACATTATCTTTTTCAGCATTGTAGTAATGTTGATTTAATGCGAAGTTTAAGATACCTTTAGTAAATGGTACCAAAATAGTACGACACAAGAATGTCTTGTCTGTTCTTACTGTAAAGGTATAATCACTTAACAAGCGATCACTTGTTCCTGTAATAACAATTCCTCGTTTACCATTAATGGTCTTCCAAGCCCATACCCCTTCTTCGTTAGTCACATCTTCCCATCGATCAGGTTCTTCTTCCAGAGTTTTCACACAGGCATATACTCTAAATTCCTCATCTTCTGGAATTTCTACTTCTAGAATATCGATATAGTCATTAGGCTGACGCGTACCGATACCAGAAATAAATTCAACTAAGCGACATTCTGGAGAAGTTACTGGGTACTGATTATAATCACCTAAACGTCTCCATGCCAAAAGCTTACCTTTTTGATCATATTCGAAAATGGTCGAGTATGGTCGATAAGCATAAGGCACATTGACTAACTTACCACCTAATCCGTCATCAATAAACGTTTCGTATGGATGTAGTGATTTACCAGTATAGTAAGTCGTAGCATTATAACCGTATGCGTCTTGTACTTCTTTTAAACTACAAACCGCTTTAGGTTTAGAGATCAATTGAGATAGAGTAGATGATTCTAATTCATCAGCTCGCCATTCTTTAATATTACTACGAACACCTTGCATGGCAGCTACACGATTTTGGAAAGCAAGTTTATTCAATTCGTGTAAGCGATTATTGACAAACGGCATTGTACGTTTACCGTATTGTTTACGATAAAATACTTTAAATACCACATTGGCAATTTGCTCATTAATGAAGTCGTGATTGTTCATCATCTCTCTAACTAAGTTAGTGGAGATAGAGAAATCACAATTACCTACTTGTCGAATATTGGTTTCTGAATTTCGATGTAACATCACACCTCGAAATAATTTAGGTGTTGTTTTCGGATAAGCACATAAGTGAAAATCACAATCATCGAAATATTCAAATAAGTTCTTACGATAAGACAATCCGTGCGTAAATAGATACTTACGGATCTTATCAATAATAGATTTAAATGTAGGGATGGTACTGATCTTCATTTCTACGACTTTAGTAATCGTAGAATCGTAAATCAGTTCAACTACGTCTTTTTCAAGAATCTCTACAGTAATCGGGTCATTAACCAAGTAACCATTGATGTAGGTAAAAATATACCCAGGTTTAGACTTATATTTATTGTAGAAGTTGATCAGAGGACTCTTGTCAGAAGTACGGTATGGTTTAGCATACTGGATAGCAATTGTCTCTTTAGGAAGATTCTGATCATCGTGATGAAGCAATGCATTGTTATACGTTCTGAATAAGACATCTTCAGTATTCATGTCCCAATTAATTTTCAGATCTTCTTTAATAACTAATACTAAATTCTTCTCACGAGTTAGAGTGTAGTAGATATGTGTCAATGGAATAACAATACCTTTATCAGTATAAAACTGAAATACTACGGTTTGCTCTACGCATAAGTCCGCCATGTTATACCAGTGTGAACGATCATGCCATTCTACAAAATTAAAATTGAACATTTCCTCAGGAACTTGTCCAATCATGTAAGCATGATAACGTTCATGTTTGGAAGGTAAGTTATAATCTTCCGTAACGATTTTAACATGGTTTCTGGCACCACCCAAAGGAGTGATGCGTTTTGGTCTTACGATACTTTGGTTATCTTGGTGTGGAGCTGCCCAGAGATTATAGAGATAATGACCTATTAGATAAGGTACACTCATCGGTACACTCCTTTTATTAATTAATAATCGTTTACAATACTATTTACAGCAAGAATGAAGTTAGCACGGTCACGATTAAAATTCTTCAATGCCATTTTTGTTAAACCAGCATTTTTAAATACTTGCTCTGATAAACACACTACTAAGGTAGCTACGAATGTAGGAATGTGCTCTACAGACATTGCTAGGATTTGTTGTTTTTCTAAACCAATCCAGACATTAGCATTAAGGTTCTTGGCAATTACAGTATAGAACAAACCGCTATTAATTTTCTGAATAGCTGGATTATTCATTTTTAATTTCAATTGCTCTAAGAAATCATCTACATTTTTATAGAATTCTCGATCAACATATCGATACAAGAAGCTAGACGGAATGCCGACATCTCTGGACAGTTTAGCGATAAGCGCATCAAATTCCAACTCACCTGCATATGTTTCGCTATGCAGCATCGAGTAATACATCCATCCTGACATTGCTCGTAAAGCGACAATCTCTTCACTATTTAAGCTAAAGGCCATAGACAATGAAGAAGTAATCAAGTCTACGTAAGTCTTAACCACATTAGGGGACAATGATTTAATAGAACGAGTACCATTGTTAACAAGATCAGATGTCAAAATAGTACGAATGGTTTGTAGCGAGAACAAAGGTTTGTTCGCTACTGTGTACTCACCCTCTTGACGTTCTCGAATAAATGATGATAAATCACAAACAGTATATTTCAAACCTTTTACTGTTTCGATAATCAACGGATGATCAAATTTGGGAACGACTGAATTAGGATAAATAAAAATTGATTTATTTTGTTCGTTCACTTTCAACCAAGGGTAATTTAAACCCAATGATTGTCGAATAGTTTTTTGTTGTTCGTCGGTTTTAAAGAAACTACCAATTGTAGTCTCGTAAGGCGAATAAAAAATGGCCATTTATTTTATTCCTAGGTTAACTAATTTAATTAAATAAAAGCTTTTATAAGTAAAGTCTCCGTAGAGAACATCATACTTTTTACTGATAAAAATTTCAATGTGATTTATATATAGAAACTAATTACCACGATATTATGAATATCGTGGCTAAACACGTTATCATTTTAAACACTAATACTGTTTAATTTATTGCTTATTCGCTCGTTAATAGAACATTACCGGTAATGTTTTTCATGTATCTGTTTAGGGTTAAACCTAATACAGCGAATACAATTAAAATTTATTTATTTTAACAATAGTCTAATCTTAATCAGGTTAAGACATTGGAGATTTTTAAAAAATGGATATCTACATTAATAATCCTACACCCCACAGTTTCCACCTGGGTACTAAGGATATGTCCGGTAGACCTCAATCCGTTGTCGCCACTCCGCGTGCACCACATATGGCTTTTTGCCCATTCTACGCTGAAAAAGGTCCTACCGAGGAAGTAGTTGTCGACGGTGAAGCATTTATTAAGCTCTTCGGTAACAAGACTTTGGATCCTCTCCACAAGTACTACAACCACTCTTCTGTCTTCATCGAAGGCATGTTGCAAGATAGTGGTACCATTATCGCTAAACGTATCGTTCCTGAAAACGCTATGCGTAAAGCCGGTATGCGTCTGTCTATCGAGTACGTCGAAGTAGAAGTAGATGAATACGAGCGTGATGCTTCTGGTCAATTCCGTTTAGACCGTGGTAAGAAAGTATCTACAGGTCGTAAAGTTCCTGGTATTACTTACCGCTGGGTTTTGGAAGAACTGAAACCAGAACAAATTACTTTGGCTAGCCGAACTGTATCTAGTTCTGGTTTGGGTAAAGGTGCAACTAATCAAGTTGACTTTGCTGTCAATGGTGTAGTTGGTAAACGTCTTCCAATCTTTGACTTCGAAACCAGCTCTCCTGGTGCTTGGGGTAATTTAACCGGTATTTCCATCTGGGCACCTAAGACCACTGACCAAGCTCCTTTGAATACTATCGCTTTTAGCGATACAAATTCTTACCCATTCCGTCTTCAAGTATTTACTAAACCTAACGCTACCAGCAACAAAGTTGTAGAAACTACAACTAAAGGTGCTCGTGAAATCGATTTCTGTTTGAAACCAGGTGCTGTTTCTAAAGTAGGTGTTCGTTACTACTTGGGCGAAACTTTTGTAAAACATTACAATAACAATCGTCCTGACGAACCTAATCTTCCTGCAACTTTCGGTTCTTTCAGCAACATTCACGTTTACCAAGCAAACATCGACAGCATCCTTTCTCTTTTCATGCAAAAAGAATTGGATGTATCTGGTACTCAAGTTCCGACTCTGAATCCTCAGACTGGCGAGATGGAAAACACCACTCGTTACTACGGTGACTTTGCTGCCGTAACTGAAGAAAACAAAGCAGACTCTAAATATCTGTTTAACTTGTTTACTGGTACTCACTCTGACGGTCGTCCTTACCAAACTTTCCGTAATTCTGACAACATCTCTACTACTGAAGGTGAAGTAACTGCTTTGCGTGAAGGTTCAGTACAATGGTCTACTGGCGGTACTGATGGTGAGATGTCTGATGAGTTGTTTGCTGCTGCTGTTGATGCAATGCTCGACGAATTTGCTGATGCTAACAGCCGTTACATGGATGACACTACTTATAACGATTCTGTCTTCTACGATACTGGTTATCCAATTGAAACTAAATTCAATCTGAACAAGTACCTGGTTAACCGTAAAGACCGTTGGGTGTGTGCTACCACTCACGTATCTGGTGAAGGTGTCATTACTGCTGCTGAAGAGATTGCTCGTTTGGCAGCCATCCGTAACCGTTTGAAACTGGCTCCTGATTCTGCAGTATTTGGTACTGAAACATTCCGTGCTATGGTTATCCGTGGTAGTGGTCGTTTCCGTTCTTCTGTATCTAGTTACGAAAAACGTGTTCCAGTATCTTACGAGATCTGTCGTTTGTTTACTAAATACTGGGGTGCTAAAATTGGTCGTGCCGATGCTCGTTGGGATCCTACCGAAGGTGATAACAACTATCTGCGTTATCTGACTGATATCTCTAACCCATGGGTACCTTACATCCAACGTAACGAAGCGTGGGCTGCTGGCGGTATGTGGGTAGAACGTAGCGAATCTGGTCGCTTCTACTTCCCGATGATTCGTACCATTTACGAAGATTACTCTTCTACCTTGATGAATGCTCGTATCATGTTGTTCCATGTTGAATTGAACAAAATTGGTGCTGAATTGCGTCGTCGCTTCTCAGGTAAAGACTGGTCACAACTGCGTCTGAAACAAGAAGCTGAATCTTGGTTCTACTCCCAAATTAAAGACAATAAATTTGGTGGTACTATTGAGGTTCAAGGTGAGTTGTACTTCACTGCTATCGATACCGAACGTTCTTGGTCTTGGCACTTTGTTGCACGTGTATACGGAGACAACATCAAAACTGTTCAAACGTTCTACAGTGAAAACTATCGTCGCGAAGATAAGCCTGAAAATTTCAGCGGCATTAGCGCCTAAGTCTATAACTAGGGGTTATTTATTTAACCCCTATTTTATTTCAAAATTTTAAAAGGTAAAAATAAAAATGGCACGTATTGAACCCGTTTTTATGTCTAAAAATACGGGCGGTTTTGCTGATGGTATTCAGGCTCCTGTTGTAGGTCTTATCGAGGGTGGTAACTTCGGTTATGCTAAACAATGGGCTGCTTGGATTAATAATACTCCATACACTTCTCGTCCGCTGATTAGTTTTCTTTTGGAAGCTCCTCTTGGCTTTAAACTTCTTCCTGATGGTAAAGTCCATATCGCTATCTTGCGTAGCCTGGTAGAAACTATTCGTCACCGTATTACTGGTTTGGGACACAAGCTCACTGTAGCCACTGACCAAAACCAAGCATTTGGTGGTTCAGGTCAAAAATACGAAGTATTCACTAACGTGACTGAAGATCCTCTGAACGTTTCTATGTCTTTCTGGGAACGTCCAGGTTTGGCAATCGGTCGTTATATGCGTTACTGGATTGAAATGCTGATGATGAATATGGAAACTAAATATGCTTCCATTTCAACAGTAGCTGGTACTCAAGATTACGATGCAATGCCTGACATGTATTCCATGTCTATGTTGTTTATCGAACCTAACGCAACCATGACCAAAGTGGTTCAGTCATGGATCGGTATCAACATGTGGCCTAAATCTTCTGGTGATAATGAAGCCAAACACGATAAAGAAAACCCTTCTGAAACTCGTGAAATTCAAATTGAATTTACTGGTATTTATCACTACGGTCCTGGTGTTGACTTCTTTGCTCAAAAATTCCTTGACAGTATTAAATTAATCAACGCGAATGCGTATCATGAAGAAGCTATACATTCCAACATTGGTCTCGATAGCATGGTAGCCGCGTCTAGGATGTCATTTGGGGAAACCGTTCGAAACATTTCGCGCCAACAGTTCAAATGATTAATACTCTCGTAATTACGAGGCTTCTTTACATACCTATTGGTAGTTTTTTGCAAATTGGTATGTTTATGAAGTAGTGAAACTTTAAAGTTTAGATATATTACCACTACTCCGGCCATGGAGTAGTGGTAATTATCTTTTTTGTCCTCCTATTTGACATAGAGTTATTAAAATGAAACCTATTAAGAAAATTTATACCGTTGAAGATTTAGAATCATTGGGATTTATAAATAGTAAGAGATGTCGTTATGTTTGGCTAAATCCTAAAACTAAGCAAGTTTATTCTACAATAAGAAATAAGTTTATATCTGGGTCTAGTTATTTAGATCCCGATACAAGAGAATGGGTTACTATACCTAAGTTGTTTAAAGAATTAGAGTATCAGAATCTAGACTTTAGTGAATTTAAAGAAATACCTAATTATACAGATTATCTTATTAGTAAAGATGGTAGGATATTTGGTAAGAAATACCATAAATTGATGGAAACTGTTGTGGGTAGAAATGGCTATACGGTACTGTCTTTAATAGGTGATAACGGGGAGAAAAAGACTAAGAAAATGCACCATCTATTACTGGCTACATTTAGACCTGAAGATTATGCTAAGGTTACTAAACATAATGGTCTTGATAGTATTGACGGAGTAAGATACGTTGTTAACCACATTGACGGAAATAAACAAAACAATGATTTAAATAATTTAGAGGTTATTACCAATTCTGAAAACGTTTATCATGCTGTAAGAAATAATCTCATTACGACTACTAAGAAAGTATCGATTAAATTCCATAATGAAGGAGGGATAATAAGAAGTTTTGATTCCATGATAGATGCTTCTAAATACATGGGTTATCATGAAACAACTATCGGACAAAGATTAGATAATCCTGATTATCTTAAGATCATGTGGCCTGATGATACTCAGGTAAAATATCTGGAAGATCCTGAGTTTGAGAAACCCACTATCTATGTTAAAAAAGGAGGTGGTATTGTACATCCTATCGTCGTAATTGATTATAAGACCAATCAATTCATCGAGAAGACTTATCGTAGTCTTACTGATTACTATAAAGAAACTGGGATTACTTTATCTAGTCTAAAGAAGATGCTAGAGAAGACAAATCAACCTATTCTGAGTAATCTGCAACGGATTAAAAGAATTGATGATTTTTCAGAATGGAAAACGCCTGATAAGTTAGATCCAGTATACGAGTTAGCAACTACTTGGAGTAGTAGAACTTATGTTATTCTAAATAAAGATGGTAGTGGATTTCCCATTATACTGCTTCCTGATTCCAGAATTAAACTTTCTTTGATAGATGAATTAAAACACTTGACTAGAGATATTTTAAGAAATGTAGCGGTTAATCGTTTCTATATTACTGAACATTATCTTATTATCGACTATGTTTCATTTGTTAAATCTGAATTATACAAAAAATGGAAAGGTCGATATACTGAATATTTATACCTTGGTTATAACTATCCTAGACAACAGTTCAAGTAATGTACTTTAGAAAAGATTCTTTAGTAGCAGAATACTAAACTTACTAAAAAAAAAATAAGTCCTCTACTCCTTTTTACGGGAGTAGAGGATTTTATTTTTATGCTATTTTATTTAGCAGCTTTCTTTTTCTTATTGATGCATATATCAAATCCACCAATGATAACAATATTATCTTTCTGACTTAAGTCTACTTTAGAAACCATACCTACATCTTGTACAATATAGACTGGTCGCAAAATAAGATCTTTGTGATAATTAGGATGAGCTTTGTTTTCGAATAAAACATCATCTTCACCTGGAAATCCAAATACGTCAGCCATGACTTGTCCGTCTAGTACTTTCAAATGACAAACATAACCAATACTACCTAAATCAAGATAATTCCTAACCCATCCAGTATTTTTATAACCAGCAACCTTGTTAGCAATATAGATCGGAAACCACTCCTTTTTTACCAAAGTATTTACTTGTTCCTTCAGGTTTATCGATTTAACAGAATCGGGATTATCCAATACCGCTTTGATTAAACCTAAGTTATCATCTACCAGAATACCACGATTGTAATTGGTCTCTTCTTTAATTTGTTTTTTGTAATATTCTTTAAATTTCTGATGTTGAAATTGATTAGAATACAATTCAATTAAGTATTCCATGTGATCAACACAATCGTAAATAGTACAAAGAAATAATGCAAGATCTGAATTGTTACCTATATCTGTTATTAATGTAGATAGTTTCAAGATACTGATATCAGTTATCTCTTTATACCTTTTAGCAGAAAGAGTGTTGGTTAAAGATGGGTCAGTCCAGCGCTTAAAGATATTTACGATGTCTTTATTAGCGGTTTTCCCATTATTAATCATTTTAGTAATCCAGTTATTATAATAATAACTCGGACTTTTACTAACTTTGGTCAGTATGTTGTTTAAATCGTCTTTTAATTTAATAAAATTTTCGTTCATTTTCCATTCCTTTATATAGTTAGTTTTATAGAATCTATTAATCTACAATTGTTTCATCTTTTTCTAATAAGTTATCTGCTGAATTAACAAGATTCCTAATTATTTTGTTAGATTTACGAATATATTCTTTACACGAATACTTATTCAGTTCACTAACGAATTTTTCTATCTTTTTACTTCCTTCTAGATCACTAACGTCCACGAGGATTCGCACACTTCCATCTAATACATCTCCATCTAAAATACAGAATTGTTCGATATCTGACGTGATCTTGTCATTGATAAGTTCGATAAGTCTAAGATCCACGTTAAGTTGATCTACTACGTTAGTTGTATAATCCATCGCAAGAGAAATTGAGAATAGGGAATCATCTTTTAGAACAGTCATTGGATTTGAGAAATTGCAGTAAATAACATAGTAGTGTTCATCAACTCCTTCTTTAGGGATGATGATTTCTTTTTTAGTAATGAGATCTTTATAAGATTCCATTGCTGCTAAATGATCATCATTTTTCTTAAATACAAACATGAATAGATTTGTAGTTAGCATTTTAGTTTCCTTTTACACTAATTAGTTTTTGTGAAAATGCGATATTTGCTTCGATTCGATATTCAATTTTAGAATGTTCTTCATCAACCGTAATACGTACTACGATCTTTCCTTCTTTATAATCTTTGTGTATTGAGATGCCTTGAGTAGCATGTTCTTTAGCAAAGTGGAAATAATCCCAATAATGAAAAATCAAATCTTCAAATCTTCTAAATGCCGATTCAGACATCATTTTAATATTAATGCGAGTAATACCTATCATTGCACTACACTCTAATATAAAATAATCTCCTTGTAACATCATTGAGTTAATTATCGCATTAGTTAATGTTTTATATTGACTGACAAAACCACCTTTGATAGTTGGTTTAATCATCGCGTCAATATAATCGGTATACTTTTCCATTTTTATTTCCTTTTAGATTAGTTAGTTTATTTATCATCTGCTACTTTCACACAATCAAATGCATAAAGATCACTAAATGATAAAAATGGGTCACTTGTTTTTCCGTTTAAAAATAGATATCTAGGGAAAAGAACATGACCAGCGATACTAATGTCATTATCACGATTCATGTTCGCGTAGATATTTCCTTCTTTACGATAGATGTGGGTTACTTTTCCAATATCTTTACCAATAGACGCCATGAAAACATTAACACCAACAGAAATACTGTTTCGTACAATACTGAACCCTGGATGGCTCATTGAGCATGGATTAGTGAGATATGTTTCTATAATGCCTGACGGGTCAAAAATAGGAACACCTTTATTGACCATGTTGTTTCTATCTAAATACGTTTCTGTTAATTTATCATCAATACTCAAGATACCAATTCTTGATTTAACAATATTGATAAATTCATCGTATTCATCATTATCCAGTCGATATGAAGTTTGAATAAAATCTTGAAATAATTCAAGAGGTTCATTTTAATAATATAGATTTAAAATAAAACAAAAAAACAATACTCCCCTACCCTGTTAGGTAGAGGAGTACTATTTAATTAGGTTTTCTGTAGTAACGATGACCCGCAGTTTCTTTATGGGTTTTCACAATATTAAGAATAGTGTGTCGACGCACAGTTACTACTCGTCCATCAGTTGTCACTAATGAATAATTACCTGATTTTGTCTTCTTGGCTTTCTTAGAATTGTCACTGGCAAATACTACGCTAATTTCACCATGGTCATCTTCCAAGATTTCGTACAATGAAAACTCTATAGGGTATTCATCTTTTCGATTAAAATAAATAACTGGATACGAAGTATGGTGATCGTCATCTTCCTCATCAGAATCTTGGGTTTCAATAACTTTATCTTTAACCTCTTCTGATTCCGCTTCAATTACTCGTTGGCAATCTTTACAAACAGTAGCGAATAACTTATCTGTTTTAATCTCGATGACTTTGCGTTCTTCAGGATCTAATGCATTTCCCCATTTCTTAAACAACCTACCAATATACTTCAGCATTAATTAATTCCTTTCAATTATTTTATAAAATAAATATCATATTTCAAGCATATTGAAAGCAATAATAACAGGATATTCCTCTTCATCTAGTTGTAAGATAGGTTTCTCAAGCTTACGATATTCGATTAAAGGTACGATTTCGTACTTATCGGTAATATCTGGTCGATGGAAGAAATCTTTGTATTCGTCGTACAGATCAATAAATGCAATAATTCCTGCTAATCTACGTGTCACATGACGAACTTTACCAATAGCTTTGCCATTGATTCTTACTTCAATGCCTTGTTTAAAATCAGATTTTAATTGCTTAAAGAATTCATCGTAAATAAAAGGTAATTTACCATAATTATAATCAATATACTTATCTAATAATCGAGAATGCATTGGTCCGTTTTCGTAATAGCCCATACTGGATACCGGAACACCGTTACCATTGGTTTTTGATTCTAAATAACCTTGATACAGATGATCGCGATACATGACTTTAGTATAGTGCTTAATAACCAAATCAATAAACTTTTCAGTTTGATCATCATTTAAGTTATAAGCATACTTGATCAATTTCTTAAGATGAGGATTCTTTTCTATATCGAGAATCTTCATCACGAACATCGCAGCACTATAGAATTCAAAATCGAGCAAAATACTATTGTGTTCTCTAATAGTAAGTGCCTTCTTCAGATGTTGTATTCTGATATATAAGAAAGCAATTGCTTTGAGTGGAAACAATGGCGGTATATAATCCGGAAATACATCGTTAAGCACATCTTTAAGAGTACAGTTATAAGTAAGTGGGTCTTTAGTGGCGATAGAAATATATGCTAAATTATTTGCTAGCTGATAGGCTTTGCATTTATGTTTTTCAAGCAGTTCAGTCGGATACATGATTATTCCCATTCCATCAAAAAGTTATAAGTGAAAAGTTTACCATCTAGAAAGATATTAATAAGATAGGAATTGTTACCATCTCTTTTACGATTACTACCCATGATGTCTTCACTTAAGTAAGACCATACATTGTAATTATCGACAACTTCTTGTAAGAATAATTCACCTGCAGGATCGTACTGATGACCTCTTAAATCAATTACATGATAAATTGAATTAAGATTTTCATCTTTGTCAGTATAAATGTTGATATCGTAGTTATACTTTAAGTTTAAAAGCATACGACGAATTTTGTTATTGATTTCTGTAATTTTGATATTGTGAATTTCTAATTCAATAGCGTTCATTTTAAAGTCCTTTAAAAGTTTACTGTGCTGGATTAGCATTTTAATAATATGTATTTAAAATAAAATAATCTACTCTACCTTTTTTAAGGTAGAGTAGGCTATGTTATCGTTTCATTTTATAAAATGGAAGTTGACCATCACCGATTACATGATTGTAATGGTAAATAGCTTCTAGTGTTTTAGGTGTCAATGTAATTACACCACCAGTAGAATCTTTCAGTCGATAATTACCAGACATGTTCGGTGTTTCTACTTTATCTAACAAATGATTGAACAGTTTATATTGTTCACCATCACGGATAATGGAATGGCTGTCGATACGAGTAACTGTTTCCTCATTCTTACGATAGAATGCAATAGGACGAAGACGAGATTCAGCACGAGTACCATTCTTCTTATAATAGCGATCCTGAATGGCTTCACGTGCATCCAGAAGAGCGTTTTGAAGTTGTTTAAGGTCAGTCATTGGTAAACTAGAATACGCCACCATTTCATCTTTCAGGTCTTCTAGCAAGTGTTTGATATTCATTACAACATCAGCTTTTTTAACAGCCATTTTTATTTCCTTTAATTGTTAAGTAAGTAAAGTGAATAAGTCATTATTCACATATTTATCAGTATGTATATTTTTTACTATACATATTAGTATAAAAAATCAAACAGGGTAAGTGTATGAATTTCCAAACCCGACTCACTTATTATTTAGGAACAAATTTAGATGGAAAAAGAAGCGATTTCTCTTGATGAATTCAAAATAGTCAGTTTAAAACACAATATCAAACATGCTATTGAGGGTCTTAAGACAGAAACAGGATGTACTACCGAAGAAGTTATTAAATTTCTTCTCGTAGTGCGTCCTTTTGAAATTATTTTCCCTAATGTGATAAACGCAGAAGGGCAATATAAAGAGGATAAAATAGAAAGTATTACTAAATATATCAAACTGTATTCTAAATCTATCAAGGAATACTGTAAAAAAGAAACTATTCGTTACACTACTGGTGACCGAACAAGTACTTTTTATCCTGAATTAATTACTACTGATAATCTTGTCCAATGGTTCTTATTTAATATTGGGCGTTATCATTCTGGTGATCAATGCTATTTGGTTTCTAGAAACGGTATTGTGGATGATCCTAAAGGTCTCATCCCTACTATTATCCAAACATTTAATATTGAAGATTAATTACTCAAAAGGATTTTCCTAAAATGACTGAACAAAAAATTAAAGTAAAGAAACGCGATGGCCATTTTGAACCATTGGATATTGCTAAAATCCATCGTGTTGTCGAGTGGGCTGCAGATGGTTTAGATGTATCTAGTTCTCAAGTAGAAATCAATAGCCATATTCAATTCTATAATGGTATCTCAACTACCGATATTCATGAAACATTGGTAAAATCTGCTGCTGATTTAATCTCTACAGAATATCCTGATTATCAGTACATGGCCGCGCGTTTAGCACTGTTCCATATTCGTAAGATTGCTTATGGTGAATTTGTGCCTACTCGATTATATAAACATATTCAGTCAATGATTGAAAAAGGTGTTTATGATAAAGAGATTTTAGAGAAATACACTGAGGAAGAGATTAATGCCATTGAGTCCTTTGTAGACCATACCCGAGATTTAAATTTCGCTTATGCCGGTATTAAACAAATGGAAAGTAAATACTTGGTGCAAAACCGAGTGACTAAACGAGTGTACGAATCTCCTCAAGTAGCTTTTGTTTTGATTCCTACTTGTTTGTTTGCTGATTATCCTAAAGAAACTCGTTTAGGATATATTAAGAAGTTCTACGATGCTTTGTCATTGTTTAAGATTTCATTGCCTACTCCAATCATGGCAGGTGTACGTACACCTACTCGCCAATTTAGTAGTTGTTTCCCTGCTGACCAACAAGTACTTACTAGCGAGGGTTACAAGTATATCGAAGATGTAAATGTTGGAGATATGGTTTTAACTAAGGAAGGATCATTCTCTCCTGTAAAAACACTTACATGTCGACAATATACTGGTGAAAATTTCATCAAGTTAAAATCGACATTAAGCCATCGAAATGATTTCTTGTCTACAGAAGACCATCTTGTTTGGACCTTGCCTAAAGATGAGTCAGAGCCTAAATGGGTAGAAGCTAAAGATATTAAAATAGGTGATTATGTTTCTATTCCTTTTAATAAGGAAATCATCCCATTCACTAATGTTAGAATGATCGATTATGTAAACAATCCAAGATATACTCTCTGCGATGACGGCTATATTCGTAAAACCACATCAGACGTGCGTGTTAGATCGGGTGAGTACGATGATAAGATAAAACCTGTTAAAAATGATATTGTTTTAAATAACGATATATTTAAATTAATGGGAATGTATATCGGAAATGGTCACTGTGATAAGAACGTACACTGTGTGTCGTTTACCATGAATGCTAAAGATAAGCATAAGATCGAATTTATAGTTAACACTGTAAAAGATAACTTCGGTTTAAATTGTTCTATTAGCTATAATAACAACGACCATAGTTGCAAAGTGTCAGTACACTCCTACGTATTTAAAGAATTCATTCTTTATCATCTCGGTACTGGTTTCAATAAGAAGAAAATCAGTAAAGAAGTAATGAATTCAGAACACGACAAACAATTAAGTTTGTTGCTAGGTGTTATTGAAACTGATGGCTGTTTACACAGTAGTGGAATTAATATAGGTTTAAGTAATAAATTCCTATCTAAACAACTTACTGAAATATCTTTGCGTTTGAAATTAAAACCTAGCGTATCATTCAATGAACCTGGTAGAAAACCACCTATTACAAGGGCAGACGGAACTATTTCTGAGGTTATTACTAGAGAGGTAAGTTACTTAATATTCTTCTCAATTGGTTCTAATGCAAGTCTTATAAAAGAATATTTAGGTAATGATGAAGCAAGATACGCGAATTATTTAGAAAGTTCAGTAATGGTTACAGTTCCTGGATCTGAAGAATACTCTAAGTATATAAGAAATAATGTCATCTTTAAAGATGATTATTGTTTCTCTAGAGTCACTTACGCCGTCCATTTACTTAATGAGACTAACCCGATGGTTTACGATATCGAAGTAGAAAATGAACATTCATTTACTGCTGGTAGTATCGGAGTACATAACTGCACCGTGATTGATTGTGACGATAGTCTGGATAGTATTAATGCCGCCACATCATCTATTGTTAAGTATATTTCTCAACGTGCTGGTATTGGTATTAATGGTGGTCGTATTCGTGCATTAGGTAGTGAAATTCGTAAAGGTGAAGCTATCCATACTGGGGTTATTCCATTTTGGAAAATGTTTCAAGCTGCAGTTAAGTCATGCTCTCAAGGAGGCATTCGTGGCGGTGCTGCGACCCTATTTTACCCTATCTGGCATTTAGAAGTAGAATCGTTACTAGTATTAAAGAATAACCGTGGTGTAGAAGACAACCGTATTCGCCAATTGGATTACGGTGTGCAGATTAATAAATTAATGTATCAGCGTCTGATTGAAGATAAAGATATTACTTTGTTATCTCCGCACTCTGTAGAGGGTTTATACGATGCTTACTTTAACGACCAAGAGTTATTTGAAAAACTCTATTTAGAGGCAGAAGCTAATCCTCTTATTCCTAAAAAGACTATTAAAGCTACTGAATTGTTTACATTGCTGATGTCAGAGCGTGCAAATACTGGTCGTATTTACATCATGAATACTGACCACATGAACACTCATTCTTCATTTATTGAAAAAGAAGCTACAGTCTACACTAGCAATTTATGCATGGAAATTGCTTTACCTACCAAGCCTCTGAACAATATTTCTGATGAAGAAGGTGAGATTGCTTTATGTACTTTAGGTGCTTTAAACCTAGGTACTGTGGATAAAGATAATCTTGAAGATATTGAAGAGTATATGGACTTAATTGTACGTGCTCTTGATTCTGTATTAGATTATCAAAATTATCCTGTTAAAGCAGCTCGTAATTCTGTAGATAAGTATCGTCCATTAGGTATTGGTGTGATTAACTACGCTTATTACTTAGCGAAGAATGGTGCTCGTTATAGTAACAACAGTGGTCATCAAATGACTCATGAATTATTCGAGGCTATTCAGTACTATGCATTAAAATCATCAGTACAATTAGCCAAAGAAAAAGGTAAATGCGGTGCGTTTGAAAATACTAAATATTCTAAAGGTATTTTGCCAATAGATACTTATAAAAAGTCTATCGACGAATATGCTTCGTTTGAATATAAATTAGATTGGGAAAGCTTGCGTAAGGATATTGTCCAATATGGTTTACGTAATGCTACACTGACTAGTCTAATGCCTTCTGAAAGCAGTAGTCAAGTAAGTAATGCCACTAATGGTATCGATTTACCTCGTGGTCCTATTACTGTTAAAGCTTCTAAAGATGGTATTTTAAAACAAGTCGTTCCTGATTATAAAAACTTGGATTCTAGTTACGAGTATTTATGGTACGATAGTAATAATATCGGTATGTTGAAATTAGTGGCAATCATGCAGAAATTTATAGACCAATCTATTTCTACCAACACTCGATATAATCCTATCAATTATCCTAACGGCAAAGTACCTATGAAAGAACTATTGAAGGAATTATTGATTGCGTATAAGTATGGCGTTAAAACATTGTACTATCACCATACAAACGATGGATCTAATGATACTCAAGATAGTCTGGATGATGGTTGTGCCGGTGGTGCTTGTAAAATCTAATTAAAAAAAATAGCTCCTACTCCTGACATATCAGGAGTAGGGGTATATTTTAATATGTTTTAGTCTAAAGGGATTCTAAACTTTTTTGCAAGAGCTATACCAAGATCATCGAATGCCTCTTCGATTTTCCAGTTAACACTACTAAGTACAGAAACCAATCCTTTAGCACTAGGGCCTAATCCAACAAGATTAGCGATAGGTGTATGGTTAGGAGCCGATTGTGTATCGTTTTGGATATTAGATTTGATTTTCTCCTTAGAATAAGCATTCAGACTAGATATAGCCAGATAAAGAATTACCTTATCTGTCAAGTGTTTGATTCGATAAACCATTTCAGGATGCTTATCACCAAACAATTCTTTACATTGTTTCTGAATCAATCGACAAAGAGCAGAATTATCAACCATTCGTTTTTCTTTGAAGTAATTAAATGCGATTATATGCAATATATTAACTTCAAATAAATTAGTTCCTTCTTTATCCAGATCGTAGATTAGAAGCTCTCCATCTGTTGTTTCAATTTTACAGATATATTTATTATCTGTATCTTCCAATTCAAAATTCTTAATGACCGGACCGAGAACCGTTTTTAGTAATTTATCTAATTCTGAATATGCTCCAATAAAATCAATTTCAACACCCAACAGTTCGATTTCAGGGTTGTACAATTCCATTTTAAAATTTCCTTATGTAATTAAATTTGAAAATAGAGTAGGGGTAACGATACCCCTACTCCGTATTAGTTTATTTTACAGTTTTAAATACCAGCATTTTCAAAACTTTCTTACCATCTACAGTTTCAAAAACAGGTATTAATTTAGCATAGTGCTTAGGTTTATAAAACATAGTCTTATTAGATTTAATTTCCTCATCACTATATTCCTTAAGGAATTGATAAGATAAACACTTTTCATTCGGTTTGAATTTACCAGCTATAAATTCAGCACTACCAAAAGTAGTATTTAAAACAAAACCAAAACATGTACCAAGTCTATGTTTCTTTAATTCGTCATCAGGTAATTGAATAAATTCTTCAGTAGTACCCAAGTATCCTTTATCGTAATATACTGGTACCCTTTTATCCAATTCTTCAACGCTACTGTTATAAAAGAATTCTTTAAAGCCATTTGAATCTTCGACTGGAATTCCTGTAAAATTCATTTTGTCTTTAATGAATTTGCGGTAATGATTACGTGTTACCATCAGGTAACACATTTCCTTAACCACAAGATCTACAAACTCATCAAACTCTTCTTGAGTTTCAATTTCATAACGACTAATTAAAAACTCTTTAAAGATTTCCATTTTATAACGTATTGTAGAGACCACTTTATTCATTTCGTGGAATAAAGTGAAAAATAACGGAAAATAAGATAAACTAGATTTCTTTAAGAGTCTACTTAACTCAATACAGCGAACACGATTATCTGGATTTTTAGACATCTCATCAAGATGCCCAAACCAGTCAGCAGCTAACTTACCTGTGATTTCCATTGGAACTGGAGCATCAGAGGGAGCATTATTAGCTTCCCTAATTCTTTTGGCTTTTTCATCAGAAATGTAAAAGTCATTTAAAGTTTGTTGAATGGTTTTATCACTAGAAGCAGATGCAAATACACTACCGAGTTGTTTAGCAATAACACTATAAGATTTCATGTCTTATTCCTTTTATTTAGGTTAAAAATAAGAAGTTTATTTATAGTAGCCTTCCTTCACTACTCATTTTAATATTATAGGTTTAAAATAAAACAAAAAATAAAGATACTCCAATAAGGTATCTTTATTTTCCATACTTCATCAAGCAGTAATTTTAAATAATTCACTACCTGGATAGAATTCGAATGATTCGTCTTCCAATACTACTGCGGTATTTTTACGACCGCGTTCATTGGTGGTCTCATCAACTACCTTGATAGATTTCTTAAATATTACGTAAAGCGCCATATCATCGCCACATCCTGTACGACTTAATAAGACTTTTTCTACTAGACTACAACCATTTAAATCGGCAATAATCTTATCCTTATTCTTGAGAGTAAGTTTTCCAGTAATAACTGACTCATGAGAATTAGAAAATAATTTACAAATAAAATTAAACATGATTACGTCCTTTACAAAGAGATTAAAAATAGAGATACCTCAATAAGGTATCTCTATTTTATTTTACTTTAAGAAATCATTTAAATCTTTTTCTTCAATGATTTCAATACCTAACTTCTTGGCTTTCTCTAATTTCGATCCGGCATTCTCACCTACAATTAAATAGTTTAGCTTACTACTAACTGACGATAACATTGTACCACCATTATCCGTAATCAGCTTCTCTATTTCCTTTCTAGGTCTGGTTAACGTACCGGTAATCAAGAATGTCTTCTGATCTAATTTATTAGAAAGCTTCTTTTCTTTCTTAAACTTAAATTCTACTAAATAGTTTAGAACCAAATCACGATTCTTTGGATTAGAGAGATATTCGTAAATGGCTTTAGCTTTTATAGGTCCTACACCTTCTAGATTTACTAATTCTTCGTAAGTAACGTCTAATAAACGCATAATGTCTTTATATTCTTTTAATAAAAGCTTAGACATTCTTTCACCTACGAAACGGATTCCTAAGGAATATAAGAATTTCTCAGGAGTCGTATATCTAGAAGCTTCAATAGCTTCAAAAGCATTTTTAGCAGTTAATCCTTTACCTAATACTTTTTCTAAATCTTCTAAAGACAGATGGTATAAATGAATTGGATAATAAATTGCTTTCGCTTTAAATAAAGCTCGAATAATGAATTCATCCACGCCTTTAATATCCATTCCATCCCGCGAAGCAAAATGCAATATGTTCTGGATTAGCTGTTCTTCACATTCCTTATTCGTGCAACGAGTAATGGTTTCTTCTGTAACTAATTGAGACTGACAACATGGGCATTTATCTGGAAAGACAAATGGTTTACTATCAGGATCTCTCTTGTCTAAATCCACAGAAATAATTTCAGGAATGATTTCTGCTGCTTTTCTTACTTGTACAAAATCACCAATTCTTACATCTAGCTGCTTAATAAAAGAAGCATTGTTTAGAGTTGCTCTAGAAACTATTGAACCTGATACTAATACTGGTGTAAGAATAGCAACGGGTGTGATCGCTCCTGTTCTACCAATCTGCACGACAATATCAACGACTTGGGTGGTTTCTGACTCTGGGTCTAATTTAAACGCACATGCCCAATTAGGCAATTTACCTTCATTGGATTTTGCATAGCTTAAATCATTTACCTTAAATACAATACCATCCGTATCGTACTGATCCGTTTTACGAGTAACCTCATATTCAAAAACAATCTTGCTTAATACTTCTTTATCTAAAGGATAAGTAACAATACCTTTTACAAAAGTATTGAAACCTAGTCTAGATAAAGCACTGGTCATTTCTGAATAAGATTTATAGGTTTGTTTAGGTTCTATTGTATACGGAATGAATTGTAATTGACGTCGACGAGTAATTTCTGGATCTAATTGTCTCAATGACCCTGCGGCCGCATTACGAGGATTAGAAAAGGGTTTCTCTCCTCTAGCTAGTCGTTCTTGATTCAGTTGATTAAAAACATCTATGAACATCAAGACCTCGCCATAAACAATAGTTTCTTTCTGAATAGGAATTTCCTTAGGAATAGAAGTTATAGTCAATACATTCTTTAACACATCTTCACCAATAAACCCGTCACCACGAGTAGAGGCTGAAATTAATTTACCTTGTCGATAAACTAACTCTAATGCCAAACCATCGAACTTAGACTGGACCATGAGTTCTGTTTGATTCGGTAGAAATGAAAAGAACTTATTAAGATCATTTACATCAAAACAGTTCTTTAAAGAACCCATAATGTGTTTATGCTTGACCTTACTTAAAGTAGGCGAAACTTTATCTCCTATTCTCTTAATAGGGGAATTATCTAACACCAAGTCAGGATGTTGTTCCTCTAATTGAGAGAGTTCCTTATAAAGCTTGTCGTATTCCTTATCTGAAACCAAAGGATCATCTAAGGTATAGTAATGATAGGAATATTTATTGATTAAATCAACAAGTTCCATCATTCTAAAATATATCGAATCCATCTTCAATTTCCTTTTCAATGTCCTCCTTACTAATCATCCCATCTGTTTTAATTTTGTCTAAAATTCCAGTAAATGCAATAACCGCATCTTCAGGAATAGGATCAATTTCAATAGAGATAGGTTCTGAAACTCCAGGAATACTATCCATGACAAAAGTCGATTTGAATATTCGATCTTTCTTATACATCTCTAACCATTCATTAAAACAGCTACTGATGCTTGGACTTGGAATCTTATAGAATTCTTCAGGTGTAACAACCATAGGTGCTATTTTATCCGAGTAATTATTATCTATAAGAATATAGGACGCAAAAAGATAAGCCGTCCAGTATCTTGCTAGAAAACTATCGTCTTCTTCTCTAGGGTATTTCTTAATCAAAAACTGATTAATGGGATTTAGTCTGAATAAATAAGCATGGCTATATTTAGGACAATCTGAAATAGTCGGTAACATATTGTTCTCCTATTTATAATAAAATAAATAGAGTAGAGAAGGAAACCCCTCTCTACTCTATTAATCAGTTAAAGTTCAATACCACCAAGATCATCTTTACTAACATTACTGTCTACTTGACTGGTCAGGTAAGATGAAATCTCTACTTCTTGAGGAGCAACCTGTACGTTATCAGAAGTCAACCAAGCATTAATCCAAGGAATTGGATTGTGTTTTACTTCTGGGAAGAATGGTTCCATGCCAATAGCTTTCATTCGAGTATTGGCAATGAACTCGAGATACTGGTTTAAAATAGCTTCATTCAAACCAATCATGCTACCATCTTTAAATAAGTACTTACACCATTCTTTTTCTTGGTCCACTACTGTTCTAAAGATCTTGTATGTCTCGGCTTCGCATTCTTTGGTTACTTCTTTCCAAAGCTCCCCTTCCTGGCCTGACTTCAAGATATTGATAATGTGTTGCGTCACAGTTAAATGGAGTGCTTCATCACGACTGATGAATTTGATAATCTTAGCGTTACCCTCCATTAATTTACGTTCGGCAAATGCGAATGAACACGCAAATGACACATAGAAGCGAATAGCTTCTAATGCATTCACTGAGAACATGCAAAGATATAATTTCTTCATTAGTTCTTTTTTACTAATGTCGACACCATGATTAAAATACATCTTATAATCTTTTGCTTGTTTTGATACTTCAAAAGTACCCTCACCGAAAAGATTATAATATTGACTATACATGATCAAGTTATCGTAATATTTAGAAATCTCAGAAGCTCGTTTCAGGATGGCATCATTAACCACAATGTTATCAAATACCTCGGTCGGATCATTAACGATATTTCTGATGATGTGGGTATAAGAGAAAGAATGTAAGGCTTCTATACTAGTCCACCATACCGTCCAGTGCTCTAATTCTGGAATCGAAATTACAGGTAGAAACGCGATAGAAGGAGCACGTCCTTGTACACTATCTAAAAGAGTTTGATATTTCAAATTACTCAAGAAGATATGCTTTTCATGTTCTGGAAGATTTGCAAAGTCCATTCTGTCACGAGATACGTCTACTTCTTCAGGTCGCCAGAAGAAAGATTTTTGTTTCTCTGTTAAGTCGTTAAATATTTGGTATTTAGATTGATCGTAACGCTGTACGTTTACTGATTGCCCTAAGAACATTTGTTCTTTAGTTGCGTTATTAGGTGTTTGATCAAATACTGAAAACTTCATCGGTTTTGCTTTTTCGCCTAATTCCATTTTTATTTCCTTTCACGTGATAAATTTATTAAAGAATTAAAATAAACCTTTTAGAGGGTTATTTTTGGTAGAACCCTCTAAATTGATTCTGGCTTTTATTTCCCTAACCAAATCGCGATTAGGATTTTTCAATTTTTCTTTGAACAATTTATACTCTCTAGGAGTAAGAACAATATCTAACTGTTCAGTTAACTCTCTTATTTTTTCTAATTTTCTTTTATATTCGACAAGTGATTTTATTTTCATCTTTAGTTTGATTCTTTTGGTTTTCATCACCTATTCCTCTTCATCACTGTCTTGTTGTTGACCTTGTTCAGCTTCATCACCGAACATTGGCATTACTTCTTCTACAACTACACCCATGTTAAATACTCCTTATGTTAAGCGTTAAATTCGCTGATGTTCGCTGCTACGACAAGCTCATCATCAACATCTACGTAAATAGTGGTTTTAGGAAACGCATCAAGAAACAAATCATTTACTGTACTGCGTGCTTTAAAATTAGAAAAATCTAAAGTACGCATAATTGTTCCTTCGTTGTTTTTCAATAAAATCTGCACTAATTTATTTTGTTTGTCGGTGGTTACACTAAGGTATCGTTCACCACCACCAAAGACTTCGTTTCGAACATTGGTAATCTCACTTACTTTAGTACCATTAATTTTGGTATGGTCAGCTAAGATTAAAAGCATGTTCTTGATCATCTTTTCGTTAGGTGTTTCATCAAACACTAAATCAAACACGATTTCCTGATTGATCCCTTCAACAACAAACTGAACATTGTTTTCTTCAGTTCGTCGAACTTCAATATACTTATCGTTATAGGTAACATCACTAAAACCCAGTCCGATTAATGTAAGTAAAGCATAACCAGGTTCATTATTAATTGAAAACGGATCTTTAACAATAGTTGGTTTATTTAGAATTTGATAAAACTGAGCAATACGGATGAACTTACGATAGTATTCCAACCAATCGAAGTCATCAATATCCCAATCAAGAATACTACGCAATTCTAAAATATCTTTATCAGTATCGAACTTATAATACTTACTTTCTTCACACATGGTAAAAGCAAATAAGTAAACTTCGAGAAAACCATCGATACCTAGTTCATTGAGTAAATTTAGATTTTTCTTATAAATATTCTTACAAATAATCATGCGTTTATAATTGTATTCTTGATCATTTTCAGTAAATTTTGCTATTACCACATTACGAATTTTAGAAAGAAAATTTTTCTTAGTTGATTTAAGTTTTAGCCGTCTTTTAATAGTAAAAGACACTTCACCATTAAGCGTCCTACTAATGGTTTTATCTTCATCAAACGTATTACTTTCAACAATACTTATTTCGTATTCTTTACTACTAGAAATGCGATTATAATGCTTTTGAATTTTCTGAAACATTTCTCTTAATGTTTCAGTAATTTGTTCTTTATTTGTTGTAATATACATGGTTAATCTCCTTTAGTTTAGTTCAAAAATAGTAATTCAGAGATTTTGCAGTTAAGAATAAATTCACTAGATGAGTTAACATCTAATAAAGTTATTTTAGTTTGCGTAAAGTTATTTACATGAATTTCTTCAGCTTTAAATTTTCCACATTCTAACGTGTATAGTTTAGTAGCTGAATGCTCGTTTACTTTAATGAAATACAGATTGTCCTTTTTTATACATTCAATATAGTTTCCTTTTTCTTTACTTTTAAAATTTCTAATATCTAGATTTAATGGCAAGTAATCGCTAGTAAGTGTTTCAAAATCACTATTAAGCTGATTGAGTAATAATGCATCTTTACCACTATTGGATAAAAGTATTTTAAAACTAACTCGTTCGAATCGAACCTGATTTAATCCGGAGTTAAGACCAGATTTACGCCAATATTTAGGAGTAAAACTAAATGACATTTTAACAATATTATCTTTAATACTGTCAATAAAAATCACCAATTCATTACTGCCAGAAAACTTATCAATATCGTACGGGTATTCTATTCCTAAAGTATCTCCTAAGGTATAATAGTCGTCATCCTCGTTAAGTCTCCCACGACTCACTAGACTATATAAAAGATAATTTAACCTAAACTTACGAATATTTTCTAATTCCTCGGTATCGTAATCAGTAAATTTTTCTTGATCGATAATATTAAGAAAACATAAGTTAGTTATAAATTCTTCACTCATCGAATCTGGTATTGATGCAATCGCTGACTTTCCTAATTCAGTAGTCCCTAAGGAAGCCATTGCTCGATATTCTTTTAATTCGGTTTCCTTAAAAACAGGGATTACTTTATTTATCAGTTTTTTGATTCCTGATAAGGTATCGGTCTTTAAATCGAAGTAGCTAACTTGATACGATCCGGCAAAATAAGCTACTGATAAACGAGCATGTTTTTCATTAAGAAATTTATTTCTGAATTCAGTTACTTTCTTAGAGAGAAAAACCAATTCAGGGAGTAATACTCTTTTAGATTCTTCTCTTACTAAATATTCTGCATTTTCATAATCCGCTATTTTAAGATTATCAATAAAGTATTGCATTTTTACATTCCTTATATAGTTAAAATAAATTAATAAATACAGGACTATGGATATCCATAGTCCTGTATTATTCTTAAAATAAATTTAAATAAAATCTTCTATTAAACTTATCGCAAATGCAACATACGTTAAGAATAACAGAATACTCATTACCACTATCATGATATATGTTCCTTTTATTTTATAACTTTTTATAAATGAATTCCAAATCATCATGCCATGTACTAATGTTTTCTAATAAGTTACTTTCCATGTACTTATCAGTAGCTACGTCAATACTGTCATTCTTACCAATAATATCAGGCATTTTAGAACGACTATCTGGAGCACATACATTATGCAATATTGAAAAGAAAACATATTTAACAATCAAATCGATATGTTCCCATTTCAATACCTGGTCTGGCAATGCTTCGATTTCACGTCTAAGATCATCTAAATAACTTGATTCAGTTATTTTACCATTCCAATCAGATCCTATCATCATTAAAGCATTTTTATTAGAAATTTTATTCTTATATCCATGAACATGATATTTAGCATCAGTCATTAATTTATAAAAATCATCAAGAGGAATATTGTGGGTTCTCTTATTCTTGTCCTTGGTTTTAGCTACAAGAAATAAGATTTTAACTTCATCATCTTGTTCTATACCTATGGTTTTCTTGTACTTCTTCAGAGTTTCTCCTGATAACACACCATAACGTAAATTATTAAAAGCTGACTTACTTACGATTTCTAATATCGCATTAAGTAATGTTTTGTATCGATGTTGATTTACAGAATATAGTTTGTTAAACTCTTCCATAAACCAAGTCATGATTCCTTTTTTACCTGAAAGTTCCTCGTTAATTTTTTCATCTTCGTACGTAGGAGATGTGCTATTTGGTCTAGTATGATTGACAGGAAGATCGTATCCTTTCTTGGTAAATAAGTAATATGTTGCTTCTTCATCGCCTAAAGATATATTATACTCAGCATAAGTTGAACCTGGTAATTCTGAAGTTATTTTGGGACTATCTCCAGAATAAACAAATATCTCTGGAGCTATAAAGTTAAACGCATTATTCATGTGTAATTTATACAACTTAATTTGATTATCATTAAGTTCATCTCCACAATAAAATAAAGGAATACAAGGATCAGTGGATAGTATACCTTTAATGAAAGGATTTAGTGAAACCAAAGTCATCATTTTAAAATTTAATGAATTAAGGATGTATTCACCAATATCTTGATTTGTGATTTTATGACCTCTTCCTATATTCTCACCTTGTTTAGGGTTACTGTATCTAAAATAAGCAAACCATGGATTTGGAATACGGTCGGAAGATGAAACTAAACTAGCACTAAATGCAGAGAATTTATTATAGAAATCCTTTAGTAATTCCTTAAATCTAATTAATCTCTTTCTAAATAAATCCGGAGAGACTAGAATTTTCTTATCTTCTGTCTCGGTACCAAAACCGACCTTATAAAGATCTGACATGGTAATATAAAGAGCTAGTTTACAGAATGAAACATGTAATTCATTCCATGCTGTATTCTTCTTTAAATAGATATTTTTAGGCACATAATCAGAAAGAACGTATCTATATTCTCCAAAATGAGCAATCACTTTCTCGTAATTAATTCCGTTTTTTATTGCTGTCGATTCCCAATATTCATACATCCATCTACTATATTCGTCAGCTCTTTTCTTTACTTTAGATTTAAACTCGTCGTAGGTCATTTTTAAAGGATCGAACTCACTAAAGTAAATGATTGGATCTTTTACAATTACGGTTTTATCAGTATTGTCTAATAAAAGATCTTCACCTTGCTTAGGAGTGAAATATCTCTTACCAACAGAATTAGATAAATTAATCTCCTTCATCAAATCGAAATACTCAGGAGAATACTCCATAGCAGGTAATTTACCATTTCCTTTAAAACTGGTTTTGTAAATTTCTTTATCTGCTTTAAATCTTTCATTAGTAGGAAATAACATGCTGTTAATTCTAATGCCGAGATCTTTAACTTCATTTAAGTATTTTGGATCGGTATTGGCACTATTCTCAATTAATCCTTGTCTAATACTATAATTTCTAGGTGATTCCCCACCGTAACTAATTCCAAAAAATTGTAATTCTTCGTAAGGTCCAAAGATTCTAGGCACACCTCTAATATTTAATCTATTATAAATTAACGGTTGGTAAATTTGTTCTCTTACAGATGTATTAAAACGATTAGCAACGTACACGTAGTCAGAAGAATTATTGATAGTAAAATCATTTACCCTAAGTAAAAAAAGATTTAAATATAATTTAAGGTAGAAAGGTATTTTTTCTTTAGATAACTTTCTAGCCTCTAAAAGAGCAGAATCCATTGTTTGAAATTCTGGCGTAGTACTAGAATAATATTCTTTAATAGCATCATGAGTGCTTCTAGTGATTCCGTCTTGACGTACTTCAAACCTAGGGTTTAGATAAGATCTAGGATCGTACTGACGATGCAAATGGGGTTCGTACCCTGTCCGAATAATATTGTTTTCACCAATAATCATTTTACATCCTTTTAAAGTAAAAAAAATAATATTTAATTAATAGTTCATACGAAATCTATAGAGACTCTAGGTTAAATCCTAGAGTCTCTATATTCTATCAGCGAATATCCCAGTCGAATTCTGGAAGTACTTTACCTTCTTCTAAGAAGATTACTTGGTTATGTTTATAACGACGTTTATGTTTGTAGTTTTTAACCACAACACTTTCTTCATTAATACCAGCTACTTTACCAATATTGTAAATTCGTTCATTGTAAGTAGGGTAGATAACCATGTCACCAATTCGAACATCATCAAACATTTCTTTATGCTTCTGTTCGACTTCGGCATTACTGTGCATTTCTTTGTACCAGTAATAAGCCACGGATGGTGAAATAGTAGCAAACCAAGGAATTTCATCTCTGGTATAGTCATTAATAATGTTGAACCAACCTAATTGATAACTCTCACGAGATACCATTTCGTCGATATAACTTACATCGGTACGTTCTTTAGTACGTTTTGTATAGTTGTAAAATCCTTCAAACAAATCGACCATGTATTGATCTTCAGTGTCCTTAGGAATGATGCAGAATATATTGTATTCGTTACCACCTAATACCATAGGGATTGTGGTCAGTTTGTATTGGTCAGCATTTTCTTTCATGAACTTCCATGATTTTGGTAATGCACCCCATTCAAATTCAGACGACCCCATGTAGTCAAATGTCACATAGTAGTCGAGACCTTTACGACCTTCGTTAAATTCGTCATAATGACGTTCTACACGTTGGATGTAATAGTTTTGGTTATTTTTCAAAGAGATTTCCATTTTAATATTTCCTTTACAAAGTTAGTTTAGTTAAGTTCTTTAGTGATACTCAAATGAGTATAGGTGTTATTGATAAGTAATCTAGAAAGATTACGAGACGAAGGTTCGTTTTGATTGATTGCTAGTTGTCCTCTTACGGTAAACAAACTACCTACAGAAATATCCATAATTGGACTACTGATGCTATCGTCAGTAAAATAGACTTCTATGTCAGTTAATAAAGAATGACGATCACAAGGGACGCCTAAGTAATCACAAAGCAATATACCGTTTGTTCTGATCTTACCAATATTATTAACAAAGCATAACAAATTCATTAAATCAATGTAATTGCTACACATTTCGTAATAACGATAGTTATTTTCAGAATTGTCTCTGACGATGTAATTAACAATAGTAACTGCATAGGCGAAAGATTTAGCATATTCTTCACCAAGCTTCTCAGCTTCGTTATAAGGTAATGTTAAATTCTTTCTTCTTTTCCCTTCTTGATAGAAGTCGTTTAAGATATAAGTTTTTAAATAAGATTCTTCATCGTACCAAAATATATATTTTGGTTTAATCTTATTAACTAAAATTATATACTGGTATAATCTATTCTTTGCATCGAATTCAGAATCTACCTGTAGTTTCAATTTCTGTCTACTAAATACATTATCAAAATGTGGATTAATACGATCAGATAAAGATTTAATCTTTTCAACTAATGAGAAGATTGTTTTGCTTTTGTTATATCTTCTTCCTGCTGAAGTATACGCCACACCATTATTAGCGATATCGGTAATGAATCTCATTTTATTTTCCTTATACAAAGGTTAATTAATATTAAGTACGACGAGTTTTAGGTTTTAAAGTATAGAGATAATGGTTACCTACCTTTTTGTATAGTCTCGCACGAGGTGCTGGCTTACGTCCGGTAGAAAAGAAGATTGCCTTTTTCGTCGTGTCATTACGAACATCCATCACGTGTTGCATATACTTCTTCTTAGCCAATTTCATGATTTCTTTTTCTTTACTAGGATTAAATACTCTTCCACCTCGTAAAGAACGATTATGATACCACTGGAATTGACCTTTAGTAGTAATTACTTTCTTAACACTATTTGCAAATTCCGGATGATCTACACGATTTAAAATCACGTCCGCTACGGCTTCTTTACCGGCACGTGACTCACCCTGTGCTTCGTAGAAAATAGCCATTGCCAGATATTTAACTTCTTCGGAAGTATTTGCAAGTACTGGCTTTACAAATACTGATAATAAAATAATCAACAATACTTTTAATTTAGACATTTCGAACTCCTTTACAAAGTAAAAAATATATAGACATAACCACACTCCTGCCCCATTTCGGGAACAGGAGTGTAATTATAGTTTTAATTAACCACGGATTTTCTTAGTAACTGGTTGAGCAGGTACTTCACGAACGACAACTTCGCGAACAACTTCATGTACCACTTCTTTAGTTACTACTTGAGGTTGTTGTTTAACACCGCCAAATACGTAAGACAAGCCCAGGCCAATACCTACGTTACGGCGAGTATCAAAGTTAATACCGCCTTTAGATACCCAACGACCAGAGTTAGAGATATGGCTCACACCAATTGCTGCAGCACCTTCATTCTTGAAGTAGCCCGCACCAACACCTACTGCTGTTTGACCAGGAGCATGTGGTTGTGGAATAGCCGCGATTGCGTTTGAACCTGCAATACCAGCACGAGCTTCACGACGGTTATCATGCAACTCTTTACGCAGTTCAGCATTATCACCTTGAAGACCATTCACCAACTTACGAAGTTCATTGATTTGACCATCTTGAGCTTCATTCCAAGTGGTGTGTTGGCTGATGGTATTGTTGATGTTTTGGATCGCTTGAGTGTTAGTAGAGATGTGGTTAGCATTAATAGCAATATTACCTGCATTAGTTGCCACACCATCTTTCAAGGTTTCGATTGCTTTTGCATTATCGCCAACTTTATTGGCAACTGCATAAAGCTGAGAACCATTAACAGCATCAGTAGATTCTTTAGTGATTCGACCAGCCGCAACGTTAGTAATCGTGCGTTCATTACCTTCTTTACCCACAGAAACGGTAGCTACTGGTTTATGGCCTTTGAAAACACCATAGGTAATACCGTTCACTTCGGAAGTAGCAGTACCTACTGCTTTTTCTGTGGTGGAGAAAGAGCCAATCGCAACATCATGATCGTTAGTTGCTTTCGCGTTCACACCAAATGAAGTAGTGAAGCGACCAACAGAAGTAGCACCAGAACCAATAGCTGTAGATTGATCACCTTCAGCACGGCTAGATTGACCAATCGCTGTTGATTGGCCACCCAATGCATTAGCATGGAGACCCATTGCTACACCACTGTTTTGTTTAGCATATGCATGTGCGCCTACGGCTGTGGAACCGATACCTTCGGTACGAGTACCTTTACCGATTGCTGTAGATGATTGGCCGATGGCGGATGCTTCAGAACCAACTGCAGTATTCATTGATTCCAATGCTTTAGCGTGGTGACCGATCGCAACAGACATGTCACCTTTTACTTCGGAGCGTTGACCACCCACTACGCTGTCTTTACCATTGACGGTATTGTGAATACCGAATGCAGTGTTTGACAGACCGTTGTTTGTCAAGTCAGTACCAATACTGGTATTACCTGAACCACTTACAGTTATCTTATCACCATGTACTACTTGATAAGTGCCTACAACGGTATTGTCAGCATAAGCAGTAGAAGCCGCAGCAGCAATAGCGATCGCAATGATAGATTTTTTCATGTTTATTTCCTTTATAGTTAAAAAAAAGAAAAACGTACTGCGCTAAGAAAAGATTAATTCGTCCCATAAAGGGAAGTGGAACGATGCCTCATAACCACCATTCCACTTAAATGATATAGATTTGAAATAAAATAAAATTCTAAATGGTATATTTACCATCTCGGAACTTTACCTCTTCATTATTAATAGTGCTGGTATCTTTTTTATATCTAGGTGCAAAGTTCTTTGGTTTACGTGGTTTAATCACACCATGATAAAACTTTGTTTGTCCACCAAATACCTTATTATAAGAAATCACAAAAACACCAATTACAAAGATAAAGAAATTCTTAACCAGTTTAAATCTAGTAATTAAACAGAAAAAGAAAAAGCTTGCAAAAATAATTTGTAACATATCTACTTTCCTTTCAAAATAGATTAATAGGATTACCTTACGCTTAGGTAAAGCCACTGTAATAGTATATGTTTAAATTATTCTTAAATAAGCTTTAACATAAATTAGATTACTCTACTCTGGATATCCAGAGTAGAGTAGATCTTATTCAACTATTAATTGTAAGAAAGCATTTTCAGTATATACCCAAGGTTTAGCATCTTCATCTGTAATAAAGATATATTCACTTGGAAATACTTCTAAGTCTCCCTCTACAGTATCGACAAATATACTCTTTCTTAAATTGCATAAAGTATACTTTACTTTATTCTCCTCTAACCATTTAGCTGTTTGATTAGTATCGTTGAATTGAATGTAAGAAAGAATATTCATTTTAGTTTTTACCTGTAAATTTTTTAAAGAAACCGATAGAAGTAGCCAACATGACTTTTTCGCCAGTATTTACTTTATCAGAATTAAATTTCCAACCTAAACGAACACGGAAACAATGACTTTTCAAGAATGGATATCGATAAATTAAATAATATTCAAAAATACCATTATCATCTACTTGAAAAAGATAACCTGCTTCTCTTTGGTCAGATGTATTAGGATTGCCTTTAACACGAATAGGGCTGGTTAAATGAGTACCACAAACATGATAGTCAAAAGTATATCCTTTATTTCGACAAATCCAGAATACTCGTCTTTTATAGACAGACCAGTAATCATTATTAGGATGTCTTTCTAGATGTCCTTCGTCACCGTCAATAGGATTATCATGAGTTAAGAACCAATTAAAGATCTTAGGAATCTTTCCTTTGGTATTATCACGCATGGAAAACCAAACAATAAGAGGTGACAAAATAACAGCCAGTAAGTTAATTACCATGGAAGCAATAAACATAAAAAAGTAAACGACCATTACTACAGCTAATCTTTGTTTATACAATTCTTTCATCTTGATATTTTCTTAAAACATCTTAAATAAATGTTACATCTTGAACATATTCCGTAACCGTTTCTGATTCTGGATCTTGTTCGTAGAATGTAATTTCAGGAGGAATGGTATCCAGCATGGTTTTCTGAGGAATCACTTGGACTTCTTTTCCTTTTAATAACTCAGGATGTTTGGTCAAGAATGTTTTCAGTTTATCGTAAATAGCTTTACGAGCATTAAAACCATGAGCATCACCTACACGAATGGTTTTTCGACCAATGTTGACTTTATCACAACATCCGTCAAAATCACCCTTATCAGCAAAGGCATTAACGCCATTAGTACTCCAGAACCAAAATGCAGAAGCTGTACCTAAGTCTTTTTCTAAAAGTAGGTGTGGTGAAGTAGAAGCTAGCATTCCGCGAGAACGGAAGAAGTTCTCGTAATTGGATTTACCCGTAATTTGGATAGGACCTTTACCAGCATAATTCCAACCATCGCCTGTATTTTCAGGACCATTACCCATACGACCCGCATAACAATGGTTAGCAATAGCCTGTGGATTCTTAGCAATGGATAATGCTTTTTGATTAGGTTTACCACTTGCATCCGAATAACGCTTAGGCCATGTACGAGCCAAACCTAAAGCAGAATAGTTTAAGTTTTCTTTCAATACGCGTAAGTGATTAGATTCAATCATTACATTAGCAATAAATGCTGCAACACGACTAGAAGTGTTGATTTTATATTCATCAGCATACTTAGCAAAATAACTAGACCATTCAGTAGCAGTCGTAATAGAACAACCTGCAGCCGATAGTATTTGTTTCCAGTTTTCAGCTTTCATTTATTATCCTCTTATAGTAAAAGATAAAATAAAAAATGTAAATACTACTCTCTACCTATTAAGGGTAGAGAGTAGCAGATTCTCATAGCTTAGTTATAGAAGTAGTTCATCAGACGAGTTTTAGCGCCTTCTGAAAAACCATACTCTAAAGCTTTAGCAATGTCAATAGTAGTATTCAACTCTTTATGGCGAGTCATTGGATCTTTCAGACTAGTCAAAAGATTCATCAGATTTGCATAACAACGAATAGAGACTGGATCCAATGCCAGGTTTTCTTGGAAACGAGACAAGTTCAGAAGACCCAATACTTCTGGTTCTTCACACATCAGTTGCAACAAGAAGTCCATAGAGTATCGGAATGATACAGAATCCGTTTTGGTAATGATGTCCATAATGTTATTAAAGATCTCTACTTGCATTGCTGGACCTTCGTTTACTACGAAGTTCTTATCTGCCATCAAAGTGAGAATATGGCCTTTGAATTGCTTCATCTTAGCCACATATTCGATAATACCCAGAAGAGACATTTGTGCAGTAACAGATACTTTACTCAGTACTTCATCTTGAGACAAGCGATCGTATGTTTCGTTATAGGTACGATTCTTATCGATGTCTTCCAGATCACGTTCACCATCTTGTTGAGATTCCACAATATATTCCGGAACAATAACTTCATCGCCTTCAGGCATGTCGTACAAAGCAGGTTCCAAGTAATCAGGATCATTAGGATCAGTTACTTCATTTTCTGCATCCAAACGATCTTTGTTTGCTTTCTCTTTCTCTTCCTGTTCTTTACGAGCAGCTTCTTCCTCTTCTTGACGAAGAGCCTCTTCTTCTTCCAATTGTCGTTGACGACGAACAGACATGTGATTACGATCTTGGTTTTGTGATTGATACATTTGTTGACGTTTATTAGCCATTATAAGGATCCTTATTTAAAAGTGTTTACATAAATACTAAAAAAAGAAGTTTGCGCTTAACTTCATAAATCTAACCAAAAAAGAATACCCTACCGAAATAGAGTATTCTTTTTATCATTAATCTCTTACCAAGCTTTTAATAAGCTCAGTAAGAAGAATTGTCATTACTGGAATGACTACAAACCAGATTGATGCTTGACCAATTGCCTTGGTCAAAGAAACATCGGTATAATATAATGCCGCCATAAGCGGTACTGTAATAATAGAAGATAACAGTGTCATCGCTGAGGCTGTTAGTAATACTTCTGAAATTTTCATTTTTTAATTCCTTATACAAAGATTGATTAAAGTGTTTCAGTAGATTTCTCTACTAGGTTCACTTAAATAGTATATATTTGAAATAATCTAGAATACTAATCTACCTCGGGCTTGACGCCCCTCTAACACTTTGGGATTTTGTTACCTAAATACTAATAATGTATTATTGTTATCTAAATCAGTAAAGTAATTAAGGTAATAAAAGTATTTCTTTCCTAATAATACTAATAATGGATTTTATAAATCCTAATAAGTTCTTTAACAAATTCTAATCATTATTCCTTTCACTCACCCAGCGGTAGCGTTTATGGGTGAAAGGAATAATGTATCTAATACTAATAATACTGTTTCTTTTATACTAATAATAAATTAAATCTTATTATATAAAAAATAATTGTTATTATACAAAATAAATCTATTTATTATCTAAAATACTAGTATTTAGGTATATTTTAGATATATTTCTTATAATACTTTTATTTTTCTAATAATAACAGTAAAGTAAAATAGATTAAATAAAGTAAGAATAGATAGAGTAGTAATAGTTAATAAACTATAGTAAATACGTAGCTACAAAAGCAAATATAGCCGTATTGTAATGTTTATAATGTTTTGTTTTGATGTTTTGC
>ERZ772909.5-NODE-5-length-249936-cov-5.403308_pt1 | contig 249936 bp, 248 predicted proteins | sample MGYA00511137_ERZ772909 | MGnify/ENA primary metagenome ERZ772909 (study PRJEB29015, sample SAMEA2738095) | human oral metagenome | biome: human oral; feature: human-associated habitat; material: saliva | place: China | collected 2270 ... | reverse complement strand
GGATTATACTTCGCACACCTTGTGTGCTCAGCACGGGCTTATATGCCCTAAGCATAAAAACACCCTCCTTACTAGTTGTCTAGTAAGGAGGGTGTTTTTCATAAAGAAAGTCATCTCTAATAATTAAATGACTTTTTATTCTCCTATAGATGAAGTCTTATACACGAACTTAACATTTGACTTTGTCCCATCTGCCTTACCCGCAAAGTTATCATATGACTTTGCCATATCTGACATAGCACTTAGTCTTGCCGATAATTCTCCAAATCTACCATTGAAGAGTTCAACAATCTTTTGAACACCCTCCTTGTTGAATTTATTCATTCCCTCGGATAGCGTCTTTGCTCCATCGTTCAATTGCGATACTCCACTTATAAGCTTATCACTGCCTGACATAAGAGCTTTTATACCTACCTCTAGAGCTTCAGTTCCTGCCTGAAACTCCTTGCTCTTCTCTGCAAGTTGTCCTGCTCCATAATTAATCTTCTTTGATCCTTTAGCGGCCTTGTCTACACCTTCAGTGTACTGTCTTAGTCCCTGATAGAATTTATTATAGTTATCTAGCTGTCCCTTTAGAGCCGTTAGGCTACTTGCTCCAGTTCTAGCCTTTGAAACAGCATCCTCTATACCCTGAACTACGGCTTGAGAACTCATTGCTTGCTCTATTTGGTTATTAATTTCTGCGCTTACTTTCGCTTGAATTGTACTCTGAATTTGTTCGGAACTCATCTGGGCTGTAACTGCGCTATCAATCTGCTGGGCTACCGATGCCGAAATTGTTCCTGAAGCTACTGCATTTTTATATGCCTCTACTGTCATGGATATTCCGGATGCATTTAGAACATTTTGAAGCACCTGCTCTCTTACTTTTTCGGTTACTACTGCTGCTATCTGAGCCTCGTTTTGATGTACCTGTGCCTCAACTGTTTGGCGAGCCTTCTGAGTTGCCATAGCTCTTACATTGCCCTCATCCATATTTTTAATTATAGATGTAAGAACACTACTATAGTTATCCTTTGTCATGTTCACAGCTCCAAGACCTCTTGCACTAATCTCTGTGTTTGCTTGTGAAATCAGTGAATCAAAGATTTGGGCCGCACCGTTATTTAGCTGCTCGCTCTTGCTGCTCAACGCCTGAAGGCCCTCGTTTAGCTCAGTAGTGCCTTTATATAATTCACCTGCGCCTTTTGAAAACTGTCTTGCTCCATTGTTTAGGCTCTCTGCTCCCCTGTATAACTTAAAAGTTCCATCCTTCATCTCGCCTGTCTTCTCAAGAAGAGTGCTGAGTCCATCGTATAGCTGACTGCTTCCATCTGCTAGCTTATTTGCCGAATTTACAAATTCATCTAGCTGTGATTTAATACCGTCTAGGCTTGATAACTTGTCGCTTGAAACATTTGCAAATAGTTCGCTTGATACTACACTTATTGAGGTTTCCATTGAAAAATTCTTTACATCCGCTGTCACCTCAAAGGTTTCAGGTAAACTTAAGCTATTCCCTGCATCTCCGAGATTTTCCTTCATTCCAGGAAGTGCAAATCCCATAACTATATTTCTCTTACCGTCGTTGATAACTCTACCATTTACTACTTCAACATTTGAGAAAGACTTATCATCTAGCACAAGACCTGTAACAACGGAAAAAGGAACATACATGGTCATGTTTTGCCCATCAATATTTACGGTTCTTGCCTCGTTATTCTTATATGAGTACTTAATTGTAACCTTTCCGCTCTTTCCTGCTAGCTCCTTTGCGCTCACGCTCTTGCCATCAAGAGTGTAGCTTACAGAGATATCCACAGGGAGCTTCTTATCGATTTCTCCCTGATAGTAGACATCCTTTCCCTCTGCAGTCCAAACCTTCATCTTGTCCTTATCAATTACATATTTAGCATTGTCCTTGACATTTTTGATGTTCTTAAGCTCACTATTATCTTCTAACTTGCTAGCTTTTTCAGCGTTCTTTAACCATTCACTGACAATTATCTTCTGAGGGTTTCCGTCATTTCCTGCTATTACATAGACCGTTTCATCCTTTTCACCCTTGCCTACTTTATCTATTATCTGAGATGGGCTCTGAGCCTTGCCTTTACTTGCACTAGCTTGTTTTTCCTCAGCATATGAGAATCCGCTAAAAACAAGGCTGCTGGTTACAAGTGCCAAGGAAAGCACAGATGCAACAATTTTTCTTCCAATCATCTTGTCCTTTTTCATTTCTACACCTCCCTTGCAAGACCGCTCTTTGAAATATGTTTCATGCTAGCAGTTGTCTTGCAAATTACCTTATCAAATACGTGAAGCATAGCTGGCAGTATGAATATTACTGCAAGCACGCTTATAATTGCACCTCTAGACATCAAAGTACAAAGCGACTTTATCATATCTATATTCGAGTACATTGCAACTCCGAATGTCGCTGCGAAGAATCCGAGACCACTTACTATAATTGACGGAATCGATGTTGCAAGCGCTGTCCTTATAGCTGAGTCTGTATCCTTACCATTAAGTCTTTCTGCCTTATATCTTGTAGTCATCAAAATAGCATAATCTACCGTTGAGCCGAGCTGTATCGTACTTATACAGATTGGTGCAATAAACGGCAACGAAACACCCATCAAATGTGATAGACCAAGATTTATAAAAATAGCAAACTCTATCACGGCAACCAGAATTACCGGAAGCGATGCACTCTTAAATACTAAGAGAATGATTAGAAATACTAGAAGTATTGATACTGTATTTACAATATCAAAGTCTCTACTAGTTGTCTTAATCAAATCGTAGGTCGCAGGAGCTTCACCTATCAAAAGGCCCTTCTTGTCATACTCTTTAATAATCCTCTTAGCATCTGCAACCTGCTTATTCACCTGATCTGAAGCAACTTCGTACTCAGATGTAATCATTAAAAGTTGATATTTTCCAGATTTCAGCTTGCTCGTCAATTCACTTGGAATAAAATCATCGGGAAGTGAACCGCCGACAATACTATCTAACCCCATAGCTGCCTTAACACCCTTAAGGTCCTTGATTCTGTCTGTCATCTCAGTAAACTCCCTGTTGCTTAAATCAGAGTTTACCAATGCCATGTATGTACTTCCCAGCTTGAAGTGTTCTGCCTGTTTTTCATTTGCAACCACACTTGGAAGCGACTTTGGAAGCGAGCCCCCAATATCATAGTAAACCTCTTTGTTCGCTTGGTTATATGCAAATATTGCTGGAATCAAAACTATGATGAATATCCCAATCTGAATATATGGTTTCGCCGTTACCTTCTTAGCAAATGAACTCATATCAGGAATTAGACTTCTATGTCTTGTCTTTTCAATGAATCTATCTAATACGAGTATCATTGCTGGCAGAATGGTTACGCAGCTTATAACACCTAGGATTACTCCCTTTGCCATAACTATACCAAGGTCCATTCCAAGCTTATATGTCATAAAGCAGAGTGCAACAAAGCCTGCTACAGTCGTTATTGAACTTCCTACTACGGAACTCAATGTCTTATTAACTGCCTCTGCCATAGCCTCATGGTCATCTTCTATTATTTCTCTTTCCTCTTCATACTTATGCCATAAGAATATAGAATAGTCCATCGTGACCGCAAGCTGAAGCACCGAGGACAGCGCCTTTGTTATATACGAAATTTCTCCCATGAAGATATTTGACCCGAGGTTCCACAATATAGCCATACCTATGCCCGCTAGGAACACGAAAGGTATTAGCCATGAATCTAGAAAAACCATCATCACCAAAGTTGCAAGAAGTACTGCTAGTCCAACATATATAGGTTCTTCCTTTTCACACAAATCCTTAAGATCTGTTACAAGTGCAGACATACCTGTCAAAAAACAATCCTTTGTAGTAATCTTTCGAATATCCTTTATTGCTGTCATGGTCTCCGATGCCGATGTCGAACTATCAAAGAAGATTACCATCAAAGTCGCATTACCATTGTTAAATGCATCATAGTACTTCTTAGGAAGAAGCTCCATTGGGACAGTCCCATTAGAGAGACTATCATACCAAATAACTGAATCGACATGGTTCACCTTTTCAATCTTAGCCTTAAGCTGAACTATATCCTTTTGATCCATTCCCTCGACAACCATAGTTGATACTGCGCCCTTGCCAAATCTGTCTAACAAAATATCCTGACCTTTGACTGTATCCATATCCTTTGGCAGATAATGTAGCATATCGTAGTTGATTCTCGTGCCTATCATTCCAAAGAGGGATGGAATTAGTAGTAAAATGCCGATAATCAAAATCAATCTATGATGTTTTACCGTTACCTTTCCGAACTTTTTCATATTTTTTCACCTCTATGTTCAAACTATCCTAATGGATAATATCCTCAAATATGTGTAATAAAAATGGACAATAAAAAATCAATGCCCAAAATTTAGGCATTGACTTATTTTTGTCTAATAAATTACTTTATTTCTGCATTCTTTAAAGCGTTTTTTACGCTGTCATACATCAAATCGCACAATCGTCTTATTGCGGCCTCAGGCTCATCCTTCATCCTACGCTGTAGCCATTCGAGAACAATACCGACAACCGCATGCTTATAAAACAGTATAATTAACTCTTTGTCCCTTTCGCTCACATTCATACCTCTTGCCTGCTGATTCACATATTTCGCAACAATGTGCGTTGAAACATTGTATAGATAACGCTCAAGGGTTTCCCTGCTTATCGAGTTATATACATTGAATATAAGCCTCTTGTTATCTAGAGCAAATCTCGATGCTTCTACGAAAATACTCTCCCAGTTGTCATCATCATACTGTAGCGTTTCAGCAATTTCCTCTGTCTCAGTCTCAAAAATATCTGCCAAAAGCTCATAGATATCTTTATAGTGATAGTAAAAGGTATTGCGATTAACTCCGCACTCCTCAACCAAATCCTTGACTCTAATTTTCTCAAGTGGTCTCTCGTTAAGCGCTCTTATCATTGTCTCTCTGAGAGCCTTCTTTGTTAAGCTTGACATAATCCACCTCAATTAAAACGTCCTTAATTACTCGCCGTGCGAAACTGTCCCATCTCCCTGTAAGGAGATTTTCTCCCCGCCCACAGCATCTCTATTTCCTAAGTGATTTATAATAAAGTCCTTATTCCTTGCTAAAATCTCGCGTGCTTCCCTATAGCTTGCTCCTTCAAAGTCATGCTGGTCAGCACTCACACCTATCGCATCCATTCCTTCTGCCTCTGCAAGATATATAGATCTGTACTCGTGGTACTTTTGGGTTACGATTATGAGCTTCTTTACATCAAAAATATTCTTCGCCCTTACCATGGACTCCGATGTCGAAAATCCTGCATGGTCGCAAAATATATCTCTCTTTGGGACCCCCTGATTTATACAGTAGTTCAGCATGGTATGTAGTTCGTTGTGTTCCTTTTGACCGTTATCTCCCGTTAGGAGAATCTTAGGTGCAACGCCTTTTTTGTATAGTGCAATTCCGGCATCTAGTCTATCTTTTAGGATCTCTGACGGAGTCTCCCTATCTTTGATGCCTGCTCCGAGAATCATGATACAATCTGCTTTTTCTTCAGCTAATTTTTGTGAATCGCTGTCTGATATGCTGCTTTCCTGTGTATCTATAGAGTATTGCAGGCTAGGTGAAGCTGTTTTGATAACATAAAAGTTCACGCCAAGTACTGCTGCGATAAGCAGTATCAGAATAAATATTATGATTTTTAAGCTTTTCTTTAGAGTTTTCATCGTTAAGCCTCGTCATTTTGCAAAATAAATATATATATGGTATTATTCATATGTATTTAGTGAATCACACCGCTAGGAGATAAATATGAAAAAATTTACAGTTTCAACTTCAACTCCATATGACATCCTTATCGGACACAACCTGATTTCTAAAATAGGTGAGTTCCTTAAGCCTGTCTTTTCTCCAAGACATGTGTGCATTATCACAGACAGCACTGTCAATGGACTTTATGCTCAGGTGGTGATGACCTCGCTCATAGAATCAGGATATCAGACTTCTAAGATTTTGTTTCCTTCTGGCGAACACTCAAAGAATTTGACAACCTACTCAAACATCCTTGAAGCTCTTGCTGATGAGGGTCTTACCAGAAGCGATTTAGTTCTTGCTTTGGGCGGCGGTGTAGTTTGTGACCTTGCTGGCTTTGCCGCAGGAACATATATGCGCGGAATCAACTATGTAGTTGTTCCAACAACTCTTCAGGCTTCCATAGATACTGCTATCGGTGGAAAGACTGGTATAAACCTCCTCGGAGGAAAGAACCTCGCCGGTGTATTTTGGCAACCTTCACTAGTCGTTTGCGACAGCAAGATTTATGAGACGCTTCCAAATGAAATCCTTCTCGAAGGTATTGCAGAAGCAACCAAAAATGCTGTAATTGCAGAGGCTGGACTTCTAGATCAGATTCGTAACCATAACTATGAATATGTTATTGAGCGTTGTATCTCCATCAAGAAATCACTTGTAGAGGCCGACGAACGCGAGACAAGTCTCAGGCAGCTCCTCAACTTCGGACACACCATAGGCCACGGAATTGAAAAGCTCAGTTCCTACACCGTAACTCACGGTCAGGCTGTTGCAAAGGGCATGATTGCCGAGGCAAGAGGTGCCTATGCTCTAGGTCTTACACCTAATGACATAAGCGGTGATCTTACCGAGATTCTTGAGGAGTTTGGCTTTGATACCTCGCTAGACTACGATGCTAAAGCTATCTATAAGCTTGCTCTCAAGGATAAAAAAATCCGTGAGGGACAGATTAACATCATAGTTCCAGATTCTATTGGAAAGTGCACACTCAGAAAGCTTTCCCTTCCCGAGTTAAACGAGCTTATAACGCTTGGCCTAAAACAGGGATAGTTCTATGGTCAGCTTTCATAGTTAGCTATTGAGCTAAACATAAGTATAAGGACAAATCTAAAGGGCTAATTTCTTAGCCCTTTATTTTTATTCCGTGGTACTTATTATTTCCTTATTCGACTTATCAATTTGGCTAACCTTCATTTCCTTTGCCTTATCTGGATCCACCTCTTCTTGAAGTCCAAGAAGTGTCGGGCCGAGATAAATTGTTGATAACGGCTCGCCGTTTAGCGTAACCTTGCTGTATTCGGTGAAGTTTTGGCCTTTGATATAGTATCTTCCACCTACGTTTACGACCTTATCAATCTTAACAGTCTTAACGCCCATCTTCATCTTTGTAGCCTTGACGGCATCCTTGCTTCCGCCGTATATGTAGCGGTCACCGTATAGCATATCGTACGCTAAGAGGTTTAGCCCCTCTAGGAAGCTCTTATCATTATGATCCGTATTCTGCTGATATTTAAATACTGTTCCCTCGTGTATTCCCACTCTATCGCAGACATCTGCAGTTAGCTCGTAGGCATGCTGGTCCTTATCCTGCTTTTCCATATCAAAGTTAGACCAGATTACATAAGGAGTCTGATAAAGATCCTTATCGTATGAATCTGCTGTGATATCAAGCGCTGGGATATGGTCTCCATACATTACGAGGATTGTAGGTTCTTCTAGCTTTGATAGTTTGTCAGTAAGTTCCTTTACAAACTGATCCATCTCATAAAGCTGATTTACATAGTACTCATACTTCCACTTTAGGTCCTGTGATGGAGCGTCAACAACCTGAACCTTAGGGTTCTTCACGAGCTGCTCCGTTGGGTACTTTCCGTGTCCCTGGACAGAAATCGTGTAGATATAATCTCTAGACTCTGTTGAGTTTAGCGCCTCCATAATCTGGTTCGTCAAAATCTTATCCTTGGCCCAGTTCTTTGGTGTCTTTGGCACATCACTCATGTACTCAAGTGATGTGAATGTGTCGTATCCAATATTCTTAAATACTTCGTTTCTGTTATAGAACAAAGCCCTATGGTTATGGATTGCATGTGTTGAGTAGCCTCGGTTCTTTAGGTCTAATGCGATGCTCTCTGCTGGTGTATTTCTCAAAACTGACTTGAACGGATATTCTCCTGGGCCAAAGAACTTAACTGAAAGTCCAGTCATGACCTCAAACTCAGTATTAGCGGTTCCTGCACCACAGGCCGGAACTGTCAAATATCCAGAAGAATAATTAGCCATCAGATTTCTGAAATTAGGTATTGCATCCGTCGAAAGCTTTATCTTATTGAAAAGCTGCGGATCTGTGAACGACTCTAGCTGTAGGAAAATGATATTAGGAGATTTCTTTCCTATATCCGTATTCTTTACCTCTAGCGCCTCTTTTCCATCTTTAATATTTGCCTTTGCTAGTATGTCCTTCATTGCTGTTTCGCTATAGCCTGCAGGCTTGTGGATTCCCGTATTCAGCCATGTGTTAACAAAACAGTACGGTGCACCGTAGTCCTGGTACGCATAAGCTAGGTTTCCGAAGAAGGTCGCAAGCACATTGGTTTTGATAAGCCCCCATGTTGCACCAAATGTAACCGCAATAACTAGAGCTACCATGGCAACGCTTTGTTTGAACTTACCTGTCATGTTCTTTCTTGGTAGCTTAATCCAAAGAATTACAATAGTAACGACGAGCAAAATGAGCACGCCTGCTATGATAGAAAGCTGGAATCTATTGAAGTAATTCGTTAGAATTGTAGCCGCATCGGTAATTGACGATAGGTCTTTAACGGTAAAAGGTGTCATTCTTTCGAGCAAGATTACACCGTTTGCCACACCAATCGCAAGCCAGATGGTCGATATTATGACCATGAAAAACGACCGTCTTTTGAAAAGACATGAAATAGAAAGTGTAGCAGCTATAATTAAGCTGTTATACAAAAAGATTATCGGACTATGTATTAAAAAACTAAATCCGCCTAAATATTTTCTTGCGAGTGTCTCTATAATCAGATTGATTGCAAATCCTAAGATCAAGCAAAGCACTATGCCGTTTTGCCCGATCTTCTGTCTCGCGCTTTGTAGCTTACTCATCCTTTTTCTCCACAAATACTGCAAGCTCATCTGAAATTGCAGCAAAATCCTCTATCGAGAGTGTCTCCGCTCTCCTTGTAGGCTCGATATTTAGCCTCTCTAATGCCTGTTTTATCTCGTCCTTGCTGAAGCCCGCTCCCGTTAGGGAATTGGAAATCGTCTTGCGCCTCTGCCCAAAGCCTGCTTTGATGCAATTGAACATCAGCTTTTCGCTCTTTGGATACACCGGCTTTTCCGTCCTTATGCTCAGCTTGAGAACTGCAGAATCAACCTTTGGTACAGGGTAGAATACCTCTTTTGGTACCTCGGTAACCTCGCTGACCTCGCAGTAATATTGCACTGCAAGCGAAATAGCCCCAAAAATTTTACTCCCTGGCCCTGCCATGATTCTATCAGCTACTTCCTTCTGCATCATAATTGTTATCGACTCGATGTTTATCTCATTTTCCAACAAATACATGATGATAGGTGTAGTTATATAGTATGGCAGATTTCCTATTACCTTAGTATGTTGAAATTTTGAAGACTTTATGATGTCGTTCAAATCCGTCTTGAGAACATCTTGATTTATGACTTCAATATTGTCGTACCCTTTCAATGTAAAGTCAAGTACAGGGAGCAAATTTTTATCGATTTCTATCGCACAAACTTTTCCTGCTTCCTTTGCGGCTTCGACTGTCAAAACTCCGACTCCAGGTCCAATCTCAATAACGAGATCCTCCTCGCTTATGTTCGTCGCCTCAATAATACTGTCTATTACACCTTTGTCAGTCAAAAAGTTCTGACCCAAACTCTTTGCATTGTGAAATCCAAACTTTTTCCTTATGTAGTTTAAAGTGCTTAGGGAATATAATTCCATGTTTTTAGCTATTTCCAAGCTTCTCGTTCACCTTTCTGATTGCTTCATCAAAATCATTGCGGCTAACTCCCATCAAATTGAGCTTCTTCAGCAGAGACTTGCCGTTGCAATAACCAAGCCCGAGCAAGTCGCCAAGCAAGGTGCGCCTCTCCTTTGATGATTCACCACCTATAAGTTCATTATCGCTGAGGTCCGCAGAAGAAAACTCCTCTCTTCTTCCTGTAATCGTGCACTTTGCGAGTTTCAGTGCATTGACTATGTCCTCAGGTCTTGCGTTTTCTATACCAATGTCTCCGTTTTTCTCAGCTTTTGCAGCGGTCAAAAAGGCCTGCTTTGCATCAGGATACCTAGCGCAGATTCGCTCCCTTATCTTGCGACCTGCGTGGTCAGGATCCGTCATTACAATCAGCCCTTTAGTTTCATACGCATTATCTAGTTTTTTCCATGTTGCTGCCGAGATTCCGTAACCGTGAGTTTCTATGGTTACAGCCTCTACTGCCTTGTTTATAGCGGCAGTGTCATCCCTTCCCTCGACAACGATGACCTCGTTAATAACCGGCTTTTCTTCCATTATTATTTGTCCTTATTAATCTTATCCTTTTTGCCATCTAGGACATAAAGAACCTCGCCCGGCTTAATCATCTTGAGCTGTTTTCGAGCCTGCTCCTCGATGTAGTCGAGTTCGTTGACATTCTTGAGCTCTGCAGTAAGGTCATCCTTCTTCTGCTCTAGCTCTTTTTGGGTCTTCTCGAGGTGGTTTTTCTCAATGTGAAGCGTAACAATCTTCTTTATTGAAAACGCACAGCCTATGAGGAGAAAAAGAACTATCAAAGACAGAACCAATCTACCTGTATTTAATTTTTTCTTCGCTTTTCTCGTTGACTTTGCCATTCCTCAGCCTCAATCATCCTTTGTTCTATACAAGAACATCTCTCTCCCGTATCCATAATCCCCGTGTCATCGCACAGATTACACTTATATCTCTCTTCCATGTAATCCATATCGTAGTTATTTTCGGTCAAAATGATGGCGCGCTCCTCGTATAGCATATTCATCTCATCATTTAGGCTCTTAGACTCGCCATTATCCTGTCCGTATAGCATCATTCCTGAAAGCTTTGCACTCAAGGAATGAATACTTTTCTCTATTTCCTTTATCTTTGGAAGCTTCTTGTAGATTTCCTTACGTCTAGCATCTGCATCTGTTTCTGCCTTCTTGCGCAAGAAATCGTAGTACTTGTTCAAAACAGCTCTGCTCACAGGTTTCTTTTCGTTTACATCCCTGTTATCTTCGCTTGCTTCCTTTCTCCAGTTGTCGAGAATGGAGTTCACATACTTCAGATTAGGATTCGAAATTCCTGCAGTCTTACTGCAAGCCTCTAGCACCTTATCCATCTTAAAGCCCATCTCATCAAACCAGCTGTCCATGAGTCTCTGCTCTTCCTCGGAAGGATTTCTAGAAAAACCGAGCGCCTTCATAACACGTCTATATCTTACATGTCTCTGGTCGTTTTCTTCAAGATAATTGTCGACATCCTCACTAGTTTTGATACCAATCTTGGTCCATTCCTCGATTACTTTTTCTATGTATTTAAAGCTAACCTTGCCCTTATCTGAACAATAAACCACTGCTTTTTCAACAACTTCAGGCGTCGCCTTCACATCGTCTATCCACGATATGACACTTTGCATGTCACTGCTAGATAAAGTGCGTCCTAAAATCTTTTCTATCTTTGGCATCAAAGCAGGAATTGCCTCGCTACCAAAAACGCTCACAGGTTCAACGCCCTGCGAATCCTTTTGTTCTTCTCCCTTAGCTCCACCGTAAATCAATTCTTTGAGGTCTATAAACTCGACTGCAAAGTCAGCCTTGCCCTCACCGTAGAAGCGCTTTTTGATGGCGTTCATATCCTCCCAGTATTCCCAGGCTTCAATGATTGTCTTTTCATCTACTGCAAGCTCCTTGGATATCTGAGCATTATCCAGCGGGTAGCCTAACTCTGCGTAAAGCCTTGCATAAAGGTACACCTTAACAAAGTCCCCCGGTGCTATCGGAAGAAATTCATTTATGAAAATGTTCTCGAGAGGCATATCACCAAGATACATATCTCGTCTTTTTGCTTTGATATATTTCATGGATTTCTCCTAATAATCTGCTATGTGCTCGCCAATAATGGCGCGCTAAACTATACCATGTCGCTGAACTTGGTATATCTTTCTACCCAGGTCAAATCGCGTCTTGCGGTCTCACCGTTTCTATGCTTTGCGATAATGACTTCGCAAACATTTGGCTTTTCACTCTCCTCGTTATAGTAGTCATCTCTATAGAGAAATATTACCATATCCGCATCCTGCTCGATTGAGCCTGATTCTCTAAGGTCGGAAAGCATAGGTCTGTGGTCATTTCTAAGTTCTGGTGCACGTGAAAGCTGTGAAAGTACTAGCACTGGACAGTCCATCTCTCTAGCAAGCAGCTTCAGGTATCTTGAAAGCTTACTGATTTCTTGCTGCCTGCTCTCAGATCTACCTTCAGACGTCATAAGCTGTAGATAGTCGACAATCACAAGGTCAAGTCCATACTCCGCCTTCATTCTTCTGCACTTATTTTTCATCTCCATAACAGTGATACCTGGAGTATCGTCTATAGTGATGCTTGTCTTTGATAGAATATCAGCTGCTATGTTTATCTTCTGCCAGTCATTTATCTCTATCTTACCCTTTCTGATATTTGAAAGCTCAATGTTACTTTCCATCGAAAGAAGTCTTTGTCCAAGCTGGTCCTTAGGCATCTCAAGGTTAAAGATGATGATTCCCTTTGATCCCCTCTTCGCTGCATTAAGAGCAATATTTAGCGCAAATGAACTCTTTCCCATAGCAGGTCTTGCCGCTAGGATTATGAGGTCAGAACGCTGGAAACCTCCTGTAATCTTATCGATTTCTGTAAAGCCTGAAGGAATACCCGTAACATCGCCGTCTGAACCTGCAGCTTTGTCAATCATCTCAACGTTTTCCATGATGACATCTTTGATGTGTGAGTAGTCGTTCTTCTGGCGTTTTTGCGCAATTTCAAATATGTTCTGCTCTGCAAAGTCGAGGATATATCCTGCATCCTCACTCTCCTCAAAGCTCTTTTCTCTTATCTCATCAGCGGCCTTAATAAGCCTTCTAAGCTGTGCCTTTTCGGCTACAATCTTAGCATAACCTACTGCATTCTTCGCAGATGGCACATTCGCTGTAAGCGATGCAATATATGCTCTTCCACCTGCTATTTCAAGGCTTCCACGCTTTTTTAGTTCATCGCAAACAGTAACGATATCTACTGATTCGTTTCTTCTACCAAGCTCTAGGATTACATCGTAGACTTCCTTATGAGCTGCATCGTAGAAATCATCAGCCTTTACCGTTTCAAGTACATCAAAAAGTGCATCCTTATCAAGCATTGCAGCGCCTAGTACGGACTGCTCTGCTTCTTTATTATGCGGAGGTATCTTTTCTGTCATTTTCGACTCCTAATCTACAAGCTCAACCTTGATCTCACCTTTGATCTCGTGATATAGCTTGACTACTACATCAAAGCTACCAAGCTGCTTAAGTGGGTTTGCAAGCTCAATTTTCTTCTTTTCGATATCCATTCCAAGCTGCTCTTTGATAGCATCAGCGATATCCTTTGAGGTGATCGAACCGAAGAGTTTACCGCCTTCACCTGACTTTGTCTTGATAACAACCTTCTTATCCTTAAGCGCCTCAGCCATGCTCTGAGCTTGCTCTCTGTTTTCCTTTTCCTGCTGGATTTCGAGTTCCTTCTGCTTCTCTAGGCTTCTTAGGTTTGCCTTTGTTGCCTCAACCGCTAGCCCCTTCTTGAGAAGCATGTTTCTTGCAAAACCATCGCTAACCTCAAGAACTTCACCAGCCTTGCCTGTACCTTTTACATCCTGTTTAAGTATTACTTTCATTTTTTTCTCCTTTTTCTAATAATCCCAGTACTATCTCTAGCACTTCCTCAGGTTTTTCTTTAACCTGAGCTCCCGCGGTATTCAAATGTCCGCCTCCACCGATTTTCTCAAGCAGAACCTGAACATTTATGTCTCCAAGCGACCTTGCACTTATGCAGGTAATTCCTTTATCGTTTACTCCTGCAACAAAGCTCGCTCTTATTCCTTTGATATTTAGGAGCTCGTCAGCAACCTGTGCATTGATTACCTGAGCATCCTGATTTTGTCCCTCACATATTGATACTGCAATTCCACCATCATAAAAACTTGCATTTGCAATTGCTTTTGCCCTTACCTTAAAGGTATCTGGATCGATCTGGAAGAATCTTTTCACCTCTGTTGTGTCTGCACCGGCTCTTCTCAGCCATGCAGCAGCCTCAAATGTTCTAACTCCAGTCTTTACGGCAAATCTATTTGTATCTAATGTTATACCCGCAAGAAGCGCTTCTGCCTCAAGCTTTACAAGTGATTTTCTTGGAATTACATATTGAAGCATCTCTGTTACAAGCTCAGAGGCTGACGATGCATATGTTTCAATATATGATAATGTTGCTCCCGTGATATAATCCTCAGCCCTGCGGTGATGGTCTATTACAACGATTCTCTCCGTCTTATCCAAAAGCTCTGGAGCTTCTAAATAGCTAGGTCTTTGCGTATCTACGATAACTAGCAGAGTATCTGACTCTATCAAAGCATTAGCTTTCTCTGTTGAATCAAGATTATAGTTTTGAGTCGCTCTAACCTGATCATATACAGCCTGCATAGTATCATTCACCTGGTCAATAATGATGTGCGCCTCAGTTCCACTGTTGATACACATTCTGTAAATTCCAAGTGCAGACCCAAATGCGTCCATGTCCGCATTTTGATGTCCCATAATCAAAACTCGATTAGACTGCTCGATAAGTTTTCTCAGAGCATGAGCAATGATTCTCGACTTACCCTTGCTGCCCTTTTCTATGGACTGCGTTTTACCACCGAAGTAGCTGATTTCGGATTCCTCCTTGACAACAACCTGGTCTCCTCCACGTCCTAGCGCAAGGTCAAGTGCCGCAGCCGCATACTCTGAGGTTTCCAATATGTTTGCACCACCTATTCCAAGGCCCATGCTAAGTGTCAGTGGAAAATCTGCTCCTGTATCTATCTTTCTCACATCATCTAGAATAGAAAACTTGTTGTTTACAAGTTCCTCAAAATGTCCGTACTGAAAGTATACGTTGTATATCGTGTCCTTGATTTTATCAAGGGATGCATCTATGTCAGCTGCCCACTTTCTAATGATGCGATCAACCTGACTAGTTACCGACATGCCGGTCTCTGGTGTTACAGAGCCTGCAAACTGGTCGTAGTTATCTACGTTTATACGACATACACATACTTTCTCAGAGACGTATTTCTTCTTAAGATCTTCATATCCTGTGACATCTCTGAAAAATACGATGATATCATCGCCATATTCATTCTTATCGCTATCTGCAATCACTCTAAACTTTCGGCCATTTCTATCGAGTAGATACTTATTATCCCCATCTAAAAGAGATTTTATCTTTATACCTGTGAGAGCAAAAAAATCGGCATCTTCTATCCCTTTGTAGGGGAAGACTCTGTCTATGAATCTGTTCGCACTGGTTACCTTACCATCCCTATTAACTATGCACATCGGCATAGGAAGGTCGGCTGATATAATGCGTTTTGCCACTTTTTCTGTCATCTTTACTTCTCCATTACGAATTTATATTTGCAACTCTGAGAATGTCTATCAATCTGTTCAGTTCATCCATGCTGTAATAGTGGAGTTGAATAGATCCGCCTTTTCCCTTTGCTTCAATATTTACCTTCGTACCATAAATATCTTTAAGTTCATTCTCCACACTGAGAATTTCCTTAGGTTTAACACGCTTTAAAGCCTTGTTTCTCTTTTGTTTTTCGGTGCTTGCGAGCTTTTCTGTTTCTCTCACCGATAGTCCTTCTGAAATGACTCTCTTGCAAAGTTCTTCCTGTTTCTGGAAATTATCTGCTGAAAGAATAGCTCTTGCATGACCTGCTGAAAGTCTACCTTCAGCAACCTCTTTTCTTACGCTTTCTGGGAGATTTAAAAGCCTCAAAGCATTGGTAATATAAGGTCTTGACTTACTTACACTCTTAGAAACCTTGTCCTGTGTAAAGCCATAAACCTTGATCATTTTCTCTAGACCCTCAGCTTCTTCTATAGGGTTTAGATCCTCTCTTTGCATATTCTCGATTATTGCAAGAAGCATATTTTCTTCATCTGTAAGAGTTCTCACAAGGCAAGGCACCTTCTTTATGTCTGCTTCTCTTGCGGCTCTCCAGCGCCTCTCTCCTGCGACAATCTCATATCCTACTTCGGCCTTAGTCACAACTAGTGGCTGAATTATTCCGTGTTCCTCTATTGACCTAGCAAGTTCACTTATCTTCTCTGGATCAAAAGTCTTACGAGGTTGCCCGTGATTAGGTTTGATGTCATTTATATTTATATATTTGACACTATCACCTGATTCCTCCTGAGCTGGAAGCTTAATATCCTCATTAACCGCAACTTCACGGTCAGCAAATAACGCGTCAAGGCCTCTGCCTAGTCCACTCTTCTTTCCCTTAGTTGCCATTACTCTTCCTCCCTTTCGAGGAATTCCTCAGCAAATTCTCTATACGCTTCTGCACCCCTTGACTTAGGATCATATTCTGTTATGGCCATACCATAGCTTGGTGCCTCGGCAAGTCTAATATTTCTTGGAATAACCGTCGAATACACCTTTGCACCAAAGTACTTCTTGACTTCTTGAACAACCTGAACAGATAAATTAGTACGTCCATCGAACATGCTCAGAATTACGCCTTCAATCTCAAGCTCCTTATTGAGGTTCTTTCTTACAATTTCGATTGTGCTAACAAGCTGGCTAACACCTTCAAGAGCGTAGAACTCACACTGAATAGGAATAAGTACGCTCTGAACAGCTGTCAAAGAGTTTATAGTTAGAAGACCTAGCGAAGGTGGACAATCGATGAATATGTAATCATACTTTTGTCTTACCTTATCTATAGCCTTTCTAAGCCTTTGTTCTCTTCCCTCAATCTGAACAAGTTCAATTTCGGCACCTGCTAAATCTACACTTGCTGGAATTATATCCAGCCCCTTTATATTTGTATGTAGAATTGCTTTTTTGGTATCAAAATCATCCTCAATCAAAAGGTCGTAGACCGTGTAATCGAGACTCTTTTTCTTAATTCCGATTCCACTTGTCGTATTACCCTGAGGGTCAATATCTAAAATTAAAACTTTCTTTCCCAAAAGTGCTAGGCATGCACCTAAATTGATGTTTGTAGTTGTCTTGCCAACTCCACCCTTTTGGTTAAATATTGCTATTGCTTTTCCCAATTTCTTATCCTCCATAGTCAAAAAATGGACTTGATTTATTATATACCAAATAGAGCTTTTTTTCCACTTTTTTATATAAAAATAGAGAATGTTTCACGTGAAACATTCTCTATTCTATCATACTTATAATGGCTGTTTTGACGGCGTTCCCGCTTTTCTTGGATATTGCCTTGCAGTGTTTTGCAGTTTTTTCATTTTTACAAAGCAGTGATCAATATTTTCATGGTCCGAAGATATGATTTCTGCTTTTCCTCCACCGAGAATTTTTATTGCTTTTTCAGCATTTTTGATTTCCTCTTCTGCCGTTGCCGTCTTATACGCGATAAAATATCCTCCTGGTTTGACCATAGGTAGGCAATATTCACATAGAGTTGATAGGTTTGCAACCGCTCTCGAAACACAGTAATCAAAGGTTTCCCTATACTCTTGGTTATGCCCTAAATCTTCAGCTCTCCCATGAACTGTGCTAACATTGCTTATGCCGATTTCCCCACAAAGTTCATCTATTACTTTTAATCTCTTGTTCAGCGAGTCTGCTAGGATAAAATCAGTCTGTGGATATACTATAGCTAGTGGAACTCCAGGAAATCCACCACCTGTTCCGAGATCCATAACCCTGTTACCAGGTTTTAATAAGCCTAATTTGGCTAGCTTTAACGAATCTATATAATGCTTTTCTACAAAATCATCTTCCTCAGTAATTGCAGTCAGATTGATTTTTTCATTCCATTCAAGAACGCCATTCATATAGAGTTCAAACTGTCTCAAGGTGTCATCGTCACTAGGGAGTCCAAGAGCTATAAGCTCTTCTTTAAGATTTTGCTTTTTCAATTCTCTTCTCCTTTTCTAAATGAACCTGAAGCACATTTATATCTGCTGGTGACACGCCTGAAATTCTCGAGGCCTGTCCTAAAGATACTGGCTTAATCTTATTAAGTTTCTGTGCTGCTTCAATTCTGAGACCGTCTATTTGCTCATAATCTATATCGCTAGATAGCGGTTTTCTCTCGATTTTTTTAAACTTCTCAACCTGTTGAATTTGCTTCTTTATATAGCCTTGATATTTTATTTCTACTGAAACCTGAGCTCTTGCATGCTCAGACATTTCAGGTCTTTCCTTGTCTATTTCAAGCAGGTTTTCGTATGTTACCTCTGGTCGCTTTAGAAGATCTGCAAGGCTAATTTTACCCTCAACTGGAGAACTGTTAATTTTTTCCAAATATGCATTTGTTTCCGCCACAGCTGGTGTTACCAAGCTTAGTCTTTCTATTTCTCTCGTAACTTCCTCTTGCTTTGATTTAAGTCTGTTAAATCTCTCCTCAGAGGCTAGTCCTATCTCATAACTCTTCTCTGTCAACCTATCATCTGCATTGTCTTGTCTCAGAAGCAGCCTATATTCCGCTCTGCTCGTCATAATTCTGTAAGGCTCGTTAGTACCTTTAGTTATTAAATCGTCGATTAGAACGCCAATATAAGCCTCGTTTCTCGCAAGAATAAAAGGATTTTTACCATTTATTGCCAAATGTGCATTCACGCCTGCCATTAGTCCCTGAGCAGCTGCCTCCTCGTATCCCGAGCTTCCATTAAACTGTCCAGCACAAAATAACTTCTCTATTACCCTGCTCTCCAAATTTAATTTTAATTCTAGCGGATCTATGCAATCATATTCTATTGCGTATGCAGGTCTAGTAATAACTATATTCTCAAGCCCCTCTATACTTTGATAGAAATCTCTCTGAACGTCCTCTGGAAGACTTGAGCTCATTCCCTGGATATACATTTCCTCTGTATCAAGTCCTTCTGGCTCAATGAAGAGCTGGTGTCTTTCCTTTTCGGCAAAACGATTAACCTTATCTTCTATTGAAGGACAGTATCTTGGTCCTATTCCCTCAATTTGTCCACCAAATAAAGCGGAACGGTTAAAATTGTCTCTGATTATCTCATGAGTTCTACTGTTTGTATATGTGAGCCAGCATGAAACCTGTTCCTTATCAATTTTATCGTTAAGGAAAGAAAACGGCACGATTTTTTCATCGCCCTTCTGCTCTAGCATCTTTGAATAATCAAAGGTTGATGCCAGTGCCCTCGCTGGAGTTCCAGTTTTAAATCGTCTTAGCTTTATTCCATATTCAGCAAGTCTATTCGAAAGCTCATTTGCAGGTGCAAGTCCGTTTGGTCCACTTGAATAAGCGCTGTCTCCTATAAATATCTTTCCACGAAGGAAGGTTCCAGTTGCAATTATAACAGCCTTTGCCCTGTAAACGGCGTGATTTCTTGTGATAACTCCGCAGGCTTTTCCATCTTCAATTATTATATCGATTATTTCATCCTGCTTCATAAAGAGATTTTCCTGCTTTTCTATGGTCTTTTTCATCTCAAGGTGATATTGATATTTATCAGCCTGTGCTCGAAGAGAATGAACTGCAGGTCCTTTTGCTGTATTTAGCATTCGGCTTTGTATAAAAGTCTTATCTATATTTACACCCATCTCACCGCCAAGAGCATCGATTTCCCTCACTAGATGGCCCTTGCCAGTTCCACCAATAGAAGGATTGCAAGGCATCATAGCTATAGCCTCTAAATTGATAGAGAACATAATTGTCTTGCTTCCCATTCTAGCTGCTGCAAGTGCTGCTTCGCAGCCTGCATGACCTGCTCCTATGACGATTACATCGTATTTTCCCATTAAATACTGGTCCATCTATTTCTCCATTTTGATATGATTGAGATTTATTTACCTAAACAAAATCTACTAAATACCTCATCTATGACATCATCCTGCACCGAGTCACCTGTTATAAATCCGAGCTCTTCGTATGCATTTCTAATATCTATTTCTAGGAATTCCAAAGGAATATTTCCGCTGACTGCATTAATAGCTTCTCCAAGTGAAACACTTGCTCTTTCTAACATATTCTTATGTCTTGCGTTTGTAACTATATTGCTCTTTGGTGATCCTGCAAGCCTATCTGTTTCACTTTCTTTTCCTAGCAAGAGATTTCCACCCGCCTTCTCAAAGATTGCATTTTCAACCTCATCAATCGATTTACTATCGTTTACAGAAGTTAACATATAGCGCATGCCATCAGCAAAAGAAATCATATCTTCTTCTTTTATTCTCGCAGTCTCATCGGCCTTATTGAACAAAATAAGAAGTTTTGACCTATCTACCTGACTAAGAATATCATAATCTTCATCAGAAATCTCAGATGTCAAATCTATCATAAATATAACTAAATCCGCTGATTCCAAAGACTTCTTTGATTTATCTATACCAATTTGTTCAATCACATCATCGGTAGTTCTAATTCCCGCTGTATCTATGAGATTTACAGGAATTCCCTTTACATTTATGAGCTCTTCTATCGTATCTCTTGTCGTTCCAGGAATTTCAGTTACTATAGCCCTTGACTCTCTGAGTATAGCATTCATCAAAGATGATTTTCCAACATTTGGACGACCTACAATCGCTACATTAAGACCTTCTCTCAAAATCCTACCTGTATCAGAACTTCCTATGAGATAATCGATTTTCTCTTTTATCTGCCTAAGCTCTTTTTCTAGTTTATCATAAAGTATAAACTCTATATCCTCGTCTGGATAGTCAATATTAACTGCAATATCAACTAAAACATCCGTTATTTCATTACGTATTTCATTTATCTCTTTAGAGAATCTTCCCCTTAGCTGTTCCATAGCTACATCAAAAGAGGAATTTGTCTTTGAATTTATGACATCAATTACAGCTTCAGCCTGTGTTAAATCAAGCCTTCCGTTTAAAAAGGCTCTCTTTGTAAACTCTCCAGGCTCTGCTAAATCAGCACCACAACGTAAAACAAGTGAAAGCGTATTAGATAATGGTACAATTCCACCGTGACAATCTATCTCTACTACATCCTCAGCTGTGTAGGTCTTTGGCGCAGGAAAATAGACAGCTAGAACTTCATCTATAATGTGTCCTCTTTCGTCTTTTATGTGGCCGTATATGAGTTGTCTATGATTATCCTTTGGCGCTAAGTTCTTGCTCGCTGGATAAAATATTTTGTTTAGGATATTTAGGGATTCTTCTCCGCTTATCCTTATAATTCCAATTCCGCTTTCTCCCGGAGAGGTTGCTATAGCAGCTATTGTACTTTCCATAAATCTTCCTTTGATTACAAAAGGCTGCCGCAAAGCGACAGCCTAATCTACTATTTAAGTTCGATATGAATCCTTCTGTATGGATCCTGACCCTCACTCTTTGTTGTAACGCGTGGATCTTTTTGTAGTGTTGCGTGAATGATCTTTCTCTCGTAAGGATTCATAGGCTCTAGCTTGAATGGCCTACGGCTTCTTACTACCTTTTCTGCTAGTCTCTTAGCTAGCTTTTCCAAGGCTTTTTCTCTCTTTGCTCGATAATTCTCAGCATCAACAACTACGCGAATATACTCTCCGTTACCCTTATTTACCACAAGGCTAGTCAAGTACTGAATTGCGTCGAGAGTTGCTCCTCTCTTGCCTATTACGGTTCCAGAGTCCTTTCCTTCTAAGAGGAAGAACAAATCAGTTCCGTCTGTTTTGCCGACAACGTCAAGCTCTATTCCCATCTCTTCTACGAGACCCTTTAGGAATACAAATGCTGCGTTATCCTCTTCCAAATCATTTAGGGAAGACATATCGATTTCTGGAATGACAGGTTCGCTTGTCTGATTTTCATCATCGCGCGGTCTGTCATTTCTCATAGATTTTTTCTTCTTTTTCTTGTGCGATGGTGATTTATGTCTTGCCTCTGCATTATCCTCAGAAGCCTTCTCACTATCTACATTTGCATCTTCAGTGGATATTTCTTGTACTTCTTCTGCAAATTCTTGCTTATCATCTTCTTTCTTGAGCTCTTCTTCCTTATCCTTAAGGCTTACTCTAACGAGCGCAAGCTTTGATCCTATTCCAAAAAATCCTCTTGAAGGCTGCTCGAGTACTTCTATGTCTACCTCTTCCTTACTTGCATTAAGTTCCTGCAAAGCAAGTTCAACTGCGGTATCCACATCGGTTCCCCATTTTTCCGAAACTTTCATCTTATAGATTCCTCCAATGAGTGTACGTGAATACTAATTATTTTTTCTTCTTTTTACCCTTTTTATCCTTTGCCTTCAATTCTTTTCTCAACTTATTGAATCTGATGTTGAAGAATATCTGAGTAAAGTTACTGATAAACCAGTAAATTGCAAGGCCTGCTGGATATGATCTTCCTAACCAAACTATCATGATAGGGAATATATATTTCATCATTCCCATGCCCATATTTGAACCCTGCTGTCCTAGCTGGTTCTGCTGTGACATTGAGAAAGAGAAAAATGTTGCTATACCCGAAAGTATTGGCAAAATCCATGGGTCTGGCTGACATAAATCCTTAATCCAAAGGAAGGATTCGTGTACAGCGAACACCATGTTCTCATCATTGACATAGTTCAGAGGATTTCTAAGCAGAATAAAAAGACCCGAAATAACTATGAACTGAACAAGCATAGGCATACAACCCGCACTTGGGTTAAAACCTGACTCCTTGTATAGCTCAGCTATTTTCTGGTTCATCATGTCTTTGTCATTAGCATACTTTTTCTTGATTTCGTTCATCTTTGGCTGCATATCTGCCATGCCAGAAGTTGAAAGAATCTGCTTCTTATATAGTGGGTACATCGCTACTCTTATCAGAACTGACAAGAGGACAATTGCTAACCAATAATGTCCCGTTATGTTATAAAAGAAAGCTAGCAGTATACTAAACGGTTTGGCTAAGAAATTAAATAAAGCCATATACTAAATTCCTCCGTTATTTTAAAGGGTCGTAACCTCCTGGATTACCAGGATGACACTTTAAAATTCGTTTAATACCTAAGTAACTGCCTTTAATAGGTCCGTACTTCTGTAGCGCCTGTATGCAATAAGTAGAACAAGTCGGATAGAATCTACATGTCTTTGGAAATAGCGGAGATATAAAAAGCTGATAGAATCTAATTAGCTTTATCATGAAGAATGAAACAATCTTACCAATAAATCTAAACATTTTTCTTTATTTTAGCCTTTCTCAAAGCTGAGGAAATTGATCTTTTTACATCATCCTCTTTCTTATCGTTAATAGTATTTCTGGCTATGAATATAAAATCGTAGCCAGAATCCAATCCATCACAAAGATATCTATATCCTTCCTTCATCAGTCTTCTTGCACGATTTCTTTTCACACTATTACCTACTTTTTTGCTTGCTAAAAAAGCAGTTCTATTATAGGCTAAGTGGTTCTTTCTCCAGAACAGTACTATGTACCTATCTCCTACAGAATTTCCTTTTTTGTAGATATTATCAAAATCGGACTTTTTTCTTATTACATTAGGTCTCAACATACTAAAACACTTACTAAGCTGAAAGTCTTTTTCTTCCCTTAGTTCTTCTTCTCTTTAGAACGTTTCTACCATTCTTAGTAGCCATTCTCTTTCTAAAGCCGTGTTCCTTCATTCTCTGCCTGTTCTTAGGCTGAAATGTCTGTTTCATTGTTTTTACCTCCTCTTTTGTAAACTTACCTGCATCTTCTAAATTTCAAAAACGCATACAAAATTATTTTATATTGATATACATTCTATGTCAATACAAGATTTGAATTTATCAACGTTTTGAGCCTAAAAGCTATATGTGGATAATTATGATAAAGTTATCCTCTATATGTGGATAACTCTTTTTATAACTACAAAATAAACATCTCTTTTTATTAATAACCTGTGGATAACTTTTTTAAAAAACATATTTTATTATCAAAAATTTTTCAAATTTCCCATTCAATATACCTTGTTTTAAATCTAATTATTTTATACAATATATTTATATCATTTTTAGGGAGGCATTATAATTGAATAAAGAAGAAATCTTAAAAAAAGTCCTTCTTGATATAAAAAGCAATGTTACTCAAGCTACATATGATTCATTTATATCAAAAGTAAAGATACATAATATTTTAGAAAACCCTAATCTTGTTGAATTATCAACAGATAAAGAGTTTACTTCTAATATCTTAAACCGAAGATATAATCATGTTTTTGAGGATTCCCTAAAGTCAGTTTTAGGTAAAAGTTACCGTGTTGTTATTAAACCTGAATTTGAATATAAAGAAAACAACAAGGTAATAGATGATACTAAGAAATCTACGGCATATAATCTTAATTTCTATTCAAGTAAAGAGAAGATTTTTAATCCTAAATTTACCTTTGATAATTTTGTTGTAGGAAATAGCAATACCTATGCCTATTCAGCATGTATGGCAGTTGCAAAAAACCCATCTTCTGCCTACAATCCTCTATTTATATATGGTAAATCTGGATTAGGTAAAACACATTTACTTAATGCCATAGGAATATACCTATTAGAAAATAATGAGAATATGAGAATTCTCTATGTTTCTTCTGAGACCTTTACAAACGATTTTATTAAAGCTCTCCAGGAAGGTAAGGCTTTTGAATTTAAATCTAAATATAGAAAAGCTGATGTTCTACTAGTTGATGATATTCAGTTTTTAGAAGGTAAAGAAGGTATTCAAGAGGAATTCTTTCATACATTTAACTCATTACATGAGGATAATAAACAAATTATATTATCTGGAGATAAACCACCTAATAAGTTAGTTAAGCTTGATGAAAGATTAAGATCACGCTTTGGTTGGAATATGATTGCAGAAATAGCACCTCCAGATTATGAGACCAGAGTAGCAATACTTAGAAAAAAAGCTGAACTTTTCAACGTTGAGTTAGATGATGATGTTGAACAGGTAATAGCTATGATTTCCGAAAAAATCAAAGATAACATCAGAGAATTAGAAGGTGCTTTCACTAGAATTCATGCCTTTGCACAGATGGGTAATTTGAAGATTGATATGAGTCTTGCTAAATCTTGTCTTACAGATGTTGTATCAATAGGTGGAAATATAAGTCCTGCTAAGATAAAGTCAACTGTTTCAAATTATTATAATATCAAGGTTTCTGACTTAGAATCTGATAGTAGAAAGAGTGAATTTGCTTATCCTAGACAGATTGCTATGTATTTATGTCGTATCCACACCGATTTATCTCTTCCTAAGATAGGAAAGTTATTTGGTGACAAGCATTATTCTACTGTTAAGCACGGTTGCGACAAGATAGAAGATGATATAAAAGATAATAAAGAACTAAGAGAAGTTATAGATAAGCTAAATGATGAATTGAAAGTTATATAATACTTATCCTCATTCATCCACATCTTATCCACAGGCTTATACTTCTATAACTGAGGATAAAAAATTAAGTAATTTCAAGGCTGAACATAGTTATCCACTGTTTCCACAGGCCTTATTACTAATATTATTATATATAAGTTAATAATAAAATTGCATTTTTAGGAGGTTTTTATGAAGTTCACATGTAATCAATTAGAATTAACAAGAACTCTCAATATTGTATCTAAAGCTATAAGCTCAAGAACAACAATACCTACACTTAAAGGTATTAATATCAATATAAATTCAGGCATAGCAACTTTTACAGCATCTGATATGGATATAACTATAGAAAACTCGATGGAAGTATCTAATTCAGAAGATGGTTCTATTGTAGTTCCAGCAAAGCTATTTGGTGACATAGTAAGAAAACTTCCTAATAATGATATTGAATTTACTTGTGAAGACGAAAAAATTACTATTAAATGCCTAACATCAGAGTTTTCTCTAGTAGGAATGTCTTCTGATGAGTTTCCAAACATAAAGAATACAGAAGATGATGCAAAAGAATTAACTTTTGATAAGGGAAAATTTGCTGAAATGATAAGAAAAACTTCATTTGCGGCAAGTATTGACCAAACAAAGGGTGTAATTACAGGTATTCTTCTAGAAATATCTAACGATAATATCAAAATGGTAGCTATTGATGGATATAGAATGGCTATTACATCAGAAGAAATGGTTAATAAAGAGAATCACAGAATAATAATCTCTGCCAAAATTATGAATGAAATTAGCAAGATTATATCAGAAACAAGCCTAAATTCAGAGAGTGAAGATATTAAGATATTAGTTGATAATAAGAGTGCTGTTTTAATGATGGATAACATCAAAGTTATTATGAGATTAATAGCTGGTGAGTTTATAAAATACCAGGATATTATTCCAAAGACAGCTTCAATAAATGTAAAGCTTAGAAAATCAGAGCTTATGGAATGTGTAGAGAGAGCTTCTCTTCTATCAAAGGAAGGTAAGAATAATCTTATTAAACTATCCATAAAGGATAATGTTATTACAATAACTTCACGTTCAGAGGAAGGAAATGTAAAAGAGGATTTACTAGCAGAAAAGACTGGTGAGGACCTCGATATAGGATTTAATGCTAAATATATCATAGATATACTTAAAGTTATAAGTGATGAAGAGATAGTAATGAAGTTTAATACAAGCATATCCCCATGCTTAATCACTCCTGTAGAAGGTGAAAGCTATGAGTATCTTGTTCTTCCAGTAAGACTATCCAATATGTAAGATGCATATAGAAAAAATAGAGCTGCAGAATTTTAGAAACTATAAAAATTTAGAACTAGAATTCAGCAAAAATGTTAACTTAATATTAGGAAAGAATGCTCAAGGAAAGACGAACCTATTAGAAGCAGTTTATTTAACTGCAATAGGTCGTTCTTTTCGTACATCAAAAGATCTTGACCTAGTTAAATTTAATGAAAATAATGCCATAGTAAAGGTATGGGCTGAAAAGGAATTAAACAGTACAACTGTTGAAATTTCAATAAAAAGAAAAGGTGAAAAAAGCTCTGAAAAATTTATAAAAAAAGATAGAAAAAATGTAACTAAGACTTCACAGCTACTAAAGAACATTTTGATAGTTATATTTTCACCAGAGGATTTAAAGATAGTAAAGGATGAGCCTGAGAAGAGAAGGAAGTTTATAGATAGGGAGCTAAGTCAAATTTCTCCTAAGTACTATAATAGCTTATCAAACTATAAAAAATCCCTTTTACAGAGAAATACCTATCTAAAAGAGGATAATTTAGAGCCTTCTATAATAGATCTTTGGGATATTCAGTTATCAAAGTATGGAGCTGAGGTAATTTTCCTAAGAAAAGAATTTATAAAAAAGCTAAGTGAATACAGCGCAAAGATACATTCTGGTATAACAGGAGGCAAGGAAAAATTAGATATTTTATATGAGCCAAATGTAGAAATAAAGGAAAGTTTGCCTGAGCAGGAAGATTTTATATATAGAGAACTAAAAAATTCCTTTAAAACTGATTCAAGAAATAGAAATACATCTGTTGGTCCTCATCGAGATGATATTTCATTCATTGTAAATGATATAGATATGAGGAATTTTGGATCCCAGGGACAGCAGAGGACCTGTGCTTTATCGCTAAAACTAGCAGAGCTTAACCTCATAAAAGAAAAAACTGATGAGGATGCAATACTGCTATTAGACGATGTTATGAGTGAACTTGATGCTGATAGACAGGAATTTCTCATAGATACTATGAAAAAGAATCAATTATTCATAACAACAACAGAACTTGATCAAAATATAAAAGATAAGTTTGATGAGCTGAAAATATTCTATATAGAAAATGGAACTCTTATATAATATATATATTAAACTGACATATATTTTATAGATTAAAAATATCGCCTTAGGGCGATTTTTTTATATATGGTAATAATTTTTCTTTTAATAAAGTAAAAACTTGTTAAAAAGACGATTTTATTGTATAATATATGCTATCGTTTCGATAAAAAATGTAGAAGGAAAGCGAGGATTAAATGAGTACAGAAGAAAAGATAAATACTCAATACGACGCCGCGCAAATTCAAGTACTTGAAGGATTAGAAGCAGTTAGAAAAAGGCCTGGTATGTACATTGGTAGTACCGGTGCTAGAGGTCTTCATCATCTAGTATATGAAGTTGTTGATAACAGTGTCGACGAGGCATTGGCTGGATATTGTAAACACATAAAGATAAGTATCAATAAAGATGGATCTTTAACGGTTGAGGATGATGGTCGTGGTATGCCAGTTGATAATCATCCAAAACTTGGAATTCCAGCGGTTGAGGTTATTCATACAGTTCTTCACGCAGGAGGTAAGTTCGGCGGTGGAGGATACAAGGTATCTGGAGGACTTCACGGTGTAGGTGCTTCCGTAGTAAATGCTCTTTCTACAGATATGGTTGTAGAGATTAAGAGAAACGGAAATATATATAGGCAAGAATACAAGAGAGGTAAGACAGTTACTCCTCTTGAAGTCATTGGAGAATCAAAGTCAACAGGATCAAAGACAACATTCTGGCCTGATGCTGAGATTTTCGAGACTATAGAATTTGATTACGACACTCTTCAGCACAGATTTAGAGAAATGGCTTTCCTAAATAAGGGAATTAAGATTTCCATAACTGATGAGAGAGTTACACCTAAGAAGAAGGAAGTTTTCCACTACGAGGGTGGTCTTAAGGAATATGTTCACTACATTAACCAAAATAAAGAAGTTCTTCACAAGGATGTAATATATTTTGAGGTAGAGAATAAGAATAGCATGGAAGTTGAAGTTGCTCTTCAGTACACTGATAGATATAACGAATTTATACTTTCATATGCAAATAATATCAATACTACAGACGGCGGAACTCACATGGCTGGGCTTAAGTCTGCTTTGACAAGAGCAATAAACGATTATGCTAAGAAGTCAAAGATTCTTAAGGATAGCGATCCTGCCCTAAGCGGTGAGGATATTCGTGAAGGTATTACAGCCATAGTTTCTGTAAAACTTGCTCAGCCACAGTTTGAAGGACAGACTAAGGCAAAGCTTGGAAACAGTGATGTTAGAGGTTTTGTAGAAACTGCGACAAATGATAATTTAACAGCTTACTTAGAAGAGCATCCACAGGAAGCAAAGATAATCATAGAAAAATGTATCAGAGCTTCAAGAGCAAGAGAGGCTGCGAGAAAAGCTAGAGACCTTACAAGAAGAAAGAATGCTTTAGACAGTACTTCACTTCCAGGTAAGCTTGCAGACTGCTCAGAGAAGGATCCAGCACTTTCAGAGATATTCCTAGTCGAGGGTGACTCTGCGGGCGGTTCAGCAAAGCAGGGACGTGATCGTTCAAGACAGGCTGTTCTTCCACTTAGAGGTAAGATTCTAAACGTTGAAAAAGCAAGACTTGACAAGATTCTCAACTCAGAAGAAATCAAGAATATGATTACAGCTTTTGGTTGTGGTGTAGGTGATGATTTTGACGCTAGCAAGCTCAGATATCATAAGATAATTATCATGACCGATGCCGACGTCGATGGAGCACATATCAGAACTTTGCTTTTGACATTCTTCTTCCGTCATATGACACCTTTGATAGAAGGAGGTTATGTATATGCAGCTAAGCCACCTCTATTTATGAGCAAACAGGGTAAGGATGTTTACTACACATATTCAGAACCTGAGCAGGAGAAGTTACTTGCTGAGCTTTCAACAAAGAAGACTAAGGTAGATATTCAGAGATACAAGGGTCTTGGAGAGATGGACTTCCACCAGCTTTGGGAGACAACCATGGACTTTAATAACCGTACTCTTGTACAGATTACGATGGATGACGCATCTCAGGCAGATGAGATATTCACTATTTTGATGGGTGATAAGGTTCCACCTCGTAAGAAGTTTATAGAAGATAATGCTAAATACGCAGAGATAGATATCTAAGAAGGGAGGGTATACAATGTCAGATCTTTTAGAAGATACAAGATTAGAACAAACCGAGATATATTCGGAAATGAAAAAATCGTATATTGACTATGCGATGAGTGTTATTGTAGGCAGAGCCCTTCCAGATGTACGAGATGGTCTAAAGCCAGTACATAGAAGAATTCTCTACGGAATGGGACATCTAGGAGTAACACCTGATAAGCCACATAAGAAGTCTGCACGTATCGTCGGAGAAGTAATGGGTAAATATCATCCTCACGGTGACAGATCAATCTACGATGCAATGGTAAGACTTGCACAGGACTTCTCTACAAGATATATGCTTGTAGATGGTCACGGAAACTTCGGTTCAGTGGATGGTGACTCGGCTGCTGCTATGCGTTATACGGAAGCAAGGATGACTCCTTTTGCTCTCGAAATGCTTAGAGATATTGATAAGGAAACCGTTGATTTTAGAGATAACTTTGACGGCGAAGAAAAAGAACCTGTAGTTCTTCCAAGCAGATTCCCTAACCTTCTTGTTAACGGATCAAATGGTATAGCTGTAGGTATGGCAACATCTATACCTCCACATAACCTAAAAGAGGTAATCGATGCGACAATTAAGGTAATTGATGAGCCTGATTGCGATATAGAAGAACTTATCAAAATTGTAAAGGGTCCAGATTTTCCAACGGGTGCTCAGATACTCGGCAAAGCAGGAATGAAGGAAGCTTACAGAACTGGTACTGGTAAGGTTAAGGTTAGATCTTGCTGTGAAATCGAAGAGACAGATCGCGGAAAATCACAGATTGTAATAACTGAGATTCCATACATGGTTAACAAGGCTAGACTTATCGAAAAGATGGCTGACCTAGTTAAGGAAAAGAAAGTAGAAGGCGTTTCAGCTATTCGTGACGAGTCAAACCGCGAAGGTATTAGAATTGTTGTTGAGCTAAAGAGAGATGCAAATCCTCAGATTACGCTAAACAGATTCTATAAGCACACTCAGCTACAGGATAGCTTCAGCATGATTATGCTTGCACTTGTAGACGGAAAGCCTGAAGTTCTAACACTTAAGAGATTCCTTGAGGAGTATGTAAAGTTCCAGAAGGAAGTAGTTACAAGAAGAACAAAGTTTGATCTAGCAAAGGCAGAAGCAAGAGCTCACATCTTAGAAGGATTAAGAATTGCTCTAGACAATATCGATGAAGTAATCAAAACTATTCGTGAGTCATACAGCAATGCTAAGGAAAATCTGATGGAAAACTTCGGTCTTTCAGATATCCAGGCGCAGGCAATTCTCGACATGAGACTTGCAAGACTTCAGGGACTAGAGCGCGAGAAGATTGAGAATGAGTATAATGAGCTGATGAAGAAAATTGCTTATTATAAGTCACTTCTTGCAGACGAAGTTCTTTTGATGGGAGTTATCAAGGACGAGCTCACAGAAATCAGAGACAAGTACGGTGATGAGAGACGTACTCAGATTGTCAGAGATGAGGGAGAATTCGATGAGGAAGACCTTGTTGAAGAGGAAAATGTAACAATTACATTTACTCACCTCGGATATATCAAGAGAGTTCCAGCTGATACATATAAGGCTCAGAAGCGTGGAGGAAAGGGAATTACTGGCGTTACAACTCGTGATAACGACTTTGTTAAGGACCTTGTAATGACTTCAACCCACGATAATCTAATGTTCTTTACAAACACAGGAAAGGCTCATAAGATTAAGGCTTACGAGATTCCAGAAGCTACGAGAACAGCGAGAGGAACACCTGCGATTAACTTCCTAAATCTCCTTCAGAGGGAGAGAATTACGGCAGTTATTCCTGTTAAGGAGTTCTCAGAGGATAAGTACCTGATTGCTATTACTAAGAACGGTTTGATTAAGAAAACTGCTCTTAACGAGTTTGATACAAAGAGAACAACTGGCTTAATTGCAATAAATCTAAAGGATGAGGACGAACTCATCGCAATTAAGCAATCCACAGGAAGCAACAATATCATCATCGTTACCAAGAAGGGTAAGTGCATAAGCTTCTCCGAAAAGGACGTTAGACCTATGGGAAGAATTGCTAGCGGTGTAAGAGCTATAAAGCTAGACAAGGATGATGAAGTAGTTTCTATGGAACTAGTTGAGCCAGAACAGCAGCTAATGGTTGTAACCGAAAACGGATTTGGTAAGCGTACACCTGTTGAGGAGTATAAGATTCAGGTTCGTGGTGGAAAGGGTCTTCTGACCTACGACAAGGCTAAGTTCAGCAAGACTGGTGCTCTTATCGGAGCTATGGTTGTTGACGAAAGCGACGAAATTTTGATGATTAACTCAGACGGAATAATTATCAGAATAAGAGCTAGCGAAGTTTCTATCCTAGGACGTGCAACCCAGGGTGTTAAGATCATGAAGGTCGATGAGGGAAGCAAAATCGTTGCAATAGCAAAGGCTATACGCGACGATGAGGATGAGGTAGAAGAGAGTTCTGCAAGCACATCAAATGAAACAGAGGAGCAGATTAGTCTATAAGACTTAATTTGGATATCGAGTAAAGTAGATATTCACCTTTGATTTTATTGAGTCAATAAGCTATAATAAGCCTGTATGTGGTGTAAACTGCATACAGGCTTTTACATGGAGGAGAAGATGGATAATTTAAGAATTATCATTCCCGGCAAACCAGAATATATGACTATGGTAAGGCTCACAACAAGCTCAATTGCCGCAATGGCAGGATTTAATCTCGAAGACACAGACGACATAAAGATGGCTGTTTCAGAAGCGTGCAAGAATGTTTCGTGTCATGGAGAGCAGGGCTTAAGTGATCAGTACGAAATATCATTTAAGATGGATGAGGGATACCTAGAGATTAAGGTAGTAGATGCGTGTGAAAAGCACACGCTAGCAAAGGTCAAAAAGACCTGTTTACACTGTCCTAAGGACGGTGATATTGGTATAATCGTGATCAAATCACTCATGGACGAAGTTGAATTTGGACGCGATGAAGATAATCATAAGTTTATCAGTATGGTGAAGAGAAAATGATAGATCAGGAATTGTTTGAAGATTACAAGCAAAACCCGACAATTGAAAAACGAAATGCAATCGTAGAAAAAAATCTCTACATGGTTGATATTTTGATACGCAAATATCTTAGCAAAGGTGTGGAATATGACGATCTATATCAGATTGGAGCACTTGCTTTGGTAGCTGCGGTTGAGAGATTTGATCCAGCAAAGGGATTTGAGTTCAGCTCATTTGCAACACCTACCATACTTGGCGAAATAAAGAAATATTTCCGTGATAAGCAGTGGAGCCTTAAGGTTCCGAGAAGGCTAAAGGAAATAGCAGCCAAGGTGCAGGATGCAAAGGATAAGCTGAACAGCGAGCTGCACAGAACACCTACCGTAGCAGAGATAGCTGAGTTTACTGGTTACACAGAGGAACAGATAATCGAGGCTATAGAAAGCTCGCATGCTTATGGAACCTACTCGCTAGATAAGACCTTTGATGAGGCTGGCGAGGATGGAGAAAATGCATTTTTAGAGAAGTATACCGGTTTTAATGAACACGGATACGACCAAATAGAGACGGCAGAAATAATTAACAAGGTCGTAAATACCTTCAATGATCAGTATAAATTCATATTCCGCGAACGATTCATAAACAACAAGTCTCAGTCAGAGATAGCTAAGAGCCTTGGAATATCACAGATGACGGTATCAAGAGCAGAGAAGAACATAGTTGGAAAGTTCAGAGCGGAACTGTTCAGGTAGATGAGGAATAATATGGATAGCAAGACAAAGGTTGGGTTTATAGGATTTGGTAACATGGGTAGCGCAATCTGCGATGGGCTTATCAAAGCAGAAGCAGTAAGCACATCTAATATATTTGCGTGTGCAAATAATTGGGATAAGCTACTTAAGGAAGCGGAATCAAGACAGATTAAGGCTTGCAAGAATGCCGAAGAATTAGTAAAGAATGCAGATATGATTGTGGTTGCAGTAAAGCCCAATATGGTCGAAAAAGTACTTGAGTCAGTAAAGAATGAGATTAAGGGAAAGATCATAGTTTCAATTGCAGCAGGTTGTAATGCAGATTTTTATGAGAAGCTTTTAGGAAGCGAGTATAACTACATCGTAACGATGCCTAATACTCCTATTTCGATTTGCGAAGGTATTCTTTTGTGCGAGGATAATCATAGACTCAAGGCAGAGCAGTTAGAATGCTTTATGGGCATTTTTACAGCTGTTGCGACAGTCGAATTCATAGAGAGCAAGGTGTTTTCAGTTGCTGGAGCTATGAGTGGCTGTGGACCTGCCTTTGTTGCGATGTTCATAGAAGCTCTCGGAGATGCAGGAGTTAAGTATGGACTCAAGAGAGATGTGGCATATAAGCTTGCATCAAAGGTAGTCTCAGGAACAGGCGAGCTCCAGCTGGCTACAGGAGCGCATCCAGCAGCAATGAAGGATGCGGTTTGCTCACCAGGAGGAACAACAATCAAAGGCGTGACATCGCTTGAAGAAAACGGATTTAGATCTGCAGTAATCAAAGCGATAGACGCGATAGAAAACAAGTAAGCAAAAAGGCTGTTACTCAGTTAATCTGAGTAACAGCTTTTTTAGATCTCTTTTATTTCGAATGTTTTCTTACTATCGTCGCTTTTAATGTAGTATATAGAGTCTCTATTAAAATTCATTTCGAATTCTTTTTCAAATAGAACCAGCGGTTTGCATTGTCTAGTAAGGTAGTCTATCCTTTGAACCATAATCATATGAGTTCCTGCTGTAATTGATATCTTATTAGGTGATAATAGAAATCCTTTACTTGATTCTTTGATGGTAAGTCCATCTATATGCGATATACTTATGTGACTTCTCACGCCCCTTTCAGTAGACTTCTTTTTCTCAAATCTGATTTTAGCTGATATAGGATTCTTTATATTCCATAGCTTGCGCAAGAAAATATATAGATATACTATGGTAAATACCAATAAAACTAAAAGAAAATAGAGTAATTTAGATATATATCCTATATTTTTGTCAAAAATAATGTCAAAACTCTCACTTATTAGCAAAATAAGGCATGATTCTAGTATAATTACCGTCAAAATCGCAAGTACAAGGCAATTTTTTCGCGTTTTTGCATCATACACTCTTAAATTATAGTGCATAAGCCATACAAATAAGGCTGAAAAAAGTAAAACTAAAATTATGAACACTATTGGCATTTTAATATCCTAATTTGCGTCAGCTGCTAGACACTCTTTTATTGCTTCCTCAATCTGGTTTGGGAGAGCTGCGAGAGATTTTCTATCAAGAGCTGCTGTATCTATTGCAGGTAGAATTGTGACTCTGACTGTTTCACCCTTTGATACTTTCCTCTTTTGTTCGAAGACCTTATAGGTTCCGTCAATTACAATTGGAACAACAGGAGCCTTGGCCTTGGTTGCAAGCTTGAAGCTTCCTGGCTTAAAGTCAGCCATTTCACGCTTCTGGCTACGCGTTCCCTCTGGGAAAATAACGAGTGAAAAACCTTGATTTATAAGCTCTGCGCCTTCGTTGATAGTCTTGAGACTTTCTCTGACATCTCCTCTTTTGATAAAGAGACCTCTTGTAGCATAAATCCACTTTCCTAGGAGTGGAACTTTACTGAATTCGTTCTTAGCAATAAATCCTGTCTGCTTTCCACTTACAGCATATAGGAGTGCCATTATATCAAAGTGTGCTTGATGATTAGCTATAAATACACAAGAACCATCAGGTAGATTTTCTTTGCCTATTACTTCATATCTTATATCAAAATGCTTGGATACATATGCAGACCATCTTGCTGTAACCTCAGCTATTAGTCTAGTTTCTTCTGCTTGATTGCCAGCTGCTCTGGCCCTTTTGATTTTACTTCTAAAAGGTAAAAATTTTATTCCGGACCAAATTAGGAATAAAATTGCACCTAAATTTCTTATTTTGTTCACGATAAACCTCCGATCTTACTCCATAATAATATACCATAAATGATATGGTAATATCCATATTTTAGGTTATAATATATGAAAAGGTTTGGGACAAATATGAAGAATAATAAATTTAAGATATATGGATTAGTAATATTTATCGCTACTCTAGTCTTCATCGGAGTTGCAGTAGGCGTTCAGACGGGCTATCTAGATGCTTTTGACGATGCAGTGAGATACCGTGTTTACAGTATGAGAAGCGATAAGCTCACTGTGTTTTGGAAGTTTATAACGCATAGTGGTGATAGGTATGTAGTTATCTTGCTTGGTGTTATATTACTTTTGAAAAAATCGCTGAGGGAAAAATACGGAGTTAAGTTTGCAATAGCAGCACTCTCTTCGACTGCACTTTACCAGATAATGAAGTATATTTTTCAAAGACCAAGGCCAGATCTTGCTTTAAGACTAATTGAGCAGGGTGGATATTCATTTCCAAGCGGTCACTCGATGAACTGCCTTGTTAGCTATGGAATTTTGATTTATCTACTTCTGAAGTATTGCGAAAACAGAAGGCTTGCGAAGATTCTTTCTGTTGGACTTGGACTGCTTACAATTTTGATTGGATTCAGCAGGGTCTATGTCGGTGTCCACTACCCTACGGATATCATTGGTGGCTGGAGCCTAGGGATTGCAGTGCTTGTAGCGATGATTTACGTATTTGAAAAATTTGATAGCAGAAGCGAAGGCTGATGCAGGTGAAAGGATAGGTAATGGCTCTTAAGATTAGCATGTTATCAAAGCTAGAGACAACGAAGAATTTTAAACTCGTCGCTGGTGCTGGTGGACTTGAGAAGACCATAGATTGCACGGAAATACTTGACTTTGAGTTTGATGACGAGGGGCAAAACTATAGGAAGAAGAGAGCTTTTGATGGAAACAGCCTAGTTCTCACAAGCTTTATCTACGCAAAGGGAAGACCTGATTTAGTCGTTGATTCCATAAAAAAGCTGATTAAATGCGATGTGCATGCGCTTGCATATAAGCCGGTCGTGTTCAAAACACTTCCAAAGGAAGCTCTAGAAATCGCAGACGCAATGAATTTTCCTATATTTGTCTTTGAGAACGATGTTTACATGGAGAATATAATTCTAGAGATAAACAGTGCAAACCTAAAAGACCATAGCGAATCTATCAAAAGTCTAATACTAGAATCGGTCATCAAAGGTAGCCGCGAGGAGACTCCAATTATAAATCAAATAATGAACGAGAGATATTGCTACGCTTCGGTTCTTTGCATAGGCGTAAAGGATGTCAAATCTATAGAGGAAAAGCTGAAGTTTTCAATAGTTGGTCAGTATATAAAAAGACATGTTTTCATAGGCCTATATAACGAAAGACTGATGATTGTCATAGCCCAGGAGGAAGACAAGAGAGATATATTTGTAAACACAATTTATGAAATTGCTTCCTTCTACAACCTTAGCCTTGATATGATAAACGAGGCTCACAAGGGCTGGAGTAGAATAGATTCAGACAAGGAAAAAATTACGGATCTGATTCGTGAAGCCTACTGGGCAGAAAATATTGCAAAAATCGAAGATGAAAAAGTTAAGTATTACGAAAATGTGGGTATATACAAATTAATAGCACACCATTTAGGTGATAAGGAGACTTTAGAATTTGCCTATAACTATCTAAAACCAATACTTGGAGAGGATGGCAAGGATAATGAACTCTTGCAAACAGGCATAGCTTATGTCTTCGCCGGTGGTGATGCTAATCTAGTAGCAAATAAGATGTTTTGCCATAAGAATACCATTAGGTATAGGATAAACAAGATCCAGGAGAAGCTGGATCCGGTCGCAACGGAGGCAGATTTTTTTACAAATCTGACCACAGCGATAAAAATCTATTTGTTAAATCGTTATAGTTAATGATAAATATAAAGAATAAAGTTAAGAACAAAAGGAGAAAAAAGATGAAAGAATATGTATGCGGTGCATGTGGCTATGAGTATGATCCAGCAGTAGGTGATCCAGATAACGGAATCCAGCCAGGAACAGCATTTGAGGATCTTCCAGAAGATTGGACATGTCCTATCTGCGGCATGGGCAAGGACGTTTTCGAAGAGAAATAAATCTTAAGCCAAGTAAGATAAACAGTAAATAAAACTCCGCGGACTTCGCTGCTTTTGCAGTGGGGCCTGCGGAGTTTTTATTTCTTGAGTAGTAATGAGCAAATCCTTAGAGATTTGCCTCGGATTAGAGCTTGTTTTGCCCTGCGGGCAAAGCTGTGACAGAGCAAAAGCTACAGCAGTACGGAGCCTGGTGCTCTGTCGAAGTAGTTGCTCTTCGCCCCTGTGGACAGAGGTATTCCATAGCAAAGCTTAACATTGCCTGCGAAGAGCTTGAGTCTAAGCGCTGAGCGGCCGATGGAGTACATGACGCGGTTGTCTATGCGGTTATCGGCCGCGAGTGCGACGGCCGAGCCGATGGCGATACCGAGGTCCGTCGCACTGAATGAGCAACAGGCGTCAGCCTTGCTCATTTCAGCGCAGTTCTCAAAACCGCACATAGCGCAATGTGGAACGCCGCTGGCTGTTCCCATAGCGGCAATTAGAACGACGCAGTGGCTGTTTCTAATGTTGTCTGCGTCGCGGCAAAAGAATTCAAGTCCGTATTCCTTGCCAGCCACTTCCATTTCTTTTGCTAAAGGTTCTATATCATCACCTGAAATAATCAGGGTTCTAATCTTGTCTAGTCCATTTGCTTTTGGAGCAGTGTGAGCAGCAGCGCACATGGCATCAGCGACTCTGAAAGCTGCATCCCTTTCGGCGTCTTTCATATTTTTAATCATAAATCTTAGTCTCCTTTGAGATTATTATATCATATGATATAATTTAAATACTATTGTTTGAATCAAGAGGAGAGGTAAATTATGAGTATTTCCACAAAGAAGATAGATAAGCCCGCTCTTATAGTAATGGCAGCAGGCATGGGAAGCAGGTATGGAGGACTAAAGCAGATAGATCCGATAAGCGATCAGGGAGAAATAATTTTAGACTTCTCTCTTTATGATGCAATGATGGCAGGCTTTGAGGAGATCGTTTTCATAATCAAGAAGGAGAATGAGCAGGACTTTAGGGCTTTGATAGATGAAAGAAGCGGAAAGCACCTAAATATTCACTATGCATTCCAGGATATAGCTGACATACCTAAAGGATGTGAAATTCCTGAGGGACGTGAAAAGCCTTGGGGAACAGGCCATGCGGTGCTTGCAGCCCGCAAGCTTATAGATGCACCCTTTGCTGTAATAAATGCAGATGATTACTATGGTGCAGGAGCATTCCAGACCATGTACGATTTTCTTGAGAATGCAAAGGATGACGATAAGTATAGATATTCCATGGTCGGATATAGGCTAGATAAGACTTTGACAGAAAATGGTCATGTGGCAAGAGGTATTTGCACAGTCGATGATAAGCACGAGCTAGTATCAGTTGTTGAGCGTACAAAGATTATGAGAAGAGGCGATGCAGTTGCATTTACCGAGGATGACGGAGAGACTTGGACAGAGGTTGCAGGCGACACCATAGTTTCCATGAACTTCTGGGGCTTTACAAAATCTATGATGAGCGAATTAGAAAAGAATTTCCCAAGATTCTTTGAGACTAGCGTGGTTGAAAACCCACTGAAGGCAGAGTACTTCCTCCCAGGCGTAGTTTCAGGGCTTTTAGCTGAGGATAAAGCTACGGTTAAGGTTTTGACCTCGCAGGACAAATGGTATGGTGTAACATATAAAGAGGATAAGCAGGGCGTTGTCAATGCACTTCGCTCAATGAAGGACAAAGGCCTTTATCCAGAAATATTATGGAGATAAGAGAATAGAAGTAATCAGTAATTCTATGATAAATTATATTAGGAACTAACAAATCATTAATAGAGTGCAGTATTAAATATTTTGATAAGATAAAACTTTTTTTCTAGTATCGATGATAAATCGCTAAAAATGAACATGTTTACCAAATTATATAACTAAATACTTGAGAGTAATTTAAAATTGTAATTTATAGAAATTTTGAGTATAATTACAGTAACATGTACAATTATATTGGAGATTGGCGGACTTAGAGGTAAAGCAACAAATTTCATAAGATAGACAAAAGAGACGTATAGATGTAGTCTTTCTTATCTAGGTTTATTGGGCAGGTGAAAGCAATACGCCTTTTTGATGTATTAAGGCATGTTGTTTTGCCTGTTTTTTACTTTTTTGCAAATCTTCAATGACGAGTATTTATAAAGAGAAAGGATGAAATCTATGACTGGAAGACAAGGCAAGCGCAAAGCAAGTATGGTTATTCTTGCAATTTTTGTTTCAATTCTTCTAATTGGACAGAGTATTACGCTGGCATATGCCGGAGACTTGGAATTGAATCAAGCGGCTGGAACAGAGCATAAAGAAGATGCACCAGCACAGAATACACCCGATGAAAGCGCTAATCCACAGGAGTCAGAAAAAGCTTCAGAGCCTGATAAGCAGCAGGAAGCTGAGAAAACACAGGACGTAGCCCCATCACAAGATATAGCTGAATCCAATGATTTGAGCAGTTCACAGCCCGCTAAAGAATCTGGATCTGACAAGCAAGCTATATCAAAGCCGATATCAAAACTACCAAAATCACAGGTGGGAATAGGATTGGATAGAAGTGCAAGTGCAAATACAAGGTATATGCAAGCCGGAAGTTTTGATAGCGAAATCAGCGGTTTATTTGATTTCAAAGCAGAGTATGGCGATAATACATTTCCTTGGGGCACAGAGCTAAGCACTTCTTCATACATGAATGAAGCCAATATAGATGCTGCAAAGAAAAAGATGATTGAGCTTTCAGGCAAAGATGAAAGTGAATTTTCAATACGTAAAATCGTAGGTATGGAGATTTCATTCCAAAAACGCTTTTTGAGAGAACCGATACAACCTGAAAACGGCAACTCAGTAAGAATTTCAATGAAAAGAAAAGATGGAATAAAGCTCAAGGCGGATGAGCAGTACCAGCTACTTCACCTAAATGGTACAAACCTTGAGCCAGTTGAATTTACTGTAGACGAAAGCGGAGTACTCCATTTTGAGTCTAAGTCATTCAGTCCGTTTTTCCTTGGAGTGCTAGGACCAACGACAGCTCCTGCAATCACAGGGCTCAATGTTCCAGTTGACAGCCCATTGATTAATGCTCAATCAAAAGACAGTGATGGAGTCTATGATTTTCCAATAAATCCCGGCAAGGATGGAGTGTTTAATTTAGTGATCCCTAAAGAGGCATTCCGTGTAACAGAGGCTCGCCTAGCTGTTACACTTCCACATGGAATGGGTTTTGATAAGATAAGTCTTGATAACCTAAAATCAAAGGACGAGGTTCTCAGTGTTGAATATGATGATAACAACCCAGGCTATGTTGTTGCTACATTCAAAAGGAATCCTGAAGCCATGTCAGATTTAGCAACTGCACTTGCATACCATACAGGTGTAAAGTATTTGTCAAGAGCCGATTTAAATGACATTATTGTTAATGGGCCTAAGAAAACAACTATTAGTTTCAAGCTACTAGACAGCAATGGTGGCCTAATGGGTGAAAATAAATATTATACTGTAAGGCCAAAAACTGGTAAAACTGCCACAGCTAATATTAGCAGTAACTTCGCGACTAATATTGCAAGTATTACGATATCCTCAGACATAAATAATTCAGTATTTATGAGGAATAATTTTGAGAGAAACCTATACCCATTAGTAAATCTTAATATTCCTGAGATAGATAAGGGAAATAACAAACTTATTCGTGTAAAAAGGGTTAAGGTTTACCGTCCGGTAGGACTTGAAGATAAATGCCAAGCTGATTCAGTAAGGATATATTCAAGCTATACTAATAAAGAAATAAAAAGAACGAATGTTAACGCCTTAACTGATAGCAAGGGAACGTATGACATTTATGAATACAAATACAACCCTAATGAGAAAATAGATCCACGTTTTGATACAGAGTATAATAAGTTAAATCAGACCTCAATATGGGCAATGTGGAAGTTTAAGGAGGGAGAATTCCTTACGCCTAATACCCTATTTGAGGCAGCAGATACTGAGGTCACATTCGAGACCGAAAAAGGCGAAGAGATAACAAAAACAGCAACTGGAACAAAAATGAGGACAACTAAGGGAGTGTATGATGACAGATTCAAAGTAACTCCTAGACCTCAATATAAAAAAGACTCTGCAAATATAAAGACTGTTTTGCCGGGTCGTCTTGTATCCAAACAGAAGTTTATTGACGTATATAACGAGATTTACTCACAAAACTATGATGCAAATGGAGATCTCTTCATGTCAGATGGTGCGTTTACGGAAACATATCATTTTCCATATGAAATACGACCAACAGTATTCTATCGTCAAACAAATGTATCAAACTATGATAGAGCAATTGCTAAAATGACTTTGACGATAAAAAAAGCTGACGGAAGTGTTGTCAATAAGGACATGCCAGAAACGGAACTTAGAGAGTATGCTAGTAAAATTTCACTTACAGATTATATGGAATCTGGTGATCGAATTACAGACATAAGAATTGAATGGAGCAAATTTAAACATTCAGCAAGTTCAACAGATGATCCGATTACATTTGATTATATGGTTAGTCGTGATCATGAAGATGGAAGCCCACTTGTAAAGGATGAATTAATCAAAATAGGATATGATGCAGAGCATCAGAAAAAAGATGGAAGCTCGTATACATATAGCACAAATGCAGATACAGATTACCTTTACGTAAAGGTCGGTGAAGAAAAGTGCAATGAATTTATAGCACAGGGACAGATAGGAACAAAAGATATCTATACACTTGGCTATAAGACAGATAATGACTTCTTCCGTTACCCGTATGCAGGCGGAGTGATGCTACGTGGAGATAAAGAAGCGTATAAGTCTGTATATAAGAACCCTGCAATAACTCTCAAGGCAAGCTCTAGCAACATAAATGGAATGGAAGCGCCTATAAGCTTTATAGGTGGGTTCAGCGTATACAAGAGAATGGTTGGATGGAAGATTGTCTACTCAAGCTATAACAAAACAACAGGTGTGAGCAAAGCAAACCAGGAATATACGATACCAGATTTCAGCGATAATTTTCAAAGGATTACTAAAAAGGACATGGGACTCTCAGATGACGAGTACTTTACATCTGTTAAGTTTAAGCTAGATGGAACCATGACGCTAGATTATATCAAGGACTCAGACTTTATAGAATCTGATAAAATGGTATTTAAACTTTTCTATGTTCTTATTGATATAGAAAGAGATCACTCTTTGTACAGTAACCAAGACATAACAATTCCTGGTGGGGCACTTGGACGTGGACAAATTGATGTAGATGCATTCTTAAAGTATGATAATCCATGCCCAGGCACTGTATATACAAATCCTGACGGAACTAAGGCTAGTGCTTTGAATAATAACGGCATACAACTTATGTTTGCAAACAAGGGACAGAGCTGGGTAGTTAAGCACAGAGGCTTCAAATCCGACAACAGAACTGTTACAACTTATCAAGGAAGTACTGTAACAGCAGAACAAAGTGAGCTTTATGATTCGTTTGGTATGTTTGGTGAAAACGGTGGTGCTTTCAATGGTGAATTTGAATTCAGACGTGATGATATAAATAGTGGAGAGTCAATGGCCAATTCGTCGGCTAAACTCGATGCTCCAGAAGCAGTATATATAGAAATCACCGACCCTGAATTTGATGTCGCATCAGTTCAAGCAGCTGATTTTGCTGCAGATATACAGCGTTTCCAGCATCCAATAAAGGATAATGAGGTGTCTGTAATAAATGTAAATGGAAAGAGATACCTAAAGGTTTCTAGTGGAAATAATCCAGGACACTTTAACGATTTGGGCATATCTAACTATAAATCTTTAGCGGAGTACTCACTAGCAAAGATAAAGCTTCAAGCATGGAATGGAGCAACACTTGGAGCGCATCATCCACTAGGCAAGGTTTATTATGATATATCAAATTTGCAAACAAAGTATGATGGTTCAGCTGCATCAGGCAATATCAAATACACATTTAATGGTGCAGTTCCAGACGTAGACAATATTAGAGGAACAGGTGATACGACAACTCCAACACTTTTCGAAGTAGGAAACATGAATGGCTTTACAGTCAATGTTTTGCAACATGTTTTCAACGGAGTACAGCTATATCCTGGAAAAAACAATATTGTTGACAGGCAAAAGCCTACTTCGTTCTTCTCACATGAGAAAAATTCTTTGCTTGTTAGTGAACAAATCAATATTCCAGGTACGACAACAAATGCAGATGTTATCATAAAGATGCCAGAGAAAGGTGAAACGGTTTCTGTTTCAAGATATGATTCGGAGGGACACGTAACAAACGATACAAAGACAAACGAATACTCAATCAATCTTAAAGATAAAGCGGTAACCCATCAAATTTCAGGAAATTCTGCTGGAGATACTCTGACATATTCGTATAGTATGGATGGTACTACATTCGTACCTGAAAGTGCGATAACATCGTCAGATGATCTAAAAAATTACAGATATATTAAATTAAGTTTCACACATCAGGCTACTCCTGGAAACGATGTAAACATAGAGGTTCGCATACCTGTAGAGGCAAATGAAGAGGCTGCGAAGAATGAGGACCTCCATGCCTATGTTACAGGTGACTACCATTTTAAGGCCGGATCTGAGACAACAAATTCAAAGTGTTCAACAGCAGAATTCGATTTTAAAGCATACACGGTAAATGGAACACTATGGAAGGACAAGAATGAGGATGGAGTCTTTGATGAAAACTCTCCAGTAGCTGCAGATAGTGGTATCGTTGTAAAATTGAAAGACTCTAGTGGTAACGAAATTGGAACTACAGCAAATCCGGAAATCGGAAAAATAAATGAAGATGGCACATTTTCTATAAGAACAAATCATCTCGATTCAAACTATACGGTTTCCTTGCAGCTGCCAGACGGACTAAAGGTAACAAAGAACACTGGAACTATTGATCCAACAAGCTCGGGTACGGATTCAGATTTTGATAGGAACACTTTAACAACACAAGCCTTTAGTGGTTTTGATGTATCAGGAACGGCAAATAACATATCAGCAGGAATTATAAATTTACCTAAGCTTCCTACTGACGATCAGTTTGTACATGTCACAGATGGACGTCAAAAGCTTGATGTTAAAGCAATAAGCGATAATCCTGATAATATGAATCCAGCAATCGTATTTACAGCATTAACTAGTCCAGCAATGGATATAGATACAGATGGATTTGTTACACCAAAGAAAACTGGTGCTGTAGAACACTTACAGATGAAGACTAGCAATACATTAGGGGATACGGTTACAGGCGAATTAAGAGTTTTTGTATATTCAAATGTAATATACAAAAACGATGAATCAAATGTAAATGGCAATGCTCCGGTTGATTCGAAAAAATACTATCCTAGTGCTTCAGAAGATACAGATAAGGTTACAGTGATGAATGCGGGCACGCTTAAGAAATCAGGTTACCAATTAGTAGGCTGGAAAGATGAGAGTGGAAAAGTATATAAGCCAGGCGATAAATTTGCAACAGGGGATGTAAAAACGGATACAGTCCTAACAGCAGTATGGGAAAAAATTCCTCTTAGCAAAACAGCAAAGGCAAATAATAAACCTAATACAGGTGATACAAATAGCCAGGTAATATACTTAGCGATTATGATATCAGCTGCAGCCTTAATACTGGCTTCCTACAAGTGCTCCAAAAAATAGACTGGTTGCACATGAAATCAAACTAATTGTCTTGATTTTTTAGCAGATTAGTATATAATATTAGGGTATGTAACTATGCATACAATCTCTGCGCTATAGGAATAGCGCCATTTAAGACCACAGGGAGGTGAAACAAATGATTAACTACGAGGTAATGTTCATCATCGATCCAGCATTGGAAGATGAGAAGAAGGACGCAGCTGTTGAGAGAGTTAAAAGCGTAATCGCAGCTGAAGGAGAAGTAGGAAATGTTGATGTTTGGGGCCTAAGAAAGTTGGCTTACCCAATCCAGAAGAAGAACGAGGGCTACTATGTTGTCATCGACTTCAAGGCAGAACCAACATTGCCAGCAGAGCTCGATAGAAGACTCAGGATTTCAGAAGATTTCATGAGACATATCATCGTTAATAAGGACGCTGAATAAGAAAGAGGTGTAGATAGTGAATAGTGTAGTACTAATAGGAAGACTCACAAGGGATCCTGAACTTAGATACACCACATCTCAGATGGCTGTAGCAACATTTAGCTTGGCTATTGACAGACCTGTTCGTGCAGGCAAGGAGAGAGAAACAGACTTTCCGCGCGTAACTGTATTTGGCAAGCAGGCAGAAAACTGCGAGAAGTATCTTGCTAAAGGCCGTATGGCAGCTGTCCAGGGAAGACTTCAGACAGGAAGCTATACCAATAAGGACGGAGCTACAGTTTACACCACTGATGTTGTTGCCGATCGTGTCGAATTCCTAGAATGGGGAGATAGACCACAGGGCAGCGCACCAAGACCACAGCAAACACACGTATCTGAGCCAGCAAGCGTAAGTGGCGGCTTTGATGACGAGATGCCGGATTCATTCCAGGCAATTGACGAAGATGTACCGTTCTAAAGAGAGGAGATAAACATGGCAGAGAGAAGACATGGTGGCATGAGAAGAAAAAAAGTATGCCAGTTCTGTGCAGATAAAGCAGAAAAAATCGATTACAAGGATGTAGATAAGCTAAGAAAGTATATTTCTGAGAGAGGCAAGATTCTTCCAAGAAGAGTGACAGGAACTTGCGCACTACATCAGAGAGACATTACAGTTGCAGTTAAGAGAGCAAGAATTGTAGCTCTTCTTCCATACGTAGCTGACTAATCTAAGTAAATCAGAGAGTCTAGAGGATTCATTCTATAGGCTCTCTTTTTTCGTCTAACTTGATAATTTTAGGAGATGGTGGAATGAAAACTATTGATAAAGAGACAAGAAACTATATAGAGAACTTAAAAATCAGCGATGTCCCTTGGAATAGACTGCCAACGATATACGGCAGGGCGACTGATTTTCCTAGGTATCTAGAGACTTTATCTAAAATGGATAGCACGGATGATATAATGCAATGCGGCGAGGAGATAGCTATGAATATAGAGCATCAGGGCACTTTGCTGCATGCGACGCCATTTGCTATGGTATTTCTTCTAAGGATTTTTAAAAAGGCATATGAACAAAGGGATACAAATGATATTGCGATAAGGCTTTTTGATGAACTGCTTGAACTCTTCATGTACATAGCTGAGGCTATAAGTGATGCCTTCCAATGCGATCACGCAGATGAACTTCCTCATTTTGCCGACATGCTCAAAGAGGAGTATCTGTGGTCAGAGGAATACGATGAGGAAGAGGATGAACTTAGATATGAGGAAAATCCTTTCCCAGATGATCTGTTCTACAGTTTCTACTACTATTCGTATAAGGTTCTTCTTTTGTGCGAACCTATAATAGAAAATTTGCAGTCTGAGAATGCGAATAAACTGCGCTCATTACTACAGTAGAATCTGCGATATCAAAGCAAATTAAAATAAAAAACAGCGAAGCTTGGAGCCCCAAATTTCGCTGTTTTTGTTTGTAAATTATCCTAAATATATGAATCGCAATTAGACGATTGATTAGTTATATACAGGTTTTCAAGCTTCGATATCTTGATATTAGTCAACGTATACCTTTGGAAGTCTCTGTCCGAAAGCACAGCAGATTTCGTAGTTGATTGTTCCTGTTGCGTTTGCGATGTCGTCAGCTGTAACTGAGTTTACACCGTCTGACCCCATAACGATTACTTCGTCTCCAACCTTTACATTAGGTACTGCTGAAACGTCTACCATGCACTGGTCCATGCAGATGTTTCCGGCGATTGGGCAAACAACTCCGTTTACGATAACCTTAGCATTTGCTGAGAATGGTCTTGGATATCCGTCTGCGTATCCTAGAGCAAGAGTTGCGATTCTTGCAGGTTTTGTTGAAATGTACTTACGTCCGTAGCCAACTGAGAAGTTTGCTGGAACATCCTTTAGATGAACTATATTTGCCTTTACTGACATTACAGGCTTGATTGAAAGCTGTGCGCGTTCAACCTCATCTGATGGGTAGCATCCGTATAGAATGATTCCTGGTCTTACGGCATCAAAGTAAATCTCTGGAAGCTCCATGATTGAAGCACTGTTTGCTAGTGTGCGGAAAGGAATCTTGATGTTAGCCTTTGTTAGAGCCTCGTAGAATGCGTTGTACTTAGCTTCCTGCTCGTGTGAGTATGTCTTGTCTGCTGCATCAGCTGTAGACATGTGTGAGAACATACCTTTGATCTTGAATCCTGGAAGTGCTGCAATCTTACGAACATCTTCAACTGCGAAATCTGTGTCATCAGCGAGGTATCCTATTCTTCCCATTCCTGTGTCAACTGCGATAAGTCCTGATACAATCTTTCCTGCTGCAACTGCTGCATCACTGATAGCCTTAGCGTTTGATGAGTCGCATACTACAGGTGTTAGATCGTGCTCTACGATTACATCAGCATACATATCAGGTGTAAGTCCTAGGCAGATGATTTCCTCTTTTGCTCCAGCCTCTCTAAGCGTTATAGCTTCCTGAAGTGTTGCGATTGCAAAAGTCTTAACTCCGTTCTTTCTAAGAATCTCAGCACACTTTACAGAACCGTGTCCATAAGCATCAGCTTTAATAACACCGATTAGCTCTCTACCATTTGCCTTCTCTTTGATCTGCTTGATATTGTAGTCTAGGTTGCTTAGATTAACCTCAACCCATGCAGGTCTAATAGCTTCTTTGTACATTTGTTTTTCCTTTCTCCTCGTAAGTTTATATGTTTGGTCTTCTCTTTATAAAATCATTACGGTTTGGACCGTTTGTAACTATGGTTATTGGATATCCAATCAAAACTTCTAGCTCGTTTACGTAGTTTTGAGCTGCCTTAGGTAGATCTTCAAAGCAACGGATTCCGGTAATGTCGCACTTCCAGCCAGGAAGAGTCTTAAATATAGGCTTTGCCTTGTTCAAATCTGTGGTATTTGGGAAGTCATCGTGCTTAACCCCATCAATTTCATATCCTATGCACACTGGTATTTCGTCAAGATAACCTAGTGGGTCTAGAACCGTCAAAGCAACTTCTGTTGTGCCCTGCATCATACAGCCGTATCTGGTTGCCACAGCATCAAACCAGCCAACGCGCCTTGGTCTTCCTGTTGTAGCGCCAAACTCACCGCCATCTCCACCGCGACGTCTTAGCTCATCTGCTTCGTCACCAAAGATTTCGCTGACAAAGGCACCTGCTCCAACAGCTGATGAGTAAGCCTTACAAACGGTAACTACGCTCTTAATCTCGTAAGGTGGAACGCCAGCGCCTATGCTTCCAAAGCCTGCAAGTGTAGATGACGAAGTTACCATAGGATAGATTCCGTGATCTGGGTCCTTCATTGCTCCTAGCTGTCCTTCAAGAAGTAGTTGCTTGCCCTCTGCTAGACTGCGGTGAAGGAAGCTCTCAGTGTTGCGTACATAAGGCTTAATCATATCTCTGTACTCTATGAGTTCTTCATAAAGTTCTTCTACCTTAAGCTCCGGCTTACCATATAGGTTTTTAAGAAGCACATTCTTTATTGTGCAGATATTTTCTAGCTTCTCAATTAGAAATTCCTTGTCATTGAAAAGTTCATTAACCTGAAATCCTATCTTAGAATACTTGTCTGAGTAGCAAGGCGCAATACCTGATTTGGTTGAACCGAAGGATTTTCCTCCGAGCCTTTCCTCCTCGTAGGTGTCGAGCAAAATGTGATAGGACATAACTATTTGCGCTCTATCGGAAACAAAGAGCTTAGGGGCTGGAACGCCCTGATCTGTGAGACCTTTAATCTCCTCGATGAGCTTAGGAATGTTAAGGGCTACACCATTTCCAATTACATTTGTAATGTGGTCATAGAAGACCCCGGACGGTAGCATGTGGAGTGCGAACTTTCCATAATCATTTTTGATAGTGTGGCCAGCGTTGCTTCCACCTTGAAAACGAATTACGATATCGCTTTCAGCCGCGAGTAGATCTGTGATCTTGCCCTTACCTTCGTCACCCCAGTTAGCACCAACAATAGCTTTAATCATAAATACCTCCATGCTTAATAGCATTAAATGTTAATTTTAGCCTCCATGCCGATGATGTCAGCATTTGCGCTAAGAATTGGCTTTATGACCCCGTCCAGAAACTCTTCGGTCTGGACATCTGCCCTACCGATATAATTTTCGGGTTTCAAAACCTTCTGTAAAGCCTCTTTGGTTATATTGAATAAAGGATCAGTGGCAATTCTATCTAACAAATCGTTAGGTTTGCCTTCCTCCTTGACAACCTTAGCAGCTGCCATGGAGTGAACCCTAATTCTCTCGTGAAGTTCCTGTCTGTCTCCACCAGCTTTAACAGCATCCATCATGATATTCTCCGATGCCATGAAAGGTAGCTCTGCCATCAAATGCGATTTGATAACCTGTGGATAGACAACTAGTCCGTCTGAGATGTTGATATATAGTTCAAGGATGCTGTCTGTTGCAAGGAAGGCCTCGCTTACAGAAATCCTCTTGTTAGCTGAATCGTCAAGCGTACGCTCAAACCACTGAGTTGCAGCAGTTATCTGAGGATTCATGGATGTGCTCATTACGTAATTAGCAAGAGAAGCCATACGCTCTGAACGCATAGGGTTACGCTTGTAGGCCATAGCTGATGAGCCTATTTGGTTCTTCTCAAACGGTTCTTCTACTTCCTTCATGTGCTGAAGAAGACGAATGTCGTTGGAGAATTTGTGAGCAGACTGCGCGATACCTGCAAGGACATTTAGCACGCGGCTATCAACCTTACGTGAATAGGTCTGACCAGACACTGGATAGCAGGATGAAAATCCCATCTTCTCAGCGATGAGCTGGTCGAGCTTCTTGCACTTCTCGTGGTCTCCAGAGAAAAGTTCTAGGAAGGATGCCTGAGTACCTGTTGTACCCTTAGATCCAAGAAGTTTGAGTGAACCAAGCACATAATCTAGGTCCTCGAGGTCTAGAACTAAATCGTTTAGCCAGAGGCTTGCGCGCTTTCCTACAGTAGTTGGCTGAGCAGCCTGATAGTGTGTAAAACCTAGTGTAGGCATTGCCTTATATTCATCTGCAAACTCTGCAAGCTTTGCTATAGTATTGATAAGCTTCTTTCGGATTAGCTTAAGACCTTCTGACATGATAATCATATCGGTGTTGTCGCCTACATAACATGATGTAGCACCAAGGTGAATAATTCCTTTTGCATTAGGGCACTGAAGTCCGTAAGCATATACATGGCTCATAACGTCATGACGAACTATTTTCTCACGCTCTTTAGCGACATCGTAGTTAATATCGTTTATTTGCGATTTCAACTCATCAATCTGAGACTGTGTTATATCAAGGCCGAGCTCCATCTCAGCTTCCGCTAGTGCAACCCAAAGCTTGCGCCATGTACGGAATTTCATCTCAGGTGAAAAGAGATATTTCATCTCATTACTTGGATAACGTTCGGATAATGGACTCGTGTAATTGGTCTCCTGCATGATTTCCTCCTATGAAAGCTAACAAATCACTTTTACCTTAGAATTATATCACCATTAGCTCTTTAGTTCAACATTTCAGAGGGCTTGAAGAGGCTTTAAAAATAAGGAAATTCACTCAGTCGCTATGTGAAATTTATTACAATTCTTAACAAAAAAACACGATCTTCTTAAATTTGTTCGATAATCATTTAAGGCTTTTGCCAGTGTATAGACACTGGGTATTTTTGTTGGTAAAATCTGAGCCATAGAAGCAATTTTTGTGAAATTTTTTGAGGAGAAAAATATGCTAAAACTGGATAAGGTATCAAAATTTTATTCGGCTGGCGGCGTCGTTACTTCTGGATTCAGTAAAATAAGCCTAAACTTTGATATAGGAGAGTTTGTGGCTATTACTGGAGAAAGCGGAAGCGGTAAATCAACGCTGTTAAATGTAATCTCAGGACTGGATTCTTACGAAGAAGGCGAGATGTACATTTTTGATCAGCCAACAAGCGGATACGGCAAAGAAGAAATGGAGGCCTACCGCAAGAAGTATATCGGAAACATATTTCAAACCTTTAACCTAATAAATAACTACACAGTTTATCAGAACATAGAGCTCGTTTTACTTTTGAGCGGCTATAAAAAGAGCGAGGTAAAAGGCAGAGTCGATGAGCTTATAGAGCGTGTAGGACTAAAGGATTACAGAAATACTAAGGCGTCAAAGCTCAGTGGAGGACAGAAGCAGCGTGTAGCTATAGCTCGTGCTCTTGCTAAGGAAACTCCAATAATCGTCGCAGACGAGCCGACGGGAAACCTAGATAAGAAGTCTGCAGAGGGAATAATTGAGATCCTTGCTAGCCTTTCAAAGGATAAACTTGTCATCATCGTAACTCATAACTATGAGCAGGTTGAGATGTATGCTACGAGAAAGATTACGATGAGAGATGGAAAGCTCAGCGAGGACAAGCGTTTTGCTAGTCCTATGCTGCTTGAGGCTCAAGAAAAGATGGAGGGACTAAGCGAAATCGAGGCTTCCCCAAGCAAAAAACAGAAAGATACGGGCAATGGAAACGACAGGGTTGAGCTCGCAAAGCACGATGGACTTAGATTTGGAAATACGCTTAGACTTGGAGTGAGAAATACCTTCAGCTTACCAGCAAAGCTAGTCCTTTTACTCTTTGTATTTATCTTCATGTGTACGGGAACTGCCGCATCGTATGGAACTATGCAGAATATGAGACTTTCAGTAAATGATGCGGTCTTCAATTCTGTTTTCCCAGATGCAAGCTCCAAACGTTTAGTTGTAACAAAGCAGGATAAGAGTGCATTCACTGAAGAGGATTACGCAGCTATATCAAAGCTTAGCAATGTAAAAGAAACTGAAAAGTACGGACTTTTAACAGATTTTCTTGTAGGCTTTAGCAATGTTCCTTTTGATGCGATTAGTGATGATGGAAATGCTGACAATCAGACATATCTTCAGCTAAAGGCAAAGTCGATCAAAGGCTATGAGAAACGTATAGTTTCAGGTAGGCTTCCAGAAAAGCCAAACGAAGTTATTTTGATGGTTGGTAAAGAAGACGACTATATTCTATCTTCGCTAGGAAATAATCCAGAAATCCCAATGTTCTATAGGTGTGAGTTTCCTTATGGAAAACTAATGAACAAGAAGGGAGAACCTGTTAATTACGCAGATGGTATCTACGATTCTTTAACCATCGTTGGCTATGGATACTTGACAGAGGAAGAGGAGCATGCAAGGCAGTTCAACGGACAGTTTTATGAGGGAATCGTATGCTGCTCAGACTCAACTTTAGAGCATATGCAGTCTTTGATAACAGCTGGAAAGACAGACCTTGAACTTAGAATAAATAAGAGCACGATGCAGGTGCTCCCAACTGCAGCACACCCTATAGTTGCATCACCTTTGGTTGAAGAGGGTAAGGCGTATATTCCAGAATCACTTGCACAGGAGTTCCCATATGGAAATACATCTGGTAAGACTCTTGATCTTACACTAAATAGAAATGGGCAAAGAAGTTTAACCCTTTCCATAGCTTCTGTATATAATAAGAACAATGTTAATTCGCTTCTTGGAAAGTCAATCGACGATATAAACAGCGAAGCAATATATATGAATGGGGAAGATATAAGAAGGCTATATGAGGATGGTAGCAACTTCCAGGTTACAGTAAATATAAAAGAAAACAAGTATGCTAAGGAAACTATTTCCACTTTGGAAAAGCAGGGATATAAGGTTTTGTACTTGAACGACACATCTAGCGAAGCTGGAAATCCTATCACCATAGTTCTAAGTGGAATCAGAAAGGTACTCCTAGCAATCTTCCTAGCAGTGCTATTCTTCATAAGCTATTTCATAATCAAGCTAATATTCAAATCGAGAAATGTTTACTTCTCGACCGTTAGAATGCTTGGAGGAAGCAGCTTCGCCTGCTCGGGCATGATACTCACAGAGATGCTTTTGGTACTTCATATAGCCTTTGCTGCCGTTGCAGGACTGATAATCAAGGTTAAGGATGGAACGATAAATTCATTTGAGTTCCTAAATAGGAACTTCCTCTATATTGAACCGAGAGACATTTTGATTCTTTATGTAATCATTTTGGTTATGACTTTGTTCCTAGCACTCAGATACTCGAGCCAGATGTTCAGCAAAACAGCTATGAATGCATACAAGGAGGAGGTGTAGACGATGATTAGATTATTAAATGTAAAAAAATCATTTAACAAGCATAAATCAAATGAGATTCGTGCAATAGACAATACAAGCATCGAGCTAGCAGATTCCGGCCTTGTGACCTTCCTAGGAAACTCGGGATGTGGTAAGACTACACTTCTAAATGCCATAGGTGGACTTGATCGCGTGGACAAGGGTCAGATTTTCATAGATGACCAGAGAATAACTCGTAGACTTAGCAATAAACTAGATGAGATTAGAAACCTTAGAATAGGCTATATCTTCCAGAACTATAATCTAATCGAGGATGCGACTGTGTTCGAAAACGTGGCGCTAGTTCTAAAGATGATTGGCTTTAAGGATAAGGATGCTATAGAACGAAGAGTTATGTACATACTAGACAAGGTTGGCATAGCAAAGTATCGTAACCGTCCGGCAAACATGCTTTCTGGTGGTGAGCGTCAGAGAGTTGGCATCGCTCGTGCCCTTGTTAAAAACCCACAGATTATCATAGCCGATGAGCCTACGGGAAATCTTGACAGTAGCAACACCATAGATGTAATGAACATCATCAAGGCTATATCAAAGCAGAAGCTTGTAATTCTCGTAACACATGAGAGGGATATTGCAGAATTTTATTCTGATAGAATAATCGAAATCGTTGACGGTAAGATAGTTGATGATAGGGAAAACTCACATGATGGAAAGCTTGATTACCGTATGGATAGCAAGATTTTCCTTAAGGATATGCCTATACAGAAGGAGTTTTCAGAGGGTCCCTTTGATGTAAGCTTCTACAGCGATAGCAATCAAAAGCTACCGAAGATAGAAATCGTAGTCAAGAACAACAACATATATATCAAGACTGATGACAATCTCTCCATGGGTGCAGATGGTGTTGAAATCATAGACGACCACTATCAGGCAATAACCAAGGAGATATACGAGAAGTATAACTTTGATTACAGCGATTACTTTGAGCATGCAGAGGAAAAGGAAGGCCTATCAAAGAGCGGAAAGCCTGCCAAGATGAAATACTGCAGTATCTATGGACCGTTCTCATCTTTTGGATCGGGCTTTAGGAAAATCCGCAGATATTCGAAAATCAAGAAAATACTCTTACTCGGCTTCGTACTCGCCTCAATGTTTGTAATATATGCTGTCAGCAATGTAGCGGGAATAACTCACTACACTGATGATAGATTTACAACCATGGATAAGAACTATGTAAGCGTAAAGACTGGTAAGCTTTCGGGAGAAACCTATCATAAGTACGCAACAATGGAAAATGTCGACTACGCATTGCCAGGAAACTCTATAGTAAACTTTGCTATGACATTTGAGGAATACTATCAGGCACAAGGACTTTTGGTTAGCGGCTCGCTATCAGACGTAGCAAAGCTTAAAAAATCAGATATTACGGCTGGAAGACTGCCTGAAAATCCAAATGAGGTAGTTGTTGACGAGATGGTCGTTAAGAACATGATAAAGAATGCGAATGCTAGAGAACTTGGTATAAAGACAGGCAAGGATGTTCTCGAAAGAACCCTGAAGCAGCCAAACATGCCAGACATTAAGATTGTCGGAATAACTAATAAACAGTCACCTAGCATCTATGTTGAAAGGTCAAAGCTAATACCTATAATACTTCACAATCCTGGTGAGAATGCAGTTGAAGCGGTACAAAATCCTCAGTATGCAACGGAGACTGACGCCATCTTGCCTTACAGCGAATATGCAAATGCAGGAAATATCCAGATTGTAAAGGGTGAAGCACCATCAAAGGACTTTGAGGTACTTGTTCCAGAATCACTAAAGGAAGAGGTAGCCATTGGCAAGCCTATCAATGTAAAGATAAATGGAAATTATCTAATCGTTTGCGGATATTACCACGATGATCGCAAGGCTGGTGGACTATATGTCTCAGATAATACCAATTTTATTAACGCGATATCTAAGTATAAGACTTTGACCATAGCTCCTAAGGATAAGGCTGCTTTTATTGACAGCCTTCAGGGATCAGATGTTAGAGTTATCGATGTTTACAAGGAAAACAAGGAGAACTATGTAAACAGCATAAGCAAGGGTATATGGAAGACCATCGCTGTTTCAGGCGTAATAGTTTTCGTATCACTTATTGAAATCTATTTGATGCTCAGAGCATCCTTCCTATCGAGAATAAAGGAGGTAGGTGTTCTCAGAGCCATCGGCCTCAAAAAGGGAGATATCTACAGAATGTTTACAGGTGAGGTTCTGGCAATTACACTAGTAACTGCAATCCCTGGAATGGGTCTCATGGCCTACTTTATAAACGCTATGACAAGCATTGAGTTATTCAATAATATGTATAGGATGAATCCGATTGTATTTGGAATAAGCTTCTTAATCGTTTTAGGATTCAATATGCTAGCAGGACTATTCCCAGTGTTTACAACACTTCGTAAGACTCCGGCGGCAATACTTGCAAGAAACGATATCAGCTAATTGGATACAAACTAAATAGCAAAATATAAAACTGCCCACGCTGTTAAAAGCATGGGCAGTTTTGTCTAAATGGATATTTAGCTTGGGGTTAACTTATTTGTGGAATTTTCTTCTTCCTAAGGTAAGGCCTATTGCAGCCAATGTAGCGGCTGGGAAGATTACAAATGCCATTGTATTTGTGCTATCACCTGTGTTTACTCTGCCAAGTCTAGCTTTGCTTGTAGCGCCTCTGCTTAGGCTCTGAGCGATTGCTACATGCTTGCTCTGTACAGCTAGTGTAAATTCAGCGTATCCAGCGTTTGTCTGAATTCTTCCTACGTAGCTTCCTGGTTTTAGTGATTTTAGGAAGCTTGGAGCGAAGCTGATTACTGTGCTTCCTTCTTCTGAAGTATAGTCAGTACCATAAACAAGTGTCTTTTCTACTCCGTCAATTTTAATGCTTACCTTTGCATTTGGGTGAAGGTTTCCGCTCGCGTCTGCAAAATATTTGTAATCTGAATCAACTCTGAGCTTTAGACCTTCTGCCTTGGCTTCTTCGAATTTTACCTTTCCAAAGCTTCCGTCAAACTCTACATTGAATCCGCTGTTTAGTGATTTAGAATCAAGGAAGTCTAGTGTAGGCTCTGTCTTAATCTTGTTTAGAGTCTTTTCGGCTTTCTCTAGAGCCTCTAGCTTGTCTTTATTGAGCTTCTTCTGCTGTTCCTTTGTTAGGCTATCAACAGCAGCTCTAGAGCTACTTAGAACATCTTCACTGTCTAACAAAACAGGATTTGGAACTACTATCTTTGATTCGACTCTTTCGATGTCTAGCTTGCTCTGTGTTTCTTCGTGGTTGATGTTTGCTCCGAACTTGTCGTTTGCAAGGTCTTCAGCTGTCTTCTTGTCTACCTGCATTTTATCAGCTGCTTCTGTAAGAGCTGTATCTGATGGATTTGGTAAGTAGCTTCCGAATGCCTTTAGAGTTTCATTGTTGAAATCATTGCAGTTTCCGTAGCAATCCTTGACTGCAGCATTTGGACCTGTTATAGGGCCGTCTATCTTTCCTGCAAAGCCTCCGTTCCAAGACCAGCCTGGTGTTACTGTTCCTGTGCTTACGCAGTTTTCTACCTTGCCAGAAACTGTTCCTGCAAAGCCTCCGATAAACTCAGCCTTGGAGCCTTCAACTGGTTTTACATCACCTGTTGAGTAGCTGTCCTTTGTTGCGCTATAAGGACCTGAGCCACCGAGGAAACCGCCGACATTAAATGCACCCTTTACATTTCCTGTAGCACTTGATCCTCTTACTGAACCATCGTTATATCCTACGAGTCCACCTGTGGTGTTTCCGCCGAGGATGTCTCCTTTTGATGTAGAATCGATGATCTTACCCTTATTATGTCCTACGAGTCCACCTACGTGGCCTGAGATTGCCTTGTCGTTTGCACCCGTGTCTGCGGTAACTTTTACGTCTGCATGTGCATCAAAGATGGTTGTTGTCGCATAATCGTAGGTGTTAGGATCTGTCTTTTCCTGAGCTGCACCAACAAGTCCGCCAGCATCTGCAACCTTTATAACTCTTTCGCCCTTTGCTTCGACTGTACCTGAAACCTTACAGTGAGCGATTAGATTGTTCTTGCCTGCAGCTGTATCTACCTGAGCTTCGCCGACCAAAACTCCTATTACTGCGCCGCCCTTAAGCTTTGCGTTTTCAATGTTTATATCCTTTACTGTAGATCCCTTGATTGCTGCAAAGAAGCCGACGCCCTTTGTGTTCTTATCCTTTTCTATGGTGAGGTTCTTGATGGTATGTTTTTCACCGTAGAACTTACCAGTGAAAGGATGCTCTAGACTTCCGATAGGCTCAAACTTTACGCCCTCTAGGTCTAGGTCCTTGTTTAGCTTGTAGTTCTTGCTTAGAAGCTGGTCATCAGTTGTTCCTGAAAGCTTCATAAGATCTTCCTTAGAGTTTATCTCCACAAACTCTTCTGCTGGATTTTCAATCTCTGTTAGTGGAGGAGCCTTGTAGTGGTTCTGGTCGCAGCCGTAGAACCAAAGTATGGTTTCTCCGCCATCAAAGCTTGCTGTGCTTACACCTACTGGCGACTGCACGTCGTTTACATTAAACATCCATCCATCAGGCTTTGGAGCCTGGATATCGTCTATGCTTGTTACAAATTCGCCCCAGCTGCTTTCTTCGCTTGTGAAGCTGAACTTGTTTTCGTCTCTAGCTCTTTTCATTAGATCCAAAACCACATTGTCTTCTTTCTCTGGCTGAACTGTGAATTCTTTGAGCTTCTTAAAGGTATTTGTATCCTTGTTATAGTTACAAATTACAAACTTAACCGGATCCTTAGGTGGAACTACAGGTGCCGTCTCTGGTGTAGGCACTGCTGCAAGATACGGCATTCCATTGTTATGGCTTGCATCCTGTGCCCAAACTCCGCTTGTGCTACCTGCTATCTCTCCAAGGAATCTAGGTGATGACATTTCAGCTGCTGTCTTTGCTGTAATACCACTGTATTCCTGCATTTCTGTAGCTGGCTTTGCTTTTTCACTGTTATAGTAGCCATTGACTACTTCGCCAGGGGCAGAAAAGCTTGAGCCTTTCCAACCAGCAACTGCACCACCTGAGTTTGCATTTACATCAGCACTTACATATACGTTCTTAAGCTGCGATGGGCTTGCAAGGATGCCGGCAAAGCCACCTATTTTCTCGTTTGAGTTAGCTTTGATGCTTCCAAGTGCATAGGAATTGGAGATGGTTCCTTTCTCTGCTTTTCCAACAAAGCCACCAACATTCATTTTTCCAGAAACATTTGCATCGGCAAAGCACTGGTCTATAGTTCCAACTTTACCTGCGTAGCCGTTAAATCCAGCAAAACCGCCTACCTGCATGGATTTTTCAGCATTTACATTAGTATTGATTACAGAACTTTTTGATATGGTACCTGCGTTTTGACCAACAAAACCGCCCGTACCGCTCTGACTTGAGTTAATATTTGAGTTTATTACCCTGCAGTTCTCGATTGTACCTAGGTTCTTGCTTGCTAGTATTCCTGGATATTCAGTGTTTTTAGCACTAACACTTGCGTTTTCAATGGTTAGATTTCTTACGCTCGCATTAGTGTCGATGTTGCTGAATATACCGCCTTCGTTAAGATTAGCATTTCTGATTGTATGACCGTTTCCATCAAAGTTTCCCTTAAAGAGTGGATTGCTTTCATAGTTTCCACTTCTGCCGATGTTTCTTAGCTTGGTATACTTTGATAAATCTAGGTCCTTTGTTAACCTAAAATTCTTGGATAACTCGGGCTTATATGCTTTGTTAGCACTCATCAAATGCTCGACGAGCTCGTCTTCGCTTGTGATGAGCAGATAGCCGTCACTATCTACGCCAAGTGTTGTGTCTGCAAATACGTTCTGAGCTGCCATTGGCATGGTAGACACTACCAAGAAAAATGCCAAAATCAGAGCGTAAAGCTTAGATTTAGTCAATAAGGTTTTCATGTTCCCTCCCGTTTTTCTCTCTTAAGTAAAAGCAGGAATGGAAAAAGCACACAAAAAATGTGTGCTCCAAAATTACAATATCATACTATCTTTTGAGAAATCCGCTCAAATACAAGATAATTTTTGTGCATGTCTCCCGGCTTACGCATTTACATTTCTCAATCTTCCCAATCTCTCAGTGATATAGAGAGAAACTACACGCTTACGGTGGCGGTACCGCACAGGACTTTAACCTGTTTCCATCTTCGCTTTTAATTAAAAGAACACATATTATTCAGTTAACAATAATGATACTAAAAAATAGGGCAAATGTCAATTATCCAAGCTCTCTTGTAAACCAATTTCAAGGACAGTATTCTTGTATTCACGCAATAAAAATCGGCATAATCAAGTGATTATACCGATATATAACTAATATTTTCTTGCCATTGTGAAGCCGCGTCCGTTTACGCCGCTTACATCGACCATGGTCATGAAAGCCTCCTCGTCTATATCAAGAACTGTTGTCCTTACACGGTGTACGCTCTCGTGACTTACTACACAGATGATAACATCTAGCGGATCATTGCAGTGACCTGTGACACCATGTGTAAGAGTGGAACCTACGTCTAGGTCGTTCTGAAGAGCTTCGTTAATCTCTTTGTACTTATGGCTTATTATCGTGAACTGAACATTGCTTGAACCAAAGAGTACGACCTTGTTGAGCGTGATTGTGCAAAGCATTGCTACAATAATACCAAATAGCACATCGTTTGTATTTGCAAAAGGTAGCTGCAGGATCATTATTGTGAAGTCCGCAATGTAGATAAGTGGAGCTACTGGGATTCCGAGCTTACGGTTTAGGATGATTGGAATTACATCACTTCCGCCAGATGATGCACCTGCGCGGATTATTAGACCTAGCCCAAATCCCATGAGTACGCCTCCGATGATGGCTGCAAGCATTGGCTGATCTGTTAGCTGTTTAAGAGCATCAAATCTGTTAAATACATTTAGGAAAAGTGGAAATAGCACTGAACCTGCAACTATGCTGAGTGCAAAGAGCTTTCCGAGCAAAAGGAAGCCAAGAATCAAAAGCGATATGCTTATGATAGCTACAACTATTGAGACCTCAAATCCAAAGTAGTGCGAGAAAACTCGTCCGATGCCAGTTACGCCTCCTGCGATAAACTTGTGTGGGAGCACGAATGCTGCAAAGCTGAATGCGTCGCAAGCTATTCCCACTAGCACCATGATGATATTTCCTGTTTTGCTATCTAAAAATTTGTTCATACATTCCCCCTCAAAAATACCGATGCAGCTATGCCACATCGGTATGCTAGGTGTATTATACTACACTTTTTATTTTTGTTAAAGGTGATTTGTAGCTGAGTGAACTATAGAGAAATCTTGCTTGTCTTAGTCCAAATTCCCATCTTCTCAGCTTCCTTGATGAGCTCATCTCTGAACTGAGGGTGAGCGATGTTGATTAGCTTCTCAGCGCGTTCCCATGTGCTCTTTCCCTTGAGGTTTGCAGCACCATATTCAGTTACGATGTAGTGAGTTGACATTCTAGGAGTCGTTACGATTGAACCTGGTGTTAGACCTGGTTTAATCAGTGTTTCTAGCTCGCCTGACTTTAGCTGTCTTGTTGAAGGTGTGCAGATAAAGCTCTTTCCTCCCCTTGATAGGTAAGCGCCCATAACGAAGTCAAGTTGTCCACCTGTACCGCTGACATGCTGGTAGCCGGCACTTTCTGAGCAAACCTGTCCATAGAGGTCTAGCTGGATACAGCTGTTAACTGAATAGAAATTATCTATACTTCTGATTACATGAATATCGTTAACGTAGTCAACTGGAGCGATATAGCAAAGTGGATTATTGTGGATAAAGTCATAAAGTTTCTTTGTTCCGCCCGCAAATGCGTAAACCGCCTTCTTGTCGTCAGGACCCTTTCCTGCTGATAGCTTGCCAGCATTGAAGAGATCAACATATGAGTCAACGAGCATTTCTGTATGACAGCTTATGTCCTTAAAATCTGACTCTGCAAGCATGCTTCCGATACAGCATGGAAGAGCACCGATTCCTAGCTGAAGTGTACAGTGATCAGTCATCAAATTAACTACATGGTGAGCAATCTGAGTTTCAACTTCGTTTGGTGCCTTTGCTGGAATCTCAGCTGGAATTGAGTTTGAACCTTCTACAATGAAGTCAACATCTGTAATATTAAGAATAGCCGTTTCTCCATTTGCAAAAGGCATATTTTCATTAACTTCTACAATAATCTGTTTAGAAGCCTTGATGATTCCTAACATTTCAGCAACCTGAGGTCCGATGTTGAAGTTTCCGTGCTCATCCATTGGTGTAACCTGAAAACATGCCATGTCGAACTGGTTATCGTTCTGATCCCAGTAGCTTGGAAGCTCACGGAATAGCATTGGGATGTACCACTGACGTCCTGTTTTGCTCATTGCTCTATCTGCACCTGTGAAGTGTGAAGAGTGGAATCTTACATTCTCGTTTGAGCTTGTTGCCTGGTAAGTCTTGAATGCTTCCCTTCTGATAGCTACGTTTGTTATTATTGTAACGCCCTTTAGCTCGTTTGCTCTCTTAGATAGAGCTTCGTCGATATCAACGACTGAGCCAAGTCCGGTACCGAAATGTACTCTAAAATTGTTTTCTATTTTTGCCGCTGCTTGATCGGCAGTGATAAGTTTGTCCTGATATTGCTTACGAACATCGCTTACTGCGCTCATAGAAATTACCTCCATAAATAAGTTATGCTGTGTTAATTGCAGTCTCAAATGTAAGAGAATCAATTAACCGAATAAATTGATTATTATTTAACAATCGTACTAGAATTTTACTATATAATTTGTATACATGCAAGCCTTTTAACAATATATAGTAATGATTTTAATGAAAACATGTCATTATAAATATTTTTAATGATTAGTATAGCAAAGAGGAAAGAAACAGGTAGAGCTTCGATAAACAAGGGAATATTCCACTTTTAGCCAATAGAGTCAATTATCACAGAATAATATCACATCTTCTAGTAATATTGACAAGTAAATGTGCTTAATGATATATTTGAGAAAAGTTTTCAGTGCTTTAATGTGCGAGAATATTTACCGCATATCTAAAGTTAAAAGGGAATCAGGTGAGAATCCTGAGCGATCCGGTCACTGTAAGCAAGGAGTTCCTTTTCGGGATCCATTGTGCATTAGCATGAGAAGGAGAAGAGGAATGATGATCTGTAAGTCAGGAAACCTGCTGAGAATTTCAATGTAGCTTCTGGGAGAGCGATTCATTGTGAGCAGATTAATTTGTTACACTAATTTTTTCGTACGTATAAGAAGTTGCATTGATTTATGCAGCTTCTTTTTTGTTGTTTAAGAAAGGTGAAGAAAATGATAAAGATCAAAGATTTTTGGGAAGGCGAAGCGCAGATTTACGATGAGGCTATAAAGGAAGAGCTAAAGGGAAAGTTTGCTCCGCAGTGGAAAAAATTAATCTTAGATAATTCCCCAAAGGCAGATAGACTTAAGGTTTTGGATATCGGAACTGGACCGGGATTCTTTCCTGTTCTACTAGCTCAAGAAGGACATGATGTTACGGGAATCGATGTAACAGAGAACATGATAAAGTGGGCTAAGCACAATGCGGAGAATTGCGGTGTTGAAGCCACGCTTTTGACAATGGACACTCACAAGCTTGATTTTGAGGACAACAGCTTTGATGTAATTGTAAATAGAAATGTTACATGGACGCTTGAGAATCCGAAGGATGCTTACAAGGAGTGGATGAGAGTTCTTAAGCCAGGTGGTTCACTGATAATATTTGATGCTTGCTGGTATCTATGGAACTACGACAAGGACCTAGAGAAAATCTATAGAGAAAATGAGAAGAGAGTTAAGGAGAAGTACGGTAGAAGAATTCATCAGCATACAAACCCAGATGATGAGAAGAGATTAGGTGAGGAGCTTTTTATGAGTGATAAGAGAAGACCTGGCTGGGATCTAGTAAATTTAATCGACCTAGGCTTCAAGGAAGTTATGGCAGATGTTGATATCACTGATCTTGTTTGGGACGAAATGAACAAAGAGGTAAATGGTCCTACACCGCAGTTTATGATAGTTGCTAAGAAGTAATTTAAGAAATTATTATAGAGAAATTAAGGAAGTGTGTGTTGATTAAGTATGTTTGCAAGAGACTAGTTCTTGTGATTCCAGTAATTTTGGGAATCACAGTCATCACTTTTGTTTTGACTTCGTTCTCGGCTGGGGATACCGCAAGAATACTAGCAGAAAAAGTATATAATTTCCCGACAATGGAACAAATAGAGGAAATTAGACACGAAGAAGGACTAGACCAGCCTCTACACATACAGTATGGTAGATGGCTCAAAAAGGTCGTAAAAGGGGATTTTGGAAAATCAATAGATACAGGAAGACCAGCAATTGAAGAATTGATGACACATTTTAAACCTACATTAAAGCTTGGATTAATGGGTTTCATACTACTAATTTTGGTTTCGGTTCCGCTGGGTGTATTTTCCGTCGTCTATGAGAACCGGCTTATTGATAAAATAGTCAAGCTCTTCTCGTATATAAGCGTATCCATGCCGAACTTTTGGCTAGGATTGTTATGTCTTTATGTCTTTGGAGTAAAGCTTGGAATAATATCGGTAATAGGATCAGATACAGAAGGAGTTACGATAATTGCAGCATTTGTTTTGGATTTTGGATTTTTTGGTGTCTTGATCAGACTTATTAGAGCAAATCTTATTGATGTAATGAATAAGGATTTCATAAGGGCGTGCCGTGCTAAGGGCCTTGGTACTACAAGAATACTATTTGTACATGGTCTAAAGAACGCATTGATTCCGGTCATAACAAGATCAACTTCAATAATCCTGCATTTAGTAACAGGATCTGCAGTTGTGGAGACAATATTCTCGATAAAGGGCGTTGGATACCTAGCTTTAAATGCTGTATCTCTGAAGGACCTACCTGTAATCCAGTGCTACATAATAGTTGCTTCACTTATAGTTATATTCATAAATCTAGCGATAGATATCTCATATTCCGCTTTGGATAAGAGAATAAAATTGCAGTAGGGGGTCCATATGTTTCGCAGAAAAAAGAAAGCTGAAACTCTACTAGAGCAAAACGGGAATCTGTCGCTAAACCGCATCATGCGTCAAAGAAAGACCCAGATAGGTCTAGCTATCGCAATCCTGTTCATCTTAGTTGCGATATTTGCGCCACTGATTGCGCCAAACAATCCGACTCTAGTAGATGTCACAGTAAAATTACAAAATCCTAGTCTAAAGTATCCGTTTGGGACTGACCAGCTTGGAAGATGTGTGTTTTCGAGGATAGTATGCGGAAGCAGGTATTCTCTGTTTTACAGCTTTACAGTGCTAGCAATAACTTTGATAGTCGGCCTTCCTATTGGAATGATTGCAGGTTATGTAGGAGGCAAATGGGATACGGCGATAATGCGAGTAATAGATATATTCCTTGCTATGCCTTCTTTTATCATTGTACTTGCGATTGCGGGAAGTTTTGGAACCAGTGGGAGAAACCTAATTCTTGCTATGTCGATGTCATATTGGGCAAATTACGCAAGAGTTAGCAGGGCATTGACGCTCAAAATAAAAGGAGAAAGTTATTTTCAGGCTCTCAAAGCTGGAGGACTTAGCAATGTAAGAATTATATTCAAGCATGTACTTAGAAATATTATGCCTTCTATCATTGCGCTAGCTACAGTAGAAATCGGAAGTATAATACTGTCGATTGCGGGATACTCGTTTATAGGACTTGGCGTGAAACCACCTACGCCCGAGTGGGGAATCATGCTTAGTGAGAGCAAGCCGTTCATTCAGACTTTCCCACAGCTGATGATGTATCCAGGTCTAACCATAATGCTCATAGTCTTTGGAGTAAATATGTTAGGGGAAGGAGTTCAAGATGGATTATCAGAAAAATAGCCTTGAGCTCAAAAACCTAAGAATCAGCTTCAGCGACTACACGAAGAGAGAAACTCAAGCCGTTAAGGGACTAAACTTGACCTTGCCAAAAGGCAAAATAGTTGCACTGGTTGGTGAATCTGGATGCGGAAAGACGGTAACTAGTCTTGCAGTAATGAACCTGCTTAAGGGAAGTGCGAAAATTAGTGGAGAAATATTCTGCAATGGAGAGGCTATACATCAAATGTCTGAAAAGCAGAGGCAGAACTGTAATGGAAGACTCTTTGGAATGATATTCCAGGAGCCAGTAGAAGCCTTAGATCCACTGTTTACAATAGAGAAGCAGATGATGGAGGGCTTGAGAAAGCACCGAAAAATCAGCAAGGCGGAAGGTATAGAGATAATTTGTGAAGGGCTTAGAAGCATGAACTTTCAGGCTCCGAAAGAGATATTGAATAAATACCCACATGAACTTAGTGGTGGCATGTGTCAAAGGGTTATGATAGCTAGTGTGCTGATTCAGAATGTCGAATACCTAATAGCAGACGAGCCGACAACAGCACTTGATGTAACCATACAAAAGCAGATTTTGATACAGCTACATAGGCTGAGCAGGGAGAAAAACATAGGCGTTCTCTTTATAACACATGATATTGCAACGGTAGCGGAAATCGCAGATTACGTCTATGTAATGAAGGATGGAGAACTTGTTGAAGAGGGAGATGTATTTGGGGTCTTTGATAATCCAAAGAATGAATACACAAAACATCTCATAGCAGGAAATATTTAGGTATCAAAAGATGAAACCACTATTGGAAATAAGAAATTTAACAAAGTTTTATAGCAAAAAAGATAAACTTCCAGCAGTTTGTGACATTTCTTTAGAAATAACTAAAAATAGCTCACTGGCCCTAATTGGCGAAAGTGGATGTGGAAAAACTACACTGGCAAAGCTAATCATGGGCATAGAGAAGCCAACAAAGGGAGATATTATCTTTAATGGTAGTAACATAACAAAGATGAAGGAGAGAGAGCTAAGACCACTGAGAAAAGATGTACAGATGATATTTCAGTACAGCAAGTCGGTTTTTAATCCGAACTATACAATCGGCGATAGCATAAGAGAAGTACTGCTTGCACACGAGAAGCTCAGTCACAAAGAGTGTCAAAAGCGTTTAGATGAGATATTTGAGGTAGTTAAGCTTCCAAATAGCTTTCAGAAGAAGTATGTATCTCAGCTTTCAGGTGGACAGTGTCAGAGAGCAAATATAGCAAGGTCTTTGATACTAAAGCCAAAGCTTTTGATATGCGATGAGCCTGTTGCGAGCTTAGACTATGCTATTCGCCATCAGATTCTCGAATTGCTACAGGAGATAAGGAAGACAACGGACATAACCTATATTTTGATTACTCACGACCTGTCGAATGTGAAGGACCTATGTCAAAAGGTTGCAATCATGTATAGGGGAAATATAGTTGAGCTCGACTTCGTCAAAACAGATTTAGAGAAAATTGTTAAGCATCCATATTCTATTGATTTGTTTAAATCAATCCCTTGTGCAGATCCTAGAAAGAGAAGTTTTATCAATGAGTCTGCGAAGGAATATGATTACGTTGAAGAGGTTTTTGAAGGGTGCGTATACAGAAATCGCTGCACCCAGCGTGAGGCGATTTGTGACTGTAATAGACCTATTCTAAGGGAATTTGAAGATAACAATTTTATCGCTTGTAATAAGTTTAATCGTTGAAAGGAGACAAAGAGAAAATGAGAAAGAAAAGACTTTTAAAAGTTACTACAGTGATGGCGATTATTTGCGCAATGGCATTTGGTTTGATGGGTTGTAAGGACAACAAGGAGACAAAGAAAACAAGTGCAGACAGTAAGACTGTTACAGCTATGATGTCTGGTGATATAAAGCCAGAAGCAGCAGATACTGTTGATACTAGTGCAACAGTAATTAAGTTCTACGAGCTTGTCTATGATCCACTAGTAAGATATGGTAAGGATGGAAAAATTGAACCAGCCCTAGCTGAATCATATGAGATTAGCGATGATGGTACAGTTTACACATTCCATCTTAGAAAGGGCGTTAAGTTCAGCAATGGGGAAGATTTCAACGCTGATAGCGTTCTATTCAATACAGACCGCTGGGATGATAAGATACGCTCAAATTTCTCGGCAAAGCTTCTAGATGTAAAGAAACTTGACGATTATACAGTTCAGTTTACTTTTGAGAAGGCAGCATATCCAATCCTTATAGAGTTCACATATCCAAGACCATTTAGAATGCTAGCTAAGGCAAGCATAGACTCTGATGGAAAGTTTAAGGAGCCGATAGGAACCGGACAATGGATGGTCAAAGACTATAAGTCGGGTTCAGAAGTAACGCTAGTTCCAAATCCTAACTACTGGGGAGAAAAGCCATCTTTTGAAAAGCTAGTCATCAAGGAAGTAAAGGACGGACAGGCAAGAACAATGGCGCTTCAGAGCAGAGAGGCTGATTTGAGCCTTGCTGACATTCCTTCAGAGGATATGAAGAAAATTGAAGAGGATAAGGAGTTAGCAACCCTTAAGGAGGAGTCAACACAGTCATTCTTCCTAGCAATCAACTATGATAACCCTGCTCTTCAGGATGTCAAAGTTAGACAGGCTCTAAACTATGCTACAAACAAAGATTCAATGGTTAAAGAGCTTATAAATAACGATGGAGTTCCAGCAAAGGGCGTTTTCTCAAACAAGGTTCCTTATGTAAGCGAGGAGAACAGCCCTGGATATGCTTATGATATCAAAAAGGCAAAGGAACTTCTAAAGGAAGCAGGATATAAGGAAAACAAGGATGGAATACTAGAAAAGGACGGCAAGGCTTTGTCATTTAAGCTAGTTTTCCAAACAGGAGAGTATGCAAACTGGAAGACAATTTGCCAGTACCTAAAGTCAGAGTACAAGAAGATAGGCATTGATATTCAGCTTGAGGAGAAGGAAGTCAGCGCATATTACGATGTAATTTGGAAGAATAGAAACTACGACCTAATCATCTACCGTTCTTACGAGGATTCATGGAACCCACACGGCTTCCTAAAGAGCGTATTCCGCAATAGTGACCAGTCAAAGGGTATTTTCTGGAGCGACGATAAGCTAACAGAGATGATTAACGATGTGCTTGCTACATACAAGGAAGATGAGAGACCAGCAAAGTATGACGCTATCTTCAAGTATATGAACGATGAAGCGATTACAATTCCTCTATACTATCCAAACAGATCGACAACATACAATACAAGACTAGGAGAGCTAAAGCTAGCTCCAACAACGTATCAGGATGTAATTTGGAACACAATCAAAATTAAGTAGTTTTAAACAATGGAGAAAATCTCCAAACAAGGGGTAAGACAAGATAATATAAATACATAAGGTGCTTGTATAATTCACTGTAGCTATTGGAAATCAATGGCTACAGTGAATTTGTGCTTTATAATCCGACGTGCTTTGTAGGCCTTTTAACAGCAATATTAGAGTTGAAAGAAGCCTTCTATCGTGGTATTATATGTAAGCAATATGTCTCAGTAGCTCAGTGGATAGAGCGTCGGTTTCCTAAACCGTGCGTCGGGTGTTCGAATCGCCTCTGGGACACCAAATCAAGCCCTGTACTACTAGAACTCAGTAGAACTGGGCTTTTTATTTTACATCGATGAAGGAGTAAAATTTGTGGAAAAAGGGTATATTCAAGTGTACACAGGAAACGGCAAAGGTAAGACTACGGCAGCGATTGGACTTGCGGTGAGAGCAGCAGGTGCGGGGCTCAGGGTTTACATTGGTCAGTTTGTTAAGAGCATAGAATATAGTGAAATCAAGCTAATAAAGGAGCGCTTTCCTGAAATCACAGTGGAGCTCTACGGCATTGACGGCTGTATGATGAGCGGTGTGCCGAGCGAGAATGATTATAGGAGTGCTGAGGATGGGCTTGCGAGGGCGAGGGAGGCTCTCCGCGATGGCAGCTATAATCTTGTGATTTTGGATGAGATTACGATTTGCTGCTATTTTAAGCTTCTGGCTGAGTCTGATGTTTTGTCTTTGATGGAGGCGAAGCCTGAAGGGACGGAGCTTGTTTTGACGGGAAGGTATGCGCCTGATTATATGATTGAGAAGGCAGATCTAGTGTCTGAGATTCAGGAGACAAGGCACTACTATTCCAGCGGGGTTAAGGCTCGCGATGGTATAGAACGTTAGCTAACAGAAAGGGTTATAGGAGAAAGGTTTTTAAATGAGTAATGTAGAGAAGAAAACCAGAAGAGGCTTTAGAACACAGGATGTTATTTACTGTGGTCTCTTCACAGCGCTTATGGCAGTTGGAGCATTTATAAAGATAACACTGCCGCTAGGAATTTTTGAGGTAACAATATCACTACAGGTGTTCTTTGCACTGCTTGCGGGCTTTCTGCTTGGAGCAAGAAACGGATTTGTTTCGGTCCTAACATATTTGATTATAGGACTTATAGGAATTCCGGTATTTGCACATGGAGGAGGACTAGGATATCTGCTTAGACCTACATTCGGCTTCCTGATTGGATTTGCTTTTGCGGCGCTGTTTACAGGTTTGCTTTCAAGTAGAGAGGGAAAGCCAAGCCTTCCAAAGCTTGCAATTGCTGCGTTTGTAGGTGAGATGGCTTACTATGCTTGCGGACTAATTTACTACTTCATAATGTTTAACTTTGTGCTTTCAGGAACTGAGGGTATCGGCATAGCTCAGCTATTTAGCGTATGGTTCCTAAGTACAGTTATTCCAGATACAGTAATCTGCATGCTTGCAGCGGTTCTGGCTTATAGACTTGTACCTATTATGCGCAAGATGCAAAGCTAGTGATAGGGTAAGGATATGAACAGATTTCCACTTTGTATAAATCTCGAGGATAAACGCTTTTTGATTGTAGGCTATGGCAGGATTGCGAAAAGAAAGCTTAAGGCGATAAGCGAATTTACGAGTAATATCAAAATTATTACAAAGGAGCTCACGGAGGAAGAACTCGGCAAAAGCATTGAGATTGTAAATAAGTGCTTTGATGAGAAAGACCTCGAAGGGGTGGATTTTGTTATTACGGCGACGGGAAGCAGAGAGCAGGATGAGGTAGTAGTGGCTTCTTGCAAGGCTAAAGGAATACCCGTAAATGCAGCAGATGATAGGGATGAATGCGATTTCTTTCTTCCTGGAATAATCAAAAGAGGAAATCTTGTTGTTAGTGTTTCCACCTCGGGGAAAAGCCCTGCTTACTCAAGGCATTTGAGAGAGCAGATTGAGGATATTATCCCAGAAAATATCGAGAAGATGCTGGACATCATGGGCGAGCTTAGAAAGATTCTCCCATCAAAGGTGGATTCACAGGAGGAGCGTAGTAAAATCTATAATTATGTTATGTCAAAGCTTTTGAGCATAGATAATTTAGATAAAGCTAATTTAGATGAGATAATAGAAGAGTATTGTGATGCGAAAAATAGTTTTAGCGACAAGAGGAAGTAAACTTGCCCTGACTCAGGCAGAGCAGGTCAAGGCATTGATAGAAGCAAAGGGCTTTGAGTGCGAGCTTCTCATTGTAAAAACAAAGGGTGACAAGGACCAAAACCGTCCAATTCATGAAATCGGCGGAGATGGTCTTTTTGTGCGCGAGATTGAAAAGGCTTTGCTCGATAAGAGAGCTGACATTGCTGTTCACTCGGCAAAGGATCTCCCTTATGAACTTGCCGAAGGCCTTGTAATTGCAGGTGTTCCGAAGGCAGCATCATCTGCAGATTGTCTCATATCGCTTAAGGGCGATGGGGCCTGCACAGCCGAAAATAGTGCAAAGAAGGTAATTGGAACGGGAAGCCCGCGAAGAATTTGCGAGTATCTTGCCATCGACGAAAATGTCGAGTTTAAGAGCCTTAGGGGAAACATTGATACAAGGCTTGGGAAGCTTGAGTCTGGCGAGTATGATTCAATAATTCTTGCTAGAGCTGCTCTTGATAGGCTCAATATAGACCTTAGTCCTTATGATGTTTACGAGTTTTCGAGCGAGGAGATGATTCCTGCTGCATGTCAGGGAATCATTGCGATAGAATGCCGTAGTGAGGATAAGGAAATAGTAAGACTACTAGGAGAGATTTCAGACTTTGATACGAAAAGACGCTTTGATCTAGAGAGAAGTGTATTTTGCAGGCTAAAGGCTTCCTGCAAGTCGGCTCTTGGTGTCCATGCGCAGATTGAAGGGGACATGCTCACTTTGATGGCTCTTAAGGATGAGAGAAAGGTTTGCCTTGAGGGCAGATTTGAGGATAGGCAGGAGCTTGCCGAGATGGCTTTAGCTATGCTTACGGAGGAGATTTAATGAGAGGTAAAGTACAGCTTATAGGTGCTGGATGTGGCAGAGGTTTAATTTCAGTTAAGGCCCTAAAGGCACTGAAAAAGGCGGATGTTCTCGTTTACGATGACTTGATAGACGACAAACTCCTAGACGAGGTCAGGGATGATTGCAAGAGGATTTATGTGGGGAAGCGCTTTGCTAAGCACAGCAAAACCCAGCCTGAAATAAACGAAATTTTGATAGAGGAAGCAAAAAAGGGACAGCTAGTTGCAAGGCTTAAGGGCGGAGACAGCTTTGTATTCGGTCGCGGTGGTGAGGAATATATAGCTCTTGAAGCTGAGGGCATAGATTGCGAGCTTTTTCCGGGAATCAGTTCCTGTATAGCAGTACCAGAAAGCCTTGGAATTCCTGTAACACATCGCGGAATTGCGCAGTCATTTACGGTCATAACGGGGCACAGCGCAAGTAGTAAAACTGAAAGCTACGAGGCGCTTGCTAAGCTAAATGGAACCCTAGTCTTTCTCATGGGAATAAATTCAATTGCAGAGATTAGCGAAAATCTTATCAAAAATGGAAAATCACCAGATCTTCCTGCATCCATAGTTTGCAGAGGTTTTTCTGGAAGAGAGAAGAGAATAGATGGCTGTCTTGGCGATATCGCAGAGAAGGCTAAGCTTGCTGAATCACCGGGAATTCTTGTAGTCGGCGAGGTTGCAGGTTTTCATATGGAAAGCAAGGGTAAGGGGCCGCTTGACGGAAAGCGCGTAGCTATAACGGGAACTAGATCCTTTACTTCTAGGCTCACTGAGCATCTAGAAGAGCTTGGAGCTTTTGTAGAAAGTATGGTTTGCCTTGAACTTGCACCAAATCCTGGTGAAATTCCTGAAGACTTTAGTGACTACGGATGGATTGTTTTCACTAGTGCAAATGGAATAGATATTTTCTTTGATGAAATCAAAGCAAGGGAAATGGATATAAGGTGTCTAGGACAGCTGAAATTTGCCTGCATAGGTACTGGTACTGCATCAAAGCTAAGAGAACACGGCATCATAGCAGATTTAATGCCCGAAAAATATACAGCTGCAAGCCTTGGTGAGCTTCTGGCAGAGAAATGTGCTGGAGAAAAAATCTTGATTCTAAGAGCACTAGGTGGATCACCTGAGCTCAATGAAAAGCTTGAGGAAAAAGGTGTAAGCTTTGATGACAGAAAGATTTATGACACGGTACAGACAGGCTCAGATTTTGATATTAAGAAGTTTGAGGACTGCCACTATCTAGTGTTTGCAAGTGCTGCAGGTGTAAGGGCCTTTTTTGAAAGCCAGAAGCTTCCTAATGCGGAAATTATCTGCATAGGTGATATTACTGCAAAAGAGCTCAAAAAAAGAACTGACAGAGAGTTTTCAGTAGCTAAGGAGCATTCTGCTAAAGGGATTGGAAGGCTTATCTGCGAGCTGAATAAATAGATTTTGCGAGGCGAATTGGAGGAAAAATGAAGGGTATTTTCTACGGAATAGGTATAGGGCCTGGAGATCCAGAGCATATTACGCTTAAGGCAGTTAGAATGATGAAGGAAGTCGATGTTATTGCGGCACCTGGAACTGATGTAAAGGAAACGCTAGCGTACAGAATCGCAGTTCAGGCTGTGCCTGAGATCGAGCAAAAGGAGATGCTTCCTATCGACATGCCGATGACCATGGATAAGGAGATGCTCCTAAAAGCCCATAAGAACGGAGCAGAGACTATAGAAAAGGTTCTTGCAGAGGGCAAGAGCGTTGGCTTTATAACACTTGGAGATACAACGGTTTACTCGACATTCTCCTATCTTGAGAAAATAGTTAAGAATCACGGTTTTGAGACTGTGTATATCAGTGGAATAACTTCGTTCTGCGCTGCAGCAGCAAGCCTAGGTATTCCGCTAACTGAGTGGCAGGAGCCACTTCACGTTATTCCTGCTGTGCATCAGCTTGATGATAAACTAGCTTTAGATGGAAGCTATGTTCTGATGAAGAGCGGAAGGCAGATGCCTAAGGTTAAGGAAATCCTTAAAGCAAGCGGACGCAAGGTAAATATGGTGGAAAACTGCGGTCTTCCAAATGAAAATAAATACTACAGCGTAGAGGAAATTCCTGACGGCGCAGGATATTTTTCCTTGATAATCGCAAAAGAAAACAAGGAAAAATAAAAAATATAGCCGGGTCCCCGGCTATATTTCAGAGGCCTTGTACGCAGCGGCCTCTACCTGCGCCCATGGACAGGCTCGCGCTTAACTTGTCAAAAGACTTTGATGCGCGGCCCTAGCGCAGCGGCCTCTACCTGCGCCTGCGCTTTAATAGGTGGTTCAAAACACCTCCTACAATCATGACTGCAAATGCGACAGCGAGTATCTTTTTGACAGTGTTTTGATCATCTGTCGTTTCGATTTGCTTAGGCTTTTCGCCGAGGATATCCTTGCTGAGATTATGCTTTTCAATGTATTCTTTCGTTGATTTTTCAATTAAATCGTAGTTAGGCGTTTTGAAATTTAGCGCCTTATCAGGAAGGCTTGAAGCATCGAAAACTATATTTCTGTTATACCATTTTTGCCTTTTGATACTGAAGGCGGCGCATGGAACATCGGAGTTAAGGTTCTTTAGCGGAATCTCAAAATGTGAGTGTTCCCCATCTATGGTCACAGGAATGAGCCTAGACTCATCGGCCTTTGAGGCTTCTTCGGCAGTTCCAAGATATATGTATTTGTAGCTTTTGCTTTTGATGTTTACAAGTGCTGTAAGCTCGCCATCCTTTGATGTGATGCTAGATAGCTCTAGCCTGAAAAACCTTGAGCTAGATAATACCGTAATATCAAAGCTACCGTCTTTCACTTCGGATGCTGAAATCGGTGTCATCCCGTATTTTAGGGCGGACTCTGCCTCTACTTCATCGTAATCGCCAAGGGCGAAAGTACTGCTCGGAATGAGCAAGAAGCAGATTGTTAGCAGGCAAAATATTTTTGTTTTTAATAAATTTATCTTTTTCATATGATGATTATATCATAAAAGACTTTTGGAGATGCAAATATGATAGAACTTTGTAATCTAACAAAGCGCTTCGGCGATCATATAGCTGTAGATAATCTCAATCTCAAGATAGAGACAGGGGAGTTCTTTGGACTGCTTGGACCTAACGGTGCGGGTAAAACTACGACCATCGGTATGATTTCAACTGTGCTCTTGCCTAGCGATGGCAAGGTTCTCATAGATGGAGAGGAACTGACAAGGCGCAATCTTTCGCAAAAGCGCAGGCTCAGCGTCATCACTCAGGAGTACTCGATGAGGCAGGACATGACCATGGATGAAGTCATGGAATATCAAGGCAGACTTTACTATATGCCTAGGAAGCTCATTCGCCAGAAAACGGAGGAGCTCCTTGAGTTTACAGGACTTCTAGAGTATAGGCATAAGATTGTAAGACACCTATCGGGCGGAATGAAGCGCAAGCTCATGATCTGCAGGGCTTTGATGGTTGAGCCTGAGATTCTTTTGCTCGATGAGCCGACTGCGGGTATGGACGCATTTTCTAGAAGGCAGATGTGGAACCTGCTTAGAAAGATAAACAGCAACAAAATGACCATCATCTTGACGACGCACTACATAGAGGAAGCGCAGTCTCTTTGCGATAGAATCGCTTTGATAAACAATGGGAAGCTTGATACAGTTGATACACCTCAGGCTTTGATAGACGAGCTTGGAAACTACGCAATCGATGAGATAATAGATGAGGAAATCAAAAGTCGTTACTTCGCCGAAAAGAGCGGAGCAATTGAGTATCTAAGCCATACAGACACTAAGGCTAGCATGAGGGAAACGACGCTAGAAGATGTATTTATCGAGAGAATCGGAAGAGGACTCGGAAGAAAGTAAGATGCAAACTCGGATATCGAGATATGGAGATTTAAATGGGTATAGTTACCGTTCTTTGGGAAAAATGGACAGAATTTAAGAGGGATTTCTATAAAATCACGCTTTCAGCGATGATTTCTCCTCTTCTATATTTGATTGTCTTTGGAATGGGAATAAAGACCACCTCACATGGAGAGCCCTACATTAACTTCCTCATTCCAGGTCTTATAGCTATGTCGACGATGACGGGAAGCTTTGGTGCTGTTGCCCAAAACATGAGCGTCCAAAGGCTCTACGAAAAGGCACTCGACCAAATAATGGTCTCACCTACCCCGCTTTGGCAGTTCATCACGGGGCAGATAATTGGCGGAAGTCTGCGCGGTATCTACTCAGCAGCAATGATCCTGCTTCTCACCTTCCCACTCAAAACGGGACTGGTTTGGAACGGCTGGTCTCTTCTAGTCATGTTCTTAAACGGAACAGTGTTTGCCACGATCGCACTTACGCTTTCGTTTATGGCAAAGAGCTATACAGATGCGCCAAGATATACATCGTTTATAATAGTGCCGATGTCATTCCTGTGTAACACCTTCTTTTCAACCGATAATATGCCTAATGGCTTTAGACAATTCGTCTCAGTTTTACCACTTTCTAAGGCGAGCGAAATGCTTAGGTCCATCTCGCGCGGAGAAGGCTTTGATGTATGGGGAATGGTAATTTTAGTGATATACCTTGTCGTATTCTCGCTTATTTCAATGAACTTTATATATAAGAAGAAAAATCTATAGTGGGCACTGCCCAAGAGAAAGGAAGTATTATGTCAAAAAGAGCAATTATGGCGGTGAGCTTCGGAACCTCATATGAGGAAACTCGCAAGCTAACAATCGAAAGATTTGAGAAAACTATAGGAGAGCACTTTGATAATGCGCCTGTTTACAGAGCATGGACTAGTGGAATGATTATGAGAAAAATCCTAAAGCGTGATGACATGAAGGTAAACAATGTCAGCGAAGCGCTTGAGCAGATAAAGGCTGACGGCTTTGATGAAATCCTAGTACAGCCATCACATATCCTAGAGGGTATAGAGTATGCGAAAATCGTAGCTCAGCTAGAGGCTGGCAAGGATGACTTCTCAAGCATAAAGCTCGGTCACGCTCTGCTTCACGATGAGGCTTCACTAGTCGAGGTAGGAGCTGCTCTTGCAGATATTTTCTCTTTTGTTGAAGATGAAGACGCTCTAGTTTTGATGGGACACGGAAGTGATCACGAGGTCGACGACGTTTATTTGAAGCTAGAAAATCAGCTAGGATCCACCGGCCACAAGAACTTCATCGTTGGAACTATTGAGGGAGAACTCGACATCGAGCGCGCTATATCAAAGCTTGGCGAACTAAAGCCACGCAAGGTTTGGCTAGTTCCTCTTCTATTCGTTTCAGGGGACCATGCCTTAAATGACATTGGTGGAGATGATGAGGATTCCTGCAAGATAATGATTAGAGAGGCAGGATTTGATGTGGAGTGCATACTCAAGGGACTCGGCGAGTATCAGCAGATAATAGATATTTTGCTGAGAAGAGCAGATGAGGCAAAGGAAATCTAATTTTTACAATTTCCACTTGAAAATCCTCAGCGTTCATATTAAAGTTTATCAAAGGAATTGATTTTGATAAGGGAGATTGAAGATGAAAAGAACAGATTACATAACTTGGGATGAATATTTCATGGGAGTTGCAGCGCTTTCGGGTATGAGGAGCAAGGATCCAAACACTCAGGTAGGTGCATGCATAGTCAGCGAAGACAACAAAATTTTATCTATGGGATATAACGGCTTCCCTAAGGGCTGTTCTGACGACGAATTCCCATGGGATAGAAGTTCTGACGATGCGCTGGGAATCAAGTATCTATATGTGACTCACGCAGAGCTAAACGCAATACTCAACTACAGGGGCGGAAGCCTTGAGGGAGCAAAGCTATACGTTACGCTCTTCCCTTGCAACGAGTGCGCAAAGGCTATAATTCAGGCAGGAATTAAGACAGTCGTATACGGAAGTGACAAATACGCAAACGAATCTGCAACCAAGGCATCAAAGCTGATGTTTAAGGCTTCAGGCGTTAAATGCGTAGAGCACAAATCAACAGGTAGAGAGATAAAAATTAACATATAGAGCAAAATGCCTAGACATTTGGATATAAAACGAAGAAAAAGCCACTGATTGCAAATGGTATGTACGACAAAATGAGTGCATAATGGATTGCAATCAGTGGCTTTTGAGATAGTTGGACAGAAGAGATAATTAACTTAAATATTGACAATTAACCAAAATAAAGTTAATATAAAAAAAAGAGTTAAGAGGTGTTTTATGGTTTATGAACTAGGTAAACAGTTACATATGCAGTTAGAGTGTTATGAGATAAAAGAAAAAGAAGGACTTCCTCTTTATTTATCGTTAAGAGATTTGTATCATGTGCATAGGAATGGTGTAGATTTTCTACTTATTGAATTACCAAGTGGAACAGACTTTAAAGTGAGTAAACTAGAAAAGCAACTCGGATTATATCAATCACACTTTAAAATGAATGCTGCTTTTTCTATCAATAATATTTCACGTTATCAGAGGGATGCTATGGTTCAAAAGGGAGTTCCTTTTGTTAGCCTACCCAAACAAATATATCTTCCATTTTTAGGAGTAATGTTACAAAATTATTTTCGTGATAATCCAATTTTACAAGTAGATAAGTTTACACCAATATCACAGGCTTTGTTCTTGATGTTAGCTTACAGTAAAAAAGAGGCTAGATTCAGTAAAAGCGATGCAGCAAAAAAGTTGGGTGTGACAAATACTACAATTACCCGGGCCTCTAAGCAGCTAAAAGCTATTGGAGTTTTGCAAGAAGAGTTTGTAGGAACATCCGTTTTCATCAAAAGGACTTTATCTGGTGCGAAATATTTTGAATTAGGAAAGCCTTATCTTATAAACCCAATCCAGCAGACAGTATACATTAAGGAAGGGGAATGCATGGATTTTCCTGCGTCTGGAGAATTGGCTTTGAGCAATTTAACCATGCTGAATCCACCGCAAATTAAAACACTTGCGACATGGAAAAATACTGAATTACCAAAAAGATTTGTTGAGGTAGATCCACAGCTCGAAAGAGAGTCAGACTATTTGTGTTTGGAGCGATGGAAGTATTCGCCTATGATTTTTGCTAAGAATGGTAATGTTGATCCAATTTCTTTATATTGCATTCTACGTGAAAAAAAAGATGAACGTGTTGAGATGGAACTGGAGCGAATGATGGAGACAATAAAATGGCAGTAATGGGAATAACAGCTTTTAAAGAACGTTTTAAGGATTATGATGATTGCTATACAATTATTGGTGGAACAGCTTGTGATATCCTAATGGCAGAAGAAGAACTTGATTTTAGAGCAACTAAAGACATAGATATGATTATTCTTTTAGAAGATCGTTACCGGGAATTCGCAGAAGTTTTTTGGGCTTTTATTAAAGAAGGTGGTTATCGCTGCGGATGGAAACGGAGTGATAAGGCTCATTTCTATCGATTTACTGAGCCAAGAAAAGGTTATCCAGTACAGATAGAGTTGTTTTCAAGAAAGCCAGATTATCATCTTGAGATTGAATCTGGGGTTGTTCCTATTTATATTGATGATGATGTATCAAGCCTTTCAGCAATCATGCTAAACGACGATTTCTATAACTTTATGATGGATGGAAGAAAAAGCATTAATGGAATAAGTGTTTTATGTGCAGAATATATTATACCGTTTAAGATGTATGCATGGTTGAACTTGAAAGAACAAAAGCGTGTAGGTGAGCACGTGAACAGTAAAGATCTAAGAAAACATAAATATGATGTATTCCGACTTCTTCAGATTGTTCCTGCTGGAGCGAAAGTAAAGACAACGGGTGCAGTTAAAGATACAATATATTCTTTCTTATCATGTATTCAGGAAGAAAGTTTAAATATTAATTCATTGGGTGTGGAATTCTCACAAGATCAAGGAATTGAGCTTTTAAGACAGATATATCAAATACAGATATAGATAATTTAAATACTGATAAATAAAATGGAGGTATCTACCTCAATTCTTTGCAACCTCGCTATATTTACGCACGCAAAGCCTAGGAATTACCAAGGCGTAGTGCTAATCTCTATAAATCTTCGTGATCTTCGTGATGCTCGTGATGCTCCTGAAATTCACAGCCAGGGCATGTCAAGTGAGCAATCTTTTCGATTATGCGATGAAGAGAACTTGCTGCGTCAGTCTTTGCAGCGCTGTAGTACATCTCTTTACCATCTCGTCTAGACTCAATTAGCCCACTTGTCTTGAGAAGTCTTAGATGGTGTGAAACCGCGGGGCTACTCATATCCATGAAGGCAGCAATATTTATAACGCACTCCTCACAGTGACATAGAAGCCAGAAAATACGAAGTCTTGTTGGATCGCAGAGCTGCTTTAATAAATCAGAAACGGATTTGATTGTATCTGAATCGGGCATTTGCTCTAGGAGCTTTTCGTAATCCTGACCGTGGTCGTGTGGTATTTTGATTTCATCGTGTTTCATGATTTCCTCCTTAAATTAAGGGTGTTAATATGAGTATAGAGAGATGGAACAAAATTTTCAAGCAAAAATCAAATTTCCTCTGTTAAATTAGACAAAACTTGGGTACAATAGATATGATGATTAAATAAACTCTTAATAAAACAAGGAGAAATACCATGAAAAAGACATACAAAATCGAAGTGGATTGTGCAAACTGTGCAAGCAAAATGGAAGAAGTTACTAAGAATACAACTGGAGTTAAGGATGCAAACATCAACTTCATGATGCAAAAGATGAAGGTTGAGTTTGAAGATGGTGCAGACGAAAGTGCTGTAATGCAAGAAGTTAGAAAGAGCTGCAAAAAAGTAGAGAGTGACTGCGAAGTTTACATTTAAATCAGATAGTATTAGATTATTCTAAAGGGCCAATTATGAATCAGAAACAGAAGAAAAATTTGATAAGAATTTTAGTATCGATAGTGCTCACCGTAGCGGCCTACTTTATTCCAGCAAGTGGAATTATAAAGCTAGTTCTCTATGTGGTGCCATACATTATTGTCAGCTATGACGTAGTTATCAAAGCCTTCAAAGGTGTAATTAACAGGCAGCCATTTGATGAGAATCTTTTGATGACCATCGCGACAATAGGAGCATTCATCATCGCATTCATCGATGGGGATGACTACCTCGAGGCGATTTCCGTAATGCTTTTCTACCAGATTGGTGAGTTCTTCCAAAGCTATGCCGTTGGCAAAAGCCGTAGAAACATCAGCGATTTGATAGATATCATGCCTGAGTATGCAAATATAGAGGTGGGCAATACGCTCGAGCAGGTCGACCCTGAGGACGTAGAGGTCGGCACGGTGATAACAGTTTTAGCCGGTGAGAAGGTTCCTATCGACGGTGTGGTTGTAGAAGGCGAATCAAGCCTAAATACTAGTGCTCTGACGGGCGAAAGCATGCTTCAGGATGTCTGCGCTGGTGATCAGGTAATCAGCGGTTGTATCAATACCAGCGGCGTTCTTAAGATAAAGACGACTAAGGAGTTCAGTGACTCAACTGTAGCAAGAATTATGGAGCTAGTTGAAGATGCAAGCTCAAGAAAATCTAGATCTGAGAACTTCATAACTAAGTTTGCTAGAGTCTATACTCCAGCAGTAGTTTTCAGTGCCATAGTGCTTGCAATTTTACCACCTGTGGTTTCGATGATGATGGGAAATCCAGCAGCATGGAGCGTCTGGGTTTATAGAGCACTTACATTCCTTGTAATAAGCTGTCCATGTGCCCTAGTTATCAGCATCCCTTTGAGCTTCTTCGGTGGAATCGGAGCCGCTAGCTCGCAGGGAATTTTGATCAAAGGCTCAAACTATATGGAGATGCTTGCGGATGTTAAGACTGTCGTATTCGATAAGACAGGAACTCTAACAAAGGGAGTCTTCGCAGTATCAAAGGTTGTAGCAAAGGGCATGAGCGAAGATGAGCTGCTTCACTATGCAGCTCACGCTGAAATGTACTCTAAGCATCCGGTAGCGCTAGCCCTCAGAAATGCAGCGAATATAGAGGATGACTGTCAGGTTTCGGATTCAGAGGAGCTTGCAGGACATGGCATTAGAACAAAAATTAACGGATTTGATGTTTACGCAGGTAATGCAAAGCTGATGAAGAGCATATCGCTTGAATGCGACGATGTTACTGAGCCAGGAACAGTAATTCATGTTGCAATAGATGGTAAATATGCAGGATATATCGTAGTTTCTGACCTAGTAAAAGAAGAAACGATTGATGCTATATCAAAGCTAAAAGCTGAAGGCATCAGAAAAACTGTAATGCTCACAGGAGACAACAGAATCACTGCAAATGAAGTGGCAAAGAGCATTGGAATCGACGAGGTATATAGTGAGCTTCTTCCGGGAGACAAGGTAGATAAGATAGAGGAGCTTATGGCTTCTAGGTCATCAAGCAAGGATGCGGTTGCCTTTGTTGGAGACGGAATAAACGATGCGCCAGTGCTATCACGTGCAGATATCGGAATCGCCATGGGAGCCATGGGGTCAGATGCAGCCGTTGAAGCAGCAGACGTCGTACTTATGGATGACGACCCAAGGAAGGTTTCCAAAGCTATCAAAATATCAAAGAAGTGCATGAGCATTGTAAGACAGAACATAGTTTTCGCCATAGGCATCAAAGTGGCATGCCTAATACTTGGAGCTGTAGGTATAGCAAATATGTGGTTTGCAATCTTTGCAGATGTAGGCGTTTTGATTTTGGCAGTGCTAAACGCAATAAGAATATTGGTTGTGCCACGCGATTGATAAGACAATTTTAAAAACATAAAGAATTGATTAGAAGCTTCGCCTAGGGAACTAATTCAGTATAAATAAAATGGTATAATTAGTAGATTTACTAGTTATACCTTTTTTTGTTGGGGATATAAGTACAGGTTTAAAATACTAAGCCGATAGAATAATAGTTGCATATAGAAGGCAGAAAAATTCATAATTTTATGTTATAATAACGCTATATTTTGAGATATTAAAGCAAAGAAGAGCATTAATGAATTTTGCTTAGAGAATAATATTCATTAAGATACTATAGAGGAAGCTTGGCTTGATTACAAAGTGGAGGAAAAATCAAAATGATTAGAGACATAATGACAGCAAATGAATTGGTTACGCCAAATCAAAAAGAGATAAATATTTTAAAAGAACATTTTCCCTCGTGTTTCAACACTAATGGCGTTTTTGACATGGTAAGATTTTCTGAGTTTTTAAATGACAAAGTAGATATTACACATGAGGGTTATGAATTAAAATTCTTAGGTAAAAATTACTCAAAAATGTTGGCATCACTAGATACAGAAACTGTAATTGTTCCAGACGAAGTCCATAATAACCTTCCAGAAAATGCCAAAAGTGAAAATGTATATATTAGTGGAGACAACCTTGATGGTCTGAAACATCTACTTAAATCATATGCAGGAAAAGTAAAGTGTATATATATCGACCCACCTTACAACACAGGTTCTGATGGATTTGTGTATAATGATAAGTTTAACTTTACTGTTGATGATCTTGTTGAAAAACTTAGTATTGACGAGGAACAAGCACAGCGTATTCTCGATTTGACAAACAGAGGCAGTGCGTCACATTCAGCGTGGTTGATGTTTATGTATCCAAGATTACAATTAGCTAAAGATCTACTTGATAAAGATGGGGTTATTTTTATTTCTATAGATGATAACGAACAAGGCAATTTAAAATTATTATGTGATGATATTTTTAGTGAAACGAATTTTGTTGCGCAATTAGTATGGGAGAAAAAGAAAAAAGGCAGTTATTTAGCTGATAGCGTTACTAACATAAAAGAATATATTTTGGTTTATGCAAAACGCAAAGAAGAGTTTTCAGGGTTAATTGGTGAAATTAACAGTGAAGAAGAAACCTATCCTTGTGTCAATGCATCTAACGGTAGGGATATCCGTGTGATTCCTGCAGGAATAGAAAGTAAATACCGAGATAAAAATTTCCGTATGAATGCGGGCGAAATCATTTCTGATACAACAATGAATTTAGTTCTTCATTCAGATTTGGTAATAGAAGATGGTGTTTTAGCTGAAGAATTAAAAATCGAGAGTAATTGGCGATATGGTCAAGACGCGATGACTGAATATGCTTTAAACAAAGAATTGTATATTACACGTGATTTGTATTTAAGAAGAATTGTAAAAGAACCAAGAAACAAAGGCTTAAAAGATTTACTTTTACGTGTTGGTGATAATGACAAATCTGGATACTCTTATGATGTTATTAGCTCTAATTTACAAAAAACAGGTTGGGGATCAAATGAAGATGCCGATGAGGAACAACGGTTGTTATTTGGAGAACAATCCTTGATGAGTTATCCTAAACCAGTGTTATTAATCATGAAATTACTTTCATGCTTACAAAAACAAGATTTACTAGTAGTTGATTTCTTTTCTGGTTCAGCGACAACAGCAGAAGCCGCAATGCGTCTTAATAGCAGGGGTATGAATATTAAAACGATTTCAATTCAATTACCTGAAAACCTTGATGTAAAGTATGAAACAAGTACGGGTGAGGACAAAGCAAATGCAAAAAAATTGATTTCCTTTTTAGATAAGAATAATCATCCTCATACACTTGATTATCTTGGAATCGAACGAATCCTACGTTCTACAAAGAAAATCAAAGAAGAAAATCCAAACACTACAGCCGATCTTGGCTTTAAGCATTACACCTTAGCAGAGGTTAGCCAAAATACACTTGATAAAATTGAGAGATTTGACAACAGTGGATTTATTACTGATACAACTGTATATGATGAGTTCGGCACTGCAACTGTGCTTACAACTTGGTTAGTGCATGATAATTATGGATTTGTAAATAAGTGTAAGATGGTTGACCTTGCAGGATACACAGCATATTGGTGCGAGAATCACTTATACCTTATCAATCCGGGACTAACGGAAGAAGCAATAAAAGCCCTTGTAGAGAAGTACAATACAGAAGGAGCATTTAACCCTCAAAATATAGTTCTCTTCGGTTACAGCTTCAACTATGTTGAAATGGAAAACTTAAAGACAAATGTAAAGATTCTCCGTGATTCGGAAAAGAATTTAAAAGTCAATATGGATATTAGGTATTAAGAGAGGTGTATGTTTTGGAACTGATACTAGAAAAAGAATTAGACCATCAACAGAAAGCAGTTGATGCCACAATTTCTGCTATTGATGGAATTACAATGATAAAGCCTCATCTCTCTTATGAGAATCCTACATTTGACAGAAAACAGCAGTGTCTTATTCATAACTTGCTTGAAGTTCAGAAGAATATCCGTGCAGAATATCGAGGATGTCGTGATGATGGAGATTATTTGAACCTTGATATTAAGATGGAAACAGGAACTGGTAAAACCTATGTATATACCCAAACGATATATGAGATGCATAAAAGGTTTGGCTTTAATAAGTTCATTATTGCTGTACCATCTCTTCCTATAAAAGCTGGAACCTCACAGTTTATTGATGATAGTTATGTAAAACATCATTTTTCCGATGCGTGTGGATATAATTGTGATATAGAACTTTGCGTATTAGAAAGTCCGAAGAAACAGAAAAAAGGCTTTTTAGCTATGCCTTCTGCGGTCCGTGATTTTGTAACTGGATCATATCAGAATTCAAATAAAATATATGTACTACTTGTTAATATGCAACTGTTAACAAATGGTAAGATGCTTACTAGATCAGATTATGATTACTTGGTAGAAGGATTTTACAGACCCTTTGATGCATTAAAGGCAACAAAGCCTGTTGTAATAATTGATGAACCTCATAGATTTTCTCGTGACCAAAAAGCTTACAAAGCTATTGTTGAGGAAATATGTCCACAGATGATTATTCGTTACGGTGCAACCTTCCCGGATATAACTGTTGGGAAAGGCAAAGACAAAGTAACTTTCAAGGATTTTAATAATCTTGTGTATGAGTTAAATGCTTGCGATTCCTTTAATCTAAACTTGATTAAAGGTATTGCAAAGGAACATTTTGAACCTTTATCAAAAAAAGAAGAAAAGGTCAAATTGCTATCGGTGGAATCAAAAACTTCTGCTACATTCCAATTCAAAAAACGGGGAGAAGAAACAAAAACGTATACTCTTGCAACAGGGGATTCGTTATCTGTTATTGATTCAGCCTTTGAGGGTTTAACAATTAGTGCGATAGGGAAAAATTTCATTGAGCTTGTAAATGGGCAGATTAAATTCAAAGGAGAAGAGTTTAATACTGATGTCTACTCTTCATCATACCAAGAACAAATGTTGAAATTAGCAATTCAGAGGCACTTTGAAACAGAGCGTCAGAATTTCTCTGGTAGGCAATTTAAAATTAAAACTCTAGCACTATTTTTCATAGATGATATTACATCATATCGCGATTCCGATAATGGAAAAGAAGCATATTTGAAATTGATGTTTGAAAAACTTCTACTTGAAAAAATTGAAGAATTACTATGCACACTTCCTAATAGTGAGCGAGAATATAAAGACTACCTTGAAGCAAGTAAAGCTGATATCTCTGCTTGCCATGCAGGATATTTCGCACAAGATAACAGCAATTCAGATGAAGCTATTGCAAATGAAGTTGCTGATATTCTTCACAACAAGAAAGGGCTTATTTCCCTACGCAAAAGAGATGGTTCTTTCAATACAAGAAGATTCCTATTTTCTAAATGGACGCTTAAAGAGGGCTGGGACAATCCTAACGTATTTACAATTGTCAAATTGCGTTCTAGCGGAAGTGATAATAGCAAACTGCAAGAAGTCGGTCGTGGACTTCGTCTTCCTGTCGATGAAAATGGTAACCGTATCTCTAACGAGGAGTTTAAGCTTAATTACATTGTAGATTTTACAGAAGCAGATTTTGCTCAAAAACTTGTTGAAGAAATAAATGGTGAGTTACCAGAAACATTAACACTTTCACAAGAGGCATTGGATAAAGTGGCTAAAGAGCGAGGCGTTGACCCAGATGATTTATTTATGGATTTGATGATGAAAAAATACATCAATCGTAACTATGAAATTCGCACTGAAAACAGTGATGCTTTTTATTTTGATTATCCTGAATTTACTTCAGGAGTAGGCAGCAACAAGGTCACTGATGTCAACAAGAATAAGAAAGAAGTAATTCATATAAGAAAAGCGGCATACTCTGAACTAAAAGAGTTGTGGGAACGCATCAATCACAAATATTATTTGTTTTATGATGCTGACTTAACAAAGGAGATTCCTCAGGCACTGAACGATATTTTAAACACGAATGGAATTTTTGGGAATATTACATTATATAGCCATAGGAATGAGATTGCACTAGATGGAAATAATATAACCATAAACGACGGATCTGGGGTGTCTTATTCAGTTAAACGCCCTATTCCTTATAATGAGTTTTTGAAAAGAATCAGCCAACAGACAAGCATTTCTATTACTGAAATTCACAAAGCTATGTGTGAACTTTCTAAGGAGAAGGACATTCCTGAAGAATACATAAATGAGTATTCTGTAGCAAATATTGTATCTGCTTTTACAGATTGGCGTATTGAGAAAATGCAAACTCGCTTCAAGTATAAACGTTCTGCCCAACCTGTAACAGAGACAGCCTTAACATATAAAGACGGTTCACCTAGAGATGTTATCAAGCAAGGAAACGTAGGTACTAAATTTGCTGAAGGCACACCTTCTGACAAATATCTATATGATAAGATTGTTTTTGACTCACCTCTTGAAAAAGCCAATATCATGACTGATATTGATGAGGTTGTAGTATACGGAAAAATTCCAAAATCGAGCGTTGCTATTCCTACGATAGTCGGCGAAAACTATAGCCCAGACTTTATGTATGTTGTTAAGCATAAAGACGGAACTAAGGAATTAAATATTGTAGTAGAAACAAAACTGGTAGAAAACAAATCCACACTTCGTGGAATTGAAGATGCTAAAATAAAATGTGCTGAGACTTTCTTTAAACAGCTCACTATTGATGGGTATACTGTTTCATTCCATACACAGTTAAGCAATAAGAAAGTCAAACAGATTATCGAAGATGTAATCGCGGGATAAAGGAGAGGTACAAGGTATGTTTGGAATTACATATGATACGTGGAAGCAGACATGCCAAATGTATTTTAAGTTAAGTGAAGGTAGTAAAAAGTCCTGTTTGCAGTGGTTTCCTTTTTCGAAAATCACTGCAGATGAGGAAGAATATATTGCTAGTGAAGAGTTCTTTGAAAAATACATAAGAAAAGCTGCATTTGTATTGTTTCCGGAAGCAATGCATCAATCCGAAAACTTTCTTCAAAAGGGAGATGGGAGCTTTAGAGATTCAAGTCTCTTATCTCCAGTTTTGTATTTGGTATTACAAGCTATAGGCAAAGAAATATCTAATCATTATCAAACTGTAAGAAATATGAATATTGATGCTTTTTATGCAGGAAACTATGACTATATGCGTGCGAAGTATAAGCAGGATTATGACGAGTTTTACAAGCTGATAAATGCACACATTTCAGACTGCCAGTATTTTATTAAAACTGATATTACTAACTTCTTCCCGAATATAAACCTCGATATTCTTATTGATCAAATTGACAAAAGAAGTAATTTAGCAGATGTTTGCTTCACTCCTACTCAATTGAAAATGATAAAAGAATTGTTGTTATGCTGCGGAGATGGGAAATTCCCAACAATAGAAAACAGCACTACGTCTTCATATTTAGCAACAATTGTGTATATGGACGAAATAGATAATCGAATATACCAGTTTATTAAAGAGAAAATAGATTGTATCAGTGATTTCAAAATCATTCGATATGTTGATGATATGTATATTTTGGTAAGTTCTTCCCATAATATTGTCAAGTTACATGATGCATACAATCAGATTAGAAACGAGTATTCTTCAATTTTAAAAGAGTACGGATTGTCTCTTAACGCAAAGAAGTGTTGTCTGAAACCTGCAATAAAAATCAATGATGAACTTAAAAAATCATTATATGATGAATATTTCAATGGTATCCAGCATGATATTGAGGAGTTGTTTGAGGGTAAGTTCCAAGAGTTCCTAGATTCTCTTTTATTAGCACTTAGAACTGATTACATTGATGTTGAACACTACAATTTGATGATTGAACAGTACTTTAGCAGTGATGATATTGAAATTACACCAACAGAAGTTTATAACCATTATATTTACGAATGCGAGGAAGTAATTCAAGATAGCAAAGTAACATCCACAATATGTAAATTAATTAACACAGATGTTTCTTTCATTAGTATAGATCCAAAACGTTTATCTATAATGATAATGAAGACTCAAAATTCGTCTGCTATAAAAGCATTGCTTAATCAGTTGTTTCAACGTAATCGAAAAGGACTCTGGAATTCATATGACACGACAATTGCTATATCATATTTAATTCAAAGTGAATTCCGACATATTGATTTGCTCCATGTTCTAAATGAAAATAGTACAAATCTTAAGAATTATTACTATTACTGTTGTGAAAATAGCTTTTTATCCACACTTCGTAATAAGAGTATTAATGATTATCTACAAATTATTGATAAGGACTGGAAAGCATACTTCCTATATTTCATGTATTGGGTGGAGAAAAAAAGACATAATGCATTGGCGGAATATGCATTTTATAAAAACTACTTTGACCGTTTTACAGCTGATTTAGCATTCTACTATAATTATGAACCTACTCGCAAGAAACCAAACTATAAAGGTTTTTACAAAGAGCAGGCATTTAAGACTTTTTATAAAGAGATTGTCGGTGCCGAAGAAATAATCAAGCGTGCGCATGAGTTAAGAAACGCAAATCCAATGTCTCATTCATCAGCAGGACTAATTGATAAATCAACTACATCGAATGATATAAAAAGATGTATTGAAGATTTGAATTCGCTCATTGATAATTATAGAACTATACATTGCTGATAATATCGCAAACCGATTCGGTACTTGAGGTAACAAAGCAAAAAGAAAACGACCATACAAAGCGTTTCTATTCTTGTTGGTCGTTTTATTTTTAGTATGAAAATCCACATACCAACAAGTCTAATACCTAAGCACTTAACATATATGCTTAAAATATATTGATTAAAATCACACCTTTGTTTATAATACAGATAACAAACGATGTTTGTAAAAAAGAATAATTTAAGCAACGCGAGTTCATATCACTATGATTAAAAGGGAAGTAAGTGTAATTCTTACGCGATCCCGTCGCTGTGATGGTTTAGCTCTTTGTAAGCCACTGGATATAAATCTGGGAAGGTAAAGAGTGTAGATGCCTAAGTCAGAAGACCTGCTTCGTTGCGATATCGCCGGATTTTACGAGGATAAAGGAAGGGCAGTATTCGCCTGCCTTTGAGCGGGTTTTTTTATTCGGCAAATTGACGCACTATCGTGTATCAGGAAAGAGAGGAAGATATGAAGAAAAGGTTTTTGGCTGTTTTCATGATGTTTGCAATGGTTTTCATTGTAACTGCATGCGGACAGGGAGGTAGCGACAATGCTGTAACTGTCGGTCAGACATGGGTAATCACAGATGATAATCCACTTGATGGCGGAAATGCATGGTCGATTACAAGCCACGGAATTTCTGAGTACGTATTCATGCAGAAGGAAGACGGAAGCATGGAGTCAAGATTTGTGGACAAGCTAGAGGCAAAGAGCGACACAGAGTGGGAAATCACAATGAAAAAGGATGCTAAATTTGCCGACGGAAGCAAGGTTGATGCTAAGGCACTAGCTGCTTGTCTAAATGAGATTCAGGAGAAGAATAAGCTTTCAAATGCTTCTGCTGGCGTAATCAAGTTTGAGGCAGCAGGGGATTACACTTTGACTGCGAAGACAGAAAGAGCAACAACTGACCTAAAGTCAATTCTAGGTGAGTGGACTAATGTTGTATATAAGAAGGTTGGCGATAAGTATGTATTTACAGGTCCATTCAAGATCAAAGCGCTAAAGGCACAGAGTGAAGTTACTCTAGAGCCTAACGAAAATTATCCAGATGCAAGCGAGAGACCTGCAACTGTAAAAATCAAGGCGTTTAAGGATATCAATTCTCTTAAGCTAGCTTACGAGTCAGGAGAGGTTGACCTAGCCTTCGGTTTGACAGGCGAAATCGCAAAGGAGCTAAAGGACAAAAAGAAGAATGTAATAGACTTTGATGCTGCATATCAGTACTATACATTCCTAAATCTAGAAAATGATATTCTTAAAGATCCGGCTGTAAGAGAAGCTATCGACAAGGGTATTGATAGAGAGGCCATCAAGAAGACTCTAGATGGCGGAACAATTCCAACAGGACTGTTTGCAGGATATAACAGCTTTGATGCAAAGACAGCACCTACATATAACGTAAACGAAGCAAAGGCTCTTCTAGATAACTCTGGATGGAAGCTTGAAGACGGCGCAAAGTACAGAACAAAGGACGGTAAGGAGCTTACACTTTCAATTAAGACATATAGCTCAAAGCCAGATCTTCCAAAGGTTAGCCAGACAATTGCTTCAGAGCTAGAGAAGCTAGGAATCAAGGTAACTGTAGAGGTTGTAGACGATATATCAAAGGTTACAAAGGCTAGAAACTTTGATATCTTAGTATATGCACAGCATCCATCCCCAGCAGGAAGCCCAGTATACTTCTTGAACCAGTTCTTCAGAACAGGTGGACCTAACAACTTCATGTCATATAGCTCAGCTATAACAGATGAGATTCTTGACAAGATGGGGAGTGAAACAAATCCTGAGAACATTGATAAGCTTGCAATAGAAGCGCAGGAGCAGATTCTAAAGGATAGACCTGTTTTGATGACAATGGATCCTAAGTGGCATGCAGCTGTATCTGACAAGCTAAAGGATTATAAGCTTTGGAATGGAGATTACTACATTGTAAACTCAACTCTAAAGGTTAAATAGTAAAACAAGGGGGTGTGCATTTTGTGTTACATCCCCTTATTTAAAGGGTGACATAAAACATATGAATAAATATGTAAAGTTAATTTTAAAGTGGATACTTGTGTTTTTCGCAACTAGCATTATAGCATTTGCCATTGTGCGAATAACTCCAGGTTCTCCAGTGGACATAACCTTGAATCGGCTTGGACTTCCGAGGACGGCGGAGAACATCAAAGTTATAGAGAAGCAATATCATTTTGATGAGCCACTAGTTCAGCAGTATTTTAGCTGGATGAAGGACTTTTTGTCAGGAGAATGGGGAAAGTCATATTTGACTCAGAGCTCACTTAAGTCTGAGATAATTTCAAGACTTCCTCTTTCCTTTGGCCTTGGAATGGGCGGAATACTTCTCGCTATGCTTTTGAGCTTTTGGATAGGATATAAGGCATCACTAGATGATAAGGGAAAATATAATTATATTTCTAGGGCTTTTACTTTGATGAGTCAGACGGTGCCTGTATTCCTTCTGATTTTGATTACAATATATTTCCTTGGCGTAAAGCTTCAAATAATGAAGTTCTTCACAAATGTGACGCCTGCAGGCATTATTGTCGCTATTATTTTTGTTGCCTTTCCAATGATTGGACCTATGTCAAGAGCGGTTAGGGTGCATTTTAAGGAGACGGCTGAAAGCATGTTCATGCAGTACTACACAATAAGGGGTTACGATAGCAAGAAGGCCTTGCTTAAATATGGAAGCAGGCCGGCACTATATGGACTTTTTTCCATAGCCATATCAAAATTCTCATCGGTACTAGGTGGAGCAACAGTAGTTGAATTTGCAATGGCGCTTCCGGGACTCAGCACCTTTTTGATAGATAGCATATCGAGAAGAGACTACCCCATGGTTCAAAGCTATATAATGATTTTGGTCATTTGGATGTTCCTAGTTAACATAGTTTTTGAGTTTATCATGGGTAGGATTCTTAAGAGGGAGGTGTCATCATGAAAAAGTTCATAATTGGTGGAAGCATCTTGATGGCATTAGTAATCATCTGCTCGCTACTTCCAACACAAAACCCTAAGATGGTAAACATTGACCACAAATTTCTGCCTATGAGCAGTGCTCATCTCCTCGGAACTGACGATCTTGGTAGAGACATTTTTGCTCTTATGGTCGTTGGTTTTAACAGAACGATAACGGTGCTCATTTCAGCTTGTCTTACCTCTGTTGTAGTCGGATGCACAATAGGCACCATTAGCGGCTACTTTGGTGGTAATATAAGGATTTTGGTTAGGCTTTTTGCCGATATATCCATGGTAGTTCCTTCTTTGATTGTAGCTCTCATTGTAATAATGACTGTTGGAAATTCGCCATTTGCCGTAGGCATGGCGCTTGGAATATACGGAATTGGAACTTTCGCCTATCAAAGCGAGAACCTGACGAGAAAGATGCTTGACGAGGAGTTCATAATTGCTGAAAAGCTTTTAGGAACGCCAACGCATAAAATACTGTTTAGTCATATTTTGAGGAATAACCTGCCACCTATAATGGCAGTTCTAGCAAGTCAGGGCGGAAATATAATACTCGCATATGCGTCACTGACCTTTATCGGTCTTGGCTCTGATATAACGACTCCAGACTGGGGCAGCATGCTTTACCAGTACAGATTTTATATAGTTGAAAAGCCTATTTTGATACTTTGGCCGACTTTAGGAATTTTGTCATTATCTCTGTTTATGTATTACATGTTCGATGATTGGAAGGACAAGAAATACAGCTAATAACAAGGATAATAGCGATTTTGGGACAAAGCTAGGTTAGCTAGAAAAGGATGATTAAGTTTTGATGGATGAAAAGATACTTTCTCTGAAAAATTTTGGAATAATATATAAAAACAAGCCTAAAGCTAAGGGCTTTGGAAGGTCATCAAAGGACGAAGAACTAAGCAAGGACTATAAGCTTTCAAATGTGAGCCTTGAGATATATCGCGGTAATAAGCTTGGTATTACGGGAAGCTCGGGGGGTGGCAAAAGCCTTTTGATAAAGGGCATCCTAGGAAGCCTTCCAAAGGAGAACTGGGAAATTGTAGGTGAGAGCAAAATCCTAGGTGAATATAACCTGAATAGGATGAAGGAAGCTGAAAGGCGTGAGGTCCTGAAGAAGTACATAAGCTACATACCTCAAGATTCAATAAATGCACTGAATCCCTACGTAGGAGTCCTAGATCAAATTTGCAGGGAAATAGAGTTTACTAGGGGCATCAAAGCTAGTGAGTGTGAGGAGCTTGCCATTGAATGGCTTGAAAAGCTAGGACTTGGAAAGGACAGAACAAAGCTCAATCTACTGCCCCAGGAATTTTCTGGAGGAATGAGACAGAGGGCAGTTTTTGTAATGGCTATGGTGAAGAACCCTAAGCTTCTGATTGCAGATGAGCCTTCGTCAGCGCTTGATGTAATAAACCAGTTAAACACTTTGGAAATTTTGCAGACTCTAGGAGAAAACCAAGACCTTACGTTAATCTATGTGAGCCATAGTCCAGGCATGATAAAGAAGCTTTGCGACGATATTGCAATAGTGAGCAGGGGTGAGCTGGTAGAGCTTCAAAGCGTTGAAAAATTCTTCGAATCGCCTAAAAGCGATGAAGGATTAAGGCTGCTAAATGCATCAAAGGAACTCATATCGCAAGGAGAAAATAAGGGCAATGAATAAGAGAATAATTGAGGCGAAAAATATAGATAAGAGCTTTGATGGTCTCAAGGTTTTGGATAAGGTAAGCCTTAGCCTAAACGAGGGTGAAACTCTCGGCATAGCGGGAGCTTCGGGAAGTGGAAAATCGACTCTTTCAAAAATCTTGGTCGGAATCATGTCGCCAGATAGCGGAGAGGTTCTGTTCAGAAATGAGCCCTTACCTGTAATAGGGAAAAATAGAAGAGATACATCAAAATACCCTATCCAGATGGTGTTTCAAAACTCAAAAGCTGCTTTTAACCCAAGTCAGACTCTAGGTAAATCCCTAAGTGATGTTGCTTTAAGATATGAGAAAGAATTTAGGAAACTCGAGGGTACCGAGGGTGGAGTTTCAAAAAAATCAAAGGAAGCAAAATCAATCAAGGAAAGTGCGAGCGAGAAAATCAAAGAGCTTCTCGTTCAGTGTGAGCTTGAGACGGATTTGCTTGAGCGCTATCCAGAGCAACTATCGGGAGGGCAGCTTCAGAGAATGGCAATTTGCAGAGCCATGCTGACGGAGCCTAAGGTTCTAGTTGCTGATGAAATAATATCGGCATTAGATATACCAGTACAGCTTGAAGTGATGAAGACTCTAAGGAAGATGGTCGAGAAAAACGGTATGACGCTCATCTTTATCTCTCACGACCTAAATGCTATAGCCATGATGGCCGAAAAAACCATGGTTTTAAGCGAGGGAAAGCTAGAGTTCTATGATGAAACAAGAAAGCTTTGGAATAGCGAAAACGAGGTAATAAAAGAACTTATACGAGCGAGCAGGGTTATATCGGTTTAGGTCAAAACAAGGAAATACAAAATTAAATGGCGTAATGCATAAATATAATCAAAAATTTTAATTAATACTTTTACATTGAATAAAAAAATCATAATTTTCGTGCTCACCTTTTGTTTGACATGGCTTAATAATTGGTATATACTCACTGCAAGAAAGTTAAAGTGCTTTGGTTATCTAAGGCACTTTTAAATTTATAATTACACATATTAAGGAGGAATTTTTATGCATGATGATAAGAAATTATCTTCGCTGACATCTGAGAAAACCGAGTTCAAAAGAGAAATTGGCGTATTTGGTGGAATCAGTATTATTGGCGGAATCATGATCGGCTCTGGAATATTCTATCTAGGGTCATACGTTCTTCAGAGAACGGGAATGAACAGTGGACTAGCACTAATTTGCTGGCTACTTGCAGGCGTTATTTCACTTGTCGCAGGTCTTTGCTATGCAGAGCTTGGAACTGCAATGCCTAAGGCTGGCGGAAGAGTTGTTTATCTAAACGAGGCCTTTCACCCTGTTGTAGGATTTATGGCAGGCTTCACAGATTGGCTGCTCGGAGGACCTGGTTCTATAGCAGCAGTTGCAATCGCTTTGATGAATGTTATGAGATCATTCATTGACATAAGTGACTTCGGTATTAAGGTAGCAGCCATCGTTTTGATCATCGGTACAACTTTCTATAACCTAATTGGAGTAAAGATTGCAGCGATTGTTCAGAGCCTTTCTATGGTAGCTAAGCTTGTGCCTATTGCAATCGTAATGGGAGTTGCGCTATTTGCCGGTAAGGTAAGCCCGGACCTATCACTAGGTTCAGTATCAACATATGCAGCTGAAAACAACACTCATGTTGTTTCGATGATGGCTGTTGCTATTGTTGCAGCGCTTTGGGCATATGAGGGATGGACGAACCTGAACACGGTTGCTGAGGAAATCAAGAATCCTAAGAAGAACATGCCACTTGCTTTGATTATCGGTATCGGTGGAGTTACACTTATCTACACACTGTTCAACTTTGCGATTATGAAGGTTCTACCTCACGAGACAATCGCGGAAATGATTGCAAAGGAAGACTTATACCTAGGTACAGCAGTTGCAAAGACTCTTCTGGGCAATGCAGGCGGAGTTATCGTATCTATCGGAATGATTTTAGCAATGTTCGGTACGCTTAACGGAATGACTCTAGCACAGCCAAGAATGTACTATGCGATGGCTGAAGAGGGACATTTCTTCAAGAGCTTCAAGAAGCTTCATCCTAAGCATAAGGTTCCAACAGTGCCTATCATCGTTCAGGCAGTGCTTTCAATCGCTCTAGTTCTACTAAGAAACCTAGACCAGCTAACAAATCTAGTTGTAATCAGTGCGCTTATATTCAATGTTCTAGTTATTGTCGCACTACCTATTTTAAGACATAAGTATCCAACTATAGAGCGTCCTTACAAGGTTTGGTTCTATCCAGTTTCCGTAATCCTTGTAGCTCTTGTATTCACTGGACTTCTCATTCAGGGCGTTATAGACGATCCGGTTAATGGTGCTCTTGGACTTGTAGTTCCAGCAATCGGTGCAGTTGTTTACTTTATATTTGACCAGAAGCTTAAGAAAGAAGTGAAGCAGAATGCGTAAAATTTTATTCAATGCAAAGGTTTATGTTGAGAGAGGAAACTTTGCAGAGGCCGTTTTGATAGAGGATGACAAGATTGTAGCGGTTGGATCTAATGAGGAAATCAAAGCAGAAGCATCAAAGAGCGACGAAACTTGCGGTCTGGCAGAGCTGATTGACTGCGAAGGAAGAACTTTGATACCCGGACTAAACGATTCACACCTGCACTTCATGCAGTTTGGCGAGACGCAAAACCAGGCGATGATAGAAGGCGTTACTTCGATAGATGAGATGGTTGAGATATGCAGGGAGTTTGCAAGCACTCATCCAAATCACGTCAAAGAAGGACTTCACGCTATTGGTTGGAATCAGGATAACTTCACAGATGGTGACAGGATTCCAGATAGAAGCGACCTTGATAAGATCAGTACGGACTTTCCAATCGTTCTTGAGAGAGTTTGCGGTCATATAATTTCAACAAACTCAAAGCTTTTAGAAATGCTCGATATTGAGGCAAACAAGGAGCTATTCAAGGACGGTGACTACCTTGTAGGCGAGGACGGAAAGCCAAACGGAATATTCACAGGAAACGGCTGTAATATTGCAAAGCGTCTTATTCCGGACTTTTCGCTAGAGGAGAGACGCAAAATCCTGATTGAGACCATGGAATATGCGGTTGCTCACGGGCTTACAAGCGTTCAGAGTAACGATGTGGGCACGACCTTTATGGATGGACCTGCAGCATTTAAGCTCTTCCACGATATATACGATAAGGGAGAAGCTTTGCTCAGATATAGGCATCAGGTTTGCTTCAATAGACTTGAGGACTTCAGGGAGTACCTTGAGAATGGAGAGTATGCTAAGGGTGATTATCCTAAGGATTCGTGGCTCACGCTTGGACCACTTAAGTTATTTAAGGATGGAAGCCTAGGTGCCAGAACCGCTTTGATGACTAATGGTTATGTTGGAAATCCAGATGACCACGGACTTGAGTGGATAAGCGTTGAGGATATGGATGAGTATTGCAGCATCGCAAAGGAGCACGGACTTCAGGTGGTTACTCACGTAATCGGAGATGAGGCCGTAAAGCGTACAATCGACAGCTATGAGAAAGCCTTTGTAGACGGTGAAAACAAGCTGAGACATGCCCTAATTCACTGTCAGGTTACTAGCAAGGAGCTCGTTGACAGAATCGCAAAGCTGAACATTCTCGTCTTTGCGCAGCCAATCTTCCTAGATTACGATATGAAAATCGTAGATGATCTAGTTGGACAAGAGCTAGCTTCAAGCTCATATGCTTTCGGAAGTCTGGCAAAGAAGGGTGCGCATGTATCCTACGGTACAGACTGCCCAGTTGAGGACTGCAATCCATTCCCTAATATCTATATGGCTGTGACCAGAAAGGATAGACAGGGAAGGCCAGAGGGTGGATTCTATCCAGCAGAGTGCGTTGATGTAGAAACGGCAATAGATGCCTACACCATAGAGAGTGCCTACGGCGAATTTATGGAAGACATCAAAGGCCGCATAAAGCCAGGATACCTAGCTGATATGGTACTTTTAGATAAGGACATCTTCACGGTAAATCCTGATGAAATTAAGGATATCCTTCCAGTCATGACAATGGTTGGAGGTAAAATCGTATTTAAGCGATAGGAAAAGGAGAGCATTGCTCTCCTTTTGTGTTATACTATTTATAACAAATTAATTCTAATGAATGCAGTAGATGTCGGAGAAATGTCGGAGAAAATGTCGGAGAAAAGGAAGAGCGAATATTAGGGCTCTAGGACAAAAAGTGTTGATAAAATCGCTATACAAATTGAGAATTCAATGCATGTAGTGACGAAATACAAACGGTCTTATCGTAAATTATTCAAGGGAGAACAGGGTGTTTACAAGTAGAAAACGTGCAATATATATGATTTTAATAGCTTGCTCGATGAATGCGATGCTATCTATACTAGTTTATTTTTTCAAGCTACCTATGTGGCTTGATACAGTAGGAACCATTTATATATCTATAATAATGGGAAGCTCATTTGGTTTTTGCACTGGGTTAGTTAATAATGTTGTATTTTCAGGCTTTCTCTACGGATACAATTCCATGTCGTACTATTTTGTTAGCTATTTAGTGGCACTAGTAGTGGGAAACTATTCTAAAAAACACCACCAAAGAAATTTTCGTTACTGGACAGCAATGTGTATTTTGATTTTTTCGGTGAGTGTACCAACTGCATCAATCTTTTCTCTTTTGCTAGATGGTGGAATTCCAGCAGACTATTGGGGCGAAAAGCTTTATGCACTTGCGCAGAGTTATAGCTGCCCGCATTTAATTGCTACTATCATTTCGGTGGCTATTATTAAAGCAATTGATGTATTGGTTTCTGTAATAATAGTATATTTTGCAATAAAATTTACTCCAGATAAGTTGCTTACAGATAAACATTGCGTTGATTTATATAAGGTGAGAGGGTAAACGTGAAAAAGATAAAGATGAATAAGGGAGAAAATGCCTTTTTTGATCCAGAAATACATAAAGCGTTGGACTGGTTAATTAGTATTAGAGATCAAGACGAATGTGGCTGGGCTTGGGTACCACTTATTGCTCCTAATATACAAAATACCTCTGAAGTGATTTGTGCCTCCGTAGATCTAATTGATTTTCTAAAGGAAAACGAAAAAGAAGCTATAATTGAATCCATTAACAAATGGTTAGTAAGGCCATCACAAAATGCAATTCTATCTATAGACTGGAGCTGGGCGCTATTAGCACTCGAAAAAGTCAAATCATGCGAGATACTATGCTCTAAAATAGGAAGTGACGTAATAGCTACTGCAATAGATGAATGTGTTGACTGGTTTTTGAACAATCAAAATGAGGATGGAGGATATCCTGACAATTCAGAGGAAAAGTCAGGAACTATAAGGACGGCATTAGCTGTATGGGCATTAAGCCTAGAATATTGTAAATACGAAGGTAGTGCAGATAGAAAATCAAAGATTAAAGACACCATTAAAAAATCAGTAGATTGGCTCATAGAAAGCCAGCATGCTGATGGAGGATGGGGAAATATCCGTAGAAGAGATGCCGATTATCTTTACCAAGAAAAAGTAAATCTAACTTATTCAGACTTGTTATTTCAAACAGAGTCAAATCCTTCATGTACTGGATATGCGATGATTGCACTTCATCATTGTTCAGAAAACGTTGAAACTGGAGTGATAAAGAGAGCATATAAATATTTGTCAAATACACAAAAGCAAGACGGCAGTTGGGATCTATTTTTAGAGGTTGGAATTAGAGATGGAAAAAGATATACGTTTAGACATTTCAGCACCACGTGGGCGTTAAGAGGAATACTAGTTAATGGAATCACGACATTTGATGATGAGTTAGTCATCTTCGGTTTCAACTATCTAGCAGGTCTACAAGATAATAATTTCGGAGGATGGAGATGTTCGGCTGATGCGGACAATTATACATGGTCAACTACCAATGCGATTGTAACTATAAATATGGTTCGTAAAGAGCTTGATACGGTTAAGTCGAATCATTTTCTTGCAATTATTGTTGAATGGTGGGATTTAAAGAAGAATGAAGCAAACTTCTCGTTTTCAGTTAGGAATGTAACCTTTGCATTTAATAACGCAATGGGACTTGTGTTCTGTTTAGTCTTTAGCATGCAGATGTTCCTATTGATAGCATGTGGGATTAACTGGATATCAAGTTTGCTTTCGGAATCGCCAGAAAAAGTTACAAATGCAGTTGCTGGCGCATATTTAATATTAATGTCATTCGTACTTGGACTTCCATGGGTAGTATATGTTAAGAATCGGTTTAATAAAGATATGGAAAGCTGGATAAATTCTATCGGATGGGTTTATGGTATTATTACTGGATTTGTTTTGGCATTCTATCAACTGATGCTGTAAGAATGGAGGCGCTTATGAGAACTAAAGTTTGCGGAATAAGAAATTTTCAAGATGCTATGACAGCTATAAATGCAGGGGCAGATGCAGTAGGATTTCTGGTTGGAATCACACACTTAGCAGAAGACAAAATAAGCAAAGAGGACGCTCGTGATATAATAGAAAAGCTGCCACCTTTTGTATCAACAGTTTTAGTAACACACCTTACAGATAAGGATGAAATAGTTGAGCTAGCTAAGTATTTACATGTAGACACTGTGCAAATTCATGATTATATACCACCTGAAGATGTAAAGTATGTCAGAGAAAAGCTTTATTACTGTAAGATACTGAAAGCAATTCATGTGCTAGATAGAGATGAAGCTTTGAATATGGTAAAATTATTTGAAGGATGTTGCGATGCCCTGCTACTTGATTCGAGAACAAAAGAAAGACTCGGAGGTACGGGACTTACACATGATTGGAATGTAAGTAGAGAAATCGTTGAAAAATCATCAATACCAGTTATTCTTGCAGGAGGGGTAACGGATAAAAATTCATACGATGCCGTAAAAAAGGTTAGACCATATGGAATTGATGCAAATTCCGGTGTCGAAATTGATGGATATAAATCATATGAAAAAGTTAAAGCTTATATTGAAAATGCAAGGTTAGCAGAAGAGGAACAGATATGAGTCAGAATCTATACGATAACGAGAAGTTTTTTAACCTATACAAAGAGCTTAGAAATAAAAGCAATAGCGCAAATAACCTAGAAGAAAAGCCAGAACTGCTTTCGCTTCTTCCAGATCTCAAAGGGAAAAAAGTACTAGACCTGGGATGTGGTTATGGAGAGTGGTGCAAAATTTACTCAGAAATGGGAGCAAGCTATGTTAAGGGAATAGATATTTCATCTAAGATGCTAGATGTTGCAAAATCAGAATGCTCACAGTTTAGTAATATCGAGTTTGGTCTTTTGGATATGGGAAAACTTGATGAACTAAATGAAACTTTTGATGTTGTTGTAAGCTCTCTTGCAGTTCATTACGTAGAAGACTTCGAAAAGCTATGTAAAGATGTAAAGAAAATTTTAAATAAGGATGGAATCTTCTTATTCTCACAGGAGCATCCAATTTTTACTGCTACCAAAAAAGGCGTTACATGGCAAACAGATATAGATAATGTAGTAAAGGGCATGGTAGTTGAGGATTACCCAGAGTCTGGAAAAAGAAATGTATATTGGCTTGTCGAAAATGTTGTAAAGTATCATAGAACATTTAGCGATATAATAAATGCTCTTGTAAAAGCAGGATTCCACATAGTGCAAGTAAAAGAGCCTACAGTTTCAGATGAAGTAATAGAATTGAATAAATCACTGGCTAGATGTAAGCATGTACCAGATTACTTGTTCGTGCTTTCCCAAGCCTAATAGGCCTATTATGATGCAATAGGAGCGTCTAGTGATATAAGAATGCATCGGCACATAACAATTTATAGTACTCAAAAAGGAGAGCGTTTGCTCTCCTTTACTTGTTTCTTGCTTTATAGTTCATTCCAAACCGTACTAAGCTCTTGAAATTTATCGACTAGCATTTTGCCATTAACCTTTTTACACTTTGCTTCGAAGATTTGAGTCATTTTATAAACTGTACCATCTCGCAACTGGTAGCTTATAGCGATGTAGTCACCACCCGGGCCTGGTTTGACTTTGATAAATACACTGGACTTTTTATCTGCACCGTATATTTCCTCAATCTCATAAGGAAAATGCTCTAGCTTCATCATCTCTATGCAGTTTTTCGTTGCAACATCTTTAAATTGCTCATAGTATTTGTCTTTATTATCTATGTACTTTGTGTATCTGTCCTTGTAGTTAAAGTTAAAAACAACATGAGCAAAATTTTTTATTGCCTCATCCTCTTCACTAAGCTTTGCAGGCTTTAGATTTTGTTCCTTTGCCTCGCGGATATATTGAAAGATTCTCCCGATTCCTGCCTTTTCATAGCCATCGCGAAATTCTACCAAAAGAGGCTTCAGGTCAGTGTGACCGCTTTCAAAGTAGATATCATAATTATCCTTGTCAGAAAGCAGCTTTAGGGCTTTGTCGAACTTACCTTCTTGAATATCCGTTATGTAATCGATATAGAACTTAGCAGTTATATCCTTAAACTCACCATTTTTATCCTTCTTACTGACAGTGACAAGCTCAGGATTTGTTTGAATTGCCTTCATAGAAATCTTGAGGTAGTCTTCGCGAAAATTGTTTGCGACTTTGGCATTCGTAGACTTGCTATAAAAGACAAGGATCAAGATGGCTGCAATTATAAGGACTAAAGCTATAAAGAATCTCTTTGCTTTGTTTCTCATGACTTATTTCCTCCTTACTATAAAATAACTGCATATAACCATGACTAAAGAAATGCCCCAGGCTATTATAGAGATAAAACATGATATGAACAAAATGTTAGGGTCAAAAGGTATCGGAAGCGAAGCCTCAGGGTGATACATGGCATATACAACGAATGCAAATGTAAATACATTTAAATCCAGCGCAATTAGAGAAGTTATAACCAAGGTTTTTCTTGCAGAAATATAGGTATTTATATTTTCCACAGTTTTATATTTTCGATAGCGATACATAAAATGCATTGATAAGATGAACATATAAAGTATTGACATATAAACGAAACAATGCTTATATATGAATTCCAGAATATCCCCAATCCATAAACACGCAATATATTGCTTGATTGTAGAGTATGTTAATATCAGTATGCTGAATATCACCGCTGATAGCGAATAAAATATATATTTTACGATTTTCTCTGTGTTCATGACAAGTACCTCACATACATAAAATCACATCCAAGAACCGTATTTAATTATTCTTAATTATATAATAACTCTTCGTGGGGGAGAATCAAGCCTAAATTTAATAATATATATAATTTCCATCAAAGCAAAAAGACGAGAACCACTGGTCCTCGTCTTTTACTTATCTCTTCTTTTGTTTATAGAACCTGCCACTTAGCTCCTCAGTCTTGAGAGAGTTTATGAAGGCCTTAGGATCTATTTCCTTTATGATGTTCATCACAGTTGAAACCTGATCGCTGTTTACAACAGAGTAAAGCATCTTTCTTTCGGTACCCTCGTAGCATCCCGTACCTACAAATAAGGTTGCGTCGTGGTGTGTTAAGATACGAATTTGCTCGTAAATCTCTTGCGTTTTATCAGTGATTATTAGCAGTGTATGCTTTTGATAACGTCTGTAGAAAAACTTGATGATTTGTGTGTTGCAGTACTGGAATATAATTGAGTAAAGTGCCTTTTCAAAGCCGAAAAGGAAGCCTGCAGTTAGCAGAATCATTGAGTTTGTAAGCAGTATCAAATTCCATGCATCCTTGCCTTTACGCTCTGACATAAATATCGATATGAAGTCCATACCGCCACCACTTGCACCAGCGAGAAGTGTAACGACAACTGCAAGTCCGTTGAGTATGCCACCGAATACCGAAATCAGGAGCATGTCATCAGTTATGATAAACTTAGGAATGGTATCGGTCAAAATACTGGTTAGTGTGATTACATAGAGGCTGTAAAGTGTAAACCTTTTGCCGATATACTTAAAGCCTATGTAGATAGGAATAAGGTTTATCGGAATATATAGGGCTGTGAACGGTATATCAAGTGCAAAGAACCTAGCGCTAACCCTTTGAATCAGAATTGCAATTCCGGAGAAGCCGCTCGGATATAGACCTCCTGCAGGAACAAAGCTACATAGGTTTATAGCAAATAGAACTGCTCCAAAGGTAATTGCAATAAACTGAAACAATGATCCTAATATATGGTTTTTTGGCTTTTCAATCTTCATTTTTTCTCCAATCGACGAATGATTTATAGTTTGCAAGTTTATATTTTCTTGGACTTGCTATTTTTCTGGGACTACCTCAATCCAGTATCCGTCTGGATCTTCGATGAAATAGATTCCCATAGCTTCATTAACAAAGCAAATGCATCCAAGCTCCTCGTGAAGCTTTCTAGATGCTTCCATATCGTCTGTCGTAAAAGCGAGATGGTACTCGATTTCACCCAGGTTATATGGCTCCTTACGGTCGTGTAAATATGTGAGCTCTAGCTGAAAATCAGTCTTTCCATCACCTAGATATACTAGGGTAAAGTCATCACCATGCTTTTCTCTAACAGGCTTTAGGCCTAGTGCCTTGTCGTAGAACTCAAGGCTGCGCTCCAAATCCAAAATATTGAAATTAAAATGGTTAAATTTAAACATGATTTCTCTCCTATACGGCTTTCGCCGTCTTTTCTATTTATATATTTCTTTAAATTTCTTTTCTAGGTAGTCGATATAGTCATCGGCTGAGAACTTCTCGCCAAGCGCCTTTTCAAGTAGTTCATCTGAGCGGTAGAGGCTTCCGTGCTTCCAGATGTGCTCTCTGTTCCACTTGTTTATCTCTGAGAAATCTCCCTTTGATAGAGCGTCTTTGACGTCGATTTCGGCAACCATCTTTGATAGAAGCTGAGCACCGTAGGCAGAACCAAGTGCGTATGATGGGAAATAGCCTATTGCACCACCAGCCCAGTGACTGTCCTGAAGAACGCCTAGTCTATCGCTAGGAACATCGACTCCGAGATACTCCTTGTATAGCTTGTTCCACTGCTCAGGCAGCTCATTAACAGTAATTTCGCCAGCCATAAGTTTTTTCTCAAGCTCATATCTTACTAGGACGTGGAGGCAGTATGTAACCTCGTCTGCCTCTGTTCTAATCAAAGAAGGCTCAACCTTGTTGATTGCGCGATAAAGCGCATCTGCTGTTACGTCCTTTAGTGAAGGGAATAGTTCCTTTAGCTTAGGAAGTACAAGCTCTATGAACTCCTTGCTTCTACCTAGGAGGTTTTCGTAGAATCTGCTCTGGCTTTCGTGGATGCCCATGGAAACACCAGCATCTAGAAGTGTATATAGATACTTGTCATCAACTCCTGTATCGTAGAGAGCATGTCCGCTTTCGTGAATTACGCTGTACATAGAGTAAACGAAGCTGTCTTCCATATAGTGAGTTGTAATTCTTTCATCTAGATGGGAGCCTAGGCTTGTTGTGAATGGATGCTCGCTTGTTGAAAGTCCGCAGTGCGCTAGGTCAAGTCCTAAGAGCTTCATTAGGTAGTAAGAGAGCTCTTCCTGCTTAGCGATTGGGAAGTCGCCATTTAGGAATGAAGCATCAACCTGCTCGCTTGCTGAAATGTGCTTGATTAGTGGAACGATTCTCTCCCTTAGCTTGGAGAAGAACTCATCGCAGACCTCCATGGTGAGGCCGTCTTCGTACTCACCGAGCCAGTAGTCGTAAGGGGCCTTGTCTGGCGCACAGTACTTTGCAAACTTAATATTTGTATCAAAAATCTCCTTTAGGTATGGTGCAAAGGAAGCAAAATCGTTATTCCTCTTAGCATCTTCCCAAACATCCTCGGCCTTTACAACAAGCTCCTGATAGGCGATGTACTCGTCCATAGGAATGCTCTGCATGCGGCGGATGTCCTTTAGCATGAGCTGAACCATGCGGTTTTCTTCTTCGGTCAAAACAGCCTTGTTATTATCTAGAAGCTCGAGAAGAGCAACAGTTTCGCTTCCTGTTTTGATCAGGTATTCTTCTTCGCTGAGCACAGCAAGAGCATGCGCGCGGTTTTCGGCTGTGCCCTTTGGGGCAACGGTCTGTCCGTCGTAGCTGATGCTTTCCATAGCGTGTGCGTATGCACTAAGGCGGCTCTGCAATTTAAGTAGTTTTTCTTTTACTTGACTTAATTCCATAGTTTCCTCCAATTTATTTTACATGGACGCAAAAGTGTGTCAGGCGTCCGTCTAAGTTATTAGCTTTCAAATACCTGTCTAGTTCTTAGGGTCATAGAGCAGGTCGTGGTTAATACATTTGTAGAAACCATCACGAATTTCCTCGTAGCCTTCATGCTCTGCACATAGCCACATGAGCTTTGTTACGGCAGATTCGACAGTCATATCAAAGGGCTGGAGCACATTGTATCTATCGAGTGCAAGTGCACCTACCTCATATTTTTCGGCATCGCTTCCCTCTAGCATGACCTGAGTTGCGATAACGATGATTTTACCTTTCTCAGTCAAAGCACGAAGCTCGTTTAGGAAATTTCTCTTGTCATAAAATGGTATACCACCAACTCCATAGCTTTCAATCACAATGATGTCGTAGTGCTCGCCAAGGTAAGCGAGAATCTCGGGTCTAATTCCTGGAATCAGCTTGAGAAGGAAGACGGAATCAGATATCGAAGGAGCAAAGCGCACTTCGCTTGAGATAGCTGGTGACTCAAGGTATTTGATTATCCTATTATCATCTATGAAAGCAGCTATAGGGTAGCCTATGCTATCAAAAGCGTCAAAGCTTTTACTTCTGACCTTACGCGCTCTCGTTCCCAAGATTGCCTTACCGTCAAAGACGATAAAAATGCCGTTAAGACCTCCGTTAAGTATAAAGTTGATACTGTCGCTGAGATTGCGTCTTGCGTCGGTAAATTCGTCTGAAATCGGCTTCTGAGCACCTGTCAAAACTATGGGCTTAGATGCCCCTTGTATCAGGTAGGAAAGAGCAGAGGCTGTGTATGCCATGGTGTCCGTTCCGTGCGTTATCAAAAAGCCATCGTAGCTGTCATAGCTCGCCTCAATTTCCCTAACTATGAGCATCCAGTGCTCGGGCTGGATATTGGTGCTGTCTATATTAAAAATCTGCTTTACCTCAATGTCGCACTTACTGCAGGCATTAGGAATGTATGAAAGCAACATCTCTGGTGAAATCGCAGGTTTTAGTCCATTTTCGGTCTGAACAGAAGCGATGGTTCCACCCGTTGCAATGAGTAAGATTTTCTTCATAAGTCATCCTCAATCTATCTTTCTTTGATAAAAGTATACCACATCAAAGCAGCATATTAAAATGAATAGCTTGACGAATTTTTGAACAATGTTACAATCTTAGTTATATAAGATATTGATATAGAGAAAAGAGAGGAATTTATGAGACCCGGAATACACAATTATTCTGAGATTGGAAAGTTGAACAAGGTTCTTCTTCATAGAATTGGCTATGAGGTTGAGGGCCTAGTTCCAGAAAACTTTGCAAGATTGCTTTTTGATGATATCCCATACCTAAAGATTGCACAGCAGGAGCACGATGCTTTTGCTCAGGTGCTAAGAGACAACGGCGTAGAAGTGGTATACTACGTAGACGAGACTGCTAAGGCCCTTGCAAATCCAGAGATTAAGTCTGATTTTTTGAAGGAGTTCATAGCAGAAAGCCACATGAACAGCAAGTTTGCTAGTGAGGCGGTTTTCAATTATTTGAACGAGATGCCAACTAAGGAGATGGTTGCAAAGATCATCAGTGGCGTTAAGAAGGATGAGGTTCCAAGCTTCAAGTCGAATTCATTTGCTGAATTTATTTCTTCATCCTATCCGTTCTACCTAGACCCTATGCCAAACCTTTACTTCACTCGTGACCCAGGCGCATGCATAGGAAATGGTTTAAGCATTCACCACATGAGCACAGGTACAAGACGCAGAGAAGCACTACTTCTCAAGTATATGTACCAGCACAATGAGGACTTCTCAGGTGGCGAAAACAGATTGTGGTATGACTACGATCACGACTACTCAATAGAGGGTGGAGACGTTCTAGTTTTGAACAAAGAGACTGTAGCAGTTGGACTAAGCCAGAGAACTACAGCGGCAGCTATAGAGCGTTTCGCACGTAACCTACTTGGAAACTCTGAATTCAAGCGTGTCATCGTATTCGATATACCTAAGACTCGTGCTTTCATGCACCTCGATACAGTATTTACAATGGTAGACTACGATAAGTTCACCATACATCCTGAGATTGAGGCACCACTTCAGCTATTTGAAATGGAGCTTGATAGAGACGGCGAGGTTAAATATAGCTCGGTTACAGATACTTTGACAAACATCCTAAAGTCAGTTCTAAAGCTTCCAGCTGTAGAGCTAATTCGCTGCGGTGGAGACGATAAGATGGCTGCACAGAGAGAGCAGTGGAACGACGGTTCAAATACGCTTTGCATAGCGCCAGGAACTGTTGTTACATACGAGAGAAACTATGTTACAAATGATCTTCTTGACAAGAAGGGCGTCAAGGTTCTTGCTATACCAGGAGCTGAGATTTCAAGAGGAAGAGGTGGCCCACGCTGCATGTCTTGCCCAATCAACAGAGACGATATATAAAGGCAATGATATATTAAATGTAAATTTATTGTTGACCTTATAAAAATATAATGTTATAATTTCGCAACGGTTAGTTTTAGCTAACCGTTGTCTTGTTTTAATTATTGTTTTAAAAGGGATTTGACATAACTAATAATTGTAAAGAGAGGTAGAAGATGAGTTACATCAAAAAAAGAAGAGCCATGCTTGTAGTAGTTCTTGTACTAAGCATCGTGCTTTCGAGCATTAGCTTGGTATCTGCTGCGAGTAGGACAGAAGATGTGTATAATCAGTATGACGCTTCTGTAAAATCAGGAAGTAGTGCTTACGGATATACAGACGGCAATAAGTGGACCGCGGTATATGAGAAGGTTCTTGGAACTAATGGAACACCGCTCACTCCAATATGGTACTCGCCTGATGGTACAAACTATTACCCAGTAGAGGTATCTAGAGAATATAGAAGTGGATACATATATACATTCAAAGCAAATGGAGAGGTTCTTTACCAAGGACCAAGCGCCGTTATTGATCCTGCGATTATAACAAAGCTATATGATAAAAAGCTTACTAAGACTACTTACAGCGGTACAGAGACTGTGTCCAACATGACTTTTGATGGCCCTGTAGAGGTTGAGGCTGGTGCAAATATTACTTTTGACAATGTAAAATTTAACAATGGGCTTACTACATACGGGATATCTAATGTATCAAACAGCACTTTTACGGATAGCACAGCTACAAACAAAGGTGATGGAGTTACATATATAACAGATTCATATTTTGGCCATACATCTAGCTCATCAAGCTTTATGGGTAGGACAACATCAGTTGTAGGTGTTAAGGTTAAGAGTAATCGCCTTACTGATGCAATCAAAGGAAAGTCATATGAGGAAGTACTAACATTCCCTGATTTTTCTTACACATACTATCCAGGCTCATTTAGTTCTATAGTAACCACAAAGATGCACTACGACTCAATTAACATTGTAGGGGCTCTTCCTAACGGCCTAGTTACAAGTGCTGCAACTTATGATGCTGCTAATGAAAAGACTGATGTAAATATTTCAGGAACTACTATGGCAGAGGGAATTGATCAGAAGTTTTATGTTAATTTTAAGGAAGGTGTATCAAAGCTTGATATCACAGTCCCTATGTTGATTACTGTAAATTCATATAGCCTTGAGTATAAGGTAATAGGAGAAACCCCAAGCGGATATACTGTTCCTAATGCAGTAGTAGGCATAGGCTACAGTGAAACCATTGCCCTCGAAGCTGCTCCAAATAGAATTGAAGCGGAAAAGAACGGAGTCAACGGAGTATGGGAATTTACAGGCTGGTCTACAAACAAGGATAACCTAGATGCGACAAAGGTTAGAACCGTGGATGTAACTCAGAATACTGAAGTTTATGGCCAGTGGAAGTTCACACCAAAGTCTGATCCTTCAAATGTGAATCCTAACAGTAATGGATCCTCGCCATCTAATCAGGTGAATAAGAAAGATATAAAAAAGACTCCAAATACAGGAGATAGAAACAATTTCGGAGGATATCTTCTAATGTTAGGTGCTACTTCAGCAGCATTGGTAGTAGTTGGTAGACGCAAATTTAACTAAGTCACCATAAGATTAAGCATAATAGCTTAATTGGTCTAATAGTTACGTAATAATAAAATAAATACGAGGGGCCTTCAGTTATGAATTGAATTATTCTGAGACTCCTCGTTATTTATGTCTTGAATTGTATAAGGCATTTAGCTTTACAAATCTATTTCTTTTTTTTCTTACTCTTGTAAGGATTGTTTTTCACAGGCTTCTTGTTTTGATAGCTACTCTTATCAGGACCCTGGAAAAAGTTCAGAAATCCTGTTGGATTTGCTCCCTTTCTCTGCGCGTCTCTTTCCATCTCTTCCCTATTAATATTAGGGCCTGCACGGAAGTAGAGGAATATTCCCGATATTAAACCTGTAAATATCCCGATTCGCACGTATTCTAGGCCTGTGAATTTGTAGAATACGAATAAGAATATTACGAGTGAACCTATGAAAAGTGCTAGCCAGAGTTTTTCTGGAAGCGCTTTGTGTATGCGACGGGAGAAATCCTCAAACTTTGGTGACTTCGCCTCTATCGCTGTAAGTACAAATATGGTGAAAAATACACCCATAAAAAGTGCGAGTACTAAGATAATAGCTCTGAGTATAAACATAAGCGTTCTCCTAAAGAATAATAACTAAAGATTGAATAACGGGAACGCTGAACGCGTTCCCGCCTTATTGCGCAAGCATATACTGATTAGTGAACCTCAAAAGAAGGTTTTTAAAATATTTTGATCTTGTAGCCTACTATTTAGCAGCTTTCTTTGCTGCTTTTGCAGCCTTATCTGCTAGATAGTATTTTCCAGGAGTGTTGAAGAACTCGTCCTGAGCCTTCTTTACCTGTGGAACCATTAGAACTACAGCAATCATATTTGGAATGATGATGAGTCCTAGGAACGCATCTGTTAGTGAGTATAGTACGCCTAGATCGATTCCTAGTCCACCTACTACAGTTGCTATGATGTAAACCCAAACCCAGATTTTGCTGAATCCGATACCAAATAGGAACTCTGCCTGTCTCTGTCCGTAGAATGTAACAACGATGATTGTTGAAAGTACGAATAGGAATACGCATATAGCTACAAAGTAGTTAGCAAATGTTGGGTTGAAGTTCTTGCTGAATGCAGCCTGCGCTAGAGCACCTGCATCGATTCCCTTTTCTGTCCAAACGCCTGAAACCAAAACTGCTAGAGCTGTTACTGTGCAAACGATGATTGTATCAACAGTAACTTCGAATACGCCCCAGAGTCCCTGTCTTACAGGGTGATCTACGTTAGCAGCAGCGTGTCCCTGAGGAGCAGTACCCATACCAGCTTCGTTTGAATAGCATCCACGAGCAAATCCCCATCTTAGTGCAGCACCTAGAGATGCTCCTGCGAATCCACCGAAAGCAGCTCTTCCTGTGAATGCTGATCCGAAGATTTCTGCAAATGCGTTAGGAATCTGGTTAAAGTTCTTAACGATGATTACTAAAGCACCTAGCATGTAAACGATAGCCATCACTGGAACGAGCTTATCGCAAACATCACCGATTCTCTTTACGCCACCTATGCAAACAATGATTGTAATAATTGCTACAGTGATAGCGATAGGAAGTTCAGGAATTCCTAGTGAGATACCCTGCTTTGTTACAGATGCAGCCTGTGAAGCAATTGATGGAATAAGTTCTATCATAAGTCCGAAAGCGTAAAATGTTCCGAAGAAGATACCAATTTTCTTTGCGAGACCACTCTTGCCAAGTCCTCTGCAGTAGTAGTAAGGACCACCGACAAAATCGCCAGCTTCATTCTTTTCTCTGTACATTAGGCCAAGAGTTACTTCGGTGTACTTTGTAGCCATTCCGATGAATGCCATAACCCAGATCCAGAATACTGCACCAGGGCCACCAAGAGCAATAGCTACTGGAACACCGACGATATTTGAAGCACCGATTGAAGATGCTAGAGCTGTACAAGCAGCGGCAAATGGTGATACGCCATCATCGGTCTCTGGCTTTGCAAACATTTTACCAAATGTCTGTGAGCAGATATATCCGAAGTGACGGAACTGCAGAAATCCTACTCTGATTGTTACATAAAGACCACCGCATCCAAGTAAAATTAGAATTGGAATTCCCCAAAACCAGTTACCAAAGGCAATTAAAGCATTGATTATAAACATATGCTTCTCCTTTCTTAATAAGTAAATGTTGATATAACTTGCGCATAGTTTATTTCATCTGTAGTTAAGCGATGTGTTTTTCTTCACCACAGAAAAAATCTAATTAATCTCTTTTATAAACCTCTTCACCTGCAAGGTAGGTATATTCAACCTTGATATCTGCTATCTCATCCTCAGGAATCTCAAAGATATTGCGGTCAATAACGACCATATCAGCGAATTTTCCTATCTCTAGCGTTCCGAGGTAGTCCTCTTGGCCAGTTCCGTAAGGAACATTCTTAGTAAACATGCAGAGCGCATCGTATACAGAAATCTTTTCCTCTGGGTGATAGCCAGCTTCTGGATAGCCGTCTAGGTCCTTGCGGGTAACAGCTGCGTAGATTCCGTGCCATGGAGAAAAACTCTCGACAGGACAATCTGAGCCGCCTAAAAGTCTTAGACCTTTTTCTATATAAGTCTTCCACTGATAGCTGTGTGCTGCTCTTTCGGCTCCTACTCTCTCCTCAATCCAGTGGAGGTCAGTAGCTAGGAAGATTGGCTGAATGTCAACTATTATAGGAAGCCTGCTCATACGCTCAATCAAATCTGGATTTGCCATCTGCGCATGAATAATTCTAAACGGATCTCGGTTTGCCTGCTCTGCTTCAGTCATTCCATGCTCTCTGCTCTTTGCAAGGGCATATTCGACACCAGTTAGAACACAGTCAAGTCCTTTGTCTCCGATGCAGTGGACAGCTGGCTGAAGTCCCATCTCGTAGGCTGTGAGCATCTTTTCGTTTAGCTCGTCCTGAGTCTGAACTAGAAGTCCGTCTGTATCAGCAGCATCGCTGTAAGGTTCAAAAAGCTTGGCTGAGCGAGAACCGAGTGAACCATCAGAAAAAATCTTATATCCACCATATCTAACCTTGAGGTATGGATCTTCCATTTCTCTCTTGGTCAGATATGGCTTGTTATACAATGTGTCGAGGTAGATGTTAACTCTGAGAGGGAGCTTTCCTTCGTGGTCGAGCTTTAGGTAGTCATCAAAGCTTTCCGTGTACTTCCAAATATCGGCTGCATATGTGTGGATTGCAGTGAGTCCGACTGAAGAGGCTTCTGCCAAGGCTCTGTCCATGAGCTCGGTTTTGACCTCAGGAATCTTTGTTGGGTCAGGGATTAGGTCATCAAAGATCTTAGTCGCCTGCTCTCTTAGGATTCCGTTTGGATGTCCGTCTGCTTCTAGCTCTACAACACCGCCTTCACCAAAGTCATAGCCCTTGCCTATACCTGCCTTTTCTAGGGCAAGTGTGTTTGCAACTCCCGTGTGCAGGCAAACTCTCTTTATCATAATAGGATGTTTTTTGCTCGCTTCGTCGAGCCAGTGTCTTGTTGGAATCTCGTCCTCGCAGTCGTTCCATTTTGACTGGTCAAAGTTATTTCCTCTAATCCACTCACCCTCTGGCGTTTCAGCCGCCTTCGCCTTGAGTCGCTCTAGGGCTTCTGCCTTTGATTTAACTCCGCCAAGGTCCACTGTTGTGAAGGTCTGGCAGTAAGCGAAGAAGTGTAGGTGAGCATCTCCAAGGCCAGGAAGCATTACCTTTCCGTCAAGGTCGATGACTTCATCTGCATCAAAGCCAGCTTGCGCACTCCTATTATCACCGATGAAGGCGATTTTACCATCTTTGATAGCTAGGGCTTCATAGCATGAGCCCTCTGCCTCCATCGAATAGATTTTTCCGTTTATAAAAAGTTTGTCTGCGTGAGCTCTCATTTTGATCTCCTCAAAATCTTTGGTTTATCCTATTTTAGTAGGTTAAGTATTGTCTGATAAACTAGCTCAGGTGTGTACTCGAATGTGAATCTTGTCTCGATTCTCTCTGTGTACTTGTGAGCGTCCTTTCCTACAGTTCCGATGTCTACTACTGGTAGATCAAGAACCTGCATATCAGCTAGTGGAAGTGAGTAAATCTTACCTTCGCCGTAACCAGGTGTGTTTAGCTCGAATCTCTCAATTACTGCAGGATCCTTAGGAGCTGCACCATAGCTGAGGTCTGAAATGCAAGGTAGGAACTTCTTGCTGATTAGCTGATAATCGAATGCTGGATCAGCCTTAACGCTTGCAACTGCACCGTTTACTGCATCGATAAGAGCCTTGCCCTTTGCTGTGCTATCGTCAACATGGATGTGTGGATAGTAAGGTGGTGTGAAGTAAACTACTAGGATAGGGTCCTTATCTGACCATAGGTCGTGAACGAAGTCAACAATCTTAAGTGACTTGTCTCTAACATCTATAGTAGTATCCTTCTTTAGCTCCTCGATGTAAGCTGCAACCTTTGCATCTAGCTCGTCTCCAAGCTCTGCCTTTACAGCCTTGTATAGCTCGTCGTAAGTGAAGGTTCTTGCAACCCATGGCTGCTTTCTGAACTCTCTGCCGACCATGTCGCAGTACATAGCATATCTTTCATTTAGTGTGTCAACAACCTGCTGGAAGCACTCGTGGCCTGCGTTCTTCATCTTTGTTAGAACCTGGTCAGGTGTTGAGTCGTGAGTTGCGTAGTTGAGCATCAAAACAGCCTTGTTTGCAATCTGTACAGAGTACTCTGTCTTGAGGTCTCTCTGCTTTAGTGTGATAGGAGGAAGTGTTACCTCTCCGTCAACTGTGTCACTGAACTCAGGATTTAGGTTGATTCTCTGTGTTAGCTGCGATGCAATCTGGTTAGGGTCAAGTCCGTCAAATGACTCACCTACGTGAGTTTCCTTACCGACGATGTAGAATGTAGGCATGATTTTACCAACAGTTCCTACATAGATGTACTTCATTGGGTCGCCTGGGTATGCAGGTGCCATGTAGTCTGTATCTATCATAGCTATGTAGTCATAGCCCTTTTCCTTCTTGAGGTTAACAAGGTGAGGAACAAAGTTAAGCATTCCGCCTGAGTTTCCTTCTTCGTCGCAAACTGCAGCGTAGATTAGGTTTCCTTCAAAGTTTGCTAGGTCCTTGCTGATTTCTTCCATAATAGCGATGATGATAGCATCACCAGACTTCATATCAAAGAGTCCACGACCGAACATGTACTTTCCGGACTCTAGGTCTTCTCTTACTTCCTCAGGAAGCTTTAGCTCGCGGAATCTCTCAATTAGCTCTGCTGGCTGAGTTGAGTACTCCTTAAGTGGGCCGTAGTCGGAAATACCAACTGTATCAAAGTGTCCGATGAGAACGATGGTCTTATCAGAAGGCTTCTTCTCACCGTTAAGCTCTGCAACAACAATCTTTCTGCCGATTAAATCGTCCTTAAGGTCGATGTAGTAAAGCTTCTCAGGGTTTTTCTTATAGTAGTCGATCTGGCTCATGGTGTCGTAGATCTTTTCTGCCATAACGATTTCGCCCTCTGTGTCGACAACGCTCTGCACTGAAGTAAAGTCGATGGACATTTCCTCAATACGCTTTCTTACATATTCGTTCATTTTTTTCCTCCCATTGTTTAAATGCATATATTCAAGAGCCCTAAATTGACTCTTAAAAACAATATCTTACTGGCTAGACTAGCCTGCCCAAATGCCGATTGGCTTCTTACATCAAAGCGAGCTTTAGTTCTCCCAAGCAAACTCGATAACGTTCTGAATCATCTCTGGCATAACCTCAAAGAGGCTGCGTTTATTAACGCGTTCCGACCACTGGTGATATTCTCTGCCGATAGGTCCGTATAGGATAGAAGGCACCGAGATTTCTTTGATTGCCTCAAAATCAAGGCTGTATGCGCTTCCCCACATAGGGTAGTTAGCTGTTATCTCATCAAAGTCTAGGTCTGGAATTGATGTATAGCTGTTATCGGAGATTCCAGTGAAGTAGTGCTCCGATGTCAAAGCTTGCCCAAATTTCTCCTCTGAAAGTTTCTTAGCAAACTCGAAAACCTTAGTTCCATAGCCCTCGCGGCCTTCAATCTGGTCGCTGTGAGTTGCAGGATAATATGGTGGGGCCATACCTATCAAGACGACTGGCTGCTTTATATCCGCATAGCTCAAAAGCTTATCCATAAGGTAGATGGTAGCATCTGGGTAGCTCTTTCCCTTGGCAACCATGTCCTTTGCTTGATCGTAGAGCTTATTGTAGAACTCGTCAAAGGCAGCGCCATCCTTTTCGCGTAGTTTATCGCATAGCTCAGAAACCGTGTAGACGCAGTTTGGATAGTAGATTTTCTCCTTAGTCTCAAAGCGGTTGTGCTTCTTGAACTCCTGATACTGAGCATTAAGCTTATTAACCTCTTCATCAAAGACCTCAACGCAAATTTTCTTTAGCTTTGCAAGTGTCTCAGAAATTGTTGTCTTGAAGCTAAGCACTGTCATGTATCCGCTTGAGCGGAATGGCAGGGAAACATCGTAGGTTTCTTTGATATCTCTCATATATTGCCAGTTTAGCGGCATTGAGGACTCATCCTTATATACATCGACAAACTCTAGGCTACCACCCGTCCTTTGGTATATTCCGGCTAGCATATTAAGTGATGACATACCGTTATAGCAGTGACCGATGTGAGCAACAGCTCCCTGAGTCATAATAACTGGCATGGTCTTTCCGATTGAACCTAGCGAGAGAACCTGTGCAGGTCCATCCTCAGATGCTGGTTCTGGATCTATCAAAAGCTTAAAGTTTAGTGAATACTTATTCTTAAGCTCTAGATACTTTGGCATTATTGCTCTCATTCCTGCTGAGTAGCATTCCTCATCTGCAACTGCAGAGAAGAGGTATGAGCCTTCTAACTTACCTTCTTGTGCGAGCTTTGCATATTTTTCTAGGAGAACCATGGCGATTGCAATACCGCCCTTCATATCAGCTGCTCCGCGACCCCAAAGCCATTCGCCTGACTCAAGGTCTTTTCTCTGAACCTCGTTCAAATCCTTAGTAGCAAGCTTAGCCTCTAGTTCAGGACCTAGTGTGAAGGCAAGTGGCTCTGCATCGCCGTAAACTTCTGTAGAAACTACATCTATATGTCCTGACAGTATGACCGTGTTCTTGCTCTTACCTAAAACAAGTGCGTATGGGACCGTGCGTCCGAAGGGATCGTTTGGTATCTCATATGCACCGCATAGTTCAGGATGTTCCTGGAAATAAGGGATTTGTTTAATAAAATCATTAACATATACAGAGGCCGATGGTTCCTTTGGCGTACTACTTATGCTTTCACAAGCGACAAGCCTAGTTAAGACCTCTAGAATTCTGTCTTTCATATAAATCATCTCCTTTTCTGTTGTATGAATTATAGCATAGATATGACTAACTAACTCACCTTGTTTCTCATTATTCAAAAGGCAAGTATTCAAACTATTAATATGAAGAAAAGTTTTGCATATATATAATAAATTCGCATAATTTAATAATCTAAAGCGTTGAAATGGTGGGGATTGTGAAAAATGACTATACATAAAAAAGAAAAATATAAATAATGCTTGCATAATTATAAATGACAATGTATAATTACCCTATGATAAAAATTCTATTTAAGGAATAAGTATAAATTACTTGAGAGGGGAAAACGAAATGAAAGGAAAGAATTTACTTAAGAAAACAGTATTGCTTACAGTAGCTCTAGCGATGGTGGTTGGAGTAACAGCATGTGGACAAAAGAAAAATTATGACAGCAAGGATAAGAAAACCTATGTTGTCGGCACAGAGCCAACATTTGCACCATTTGATACAACAGATGCAGATGGAAACATCGTAGGCTTTGATATGGACCTTATGAAGGCAATTGGAAAGGATCAGGGCTTTGATGTTGAGTTTAAGTCATTTGGCTTTGATGCTCTTATCCCGGCAGTAAATGCTAAAAACTGTGATGTTATTGCAGCTGGCATGACTGCAAACGAAGATCGTGTTAAAAAGGTTGATTTCTCAAATACATACTATGACAGCGGAAATGCGGTTCTAGTAAAATCAGACAATACAACTATTAAGGGAATCGATGACCTTACTCCAGATATGACTGTCGCAGTTCAGATTGGTACAACAGGTGCTGATAAGGCAAATGAGCTAAAGGAACAGGGTAAAATCAAAGATGTTAAGGTCAACGACGGTGTGGATACATGTCTTCTTCAGGTTAAAAACGGCGACGTAGATGCTTTGATTATAGATAAGCCAGTTGCAGACCGTGCAGTTAAGGCAAACAAGGCATTTAAGACGGTTGGAGAGACTCTAGACGCTGAGTCATACGCTTTTGCAGTAGCAAAGGGCGACAAAGAACTTCTCGAAAAGATCAACAAGGGTCTTGAGAACATCAAAAAGGATGGAACATATGAGAAGCTATACAAGAAGTGGTTTGAGGGAAAATAAGTATGAGTTTATATGTTGAGGGTTTTCTAGTTGCGCTGAAAGGCTTGCCAATAACGCTTAGTGTGAGTTTCTTTGCACTGGTTATAGGCGTACTTCTTGGACTAGTACTGGCGCTGATGAGGACTTCGGAAAAAAAGCCCTTAAAGGTAATTTCCGGGATATATATTGAGATTGTAAGGGGAACTCCGCTGATAGTTCAGGCGCTGGTTTTAGCATACGGAATACCATACTTTCTACAGCAACACAATGTAGATTTCAAGTGGAGCGTACTTCTAATTCCAGCTTTTATAGTTTGCGGCTTAAACAGTGCTGCATATATGGCTGAGGTTATTCGTGGAGGAATACAGGCTGTTGATAAGGGTCAGCGTGAAGCGGCTCTATCAATTGGAATGACAAAGGCTCAAGTAAACAGACTAATTGTGCTTCCACAGGCCTTAAGGATAGTTATACCTTCGTTTGGTAACGAGTTTGTAACCATGATTAAGGAGACTGCAGTGCTTTCCTATGTTGGTGTCATAGAGATTCTAAGGAGTGCACAGCTGTGGAATGCTTCAACTTACAACACTTTTGAGGCGTATATAGGCGCTGCGCTAGTATACCTTTTGATGACAATTCCGCTATCAAAGCTGGTTGGTGCATTAGAAAACAATTGGAAGAAAATGTGAGGCAGATTAGATGATTGAGGTAAAAAATTTAACTAAAAGTTTTGGCGGTGCAATGGCCGTAGATGACGTTAGCTTCTCCGTTCAGGAGGGCAAGGTCACCTCTATTATCGGCTCGTCTGGCTCTGGAAAAAGCACGACGCTTCGCTGCATAAATGGTTTGGAAAAAAAGGACTCTGGGGAAATCTACATCGATGGAGAGCTTGTCACAGAAAATAACCTCAGAGCTGTTAGGACTAAGACCGCTATGGTTTTTCAGAACTTCAACCTGTTCAATAATTTGACGGTGCTAAAGAATATCACAGCAGCACCTATTAATGTCAAAGGCATGAGCAAGGTGGAAGCAAATAAGAAGGCGATGCAGCTTCTCCAAATCGTAGGACTTGCTGACAAGAAGGATGCTTATCCTAAGAGCCTGTCAGGAGGTCAAAAGCAGAGGGTTGCCATAGCGCGCGCGCTCGCGATGGAACCGGAGATTATTCTCTTTGATGAGCCAACATCTGCGCTTGACCCAGAGATGGTAGGAGAGGTTTTAGATGTAATGAAAAAGCTCGCTTCCTCTGGAATGACTATGCTTATCGTTACACATGAGATGGGATTTGCTCGTGAGATTTCTGATCAGGTTATATTTATGACCGATGGAAAAATCGTCGAGGAAGGAACTGCAGAGCAGATCTTTACAAATCCACAAAACGAAAGAACAAAGGCCTTCGTTTCAAGCTTTTTAAAGTAAATCCAACTTCAGAAGACGACTTGGGATGCAAATCTCGGTCGTTTTTTAGTATGGGGAAAATGGAAAGTTTGCCACAAATGGCTTTGATTCTAGTATAATATATGGGTAGTTAGTAAAATCTGCTTGGTGCGAGCGTAGGGGATTTGTGTCGCGCTCTACAGCACCTTGCAAAATCAATAGAGAAAAGGATTTATATGGATATTATTGTAAAACTTACCGAGGAATTCGGTGTCAAGAAGGTACAGATTGAGCAGGCGGTTAAGCTGATTGATGAGGGTAACACGGTGCCTTTTATTGCAAGATACCGAAAGGACGTTACGGGAGGACTAAACGATGAGCAGCTTCGTGCCATCGACGAAAGACTCAGATACCTAAGAGGGCTCGAGGAACGCAAACAGGAGGTTCTTCGCAGTATTGAGGAGCAGGGTAAGCTTACGGATGAGCTAAAGGCAGAGATTGAGAAAGCCGAGATTCTGCAGAGGGTTGAGGATCTGTATAAGCCTTTTAAGCAGAAGAAGACCACAAGAGCAGGAAAGGCTAAGGCTAAGGGTCTTGAGCCACTTGCGCTTATAGTTTACATGCAGCAGACTAAGAGCGGTGATGTGCTTAAGGTAGCTGAACCTTTTGTTGACCCCGAAAAGGAAGTTGAGACAGCAGAAGAGGCTATTCAGGGTGCTTGCGATATCATTGCTGAGATGATTGCAGATAATGCCGATTTGATTAGCGAGGTTCGTGACAGATACTATAAGCACGGACTCATAGAGACTGAAGCTGTGGATGCAGAGGAGAAGACCGTCTACGATATGTACTACGGCAAGCATGAGGCGATATGCAAGATTCCAAACCATAGGGTTCTTGCAGTAAACCGTGGAGAGAAGGAGGGCAAGCTCAAGGTTAAGGTGAGCATAGATGCAGACTCCATCCTTCGTTTGCTTGAAAAGGAGGTAATCAGGCAGGATTCTATCTTTAAGCCATTACTTATCGAGACTATAGAAGATGCATATAAGAGATTGATTGCGCCGTCTGTAGAGCGAGAGATGAGAAATCTTTTGTCTGAAAGAGCTGAAGCTGAGGCAATTAAGGTCTTTGCAGGTAACACCGAAAAGCTTCTTATGGTTCCGCCGGTTCGTGGCAAGAGAATTATCAGTATAGATCCGGGATTTAGAACGGGCTGCAAGGTTGCGGTAATCGACGAGACCGGAAAACTACTTGCTTACACTACAATCTATCCTACTGAGCCTAAGTGCGATGTTGCAGGAACTGAGAGAACGCTCAAGAAAATCATTGATAAATACAAGATTGATGTAATCGTAATAGGAAACGGAACAGCTTCTAGAGAAACTGAGGAAGTAGTTGCAAACTTCCTAAAGAAGAACAGCTACCAGATTCAGTACACTATTGTTAACGAAGGCGGAGCCTCCGTATATTCAGCATCAAAGCTCGCAAGCGAGGAATACCCAGACCTAGATGTGACGACAAGAGGCGCGATGTCACTTGGAAGAAGGCTTCAGGATCCGCTAGCTGAACTAGTGAAGATAGACCCTAAGCACATAGGCGTAGGTCAGTACCAGCACGATATGAACCAGAAGAACCTGAGTGAAGCGCTTGGTACAGTAGTCGAGGACTGCGTAAATAGAGTAGGTGTTGACCTAAACACCGCATCGCCATCACTTCTTTCCTATGTTGCAGGAATCAGCAGCAGCGTGGCAAAGAACATAGTTGCTTACAGGGAAGAAAACGGCAAGTTTACAGACAGAAAGCAGCTTCTTAAGGTTGCAAAGCTCGGGCCTAAGGCTTATGAGCAGTGCGCAGGCTTCCTTCGCATTAGCGATGGCAAAGAGGTGCTTGATTCAACATCAGTGCACCCTGAGTCGTATGAGGTTAGCAGAATTTTGATGAAGAAAATCGGTATCTCCGAAAGCGACATTAAGGGCGGGGTGCAGGTTATAGACGATAAGATCAAGTCAGCATACCCTGCCAAGACCGAGAAGGAGAGTGTGCGCAAGATGGCTGAAGACATTGGAATAGGTGAGTTTACAGTCAAGGATATAATTGCTGAGCTTCGTAAGCCAGGCAGAGATCCTAGAGAAGATGCACCACCAGTTGTTTTTAGAAATGATGTTAGAAGCTTCGAGGACCTCAAGGAAGGCATGGAGATGAGCGGTACTGTCCGTAATGTCGTAGACTTTGGTGCCTTTGTTGACATAGGTGTTAAGAATGACGGACTCGTACATGTATCGCAATTAAGCGATAAGTTTGTAAAACACCCGATGGACGTCGTTTCCGTTGGCGATACAGTTAAGGTTCGTATAATCGGAATAGATAAGGAGAGAGGCAAGGTTTCTCTCACAATGAAACTATAATTTTTAGCCTTTGATTAAGGAGAAGATATGCTAAATATCTATCGAAGCAGAGAATCGCTTGATAAGGAAAGCTTTATATACGGAAAGATAAAGGAGTCTCGCAAAGAGACTCTAGTTATCGTGCCTGACCAGTACACTCTAGTTGCCGAGCAGCAGGCCATGAGCCGCATGGATACTGATGTGCTTCTCGATGTTGAAATAAGCGCAATTTCCAAGTTTGGTAGCAATGTGCTCGAAGAGACGGGCAGAAGTCCGCACACGTATATCGACGAGTATGGAAGATATATGCTTTTATATAAGATTCTCTCAGAGCAGAAGGACAGGCTAGAGGTATTTGGTGGCGTTGTCCAAAAACAAGGATTTTTGGAGTCCATTAATGATTTTATATCAAAGGCAAAGCAGGCAAATCTAGACATACAGACTGTAATAGATTCAATGGACGATGAAGCTTCTGAAGTCGATGAGCTGACTAGGAGAAAGCTATCTGATATCAAGCTAATATTTGACGAATACGAGAACAGTATTAGGGATAAATATACGGATGCAGAAGACCTTTTAAGGCTATACACGGCCGGAATAGATATGGCCGAAAGCCTAAAGAGAAAGACCGTTTGGATCTATGGTTTTGACAGCTTTACAAATCGGAATCTAGAGATGCTTGCAGCTATAATTAGGCAGGCTGAGGAGGTCAATATATTCTTCACCTACGATGAGCACTGCAAGGACGAGGAAATATTTGAGATAACGGGCAATATGAGTGATAGACTCATAGAGCTTTGCAAGGAATCTAATGTCGAGTTTAAGGTTCATAATCTCGGCAAGGACAGCCCTTACGCAAAGCTTTGCGAGCGCGCACCAGGGATTAAGGCTATAGAGAAGTCACTATTTTCACCGTTTAATGAAGAGGGTGCAGATGCTAGCGGCATAAAGATTGTCAGAGCCAATAATATCTACAGTGAGGCTGAATCTGCAGCTTCATTTGTTCTTGACTTGCTCGAGGAGAAGAAGCTTAGATATAAGGATATTGTTGTAATTTGTAATGAAACAAAGCGTGCAGAGGTTCTCAAGCGAGTATTTCAGGAGTACGGGATAGGAATATTTACAGACAAAAAGAGAGCTATTGCATCATCGCCGATAGCGGTCTTTGTAGTATCTTTGATAGAGGCTGTAAGCAGTAGCATGAGAACGCTAGATGTTTTCAGAGTTATAAAGACAGGCTTTATTGGAATAGATGAAGAGGATGTTGATTTCATAGAAAACTATGCCATAAAGTACAAAGTGCGTGGAAACCAGTGGTTTTCGCCGTTTACAAAGGGAAGCTTTGAATATGGAGATGAGGGCCTTTTAAGGCTTAATGAGATTAGAGAGCAGATTTCAGTCGTCTTTGATGGCTTTAAGAAGCTATATAAGAGTAGTAAGACAAACAAGGAGTTCATAGAGGCCTATGTTGACTTTTTGATTAATAAAGCGGATATCGGCTCTCGCATAGATGAGCTTGTAGAAAATCTAAGCTCGCATTCCATGCAGAGCAAGGCTGATGAGACTACACAGACCTGGCCTATGTTAATTTCTGCATTTGAGCAGATTATTGAGCTCATGGGTAATGAGAAATTCAGTGGTAAGACCTTTGCGTCTATTTTGACAGCAGGCTTACTACAGATGGAGGTAGGTGTCGTACCTCCTGTTTCAGATGAAATTTTGCTCGGAACTATGCAGAGAACACGGTGTGGCGATGTTAAGGCCATGCTGATATTTGGAGCAAACGAAGGTATCTTGCCTTTAGAGGCAAACGAGAGCCAGCTTTTTAGCGATAGTGAGCTTAAGCACATAACTTGTGCTGCAGAGATAAAAAACAGCAGCGAGGATGTGCGTCAGATGGAGGAAACACTCGCAATCTACAGGAATTTCTCCAAGCCTGAGGAATATCTTTGGGTCGGCTACTCTATGGCAGACACCGATGGTGCAGAGATAAGAAGGTCAGAAATCGTAGAACGCCTATTAACGATGTTCCCGGAAATTAGGGAAGAAGAGGATGTTGTTTCGAGTGGAAAGCTCGTTTCTATACTCGGTGGAAAGACAAATACAGTAAGGCATTTTACGGAAGCGCTGAAGGACTTTAAGTACGAAGGAAAGATTGATAACAGATGGAGTCTTGTTTCGGAATGGCTAAGGCAAAATGAAGCTGAGCTATATAAGCGTATCGAAGAAGGACTTGAATTTGAGAATGTGCAGAGCAAGCTTTCTGCTGAGATTGTAGAAAGACTATATAGCGAGCGCAGAAATGATGAGGTTACGAGCTCTGATTTATCAGGTGCCAGCTACTCACTCAGCCCTTCTCGTATAGAAAAATTCAGTAAGTGTCCGTTTTCGCATTTTGTTAGCTATGGTCTAAGACCCGAGGAAAGGCGGGAATTTGCAGTATCTGCTCGCGAAATCGGAGACCTATACCACGAGACGATAATGCATGTAACAAAGCACCTAAGTGACGAGGACTGCTGGCAGGCGATAGGAAATAGCGAGCTCAGGGACCTTGTATATAACTACATAGAGGCTGTGTCTCACAAGTATAGAGAAGGCATCTTTGAGAACTCAAATCGCGAAAAATACTGGCTAGAGAGAGCGAAAACCGCTTGCTTTGAGGTATGCAAGCAGCTTGTTGAGCAAGCTAGAGTCGGAAAGATAGAAAAGAGTTGCTACGAGGAACGCTTCGGCAGGCGTGGACAGTTTCCGCCAATTGAGGTTGAGACTGAGGCTGGCAAGGTGTTTATAGAGGGTAAGATAGACCGAGTGGATCTTCTTCCTGGAAACCGTGTAAAGATTATAGACTATAAGACGGGGCGCGAGAGCTTTGATAAGACTGAGGCGAGAACAGGATATAGACTTCAGCTAATGCTTTACCTTGCAGCTGCGCAGGGCAATAGCAGAAAGCCTGCAGGAGTATTCTATTTTTTAATATCAGATCCTAAGATAGATGTTAGCGGGCAGAGGCTTTCAGGGATTACAGAGATGATATCAAAGGAGCTCAAGGGTGAGTTTAAGCTCAAGGGAATTCTCGTCGATGAACCAGAGGTTATCAAGAACATAGCAGGTGAGTTTGAGGAAAGCTCCGAAGTCATTGCGCTATCAAAGAAGAAGGACGGAGAATTCAGGAAGACAGAAGCTCTTTTGAGTGAAGCTGAATTTGAGGAGCTACAGGGGCAGGTTAAGGCTGTAACTGATAAGCTATGCGAGGATTTGGTAGGTGGAAATATCGACATAAGGCCGAAGAAATCCGGAGAAGAGATTCCTTGTACATATTGTGAATATCGTGGAATTTGTAGATTCGATTTAGCATTTGACGGATGCTCGTATGATGTAGTAAAATAATTAAGGTAATGTGGCAAATCGCTAATTTCTCAACGGCTTGCCATATTCCTTTTATACGCTTCCGTGGCTCAGTTGGTAGAGCAGCGCATTCGTAACGCGCAGGTCAGCGGTTCGATCCCGCTCGGGAGCTCCAGAAGAAAAAGCCTTGTAATTACTTGATTTTCAGGCAATGCAGGGCTCTTTTTGTTTTCAAAATTAATGTATTCTAGAAATATTTATTGACCTATATTGACCTAAATTGACCTATTAGGTGTGACACCCACTGTGACACCCAACGAAAAAACTACCATATAATCATGGTAGTTTAGAGACTTTATTATTTGATTCCGGCTGATTTAAAATTTTAGCTACATCAAGAATATCGCTTTCGTCAAAACTTGTATAGATATTAGCGGTTAATGATATATCAGAGTGCCCCATGAGTTTTTGAGCCATCCTTATATCTATACCTTTACGTGCGAGATTAGTACAATATGTATGTCGAAAACAGTAAGGTACTAAATCAGGAGCCAAAGGGAATGGTGGCATAAGTTGATTGCGGTACATCTTACAACCCATTGCGATGTTCAGCTGCCTCTTAAATGATTCCCAAACACGATTGCGATTTGAATATTTTATAGCAGAACCAGAACTATAACAAGCAATGTATTCGAATGGTGGCGTGACTTTTATTAATTCGTATAGATCACTTGGCAAAGGAACAACCCTATCAGCATTAACTGTTTTAGTACCACGAATATGTAATAGTGGAACACCGTCTTTAAGCATGATGTCCATGCCTTTGCACTCGGCAGCCTCCGACGGACGGCATCCACAATCGAGCATCAAAAGGTATAGATAATAGCGTCTATCAGTTTTAGCAACTGCTCTGATATATCTTTCTTCAAGCTCTGTGATTGCCCTACGATGTGTTTTAGTTCCCTGTGGTTTTACAATGTACTTTGCTGGATTATCAACTATCAAATGGTTTTCTACAGCTTTGGAAAATATAAAGTTCAAAGCTTGATAAACTTCGTTAATTTGTGCTTTAGATTTGCCAGCCTGAAGGTTTAATGTGTTTTGACAGTGAAGAGGCTTAACTGACTTAAGCTGCATCTTACCTATGTGTGCAAGTATGCAGGATTTAACTCTATTGATATATTTCTTTTGAGTCAAGTCTGATTGTCTGGTTTTATAAACCTCAATCGCTTGCATCGTCCAATCCTCGACCGAGGTAGAACCAGCAAGGGTAATCTTGCCCTCTTCCAAATCTCTTACTTTATTAGTGTACTTTTGAATAAGCTCAAACTCGGAATCGGCACGCACTCTATATCGCTTGCCTTCGAATGTAAATGTCTTTTCGAATTTATATTTTTTTGGCATACGCACCTCCAGGCTAGTAAAGAAAACAAAATGAAAAAAATCCCGTATGTATACGAGATTTTTTTAGATATTCTATAATGCCCTATAGGCAAGATTTTGGAATTACTTCCGTTAAATTATTCTATCTTAAATCTCGAATAATGTCAAATCATTTTTTTATTTTATTATGATTTGTTTTGATAATTTATCGGTTAGCTTGTCCATGGTTGAATCTGACAGCTTTATACCATATAGATAATCTGTGGATTTCTTGGGAACATAAATTCGTTGCTTACTTACAGTAGTTATTTGATTCATTATCGCCATAGTTCCTGTTTTTAATTTATTAATTTCTTTTTTATAGACTTTTAACAAATTCATAGTAGTTTCTGCAGCATCAAGCTTTGATTCTAAATCTGCAATGATGGCAGATTTTCTCTCATCCATATCGGAATCATGAGGAATCAATTTTAATATTGCTTTAAATTCACCAATTTGACTAGTAGCAGAGTCATTCAATTTATTATACTGAGTAATAGCTTTGTTATATAATTCTTGCCCTAAGTCTAAATTTGATTTATGAATGGTTTTACCGTTAGTTGAGGAAAGTGGGATGACTGTTATTACATCGGCTGCACGAGAGTTCTTGTTATCAATAACTACTGCATAATGAAGACCGCCTAATTCTTTTCCTATACGAAATCCAAAATTCACACGTATGACATCACCACGAGAATATCGGATAAGTCTTGATGGATTAAAATCATCTTCCTTTTTTATGTAATCTGTAAATGATTTAATCCAATAAGAAACAAGATCGGCTTTTTTATTATATGCTTTATCGGTTGAGTTTGCATATTGCACCAACAAATCATTGAGACAAGCCATAGCCTCATCGATATTGTTTTTAATATCAGTAATAGATTTATTCTTGCTCAATTTTATAGCGCCTCCTTTATATATCTAGTAATCTATAGTGCTTTATAAATAAAAAAAGACCCAGGGCCCGAAGGACACCTGAGTACGTTCCGTATCCATACATTACCACGTTTAATAGATTATGTCAATTCAAATCCTCTTAGATAGTCAACTATAATTTTAAGCATTAAAATTGATAGCTTCAAAAACCATAGTCGCTTGGATTTTGTCTCCTCCTAAAAACCCTTTCGAACCACCTACTGTAGTTGAAATTGTATGAAGGCGATAACCCTTAGCCGCTTGTTCGTTAATGGTATTTTGCAGATTTGTAAGGCTGGCGACACCTGACCCTGTTCCTATAAATTTTTCAGTCAATACTACCTGAATCACAACATAAGCCTCATGCCCTAAAGTAATAGCAGTACCTTTCCCTTTGTCGAGATTAAACATATTTTTTACTCCTCTCTAAAATTAATATGTGCATAAAGCAATCAGATTAGATTGCTAAACGAATAACAAATTTATGTACTTATTTCATGTTGTGGAATACGCCAACGCATTCACCCAAAATTGTCACCTCTGAAGCATCAACAATCATGGGCTCAAATTCTGAGTTACATGGACTCAACAAAATTGTATCTCCTTGCCAAAACACTTTCTTTAGAGTAGCTTCACATTCAGAGTTTAGTAGCACAGCGTATACTGAGTTGTTTTTGTAGTCATAAGTCTTTTTTATAAAAGCAATGTCGTTATTAGAGATACAAGCATCTATCATACTATTGCCACGTACACGTACGCAGAAATCTGCTTTTATGGATTGATCTACGAAAAAATATCCATCGAAATTCTCTTCGCAGAAAACACCATTTCCAGCACATATGTCACCCAGCATCGGAATAGGGCGAGCTGCCGGGAAAGAAATGTTTGTGATATTAGCGAGGTCGGGGTCTGAATTGTCTTGATTAGGTTCAGGCTCAAATCCCATTAAATAATTAATAGAAACATTAAAAACCTTTGACAATTTATCAATAGTGTTCTGTTTTGGAAAATATCTCCCTGATAGATAAGAACTAAACGCACCTTTGTTAATTCCGGTTTTCTCGCATACCTCTGTTTGAGTTAATCCCGATTTGGCAAACACGCTTCTTAACCTCTTCGTTCTTATGTCCATACAAGCACCTCCCGATATAAGATAGTTTACACGCTATATTTAGAAAAGTAAATAATTTTTTTAGAAAATCTAAAATTTGTATTGACAGGCAAAGATACATTTGATAAAATTTAGAAAACTAAACAAAAAGGAGGAGCAAATGGGCTACGACTATAGCAAGCTAAAAGGGGCTATCAGAGAAAAATTTACAAAGCAAGAAACGTTTGCCGAACAGATGGGCATTGGTTTATCAACGCTAAATCTAAAATTGAATAATAAGGCAGAGTGGACGCAAGAAGAAATGCAAGTGGCAATGACGCTATTAGGTGAATCATATGGGATGATACCAACATATTTTTTTACCCGTTTAATTTAGAAAACTAAACAAACCGACTAAGAAAGGAAAGAAATGAAAGAAGCAAGAACAATGAATATCAGAGTTGAAACAAACCTCGATGAAATTAAGAGCACTGTAGTAGAGCTCAACGAACAACTAAAAGAAACAAGAAAACTTTTAGATTTTGATTCTGATTTACTAAAAATAATACTGATGAATTACTTGTTAAAAATAACAGATACAGATAGAAACAGAACCGCCTCTGAAATTCAATCTGTACCTGAAATCGCAAAAGTTATTGCTGGTTTGGATTAGTGATTACGCTCAAAATTGCCTTGTAAATCTCAATGAACATATTACCGATTTCTGCTCCCGACATTTTATTAGATGGAGCAGGTTCGCTTGAGGAAAGCTTTGCAATTGCAATTTCCTTAGCTGTTAGAAAAGCATTCAACTGATCATTATTCATTGCCATACAATCACCTCCTTTCAAGGGAGATTATATCACGAAAAGAGAGCAGAAAGGAGTCGCAAATGACTAAGACGCAAATAAAAAAAGATCTGCTGCAAGGTAATGGCGGCTCGATATTGATAAGTATTGCAGCAGTAGCAAGACTAACAAAGATGAGCCGTGACCGTGCAAGCATTTTACTAAAAGATTTGCAATACGATCCACGCGGTAAGGCAAAGATGTACTACGTAGATGACGTGGCAGAAGTCTTTGCGGAGAGGAGAACTTTATAAAAATGATAAGAGAAGATAAAAACTTGATATCAGCGGTAATCCCACGAGGAACTGAAAAAGCATGCGTAATAAAAGTTATAAAAACCACAGCTTTGTTAGGTGCAGGGACACCAAAAGACCCGGTCAGATACTTGCACCAATACTGGGACTTTGAAGGAAACCTATTAGCGCAACATGATAGCCTCAATAGTAGCGTTTGAAAAGAGGAGTAAAAATATGCGAATAAAAAAGATGATGACAGCTATTGCAGGAATAATGATAGTTCTTGGACTTAATGCAATAGCGACAGCGATAGACAATCCGGAAGTCTATACAAAGCCTTTGCCCGATCCTGTACCAGTAGCACAGCTCGAAATAAATGATCACATAGACAAGATGGCCAAAAGGTACGGATTGAATCCAGACGTCATAAAAGCACTAATTGAAGAGGAGAGTGGATGGTGCGAATCAGCAGAAGGAGACAACGGAAACTCGATAGGACTCATGCAGATTCAGAAACATTGGCACAAAGACAGAATGAAGAGGCTTGGAGTAACGAATCTATATGATCCGGAAGAAAATATAACGGTTGGCTGTGACATACTTTCGGAGTTGCTTAATAAATACGGAAACTATAAAGATGCATTAAGTGCGTACAACTCAGGAAATACCAAAGATGGCCGAGCTTATGCAGAGCGTATATTAAATGCAGCGAAATAAAGGAGAAGACAATGATTGTAATCAACGGAGAGGATTTGCCGGTTGAGGTAGCGGCTAAGTTAATTACTGCGACAGTAAAAATTAAAGCATCCGCTTTGGACATAGTAATGGCACGCGCAGCAGGAAAAAAGGCTGCAGAGGAGTTAGATGTACGAATCTTTGATAAGCAAGAGCTTAAAGCTATTGCAGAACATTTACTTATATATGTAAGAGATGAAGATGAAGAATAACAGCTGCCCGGCTTGCGGTAGAGTGAGTCCGCATGAAACGAGACAATGTCCAAAGCGTGGAGGTGAGTCGGTATGTGTACACTGCTGCGAGAACTGTAATACGTATGATGCAGGAACGTTTAGATGCACCTGGCACACGGTTAATAAAACTATCGTCATAGATGATGAGGTTAAACGCTTAAAGCATAAAATTGCATACCTGGAACGTGAAGCTAATCGTCAATACAAAAGAAATAAACCACGAAATGGCAACTTATTGCTAAGCGAAGAAAAAAACTGCATAGCAGAATTGAAGAGATTAGAGAATTTAAGAGAACAAGGATTTAGATACATATAGTTTTAATAAGAGAGGGAAAAATGTTTGTAGATATATTTGATACGAATATAAAGTATGACGTAATTTACGCAGATCCACCGTGGGAATATCGACAAAGTGGAAGTAAAACAAGCTCACGAGGTATGGCAAAACAGCATTATGACACAATGAGTACTCATGAAATATGCTTTATGTGGGCGACATTTCCTAATCTTTCAGAGGCATTAAAAGTTATGAAAGCGTGGGGGTTTGAATATAAAACGGCTGCGTTTGTATGGATAAAGCAAAACAAAAAAACAGATAGTTTGTTTTGGGGAATGGGAGCATATACAAGAGCGAATGCAGAGGTTTGCTTGTTGGGGATAAGTAAGAATACAAGAGCAAAAGAAACAGTAAAATCTCATGCAGTGCATCAAGTTATTCAAGAACCAATTATGAAACACTCCAAGAAACCGTATGAGGCGATAAAAAGAATAGAAACCCTCGTAGGTGGGGGGGTGAGAAAAATAGAGTTATTTGCAAGAGAAGAAGCTAACGATTGGGATTGTTGGGGGAATGAGGTGTTGAAAGAAAGTCAAGCGCAATAACGAGAACTTGGAGGAGCACGTAAGTAACAAAATGAAGTTTATAGATTTTTTTAGCGGAGTGGGGGGGTTCACGCACGGGATGGAACTTGCAGGTCACGAGTGTATAGGTCACTGTGAGTTTGACAGGTACGCAGAAGCAAGCTATCGCTCAATGCACACAATCACAGATAAGCAAAGAGAATACTTGTTAACACTACCACTAAAGCAAAGACGAAAGGAAATTTTAAAAAATGAGTATCTTAACGGAGAATGGTATTCAGATGACGTTTGCAGAGTTATCGCAAGAGAAATTCCAAAAGCCGATTGCTGGTGCTTCGGATTCCCTTGTCAAGACATTTCAATCGCAGGCAAAGGAAAAGGGTTTAGAGGGAATAGGTCAGGACTATTTTTTCGAGTTACAGCACTTCTTAGAGACCTCAAAGAAGAAGATAGACCCATCACTTTATTCATTGAAAATGTACGGAATCTTCTTTCGGTTAATAGAGGGTTCGACTTTGCCAAACTTCTCGCTGAATTGGACGAGATTGGGTACGATGCAGAATGGCAAGTTATCAATTCAAAACATCACGGAGTACCACAAAACCGAGAGCGAGTGTTCATTATTGGACATCTTAGAGGACGAGGTGGACGCAAAGTATTTCCTATCGAGGGCACAAATGGAGAAAATAGTATTAAGCGAATAGGACAATATTCTTTGAATGTAAAAAGAAAAAATCCGTCAGCTTTTAGAGTTTTTAATGCAAAAGGCATAAGCCCTTGCCTTACAACGAGTGGAGGGGGTGGTCACGAACCACACATAATACGACCTTTTGGCATTGATAAGTCTTGCAACAGCCCACGCAAAATAGATATTGCAAACTGCATAATTGCACGAGAGGATAGCGGAGTATCAAACCAAAAAGCAAAGGGAACGGCAGTTGCAATTCCTGTGATAACGCCTGAAAGGGAAAATAAGAGACAAAATGGACGAAGATTCAAGGAAGATGGCGAACCATCATTCACACTAACAGCACAGGACAGGCACGGAGTAGCAATTGATTTAAAAGCAATTACAAGTAAAACAAGAGGGCAACCTTTTAGATACGGACACACAGCATGCTTAGACCACAATTGTTATCAAGGTGTTGTGACAACAAGCAATATAAATGCGATTTGGAGCGAAAAATATAATTGTTACCTGGCCATACGAAAACTAACCCCGCGCGAGTGCTTTAGACTTCAAGGGTGGACTGATGATTACTTTGAAAAAGCAGAGCAACTCAACTCTAATTCTCAGTTATACAAACAAGCTGGAAATGGAGTAACGGTAACAGTAATCAAGCATATAGCAAAAAGGATGAAAACATGAAAGCAATACTAAAATATCCTGGTGCAAAAAATAGGATTGCTACCTGGATAACAAAACATATTCCCGAACACAAAGTATACTGCGAACCATTTTTTGGCAGTGGTGCAGTGTTTTTTAACAAAGAATCTTGTTACAACGAAATACTGAATGACATAGACGATGAGATCTACAACTTTTTCCTGACTTTGAGAAAACATCCTGACGAATTGGTCAAAACTATAAACCTTACCCCATACTGCAGGACAGAATATGAAATGGCTTATAGAAGCGACTCTTTAGATAATATAGAGCAAGCAAGACTATTTGCGATTAAGTGTTGGCAAGGTTTTGGATGTGGAAACAAGTACAAAAACGGCTTTAGGCGAGGAATCGGCGAGACAAGTCCAAATCCCGCAAAGGCGTGGAATGAGCTACCTGATACTTTGCGAGTCGCGGCCGAGCGAATCAAAAATGCACAGATTGAGCACACGAAAAAAGCACTTATACAACCACGAATTAGACGACGAATACCATAAAAAACTATTAAAAGTCTTATGTGAAAGTGACTGCAAAGTGATGATTAGTGGATATGACAACGACCTCTATAACTCATATCTCAAGGATTGGAATAAGCTGAGTAAAAACACAACTGCAGAATGTTCGGTTAAACGCACTGAAACAATATGGATGAACTATGAGTACGATGCTCAAGTGACTTTATACAATTGATAACAGAAATGATGGCGATTGATAAGAGTTGAGAAGAACGCAGAAGAGTTGAGAAGAAAGGATGTAACGATGATACCAAAATTTAGAGCATGGGATAAGCAAAATAAGTGTTGGACAAACTATGCAATTACAGACGACTTGCAAATATTTTACGACAAATATACAGGGTGTTGGCACCGTAAAAACAAAGACAGGTTTGTCTTAGTACAGTCAACAGGGCTAAAGGATAAAAACGGAGTGGATATATACGAGGGAGACATATTGCTGAGTACAGCATCAGAAAATCAAGAAGATTGGAAGAAATGGCGAGTACATTATGCAGATGGTCGGTTTTTGATTGACTACAAGCAAATTCCAAAGGACAAAAGAAAACGAAAAAACCTTGAATTAGAAGATTTGTGCGAAGACAATGTATGGCTTTATGGGTTAGAAGTTATCGGTAACATATACGAGAACCCGGAATTGATGTAGCTAAGTTGGTAAAAGAACTTAATGTGACTAACCGAAAGGAGCGGTAAAAATGGAAGATAACAATTTAGGGGGCAGAGTGTCATATGCTCAAGGAGAAGTGGAAGAATATCATAAAACAAAACAGGATATTGAAATATTGAGAATTGCGTTAGCTTTTCAATGCGACCATCTAAAAACTACAATTGACGCTCTTAATATGCTGTTAGAAAAATTTCAAAGCATAGCACAGATGTCGAATAAGGCATTGGAAAAGTGCGACGAAATAAGCACTAAGCTGTAGAGATAAAACATATTATACAAGGAGGATAGACATGGCACTGAAAATAACAATAGTGATTTGCGCAACGCTGGTGATACTTACGCTTATTAATGAAAAAGGGAAAGGTGGCAGATGATGAATAAGGAAAAAGCGAAGCGATGTGCTCTGTGCGGAAAGAAGCTGAGCCGCAATAATGCATTTTATACAGAACTTGGAGAAGAAGAGCTTACGGCATGCTTCGGATGTTATCTAAAAATCAAAAAGCAAAACAATATTTTAAAGGAGAACAATCATGAGAGTAACAATTGATGACAATTGGAGCGTTTATCAAAAGGGCGAAAAAGTTTATGCAAGCAGAAAGAAGCCTAAGATGATAAGCGTTATCGGAACATCCGGCCATAAATTAGCTGAAGAGGAACTTGTTGGCATGCTTGAAAGATTCTTACGAATGAAAAATATAAAGTCAGGAGAATAGAGATGTATAAAGTTCCAATGGAAATTCCGAAGCATTGCAATGAATGTCCGTTTGGCAGATGTCAATACAACAAACCATTTTGGTCAGATGAAGAAGTGCTGAATCCTATAGACTTTAAATTAAATATCAAGAATACATACGGATGTGTATGCAATATCGACTTTAACGAAAATGGAAAGTATACACAAGTACTGCGGTCTCAAATTGGAAAAGACATTGAAAGACCTGATTGGTGCAAACTTATAGACATAGATATGGAGGATACTAAAAATGATAGCAAAGAAATGCAATAGATGCGGAAAATTGTACGAAAGATACAATGAAGCACAAAATCAAAAAAAGGCTAATGGATTTAGATTTTTAAACATAGACAAAGATCAAAGTGCATACCAACATGAAAAGTTAGATTTATGTCCGGAATGTATGAAAGAATTACATGCGTGGTTTAAAAATAAAGAGAAAAATCTTGAAGAGATTTGTAGCAGCGTGTATATCTCTGGACCAATCACAGGGCTCAAGGAGGAAGATGCAAGAGAAGCATTTGACAAAGCTGAAAAATTGCTTGAAGCAGAATACGAAAGAGTCGTTAATCCAATGAGATTCGAATCGGCATATCAAAGCACAAATCTTACATATGATGAAATCATGGATATAGACATAAGGTTGCTAAAGATGTGCAAGACAATCTACATGCTAAAAAATTGGGAAGGCTCAAAGGGCGCGTGTATTGAAAGACTCACAGCGCTACAGCTCGGAATGAAGATAATATACGAAGATTAAAGGGAAGCAGAAGCTTCCCTTTAGGGATATAAAAAAAGAACGAAAGGAACAATTAAAAATGAGAAATGAAATAGAAATGCTTGCAAAAGAAGAATTGATGACTGCTAATAAAAAGTTTCCGTTATTTCACAGTAGCCCTGAGGGATTCGCGGTGATATTGGAAGAAGTCGAAGAGCTTTCAGAGGAAACGGCCGAGATGGGAAAAACAATAAATTCTTGGTGGTTGTATATCAGAAGAAATGAAGACATCGATGTGCAAAAGAAAAGAGTCGATAGAATAAGAGAACATGCGGTCAATGCGGCTATGGAAGCAATACAAGTTATAGCAATATGCGATAAGTTCAAAATGTCATTATAAATAAAAAGCTACATTATATATACGGTAATTTGATGAGCTCGGGTGAAGAGCATTCCGAGCTTGTAATGAATAGTAACAAGTGAAGCATTATGTTGAGAGAAAAGAAATATAAGTGTGGAGATTTTTTAGAAGTAGAAATCTTTAAAGCTAATAATCACTGCAAAAAATATAAGAGAAGAAAAAAGGTACAGGAGAGTACTCCGGCACAAAGAAATTTAAACAGTAAAAAATCTAAAAGACATTTTATAAGATTGGTGCACTTAAATTTCACAAACAAAGATTTGTATGTAGATCTAACTTACAGCCAGGAAAATCTACCGAGTAGCCGTGAAGAGGTTATCAGAGATGTTAAAAATTATATCGCAAGATTAAAGAGAGCCAGGAATAAATTAGGGATAAAAGAAAGTCTTAAATATATCTACGTGATTTCCAACCTGGACACTGATGGCAACAAGGTCAGATATCATGTGCATATGATTATATCAAGCATGGATAGAGATGTAGCTGAACAAACATGGAAGAAAGGCTATGCGAACACAGACAGGTTGCAATACAACGAATATGGAGTTGAGGGCAAGAGTTTATACATGGCAAGACAAGCAGCAGGCGAAAGAGCCTGGGGCTCGTCAATCAATCTCAAAAAAGTCACGGCCGAGATTAAGGATGGCAGAAGAGAACTTACAAACAAAAAGCTTGAGGATATGGATAGATGTCCCGAAGATAGATTTTTATTCGAGAAGCTATATCCGGGATGGACATTTACACAATGCATCATCGAACGTGAAAACGAAAAGGGCGAAGGAAGTAGAAGATTTTTACTGAAATTTAGAAAACATGAAGGAGGGAGTCTGTAGCTTAGTAATCTAAGCTTACTTTAAGTGCGATGAAAGAATATCAAAGAAAAAGAAATAATAAATATCATTTGCCACACGAAGCATACAATGCGACGATATGGACGATAAGAGATTACGAAAGACTGAAAGAAAGTGCGCAGGCTATACTTGACGAGTCTCCACCGCCGCCTGATGGACAGCCAAAAGGTAGAGCATCCAAAGGAGCAATAGAAATCAAGGCCCTGAAGAGGGATGCATATTTAACAAAGATTGACGCAATCGAAAAAGGACTTGAAAAAATTCCGAGAGAATATAGGCAAGGTATCTGGGATAACATTGTTTCGTACAAACGCTATCCTGATGATGCGGCAAAATCCACGTATGGAATTTATAAAGCGCGCTTTGTATTTTTCGTAGCGGAAAACCTAAAAATAATTTAAAAAGAAAAGTTCGGAACATAGGGGAAAATAAGCGTGGTAAAATGATAGCGTGAAAGAATACCGGACAACATCTTTCATGAGTTTTCTCTTTTCAAATGTTAAAGCGATACAAAGATACCTTGATTCACAGTCGAGGTATCTTTGCATATTAGGAGAAAAATGAAAAAGTATTCAAAAGCGGCAAAGCGCTTTTATGACAGTGCTGCATGGAAGTCATGCAGAGAATCATATATAGCAAAACGAATCAGCATTGACGGAGGACTATGTGAGCACTGCAAAGAAAGATTAGGTTTTATTGTCGATCACATAGAAGAGATTGACGAGGTAAAGCTTAATGATCCATACATAACACTTAATCATAAGAATTTGCAGTACTTATGCAACAAGTGTCATAACCGAAAGACTTTTAACAAAGAAAATAGAGGGGTGAGATTTGATGAAAAAGGAAATCCAATTTTCTTTGAGAAAAAATAATACTCCCCCCATAAAAAAATAAAAAGCAAAGGGAAAGTCGAGCCGACGCCAAGCTTTGTAAAACACACGCGACGCGCACACACTACCCCCACCCCAAAGAGAAAGGAGGAAAACTTGATGGACTTTGAAAGAGAAAAAAGGATTAAAAAAGAGATAACAAGATTTAAGAAATTTATTAAAAACTTGAATCAAGAAGAGCAGCAGATGTGCATGCACATGATAAACGAATTAGGCTTCATGAAAGTGACCCTTGAAGATCTAAAAGAAGAGGTCAACAATGGCGGAGTTATTACAGAAATGCCACAAGGTGAGTACTCCATTATGCGCGAAAATCCAGCGCTTAAGTCATACAACACAATGATCCAAAGATTCAACGCCACATTAAAACAATTGGATGAATTTATAAATAAAAACAATCCTAAGGAAGCTGGAGAGGTTGACCTCTTAGGTCAATTTATTCAAAAGCGATGATAAGCTATCCGGATGATTACAATCCGCTTGTTGAATATTGGAATTGGATCAAAAAACACCCTGATAAGGTTAGTCAAAAAGTTAAAATTCAGGTTAAAAAACTTGTAAAAGATATAACAAAAAAGGGCAGTAAAGTATATTTTAATAGCAAAAAAAGCAATCATGCAATATGTTTTATAGAGAATTTTTGCAGAAATATAAAAGGAAAATCGGCAGGAGAACTCGTTGTTTTAGATCTATGGGAAAAAGCTTTTATAGCATCAATCTTTGGAATTTGTTATAAAGACACAAACCTCAGAAGAACTAAAAGGGCGGTACTTATTATAGCGAAAAAGAATGGCAAGTCATTACTTGCCTCAGCAATTGGACTATATATGCTGATTGCTGATAATGAAGGTGGTCCTGAATGCTATTCTGTTGCAACGAAAAAAGACCAAGCAAAAATCGTTTGGGAAGTTGCAAAGAAAATGATTAAGAAAGATAGCCATCTCAAAAAATACACAAGAAACCTTGTAGGCGAAATTGCTACGGATTTTAATGATGGCAAATTCAAACCACTTGCATCTGATTCTGATACGCTCGATGGATTTGATGTACATTTTGTCGATATGGACGAAATACATCAGTGGAAGAACGGCAGGGCCTTATACGACATCATGTATAAGGGCATGGATAACAGGCTTGAACCTCTTGCACTTATTACATCTACAGCCGGCACAATCCGCGAAGATCTATACGATGAAATTTATGAAGAGGGAAGCAACATATTGCTGCAGGAATCATTTGTTGACGAGCGCAGTATTTTTTTTATATACGAACTTGATAAAAAAGAAGAGTGGAAAGATTTTAAGAATCTAATTAAAGCAAATCCAGGACTCGGCACAATTCGAAATAAAAAAGCGCTAAAAGACGAATGGGATAAAACCGTTGCAAATCCGAGGATGTACCTCAAGGCATTTTTGACAAAGAATTGTAACATAAGGGAAACCGATTCTTCAAGTTGGTTAAGTTTGGATGATATAACAAATCCGGCAACATTTGATATTAAAGAGTTAAATCCAAAGTATGTGATAGGCGGATATGATTTATCAAGTACAACAGACCTAACATGTTTGTCATACACATTCCAAATCAAAAATGATGAGACAATCTATGTATATCAACAGTATTTTATTGCTGAAGAGGTTGCAGAAAGAAAAATATACGAAGATAAAGTACCGTATGACATTTGGCGAGATCAAGGCCTTGTTACATATTGCCCAGGCAACAAAATAGATCAGGATTTTGTTGCTGAATGGGACAGGCAATTTGCAAAAGAAATTGGATTCATTCCAATTTGGAATGGGTTTGACATATGGGGAGCCGATATAGTTATGAAACGAACTCGTGAGAAATATGGAGAGGCAGCGGTTGAAGAGGTTAGACAAATATTCAAAGTTCTTTCAAATCCAATGAAAGAGCTTGAAGCAGATCTAAGAGCAAGACGAATCAATTATAACAATAATCCGATTCTTAGATGGTGCCTTGGAAACACGACGGTGCAGCATGACAACAAGGGAAACATTCAGCCAAAGAAAGGCTATTCGAGTTTAAAGCGAATAGATGGAGCTGCAAGCTTGCTGGATTCATATGTTGTATTAAAGCGTCACTACGATGATTATAAAAATCTGATTTAGAAAGGAATACGATGGGATTTTTAAATAAATGGTTTGGGAAAAAAGGCGATAAAACGGAAGGTTTAATCCGTGATTATTTTAAAATGATCAATGGGTATACACCAAGCTTTTCCAGCTTCGAAGGCTCTGTATATGAGATGGATCTTACTCGGTCGGCCATACACACAATAGCCACGCATACATCAAAATTAAATATGGAAGTCAAAGGCAGTGCTAACACAAATCTCGGACGAAGACTGCAGACAAAAGCAAACGAAATCCAGGACACATCAAAATATTTATATCGCCTTGCCACAATTTTGCAAGTGACGAATAATGCGCTAATCATCCCAACCTATAACGAGATTACGCAAAACATAAATGGGTTTTATCCGTTGTTGGCTGATGACGGAAAAGTTGTAGAATACGAAAATGAGCTTTATCTCGTATATACATTCTTGGGAAAACGACACGCAAAGCCTATTTCGGAAATAGGAATCATGAATCAATTTCAGTTTAAAGATGAATTGTTTGGTGGCTCAAATCACTCCATGAAACCGACATTGAATTTGTTGCATTATCAAAATCAAGGAATGATAGAGGCTATCAAAAGCGGAGCGTCCATTCGGTTTATGGCGCAATTGATGAATATAATAAACGATGATGACATGGAAGCTGAGCGAAATAAGTTTGCAAAGCAAAACCTTGCTAACAATCCTACAGGAGTTATGCTATTTGACTCAAAGTATAAAGAGGTCAAGCAGGTTACATCAAATCCGGTGATGATTGACGACAAGCAGATGCAGCAGATAAAGGAGAATGTGTACGCGCATTTTGGAGTTAATGATAAGATTCTGCAAAACTCGTTTAACTCTGAAGAATGGGCGGCTTTTTATGAAGGAAAGATTGAACCGTTTGCAATACAGGCAAGTTTAGTTCATTCGAATTTGGCATTTACCGAAAGAGAGCTTGCAAATGATAATTTCATAATGCTAACCGCAAATAGATTGCAGTATCTGTCACCGGCTGAAAAGTTATCCACAGTCACGCAACTATTTGATCGCGGCTTTATAACGCACAATCAAGGACGTGAAATATACAACATGGCCCCAATTGATGGCGGCGACAAATACTATATACGCAAAGAGTATTCGGAGACAACAAAGCTTGATGCAGGTGTAAACAGAGAGGAGTAAAAATGAAAATTCCAAAATTAAAGTTTGAAAACAGGCAATTTAGAAAGACAATTGAAATCAGAGCAAAAGAAACAGAAAGTGAAAACTATATCGTGACAGGCTATGCGATGAAGTTCGAACCATATGTTTTATTTGAATCTGAAGATGGCAAAGTGTATGAAGAATTTCCGAAGAAATGCTTTGAGAATACAGACATGAGCGATGTAATCATGCTATATGATCATCAAGGCAGAGTGTTTGCAAGGACATCAAATAACACACTAAAGGTGGAGCTTGACGATACTGGAATGCTTATAGAAGCAGATCTATCAAGCAACGCAGAATCAAAGCAACTTTATGAGGATATAAAAAGTGGCTTGATTACTAAAATGAGCTGGAGCTTTGCAGTTGGCTCATATAGATTTGAGGAAGATACAAAAAAGATAGTCCACGAATCTGTTAGAAAGGTTTACGACGTGTCAGCAGTCGGAATTCCGGCAAATGATGACACTACGATAAATGCTCGAAATTTTGTTAACGGAGTGATTGACAAAATTCAAGCGGAGAGACTTGAAGGGCGCAAAAGAAAATTAAAGTTAAGATTAGAAATCGAAAAAGCAATGGAGGATTAAGATGAAACTAAGTGAGATCATAAAGAGATTGGCTGAGATTGCAGAGGAGCTTACTAAGCTAAAAGCAAGACTTGAAGAGGAAGATGTTGATGTTGATGATGTTGAGGAGAAGTCTAACAAACTCATCGAAGAGCGCGATGGACTTTTGGCGCAGAAAAAGGAGCTTGAGGGAAAGGCTGAAAAAAGACAGTCGCTGCTTGACAAGATTGCAAGCGGTCAGGTCGGAACTGTCATTAGGGATAATGGCGACAGATCAGGAGCAAATAGCAACGATAAGCTTTACAGGAGCGCATGGCTAAAGAACTTGCAGGGCAAGGAAATGACTGCAGAGGAGAGGGCAGCATACACGCACACAACGGAAAACTCAGGAGCACTGATTCCTACGGAGACAGCAAATAAGATATATAGTACATTAGGTCAGATGCATCCAATCGTGGCAGACGTTAAGAGGATAAGCTCCGGCGGTATCTTTAGAATGGTGCGCCATATTGCAATAGTTGCAGGCGATGCCAAAGTCGTTGCAGAAGGTACAGCAAATGACGATGAGCAGAATACATTTGTAGAGGTGCTTCTCGCAGGAAAGAAAATTTCAAAGCACATCGTTATTTCACATGAACTCATGAGCATGTCCATAGATGCATTTGAAGCTTACATCACAGACGAGCTCGCAAAGCGCATCGAAAAGGCAATGGCCGATTCCATTATCGCGACAATCAAGGATGCGACAAATAATGACAACGGCAAGGGAAAAGGGCTGCATAAGGACAATCTTGTTAAATCAACAAAGGGCCTTGGAATTGATACAGTTCTCGAAGCACTCAGCAAACTAAATGAAGTTGGCACTACATATGTGTATGCAAATAGAGCTGATATCTACGGAGCAATCGCAATGCTTGCAAACAAGAATCAGACGGTTAACTTCGTAACAGATATGTCCGAAGCTGTAAAGGGCAACCTCCTGGGCAATGGAATCAAGCAGGAAGATTCTCTTGCAAAGGGTGAAATCCTTATCCTTGATCCGGCACAGTTCCTTTGGAACGATGTAGCACCACTTGAAATTCTGAGAGATAGAGAAGTAAAGACCGGCAACTGGACTGTAGCGGCACACGTTGTTGGAGACGGAGCACTCGAAAACCAGAAGGCTGGAGCCTTAATCACATTTACAGGAACTCCAAGCATATAGGGAGGTAAAAAATGAAAATTATAGTTACAAAAAGGTTTTTAGACATATCTCTTGATAGAGAGGTCGAAGCAGGCGAAATTCTCGAAATTTCGCCGGAGCGCTATGAGGAAATGCAGATAAATGCTGCGGCATTGGACGATATTTATTTCAAAGTAATCGACACAACTCATACAACGGATGAAGTGCTAACTGCAGCAGATGCTGCTGATGAATCAGAAGGCGAAACCACTGACACAGTTGCAGAAAAAGGCGCTGATGCAGTTGCTGAAGAGCCAGAGAAGAAAGCAAAGGGAAGAGGCAAGAAGTCGTCAAAGTAAGGAGCTATAATGTTAGATAAAGCAAAAACGGATTTAAGGATTCATCATGATAAATTAAATTCGGATATAGAAGCAAACATTGAGGCTTGTAAACTTGACATGGATCGAGTCGGCATAGATATAACAAAGATGGATGCACTGATGGAAAAGGCGATCAAGCTTTATTTGAGATGGCAATACAATTTTGAAAATCAAGCCGATCGTTATTGCAACGCATATAATCACTTGCGAAATGCTTTGAGTTTAAGCAAAAAATATAAAAAGGGGCAATAAAATGTTTAGCGAAATCATCAAACTGTTAAAGGTAAAAGAAACTATAAACGAATACGGTGACGTTGAAATCGTGCGTGATAGCAAAGAAGTACTTGGCAGAGTTGATAGAATATATTTTAGCGAATCACTCGAAGCGATGGCGCAAGGGTTTAAAAGGCAAATCCGAATTAGACTTGCTGATTACTACGACTACGAAGATGAGGAATACCTCGAATATAATGGCAAAGTTTGGCAAATTGCAAATGTACAAATCATTGGTAAAGAGGTAGAGCTTAACTGCGTGGGAGGAATAGATCATGCAAAAGCCTAATGCTGGGATGAGAATTACAAAGAAGGACGGGTTAACATTTGAATCAAATGTTGACACCGTCCTTTATACATTGGAAGAACTCATCCATGCGGCAAATCGTGACGTTGGCAAATATGTGTCAAAACAAACAGCAAATGCAATTTTCGAAAGCTATAAACCCAATTTTGTAAGAGGCAGACGAATAGCAGCGAGAAAAAATAAGTTTAAAAAGACATATGCAAACAAATCGGTGCAGTATTGGGCTCGTAAAAAAGAACTTGACGTGCAGGTAGGATATAAACATCCATCTTGGATGATGCAGCAAGAACTTGGAGAATATAATTATCCGAGGTTAGGCTTGCTTAGAACCACAGTGGCAAAAAGCATACCGGAAATTAACCGCATACAATCACAGTACGTCAAAAAAATGAATGACAAAAAGCCGGATATTCCAAACGGTAAAGATGAAGGAGATGGCGAATGATAAGAGAACTGAAGAGGCTTATAAAAAAGCAAATTGATCCAATATCACCATTGGCACTCGATGTAATGCCACAGGCCAACGTCTTTCCGCATGTTGTCATGCATATAACAATGGACATGGTCAAAGAGGGTTTACACAACATAGTTGTAGACTTCGATGTATGGGATAAAGGAAGTTCGACAAAAAACATTGATGAAATCGCAGAAAAAATAGAATCAAAGCTTGATAGATTGCACTTGACCGAGAAGGGAATTAGCGCAGCAATTTATCACGTATCGACAAACAATGTAATTGATACAGATTCAAGCATTAGACGTAAAACTTGTACGTTTGAGATACAAGTTAGAAAGGGATAGAAATGGACGCAAATAAGATTATAAACGGCTTAAATGCTAATACTATACAGCACCTTGTTTTTGATGCAGGTGCATTTTTTAAAAACTTTGACGTAAAGACAGATACTTTCGAAACGGCTGTAACAGGAGGAAAGCTCATTGGAGCTACAAAGGGCGGCGGAAGCTTTAAAGCCGTTCCGGGTTTTAGAACAATTGAACTTGATGGAATGAGAGGAGCAACAAAAGGCACAAAGATTCTTGAGTCATGGAGCGTTACCATGGGTGCAAAAATTGCTGAGATAACACCGGAGGTTTTAACAGCTGCACTTGGAGCAGCTGCTGATGTAGAGACAATTGGAACAGGTCAGAAACCAACAAATTACAAAAAAATCACAGGAAAAAACTCAATCGCTCTTAAAGATTATATTGACAACATCACCTGGGTTGGAACAATCAGCGGCTCAAGTGATCCGGTTATCATCCAGGTATTTAATGCACTGAATGAAAAGGGAGTCGAGCTATCATTCGAGGACAAGGGAGAGCTTACAATTGAAACGGAATTTGTCGGTCACTATGACATGAAGACAAAGGAAGTTCCATTTGTGATTTACTATCCAAAACTAACGGAGGCAATCTAATGAGGAAGTTGAAATTTCAAGATGTTGGAAAAGCATCGAAAATCATAAGAAAGCTCAATCTAAGAGTAGATAAAGAAATGGCAGCGAACACTGATGCCGAAACAATGGGTGCATCGCTCATGCTGAAGCTCGCAGAAAACTTTAGCAATGTAGCTGAAGAGGTTGCTGAGTTTATGACAGGTCTACTTGAAGATGAGGGGATGACAAAAGATGAGTATCTGAGCAGAGACTTATCTGATGTCATCGAAGATTTTCAGCGTTTGAAAGAAGATGAAGGGTTTGCTGCTTTTTTTACTACAGTCGAGAAGTTGACTACGCAAAACAATTAGATGTGATTATGCATGAGTACTCCAATTTGGAGTACTTTTTTGCGTTAAACTTCCTCGATGCAGCAGAAACTATAAAAGCGATGAACGAAAGACGCATGGACGATTATCTTTTTGAGCGATGGATACCTTACCAGGATCAAATGAGTTTTGACGATTTTAAATCACAAACTTTAAAAAACAAGGAATCAAGAATCGACAATAGAAGCGCAAAAGAAATATTGCAATCGGTTAAGAAAATAATTGATTCTGCGCACGGAGGATTTTAATGGAATTATTTAAGCTTTTCGGCAGTATCATGGTCGACAATAAAAAAGCAAATGAAAGCATTTCAGAAACAGATAGCAGAGCATCAAAACTTGTACATGGTTTTAAAAAAGGCATAAAAACTGCTGCAGTAATGGGTACCGCCTTGACTGGTATGGCGGTAGCTGGAGGAACGGCGCTATTTGGAATGGCAAATAAAGCGGCAGCATCAGGGGATCGTGTTGATAAATTAAGCCAAAAAATAGGTATGAGCCGCAAGGGCTTCCAGGAATGGGACTACATACTGAGCCAAAACGGAATGAGCATAGAGTCGCTTCAAGGTGGCATGAAAAAGCTTAACAACACTATAGATGACGCGATTGGTGGAAGTAAAACAGCAGTTAATGCGTTCGGCAGAATCGGAATATCGGTCGATGATCTAAAGGGCAAGTCTCCGGAGCAAGTTTTTGAAATGACCGTAAAAGCATTGCAAGGAATGCCGGATGGCGCAGAGAAGGCAGCGCTTGCAAATGAGCTCCTTGGTCGCTCAGGAAGTGAGTTAATGCCACTTTTAAATGGCAGCTCAAAATCAGTTGACGAGCTAAAAGCAAAGGCAAAAGAACTTGGGATTGTACTAAGTGATGATTCGATAGATGCGTCTGTAAAATTTACAGACACGCTGGACAGCTTAAAACGTTCGCTTGGTGCTGTAGTGACAAAGGTTGGTGTAGCAGTTATGCCAATCATGCAAAAGGCAGCTGACTGGGTGATTGCTAACATGCCAACAATACAAATGGTTATGGGCACAGTGTTTAAATACATCGGTCAATTTGTAAGTGCAGCAGCGGATGTCTTTCAAACGTATTTCTTACCAGTCCTTCAATTTATCTTTAACTGGATAAGAGATAATTGGCCGCAAATTTCAAGCTTTATAGGTACAGTGTTTAATCTTATAAAGGACATAATTCATCAAACAACTGAGGCAATTAAAGTGATTTGGGATTTATTTGGTGAGCACATAATGGCAGCAGTCAAAATCGTTTGGGGAATCATAAAAGAAGTCATTACAAATTTGCTGAATATCATACGCGGCATAATTTTAGCGGTCACAAGTCTGATAAAAGGTGATTGGTCGGGCGTCTGGGAAGGCATTAAAATGATATTCGCTGCTGTATGGGATCATATAAAGACGATAGTAAGCACAGCAATCGGACTTGTAAAGCAAATAATTTTAATAGCACTACAAGCGATTGGGGCGCTGTTTAGTTCGATTTGGAATGGCATTTTGAATCTAATTTCAAGTGTTTGGGATGGAATAATCAATAAGATAAAGAGCGTCTTAAACTCTATAAAAAGCGTGATAACCAGTGTATTTGGTGCAATCAAGGGTGTTGTATCAAATATATGGAATGGCATAAAAGATACTATATCAAATGCAATTTCCGGAGCGTTTAATGTTGTTTCGAACATAATCAGCAGAATAAAAGGATTGTTTAATTTCCGTTTTCAATGGCCACACATTCCACTACCGCACTTTAGCATATCCGGAAGCCCTAATCCGTTAAAATGGCTCACGCAAGGAGTACCAAAACTACATGTGAGCTGGTATGCAAAAGGTGCTATATTTGATAAGCCTACAATTTTTGATACCATGAATGGACTTAAAGGCGTGGGCGAGGCAGGACCTGAAGCAGTAGCGCCAATTTCGAAATTACAAGAGTATATATCTCAAGCTATGTCAGGCAACATGGCAGATGTAGAACTTATAATGAGCAAAATTTTATCATTGCTTGAAAGGTATATACCAGGCATAGCTGCTGAATCCGGACATGCAATAGTGCTTGATGATGGAACGCTCGTAGGACGAATCACTCCGGCGATTGCAAGAGATTTAGCAAATCTTGAGAAACTGGGAATGAGGGGAATATAAATGCGCGATTATATTTTGTTTGAAAAATTAAATCCCGAAGGAGCGGTTATAGAATCAGTATCAACAAAGGATATGCTGATATTGACCAAATGGCATTTAAAACCGGGCGAACCGGTCGAAAGATATGTGACTGTGCCATTTCGAGATGGCGCATTAGATCTCACTGAAAGCCTTACAGGTAGCGTCACATATGGAATGGGAAATTGTGAACTATCATTTAAAGCGATAAAAAACTTTGAAGAAGATAGAGCAAAAATCAATCAGCTAATTAACAAGCTAAACGGCAAACGCTGCAAAGTAACTCTTCCAGATGAGACGATTATAATCATGAGACCAAATATAAGCTATCGCAGTGACGGAATAATTTGGGATGTTGAGATGAAAGGAAAATGCAATGTATAAAATAATGCTCGATGGTAACATCTTAATTGAAGATATACTAAGCGCATCCGCATCACTTGAGCTCAACAAGGTTGGCACTGTGAAATTTCAAATAGCGGTGACAAATCCGGCATACAAACGATTCAAGAAGCTAAAATCAGAGATTAGCGTTCTTGATTCGCACGGTGAAATAATCTTTGATGGAAGAGTATTAAACATAAGCGAGGATTTTTATAACAACAGGACGATTCTGTGCGAGTCGTCCTTTTCTTATCTAAATGATTCGGTAGCACTTGTATATGAGCATAAAGGCACGTTAAACGAGTACATCAAAAAGCTTTTAGACTTTCATAACACACAGGTTGAGGATAATAGAAAAATCTATCCTGGAACAATAACAGTCGAAGATCCTAATAGCTATGTTAATTATAGCGATATGAATGCACCAAGCGTCATGGAGCTTATAAATAACAAAGTTATAAAAAAATACGGCGGTTATATGATCATTAGAAAGCAATCCGGCAAGAATTATCTTGACTATTTAGCAGAAATCCCTTACCGCATGCAGCAAGAAATAAAGCTTGGCGTCAATCTGATGGACCTGGCGAAGGAAAGTACAGGAGGAGAAATCTACACGGTTGTTTATCCGACAGGCGCAAGAAAACAAGTAGAAGCTGCAGAGGGAACAACTACACCGGGCGAAGAAGGGCCGCCAATTACCATCGAATCAGTAAATGATGGTTCGCCATTCGTGGAAAGCAAAGAAGCAATAGCAAAATTCGGCCGCATTGTTAAGCATATAAGCTATGACAATGTAACCGAGCCCATGAATTTGAAAAATAAGGCGATAAAAGATCTTGGACAAGGTGTGCTCGACTTAGAATCAATTAGCATCAAGGCTGTGGACACAAGTGTTTTAGGAGATATAGACAGTTTTAAACTTTTGAAATGGGTTAAAGTTGAGAGCTCTATACATGGAGTTGCTCAACATTATCTAATCGAAAAGCTATCTTTAGATTTTCTGCATCCCGAAAACAATTCAATCACGATTGGTGGTATGCGAGAACGACTTTCGGAAGTTTTGGAGTCAAAATATGAGGAAAAAATAAAGCCGATTGCAAACGCGTCAGAAGAAACCAAAAGGCAAGTGGGCGAGCTGGAGCAAAAGGCAAAATCACTGATTGAGCAAACCAAATCATCAATAGTAGGAATGGTGAGCAATACATATGTTTCAAAAAGCGAAAACGACAAAATTGTAGAAGATCTATCGACAAGAGTAGAGCAAACAGCTACGGCTTTACAAATAAACTTTAATTCGTTTAAGCAAGAATTAGACGGACTCGCTGAAGGTACTGCTGCAAAGTTTTCGGATATATCGGAGTACATAAGATTCGAGCATGGTGAAATTGAACTCGGAAAAAGAGGCAATCGTTTTAAACTTAAATTAGGACGCGAAAAAGTGGCATTTTACGACTCAGGTGCAGAGGTTGCATACTTGAGCAACAATAGACTTTATGTGACAGATGGCGAATTTATAAATTCTTTAATTTTGGGTAAGTTTGCATTTTTGCCACGTAAAAATGGCAATTTATCATTTGTTAAGGTGGTGGGTTAAATGGGATATTGGACAAGTATTACATTTTCGCAAGGGCAACAAGACATTGTAAATAATCGCACATATCTTGCAGTGTATTTATCAATGCACGCTTCAAGCGGATATTACGCTGAGCATACAAATGCATCCGGAACCTTGACAGTAAATGGAGTTAGTTATCCGTTTACAACACGTTTTAAAGTAAACGGCAGCTCTCAAGTGATTTATAGTGTTGGAATTTGGATTGATCACGAATTTGACGGAACAAAGAGAGTAGTAGCATCGGCAAGCTTTAATACAAAAATTGTCGGAACGCTCACAACATCAGACTATACATGGCTTACAACAATACCGAGAGCCTCTTCACCGACAACATCAAAATCTGAAATTACGTTTGGTGAGTCGTTTGAAATTTTAACGCATAGAAAATCGACAGCGTTTACACATGATGTCTACGTCATGGCAAACAACGATCCGAGCACTTATACAAAAATAGCGGATAAAATCCCAACTGACATATCGTGGACACTTCCGGAGTCGTGGAAAGAATATTTCCCAACTGCAGAGGTAAAGCTGATGGTCCGAGTATTTACATTTAACGGCAGTACATCACTTGGACGCATAGATGCACCGCTTATGACTGTAAGACCAACTCCTGACATGCTTCCTGATTGCGAAATATCTGTAGCAGATGAGACAGAGAATTTTTCAAAGTATGGCGGCTTTGTGCAAGGTCAGTCAAAAGTAAAAATCACACTCAACAACACATTTAAGTACAATGCGCAGTTGAGGTCGCAGTTTATAACCGTGGATGGTACAACGTATAACACTGGCACACAAATTGTAGATGCTACTAATCAGCTGTTAAAAATAACAAGCAAGGTTATTGATAGCCGTAATGGAGAAACCGTAAAAAATAGCACACTAGAGATAATGCCGTGGCATCAGCCAATCATTGATACAGTAAGAATAGAGAGATGTAAGGCTGATGGAACTGAGGACGGCAATGGTGATTACATCAATGTGAGTTATGATGTAAACATTTCGAGGCTTAATGATAAAAATCTTAAAAGCTTAGTTATAAAATTAAGCAAACAAGAAGCATCTGATGAAATAAGTTACAGTATACCGCTCTCAGATTATGAAACGAGCGGAAACACTATCATTGAATGTTCAAGCGACTATGCGTGGAACATAGAGATAAAGCTTAAAGATGCATTTGCCGAATCTGTTTACACGCAGCTACTTGGAACTGGATTTACGTTGATAGACTTTCACCACTCAGGAAGAGGAATGGCAGTTGGAAAGGTTTCAGAGCAAGCAGATCTTTTTGATGTAAACTTACAGACTAAATTTAGACAAGGAATTAAAGTTGGTGACATTGACTACACAATATCACAATCAGAGTATGAAACATTGGCGCAACTAATAGGAGAGTAAAAAATGGAAATAACAAAGAGACAAGATGGATATGGCATTAGTGGAATGAACGCATACGGACGATTCGTAGAAACAGATCTTACAGGACTTGAAACCATTGAAGAGGCGGAGCAGAAACTGCTCAATCAAAAATCGAAAGAAGAGATCGAAAAAGAAAGAATTGAGCACGACAAGGAATTTTTGCTCGATGAATTTGTAAAAGGTAAAAAGGACGATGAGCTATTGCAGCATCCAAACCTTTTTCCAAAACTGAACCACGGCTTAAAAATCAAGAAAAACAAGATTTATAACTATATAAACGAGCTATTTAGAGCGAAAGAGGACTTCGTTTATGACGTGCAGCAAAGTCCTTTGCTTGAGCCATCTAAATGGGAAAAACTTGGAGAGCCGGAACTAAGTGAGTACGAAAAGCTTTATAAGGCGGCGAAACCGTGGTCGAGAGATGAGAGTTACGATAAGGGCACATGCGTGATTTGGTATAGCAAGCTTTATCGTGCAAAAGAACGAATCACAACAGAGCAAGAACCAGGACGAAGCGACAAATGGGAGTTGATCAAGAAATGAGACTGTTCAATTTGCTATATAAAATAATACAAAAACTTCAAAATCCGCTGCAGCAAAAGGGTGACGTTTATTGGAATAATAGTACATGGACATGCCCGGCTGATGGTTTCATAACTTTACGAAGTAGATGCGCATCATCTGCGGCGTATGTCCTGCTTTATATATCAAACAAAGATGGTGAAATAGTAGCATCGCTCTATGGCGAAGGCTCAGGCGGAACATTTACAACAATGTTTCCAGTTTTTCGCGGAGAAAAATATAAAACAGCTTATGCTATTGGATATAATGGAATCAATGCATTTTATGCAAGTTTTGGAGGTTAAAAAGGTTTGAGTAAAATAATAATAGGAAGTAAGGAGTGCATATGGGAGAACTGACAAGGGAAGAATGGCTTGAACGCAAGAACCACATTGACATCAAGATACAAAGTCATGACGACGAAATCAAAAGGATAAATAAACGGTTGATAATTGTTGAGGATATGACAAAGGAAATACAAAAAATCAACACAAACATAGAACTTATGATACAGAAGATGGATATGCACCACGAAGAGCTCGAGGAACAGCAAGAAAAACTTGAACAGCTTGAGAAGATACCAGCAACAAGGTGGAACTCACTAATCAATATGGTGCTTGCGGCACTCGTAGGCGGTTTAATAGCATATTTTTTCAAACGAATTTAAAGTAAAGTATACAACGGCATAACCGCCGTATTTTTATGTAATGAAAGGAAGTATAAAAATGAAGAACAGAAATTGGAAAGATTGGGGCAAAAAAGCGGGCATCAGAGCAGTTAAGACAATGGCAGAGGCTGCACTTGGTGTTATAGGAACTTCAACATTTACGGGAGAAGTTCGTTGGGGTCAAGTAATAAGTGCAGCTGTCTTGGCTGGAATTATATCACTACTTGTAAACGCTAAAGGATTGCCAGAACTCGATGAGGAAGTTAAGGACTTCAAAGATATAAAGTAGGAGGGAATCAAAATGAAAGGAATTGACGTATCAAGTCACAACGGCAGCATAGACTATAACCAGGTCAAGGCAAGTGGAATCGACTTTGTCATGGTCAGAGCTGGCTACGGCTACGGCTACGAGGACGAGAGATTTGCACAGAATGTAGAAAGAGCAAAGGCAGCGGGCTTGCACATCGGCGCGTATTGGTTTATTTACGCACTGAACGAGGAGCAAGCGAAAGCAAACGCAGATGTATTTGCGGGATTACTCGAAAGATATAAAGGCACATTTGACATGCCGGTAGCTTGCGATTTCGAATACGATTCTGAACGCTATATGCGTGACAGCGGGGTAGCGCCAAGTACGGCACTAAATACCGCTATCATTGATGCATTTTGCAAACGCATGGAAGAGTATGGCTACTACGTGTCAAACTACCTCAATCCTGACTATATACAATCAAGGATTGATTTTGATGCGGTAAAGCAGTATGATCTGTGGCTTGCACAATGGGGTATAGACAGCCCAAGTTATAACTGCGGAATGTGGCAATATAGCTCTGATGGTAGTGTCGCTGGTGTGTCAGGACGCGTGGATGTCAATGTCGCTAATATTGACTATCCGTCTTTGATCAAGTCAAATGGTTTTAATCACACAAACTTATCAGACACGGCACCAGCTCCACAGATTGCACCAGCAGTTACTCCAAGCGACACATTTGTAGTCGGCGATATAGTGACCGTAATAAATCCGTTTGACATCAACGGAACGCCTCTTGCGGTAAGCGGAACATATGAGATAATCGAGGTGTCAAATGCAAATCGCATCGTTATCGGCAGAGGTGGAGTTGTAACAGCAGCAATGCCGCCAAGTCATATCAAAAAGACAGGCTCAAATACAAGCCTGACGGCAGCAGAAATCGCACATCAAATTTGGTATGGATATGGTCAAAACTGGGGTACTGGAAATGATCGAGTAAGGGCAGTTACAGCTGCAGGCGTTAGCTATGAGGACGTGCAAAACGAACTTGCAAAATACTACAGATAGGAGGGCGTTTGCCCTCTTTTTTTATTGCAAAAAATAAAAAAAGTTTATAAAAAAGTATTGACTTTTGGGTAGCCATATGTTATATTATATATAGTCAAGGAACACTTGATGAATAAGGTGGCAAGTGCCAGAAAGGAGAAAAAATGGAACAAGGAATGACAAACGAACAATTTCAGGTAGTACTAAAAATGATTATTCAAATATTAGAAGATGACAATGTAAAGCCTGAAACAATCAAAAAAATAGAAGACTTGATAAAATAATCAAATCTTCTCAAACCTCAAGGTGTGCGACTTGCCCGTACACCTTATCCAATTTCAATATAGCACATTGGATTGAAAAAGGCAAGAACAGAAAAGAGGTGCTTTATCAAAAATAAGAAAATGGGAAGACCGACAAGTAATCCGAGAAATAAAAGATTATCTCTAAGAATAGCAGAATCGGAAATGGAAGACATAGAATACTGCATGAAAAAACTTTCAATATCAAAAATAGAAGCAGTATTACAAGGAATTTCTTTATTAAAAAAGGATATTGAAAATAATAGAAAATAAGATAGATATAGCCAAGCGGCATATAGAGGAGAAAAAATGAAATTTACAGAAGCAAATTTAACGGGCAGCTATTACAATGATTTTAATAATACATGCGACCTTGAATTTATCATTGATGGTAAAACAGCATGGGTGAGAAATGCAAAATTTATGGAAGATGTAGAGGTTACTGAGGATTACTGGACAGATGAGACTATCGCATACGCGATAGAGAGCGGTGCAAAAATTGAAGAGGAATAAAGTAGGCAATACACACCGAAAGGCACACCACATCAAATAAACATTGAAATTTGAACATTCTTGTTCGCATTCGTAACGCGCAGGTCAGCGGTTCGATCCCGCTCGGGAGCTCCAGAAGAAAAAGCCTTGCATACCTATTCAGGCGTGCAAGGCTTTAGTGCTTGCTAGATGAAATCTAAACAGGAGAAGGTAAATGGAAATAAAGGAAATAAGAACGCTTACGGGACTTTCACAAGCGAACTTTGGAAAGAAGTACAATATTCCAGTGAGAACTATTCAGGATTGGGAAACAGAGAAAAGAAATCCACCAGCTTACGTTGTTGAGCTACTAGAATTTAAGGTCAGATATGACATCGAGCAAGAACAAATATAGCATTAATATAAAACGGCTGAACGCAGTGAAGAATCCTTGCATTCAGCCGTTTGTTTTAGTATTGGGAACTTTCTCCAATGAGAGAAATATTAATTATAAAGTTGCATTGGCTATAAGTATATCAAACTTGCGAACATCGCAGTTTTTACTAAGTTTAACCTTGACATGACCAGCCTTTGTCCAAAGCTCAACTTCTGCACTTAAATCTAATAGTTTGCCTGCGTTTTCAGTAGACCACATCACAATCGAGGAGTATGGCAAAGAGTAAATCTCGATTTTCTTACCAGTTAGTCCTTGCGCATCTTTAACGATGAGTCTCTTGCTTGTAAATACTGCAACATCTCTAATGGTTTTGTATGCAGCAACTGCAGTTTCTCCATTAACGAGCATATCGCTTACGTCTCCAGGGATAGGGCATTCTGATATGAATGTCCATGTTAGTGATTGTGTTAATTCTGTTGCCATTTATTTTTCCTTTCTTTAAAAATATAACTTAGAACTTGGTTATAAGCTCATAACATCGCCAAAATACCCTTTTAAAAGCAAGGCTAATTATATTATATTTAAAATAGAGAATCAACAAATAAATTAAACTAGATTGAATTTTTGATGTTAAAAAACCTTGCATACCTATTCAAGCGTGCAAGGCTTTAGTACTTTTTGATTTAGAAGCAGTTCTTTAAATTATCTGCGTCTGGTTCTTCTTTTGTTAGTAGTCCTGTGATTGTAAAAGTTGGAAATGAGATACGGTCAATATTGAAATAAAAAAAGAGGGTAGCACGAGCCCCAACCTTAAAGGGTCAGGGGACTACCCTCTAAAACCTATGTTTTATATTTAAATAATACACTATTGCTTTCAAAAAGTCAAAAAACTATGGTGAAAGTCATCTAACGGTTAAGATATTGGATTGTGACTCCAAGTATGCCAGTTCGACTCTGGCCCACACGGACAAGATATCGTTTGCAGTGCCATATCGACACTCTTACGGGCTTGGAATACCGTCCACCGAAAAGAATATCCCGTCAGAATAGTGATTTGTAAAGAAAACTGAGGTAGAATAAGAGAGAGCTTTATACAAGAAAGCCTAAGGAGTTTAGAAACATGTATATTAATGAATATGAGTTGGCATATGATATAGCATTAAAGGCTCACAAGGGACAAAAAGATAAAGGCGGAGAAGATTACTTTAAGCATCCACTCGCTGTGTCAAACAAGTTGTCTGGGGAAAAAGATAAAATCGTTGCATTATTACATGATGTTATAGAGGATACGGATGTCACTTTGAACGATTTGAAAGAAGCAGGATTCTCAGATGAGGTTGTTTTGGCTGTGACGGTAATTACAAAGAAGGCAGGGGAGGATTACGAGGAATATTTGAATAGAGTAAAACAAAATCCCATTGCCTTAAGAGTAAAGATAGCGGATATGGAGCATAATTCCGATATAAGCAGAATAAAAAATCCAACAGAAAAAGATCTGAAACGATTAGAAAAATATAAGATTAGATTAATGGAACTCAGAGAGACTTTAGAGACAGATAGATAAAGGTGTAACATGAACAAAAAAGCAAAGAAAATACTATTTGACAGATATTGGGCTAGTGGCGGATGGAAGCCAAGCAATGAGCAGTACACATCGCCAGAGGACTTTGCTTATGCAAAGGAAAAAGGTCTTATGTTTGATCCTATTACAATCTCACATAATGATTGCATAAAAAGAATCGTTAAGCTAGCTAATACGATTAGTATGGAGAAAGTCGTGAAAGCCTTTTTATGTAGCTTGTCTACAAGGAGGCTAGACTGGCGAAGTGCAGCAGCATCCTACTATCTTGCAAAGCTTTTTAAAGAACACAAGTATACCCCTGTTGAGTCTGGACGTTTTCTCGAAAATGGGAAAGTAACGCGTGTGAGTTATACTTGCAGGGTTTGTCGTGATGTCAAGTACGGGGTCATAGGGCAAGAAAAATATACAAATGAAGATCTCAACATCCTAAATTTCGAAAGGATAAAATGGGGCGGTGTTCGTCAAGGAAACTTAGTGTATATTCTTTTTGATCTAGAGCGATTTGCTGAAGAGGATGTTCCGGAACCAACAGCAGAAGACGTTGAAATTCTAAAGGCTATACTCGATGCTGTATCAAGCTGTGAGGATAATGACCATCCGGGCGCGCTTAGAAATAAGCTTGCAGAAGTTTCTATTCTGAAGGCAAATAAGGACGAGAGAAGCGTAATAATAGAGATATTAGCATGCATAGGAATCCTTGCTCCTAAGTCATATGACAGGGGAGAGCCATCAAAGCACGACTGGACATATGCAACCTACTGGCGAGGTGAAGATGGATACGACAAGGAATTAGTAGAAAAATATTTTGGAAAATACCTAAAATAACAAAGTAAAACCCTGCGCTCGCACAGGGTATTTCCTTAGTTCACAAAATATGTATGCTTAATCTTCCATTGCTTAAGTCTGATAGTTAGTTATCGTCCCAATTATAATCCTCATCTAATTGCGTGTCTTCGTTTTCATAGGGATCGTTCGTTTCGGTTTCATTTTGCGTGCCTTTGTTTTCGAGGATATTGTTAATTTGAGTATCTCTATAGTTATCATAGGAGGTTGATATCTTATATAGAGAACCGAAGGAAACCAATAAACTAATAACAATTGACACGATAACAATTGTAATCCAAATATAGAGGATGGTGGTAACTGTCTTTAATTTTTTATCAATATTGCGTTGATGTATTACGGTTTCAACGAGCAAGTTGCGTATATCGGCATTTTCTAAATAATCATCACCGGAATCAAGACTGTTTGCTCTATTATATTTTTCTGGGTTTTGAGAGACTGATTTAATAATATCTGAAATGTGTGCAGCATCCGTAGGTGTATTAAAGTAAAAGCTTCGAGTTACTCCGTTATGGGATAGAGTTAGCTCTGTACCAGACCACTTAATATCTGTAAGGTTGGCATAGCTAAGGTTTTCTGAACTAGAAGCACAGGATAAATTGCCAAATTCCCATTCGTTTCCAAGCGTATCTTTTGCAATTATGATGTTATTCGCATACATATAGAATCACCTCTCTAAAATAAAAAAGTTACTAAACCGACTCTTAATCTTATCTATATTCCAAATAGTACAATAATTAATCTCAAAGGTCAATCCCCTAGAGTAACTACATCTAAGCTATTTTGATTCCTTATAGAATTTTTCCCTGCCACAATGTTTTATGATGCAATAAATATGTTATAATTCCTATTCGGAGGGTAATCAATATGTGTAGAGGAGGCAGTATGATACAGAACGAGAAAAAAGACCATATTTTGATGCTGCTTCGCAAATTACAGACAGATCGAACTCTTGAGAAGGCTGAGTTTGTCGAGCTCATTAAGAATAGGGAGCTGATAGAGGACGAGCTTTTTCAGATATCAAAGGAAATACATGTAGAAAACTTCCACCGCAAGGTGTATGTGCGAGGGCTCATAGAAATCTCAAGCTATTGCGGAAACGATTGCTACTACTGTGGTATCCGAAGGTCGAATCGAAGCGCGAAGAGGTATAGGCTTAGTGCAGACGAAATCTATGAGCAGGTTAGATTCGGGACCAAGCTAGGGTTTAAGAGCTTTGTTTTACAGGGCGGTGAGGATCCTGGATTTTCAGATAAGACTCTCATAGAGGTTATCAAAGAAATCAAGAGGATTAACCCACAGACTGCGATAACGCTTTCGGTTGGAGAAAAGCCCTTTGAGACGCTAAAGGCATATAAGGAGGCAGGTGCAGACAGATTCCTTCTCAGGCATGAGACGAGGGACAAGGAGCACTACTACAAGCTACACCCAAGAGATATGGATCAGGATTTCAGATTACATATGCTAGAGGACCTAAAGAAGCTAGGGTTTCAGACGGGCTCGGGCATAATGGTAGGAAGTCCGTACCAGACGGAGGAAAACCTCGCAGAGGATCTTTTGTTTTTGCGAAAGCTAAATCCAGAGATGATAGGCATAGGGCCATTTGTTCCAGCTAGCGGAACGCCATTTGAGAACGAGGCGAGCGGATCGGCTGAGCTTACGGTCTTTATTTTGGCGATTTTGAGGATAATGTTTCCACATGCAAATCTTCCAGCGACTACTTCGCTTGCAACGCTATCAAAGACGGCTCGAGACAGAGCGATAGAGGTTGCAGCAAACGTGTATATGCCAAACCTAACACCGACATATAGACGAAGAGAATACAATTTATATAATGATAAAGCTTGTTTTGAGGTTGAGGCGGCAGAAAACCTGAAACAGCTAGGTAAAATATTTGAAAGCATCGGCTCAGAGCTGGTGATGGACAGGGGTGACTATAGTGAATGAAATAAAGAATGAAAAAGCCATAAAATACGATGTAAAGAGCAGTAAGGCGGAGGAATTTATTAATGACGCTGAGATTCTGGCATCGATAGAATATGGAAGAGAAAATAAGGATAATATTGAGCTTCAGAGAGAATTCTTGGAGAAAGCTAGGAACCTGAAGGGGCTTACACATAGAGAAGCATCTGTACTTCTACATAGTGAAAACGAAGAAATAATAGCTGAGATGAAGCAGATTGCCAGAGATATAAAAACTCGATTCTACGGAAATCGTATCGTGCTGTTTGCACCGCTTTACCTATCAAATTACTGCATAAATGGATGTGTATACTGTCCATACCATGCTAAGAATAAGAACATACCTAGACTTAAGCTGACACAGGATGAGATTCGTGCAGAGGTTATCGCACTTCAGGATATGGGACATAAGAGAATCGCGCTTGAGCTTGGCGAGGATCCGATAAATAATCCACTAGAGTACGTTATTGAAAGCATCAAAACCATCTATGATACAAAGCATAGAAACGGCTCAATTAGAAGAGTAAATGTAAACATCGCAGCAACTGATGTTGAAAGCTACCGCAAGCTAAAGGAAGTAGGAATCGGTACATATATCCTATTCCAGGAAACATATAACAAGGAAAACTACGAGCGTCAGCATCCGACAGGACCAAAGGCGAACTACGCTTACCATACAGAGGCTATGGATAGAGCCATGGACGGCGGTATAGATGATGTAGGACTTGGAGTTCTATACGGACTAGAGAGCTATCACTATGAGCTCGTAGGACTTTTGATGCACGCAGAGCACCTAGAGGCAAAGTATGGCGTTGGACCACATACGATTTCAATGCCAAGAATCTGTCCAGCAGATGACATCGATACAAATGAGTTTACAAATGCACTTGACGATGAGATTTTCGAGAAGCTAATTGCGCTAATAAGAATTTCAGTTCCTTACACAGGAATGATTATATCGACAAGAGAAGGTGTCGAAATGAGACGTAAGGCTTTGGAGCTTGGCATTAGCCAGATTTCTGGAGGATCAAAGACTGCTGTCGGAGGCTATATCAAAGATATAGAGGAAGAATCCGCACAATTTGATATTTCAGATACAAGGCCGCTCGATGACGTTATAGACTGGCTACTTGAGCTAGGTCACGTGCCAAGCTTCTGCACAGCCTGCTATAGAGAAGGAAGAACTGGAGACAGGTTTATGAGCCTTCTAAAGAGTGGACAGATAGTAAACTGTTGTCATCCGAACGCTTTGATAACCCTAAAGGAATACATCGAAGACTACGGTGACGAAGAGATAAAGGCAAAGGGAAATCAGGTCATCGAAGAATCAATGAAGACCATAACAAACCCTGCTGTTATTGAAAAGACAAGGAAATTCCTAAAGAAGATTGAAGATGGAGAAAGAGATTTTAGATTTTAAGAGCGAAGGTGTTGCTAAGGCAAACCGCGTGCACATAGGAATATTTGGGGATACAAACTCGGGAAAATCTACGCTGCTAAACCTTCTCAGTGGTCAAAGTGTATCACTGGTTTCAGAGGTCAGAGGAACTACCACAGACCCAGTATATAAACCGATGGAAATTCAGGGTGTTGGAGCATCGACACTCATAGATACGGCTGGTTTTGAGGATGATAGTGAGCTCGGAGCACAGAGGATGAAGCGCACGAGCAAGGTTTTAGATGAGTGCGACATATATATCTACGTTGAGAGGGGCGAAAAAAACAAGAGACTTCTCTCGGCGCTAATGGCAAGAAAAAAGCCCCTAATCAAAGTTTTTAATGGTTCGCAATTAGGCGATGCATCAGCAAATACAAGGATTCCAGATGGATACATAGCATTTGATAAGGACGCCGTGCTAGATGCAATAAGAGAGGCGGCAAAGGATGTCAGCGGAGATAGACCTCTGCTAGAGGGACTTCTTTCTGGGGGCGAATCCGTTTTGCTCGTCATGCCACAGGATATTCAGGCACCAAAGGGAAGACTTATTCTTCCGCAGGTGCAGACAATGAGGGCGCTTCTCGATTTGGGCTGCAGTATTACATCTTGTAAGACTGAAGACATGAAGAGAACTTTAGACCTGCTAAAAGAACCTCCAGCTCTCATAATTACGGACTCTCAGGTGTTTGCAGAGGTTTACGCGCTTAAGCCTGAAGAATCGAATATCACATCCTTTTCCATTTTGATGGCAAGATCAAAAGGAGACATAGAGGAGCTAGTCAAGGGTGCTGCCGCAATTGACGCCCTTAATGAGAACTCAAGGGTTTTGATTTCAGAGGCCTGTACGCATGCGCCGCTCGAAGAGGACATAGGCAGGGTGAAGATTCCTGCTTTGCTGAGAAAGAAATACGGTAATATGAGCATAGATTTTTCGAGGGGACTGGATTTTCCTGAAGAGCTAGATTACGACCTCATAATCATGTGTGGAAGCTGTATGTTCAATAGAGCTCATGTTTTGAGCCGCATAGAAAAGGCAAGGGCTGCCGGGGTTCCAGTTACGAACTACGGCGTGACGATTTCCAAACTAAAAGGCATTATCGACAAGGTCGAGCTTTGATGGATAGAATCAGAGAATGTTCAAATCTGCAAGAAATCACCTGTCTAGGTTTGAAGTTTTGACAATTTTGTGGTAAAATATTTGGGTATGAATTCAACTAACATTTGATGGGAGGAATCAAAGTGAATATTTTTGATAAGTTAATCGACAAGCTAAAGGAAACACCTCGCACAATCGTGCTTCCAGACGGACCGGACAAGAGAGTTATGGATGCAGCAGAAAAGCTAACAAAGCAGAACATCCTAAAGGTTATCCTAGTAGGAACTCAGGCTGAATTTGATGAGGCAGCAAAGGCTCACGGATACGACCTTTCAGGTTGTGAAATCCTAGATCCTAAGAACTATGCAGAGATGGATGCAATGGTTGCTACTATGGTAGAGCTTCGTAAGGGTAAGCTTTCAGAGGATGAAGCTCGCGAAATGCTAAGCCACGGAAACTACTTTGGAACTATGCTAGTTAAGATGGGTAAGGCTGACTGCCTTCTCGGAGGAGCTACATATTCAACTGCTGACACTGTAAGACCAGCTCTTCAGCTAGTTAAGACAAAGCCAGGTGCACACCTTGTAAGCTCATGCTTTATCATGGTTCGCGGAGATGAGCGCCTAGCTATGGGTGACTGTGCAATCAACATCGATTATCAGGATACAGTTGATAAGGAAGGCAATGTAACATATACAGCAGCAGAGAAGCTAGCTGAGGTTGCAGTTGAAACAGCAAGAACTGCTCAGATCTTTGACATCGACCCTAAGGTTGCAATCCTAAGCTTCTCAACAAAGGGCTCAGGAAAGGGCGGCACTGTTAAGCTTTCACACGACGCTACAATCAAGGCTCAGGAAATGGCTCCAGAGCTAGCTATCGACGGTGAGCTACAGTTTGACGCAGCAGTATCACCAGTTGTTGCAGAGACAAAGTGCAAGGGATCAAAGGTTGCAGGTCAGGCTAACACATTCATTTTCCCTTCAATCGAAGCAGGAAACATCGGCTACAAGATTGCTCAGAGACTTGGCGGATTCGACGCATATGGACCAATTCTTCAGGGTCTAAATGCTCCTATCAACGACCTATCACGTGGTTGCAATGCAGAGGAAATCTACACAATGTCAATCATCACAGCAGCGCTAGCGTAAGCTGAAATATTGTAAAATCAAAACGCTACCGAAAGGTAGCGTTTTTTGGTGCAATTTTATTATCTTTTTATATCTTTATTGTTATTTCGTAGCGCATGCAATATAGCCATTCCATCGGTAACCTTAACATCATCAATTCCTAAACAAGCTGGGTATTTCATTGGAATAAGTGTAAAAAATAGTGTCAACAAATTGTAATTGCGCATCCAAACAATAGCATCATTTGAAACATATCCAAGTGGGTGTCTTTGTAAAATAAATAATAGAATAAGCAATATTGCTGTAAATATTGGTCCGCCTGCAGATATTAATAACTGTTCTTTTTTGGTTTTTAGTTCATGCTCAAATAAAAACGCACCAGCAATAGGAATCGCATGATATCTTAGACGCTTAGTGCGAAAAAGCTCTTTTCCTGTACCAATTTGAATAATCCAGTCATTAGATTTAATTGTAATTTTATATCCTGATAAATGCCCAAGTTCATGAAAAAGAATTGAAAACATTGAAAACAGATACAAGATAGCGGTGCCCATGAGTATTTCAATAAATAGCATTTTAGTTCCTCAACTTTCAAATAAGATATGCATTTTTCAATGCTTTGAATGTCTTATTGTCTTTTAGCTAAACCTAATAAAATCATTCTACCTGATATTATACCATAGCTACACAAAAAAACTTGATTTTTCTGAATATAGGGGATATTATCAAGGTAGATAGGTGGTGGTTCTATGAGTAGGAAGAAGCTTATTAAATACATATTACTATTTGTTGCCGGTTTTATTGTAGGGATGTCAATAAGATATCTATTCTAATATCTATTTAAAATAGAGTATAGAAAGGCGGTATAGCAATGAATACTTCTAAAAAAATTAATGAACAAATTTATGATTACACTGGTGTTATATTTTCTTTGATGCTCATATGGACATTTTTGAAAGATCAGGAGAATTTGGCAGCTGAAAATTTTCTTGCGAGTACTATGATGCCTATACTTATTGTACGAGAACTGATTATAATGCGTAAAAGTACAATAAATAAACCTCTATTGATTTGCACTTTGATACTAAATCTGATATTGCTAATACCAGCTTTTATAATGAATTACATGATTCCTCTTTATAAAATGGATGAGTACATGTACATAAATAAGATAATCGCGATAATACTGATAGTAACACTGCCAATTAGCTTTGGAGTATTATATAGTCAAAAAAAGAAAGCCAAGTAATATTCTTATTGCGATAAATTGCAGGACCATTGCTTTTGTGCTATAATAAATCCCACTGATTGGATGTTTGTCATGCAAAGTGGGATTTTTGATTCTAAGATGCTTTGATGAACTAGTTAATCAAATAAATTAAAAGGATGGAAAGATATGGAGTCAATTCAGCTAAGAGAATTACACAGAAACACAGCAGAATATGCGGGCAAGGAAGTTACGGTTAGAGGTTGGGTAAGAACTAATCGAAATTCCAATAAATTTGGGTTTATCGAGCTGAATGATGGTAGCTTTTTCACACCTGTTCAGATAGTTTATGAGGCCGATAAGCTTGCTAATTTTGATGAGATAGGAAAGGCTAAGGTTTCAGCTGCGCTTTGCGTAAGAGGAAGGCTTGAGCTTACTCCGGATGCGAAGCAGCCGTTTGAGATTAAGGCTGAGGAGGTTTTGATTGAGGCAGATACTGATGCGGATTATCCCCTTCAGAAGAAGCGCCATTCGGTAGAGTTTTTGCGTGAGATTGCGCATCTAAGACCAAGGAGCAACCTGTTCTCAGCGGTTTTCCGTGTTAGATCAATCTCGGCTTATGCTATTCATAAGTTCTTCCAGGATCAGAACTTCGTTTACACTCACACACCAATTATCACAGGTAGTGATGCTGAGGGTGCCGGAGAGATGTTCCAGATTACAACGCTTGATTTAGATAATATTCCAAGAACTGAAGAGGGTCAGATAGATTACAGCCAGGATTTCTTCGGAAAGCACACAGGTCTTACAGTAAGCGGACAGCTTGAGGGTGAGGCTTATGCTATGGCTTTCAGAAACATCTACACATTTGGACCTACATTCCGTGCTGAGAATTCAAACACAGCAAGACATGCTTCAGAGTTTTGGATGATAGAGCCTGAGATTGCTTTTGCTGATCTTGAGGATAACATGAAGCTTGCAGAGGCTATGGTTAAGTACATAATCAACTATGTGCTTGAGCATGCGCCTGAGGAGATGGAGTTCTTCAACAAATTTGTTGATAAGGGACTGCTAGAGCGTCTACATGGCATTGTTTCATCAGACTTTGGTAGAGTTACATATACTGAGGCTGTTGAACTTCTTCAGAAGTCAGGCAAAGAGTTCCAGTATCCTGTAGAGTGGGGAATCGACCTTCAGACAGAGCACGAGCGTTATTTGACAGAGGAGATTTTCAAGAAGCCGTTGTTTGTAACAGATTATCCTAAGGATATCAAGGCGTTCTATATGAGAGTAAACGACGACAACAAGACTGTTGCTGCTTGCGACCTTCTTGTTCCAGGCGTTGGTGAAATCATCGGTGGAAGCCAGAGAGAAGAACGTATCGATGTTCTAACAAGCCGAATGGAGGCTATGGGACTTGATGTTGAGGATTACAGCTGGTACCTAGACCTTCGCAAGTACGGTGGTGTTAAGCACGCTGGCTACGGACTTGGATTTGAGAGAATGGTAATGTATCTCACAGGTGTAAGCAACATCAGAGACGTAATTCCGTTCCCAAGAACTCCTAAGAGTGCAGAGTTCTAGAGGCAAGTATACTCAGAGAAAATATATGAATTTATAGCTGCTTTATCAAAGCTAGATTGATGGCTTTGGTGGGGCAGTTTTTATTTTCTACATGCTTTTAACTTGAATTTTGGGGTTACATTTTGATTTCAAATGTAATATAATTAGGAATCATATTATTACCTTTGAGCGGTCGGTTCAGACCGTGTATTTCCAGACGAGTTTTGATTAGTTTAATATATGCGATGAGTTTGTGTCAGAAAGGGAGGCGTAAGCCTAGGTTTTGATTTATGGCAAAGAGTAAAATTTTGATTGAAAGCGAAGCAATCGAGGAAAAGCTTACTGAAGAAGAGAGTGCTCCTGCACCTAAGAAGAGGGGAAGACCGCGCAAGGTCAAGCCTGAGGAGCCTGAGGAGACGCCTGCTGTAGAGGCTGAGGAGACTGCTTCCAAGGAAGGTAGTAGCGATTCTTTGGATGCTATTGAGCCGAAAATCGATGATATAGAGGCTTCTGATGCAGATGCCGAGCAAAAGCTTACAGCAAAGGAAATACGCGATTCTAGGCCAAGACCTGAGGTTTGCGGTATACTTGAAATTGCTGAGGACGGCTTTGGATTTTTGAGATTTAATAACTTCCTTACTAGCGACAAGGATATCTATGTTTCACCTACTCAGATCAGAAGATTTAATCTGAAGACGGGTGATAAAGTTTGCGGAATTTCAAGACTGCCAAATGATGGAGAAAGATTCGGTGCTCTGCTCTATGTTAAGACAGTAAACGATGAAGAGCCGGGAATTGCCATAAAGAGGCCGGACTTTGAGGATTTAACGCCTATATTCCCTCAGGAGAGGCTCACACTTGAGAGAACATCAAAGGACCTTTCTATGAGACTTATCGACCTGATTTCCCCTATCGGAAAGGGTCAGAGAGGACTTATTGTCGCACCGCCAAAGGCTGGTAAGACAACGCTTCTAAAGAGAATCGCAAACAGCATAGAGCAAAATCACCCCGACGTTGAGCTAATCGTATTCCTAGTCGATGAAAGACCTGAGGAAGTAACGGATATGAAGCGCTCGCTTAGCAGCGGCGAGGTAATATATTCTACTTTTGATGAGAGACCTCAGCATCACGTCAAGGTTGCTGAGATGGTTCTCGCTAGAGCTAAGAGACTTGCTGAGCACAAGAAGGACGTAGTAATTTTGCTGGATAGTATCACTAGACTTGCAAGAGCATATAACCTTGTTGAGCCAACTTCAGGAAGGACACTCTCAGGTGGTCTTGATCCGAGTGCGCTTTACAAGCCTAAGAAGTTCTTTGGAGCTGCCCGTAATGTTGAGGAGGGCGGAAGTATCACAATACTTGCAACAGCTCTTGTTGAAACAGGATCTAGAATGGATGATGTTATATACGAGGAATTCAAGGGTACAGGTAATATGGAGCTACACCTTGATCGCAAGCTCTCTGAGAAGAGGATTTTCCCTGCCTTTGACCTTAACAGGTCTGGCACAAGACGTGAAGATCTTTTGATGACTCAGGCTGAGCTTGAGGCAATTTGGACTATGAGAAGAGCTCTATCAAATGTAAATCCGCATGAGGTTTCAGAGATTATCATAGATAATCTTGCAAATACAACGAACAACAAGAACTTCATTCAGGTTATTAAGAAGATCCTAGGACAGGACCAGAAGAAGTACATATAAGGGGATTTAATGGATTTAAGTAAGATTTTTTTGAAGGATGCTTGCCCTACTTCTATTGGAGGACAGGCGGTAATGGGAGGCGTGATGATGCGCGGAACTGATCGCATGGCGATTGCGATGCGTGTTCCTGACGGCAGAATTCACATAAAGACTCAGCCAATAAAGCCTATCGGAAGCTGGGCCAAGATTCCTATTGTCCGCGGAGTGGTTTCGTTTTTTAGCTCCATGGTCATAGGTATGAAGACTTTAATATATTCAGCTGATGTGCTTGAAGCATATTCGATGGACGAGGAAGGTGAAGAAGCTGCTGAGGAGGTAAAGCCTGGCAAACTAGAGTCGTGGCTAGTTAAGCACTTCGGAGAAAAGGCTGTCTGGAACCTGATGATTTACGTCTCGGTTTTGATAGCAATCGCTGTAAGTGTGCTTGCTTTCGTGCTATTTCCAACCGTGGTCGTAAATTTACTCGGTAAGGTGACAAAGAATCATATTTTGCTCAACCTTGCTGAGGGACTTTTGAGAATTTTGATGTTCATAGGCTATATACTTTTGATTAGTAAGATGGAGGACATTCGTGTAACCTTTCAGTATCACGGCTCGGAACACAAGACGATTCACTGCTTTGAGAATGGACTTGAGCTAACGCCTGAGAACGCGCAGAGTTTTTACACACTTCATCCGCGCTGTGGAACGAGCTTTTTGATGTTTGTCATGGTGATAAGTCTGATTTTGTTCTCTATGCTGGGATGGCCGAATCTGCTGATGAGAATATTGTCGAGAATCGTTTTGATACCGGTTGTTGCAGGGCTTTCGTACGAGGTGCTCAAGTGGGCAGGAAGAAGCGATGGAACGCTTGTAAAGATGATGAGCATGCCTGGAATTCTGCTTCAGAAACTCACAACAAAGGAGCCGACAAACGAGCAGCTAGAGGTTGCAATAGCTTCGATGAAGGCGGTTCTAGTACCAAAGGACACACCTTATATTGAGGGAATTTGCGACAAGGATGCAAATTTGATTGAGGAAAGACATATAGAGCGAGAAGGAAATAAGGAATGAGTCTACTAGTCAAAGAAATGTTAACCATGGGTGAAAAGCAGCTCATGGACAGCGATATCGCAGATGCCACGCGCGATTGCAAAATTCTATACTGTTACATGATGGACATTCCATTTTCAAAAATCATCCTAGAATATCAGGAAGTACTTCAGGATAGACTTTGCGATAAGTATTTTGAGCTGATTGATAGGAGAAGTAACGGAGAGCCCGTTCAATACATCATGGGAAGCCAGGAATTCATGGGCCTTGAGTTCATAGTGAACGAAAATGTGCTCATCCCAAGGCAGGATACGGAGACGCTCGTTGAGGATGCGCTAGAGATAATAAATACGGGAACTCTTCGTGGTGAAGACATGGATGTAAAGCGCAAGGAATGGGATATTCTGGACCTTTGTACAGGTAGCGGCGCTATAGGTGTTTCGCTAGCGAGAATCGCTAACAAGGTTAATGTAACTTGCTCTGATATCAGTGAAGGGGCAATCAAAGTAGCCAAGGAGAACGCGCAAAAGCACGGTGTTGCAAAATCCGTAAAGTTCGAGCAGGGCGATCTTTTTAAGCCTTTTTCAAAGCACTTCCGCAAACAAAAATTTGACATGATTATATCAAATCCACCGTATATCAAGTCTTCAATAATCCCGACTCTACAGAAAGAGGTCTGTGAACACGAGCCACTTTCCGCACTTGATGGTGGAGAAAGCGGACTTGATTTCTATGAGAGAATTGTGAGTGGAGTAGGTGGTCACCTGCGAAAGGGCGGTGTTTTACTGCTTGAGATAGGTCATGATCAGGGCGAAGCTGTGAGCGGGCTTCTATCTAGAAACGGAGATTTCACATCGATAAGGGTGCTCAAGGACCTAGCAAATAGAGATAGAATTGTCTTTGCGAAGAAGTCGAAATAGTAATAGCTTGGCGGATAGGATTAAATGTATTGTAACGTGAATACTCGAATGTGTGATACACTTTCATTACTATTTAAGACACCAGCTAAAAGGTGGCGAATTGGAGGTTAAAATGCAATATATACCTGCAATTGTTTTTGCTATAATGCTAATTGTAATTTCCTTCTTTCTTAAAAGAGGAAAAGGACTTTGGTTATTAGCAGGGTTCAATACTATGTCAGTCGAAGAGCGAAATGTCTATGATATGGAGAAAATAGGTAAATTTACTAGTAAAACTCTTACGGGAATGGCTCTTTGTTTATTAGCATTTGATTTTGGGTTATATATTAATAATATAATCGCTATCGTATTTCCATGGGTTGTTTTTGGAGGTATTGTTATATTTACTCTTGTATGTATAAATAGTGATAAATTCAAAAAATAATATAAATAAATATCTGTTTAAAATCCTATGAGACAAAGCCTTACTAAAAACAAATAGAAAATATTTTTATAATTGCTATCTTGCACAGCCCTTATTGCTGTGATACAATAATAGAGCTGTAATATCAGTAAATATATGCACGGGGAGACCTGAGCAGGAAAGAGGTACAAGCATGAAGGAAGGAATCCATCCTGATTATGTGGAATGTAAAGTAACTTGCGCATGCGGAAACACATTTGTAACTAAGTCTACTAAGCCAGAGCTAAGACTAGAAGTTTGCTCAGCGTGCCATCCGTTCTTTACAGGTCAGCAGAAGTTCATCAACCGTGGTGGACGTGTTGAGAAGTTCAAGAACAAGTACAATATCGACTAATTTGACCTATACACATAAGAAACGAAGCTCTCCATTTGGGAGAGCTTTTTACGTGGTTTAAGTTTTGTGATTAAATGACAAAGTGATTGCAAAATTATCGAGGAAATGATATTATCTGTATATTAATATAAACAACTTAATATTTGTTTAGGTGCTAGTAAGAAATCTCGCTTTGATACATATAAATTTGATACATATAAATCAAAGACTTGAGCAATTCTAGTGAAAAGGGAAACAGGTGTAAATCCTGTGCGAACTCGTCACTGTAAACGGTTAAAACACAGATGCCACTGCATCCAAAGATGTGGGAAGGTGTGATAATATATGCCGTGAGCCAGGAGACCTGCCTAGACTGTAAGATGACCGCCACGAGTAATTGGTGTCTTGGATTTTATGAGTTTGACTGATAAATTACGGGGATACTTTGCTTAGGGCGAGGTATCCCTATTTAGTTGTTTCGCTTTTTTGTACAATAGGAGGAATGTATGAAGAAATTATTATCTGTAGTAGTTATCGCGGTTCTCTCAATGTCAATGCTTTTGACAGGATGCGGAGAGAAGAAGGACAGTGGCAATGCAAAAGCTTCAAGCGATAAGGAAATTTTGGTTGTTAGCTTTGGTACAAGCTACAGCAACAGCAGACACGTGACAATCGGTGCGATTGAAGATGCAATCAGAGAAGCTTACCCTGATTATCAGGTACGCAGAGCGTTCACTGCTCAGATCATAATCGACAAGCTCAAGAAGGAAGAGAATATTGAGATTGACAATGTAAAGCAGGCACTTGATAGAGCTGTTGCAAATGGAGTTAAGACTCTAGTTGTTCAGCCTACACACCTTATGAACGGTCTTGAGTATAACGATCTTAAGAAGGAACTTGACAAGTACAAGGATAAGTTCGATAAGATTGCTCTTGGCAAGCCACTTCTAACAAGCGATGAAGACTTCAAGCAGGTTATCGCAGCAATCACAAACGATACTAAGGAATACCTTGATGGAGAGACAGCAATCTGCTTCATGGGCCACGGAACAGAAGCTGATTCAAACAAGGTTTATGCAACACTTCAGGAGAAACTAAAGGCAGCTGGTTACAATGATTACTTCGTAGGAACAGTAGAGGCTAAACCTTCAGTTGACGATCTTATCGCACAGGTAAAGGAAAGCGGAAAATACAAGAGAGTTATCCTTCAGCCACTTATGGTAGTTGCAGGCGATCATGCAAACAACGATATGGCTGGCGATGGGGAAGATAGCTGGGTATCAAAGTTCAAGGCAGCAGGATTTGAAGTTAAGCCAGTTCTAAGAGGACTAGGACAGAATTATGACATCCAGAAAATCTATCTAGAGCATTTAAAGGCAGCTATCGATTCACTCAAATAAGATGAATTCGAAAAAATTTAGGCAAGAATTTTAAAGGAGAGCAAATGAAGAAACTAGTAATTTTCTTACTTACTCTCTGCGTTGTAACAGCCGGTGTTCTCGAAACATCGGCTGTTCTTTTTAAGAACGACGTATACGCAGAGACAAAGTCGACTAGCGACCAGGTCGCACAGGACAGCGAAAAAGGAGCTAGAACAGACGTATCAAATCCGGATTTAAAGGAGCTTACTGGAAAAGACATCAAAGACGGAACATATGACATCGAAGTTGAAAGCGATTCATCAATGTTTAGAATCATAAAAGCAAAGCTCACTGTAAAAGATGGCAAGATGACTGCTGTTTTGACACTTAATGGAAAGGGATATCTAAGACTTTTCATGGGAACAGGAGAAGAAGCTGTTAAGGCTGACGAGTCAAAGTACGCAGAGTTTAAAATCGTAGACGATAAGTATACCTACGAGGTTTCAGTGGATAAGCTAAACGCACCTGTAGATTGCACAAGCTTCAGCAAAAGAAAGCAGAAATGGTATGACCACCAGATAGTTTTCCTTGCAGACACACTACCTGAGGGAGCAGTAAAAAAGGACTACACTGTTGTAATTCTATGCGCAGTGGTAGGAGTTGTTTTGGTAGCTGGAATAATCATTGGACTAGGACGTACAAAAAAGAAAAAATCTGCTAGATAAAAGCATACTAGGGTATAATATTAGAGCGAGCAAAGGCTTACATAAACAGAAAAAACTAGGCATGGAGGATTCTCATGGGATTTGAACACTACCTGCGTTCAGGAAATCAAAAATTACGATGTGGGTACACAACAGGGACCTGTGCGGCACTTGCTGCAACGGGAGCTACTATTTTGATGCTCAGTGGCAAGGCGCCTGAAACTGTCGGGCTCATGACAGGAAAGGGTATACGCGTTGATGTTCCGCTAGCAGATTTTGGAACAGGTGGGGACGATGCTTGGAGCTGCATTATCAAGGATGCAGGAGACGATGCCGATGTAACAGACGGAATACGCGTGTATGCGACGGTATCAAAGATAGACAAGAAAGATATTGAAATTGACGGCGGAGAGGGCGTAGGAAGAGTAACAAAGCCTGGGCTAGACCAGCCTGTTGGCAATGCTGCAATAAACAGTACGCCTCGCCGTATGATCAAAGAGGCAGTAGAAAGCGTATGCGAGGACTACGGCTACGAGGGAGGAATTAGAGTTATAATCTCGGTGCCTGAAGGCATTGAGGCAGCTAAGAGAACCTTTAACTCCATGATAGGAGTAGAGGGAGGAATATCTATCCTAGGAACATCTGGAATAGTTGAGCCGATGAGCATGCAAGCTCTGGTTGCAACAATTGAGGTGACGATGAGACAGGCTGCTGTAGAATCAAAGGATCTCATTTTGATTCCAGGTAACTATGGCGAAAGCTTTGTTGCAAACGAGCACGTGGAAACCTATGGAATACCTAGCGTTAAGTTTTCTAACTTCCTAGGGGACGCACTTGATATGGCGGTTGCAGAGGGCTTTGAGAGAGTTCTTCTCATAGGGCATATCGGAAAAATGGTCAAGGTTGCAGGTTCAATCATGAATACGCACTCAAGGAGTGCAGATTGCCGTAAGGAAATTTTCTGTGCGCATACGATAATGTGTGGCGGAAGCGGAGAGCTTGGCAGAGAGATAATGAAAGCGGCAACGACAGATGCTTGTATAGAGATTCTCGACAAGGAAAATATGAGAGAAAAAGTGATGGAGAGCATAGTTTCATCCATTCAGAAGGTTCTCAATAGAAGAGTCAAAGATGAGCTAAAAATAGGGGTTTGTACTTTCTCAAATGAATACGGACTTCTAGGTGTTAGCGAAGGGGCTAAGGAGATTATTGACGAGTGGAATAGCGAGAAAAAGGCTAACATTAAACTCGAATACTAGAATTTGACTGGTTGCTACATAGATGTTTGCTGAATACTGCAAGGCTGCAGGGTAAATGGGTATGTACTTTATGATATATGGGAATTAAGGAGGAATTTATGGTTAATTTCGTTGGAGCAGGTCCTGGTGGAGAGGATCTAATAACGCTTAGAGGCGCGAGGCTACTTGGCGAGGCTGACTGTATAATATATGCCGGAAGCTTGGTAAATCCAGCTTTGCTAAAAATGGCAAAAGAGGACTGTGAGATTTATGACAGTGCAAAGATGACACTCGAAGAGGTTATAGACGTAATAAAGCGTGTAGAAATGCAGGGAAGAATGACTGTTAGACTTCACACAGGTGACCCTTGTCTTTACGGTGCAATACGCGAGCAGATGGATTTGCTCGATGAGCTTCAGATTTCATACGAGTATATACCGGGAGTTTCAAGCTTTTGTGGAGCAGCGGCAGCAATAAATGCTGAGTATACGCTTCCAGATGTAACTCAGACGGTTATCATTACAAGAATGGAAGGACGTACACCTGTGCCTGAGAAGGAAAAAATGCATCTTCTAGCACAGGCTGGAGCAACGATGGTAATATTCCTATCATCATCGCTTCTAGATAAGGTTCAGGAGGAACTACTAAAAGGTGCATATACTGAGGACACGCCTGCGGCTATAGTCTACAAGGCTACATGGCCAGAGGAGAGAAGCTATAGATGTACAGTAGGAACTCTTGCTCAGACAGCAAAGGAGAACGGCGTAACAAAGACAGCGCTTATCATGGTAGGTGACTTCCTAGGAGATGAGTACAAGCGCAGCCTGCTATACCATCCAGGGTTCACAACAGAGTATCGTGAGGCAAGCAAGTGAAGAGGGCTTTTTTAATCTCTTTTACGGACAATGGTCAGTCGCTTGCGGAAAAGATTGCCGTTGGACTAAATCAAAAAGGGATGGATGCTCAGGCTTCGAGGTGTGGAAAACCGCTTTCCCTTTCAGATTTTGCAAGCCTAGGCTTTAAGGAAGCTGATGCTTTGATATTTGTTGGAGCCATGGGCATTGCCATAAGAGCGATAGCTCCCCATGTGGCTAGCAAGGTCAAAGATCCTGCTGTAGTTGTTATAGATGAGAAGGGAAACAATGCGATATCTGTTCTCTCTGGACATTTAGGTGGTGGAAACGAGCTGACGCATCTGGTTGCTGAAATAGCTGGAGCAAATCCAGTAATAACAACGGCTACCGATGTTCAAGGCGTGTTTGCCATCGACCTTTGGACCAAGAAAAATAATTGCAAGATTTTGAGGTCTGACAGAATCGTAGTTATATCATCGGCACTGCTTGCAGGCGAAAAGATTGATTTTGTAAGCGACTACGAGATAGCAGGACAGGTACCAAAGAATGTGGAGCTTAGAGTTTTGAGTGGTCAAAACGATAGCGAGATGGAGAACACCAAAGGTGAAGCTGGCTTTGATGAGAGGCCTAATGTGCTTGTAAGTATAGATAAATCAAAGATAGAGAGGGCAAATGAAAAGTGCCTTGTTGCAGTACCGCAGATTGCATATCTTGGAGTTGGGTGCAGGAGAGGAACTCCTGAGACTGCGATAGAGGAGTGCTTTGAGGAATTCATGAGCAAGTCTGGTATATCACCTGATGCAATCTGTCTTGTTTGTAGTATAGACCTAAAGAAGGATGAAGAGGGGCTTATCAGCTTTTGCAAGAAGCATGGGCTAGAGTTTAAGACTTTCTCGGCTGATGAGCTATCTGCAGTAGAAGGGGAATTTTCTGGGTCAGACTTTGTTCGCAAGATAACAGGAGTAGATAATGTCTGTGAGAGAAGCGCAATTTGCGGCTCTGGCGGAGTAATTGTAAATAGGAAAATGGCGAAAAATGGCGTTACTATGGCGATTGCTACAGCGCCACTTGATTTAGATTGGAGATTGTAAAATGACAAAAGTTTATGCGGTTGGATTAGGACCGGGTGGAAAAGAAATGATGACTGAAGAGGCTATTCATGCTATTGAAAAGTCCGATGTTATCTGTGGATATACGGTGTATGTAGACCTTATAACTTCAATGTTTCCAGAGAAGGAGACATTTACTACACCTATGAAGAAGGAGATTGACCGTTGCAAATGGGCGCTAGAAACTGCCCAGTCAGGAAAGACTGTTGCCATGGTTTGCAGTGGAGATTCTGGTGTTTATGGAATGGCTGGTCTTTTGCTTCAGCTACTTCACAGCTATTCAGATGTTGAAATCGAGGTAGTCCCAGGAATTACAGCGGCAATTTCAGGAGCAGCGGTTCTTGGCGCGCCAGTGGGACACGATTTCTGCGTTATATCACTTTCAGATCTTCTGACACCATGGGACTTGATTGTGAAGAGACTAGAGCTTGCGGCAGAGGGAGACTTCATCACATGCCTATATAACCCTAGATCAAAGAAGCGTATAGAACATCTAACAACGGCTTGCAATATCATGCTCAAGCATAGAAGCGAAGACACGGTTTGTGGCTGGGTTAAGAACATCGGCAGAGAGGGTGAAGAGCACAGAATCTGCACACTCAAGGAGCTTGATAATGAGCCTATTGATATGTTTACAACAGTGTTTATCGGTTCGTCGCAGACAAAGCTTGTAGATGGAAAAATGGTAACACCAAGAGGATACGAAAAGCATGAAGATATGTTTGTTTAGCGGTACTTCCGATGGTCGCGAGATGTCAAAGAGGCTTGCGGAAATCGGAATAGATGTCAGTGTTTATGTGGCTACTGAATATGGCGGCGAGGAGCAGGGCGAGACTGAAGGCATAGAGGTTAGCGTAGGACGCAAAACCGAGGAGGAAATGCGTGAGCTGATGCTAGAGCACGATCTTTGCATAGATGCAACCCATCCGTATGCAGTTCTTGCTACGGAAAATATTTGTGCGGCTTGTGAGGCTGCGGGAATTCCATATTACAGGCTCAAAAGAAAAGAGACTGGTATGGACGAATCAAGCTATATAATCAGTGTAAAAACCACTGAGGAAGCCATTGATTGGCTCCGGGAAAAAGAGGGCAGAATCATGCTAACTACCGGCTCAAAGGACCTTCACAAATACATGGTTTTGGGTCCTGAAAGACTTTACCCTAGAGTGCTTCCAACAGGCGACAGCATAAGGCTCTGTGAAGAGGCTGAGATTCCTCATCGCAACATCATAGCGGTGCAGGGACCTTTTGTTGAGTCGCTTAATATCGCTTTGATAGAGCAGTTTGACATCGATTATATGGTTACAAAGAATAGCGGAAGGGCAGGAGGCTTTGATGAAAAGCTTACTGCAGCTGAAAAATGCAAGGTTCCTATACTTGTAATCGAAAGGCCAAAGGAAGAGGGGCTTTCCGCGGATGAGCTTTTTGAGCTTTGCAGGAGGATGAAATGAAGATTTATCTTATAGGCATGGGCTGTGGCACTAGCAAAGGCGCTACGGCTGTAGCCTTGGACGCATTGAAAAATGCGGATTTGATTATTGGTGCACCAAGACTTTTAGAGGACCTTGGTGATGAGTTTGAGGCTTGCAAGGTGCCAGCAATTCTAGCAAAGGAAATTGCGCAGGTCATAGACGCTGAAGGTGACAAAAAGCTAAAAAGCGTAGCCATCGCATACAGTGGAGATTCAGGTTTTTATTCGGGATGCCGAAGCCTGCTTCCTCTCCTTGAGGGAAAGGGTGCGGAGGTTCAGGTTCTTCCAGGAATTTCAAGTGTTCAGATGCTTTCTGCAAGGCTTCAGAGACCTTGGCACGACTGGAATTTGTTCTCGGCTCATGGAGTCGATTGCAGTGCAGTTACAGCTTTGCTGAAGGGAAAACCGGCCTATTTTTTGACGGGCGGCGCGCTAAAGCCAAAGCACCTTTGCATGGAGCTAACAGAGGCTGGTCTTGGAGACCATGAAGTCACAATAGCTGAAAGACTCTCATATAGCGATGAGCATATTTGGCACGGAAAAGCTTCTGATTTTGTTGATAAGGACTTTGATACACTTGCGGTTGTACTCTGCGAAAAGCTTGAAATTGAGCCAAGACGTACATCGGGATTTGACGATGAGTCATTTACAAGGGGCAAGGTTCCTATGACAAAGCAGGAGGTTCGCTCCGTAATTCTATCAAAGCTAGGCATCAAAGAGGGAGAAACCGTTTGGGATGTTGGAGCGGGAACTGGAAGCGTATCAGTTGAAATGGCACTTGCTGCAAGCGAGGGCAAGGTTTACGCAATTGAGTGCGTGCCAGAGGGCTGTGAGCTAATTGATGTTAATAGGAAAAAACTAGGTGCATGGAATCTCAAGGTTATTGAGGGTAAGGCGCCAGAGGCTCTAGAGGGACTACCAGCACCAGATGCGGTGTTTATCGGTGGTACTAGGGGCAATATGAGTCCAATTTTGGAATTCATAAAGGAGAAGAATAGCGAAGCGAGAATCTGTATCTCAGCTATTGCTATTGAAAGTCTTGGAGAGGCGACTACAGAGCTTGCAAGGCTTGGCTATGATGTGAGCATCACTCAGGTAAGCTTTAGCAATGATAGGCCAGTAGGAAAGCTTCACATGATGATAGGTGGAAACCCTATATTTATAGTCATGGGAACTCCCGTGAGATAGGAGTAATTTATGATAGAGTGTCTTATAACTGCAGGATCGTCGGGAAGTGGAAAGACCAGCGTCGTTGTTGGCCTACTTTCTCTATTGAAAAAGAGGGGATATGAGGTTGGCTCCTTCAAATGTGGACCAGACTATATAGATCCGATGTTTCATCGCGCGGTTATGGGTGTGGAATCGCATAACCTAGATTTGTTCCTCGCCTCTGCTGACAGAGTAAGGGAGTTTTATCAAAGGTATAGCGCAGGTAAGACTGCCGTAATCTGCGAGGGTGCAATGGGATATTTTGATGGCCTGGGCGGAATCACAGACGAAGCAAGTGCTTGGAATGTCGCTGATACCCTTGATTTACCTGTAATTGCAGTCATTGATGCAAAGGGGGCAAGTCTTTCAATCGCGGCTCAAATCCTAGGATTAAAGTCGCTCAGACAGCCTCACCACATAGTTGGAGTCATACTGAATAAGTGCTCCAAAATGCTTTATCAAAGACTTAAGCCTGTACTTGAGGCCGAAACTGGAGTTAAGCTCCTAGGCTGCCTTCCCTATGTTGAAGGTGCTGAGTTTTCGAGCAGGCATCTAGGCCTTTATACAGCAGGTGAAATTTCGGATTTAAATCAAAGAATAGAAAAGATAGCAGAAGCGCTCGATGATAGCTTTGATTTTGAGTCCTTTGAGGAGCTATGTGATAGGGACGAGAAGGATAGTGATGATAGCTCGATAGCTGAGTCGGGTGATATAGAAATTTGCAAAGGCCATGCCAAAGATGGTGAGGATTGCACTATGGATGGGCAGGAAAGTCATGCCAAAACGAAGATTGCCGTTGCGCGCGATGATGCCTTCTGCTTCCTTTACGAAGAGACCCTAGACACTCTGAAAGAGCAGGGCGCTGAACTTATATTCTTCAGCCCTTTACATGACGAGAAGCTTCCTGAAGACATAAGCGGACTATACCTTCCAGGAGGATATCCAGAGATCTTTGCTGGTGAGCTTTCATCAAATGAAGATATGCTAAAAGACATTAAATCTGCAATAGAATCCGGTCTTCCAACGGTTGCCGAGTGTGGAGGTTTCCTATACCTTTGCGAGGCGCTTGAAGACGAAAATGGTGATATATACGAGCAGGTTGGAATATTTAAAGGAGCTGCGACTAATAAGGAGAAGCTCGTTCGCTTCGGATACTCGCTCCTGAGTCAAGATGAGGATAGCCTCCTGTTCAGAGCAGGTGAAGAGGTTCCAATGCACGAATTCCATTATTGGGATGCGGCAGACCCTGGCTCTGATTTATTGGCTACTAAGCCACTTGGTGGCAGGAGCTATCGCTGTGCGTTTGCGACTGATACGCTTTACGCAGGCTTTCCGCACCTTTACTTGGCGGGAAAGCCTAGGCTTGCGGCTCGTTTTGTTGAGAAGGCGGCTGTCTTTGGAAGAAGGGGCAAAAAGTGATTTTTACTGGTATTTTAGTCGGTGCCGTTCTGCTTGATTTGCTGTTCGGTGACCCATCTTGGCTGCCGCACCCTGTTGTAATCATTGGCAAGCTTATAGACAAGCTGGAGGCTTGGCTGCGTAAGAGGATTGATGAAAAGGAGCTAAGCGATAGCGAAAGGCAGAAGGCTTTGAGAAGGGCAGGCAAGATTCTGACTGCGACTGTGGTCTTATCAACGCTGATATTTACTACAGCAATAAGCGTGCTAGCATGGATCATAAGTCCTTGGATATTTCTTGCAGTTCAGGTATTTTGGGGATTTCAGAGTCTTGCTATTAAAGGGCTCGTATCCGAAAGCAAAAATGTTTACAGATGCTTAACAGGTAAGGAAAGCAAAACGAAAAAGAAACCTGAAGAAGAGACCTCGCATGGTATCAAAAGATTTGATGCTACAGCGGGCTTTGAATCAAAGCAGGATAGGCTTGTTGCGGCTCGAAAGGCCGTTGGCAGGATAGTTGGAAGAGATACAAGTGAGCTTACAGAGGAGGGTGTAACAAAGGCTACTGTTGAAACTGTTGCTGAAAACTTCGCCGATGGCGTCCTAGCGCCGCTTCTATATCTGGCCATAGGCGGAGCTCCTCTTGCTCTAACATACAAGGCTGTCAACACTATGGACAGCATGCTAGGATACAAGAACGAAAAATATATTGATTTTGGCAGAGCCTCCGCAAAACTTGATGATTTTTGCGGCTTTGCGCCGGCGCGGCTGGCGGCTCTGTTCTTTGTCGCCGCCGCCGCATTAACCGGTCGCGACTTCAAATCAGCTTACCGAATCTGGAGGCGCGACCGCTTTAATCACGCCAGCCCGAACTCGGCCCAGACCGAGGCGGCGTGTGCCGGCGCCTTGGGTATTCGCCTTGCGGGCCCTGCGTACTATTTCGGCGAATACTACGACAAGCCGTATATAGGCGATGCGACTAGGGAGATAGAAGCTGAAGATATTTTGAAAGCAAATAAACTGATGGTTGTCGCATCGCTTCTGGCAACGGCTTGCTTTGTTGGAATACATTTGCTGATTCACTTCGTGAGGTAATTGGCACGTAATTTGCGAAAATGCAACTGTGCAAGCTTTGACGCAGCACATCAGAAATAATGAACTAAGGACATTTGAATGAGGAACGACAGACTTGTAGGAGAAGAGGTAAACAGGAGAGAAAAGAAGCCAGAGAGGCTCGTTCATGGAGGTGACTGGGCAGGCTTTGAGGAGAGATTCGGATACGAGCCTCTCGACTTCTCTGTAAATGTGAGTCCTCTTGGACTTACAGAAGGGATAAAAACAGCAGTCATAAAGACGCTTGAAACAGCAGACAGATATCCCGATCCGCTTTGCAGAAGACTTCGCAAGGCGATTGCTGAGCGTGAGCATGTCGAAGAGGGAAGCTGCCTTTGCGGAAATGGGGCAGATGACCTGATTTTTAGACTTGCAGCAGCTGTAAAGCCACGCAAGGCTTTGATCACTGCACCAACATTTGCTGAATACAGGGCAGCTATGGAACTGCAGGGCACTGAGATAGAGGAGTTTGAGCTAAAGGAGATAGATGGATTCTCTCTGACAGAGGAGTTCATTGAGCGTATAAAAGCCGATACGGATATTGTTTTCATCTGTGAGCCGAACAATCCGACAGGTGTAATAACTCCTAGGAATTTGCTGAAGAAGATTCTTGAAAGGTGCGCAGAGGTGGGAGCGCTTCTCGTTATAGATGAGTGCTTTAACGACTTTTTGGATGAGCCAGAGAGTCAGTCTATGAGAGAATTTCTTTCCGATTTTGATAACTTGCTCATACTAAAGTCCTTTACTAAGCTATATGCGATGGCGGGAATCAGGCTGGGATACTGCCTTTGCTATGACGAGAAACTACTGAAAAAGATAAGAAAATCTGGTCAGGAATGGTCAGTTTCTAGCCTTGCGGAGAATGCTGGACTTGCAGCTTTGAGGGAAGAAGGATATGTATCGAAGCTTAGAGGTCTTGTAAAATCCGAGAGAGAAAGAGTTGTGCAAGAGCTTAATGCCATGGGAATTGACAGGGTCTATGGCGAGGCAGACTATCTTTTGTTTCACGCTAGGGAAGGACTTGCAGACGAGCTTGAGACTAGAGGGATTTTGCTTAGAAGATGTGAAAATTACAGTGGCTTGGGACCTGGCTGGTTTAGGCTAGGGCTCAAAAAACGTGAGGATAACAACATATTGCTAAAGGCGATGAAGGAGGTGATATAGTGGGTAAAGCTAAATGTATAATGGTTCAGGGCACGATGTCAGGTGCAGGAAAGAGCTTGCTTTGTGCAGCGCTTTGCAGGATTTTTAAGCAGGACGGTTACAAGGTTGCACCGTTCAAAAGTCAAAACATGGCACTTAATAGCTATGTTACCAGAAATGGCATGGAGATGGGACGTGCTCAGGTCATGCAGGCGGAAGCGGCTGGAATTGAACCTGATGTGCGCATGAATCCTGTTTTACTCAAGCCATCAAGCGATATCGGAAGTCAGGTAATCGTGCTTGGCGAGGTTCGCGGACAGATGACCGCGACAGAGTACTACGAGTACAAGAATTCGCTTATGCCAGAGGTCATGAAGGCCTACAATGAGCTTGCTGAGGAAAACGACATCATCGTAATCGAGGGTGCTGGAAGCCCGGCAGAAATAAACCTTAGGGAAAACGACATCGTAAACATGGGAATGGCTGAGGCTGCAGGAGCGCCAGTGCTTCTTGCAGGAGATATAGATAGGGGCGGCGTATTCGCACAGCTTTATGGAACGGTTAAGCTTTTGACCGATGATGAGCAAAAGAGAATTGCAGGCCTCATCGTAAATAAGTTCCGCGGCGATATAGATATTCTGGCACCAGGGCTTAAGATGGTCGAAGAGAAGACTGGAATTCCAGTGCTTGGAGTGATCCCATATATAAGAGTGGATATAGATGATGAGGACTCGCTTGCGCCAAGACTTAACGCAAAATCAGAGGTCAAGCCTCTTGATATAGCGATTATAAGGATTCCTAGAATGTCAAACTTCACTGACTTTGCACCACTTGAAGCACACGAGGTAATCGGTGCTAGGTACGTCCAGTCAGCAGAGGAGCTTCACAATCCGGACATGGTTATAATTCCAGGAACAAAGAGCACCATGGACGACCTTCTCTGGATGCGTCAAAACGGTATAGAATCCGCAATCCAAAAGCTCGCAAGCTCTGGAACACCTGTGCTAGGGGTGTGCGGTGGATATCAGATGATGGGTGAAAAACTTCAAGACCCACATCATATCGAGGGAGACCTTGAAGAAATGCACGGAATGGGACTTCTCCCAACTGAGACGACCTTCACACAGATAAAGACAAGAACGCGCTTTACTGCTGATGTCAAGGCTAAGGACTTTGAGGGGGCAAAGCTAGACGGATACGAGATTCACATGGGTGAAAGCATCGTTAAGGGAGATCCATTTTTGACGCTCGAAAACGGAAAGGACGATGGATGTGCGTGTGGCACAAACTTTGGAACCTACTTGCATGGACTCTTTGATACGGGAGAGCTCACCGAAAAACTTGTAAAATATCTATGCGACCGCAAGGGCATCGAATATAGCGAGGCTGCGCCTATTTCGCACAGCGCTTATGTCGAAAAGCAATACGACATCTTGGCAGATGGAGTTAGAGCGGCGATGGATTTTGATAAAATATATAAGATAATGGGATTAAGATAGGAGATAAGATATGGAATACAAACACCTACTACCTGCGGATATTGAGCGCACAAGCATGAAAATCATCGAGGAAGAGATGGCCGAAAGAGGCATAGTAGTTTCAGAGGAAAATATGCCTGTTGTGAGAAGAGTAATTCACACTTCAGCGGACTTTGACTATGGTGCAAACCTTGAATTTACTGAGAATGCTACATCAAAGGGTATAGAAATCATGTCTAGCAGCGTTACTATTGTCACTGACACGAACATGGCTCTTTCTGGAATAACAAAGCCAACTCTTAAGAAGCTAGGCGGAGAGGCTTTCTGCTTCATGGCAGAGCCTGAAATCGCAGAAAAAGCGAAGCTTGATGGAACTACCAGAGCTGTTGCATCGGTAAGCTATGCGAGCGAGAAATATCCAAATGCTGTATTTGCAGTTGGTAACGCTCCTACTGCTCTGATAAAGCTTTCTGAGCTAATAAGAGAGGGATTTAGACCTAGTCTAGTAATTGGCGTACCTGTTGGATTTGTAAATGTTGTAGAGAGTAAGGAAGAAATCTTTGAACTATGCAAGGAGAAGGGAATTCCTGCAATTGTTGCAAAGGGACGCAAGGGCGGAAGCAATGTTGCTGCTGCAATCTGCAATGCTTTGCTCTATGCAGCTGGTGATTTGACAGACCCAAGTAAGAGAGGCTGGAGAGGCTAGTGCAATAGCCCTAGGAACTTTGTATAGGGCTCATGGAAAACGTGCTTTGGTAGCAAAATTAAATAAAGATTTTGATTTAAGACGCTTGGCTAATCGCAAGCGTCTTTTTTGCAAGTAAATACGCTAATTTTCTTTTATAATACGGCGTAATGTGTTACAATAGTTAGTTAGAAAATGATTAGTAAATAGCGAAAAATCGCGAAAAAAGGATGATAAATATGTTTGATAAATTGGATTTCATAGTGGAAAAATACAAGGACATGTCTCTCAAGGTTTCTGACCCTGATGTGATTGCTGACCAGCCTACTTGGCAGAAATATATCAAGGACATGGGAGAGATGGAGCCTATCGTAAAGAAATACGAGGAATACAAGAAGGCTAAGGATGAGCTCGCCATGGCTAAGGAAATCCTAGAGACCGAAAACGACGAGGAACTCAGGGATTTGGCAAAGCTAGAAGTGAACGACAACGAGGAGAAAATCGAGGTTCTATCTGATGAACTGAGAATTTTGCTCATCCCTAAGGACCCTAACGACGACAAGAACGTTATCCTCGAGGTTAGAGCTGGAACAGGTGGCGAAGAGGCTGCTTTGTTTGGTCAGAACCTGCTAAGAATGTACACAAGATATGCAGAGCGTCACAGATGGAAGACTGAAATCATAGAAATAAACGACACAGGCATGGGCGGAATCAAGGAAGCTGTTATGATGATCAAGGGTAAGGGTGCTTACTCAAGGCTCAAGTACGAGAGCGGTGTTCACCGTGTACAGCGTGTTCCTGAGACAGAGTCTTCAGGAAGAATTCACACTTCAGCAGCAACAGTTGCAGTGCTTCCAGAAGTTGAGGACGTGGATGTGGCTCTTGATCCTAACGATGTAAGAGTAGACGTTTACAGAGCTTCCGGAAACGGTGGACAGTGCGTAAACACAACTGACTCTGCGGTTAGACTTACCCACGTTCCAACAGGACTTGTTGTAACATGTCAGGATGAGAAGTCGCAGATAAAGAATAAGGAGAAGGCTTTCAAGGTTCTTAAGTCAAGGCTTTACGACCTTAAGCTTCAGGAACAGCAGAGCGAAATCGCAGCTGAGCGTAGAAGCCAGATAGGAAGCGGTGATAGATCTGAGCGTATCAGAACATACAATTTCCCACAGGGAAGATGTACAGAGCACCGTATTGGCATGACTCTATACAAGCTAGATGCTATCCTCGATGGAGATATCGACGAGATCATCGACGGCCTAATCACAAATGATCAGGCTGAGAAGATGAAGGCGTTTTAAGCTGGCAGCGATTTGGAGGATTAGTCCTAATGAAGACATCGTTATTTAACGATACAATTGAAAATATAAGGGCTGCAGCAGATATAATTCGAGATGGAGGGCTGGTCGCATTTCCAACGGAGACTGTTTATGGGCTTGGAGCTGACGCTTTGAATAGCGAAGCAGTTAGCAAGGTTTATGCGGCAAAGGGCAGGCCTTCAGATAATCCTATGATTGTTCACATAGCAGAGACAAGCGAACTTGCAAAGCTTACGGATGATATAAGTAGCGATATGCGGGCTTTGATGGACGCATTTTGGCCAGGGCCGATGACGATGATTGTTAGGCGTAAGGATATTGTCCCAGATGTTACGACAGGTGGACTTGATACTGTGGGAGTGAGACTTCCTTCGAGCGAGGTGGCAAGGACACTTATTAGAGAATCGGGTTGCCCGATAGCGGCACCTAGTGCAAACATCTCGGGAAGACCTAGTCCAACTACGGCAGAGCATGTTATACATGATCTGTACGGCAGAATCGACGGAATTATTTGCGGAGAGGACTGCGATTTTGGTATAGAGTCCTCGGTAATAGATATGACGTGTGACACGCCTATGATTTTGAGACCTGGTGCGATAACTAAGGAGATGTTTTCTGAGGCGCTAGGAAGGGAAGTTGCCGTTGACCAAAGTCTTTTCAAGAGACCTCAGAATATATTAGATCCTGAGAAGGTGGAAGATACGGGGACGCCTACGGATGAGGATTTTCACCCTAGATCACCAGGAATGAAGTACAAGCACTATGCACCTTGCGCAGAGATGATTGTCTTTGATGGTGAAATTGGCTCTGTAAGAAAAGCCATGGATGCTGAGGCGAAGGAACTTGAGAAGCAAGGGAAATCCGTATTTAAGCTGAGCTTCACAGACGAGAAGCTAGCAGCACACGAATTGTTTGCAAAGCTGAGAGAGGCTGACGAACTCGGAGTCGATGTGATTTTGGCGGAGGCTCTTCCCGAACAGGGACTTGGCTTTTCAGTTATGAATAGAATGTTAAAGTCGGCAGGATATAATGTCAGGAGGATAATATGATAATGGTAATGGCCGCTGACCACGGCGGATATGAGCTAAAGAACGCAATCAAAAAGCATCTTCAGGAGCGCGGAGGATTTCAGATTTTGGATCTCGGCACAAATGACGGTGAGGCGGTTGATTATCCAGAATACGGAAAGGCTTGCGGAGATGCTGTTGCATCAGGCAAGGCTGACCTTGGCATAGTTTGCTGCGGAAGCGGTGTGGGAATTTCCATGGCTGCAAATAAAGCAAAAGGCGCTAGATGTGCACTCTGTTATTCAGAGGAAATCGCTCGTCTGGCAAAGGAGCATAACAATGCTAATATTCTAGCCTTCGGTGGAAGAATGACCACGCCTGAAGAGGCTTGCAAGATGGTTGACATCTGGCTAGATACTGAGTGGGCTGGTCTCACCCAGGAACGACATGCAAGACGAGTTGCTCAGCTAGATGCGCTCTAGGGATTGCATCGCATTTTGATAGTTAATAAAGTTAATAGTTAAATATACAATGTAGGAGAGAAAAATGGGTAAGATATATGTTTTTGACCATCCGCTAATTCAGCACAAGGTTTCACTTATGAGAATGCAGGAGACAAATGTTAAGGACTTCCGTCAGCTAGCTAAGGAAATCGCTATTTTGATGGGTTTTGAGGCAACTAGAGATCTAGAGCTAGAGCAGGTTGAAATCGAGACACCTATGTGCAAGACAAAGGTCAATATGCTTAAGGGTGAGGATATTGCTATCGTTCCAATATTGAGAGCTGGTCTTGGATTTGTAGATGGAATGCTTGAGCTAGTTCCAAATGCAAAGGTTGGACACGTTGGTCTTTACAGAGATCCTGATTCACACGAGCCTGTTGAATATTATTGCAAGCTTCCTGCTGATATTGAGAAGAGAAGAATTTTCGTTCTTGACCCAATGCTTGCTACTGGTGGAAGTGCTTCGGCAGCTATCGACTTCATCAAAAAGCGCGGTGGTAAGGACATCACATTCATGTGCCTAATTGCAGCTCCAGAGGGAATCAAGGTTCTTCAGGATGCACATCCAGATGTTGATATTTACATCGCTGCTAAGGACGAGAGACTAAACGAGAAAGCATACATCTTGCCAGGTCTTGGAGATGCTGGAGACAGACTCTACGGAACAAAATAAATTAAGGAGCCCAGTGGGAATGAAGAGTTTTATACCTGATAATATTAGTAAACACGATAATGTATTTGATGTTCTCAAGGAGAGAGGATTTATCGAGCAGTGCACAGACGAGGATGCTGTTCGTGAGCTTCTAGGTAAAGAGAAAATCAAGTTCTATATAGGATTTGACCCTACAGCTGACTGCTTACACGTTGGCCACTTCATGCAGGTTATCGCAATCATGTACATGCAGAAGTTTGGACATACACCTGTAGTTTTGCTAGGTGGCGGAACTGGAATGGTTGGAGATCCTTCAGGACGCTCAGATATGCGTACTGTTATGGATGTTGCGGAAATCGACAACAACTGCAACCAGTTCAAGAAGCTCTTTGACAGATTCATTGAGTTTGATGAGGAGTGGCAGTACACGGGAAATCAGGGTGTATATTGCCCGGGTAAAGAGAACAAGACTCCTGAGGCAGGCAAGGCCATCGCTGTAAACAACGGCGAGTGGATTAGACCGCTAAACTTCGTTGAGTTCGTAAGAGAGGTCGGATCAAAGTTCAATGTTAATAACATGCTTAGAGCTGAAGCCTTTAAGCAGCGCATGGAGCGCGAGGGAGGACTTACATTCTTTGAGTTCAGCTACATGCTAATGCAGTCATACGATTTTATGGTTATGGCTAGAGACTTTGATGTACGCATGGAATTTGGCGGTGACGACCAGTGGTCAAATATTATCGGAGGAGTTCACCTCACAAGAAAAATGGTGGGCAAAGAGGTTTACGGCATGACTTTCTCCCTTCTCACAACGAGCGAGGGCAAGAAGATGGGTAAGACTCAGAAGGGTGCGCTTTGGCTAGATCCTAACCGCACAAGTCCGTTCGACTTCTTCCAGTACTGGAGAAATGTCAGCGATGCAGACGTAGAAAAGTGCTTGAGAATGCTAACCTTCTTACCTATGGATGAGGTTAAGAGACTTGCTTCTCTAGAGGGTGCTGAGATAAATAAGGCTAAGGAAATCCTAGCTTACGAAGTAACAAAGCTAGTTCACGGTGAGGAAGAGGCCAAGAAGGCTCTTGATGCTGCTCGCGCGGCTTTCAGCGGTCAGGCTGTGGCAAATGTTCCTACTGTGGAGCTTGAGAAAGCTGTCTTTGCTGGAGAAGGCAAGGGCCTAGTATCTTTGATAAAGGAGCTCGGACTTGTGACGAGCAACGGAGATGGGTTTAGAACCATCGAACAGGGAGGACTTTCACTGAACCGCAAGAAGGTGGAGGATCCAAAGAAGAATGTCACCGACGCTGATTTTGAGGACGGTGAGCTTCTAATACAAAAGGGAAAGAAGAAATTCCTAAAGGTAGTATTGAAATAGTTTAGAGTTTAAGGTTATTGCAAGTTGCAGCTGGAGGGAAAAGATGAATAAAGCGAAATACGACGGTAGGGAACATCCTGTTAGACAAGTAACGGACCTTAAGGATATCATTGTAAGCAGCTGCTCGATGTTTAAGGATGATACCGCATTTCTAGAAAAGGACAAGCCAGGCGGAACTTTTCAGCCTATTAGCTACGCCAAGGTTAAGGACGATGTTGACGCTCTAGGAACAAAGCTCATGGACATGGGTCTAAAGGGAAGCAAGATTGCTGTTGTTGGTGAGACTAGCTACCACTGGTTCCTAACTTACTTTGCAACTGTTTGTGGAGTAGGCGTAATTGTTCCTTTGGATAAAAACTTACCTCAGGATGAGCTAAAGAGTTTGATTGAAAGGTCTCATGCAAAGGCAATTGTTTTCTCAAAGAGAATGGAAAAGACAATAAAGCCACTATTTGACGAGCCAGGCGAAATTGAGTATTTCATTTCGATGTCAGAAAGCGAAAACGAGAAGGTCCTTTCACTTGAGCACCTAATCGAGGAAGGAAACAAGCTTCTTGGCGAAGGCGTTAGAGACTTTGTTGATGCCGAAATCAATCCTGAAGAGATGGCTTCACTTCTCTTTACATCGGGAACGACAGGAAGATCAAAGGGAGTAATGCTTTCACATAAGAACATTGCATCAAATGTTGTTAATGTATCAAAGCGTGTAACGCTAGACAAGGGCTGCGTTGTTTTATCAATTCTTCCAGTTCACCATACCTACGAGAACACCATCGATTGGGTAACAATTTATCAGGGAAGAACCATTGCAGTATGCGAGGGAATTAAATACATACTGAAAAACATGAATGAGGTCAAGGCTAACTGTATGGTAGGCGTGCCTCTAGTGTTTGAGAAGATTTTCAAGGGCTTAATGAAGCAGGCAGAAGGTCGCGGAGAAGGCGAAAAGGTTAGAAACGCAATCGCACTTTCACGTCGCCTAAAGCTATATAACAATCGTAGCCTAATACGTAAGCTATTTAAGCCAGTTCATCAGGCTTTCGGTGGTGGCATGCAGCTATTTATCGCTGGTGGTGCAGCCATGGACCCTGAGATTACTGAGTCCTTTGAGGCTATGGGTATACCGATGATTCAGGGCTACGGAATGACAGAGTATGCACCTATTATCGCTGTTAACCAGGATAATTATAGCATCGCAAGGTCAGTAGGAAGACCTATGCCAGAAACTCTGGTAAGAATAGATAATGCCGACGAAAACGGAATCGGAGAAATCGTAGTTAAAGGACCATCTGTAATGCTTGGATACTACGAGGATCAGGAGGCGACAGATGAGGTTATCGAAGATGGATGGCTTCATACGGGCGACCTTGGATATCTAGATTCTAACGATTTCCTCTATCTTACAGGTAGAAAGAAGACTGTAATCGTAACAAAGGGCGGAAAGAACATCTTCCCTGAAGAGATTGAAGCAGTCCTAAAGGAAAACGAGCTTATCAGGGAGACCATAGTACATGGAGTGACGGATAACACTGTCGGAAATGTAATCGTTACAGCCGATATTCAGCCAAACTACGAGCTTTTAGAGGAGCAGCGCGGCAAGATGAGCAGTAGCGATGTTTACCACTTCTACCGCGAGCTAGTCGATGAGATAAACAAGACCTTGCCACCATATAAAGCAATCAAGCGAATCAATATCAGAGAGAATGGATTTGCTATGACTACGACTGGTAAGGTTAAGAGATACGGAAACTTCGTCGAAGGTGCTGCTGAGAAGGGAAGCCCAGACTTCATAGAAAAGAAGGCAGAGGACCGCAAGCATGCTAAAGAGCTGATTGATAACATCGGAAAGAGCATAGATCCATACCTAAGATATAAGGATGGAAGACCTATAACGGATATTAAGCACATGTTCAACAGTAGTGTTGAGCTTTATGGAGATAGGCATGCATTCCATCAAAAGTTCAACAAAGGCGAAGAATACACTCATATAACATATAAGCAGGCCCAGGTCGATGTAAATGGACTTGGAACCGCTTTGATAAACCTTGGACTCAAGGGCAAGCGTATCGCGATAATAGGAACGACGTATTATCAGTGGGAAACTTCATATCTTGCAGTAACTGGAGGCGTAGGTCTTGCAGTACCTCTAGATAAGGAGCTAAGCGCAGAGGAGCTAAAGAACCTTGTAAAGGATGCTGATGTTTCAGCAGTGCTTTATAGCAAGAAGTTTGAGAAGATATTTGAGCAGATAAGAGAGGATGGAGATACAAGTCTCAAGACCTTGATAAACCTCGATATCGATGAGAACAGAAGTCTAAGGCCTTTGGATAGTGAGGAAACAGAGCTTAAGGAGAAGGTAAGAAAACGCAAGGATAAGAATAAGGAACAGGGAGAAGAGGAACATATAATCTACTCATGGAAACAGCTTATTGAGGATGGAAAGAATGCTATTGCGCTAGGTGATAGACAGTTCATCGATGCTGAGGTTCTAGGAACAGATCCTGCGGTAATACTCTACACTTCAGGAACAACAGGCTTTGCAAAGGGCGTAGTTCTAACACATAGAAACATCGTAGATGACCTTATGATGGCACCTACCATCCTAAACGTTAATCCAGAGGATATCTTCTTCTCAGTACTTCCGGTACATCATACATACGAGTGCACATGTGCATTCCTAATGCCGCTCTACAAGGGTGCTTCCATAGCATTCTGTGAAGGCCTAAAGTACATAACGAAAAACCTTCAGGAGATAAGGCCGACGATGCTTTTAGGCGTTCCAGTTTTGATAGAAACTCTATATAAGAAAATCTGGAAGACAGCAAAGAGCGAGGGCAAGGACAAAAAGCTCGAAAAGCTCATGAAGCTGAACAAGAAGACCAAGAAGCTGAATATCAATATTGCAAAGAAGCTTGCTAAGGACATTCTAGATGTGTTTGGCGGAAGGATGCGAGTTTTGATATCGGGCGGTGCAGCAATAGATCCAAAGATTCTACAGTTCTTTAATGACCTAGGAATCATCGCAGTTCAGGGCTATGGATTAACGGAGTGCTCTCCTATGACTGCCCTAAACCCAGATGTCGAAAAGGATATGAAGAACGAGTCAGTAGGACATCTTCTACCTGGTATGAAGGTTAAGATTGTAGATGCTGATGAAGAGGGTATTGGAGAGATATGCTTTAAGGGACCGAATGTAATGCTCGGCTACTATAACAACCAGGAAGCGACAGATGAAGTTCTCAAGGACGGCTGGTTCCACACTGGTGACCTTGGAAGAGTTGATACAGATAGCTTTATATATATAACAGGACGCAAAAAGAATGTTATAATAACAGAAAATGGCAAGAACGTTTTCCCAGAAGAGCTAGAGTATGAGCTTTCACATATTCCTTACATCGCTGAGTCTATGGTTTGGGGCGATAACGAAGGCGAGGGTGTAAACAACACAACAATCGCTGCAACTGTAACCCTAGACGATGAAGAGGTCAAGGAAGTGCTTGGTGAGGAATACACAGACGAGCAAGCACAGAATCTGGTATGGGGCGAAATCGATAAGATAAATGAGCGCCTACCACTATTTAAAAAGATCAAAAAGCTAAATATCCGTAAGACTGATTTTAACAAGACGACGGGTATGAAGATAAAGCGCTTTGTTGAATCCAATAAGGATGCATAGTTTAAGCAAAAGGAGATTAGAATGACAGATGTAGTTTTGATGACCCAGGAGGGTTACGATAAGTTAGAAGCAGAAAGAGACGAGCTGGTTTCAGTAAGAAGAAAGGATGTTTCTGAGAAGCTAAAAGAGGCAAGATCCTATGGTGACCTTTCTGAGAATGCTGAGTACGATGCAGCAAAGGAAGAGCAGGCTGAGGTTGAGGAGAGAATCCTCAAGGTCGAGCAGATGCTAAGAAATGCAAAGATTATCAGCGAAAATGAAATCACTGCAGACCGTGTAAACGTTGGTCTTAAAGTTACAGTAAAGAATGTGGATAGCGGTGAAGAGAACAAGTTCATCATCGTTGGTTCTACTGAGTCAGATCCTTTTGCTGAGCCTGCTAAGATTTCAAATGAGTCAGAAGTAGGAAAGAGCTTGCTAGAGAAGCAGGTTGGTGACAAGGTTGAAATCCTTGTTCCAGATGGAATGGTACACTACGAGATTCTTGCAATAGAGAAATAAATTTCAAGTAAGGTGGAGAAAATGAGTCAGAACGATAGTAACACTAACACATCTCAGGTTATCGATAGAGATGCTAATCAGACTGAAGAAAATTTAAGCGAACAGAGACAGATAAGACGTGAGAAGCTAAAGGCTTTGCAGGATGCAGATAGAAACCCTTTCGTTGTTGAAAAGTGGGACGTAACTGCACACAGCAAGGATATCAAAGAAAACTTTGATGCAATGGAGGACCAGGAGGTTTCCATCGCAGGAAGAATCATGAGTAAGCGTATCATGGGTAAGGCTGCTTTTATTGACGTTCAGGATAAGCAGGGTCGTATTCAGTCATATATCAAGAGAGATGACATAGGACAGGAAGAATACAAGTGGTTTAAGACCTACGATATAGGTGATATTGTCGGAGTTGTCGGCAAGGTGTTTAAAACAAACACGGGCGAGGTTTCCATCCATGCTACGCAGCTTGTTTTGATGAGCAAATCAATTCAGGTTCTCCCTGATAAGTGGAGTGGTCTTCAGGACCAGGACCTCAGATATCGTCAGCGTTATGTTGACCTTATCATGAATGCAGATGTGAGAGAAACTTTCTACAAGAGAGCTCGCATCATCAAAGAGATTAAGTCCGTTCTAGAAGACGATTACGGCTTCCTAGAAGTTGATACTCCTATTTTGACAACTATCGCAGGCGGTGCGAATGCTCGTCCGTTCAACACTCACCACAACACTTTGAACCTCGATATGAAGCTTCGTATTTCTAACGAGCTATTCCTAAAGAGACTAATTGTTGGTGGCCTTGACAGAGTTTACGAGATGGGCAAGATGTTCCGTAACGAGGGTATGGATAGAAATCACAACCCTGAATACACCAGCATGGAGTGCTACATGGCATTCAGCGACATGGAAGATGTAATGGAACTTACTGAGCAGATTATTTACAAGGCTACTATGGCAGTAAATGGCACACCTATTATCAAGTACCAGGGTAAGGAATTCGACGTTACTCCTCCATGGAGAAAGCTAGATATGGCAGATGCTGTTAAGGAGATAACAGGTGTTGATTTCAGCAAAATTGATACTGATGAGGAAGCTCAGGAAGCAGCAATATCAAAGGGTATGAAGCCTGAGGATGTAAAGGGATTGACACGTGGCAAGCTCATAGCAGAGATGTTTGATGAGTTCTGCGAAGATGTCCCTGGCTACCTGGATGGACCTGTTTTCATCACAGGACATCCAGTAGACATTTCACCTCTAGCAAAACGTGACCCTAAAGACCCAAGAATCACTCGTCGTTTCGAGTTCTATATAAACGGATGGGAAATCGGAAACGCTTTCTCAGAGCTGAACGATCCTATCGACCAGTACAACCGTTTTGCTGAGCAGCAGAAGCAGCTTGACCTTGGAATCGATGACGAAGCTCATCCTATGGATATGGACTTCGTAAATGCTCTTGAGATTGGTATGCCGCCAACAGGTGGACTCGGTATCGGTATCGATAGAGCGATAATGCTAATAGCAGATGCCCCAAGCATCAGAGATGCAATGCTCTTCCCTACAATGAAGCCAATCGGCGCAGATAAGGGAGAAAGCAAGAGCGAAGAGGTTAAGGAAGCTGAGGAAAAGATTGACTTCTCAAAGGTTAAGGTAGAGCCACTGTTTGAGGAAATGGTTGATTTTGATACCTTCTCAAAGTCAGACTTCAGAGCTGTTAAGGTTCTCGAATGCGTTGCAGTTCCTAAGTCAAAGAAACTACTTCAGTTCACGCTCGATGATGGTTCAGGCGAAAACCGCACAATTCTAAGTGGAATCCATAACTTCTATGAGCCAGAGGAACTCGTTGGAAAGACGCTTCTAGCAATTACAAACCTTCCACCACGAGCTATGATGGGCATAGAGTCTTGCGGAATGCTTCTATCAGCAATCCACGATGAAGAGGGCGAAGAGAAGCTTAACCTAATTATGCTAAGCAACAGAATTCCGGCAGGAGCGAAGCTATACTAGCACGTAATAGAATGGAGAATCTCATGACTTTGGAGAATAAGCTGGGGATAACAGATTCCGTGGAGCTTTCTAAAGCGGAAGAGAAGATAAGCAAAAAGAAAGCCGTTGAGCTGTTCGATAAAAATATCTTTGATCAGCTAAAACCAGGTAGTAGTGAGGCACTTTTTGCTATCCATAAATTTCTGTTTGAGGACATATATGATTTCGCTGGCAAGCTGAGAGATGTCAATATATCAAAGGGTAATTTCAGATTTGCACCGGTCATGTACCTAGAGGTATCGCTTGAGAACATCGAAAAGATGCCGCAAGGTAGCTTTGATAAAATCGTTGAAAAGTATGTAGAGATGAACATAGTACATACTTTCAGAGAAGGCAATGGTCGAAGCATGAGAATATGGCTTGATTTGATGCTTAAGAAGGAAATCGGCAAGGTGATTGACTGGAGCATGGTAGACAAGGAAGATTACTTCATGGCTATGGAGAGAAGCCCTATCAAGGATATTGAGATTAAGTATATACTAAGTGAAGCTTTGATAGATGATATTAACGACCGTGAGATATATATGAAGGGCATAGACCATAGCTACTACTACGAAGGATACGCTGAGTTTAAAGCGCAAGAGCTATAATAAAGTTGACAAAATCGCTATATGCATTTAGATTTGAATGTGTATAGCGATTTGTTTTTGTTATAAAGTGTAATTTATGCATATAAACGAGGAAAGAAAGTATGAAGTATTACTATATTGACGGAGATGATGCTGACTATTTATATTTGGGGCGCGAATCAAAGCCGGATATAAAGCTCTGCCCACATTGTAAAATGGTACTTAATCGTGATGAAGCGATATTTCAAGCCGCGGAAACAGTGAAGTGGAGAAAAAAGAAATTCTTTGTTACAACATATGACGGTGTGAATATTGCGAGCCGGCATTTTTACGAAATATATCATAAGCACAAAATGAATGGAATTGAATTTATACCATTTAAAAAATCTGAAGGCTATTATATTTGCCGATTTACCAATATTGCATCCTTTGACCTTAAAAAAGCAAAACAGGTGAGAGCTGAATACGAGGGCAAGGTTACTTATGGAGTGATTGACAACGGAACCTGTGCTTATTGCAAAAGAAGCAAAGGACATCACCATCCGTGGCCATGCCGTATGATTGAATCTGATGAACAAAATCTAAATGCAAATACGTTTTACCGCAGTGATATAGAATTTGGGGAGGAAAATACACAATCTCCAATAATATGGGCAACAGAAGATATTGTTGAAGCTTTTAAACAAGAAAAATGTAGGATTTTCTATAAAATTGTAGAATGAAATTTATTTTTTAATGAATTTGCAGCTAAGCAATGCGGAGATAATAAAATTTATATTTTGTTAGAGAGGAAAGAACAATAATGAAAGCTTATCAGGATATAAACAAAGAAACAATTGACAGATGGGTTAAGGAAGGCTGGGAATGGGGGAAACCAGTTTCACATGATGAATATATCAAAGCCAAAAAAGGAAAATGGAATGTTTTTCTTACTCCAACTGTTCCAGTTCCTCATGAATGGTTTGAGGATTTACAAGTTAAGAAAATTCTAGGCTTAGCGTCAGGAGGTGGGCAACAAATGCCAATATTTAATGCGCTAGGAGCAGATTGTACGGTTATTGATTATTCTCCAAAGCAAATAGAAAATGAGTTATTAGTCGCTGAGAGAGAGGGTTATATTATCAAAGCAATTGAAGGTGATATAACAAAGAAATTGCCTTTTGATAATGAAACATTTGATATTGTCTTTCATCCAGTTTCCAACTGCTATGTTGAAGATGTGCAACATGTTTTTAATGAAGCATATAGAGTTTTGAAAAAGAATGGCATTTTACTTGCGGGTTTAAATAATGAAATAAATTACATTGTAGATAGTGAAGAAAGAGAAATTATTTGGAGAATGCCCTTTAATCCTTTAAAAGATAAGGCTTCTCTAGAATATATGATTAAAGAAGATGCGGGAATGCAGTTTTCTCACAATATGACAGAGCAGATCGGGGGACAGTTAAAAGCTGGATTCACATTACTTGATCTATATGAAGATACGAATGGCACCGGCAGACTACATAATCTTAATATTAAAACATATATTGCGACTAAAGCAGTCAAATTATAGGTTCTATGTTATATTCGGACTGGTATAATTCAAACTACTTGGATTTTTGCTTATTCAAAAGTATTATACATGTAATTACCGCTATACAAAATGAAAGAATTAAAGGCCATAGATTTTCAAGGCAAAAACCATTATCTAACATCAAACGGTATCCCCAATAAGCGGGGAAAACATGCCCCATTACTTTAAGAAAATCGGGAAGTAAGTTGATAGGGAACATAATCCCAGAAAGCATAATCGAGGGTAAAAACACAAGTTGTGCTATCATAGTCAGCTTCGCCTGATTTTTTACAATAAGCCCGAGTATACTTCCGATACTAAGCGATACGAGAATGTATATGGCAAGTGCAAGAAAGAAAAACGGAAGGTGAGTAGGTGGAATTGCTTCAAATAAAATAGGGGCAAGCATCACTATCACAATGCATGTAATCATCAAATGGGCAAATATAGAGAGGAACATGGTAACAAGTCCTAAATAAATAGGAACGCCATTTGTTTTATAAATCTTTTTTATGTCGCTTCCGAAAGTCTCAATCAATGAAGGTGGCAAACCGAGAAATGCTCCCATTGAAACACTCATTACAATCATAGACTGTATTAGCGTACTTTCCATTTCGGGCATAACCGAAGTGAAAATACTACCCATTAAAAGAAAGAAAATAAGCGGAACGATATAGCAAGTAACTAGGAGGGTCTTACTTCGCATATCTAATTTCCACTGTAATGCTAGGCTATATAAAAACCCGTTCATTCTGCTTCCCTCCTTGCCATTTCGATGAAATGCTGTTCCAGCGTGCCACGATCAACCTTAATATCCAATACATGGATTTTTTTCTGTTTTAACTCGCCCAATAATGAAATCAATGCATCCTTGATATTATCGGTTTCAAAAGATTTGTCTCCTGCCTGTGTTCTTAAATGGATTAAATATTTTCTTCCAAGCGTATCTGTCAGTTCTGAAGCTGTGCCACAAAAAACGATATTCCCATCATTCAAAATGGCAATGCGATCACATAAGGCTTCTACCTCGGCCATATCGTGACTTGCCAATACGATTGTTTTTCCATGTGATTTGAGCTTTCGGATTTGTTTGTGGAGCGATAGTCTTCCTTCAACATCAAGTCCTGCTGTCGGTTCATCGAGAAAAATAATATCAGGGTTACCGATAAGTGCAAGAGCAAGATGTAATCGTCTTTTTTGTCCTGTGGATAATTGTATGTATTGCGACTTCTCAATTTCTCTTATTCCAAGAGCGTTAAGCATGTTATGATCGATTTCTGTATTATTCCATTTTGCAAACAGCTTTACCGCTTCCATCGGTTTGATATGGGAGGGTAAAGAGGATGACTGCAGTTGAATACCTATTTTACCGTTCACCCTAATTGTGCCACTATCATATTTTCTTAGACCTTCGATACATTCAAGCGTTGTAGTTTTTCCTGCTCCGTTTACACCGAGCAAAGCAAAAACTTCTCCCTTTTCAATCTGAAAATCAAGACTTCTAAGAACCATCTTATTGCCATAACTCTTCTTTAATCCACGAACCTGTATTGCATCTTTCACGGTTTTACCTCTTCAAAAGGATTTGTTCCAAGCTTTGAAAAATAGACCTGTAAAGCAGGAGCTAAATATTCATTTACGATTTTCTGCTTTTCTTCCCAAGCACTTGTGGCAGTGTCAATATTTCCTACTTCCATCAATTTCGGAAGCATGCTCATATCACCATTTGTAAACTCCATAATCAAGCCCCAGTAGTCTTGCACAACCTGTTGGCATTTTTCACTTTCAGGCAGCACGTTTTCTTTTTGAAGTTGCACGATTTCATCACTCAGGCGATTAAACCTGTTCATAAAGTCTAGTCCACTTTTCTTGTCAAACTGACTTCGTATATGATCGAGCGTATCATCATCAAAATGCTTAATCAGAGAGTAAGAGTCATTCTTCATCTGTAGATTGATAATAATATCTGCGTACTTCTTGAAGTTGACAGTCTGTATTTGTAAAACTTCTGTTTTTAACTGTTCTATTGCTGACAGAGAAGCCTTAAGCTGTTCTATTTTCTTTCGTAGATCATCTGCCTGCTCTGTAAGTGCATTTGCAACTTCTTTCGGTGTTTCCAAAGGGAACAAACGCCCTTTTATGTCATCTAGAGAAAACCCTAGTGATTTCAAAGATATAATCTGATTTAGCATAACCAAATCTTTATCGGTATAAAGCCTGCGACCACCATCGCTTTCTGCCGATGGGGAAAGCAATCCTTCTTTATCGTAGTATTGTAGAGTACGAACGGTAACTCCCATTTTCTTTGCCACTTCCCCAACTGTCATAAAGCCTTGCGGAATAGCTCTGTATTTCGCCATAATTATGCACCTCCTAATATATATAATAAATCATTACCTAAGGTAACGAACAAGATATTTTTGTCAAAACTATTTGGAAATATTTTTGACTATCAACCTTCTGTAGTTAAGAATATAAAAGCTGATAGGTATGTTATAATATAAAAAGAAAATAGAATTTAGATACTGCAATTTGAATGAAAGGACAAGAGAAAACTATGGAACGTGACTTCTCGCAAGATAAACCCAAGCTTGTTTTGACATATCCTCACAAGTCTAAATTTAATACTATAGGACTTTTATTCATGGCAATCTTATATTTTATTGTTCTTTGGGCATTGAAACATCTTATTAGCTACAACACTGAGCTTTCAGATAGAATTATCATCGCAATAGTTTTGTTTATCGCCCCACTCACCATATGGTTTATTGGATATTACCTGTTCGTAAATGGAGTAAAACTAGAGATTTATGAAAATAATGTTGCCCAATACTATACTTATGGAAGCAGAGGACACAGTAGATTGCTTTTCGGATTTAATCTTGAAGATATAGAGCAAATAAAAATCAAAAATCGTCCATTTAATTGTCAGAAGCTGTCCATAAAAATCAAAAATCCTATTTTTTATGGTATGCATGAGAAGAAAATAAACAAAATAAGAAATGCAAGTATCGTTGCGGATAGAAAAACGGCAGATACTTTTACTCAGCATATTGAACACAAATATAAAAGCTAAAACTTTTTATAAACACATACAAAAAATATTTAATTCATTTCATTTAGTACGAATTTGTTCTTCTTATAGCTTATCAGTCCGTCTTTTTGCATTTTGCTAAGTTCATTTGACATAGCGCTTCGGTCAACGCCAAGATAGTCAGCTAGCTGCTGACGATCAAAGGGTATCGTAAAATGCGTGCTTCCATGGATTATAGCCTGCTCAGAAAGGTACGATAATAACCTGTCTCTAAGACCCTTTGGAGCTGTGTGCATCATTCTGCTAGATAGGTTTAGACTCTTTTGGGCAGAGATACGAAGCATATTGTGAATAAGCCTGTGGTGGAAGCTGCAGCAGCTTTGGCAAGTGGAGAGGAGTTTGCTTAGATCAAGAAACATCACCTCGGTATCTTCGCTTGCAATTACATCACATATTAGTTCTTTGCTAGGTATAGCAGCATAGTTTTCCGCAAATATCTCGCCTTTCTCGACATGGCCGAAAATATGGCTACCACCCCAATAAAAATTAACGATGATGTTTACACTCCCCGAAAGAACGAGCCCTATCTCGTGTACTTTATCGCCGGCACGGTAAATTACTTCACCCTTTGTATATGTCTTTTTTCTGCCGTTTAAGCAGGATATTAAATGTTTAATTTCGTCTTCTTGTATTCCATTAAAGAGAGCTGAATTTGATAGAAATGAATAGTTCATGAAATCTCCTTTTGTTGTTTTGACAACATAATACAAGGATTACAGTAATCTAATACAACTGAAAAGTCAAGGCAGATATTAGAAACAAATAATGATAGAAGAAGTAGTAATCAAAGATATGAAACCTTATACGAATATGCTATAATACCATCAACAAATTTTGGTGGAATTTTAATTTTAAAGCCGATAAGTCGAGGGAAAATATGAAAGTCAATATGAATGTTATTGTTGGAGGAACGGATAATGTGTTAGATAATATATTATCTGCTGCAAGAACAGTAAGAAAAGAATTGAAAGCTTCTTTTGAAAGCATTGAGATAGATGCACTGCAGAAGATGGATATTTGCGTTTGTTTTAGCGGAAATGTATCGAAATATTATCCTGAGTCTGGAATTTATCAGGCAAGATATTATTCTAAAACTAAGAAATTTATTGTATATGTTCATTTCAGCTCTAATGAGTGGAATTCCAATGAGAAAGAAAACGTAAGTAAGTTTATTAAATTGTATAACGACTATCTTTTACAGCTTTCGGATATCATCAAGATGAAGATGGCAAAATCTAAGTTGGGATTTGATAACAAGTCTTATGAAGAGATGGTTAAAAGAGCCTTTGAAAATTTGTACGGGAGCAAACTATAAATAGGACAATTTTGGAAACGATAAATCAAGTCGGTTTGCTGTTTTATCTACCGATACTTATAAGAAAAATAATTCATAAAATCTCCTTTTTGTTGTTTGAACAACATAAATATAGGTATCAGAGTAATATAATATAAATGAAAAGTCAAGAAAGAACTGTTAGAAAGGGGAATGCCTATGAAGGAAGTTGTCGGAAGGGTCTTTTCAATAGCAAAGGAAAACGCCTATATCCCAGGGTGCACGGTATCGAAGTCCATCTTTGATGGAGAAAATTATATAATTTACTTCTCCATGGCACCTGAGACAGACATAAGCGCAGAGATCTTCCCATATCACAAGCTGATACTAGTCGAGGAAGGAAGCCTCGAGGTTTACGGCACAGACGGATATCAAAGAGGTCTTTGTGCAGGCGAAGCAGTTCTAACACAGACGGATAAACCTATTGGGATGCGTACCGAAGAGGGCGCGATATATACAGAAATATCTATTTCAAAGGAGGATAATATGAACAGTGCAATCAAAGCAGGCGAAGTTTTTAAGCTAGCCGATTTAATCCCTTACCAAGAGGGTAAAGTAATAAACATGGATATAGCTCACAATGACAAGATGAAGTTTATCATCATGTCTTTTGACAAGGGAACAGGACTCTCAGAGCATGCAGCGCCTGGAGAAGCGCTCATCTTCGCACTAGATGGAGAAGGTGTTATCGGCTATGAGGGAACAGAGCACACAATCAAAGCGGGTGAAGAATTCCACTTTGCTAAGGGCGGAGCTCACTTTGTTAAGGCAACAGAAAAGTTCAAAATGGCACTCTTGCTAACGCTAGAGTAATCTAAGTATAAATAGAAAGTAGGGAAATCAAAATGAAATATGTTGTAAATGACAGCTGCATCGGATGCGGATTCTGTGCTGGAACATGTCCAGAAGTATTTTCAATGAACGACGAGGGTATCGCAGTAGCTATCGAAGCTGATGTACCTGATGATGCTATAGACACTGCAGCAGAGGCAATGGACGGATGTCCTGTCGGCGCAATCGAAGAGGCATAAATCGACGGGCCGGCAAATAAAAATAGAAAGAGGATGATATATGAGTATGTTTTTGGGGCCAATTCACTATTGGCTATATAACAAAATCAACAATCAGGAAAAGCTCACTGCAGCAATCGCTGCTGAGGCGTCAAAGAATGGCTGGATTTCAGATGCTTCTGAGTACACAAAGGAGCTTCCTGCACTAGAGTCTGTAATCGACGAAAGCAACATCCACGGATGGCTGCAGTCACAGATTACAGATGCAGAGATGCGCTACGCATCGCTAATTGCTTTGCTAGGTGATAAATTTGATGAGGTCAAGGCGCTTGCTTTTGACTTCGGAAAGAGCAACGCAGTAGATACAAAGGCTGACGCTGAGGAAATCTACAAGTATTTTGAGGATTTCTTTGTAAACGGAATGCCATGCGATCATGTAAACTCAGTTGTGGCTCAGGGTGAGGATTCGCTGACATGGAAGATGTCTCAGGATATTCACGCGCAGTACTGGAACGGCGGAGATACATCAAAGTATTACGCAATCCGCAAAGCTGTAATGGACGGAATGCTTGAGGCCAGCGATTACGCTTTGACAGAGGGCGATACTTTTCAGTATACGATTGCGAAAAAGTAAGCATCCAAAAGCTATTTAAACCAAAGTATCAATACAATTCAATAAAAGGTGAAATCTATACGAAATGGACAGTCTAAGGGCTGTCCATTTTTGTTGTACTATTGAAAAAGTAAAAATTTTCATATAGAATCGATGTATAGGAATTTAATGAGGATGGGAACAGAGGATGAAACAAAAGAGAAAGTACCTTAACATGAGGTCAATATTTTACTTTTTGATAGTTTTAGCAGTAGCACTGTTTTTGATAGGGCAGATTTTGTATAAATGGTTTTTCTGGGACCTATACGTGAATAACGCGATAGATAGCGAGAAGATTAATTTATATGACACAGTGACTAGCTTTATACCCTATTGCATTTCTCTTTGGGCATTGATAATAGGAATTTTCTTTGTAAAAAAGAATAAGCTTGTCATAGCGATATGCATAGTTACAGGTATATTACATCTTGTATGGTTTCATGTAATTTGGTTCTATTCAGATAGAAGTTTATATCCTGTTTTTGACTGGTTTGTAGAGGCTTTGAGCTTTGGACTTATAAAATTACCAGGAGGATGGAGATAAATAGGTCAAAGTCATTTTGATATAGAGGCGTATGGTATGGCTATTGAATCACAATCTAGCAACATAATATTGTTTCCTAAGTACGAAGAATTGAAATCAGAGGTAGAGGAGCTTCGTGCCGATTTATCAAAGTTATATTTTGAATATGATGAGCTTCGCTTTGTCATATGTCCAAATATAGAAATGCAATATATGCTAGCGCTTGGGGCCATCGAATATAAGCTATTTGAAGCTCAGTGCAAGATGCTTAGACTTAAGAGAAAAATAGAGCTTATACAAGCAAAGCTTAACCGGCAGGAGACGATTGTTATTTCAGAGATAGAGGCACAACTAGATGAGGAATTTGCCGAGTACCAGGACCTTCTTGAAATACAAATAGAGGCTATGAATGAGGCTTTGGATAGAAGCAAGGGTAAAATTCTATCTACAGAGGATGAAGAGGAGCTAAAAGCTTTATACAGAAAGATTGTAAAAGCGCTTCATCCTGATTTAAATTCTGACTTATCTAGGGCAGAAATGGATTTGTTTATGAGTGCTGTTGAAGCATATAAAAATGCAGACTTAAATGTGCTTAGGATCATCGCTGAGATGATGGATGATGGTGAGCTCCCAGATGAGTCAGACAATGCGCTAGCATATTTGGCGAAGGAGCGAGATCGCCTGCAAGCTTTGATAGAACATATTAAAGAGGAAATTTGCATTACCAAAGAATGCTTTCCATATAACAGGAGAGATATCGTAAAAGATAGTGCTAAAATTGAGGAAATGAAACAGGAGTTTAAACGCCTCCAAAAACTATATGAAGAAGAAATAGAATTATATAAAGCAAAAATAGCTGAAATGTTGGAGTAGAAAATGAGTAATCTTGTTAAGGTAGATGCATCGGGTCTGATGAGCCTTATGCATAACAATAAGGATATTGATATACCAAAGCCATTTGAAAGGGAAATCTATCTCTTTGATACTCATGTTGCGGGAACAATGCATGTGGAAGGAATAGAGGAAATAGAGCCAAAGCTAGCTATAAATGACAAGCTTAGCTTTTACCGTGAACCTGAAAATGAATATGACAGCAAGGCCATTGTTATAAAGACGACTGATGGCATCAAAATTGGATATGTTCCACAGATGGACAATCTCATATTTTCTAGACTGATGGATGCAGGTAAACTTCTCTTTGCAAGAATTCAGATGAAGGAGCAAAGAGGAAAGTGGATTAAAATTCATATTAAGGTTTTCTTGCAGGATTAGGTGAATAGGACTCGCTCATAGTAGGAGAACGAATTGAGCGAGTTTTTTATGTGAAATATAAGCATGTAATTTCAAATTATATTTCAAAAATAAGCCTTTTTATGAAATTACTAAGGCAAAAATCGATATGATATTTCAATAAAACTTGTTTTTATGAAATATGGGTGTTTTAACAGGACCATTTGATTAGAGCTTATTTGACTTCTGATTACTCGTTTTATACCACCTATATTGATATATTGACCACCTATAGATAATCGCTTGAAAAAGCATTTCGTTTTTCGTAAAATCAAATCAACCTAAGGGGAGGTTGAAAAAATGCAAGTAGAAATCAAAATTGACAAGGACTGCAAGGAGCCGAAGCTCATCATCATAACAGATGAGATGACGGAAGAGCTAGATGCAATCGTAAGGCAGGCTTCGAGCACAGGGCCAAAGCTAATAACGGGCTTTAGGGATGGCAATGCAAAAATTCTTGAGCCTAGCGAAATCTATCGCATCTATGCGGAGTCTGGCAGGGTAATAGCTGAATGCGAAGATGGAAGATATGCTTTGAGGTTAAGGCTCTACGAACTAGAAGAAATGCTAGGAAAACACTTTGCGCGTATATCAAACTCAGATATTGTGAACCTGAAGAAGGTCAAAGAGTTTAATCTCAGCATTGTCGGAACGATTTGCGTCAAGCTTTCAAACGGTACAGTAACCTATGTATCAAGGCGCTTTGTTAGCAAAATCAAGCAGATTTTAGGAATTTGAGGTGGTAAAGATGGATATTAATATTAAAAAAGAAGCATTTGTACGCGGATTAGCTGGATTTCCAATAGGTGTAATGATTGGCTGCATACTTTCAATTGTATTTTCCTTCAAGTATGCAGATGGAAGTTTTCATGCGGTTTTACCTAGTTTGACAGAGAAGATGGGAAATGAGCTGAATGCAGTTATTTTCCAAACTATTCTTTGTGGAGTTATCGGCTCGGCCTTTAATGCAGGCTCAGTAATCTGGGAAATAGATTCATGGAGCATTGCAAAGCAGAGTGCGATATATTTCCTAGTCGGAGGTCTTGCGCTACTACCAATTGCGTATTTAACAGACTGGATGGAGCACTCAGTTAAAGGGGCAATAAGCTACTTTATCGTTTTCGTATTTATCTTCGCTGTAATCTGGATAGCTAAATACTTAATCTTAAGATCAAAGATAAAACGCCTAAACGGAGAGTTCAAAAAATAGATACCAAAAGGAAATCAAACTTAAATGTGGATTTATGGGAGCAGGCTAGCCTGCTTCCTGTTTTTTGTTTGGGGAAAAATATATTTTGATTGTCAAATCGCAAGGGATTTGGTATCATATACATAGAACATTTGTTCGTTACAGATATTGCAGATAGGCGATGTTTATAACGATTGATATAACTGAGTTTGAGGCAAACACCTAAGGAGGATGAGGATGAGCAAGACATATATTTCCATAGACCTAAAGTCATTCTATGCCTCCGTAGAATGCATGGAGAGAGGACTAGATCCTCTTAATACCAACCTGGTAGTAGCTGATGCATCGCGTACCCAGAAGACTATTTGTCTTGCAGTGTCTCCCTCGCTTAAGGCCTACGGGATTCCAGGCAGAGCTAGACTTTTTGAGGTTGAACAGAAGGTCAAGGAGGCTAATGCGAGGAGGCAGACGAGGGCGCCTAAGAATATCATTGATGGCAAGTCCGTATTTGCTTCTGAGCTAAATGAGAACCCTAACCTTGCTATTGATTATATAGCGGCTAAACCTAGAATGGCTCTATACATGAGCAAGAGTATGCAGATTTATGATGTGTATCTTAGATATATTGCACCTGAGGATATCTATGCTTATTCAGTAGATGAAGTTTTCATTGATGCGAGTGGATATCTTAAGACCTACGGGTTAAATGCACATGATTTTGCAAGGCTCCTGGTTAGGGAGGTTTTTAAGGAGACTGGAATTACAGCAACTGCAGGCATAGGCCCTAATCTCTATCTGTGCAAAATAGCGATGGACATAGGGGCTAAGCATACAGAGGCAGATGCTGATGGCGTTAGAATTGCTGAACTAGATGAATACTCATATAGGAGACTCCTTTGGGATCATAGGCCTATTACGGACTTTTGGAGAGTGGGCAGAGGCTATGCCAAGAAGCTCGCTAAGAAGAGCATATTTACCATGGGTGATATTGCAAGATGCTCACTAGGCACTAGCTCTGACTACTATAATGAGGATTTGCTTTATAAGATGTTTGGTGTCAACGCTGAGCTTTTGATTGACCATGCTTGGGGCTATGAGCCGTGCACCCTCGCCGAAGTTAAGTCATATAGGCCTCAGCGTAAGAGTCTCGTTTCAGGACAGGTTTTACAGAATGCATACACCTATGATAAGACTAGAATCGTAGTTAGAGAAATGATGGAGCTTCTAGCGCTTGATTTGGTAGATAAGGGACTTCTCACTAACCAGATAGTTTTGACCGTAGGTTATGACATAGAGAACTTATCTGACCCTGAGAGACGCAGGGCTTATAAGGGTGAGATAACAGTAGATGGATATGGTAGAGAGATTCCTAAACATGCACACGGAACAGGTAATTTGCCGTTCAGCACATCTTCTACTAAGCTCACAACAGACTGTGTTTTAGAAGTTTTTGATAGAGTTGTTGATGAGTCGCTTTTGACTAGGAGAATAAGCATAACGGCCAATAATCTTGTATTAGAGTCTGAGTACAAACGAGAGAGCGAAGTTGCTAGTGCAGAGCCTGAGCAGATAAGTATGTTTGATATGCTGGCAGGGGGAGGCACGCCTCAAGAGAGAGAGCCTGCGTCCAGCAAAGACAATTCTTCATATTCGGAACGAGATAAACCAAATAGCACAATGGTGGCTGAGTCTATCTCAGGAAGCGCAGGTAATGATAACGACGAAGATGCGCTAGAGAAGGAGAAGCAGGTTCAAGAGGCCATGCTCAAGATTAAGAAACGCTTCGGCAAAAACGCCATTCTAAAGGGTACCAATCTTCAGGAGGGCGCAACGGCAAAGGAACGTAACGCCCAAATCGGTGGGCACAAGGCTTAGAGTAGTCTGGATTTAAGAGGATAAGGAATTCATGGGTAAATACGACGATATAATAGATCTGCCATACAAGAAGTCAACTAGGCATGCTCATATGTCAACGCATGATAGAGCGGCTCAGTTTGCACCATTTGCAGCTCTTACAGGTTACGGAGAGGCTGTTGAGGAGACAGCTAGATTTACTGATTCCAAAATTGAGCTTGCAGAGGATAAGATTGCCGAGATAAACGAAGTTCTCGCTGAACTAAAAAACGCCCTAGATAGGCCTTTGGATGAAGATGAGCTCCCAGAGGTTAAGCTTAACTATTTCGTCCAAGACAAGCTAAAACAGGGCGGTAAATACATAATTTATAAAGGTGCTGTCTGTAAGATTGATGAGCATGAGAAAAAACTCAGGCTGAGTAAAGGCACGTGTATAAGGATAGAGGATATATTTGATATTAAGCTAGTATAATTATGTTAGCCAATATCATTTATGATAGCTCTGCCATCTTCTGGTGGGAATAGCGCGCATAGCTTATCAATGAGTACATCCAGTTCACCTAAATTTGTGCTTTTTAATATAATAGTTCTGCCGTCCATCGCATTTATCTTATATCCGAAGTGTTTTCCAATAATAAATAGCGAGTGAACTAGTAGAGGCTCTATATTATATATCTCTGAGAATAGCATAGAGATTTCCTGATTTTTTCTTATTATGACGATACCGTTTTCGTGTAAATCAACCTGTGCCCAGATATTTTGATCCCACGGAAGCATAACCTTCTTTATTGTATTTGATGTAAATATGCGCTTACCGAGTTCACCTGTCTCGTTAATAACATTAGGGTCTATGTTAAACTGTATTAACTTAAGCCTGTAATGAGGTCCTCGTGGAGCGTTAAACTTCATATAGATGAAGAATAGCACAAGTGCTAAAAGTAAAGCCAAAAAAATAAGTCTAGTTGTAATCATATTTGAAAATCTCCTTATGGGTAATTTTTGATGGTATATCTTTCAACATTATATCATCAAAAGCGTAAGAGTAAATTACTTTTATTTGCAAAGAGCAAGGAATATGCTTAATTGTGCAAAAAGTGTGTAAATATAATATATACATTTATAGTATGGTATAATATAAATACGGCATATGCTAGCGATGTAAATATTGAATTGGCTGGTACTTGAACATCGTAACTAAACGATGGGAATTGATCTAATGGAAAGGAGCCTATAATGGAGTACATGAGATTTTTTAGAGACACGATTATGGAGAGACAGTCGTGCAGAAAGTTTTTAAGCAAGGAAGTTGAAATTGAGGAACTGGTAGAGGTTAATCGCGTATACGATAACCTAGAGAGGCTTGTTCCAGGTATTGAAACAGATATTAAGTTTACTGGTGCAGAGGCAGGCAAGAAGTTTGGAGATAGCGTAGGCTATAACGGATATTCAATAGAGGCACCTCAGTATATCATTTTGCTATCAGAGGTAAAAGAACACTATTTAGAGAACATTGCATATCTTGCTCAGGCAATGACGCTTAAGCTTACAGATCTCGGAATTGCTGCATGTTGGCTTACAGTGAATAATTCAGATAAAGTTAAGGCAGCAGCTGATCTAGATTCCAAACTAGAGGTTGCATGCGTTATCGGAATAGGATATCGCGACAAGGATACTAAGGAGACTAGACTTGATATTGTCAGTCCATCCAATGTTACAATGACTAAGACTGAGCTAAGAGCTGCTCCAAAGATTCATCTAGGATGCATGCTATTTGATAAGCAATACGGCAAGGCGTTCAATACAGATGAGCTATACACAGAGCTAGAAGATTCACTTCTTGCAATAAGCCATGCGCAGTCATTTTTCAACAGACAGCCATATAGAGTAATCGTTGGGGATAGCGAGATTTACCTAGTTGGAGTGCCTGATGAGATGACATGCGAAAACGACAGACATCTAAACTACGGTATTGCAATGTTTAACTTCGTTGCAGTAATTGGTTCACTAAGAGCAGAGGCACCTAAGTGGAGCTTTGATGCACCTACAGTTGACCTAGCGCTTCCAGAAAATGTTTATTATGTAGGAAAGTGCAGGATTTAGTGAAGATACCATTAGGAAGCTAACGATTTTTAGTATATTCGAATAGCAAGAAATTTGTGGGAGGAAGTGCAAATGAAAGTAACTTTGAAAGTAGAAGGAATGTCATGTAGCATGTGTGAGGCACATATATGTGAAACTATCAGAAAGGTAGTTCCAGATGCAAAGAAGGTGAAGGCATCAAAGCGTAAAGGGACGGCGACCTTTGTAACGGATGACAGTCTGAACGAAGGTAATTTGGCCAAGGCTATCGAGGAAACCGGTTACACATGTACAGGCATGGATGTCGAGTAGACATCTAACAGTAAATATAAATATCGTTATAGATAAAGCCTACTACAGCTGAAAGGTTGCAGTAGGCTTTTTATTGAAGTGTTTAAATAGGTTTGATATTCTGTATATGAATATATTAAAAAGACTAAAACTAAATGTACCATTTTTGTCACATTGAAAGAATTAAATTTAAAATAGATTTGTTAGACCTGTAGATTTTTGAGAAAGAAAAGACACGAGTTCGATAATGGGGAATTTTGAGCCAAAGAAATTAGACCTAATAAGAATTTGGGAAATACTAAAGAAACTTAAGATTTCTTATTGCTGTGTTAACTTCTTTGTTCTTGTCATCAGACACTGTTCCTCCAGTTGCTCCTAGTCCTTTAAGGAGATTTTCAATAACTTCTCTTTTCATGATGTTTTTCCTTTCTCGGTACGCTTTTATACGAGGTTGCTTCTCCTCCGTGTACATGATTACGCTCTGTACTAAGCTAATTTTTTGTATAACAAAAGACAGCTATACAGCTGCCTCAAGTATCGTTATTTATTCACTAAAAAACACACCCTGCCTGAGTGTGTTTATATCATTGGGATAAACTCGCCTATGGTTTTAAGATACTAATTCATATAGTAAATATTGTCATATATTTCCTGGAGCTTTTTACCCTCGTCATTATAAAATTCCAATTTATCATCAAAACCTACTTCCATGATTTTTTCATTCATAGCATCCAATAAGTCGGATATCGATGCATTTTTCAGATATTCTTCACTATAATATTTCTTCAAGTACCTGAAGTCATCAGGTTTATAAATCAAAATACTTTCCATATATTTCCACCTCCCAAAATTATTTAGGGTTACACTGTATCAGTATTCTTTTATCCGGATTAATTGCTATGTTGCATTTATCACTTTTCAAAAGAATGCTGCGCTCTCCTAATTTGCTTACTTGTTCTTTTCCAACTCTTCCCGATTTCAAGCAATCAATCAAAGCCTCAATTGAAACACCAGGTCTATTATATTTCTGGTTTAATGCCGAATTCCAAATCACTCTTCCAACAAAATGAGACGCATATCCTTCTATCTGTAAACCTAACGGTGTTTGTACTCCCACTAAATTATTTTGCACGGCTCTACTATACGCATTATATACTTTATAACTCAGTAGTGGGCTTATCTCTCCTTTGCTTACCAAAAATCTATAATCCATTAGATTCTTATAGGCAGGAGAATTATTATATTTGGCATCATAGTATTTGTCAAGCACTTTTAATTCGCTGCTTTCCGCGCCGATTGACTTTAACCAATCTGTATGGTGCTTAATAGCTACAGTTCTTGCTCTTTGTGCGGCGCTTCTATCAAATCCTACAATCTTACCGGACGCATCTTTTACGGCATGAACTTGAGTTCTAGTCGTATCGACGCGCCTATCTGTGGCCTTGCAGAAATGTTTCAGCTCCGCTTCCTTACGCTTTAAATTAACCGCAGAGCTCTCCATCTCGTATTTTAGGCTCTATCTTAAGGTATTGTCTTTTGTGTAGATAGGGAGGAATATGAAAAGCAACTGACATTTGAATAAACTTATAAACTTAAAGATAAGTGGAAAATAATATTGGTTAGACTAGTTTTTTTAACAATCCACAAGGGCCACAAAATATGTGGCTCTTTTTGTGTCATGGATTCAGAGCGGCAAGGGGTGACCGTATAGATTTAAGATATTTTTATGCATTTTTTTGAAAGACTATGATAAAAATAAAATACGAACGTTTTGGATAGATTCTCAATAAAATGTTATGGGTTTCACTGCTTTTGATGTATTTGTTGGCAAGTTGCTATATAAAAATACGCCTTTGCGTGTTGACGGTATTTTTATCAGTATAGTATTGTTAACTTATCGAAGAAGATGAAAGGAAGTTGATTTATGGAAATGACAATTGAAAGACTTAAGGATAGAGTTAAGGCTGGCAGAGGACTTGTACCTGCACATAAGGTTATCAAGGGCGGAATGCTAGTAAATGTAATGTCTGCAGAGGTTTATCCTGCTGATGTTGCTATATATAATGAAATGATTGCTGCTGTAGGAGATGTTAGCGACTACATTGGCGAGGATACAGAAATTATCGATGCTAAGGGACGCTACCTAGTTCCTGGAATGATTGACGGGCACATCCACAGCGAGTGTAGTAAGCTTAGTATCACAAGCTATGCCAAGGCTGTAGTTCCAAGGGGTACAACAAGCATGGTTTCAGGTCTTGATGAATATATATCTGTTTCAGGACTTGAGGGACTTCGTGAGATTTTTGAGGAAGTGAAGCAGAGCCCGCTTAAGGTTTTCTGGGGCGCTCCTTTTAAGACTCCATACACTATTCCTGAATCAACAGTTGCATATAACTTTACTAAGGAAACTCATGAAGAAGTTCAGAAGTGGGATGAGTGCTACGGCGTTTGGGAGACCGTTCGTGAATTTGTTCAGGAAGAAGATGAGAACACTCTAGGCGCAATTGCTACAGCGTATAACAATAGGCTTCCAGTATTCGGATGTGCACCTATGGCTCGTGGAAACGACCTAAATGGATATCTTTGCGGAGGAATTAGACTTGACCACGAAAGCTACGATCACGAAGAGGTTGTAGAGAAGATGCGTAAGGGCATGCATATGCTGATTAGAGAGTCTTCAGTTACTCACTTTCTTGAGGAAAATATCAAGGCAGTTACAGAGGTTAATCCTTACTTTGCCAGAAGAGTAAGCTTCTGTACAGATGACGTTACAGCAACTGATGTTTTGAACAAAGGTCACCTAGACAATGTCGTTAGACTTGCTATGAAGGCTGGGGTTGATGCTATGACAGCTATTCAGATGGCGACAATAAACAGCGCTGAAGCTTATCACATCGACCACCTTGTTGGTTCAATTTGCCCAGGAAGAATCGCAGATATTCTCTTCGTTGGATCACTAGATGACTTTGATGTAGATGAAGTAATGACAAACGGAAAGATGGTTGCTAAGAACCACAAGCTAAGCTACGAACTAAAGGCCCCAGAGAGAAGTTCAGTTCTAAAGGGCAAGCTAAAGTGTGATTTGACAACAAAGGCTGATTTTGAATTCAAGGCTCCTATCGAAGAAGGCAAGGTAAAGGTGCTTTCTATGGACGTTAAGGGTCCTTTCGTAAGAAAGAGAAGAGATGTAGTTCTTGAGGTTAAGGACGGAATTGTTCAGCCAGATGCAGTTCAGGATGTGGTAATGGTATCAGTTCTTGAGCGCTTTGGCAGAAATGGAAATAAGTCACTTGCATTTGCTTCAGGATGGAAGCTTAAGAAGGGTGCTATGGCATCATCTGCAGCTCCAGATGACAATAACCTAGTGGTTATGGGTGCTAGTGCAGAGGATATGTCAATTGCTGCTAACTACTTGATTGAGCAGGGCGGAGGACAGGTCGTTGTTTGCGACGGAGAGATAATGGAATTCCTACCACTTCCAGTTGGCGGAATCGTTACAGATCTTGAGCCTGAAGAGGTTGCGGCCCGTGAAAAGCTAATTGACAAGGCGGCTAGAGACCTAGGTTCTGATTTGCCAGACCCAATGATGTACATGTTCTTCCTTCCAATCACTGCAATTCCTGACTATGCGATAACCGATGCAGGTCCTGTGGATTACGTTAATTTGACAACCTTTGATCCTATTATCGAAGTGGTTAAGTAAGAAAATCAAAGTGCAAACGAAAGGCATATAAAATGACAAAAGAAAGTCTAAAGAATTTGATAGATGTCGCAGCTGGAAGAATTCCAGCGGATACCTTAATCAAAAATTGTAAGATAGTAAATGTTTTTTCAGGAGAAATTACTGAAGGAAGCATTGCGCTAACAGATGGCATGATTGCAGGAATCGGTGATTACGAAGCAAAGACTGTTGTGGATGCTAATGGTGCATATGCTGCCCCAGGCTTTATCGATAGCCACATCCATATCGAGTCTTCGTATCTTTCACCAGAGGAACTCGGAAAGCTTCTCGTGCCACATGGAGGAACTACAATAATCGCTGATCCTCACGAAATCGTAAATGTATGTGGACTGACAGGTCTAAGATACATGATAGATGCAGCAAAGAATACAAAGCTTGATGTTAAGTACATGCTTCCTTCTTGCGTGCCAGCGACTGTTTTTGAGCATTCGGGAGCGGTTATCGACGCAGAAAAGATGAAGGAGTTCATAGATAACGAGGCAATTCTTGGTATCGGTGAGTTCATGGATTTCCCTGGCGTAATCGGAGCTCTTGATGGCGACCTGGATAAGCTTATGCTATCAAAGGAAACCGGAAAACCGGTTGACGGTCACGCACCAGGCGTTTCAGGAAAGGCGCTAAATGCCTATTCTTCAACAAGAATTGTCGCAGATCACGAGTGTGCTTCAATAGAGGATATGCAAAACAAGATCGCTTGCGGAATGTACGTAATGCTCAGGGAGGGCTCTGCGTGCAAGGATCTTCAGAGATTGATAAAAGGGGTTACATCATATAATGCAAGGCGCTGCATCCTTTGTTCGGATGACAGACAGCCTAAGACTATCCTCAAAGAAGGCCACCTCGACAACCACTTGCGCATGTGCGTAGCTGAAGGGCTAGATCCAATCGAAGTTCTCAGAATGGCGACAATAAACGCTTGTGAATGCTTTGGAATCAAAGATAGAGGAGCTATAGCTCCAGGTTACAGAGCCGATATCGTTTTGTTTGACAATCTAAAGGATTTCAATGTCGGCAAGGTTTGGGTAGAGGGTGAGCTTTGCGCGGATAATGGAGAATATCTGCCAGAGATGAAGAAGCACTCCATAGACTCTGTAAAGGGCAGCGTGCACCTAGCTGATTTCTCAAAGGATAAGCTCAAGATGAAGCTCAAGAGCAACAAGGTTAATGTAATTGAGATTCTTCCCGGTGGCGTAGTAACAAAGAAGGCTACAGCTGTCGTAAATGTAGATAAGGACGGCGACTTCATCAGAAATCCAGAGGTTGATATCGTAAAGGTCAGCGTTGCAGAAAGACATCACGCTCTCGGAAACGTTGCAAATGGCTTCCTCGCAGGATACGGAATCAAGCACGGAGCAATTGCAGTAACAATCGCTCACGATTCACACAATATAATCGCTGTTGGAGCTAGTGACGAGGATATGGAATTTGCAATCAACAAGCTCGCTGAGCAGGAGGGCGGAATCGTTCTCGTCAAGGATGGCAAGGTCATAGAGAGTATGCCGATGCCGATTGCAGGACTCATGAGTGATCAAAGCGGTGAGTGGGTCGATGAAAAGCTTTCGGCAATACATAAGCTCGCTCACGAGGAGCTTGGAGTCAATGAAAGCGTTGAGCCAGTCATGACTTTGACCTTCATGTCGCTTGCAGTAATTCCTGAGATAAAGCTCACAGATATGGGGCTTTTCGATGTAACAAAGTTCGAATTCATTGAGCTTGAGGCAGAATAATCAAAACGAAAAGCAATAGCTTACAAACAATCAGCATCGCGATATGCGATTAACAAAATGTCATAATGGAGAATAAAATGAACGACAAGAAAACTTTAGTACCATGGTTTAAAAGAGGAGATATCGGTGGAGTTACCTACCTTGTAACAAATAACATCGTTAACTATCTTATTGTAATTGCAACGCTGTCAGGCGTTCTTAAATGGCCTGACAAAATTGTCTTTGGCGCGGTAATTCCTGGAATGTCTGTAGGTCTTATGCTAGGATGCCTATACTATGCTTTTATGGGACGCAGGCTATCAAAAAAGGAAGGCAGAGCCGATGTAACCGCTCTTCCTTCAGGTGTCTCAACACCTGCCATGTTCGTATTCCTATACGGCGTAATCATGCCGCTTCACTTTGCACTCGGAAAGCCTGAACTGGCTTGGTCAGCAGGTGTTGCAGCTTGTTTCATCGGCGGATTTGTCGAATTCTGTGGAGGTATCATCGGGCCTTGGCTAAAGAAGAGAATTCCAAGAGCTGCTCTACTTGGAACGGTTGCTGGTATCGGATTTATCTGGATGGCAACTCAGGGTGTGTTCGATATCCTCGGAGACCCAATGATTGGACTTCCAGTTCTATTTGTAGCAATCCTTGGTCTATTTGGTGGCTATATGTTTCCAAAGCAGATTCCACCACTAGTCATCGCTATCGTGGGAGGAATAGTTTATGCGCTATGTCTTGGCCGTATACAGCCTGACTTCAGTGGTATAGGATTCTACATTCCAAATCCAGTAAACAGCATTGAGCACCTTATCGATGGATTTGCTATCGTAGCTCCTTACCTAACAATTATCATTCCAGTTGAAATTTATAACTTTATTGAAACGCTAGATAATGTTGAAGCTTCAAATGCAGCAGGTGACAACTACAATGTTCGTGAAGCACAGTTTGCGGACGGAATTTGTACAATGCTTTCTGCACTTTGTGGTGGTGTTATCCCTAACACTGTATGGCTTGGTCATGCAGGACTTAAGAAGTCTGAGGCTGGCATCGGATACTCTTTGATTTCGGGAATTGTGCTTGGACTTTCTGGTATATTTGGACTATTCACCTTCCTCAACAGCGTTGTGCCACCAGCAGTTTGTGCAATCACCTTCCTATGGTGTGCAGTTGTAATGGTAGCTCAGGCATTTAAGGATAACGATAGAAAGCACTATGCGGCAATTGCCGTTGCAATGGTTCCTCCAGTAGCTGATTATCTTTACACTCAGGTTACAGGCGCTTTGAACCTTGCGAACTTGCAGACTGCAGTTCAGAATTCAGGACTAAACGAGTACGCAGCTGATGTCACACAGATGATAAAGGATGCTGGCGTAATGTGGAACGGTGTTCCAGCAACAAAGTCAGGTGCCATAATAATTGGTATCTTGCTTGGAACTATGGTGACGTTTGTCATAGATAAGAGATTAGATAAGGTTGGAATAACAGCATTAATGGGATATATTCTCTCTTGCTTTGGATTCATCCACAGCGCTTCGCTCGGATTTTATCCACTTTCACCTTTTGCAATAGGATATTTGATAATCGCAGTTTTATCTTTCATATTCCATGCAGGAAGAAATACATGGTTCAAGGGTCCTGATGATTTCGACTATGTATAAAGTCTAAAGATTGGAGTTTTATATGCCTAAAGATGTAAAGGAGCCAAGCGAAAGTACTTTGATGGAAGTAGCACTTGTAGAATTCGATGATAATCAAAACGCAGTAATAATGCCTAGGCATGAGAAACTTGACATCGAGCTTCCTAAAAAACTTGTGTATGTATTTCTTGACGAGTGTATAGATAGATATGCTAATGAAATAGGCGCAAAGTGCGTTGCAAAGTATGATTCGCTAACAAAAAAATATCCCGTATATGTCACTGAGGTTAGGGGCGAAAAAATTGCTTTCTGCCAAGCTCCGGTCGGTGCACCTGCAGCGACAATGGTCATGGACTGGCTTATAGGCTACGGTTCTCAAACCATATTGGCTTCGGGTTGCTGTGGAGCTCTTGAGGATATAGATGAAAATATTTTCCTGGTTCCATCAAAGGCGTTAAGGGATGAGGGAACATCATTTCACTACGCTCCTCCATCGCGATTTATAGAGCTTGATGATAAAATGAGAAACCTCATTAAAGAGGGTATGGAAAGACGTAATATAAACTATTGCGAGTGTATAACTTGGAGTACGGACGCATTCTTTCGAGAAACACCTGCAAAGATTGAGGCGAGAAAAGCTGAGGGATGCACTGTGGTGGATATGGAATGTTCCGCTCTTGCCGCATGTGCAAAGTTCAGAGATGCAGATTATGGTCAGATAATATTTACGGCTGACTCACTTGCGAATCTGGATAACTACGATGTGCGTGGCTGGGGAAAGGACTCTTTTGTAAAGGCACTTGAGCTTTGTCTTGATTTGATAAGAGATTTTTAGGCTAACAAAATAAATTTAAAAAATCCACGGTTTATTCCGTGGATTTTTGTATGTCATTTATCTCTTTATATCAAACCCATCAAATGCTGCATAATTATGCTCACAACAGTGATTGCAGCCCAGCAGCAGGCTCCGAGGATCAAAGGTTTTCCACCAGTCTTTACTAGCTTTACGATGTTGCTATTAAGCCCTATAGCCGCCATCGCCATTACAATGAAGAATTTACTTAGGGTTTTAAGCGGTGTGAAGAAGCCTGCACTTACGCCTAGATTTACAGCAATTGTGGTTACAACTGATGCGAGGACGAAGTAGAGGATGAACATTGGAAATGCTCGCTTTATGCTAAAGCTTGATTGTTTCTGCGAGCTATCAGCACCTGCCTGCTCTTTCTTTGCTCTATAGATTGCTAGAATCAAAGTGATAGGGATGATTGCTAGAGTTCTAGTCAGTTTAACTGTTACCGCCTTGTCTAGAGTCTGTGTGCCTAGATTCCACATACTGTCCCAGGTTGCAGCAGCTGCCGTTACTGAAGATGTGTCGTTTACTGCTGTTCCAGCAAAGATTCCAAAGGCGTCCCCTGACAAGGTATCAAAACCGAGTGCTTTACCGAGGATTGGAAATATTATAGCCGCTAGCACATTAAAGAAGAATATTACGGATATGGACTGCGCGACCTCTTCATCGTTTGCATCTATCACAGGTGCTGTTGCTGCAATGGCAGAGCCTCCACAAATAGAAGAACCTACACCTATTAGAACTGATGTGTTTTTGTGAATAGATAGGGCCTTGTGAAGAACAAAGGCAGTCACTAGCGATGTAGCAATCGTGCAGACTATTATAGGCAGCGACTGTTTTCCTGTTTGCATTATAACATTTAGATTGAGGCCGAAGCCTAGCAAAACGACGGCTAGCTGAAGTACAAACTTTGATGTGAACTTAATGCCTGGTGCAGCCTTACCTTTCTCTTTCCAAAATGTTGCTATGACCATGCCAATCAAAATAGAAAAGATGGCGCCTCCGACTACGGGCACGAATTTTCCGAGCAGGTATGACGGAATTGCTATGGCTAGGCAGATTAATATGCCTGGCAATTTCTTATGTAATGATTCCATATTTCCTCCGAATCTTTAAAAACAAAATACAATTCCATTTTATATTAGTGAAAACAAAAAGTAAAATGTGGATTTAGGCGAGTTCGTTTTGACGAACCGAAGGCAACTCATAAAAATATCAATTTGACAATTTTGGTTCACTGAGGTTATAATACTAATGTTTGTTTTAACCATTTTGGTGTATAATGACAAAGATATCATCTTATGATAAGATGATTTTACAGATATTATGAAGAGGAAAGTTTAGTAAATTTTACGAAAGACGAAAGATGATACACCCATATAAGACAAGAAAAGGCGGAGCAACGATAACGGTCTTCACGCCTTACGACTGTGGAAATCATTGCCCATTTTGTATTAACAAAGGAGAATACGCAGATACTACAGGCTTTGATGTAAATAAAATAGTAGAATCACTCAAGTTGATGAACGAAATCACCCCAGAATGCGACATCGTGTTTACAGGAGGGGAGCCTTTCGCTGACAGAGAGGCGCTTCAGACATTGCTCGATGCGGTTCCTAATACACATAGAGTATTCATAAACAGCACCCTGCCGGTTTTCGAGGGTCAGACTGAAGAAGATATAATCGCCTTCACTGAGCATAACAAGGATAAGATTACTTGTATTAACGTTTCAAGACATTTGAGACACTATGTTACTGAGTCGAGCGACGAGCTTCTTTCTAAGCTTGGAGTCCCAACAAGGGTAAACTGCGTACTCTACGATGATTATCCAGCTGACAAGCTCGAGGACTATGTAGAGCGCTGGCTAAAGTATGGCATACCTGTCCAGTTCCGTTATGACTATACTGAGACAACGCTAGACAATCTCTACGATACGGAGAGCGATCCAATCATCGCTGACCTTGAGAAGTTTGCAGATTACAAGGGTCTAGACGGATGCAGAATGCGCTGCGGATTCCACTATGAGTACAAGGGCCTTGAGCTCACATACCATAAGACGCTTCCATATAGCACAATCCTTGAGAAGGACGAGGAGGATGGCAAGACATACGCTATACTCTACGATTTGATCATCAAGCAGAACGGTGATATCCACTCGGATTGGGACGATAGAGTCATGGATTACAACCTTGATATCGAGGCATACAGAAATGTTAAGTATGAGCCATACGATATGCGCGTAATCGAAGGTGACATCACGCTATAGAAATAGTAAGAAACCCCTTATCGGAATGATAAGGGGTTTTGTGGTATTTAAGTCTATCTAAGGTCTTTTGTTAGATCAAAGGCAACTTGAGACGCTATTATCAGCCCAGCAGCTGAAGGTACAAAAGCTGTTGAGCCAGGAACTGACTTAGCTCTAGTCTGACCTGCTGCTGCGACCTGTGAACTAGCCATTATTTTTTGGCCATCTTCATCAAAGTCCATAGGTTTTATAGGCTCCTCCGTCGAATAAACAACCTTGAGCTTTTTGATTCCGCGTTTTTTTAGCTCCTTGCGCATCACCTTTGCAAGAGGATCCATCTCAGTTTTATAGATATCTGTTACTACAAGCTTTGTTGGATCAAAACGATTTCCGCAGCCCATGGCTGAAACAATTGGAACTCCGTGCTCATGCGCCTTCTCTATCAAAGCAAGCTTTGCTGAAACAGTATCTATCGCATCGACTATATAGTCAAAGCTAGCAAAATCAAACTCATAGTCTGAATCCGGAAGATAGAATACATTGTGCTTATTTACTATTATTTCGGGGTTTATATCCTTTGCTCTCGCTTCGGCTACATCGACTTTATTCTCGCCGATGCTGCTGTGTGTTGCGATGATCTGGCGGTTCAGATTGCTGAGCGCTACTTTATCATTATCTACAATATCTATACAGCCTATGCCTGAGCGAACAAGTGATTCCATGACATAGCCACCGACACCTCCAACACCGAAGATTGCAACTCTGCTGGAAGAAAGTCTTTCAATAAATTCCCTGCCCAATATTCTTTCTGTACGTGAAAACTGTGTTTCCATAGTAATCTCCATTCTTTGATTGTATAAAAAAGTTAGCACTATTTCGCTTTGATGTCAAATGTGTATATTTTGATGGGCGGAGGTGATATAATATATTTATCAATTAATGAGTTAGGCAGTAGGAGGTTGTTATGCCACAGGTAACATCGTTAAACATTGAAAAGGACCCAGAAACAAGGCCCTATGTAGCTTGGGATTTAGTAGAGAATTTTATGATTGATGCGTTCAAGGCAGTTGGTGTGCCAGAGGAGGACGCTAGGATATGCGCGGATGTACTTCTTGAGAGTGATAGGCGCGGAATAGAAAGCCACGGATGCAATAGATTTAAGCCTATTTACATAGACAGAATCAATGCGGGCATCCAGAAACCTGTAACTGAGTATGAGGTGATCAAAGATACTCCAACGACTTTGGTTGTAGATGCTCACGATGGTATGGGCATGGTTGCTTCTTACAAGGCTATGAAGTCTATAATCGAAAAGGCTAAGACCTACGGCATGGGTATGGCGGCTATCAGAAACTCCACACACTATGGAATTTCAGGATATTGGACAGGCATGGCTGCTGATGAGGGAATGATTGGTATCTCGGGAACAAATGCTAGACCTTCGATTGCACCTACATTTGGTGTAGAGAATATGCTAGGAACAAATCCTTTGACATTCTCACTACCTACAGACGAGGGATTCCCATTCTGTATTGACTGTGCAACTTCAATCACTCAGAGAGGCAAGATTGAGTATTTTGCACGCTGCGGCATGGATACGCCAGCTGGTATGGTTATCGGAAGAAACGGTGAGGCTATGACAGATAGTGAGGATATTTTAGAAGCTTTGACTAGCGGAAGAGCTGCACTTGCACCTCTTGGAGGAATAGGCGAAGAACTTGCTGGATACAAGGGATACAGCTATGCGACTGTTGTTGAGGTTCTCTCAGCTGCGCTTCAGGGGGGACACTTCCTAAAGGCACTATCTGGTTTTGATGCAGATGGAAACCGCAGACCTTATGGACTTGGTCACTTCTTCATGGTTATCAATCCAGATTTCTTTGTTGGGGAAAAGGAATTCCGCAAGACCTGTGGAGATATCATGAGAGAGCTGAGAGCGTCAGAGAAGGCTCCTGGCCACGACAGAATCTACACTGCGGGCGAGAAAGCTTACATGACCTCAGTATTCCGTAAGGACAAGGGTGTTCCTATCGGAGAGGCTGTTCAGAAGGAGTTCATCGAAGTTAGAGATAAATACAACTTGGATTACAAGTTCCCATTTGAGAAATAGAGCCCATCAAAGGCTTTACAAAAAAAACCAAAAGGCCTCGGTCACCCGAAGCCCTTTGGCGCGATGTTATTATTAAGAAAGAACGTTCAAAAGAAACTGTTATTGGCGTATGCTCTTTTGACAATTATGAGTATACACGTCTTATGTGATAATTTTGTTAAGGTTTCTTATCACTATTGTGCATAGTTGTGGTCGAAACTGTCAAAGTTATGTATATTTATAGATGGCCAGTCAGGCATCAGGATTGAAAAATAAGTTGCGAGCGTCTTTGGGGAAATCTTAGATTTGATTGACCGGGGAAGAATCAAGTGATAATATGATATCGTAAAATAAGTGTAACGAAGAGGAGTAGTGCCTGTGGTACTGCTCCTTTTTTCGTACCCAAAAAGGAGGTAATTTTGATAAGAACAAGGGTAAAGAGATTAAGAAGTTTGGTGATTGCAGTGCTGGTGATGTCAATTTTGATGGTTCAGCTAGCATTTTCACCTATTGCAAGTGCACAGACTGATGTGACAAGAAAATCTGGGAGCAACGAGTATCTGATTTCTACGGATAATGGGGCGTGGATAGGGCATGCTGCTCACGATTTTGTCAACGGTAATAACGAGGCTGTTTATTGCGTTCAGCCGTCGGTTACATCAAAGGATTCTGTGAAGAATGTTGAGGATGCTCTAAACTACTTGCCGCAGGATGTGATAACAAGGATTGCACTGGGGCTAGAGAGTATAAGAGGAGCAAGCATAGACGATTACACTAAGTCAGCCCTGCTTCAGGCATGGGTCTGGATGAATGTCAATGGTCACAAGGGATGTTTTACTGATAATAGAGTAGATGAAATGTACTCTATGAGAGGGGCTAGCCGAGAGACTCAGAGAGCTGTAATAGCAGAGGCAAGAAGGTATGCTGATGCAAATGCGGGAAGCTTTATGGGAAAAGGACTATATTACAAAGGAGCTAGCGCCGAGCAGTCACAGGTTTTGTTCATGCTGAGCACACTTGAGGGAACTGCGGAGTTGAAGAAAGAAACTGGCACTAGATCAAAGCTTTTCAGTGCCTGCCCGAAGATATATAGCCTTGCTGGTGCCATCTATCATGTGGTTGATTCTAGTGGAAAACTTGTTGCAGAGCTAGTGACTGACGAAAACGGTAATACCGATACTAAGGCGCTCAAGCCTGGCAAGTACAAGGCTAGGGAGATTAGTGCACCTAATAATATGGACCTAGATCCTAATGAATACGAATTTGAGGTTAAGGCAAATGAGAACTTTGTCATTCGTTCAAATGACGAGCCACTTGCTGCAGAGCTTGATGTTTTGATCCAAAAGAAGTCCGCGGCTGGAAACCTTGATAAGTCACTTTCGCTAGCTGGCGCTGAATTTACTGTTGAGTATTTCGCTAGTCTAGAGGAGTCTAGTGAAGTAGAAAGGACATGGATATTTACTACAGATGAAGAAGGAAAGGTGAGGCTAGATGCTTCATATTTAAAGGATGGAAGTGATGAACTTTATACTAATGATGACGGCAAGGCTTTGCTACCTATAGGAACCTATAGAATTAGAGAAACCAAGGCTCCAAAGGGATTCTGGATTAATGGAGAAGTTAAGGTGGTTAAGCTAAAGCCTGTTAAAGATGAGAATGGAAAGCTATCTATCAGTGAGTATGAAGTTCCTAGCTTTGATGAGAAAGAGCAGACCGTCAGAGTTAGAGTTAGAAAATTTGGGGAAAGCGAAAATAAGGCTCTTGCTGGAGCTCATTTTGAACTAAAGAGAATTGCTGATGCAGACGGAAAACCGCTTAAGCAAGGAGAAGAAATACGTGTAGAAAAGATTGTTACAGATGAGAATGGAGTCGCAGAAAAGGGTGGTCTTCTTCCGGGAATTTACGAACTAAAGGAAACGAAATCTCCAGATGGTTACGCCCTTAGCAAGGAAGCATACAGAATTGAGGCTATGGGAGCTGAAGACGATACCATAGTTACTAGAGATGACGGCAAAAAGGAATTTTTATATGAATCGCAAATAGGCAATGCGTTAATAAAGCTTGAAATATCAAAGCTAACATTAAGCGATGGTAAGAAGCATTCTCTAAGCGGAGCAGAACTTTTGCTCAAGGATTCCAATGGGAAAATTGTAGACAGATGGATCAGTGATGGAAATCCACATAGAATTGAAGGAATAAAGGAGGGAAAGTACACTGTTGTTGAGGAGAGAGCGCCTCAGGGCTATGAAAAACTTCAAGATCCGGTAGAAATAAATGTTGAAAATACTGCCGAGCTTCAGCACTTTGAAATCAGAAATGAAAAAACTCCAGATAGACCAAATACGGGTGACGTTTCTAACATAGGAGGATATGTTCTCAGTCTTATTTCTGCATTTATACTGTTTTGGATTTTGACAGGATTCGCAGGCAAAAGGGACAGGCTATAATTATGAAGATAGACCAATTAAGTAGTGCTCTTAATGTAAGTATTATAGAGCATGTGCAAAAACAGTACTTGCAATTAATTTGAGGCTGAGATATAATATTCGTGCTTGTATTTTAAGCACGGTGGGCAGGATGTTAAGCGTCCGTCACTCACCACCTAAAGTTATTTTAGTAATGTCGAACAACTTGCAGAGCAAGCTAGTAGGCACAGCCGAAACAGATTTGTTGTGCAAATCCCAGTAGGTGGAAAAGGAGAAGGTATGAAGTCATACATTGCAAAGCCAGCAGAAGTAGAACGTAAATGGTACGTTGTAGATGCTGAAGGTAAGACTCTCGGAAGACTAGCATCAGAAGTTGCTATGGTACTGAGAGGAAAGAGAAAGCCAACTTACACACCACACGTTGACTGCGGTGACTACGTTATCGTAATCAATGCTGAGAAGGTAGAAGTTACTGGCAAGAAGAGAAAAGAGAAGATCTACAAGAGACACACAGGATATCCTGGTGGACTTCGTGAGGTCACATTTGAGAAGCTACAGGCACGTAAGCCAGAGGAAATCATCAGACATGCAGTTAAGGGCATGCTTCCAGATGGAAGACTTGGCAGACAGATGTTCAAGAAGCTAAAGGTTTATGCAGGACCTCAGCACGAGCATGCAGCACAGAAGCCTGAAGAGTTGAATTTCTAAGGGAAGGGAGGAATAGACAATGGCAAAAATGCAGTACCTAGGAACAGGTAGAAGAAAAGCTTCAGTAGCTAGAGTTAGATTGATTCCCGGAACAGGAAAGATAACAATCAATAAGAGATCCCTAGATGAGTTCTTCGGCATGGAGATGGTCAAGAGAGAAATCGAAAGACCATTTGCAGTTGCAGGATGCGAAGGCAAGTACGATGTTGTCGCAACAGTTAGAGGTGGCGGCTTCACAGGACAGGCTGGCGCTCTTAGACACGGAATCTCAAGAGCTCTTTGTCAGGCAGACAAGGAAGCTTACAGACCAGCACTTAAGGCAGCTGGATTCTTGACAAGAGACCCAAGAATGAAGGAAAGAAAGAAGTATGGACTAAAGAAGGCAAGAAGAGCTTCACAGTTCAGCAAGAGATAATATATCTTTTGTCTTTCAAAAGCTTACAAAACCCCAAGACTTATGTTTTGGGGTTTTTTCGTGCAAAATTTGCTCAAGGTGTAGAATGGCTTACTTTAAGTTATAATCCCAGCCTATATCTAAATATAAAAGTATAGTATTATACTAAATCTATTTTTAGTGATAATATTGGATTATCGAAAACAGCAAAACAAAATTTCAGATATAGGGGGAAATAATAATGAAGAAAATAAAGGCATTAATTTTGATCGGTGTGCTATCATTTACAGCAGTAGCACTTGCAGCTTGCGGAAGCAAGAAGGATAACGTAGTTACAATCGCAGTTCCTAATGACACAACAAACGAAGCGAGAGCGCTTTTGCTCTTACAGTCAAAGGGTTACATCAAGCTTAAGGATGGAGCTGGACTAGATGCAACTATCAGAGACATTGAAGACAAGAATGGAATCGAGTTCAAAGAAGTTGAAGCAGCTCAGGTTCCAAACACACTTAAGGATGTTGACTTTGCAGTTATCAACTCAAACTTTGCTATCGATGCTGGTCTAAATCCAGTTAAGGATTCTCTAATTATCGAGGACAACAGCGCAAAGTATGCAAACATCGTTGCAGTAAAAGAAGGACAGGAGAAGACAGATAAGGTTAAGGCTCTTGTTGCTTCACTAGAGAGCAAGCAGGTTGCTGATTATATTAAGAAGAAATACAACGGTGGCGTTGTAAGCGTAGTTGAAAATCCTGGCGATGGATACGACAAGTCAGTTGATTACGATGCACTAAAGGGAACAACAATCACTGTTGCAGCATCACCTACACCGCACGCAGACGTACTAAAGGTTGCTAAGGAAATCCTAGCAAAGAAGGGCATCACTCTAGATATCAAGGAATTCACTGACTATGTTCAGCCAAACAAGGTTGTTGATAGCGGAGAAGTCGATGCAAACTACTTCCAGCACCTTCCATACCTAGAAGCTTTCAATAAGGAAAATGGAACAAAGGTTGTATCTGTTGGAGCAATCCACAACGAGCCAATGGGTCTATATGCTGGTAAGACAAAGTCACTAGATTCACTAAAGAAGCTAAAATAATCGAAGCTATGCGTGAATATGAAGTCGAGTAGTTAATATAATATGATTTTAATAGAGCGAGCAAATGAATGATTGAATTAAAGAATATATCAAAAACATTTGAAACAAAAGACGGAAAAGTAGAAGCGCTAAAGGATATCGCCATCAAAATTAATGATGGCGATATTTATGGCATTATAGGAATGAGCGGAGCCGGAAAGAGTACGCTGGTGCGCTGTATCAATCTACTTGAAGTTCCAACATCAGGAGCTGTCCTAGTGGACGGCCAAGACCTGACTAAATTTACACCTAAGGAGCTTAGAGCGGCTAGGAAGAGAATTACGATGATCTTTCAGAGCTTTAATCTTTTGATGCAGAAAACATGTCTGCAGAATATATGCTTTCCACTATTGACGAGCAGGGTTAAGCGAAAAGTAGCGATAAAGAGGGGTAGAGAGCTGCTCAAGCTTGTAGGGCTTGCGGATAAAGAAAATGCTTACCCTGCTCAGCTTTCTGGTGGACAAAAGCAAAGAATTGCAATAGCGAGAGCTCTTGCAACAGATCCTAAGGTATTGCTTTGTGATGAGGCAACAAGTGCGCTTGATCCAAAGACAACAAATCAGATTCTTGATTTGTTATCCAAGATTAACAGGGAACTTGGAATCACTGTAGTCATTATTACGCATCAGATGTCTGTAGTCGAAAGAATTTGTAACAAAGTTACAATCCTAGATAATGGGCGCATAGCAGAGAGTGGTAGTGTTACAGAAATCTTTGCAAAGCCTGAATCCGAGGCGGGTAAGAGACTGGTATTTCCTGACAAGGCTGAACAGGGGCTAGCTACATATAGGGATGACAGGTCTGTTATATCCGTTTCATTTAATGACTCTGAGACAACAGAATCACCACTTATTGCTGACCTTGCGATTACGCTTGGTATTCCTGCAAGCATTCTCTATGCGTCGACAAGATCCCTAAATGGGAAGGCGTTTGGCAAGATGCTTTTAGGCGTAAAAAAAGAAGGGGATAATGTAGATAGAGTTCTCGAATTCTTAAACGAGCACGATGGTGTACTAGCTGAATTAGAGGATGTAAGTAAGCTAAGAAAGGAGGTGGACTCTGATGAGTGATTTAATTAACAGCATGGTTGCAGATGGGAAACTTCAAGAAGCACTAGAAATCATCAGGGATGAAATGCCTCTTGCCATTTGGGAAAGCTTTTACATGACAGTTATCGCAACGGCTGCAGCTATCGCAATAGGTTTGCCACTAGGCATTATTCTGGTTACGGGTGAAAAGGATGGCATCATGCCGATTCCTACGATTCTGTACAAGGGCATAAATGCTTTGATAAACCTTTTGAGATCCGTACCATTTCTCATTTTGATTATCATGGTAACTCCAATTACAAGGTTCATAGTCGATACCGTAGTTGGTACAGGAGCTTCGGTTGTACCGCTTGTCGTTGCATCGTTTCCATTTGTAGCAAGACTTGTTGAAACTAGTATCAGAGAAGTGGATTCCAACGTTATTGAAGCTGCAGTTAGCATGGGCGCAACTCCAATGCAAATTGTAAGGAGAGTTCTGATCCCAGAGAGTCTTCCTTCACTGATTTCAAACTTTACAATTGCAATCACGACAATCCTAGGATACTCAGCAATGAGTGCAATACTCGGCGGAGGTGGTCTTGGTAAGATTGCTATCAACTACGGCTACTACAGACGTAAGACACTGGTTATGATTGTTGCAGTTGCACTTATTGTCCTAATGGTTCAGCTATTTCAGACGATAGGGTCAAAGCTTGCTTCAATGTGCGACAAGAGATTATAGCTTTGATGTAAAATAAAAACAAAATTTGTAAATATATGTGTTACAATGTTATCGATATAAAATTTTTAGGAGTAGCTAAATGAGCTTCGAATTCACATTTATAGAGATAATGGATATGATAGGTACAATTGCCTTTGCACTTTCAGGTGCTGCTGTTGCGGCACGTAAGGGCATGGACATATTCGGTATCAATATCCTTGCACTAGTAACAGCAACTGGCGGGGGAGTTATACGCGATGTTATCGTAGGTATGAATCCTCCTCTTGCATTTCAAAATCCAATATATTTGGTTGCGTCGCTAGTTACTGCAAATATAGCTTTCATCATCATGAGTTTGAGAAAGGGAAAGACTGAGGATCACTTTGTGGTAGTACCTGAGAGGGCGCTATTCTGGTTTGATACAGTAGGACTTGCCGCTTTTACTGTCGATGGTGCGATTGTGGGATATAGTTCACAAGAGGTAGCACATCTCTTTTTGATAGTATTCCTTGGCGTTGTTACAGGTGTTGGTGGAGGCGTTCTAAGAGATATGATGGCTTGCGAAATGCCTTATGTATTCGTAAAGCACGTATACGCTTTTGCGTCAGTTCTTGGAGGAATCCTGACGGGATCGCTTTTGATTATGGATTTGACGAGCAAGAACATGGCGATAGCTGCTGGTTTTGCTCTTACAATTTTGATTAGAGTTCTCGCTGCACATTTCAGATGGAATTTGCCGCGTATTGAAGAAAGGGAATAATATGGCTAAAGTTTCACTAAAACCTGGAACTATGTTGAATCCACTTCCGGCAGTCATGGTTAGCTGTTCAGACGGAAAAGTTGATAATGTACTGACAATTGCCTGGACAGGCATCATTAATTCAGACCCGCCAATTACCTATGTTTCAGTAAGAAAATCGAGGTATTCACACCAGCTGATAGAAAAATCAGGAGAATTTGTTATAAATCTTGTAAACGAGGATCTCGCACGTTCAGCTGACTATTGCGGAGTGAGAAGTGGCCGAAATGAGGATAAGTTTGCTAAATGCAATCTAACAAAGAGTCCTGCTGACCATGTTAAGGCACCACTGATTGAAGAGTCTCCAGTCAACCTAGAGTGCAAGGTGCTCGAGGTTAAAGAGTATCCGACCCACGATATGTTTATCGCAGAAATTGTTGCGGTACATGCAAATGAGGAACTTTTCGATGAGGACAACAAAATTCGCCTAGATCTTGCAAATATGGTAGCCTTTAACCACGGAGAATACTTTGGGATAAAGAGAAAGCCTCTAGGAAGATTCGGCTTCTCGGTTATGAAAAAGAGCACCAAGAAGCGCTTAAATCGAGAGGCAAAGGAAAAACGCCAAAAGAGAAACGAGGGTAGAAAGCGCAAGGGTTAGACCCATCGCCTATTTATTATGGATATAGTCCTTATAAGAAGTGATAGAAGAAGCTTTGCAATAGAAATCGGCAGAGACAAGAAGATCAAAGTAAGAGTCCCAAGGCGGGCAAGTAAAGCTCAGATTGAAGAAATGCTAAAGGCAAAGCATGACTGGATACTGAAAACTCTCGATAAAATAGAGCAAAGAAATACGGCTGAAGCTCGCGAGTATGAAGAGGCTGAACAGTTAAGCTCAGGAGAGGTAAAAAGGCTAAAGAAAAAGGCGAGAAATCATCTAACCAGCTTGACTGAATATTGGGCTGAGAAAATAGGGGTAAGCTATGGGCGTATTTCTATTAGAGGCCAAAAGACAAGATGGGGAAGCTGCTCATCAAAGGGAAACCTAAACTACAATTATCTACTCATGCTCTGTCCGGATGATGTAATCGAGTATGTAGTCATACACGAGCTTTGTCATAGGGTGTACATGAATCACTCTAAGAGGTTTTGGGAAAAGATAGAGGAGTTTTGCCCAAATTATAGGCAGGCGCGAAAATGGCTTAAACAAAACGGAAACAGCCTTATAGTAAGGCTTCCGCAGAAAGAAGTATAAAAGCACTGAATCAAATGATTTCAGTGCTTTTTAGATGCATATATTAGTTTGATGCAGCCTTGACTAGTTGCTCAAATATCCTGTTTTGCTCTTCTTTGCCTTTCCTCAGCGTTTCTGGGTGCCACTGGAAGCCATAGCAGAACTTCTTCTTAGGTACGTAAATCGCTTCGATAATTTCTTCTCCCTGCGAACGAGCTATTACCTCAACACCATCTGCGACCTTCTTCAAAACCTGATGATGGAATGAATTGACCTCAAGCTCAGTAAGCCCATCATACCAAGCTGAAAGAGGAGAGCCTTCTACTATATCAATCTTATGCGTTGGAATGTAGTTAGGTTCTCTCTGATCGTGATTCGTGATTCCTGGGAACTGACTTGGCTGATCCTGCCATACAGAGCCACCAAGAAGTATGTTCATAAGCTGCATGCCACGGCAAATTCCGATGATAGGCATATCCTTAGCGTAGGCATATTTGAAATAAATGCTTTCGGTCACATCGCGTATTGGTGCAGTACTGCCTAGTTTAAGAATAGGTTTTTCTCCATAAAGCGCAGGGTCGCTGTCGGGACCACCGGTGAATATGATGCCATCGAGCCTTTCTATATGCTCCTTAACAACATCCTCATCGTCTGTAAATGGAAGCATTACAGGAGCTCCGCCTGCGGCTATCACTGCGTCAAGATATCCTGGTATTATCCACCAGCTGTTGTAGTTATAGTCATAGAGTGGTGTCACTCCTATAAGTGGTTTCCTCATTCTTCCTCCTTATTTAAGCCCAGCGACGAAGGTGTCAAAGTCCGTCGTATTATAAACACCTATTCGCTTCAAAATCGTCGGATCATCACCCGGGTAGACCTTGCCTCGCTTTGTTGTAAAGCTACATAGAACGCCTGTCTCCCTCAAAGCACTCTGTGCATCAGCAGTGTAATCGCCATAAGGGTATGCAAATGCGTGGTTGTTTCCGACTATATCTGTATTTGCCTTTAAATCGGCTATGATTTCTTCTTTTGATAGATTGCCTATCTGATGGTGCTTAGCGCCAGATGCTAAATCGTCTGGGAAATGCATGTTGTAGCTGTGCGACTGAAATGAAATATATGGACCTGCATAGGTGCACATCTTCGATAGAGCATCGTATTTTCCAATCATGAACTGAGTAGCGGGAATCTGGTATTTATTAAGTATAGGAAGACCTTCCTGAAACATCGAAATTCCGCCATCATCAAAGGTCACAATCACGCTATTTGCTGGAAGTGAAATCTTACCGTCGATATAAGCCCTAAGCTCGGAAAAACTTGGGAAATAGAAACCCGAATCGTGAAGATACTTCATATGTGCGTCAAGCTGGCTGGCTGAAACGCACCATCTACTCCTAAGAGATACCGCATCGACATCTGGGGCAACATAGTGATACATCAAAACGGGAACGCCATTCGTATCAGCCTCAAATTTATCGGCCTCAACAACCCTAACCGTTCTTGAAATACTACGCTTTGCACTTCCGACAACGAAGCTATACTTTATCTCGTAATCCCCAGGCTTTTGGGTATTTACCTTGCCAGTAATCTCGCACTTATGCACATAGCCGGATCTGTTATCCACGCAGTATGCGCCAGATTCAATATATGGCTCGCCCTGCTTGACCAAAGTAAGTGAACTTCCGAGAAGTCCCATCCTCATATGGCTAGCATCCTGAGCCTCGGTAAGGCTCATAACAAACTGTGATTTTGCCTTAGATGTAGTCACGTTAATCTGATTCTGTGTTATCTCCCTCTGCTTATCGGTCCTTATTTTGTAAACTAACGCAAGGAGCGCGCCTATCAAAACTAGAATGATAAGTACAAGAAGAGCTATCTTTGTCTTCTTGGTCATTGCCTCTCCTAAATATTACTAATTACAGTTGATTCAGTTTTTACAATAACGCTTGTGTTCGGCTCTATCGAGCGTGTTACAAATGCGCTACCTCCGATTATGCTATCGTGTCCAATTACAGTGCTTCCGCCTAGAACTGTTGCACCCGCATAAAGCGTTACATTGTCCTCAATGGTCGGGTGCCTCTTGACCCCGTGAAGGAGCTGTCCGTCCTTGGTGGAAAGCGCGCCTATGGTTACTCCCTGATAAACTTTTACATGTTCACCTATAATCGAAGTCTCACCGATTACGATGCCTGTTGCATGGTCGATAAAGAAGTACTTACCAATAGTTGCACCAGGGTGAATATCAACTCCGGTCTTGCTGTGAGCATGCTCAGACATAATCCTTGGGATATACGGGATATTCATCAAATATAGCTCGTGCGCTATACGGTGAACAGTAATTGCATAAAGACCAGGATATGCGAGAATTATCTCGGTTCTATCGCTAGCTGCAGGATCTCCATCAAAGGCTGCATCTATATCTGTATCAAGATGCTCTCTAATCTTTGGAATCTTGGAGAAGAAGTCTAGGCAGATGTCCTGCGCAACTTCCTTGCGATCAGCTCTATCGATGTCGCGGAATCGCTCGTCGTTTACGAGCACAATCTCAAGCTGTTTGCGGAGATTGTACATTACGTCCTCGATAAGAACTGCAACCCTATTCTTGGCTGTGTGAGTGCGATAAATCTCATCTCTATAAAAGCCTGGGTAGATTATCATCATGAGCTTCTTCAGTACATCTATAATAACGTCCTGATCTGGCTGTCCAAAGAACGCCATCTCGTCAATGGCTCTGTCATTATCGTAATCAGCCAAAATCTCGCATACTATGCAGTCAACCTTATTTGTTGGCTTATTGTGCTTGCAATCCATAATAGTTGCCTTTCTATATATTCAAAACTGATATTTACCTGCTAGCAGCATCTAGAGCAGATGCTAAAAGCGATTACTAGCAAGGCATGGGCTCAGCTATCGAAAAACCGTTGAATTTTCGCCAAATATAGCTGTTTATATCATCTAAATATTATCATAATCAAGCGGTCTATTCAAGGAGTTGTATTAGAGGAACTCAGTATTTTTTGGATAAGCCCAAATAATAGTCATACTATTCGAAAATGCGTTGAACTATCTGCCTGCATTTGATATAATCTAATCAATTTAACCAAGGAGGTACACTAATGAAGGGCTATACAAGTGAAACTATCAGAAACGTTGCATTGTTAGGGCATGGAGGATGCGGTAAGACTACATTCTTGGAATCGGCTTTGTACGAGACTGGCGTAATCAAAAAGCTAGGTAAGGTCGAGGACGGAAACACTGTATCTGACTATGATAAGATGGAAGTAGAAAAAGGATATTCCATCAATACATCAGTAGTTCCAATCGAGTGGAAGGGTAGTAAGATCAACTTTATCGATACGCCAGGATATTTTGACTTTATTGGAGAAGTCAATGCAGCTCTTCGTGCTGCTGAAGCCGCAGTTATCATGGTTGACGCAGGATCAGGAATCCAGGTAGGTACCGAGGCGGCGTGGAATGCTTGCGAAAGATATAGCATGCCGAGATTTATTAGCATAACCAAGCGTGATAAGGATGAATTCGATTTCTATAAAACCTTTGATGAGCTAAAGGCGAAGTTTGGAAACAAGCTAGTGCCATTATCATGGCCACTTTCAGCCGAGATTGACGATGAGCTAAAGGAAGCTATCGCTGAATCAGATGAAGAACTCATGGAGAAGTACTTTGATGGTGAGGAATTCACTGACGAAGAGATCAAAAAGGGAATGGTAAAGGGTATTTCCGAAGGAAACATCGTACCAGTTTGCTCATCTGCGTTCCAGCTAGGACACGGAGTTGAGGGGCTTTTAGATCTTCTTCTAGAATACGTTCCTACGCCACTTCAGCATGGTCCATATAGAGGATTTAACGATAAGAACGAGCCGGTTGAGAGAATATCTGTAACCGATGCACCTATGTCAGCATTTGTATTTAAAACAATCGTTGACCCATTCGTAGGTAAGATTTCCGTTATGAAGGTTATCACCGGAAAAATTAATTCTGGAACAGAAGTATATAACGAGAGAATAGGTAAGACAGAAAAGCTAGGAAAGCTATTCTTCCTAAGAGGTAAGGAACAGCTAGAGCTTAACTATGCAGAAGCTGGGGATATCGTTGCTGTTGCAAAGCTACAGAACACCAAGTCAGGAGATACTCTCTGTGACAAAAGCGATGTAATAAGATATCTTCCACTAGACTTCCCATCACCAACATTCTATATTGCTATCGAAGCACTAGATAAGAACGATGATGAGAAGATGGGCGTTGGTCTTGCAAGACTAAGAGAAGAAGATCCATCTTTCGTAGTAGAGAGAAATAACGAAACTCACCAGACACTTCTAGGAGGTCAGGGAGATATTCAGCTTGGAATCATCCTAGCTAAGCTAAAGGACAGATTTGGCGTTTCCGTTAAGACAGTGCCTCAGAAAATCGCTTACAGAGAGACTATCAAAGGTAACTCAGACGTTCAAGGAAAGCACAAGAAGCAGTCAGGCGGTGCTGGTCAGTATGGTGACGTTCACATCAGATTTTCACCTTCAGATAAGGAATTTGAGTTCTCCGAGGAATTATTCGGTGGATCCATTCCAAAGAACTATGTTCCAGCGGTAGAGAAGGGCTTGATTGAAAGCTTGGAGAGAGGACCTCTCGCAGGATGCAAGGTAGTAAACATCAAAGCAGTTCTATACGATGGTTCATACCACGATGTAGACTCAAATGAAGTGTCCTTTAAGATTGCAGCTTCACTAGCTTTCAAGAAGGGTATCGTTGAAGCTAACCCTTGCCTACTTGAGCCAATTATGCATGTTGAAATTACAGTTCCAGACGAATACATGGGAGATGTAATCGGTGACATGAATAAGCGTAGAGGTAAGATTCTAGGTATGGAACCACTTCAAAACGGCGGACAGAAGGTCGTTGCAGAAGCACCTCAGGCAGAGCTATTCGATTATGCACTTGGTCTACGTTCAATGACACAGGGTAGAGGTGTATTTGAGATGAAGTTCGAACGCTACGAAGAGCTGCCAAAGCACCTTGCAGAGAAGATTATCGCTCAGCATGCTGCTGAAAACGAAGCAAAATAGCTGCTTTAAGTACAACTAAATAAGATTCAAGCCTCCGTGTAGCTTTGCATATATAATGTGCATAACTGGCGGAGGTTTTTAGGTATTTATTGACATGTGTTTGGGGAAAAGATATACTCTAAATAAGAACAAATGTTTGGAGAGTGGATATGGCTAAGAAAGCAAAATCGGTATACGTTTGTCAAGAATGCGGATATGAGACGCCTAGATGGCTTGGACAGTGTATTTGTGGTGCATGGAATTCCTTTGTAGAAGAGAAGGTTGTAGATGTCAAGGAAGACGATGCGAGAAGGCGAAGTGGAATAACAAGTGCAGATGGGAGTAAGAGCAAGGCGTCCAAGCTCAATGTAATAGGAAGTGCCGAATACAGGAGAATAGATACTGGTATAGGTGAGCTAAATAGAGTTTTGGGTGGTGGAATAGTCAAGGGATCGTTGACTTTGATTTCAGGGGAACCTGGTATAGGTAAGTCAACCATCATAATTCAGGCGGCAAATCACATAGCTAAGACTGTGGGAAGAGTTCTTTATGTTTCTGGAGAGGAATCTGAGGAACAGATTAAGATGCGTGCAGATAGAGTATGTGGCGAGATTGATGACAATCTATTTATCTTAGCTGAGACCAACATGGAAAACATAATGGCTGTGTGCGAGACTCTTAAGCCTGAATTTGTCATAATCGATTCCATTCAGACCATGTATACGGTAGATATAGATTCGGCACCAGGTAGTGTATCTCAGGTGAGAAGCTGTGGCAATCTTTTAATGAAGATAGGAAAAAGCTGGAGCATACCTGTGTTTATAGTTGCACATGTAACTAAGAACGGGGAGCTTGCAGGACCTAAGATAGTAGAACACCTCGTTGACTGCGTTCTTCACTTTATGGGTGAGAGAAATCATGAGCTCAGAATCATGAGAGCTTTTAAGAATAGATTTGGTACGACAAGTGAGATTGGTGCATTCAGCATGGAGGAATCTGGGCTTAAGGAGATACATGATATTTCAGCTAGCTTCCTAGACAGCAAGGGAATCAAGCCTGAGGGCTCGGTAGTTTCTGCCATATATGAGGGTAGCAGGCCCGTGTTCATGGAGATTCAGGCGCTTACTGTTGCGTCCAATGTCGGCTTTGCAAGAAGAACCTCTATAGGTATAGATAACCAGAGGCTTGCTATGCTACTTGCCGTTCTTGATCGTAAGGCGGGAATAAACACAATTAGCCAGGATGTCTATGTTAATGTAGTTGGTGGTCTTAAGCCTGATAGCACATCAGTAGATCTAGGAGTTGCACTAGCGGTCTATTCTTCAGTTAAGAATATTAGATGCAGATACAGACTCATCGCCTTTGGAGAAATCGGACTTACGGGCGAACTCAGGTCTGTTTCTAACGCAGACAAGATTATTGCAGAGGCTTCTCGTATGGGATATGAGAAGGTGATAATGCCTAGAAAGAATGCTGCGAAGCTAGGTGATAAGTTTAGCGATTGCAAAATTATAGGTGTTAATAATATCTATGAGGCAATAGAAGCTTTCAAAGAGGAATAGCCATAATCTAAAATATAAAATAAATAAAAATTTAAAAAAAGGACTTGACAGAAGCATATTGATTGCGTACAATCACAATGTAAACAATAATAAATCACGCAATCTAATATATAAAGTTTAAATCGGAGGTAAGAAAATGGGATTTTACGATTATTCAGTTCTAAATAGAGCTGGTGAAGAAGTTTCAATGAAGAATTTTGAGGGTAAAGTAGTTCTGGTAGTTAATACAGCTACAGGATGTGGATTCACACCACATTATGAGCCACTTCAGAAGATGTATGATAAGTACGCTGACAAGGGACTTGTAATTTTAGACATTCCTTGCAATCAGTTCTGGGATCAGGCTCCAGAGAGCGATGATGACATCCACAAGTTCTGCACACTTAACTACAACACAAAGTTTGACCAGATGAAGAAGTCAGATGTAAATGGCGAGAACGAACTAGCGCTTTACACATATCTAAAGAGCCAGAAGGGCTTTGAGGGATTTGGAGAGGGCGAGCTTGCTGAGAAGATGGATGAAATCCTAGAGAGTATCGACGCTGATTACAAGAATAACGCTAACATCAAGTGGAACTTCACTAAGTTCGTTGTTGATAGAAAGGGTGAGGTTGTAGCGAGATTTGAGCCTACAGCAAGCCTAGAAGATGTAGAAAAGTGCGTAGCATCACTTCTATAATAGGGCAATAATAGATTAGGAATAGAGAAAATGTAACACGTGGAATCTGCTAAATGCTGATTCGGCTAAAGGGGTATTGGGCTTAAGCAATTAGCAGATTCCGTTTACATAAATAAGCTGCAGCTTTAAGAGCTACAGTTTTTTTATAGGAAAAAACACATCTTATTTTCTTATACAAGATGTTTTTATATACACAAATGTTAATGTAAGTAAATTAAGCGAGGTAAAGAAATGGCTAGAAAAACAAAGTTACTTATGAAAAGAAGTCTAATGCTTATTATGAGTCTTGCAGTTGCGCTGACAATACTTCCTAAGGTGGGTCAGAATGTATACGCAGCAGAAGAGTCAAAGATGGAAAATGGTACAGTTGATGTAACAGTAAACGATGCTCCAGAAACTACTACGGTAGTAAACTATGGTGGGTATAGCTGGTATGTTATCAAGGACGAAAATGGTAGTCTTAAGTTGTTTTCTAAGGATGCTGATTTTGGCACAAGTCCATTCCGTGCTGGTCAGGAAAATCCAGGCCCTGGATATGCAAAGAATGTTCAACCTGATAGAGGAAACCCAGATTATCCAGGAGAGGTGTGGTATTTCGCAGTTAATCCAGGTAAATCAGAAGAAGATCCCGGCTGGACAAGAGCAAATGAGTATGAAGGAAGCACTATAGAACAAAAGCTATCTGAAATACAAAGCGGAACAAACAGTACATTCGTTTCAAAGGAACAGAAAACTGCATCAAGACTAGGCCTTCTGACTTGGGATGAAGCAGAGAATATTACAACGGCATTGAAGAACAATAGAAGCATAGATGGCGAAAATTTCTGGTGGGTTTCATCTCCATATACTGGTGAGCTAGGCGACACTGTATCAGTTTTTGGGTGGGGCGAAGGTGAGCAAGGCGCTGATCGTATAGACTTTGAGCATATTGTTCGTCCTACTTTCAGCCTAAACAAAAGCTTGGTTCTATTCACATCTTCTGCAAACGGAGGAAAGGAATCAGCAACAGTAGGTGGTGGACTAGCAAGCATCAGAGCTATTGCTGGTACAAATGCAAATAGCCCTATTAAGTTCACATTTAAGGATGATGACAGAAGTGATTTTGCACTAAAGCCATCAAAGAAGAATGGAAATGTACTAAGCATTCGCTATGAGAATGCTAAGACGGGAGCTAATGAGTTTATCTCTGCGATCATTAAGGATAAGAATGGCAATCTAAAATATTACGGAAAGCTTGCAGTCGCAAATGCAAGTGGAATAGCTGAGCTTGTTCTTCCTGCTGATTTTGATGAAGCAAACGATAAGCTTTACATATTCAACGAGCAGGCAAATGGAGGAATGAATTCTGACTTTGCAAGTGAAATGAGAGAAGTTGAGATAGAAAATACTTCAGCTCAGAGCGTAAGTGCTAGTGGAGCTGCCGTTCCACAGACTAATGTAACAAGTGTAAAAGCTAAAGCACCAAATACAGGTGATAACAGTGGACTTGATGCATGGCTTATGATTATGGGTCTAGCGAGCGTAAGCGCTATGGGAACCATGATATATAGAAGAAAGCTACAGAAATAATATAACAAAAGGGAGACTGTATAATCTCCCTTTTTCTGTGCATTGCAAAATAAAAACCACCCGGTAAGGGTGGTTCTGCTTGTTATTTCTTAGGGCTGTCTACCTCGAACTTAGATGCCTCGTAGATGTCAGGATGTTCATTCTTAGCATGCTCCTTGATAATCTCAAAGCTCTCCTTGCTGAGGGCGTGCTCAACTCTGCAAGCATCCTCTCTAGCAACCTTCTCGTCGACGCCGATTGAAATTAGCCAATTTGAAATTAGCACGTGTCTTTCGTATATCATTCTTGCCGTAGCAAAGCCTGACTCTGTCAAAGTTATATATCCCTCATCGGAAACCTCGATGTCGTTGTTCTCGCGAAGCTTCTTCATCGCTACGCTAACGCTGGACTTCTTAAAATCAAGGTAATCTGCAATATCAACAGAACGAACTACAGGATGTTCCTTGCTGAGAATCAATATGGCCTCGAGATAATTCTCAGTTGATTCGTTAGATTTCATATATTACCTCCATCCAATAGATAGTTTTAACTAACTTAGTTTATATAAAAACAAGTATACCATAGATGCGCATAATGTCAATACATAGAGGTTTTGGGTAAAAAGTATAAAAATTAAGTTAAAATAAGATGTGTATAAAAATGGGTGTAATATCCATTCAAGTTTATATTGCAGTAATAAATGTTAAAAATCCTAAAACCACACCTGCAGCGTTAGGGATTATTAGAATGTAATCCTTCTTAGGCTCCTTGGTCCAGCCGTATATTACCCAAATGAGGCAAGAAAAGGCGGCGGTTAATGGTTGCCATGGCTGGCCTTTAACACCATTTAGATTTGCTATAATCTGAGGTATATAGGTTATGAAAACAAATACTCCTATAAATGCGCCTATTGATCCGACTATCATGTTGATTTTCTTCTTCATAAAGATTACCTCCTAAAAATTTACTTACATAATATAACAAGTCTGTGCTGAAATCAAACAAAAAATATAGAAAAATAATTTTTAAAAAGGTGTTGACATTATGAGTTAGTTAGGTTAAACTAACCACAGATAAGCAAATACACATGCTGGACCAAGTAAGCAGGGTTCAGCGCGCAAGCCGTTATGCCGGCGGCGATAGCGTTTCTCCGGTGTTTTTGCATGATTTCTCTATATTTCATTTATTATTGCCCGCTTCCTAAAAAGAAGCGGGCTAATAACCCCATAAGGGTTAGACTGAACTAACTGATTAAAGTGAGTGCTTTATGAAATAGCTATGAGAATAGGCTAATACAAATAAATTCAACTAGGAGGGCATATGTGCGAAGAAGTCAAGAGAATGTTATTCAGACTTGATATGAATGACCTTATGACAAAGTTAGCTCTTCAGTGTTCACCAGTCATTGCCGGGGTAAAGATGTCAAACCTAATCGTTGTCAAAAAGGCGATGATTCCTCAGGTAAAGAAGATATTTGCAGGAACAGGATTAGAAATATTCGTGTTCTGTAGCTTTAATGAAAACAGCTACGCTTTGATATACAGAGAAGAAGAACTTATAGATTGGCTAAATCAGGATGATGTTCGCAAGCTCCTAGGGGACTTCGGATATTTTGATTTGGACATTAAAAATATTTTGAGTACAGTTAGCAAGCGTTACCGTCAGTATTGCCGTAAGGAAATTGATTTTCCGCATGAACTTGGTTTGCTTTTGGGTTTTCCAACTGAGGATGTTGTCGGTTTTATTGAAAACGATGGTAGAGACTTTCTGCTTTGCGGATACTGGAAGGTTTATAGCGATATAGAAAGAGCGAATAGACTGTTTAAAACCTTTGATAGAGCAAAGGAAGATGCGATAAGACTGATCTTCGGAAAACGAGACATACTTGAGCTTCTCGATTCCGCTTCAGATATTAAAAAACAAAACTTGAACAAGCTTCAAATTGTACAGTAGGAGGAAAATTATGAAGAAGTCAATGGTAGTATACTGGTCACAGACTGGAAACACAGAAGCAATGGCAAAGGCTATAGGCGAAGGTCTAAAGAGCACATGTGAAGATTCATGTGTAAAGACTGTTTCAGAGGTATCAGCTAGCGATCTTAAGGATCTAGAAGGATTCGCGCTTGGATGCCCTGCTATGGGAGATGAAGTTCTTGAAGAGACTGAGTTTGAGCCATTCATCGAAGAAGTTGAGCAGTTCGTAGGTGGAAAGAAGATTGTTATCTTCGGTTCATACGGCTGGGGAGACGGTCAGTGGATGCGTGACTGGAAAGACAGAATGGAAGCTGCAGGAGCACAGATTATAGGTGGAGAAGGCCTAATGATCAACGATGCTCCAGACGATGCAGGTCTTGAGACATGCAAGGAATTAGGCGCAAATCTTGGACTCGCTTAATCCTCTAATAAAATATCAAATCATATAAAATTCAATCTAGAGAAATCGCCTGTTCTGCAGGCGATTTTCTTGTGCTTTTTATTTTTTTGAGAGGAGCTGGTTAGAGTCTATCAAAAGGGGCAAATATCTTGTCAAATCGTCGCAATCAGAATTGCAAAAACACCCTATTTATAGTATAATAGAACAGAATATCTTTAGGAGGATAGCGCATGAATGCTATAGGAAAAATTGGCGCAATAATCATCAAGTATCAATACCAAATCGAGATAGCACTTCTATCACTTTTGGCATTGATTGTTTTGATTGGATTAATCAAGTTAATCATCAGCGCATTGAGGCGAAAGGATGTACTATCCGAGATTAAAGTAACTGTGACTGACATTGATAGCACAGTTAAGGAGATTAACCAGAAGCAAGAGGTTTTGATAGAGGGAAGTCTGGCTTCTAGTGGTGAGACGGCAAAGAAGGCTGAGCCTGATAATAGCTGTGATATGGTGAAGGTAGAAGATAAGACAGAGACAACTGACCTTAAGGCCGAGCAAGCGCCTGAGGTGGCTGTTGAGGAGACGGCTAATGAATCAGCTTTGATAGAGGCAGAAGCTTCTGAGGAGAAGCTGGAACTTGAGACTGGCTTTGGAGAGGATAAACGGTTCGAGAATGTACTTGAGAACCTTTTGATAAAGAATAGGGACGGAGATGTGCACTGCGCAGAGGACGGCGAAGTTTCCAAGAAATTCGCAAGCAGAGAATGTGGAACGGACAAGCATGGCAATGTGTATACCGAAGAGTTTTTGAGCAAGCAAATAAAGTAAACTGCCAAGGTGCGGGAGGTAATGATGTATTGCAAAAAGTGTGGAAAAAGATTAGCTGATGGAGATAAGTTCTGTGGAAATTGCGGAACCAAAATCGATGTCTCAGAGATAAACATAGGATTCGCAGAAGATGAACCTAAGCCGAAGAAGAACTTTGACTTCGGCGCTTTTAATTGGGATCTTGACGGATACCCAGATGAGGACAAGGCTAAGACTGAAGATGTTGACTTCAATTGGAACACTGTTCTAGAAGAGAAGAAGCGTAAGGACATCGAGGAGAAGTCATTCACAGAGACAATCATGACTGAGAATGAGCTTTTTGACAGAATTCAGAACGAAGACAATGCTAAGGATGCTTCTGAGATTTCATTCAACTGGGAACTAGGAAGCACTACGCGTGTAGAGAAGGCTGATAGATTCGAAAGCATTATTCCTAAGGTAGAGGAAAAAGCTGAGCTTGATATTCCTGTTGAGGTTTCAGAGGACCACGAGGAAGTCAAGGACTTAGTCGACATAGATGAGGCTCTTGCGGCTGGCATTGCTGCGGCATCATCGCCAAGAAAGAGCATAGATAAGTTCTACACTTTTAACCAAAAGAACGAAGAATTCCAGGCTCTTCTCGACCAAGAGTACGAGAGACTTCGTAACAGAATCCGTGAGGATAGCGAGGCTGAAGCTATAATCGCAAATAAGGAAGAAAAGCTAGAGCAGGCAAGAGCTACTTGGTCAAAGGAACCTCTTGAGGAACCAGTTGAGGAAGCTGAAGAAACAGTAGAAGTGACTGAAGAAACCGAAGCTCCTGTTGAAGTGGCAGTGGAATCAGAAGTTGAAGCAACTGAAGTTGAAGAAGCAGAAGCTGAAGCAGTTAATGATACAGAGAATACTGAAGAGGCTCAAGATACAGAAGTAGAAACCGAGGAAGCCCCTGAAACTGAAGAGACGGATGTAGAGACTGAATCAGAATTTGAAGAAGTAGAAGAGACCGAAGAAGCTACTGAAGAAGATGAGGAAGCTGTTCAAGAAGTAGAAGAGCCTGCTATTCAGGAAGAAGCGTGTGCATGTGAAACTGAAGTAGCATGTGACATTTCTGAAGTAGCATGTGACATTTCTAATGAAGATTCTGAAGAAGCATGCGTAGTTGAGGCTCAAGCTCAAGTAGAAGAAATTGCAAAAGTTGATGAAGCTGAGACTGAAGATGAACATGACGATACCGAAGAAGCAGAGGCTGAAGAAACTCCTAGCGAACCAGAAAGTGGGAATCCCCCCAGTGATGAGGAGGAGAAGGAGGAAGAGACACGCGGAGATGAAGATAGTAAGGAAACTAAGCTTCATTACAGCGATATCTTTGCTAACGACGATGTCCATGATAGTGATTCAGGGAATGAACAGAAGACAGGACGATGGAAGATAATCGTTTTAGATATAATTATAGTTATACTTGCAATAGCTGTAATCTGCTCAGGTATTCTAGTATTTGCTAAGGGATCTGCACCTGCTAATAAGATTTCACAGGGAATCTCATGGGTGACAGAAAAGTTCTCAGGTAGCAGTGACAAATCTAAGGACGATAAGAAGTCTGAAGAGAAAGTAGAGAAGGCTAAGTCCATGGAGGATGTAGTTGCAGAGGCAAAGAAGAACTATGTGAACATTGGCAAGGTTCAGTATGACAGCAAGCTAAAGTTCGATACATCAAAGGACTACGGCATCAGCGAACTCAAGAATGCGAAGAACTTTAAGGATGGAGAGTTCTCTGACGGAAAGCTACTTAGCGAAGCTATTGTTAACCTTTCACTTGGATACTATTCAGGACTTACAGATAAGGTGAATAGCGGTTCTGACGATGTTCTTAGACTTATCAATGAAGATTCAGAGCTTTATGGACATGTGAAGGCTATAGCTGAAGGTAATGAAGAACAGCAGATTAAGAATATCAAAATCGGCGAAATCAAGAATAGCGGCAGCAACTACTATGTAATTTTGCAGATTACTGAGGGAAAGGCTAATTCATCAGATACTAGCACAGAGACAAAGATTCTTTCAATCATAAACAAGGAGAAAGTACTTAAGGTCACTGCAGCTACTGATGCTGAGTAATTATTTTTGATGAGCAATTAATACTTTGATAAATTTGTGGGAGTAACTTTTGATGGCAGCAAAACCAAAGAACGTAGTAAATGTAAAGCCTAAGAAAGAGAGAAGAGCTAGGAATATAACAATTTTAGTCATAGTGTCTTTTATACTATGGGGGTTCTTTTCACTTATTAACTTCTTCACCGACTGGATGTGGTTTGATGAACTAGGATATGTGAGTGTATTCCTGAAGAAGCTAACCACTCAGCTGAAGTTTGGCATACCTATGTTTGTGGTGCTTAGTGGCCTTATGTACCTGTATTTGACAGGACTTCGTAGAGGCTATTTCAAGAAGATAATCTCACACGAAGAAACTAACCAAAAGAGGCTTGGCATAATTACTTTGCTTGTTTCTGTTCTGTTCTCAGGATGGGTTACCAAGTATGTTGTAGGCGGGCTTTGGTTTGAATTTCTTAAGTTCCTTAAGAGCACAAGCTTCGGCAAGAAGGATCCGCTCTTTGGGCTTGATATATCGTTTTATGTTTTTAAGTACGAGTTCCTAAATGGGCTTAACACCATGCTTTTAGGGATAGTCGTACTGTTTGTGATTGCAACGATTTTTTACTATGCAGTTTTGATAATAATGCACAGCCCAGATGCTTTAGAAGAAGATGAGGCTGAACCTATAGAAGACGGAAGATACTCGGGAGCTCAAACTGGTGAGGATGTCGGTGCTGGAGCAGGATATTCGAGCAGACCTTTCGTTAATCCGTTTGGAGAGAATACACAGGCAGGCAAGATATTTGCAAATATCTTTGATCCTAACAAGCGAAATGCGAGGATGCAGAATGTCAGAAACAAGACTGATCGCAGGGTTTCTAAGTCAAATATGGAACAACTTCTCCACATCGCATCGGGCAAGCTATCCATTCTCGGAATCATTTTCTACGTAATGCTAGCTTTCCACTTCCTGCTAAAGCAGTTTGATTTACTTCATAAGCACACAGGCGTTGTGTATGGAGCAGGTTACACAGATGTAAATGTTACTCTTTGGATTTATAGAGTTTTGATTGTGCTTTGTGTTCTAGGCGCAGTCACGATAGCCTTCTTCATTGCAAAGAAGATGATGAAGCAGATTGTTTTGATTCCGATAATCATGCTCGCTGTGATTTTGATTGGAAGCGGTGCTGAGATTCTAGTTCAGAATGTAATCGTTGCACCTGACGAAATAAACAAGGAATCGGAGTATCTAGCAAGAAATATCGAGTTTACTCAGTATGCATATGCGACGGATAAGGTCGATGTCAGAGACTTTGCTGCATCAAATGACCTTGATGCTAGTGCGATAGCAAACAACGATGAGACGGTCGGAAACATAAGAATTAACGACTACGAGCCTGTGGAGAAATTCTATAACCAAACTCAGAGCATCAGGCAGTACTATAAGTTTAATGATACTGACGTAGATAGATATTATCTGAACGGTGAGTATGCACAGACCTATCTTTCAGTCAGAGAAATCGATGAGAAGAAGATAAACGATACCTGGCTCAATAGACATATCAAGTATACGCACGGCTACGGTCTTGCAGTATCAAGGGTTGATAAGATTACGGCTAGCGGACAGCCGGATGTTGTAGTCAAGGATATACCACCTAAGAGCAGTGCCAAGGAAATTAGTATCAAAAGACCAGAAATTTATTTCGGAGAGCTTTCAAGCGACTACATTGTTATAAATACAAATGAGGATGAGTTCGATTATCCAGATGGTCAGTCTAATAAGTACACGAGATATAAGGGAAGTGCCGGAATCAAGCTGACGCCACTGAAGAGGTTGATGTTTGCAGTGAGAGAAGGCAGTTTTAAACTTCTGGTTTCTTCCAATATAAACAGTGAATCAAGAATTATCATCAACAGAAATATCGAGGAGAGGGTAAAGAAGATAATGCCTTATCTGAGCTATGAAGATGATCCGTATGGAGTAGCTGTTGATGGTAAAATTTACTGGATGATAGATGCTTACACGACAAGCTCGTTCTATCCATATTCAGAGCCTTATAGCAAGGATGAAGGAAATACAAATTATATCCGAAACTCAATCAAGGTTGTTGTCGATGCTTATAACGGCGATGTGAAATACTACATCACTGACAAGAACGATCCGATAGCAATGACATACAAGAAGATGTTCCCTAAGCTCTTCAAGGATATTGACGAGATGCCAGCATCTCTCAAGTCGCATGTCAGATATCCACATTCGCTCTTTAAGATTCAGGCAGATGTTTACGGCAGGTATCACATGAACGACGTTAAGGTATTCTATCAAAACGAGGACCTTTGGGAGGTTTCTCACGAAATCTACGGAACTCGCGAGAGAAAGACAGAGCCTAACTACCTAGTTACTAGAATTCCTGGTGAGGAAAAGGCCGAATTTGTGAGCATGCTTCCATATTCGCCAAAGTCTAAGCAGAATATGACCGGTATTTTGATGACGAGAAACGATGGCAAAAACTATGGAAAACTAATGCTTTACAGGTTCCCTAAGAATAGGACAATTTACGGACCTATGCAGATAGAGGCACAGATAGACCAGAACACTAAGATTTCTCAGGACTTTTCACTATGGAGTCAAGCTGGTTCAACATACAGCAGAGGAAGCCTGTTTGTGGTTCCAATCAATAACTCGCTGCTATACATAGAGCCTATATATCTTGAGGCATCCAATTCTGCTATTCCAGAGGTTAAGAGAGTAATCGTAGCCTACGAGGACAAGATTGCATATGAGCCTACGCTTGAAGCTGCGCTAGAAAGTCTATTTGGAGAAGGCGAAATCAGTAGTAATGATCCAGAACCTAAGAGCGAAAGCGAAAAGCAGAGCGTAAAGGACTATATCCAGAAGGCTAACGGCGCGTACCAAGAGGCTCAGGAAGCACTTAAGAGCGGCGACTGGAAGACTTACGGTGAGAAGATGACAGAGCTAGAGAAGGCGCTTAAGGACCTCCAGGATAGCTCAGATAATAATGCTAGCGATAGCAAGAAAAGCAAATAATTAATTTTGATATACTAAACAACTTGAAAATTCAGGAGGAAATATATGCTGGGATTCGATGTAGATAAAATGCTCTTTACGATCCCAAAGGGCGAACACTCAAAGGAAAATATTATTAAGGTTTTGAATGCCCATCCTGAGGTTCAATTCGTATCACTT